>Ga0207652_10000003_pt1 | contig 502441 bp, 473 predicted proteins | sample KBSC63BmetaG_FD_184334 | JGI IMG/M metagenome (GOLD analysis project Ga0207652, IMG submission 184334) | Corn rhizosphere microbial communities from Kellogg Biological Station, Michigan, USA - KBS C6-3B metaG (SPAdes) (version 2) | ecosystem: Host-associated > Plants > Roots > Rhizosphere ...
CTCGACGAGCCGGCCGAGCCGGTTCGAGAGAATGTTGCGGGCGATCCCGAGGTTCGACTGGAACTCCTCGAAATGATGAAGGCCGTTGAACGTCCCGCGGAGGATCAGGAACGACCAGCGCTCCCCCACCACTTCGAGCGCGGCGGAGATCCCGCACTCGGTGAATACCTCCCTGAACCGCTCGATCTTGTTCATGTGCCTCAACCTACGGCCTTTTCGGCTTTTCCATAGCGCAATCCGTTCGGGTTGCGAAGTGCAACCGGCCGCAGGCGGGGCCCCGGGTGCCGGTAAGTCCTTGCAACGCCGCGGCGGCGCACCCAATGTCGGCCCGGTGCTAAGGCAATATGAACTGGTCGAGAAGGTAAGAGCCTACGATCCGGACGCGGACGAGGCGATGATCAATCGTGCCTACGTCTTCTCGATGCAGAAGCACGGCACCCAGACCCGCGCCTCCGGCGATCCTTATTTCAGCCATCCCATAGAGGTCGCCGGGATCCTCACCGACCTCCATCTCGACGACGAGACCATCGTCACCGCGATCCTTCACGACACGATCGAGGATACGGTCGCGACGCCCGAGGAGATCGAGAAGCATTTCGGCCAGAATGTCGCCCGCCTGGTCGACGGCGTGACCAAGCTCTCCAAGATCGAGGCCCAGTCGGAGAGCCAGCGCGCGGCCGAGAACCTTCGCAAGTTCCTCCTCGCCATGTCCGGCGACATCCGGGTTCTGCTGGTCAAGCTGGCCGACCGGCTCCACAACATGCGCACCCTCCACTTCATCAAGTCCGAGGAGAAACGCCGCCGGATCGCGCGCGAGACGATGGATATCTATGCGCCGCTGGCCGAGCGGATCGGCATGTACGAGTTCATGACCGAGATGCAGACCCTCGCTTTCCGCGAGCTCGAGCCGGATGCCTATGCGTCGATCGCAAAGCGCCTCGAGCAGCTCCACAAGGGCGGCGGCGAGAAGATGATCGACCGCATCGCCCGCGGCCTCAAGGCGCATCTCGAGGCTCACGGGCTGGAGGCGGAGGTGCAGGGGCGCGAGAAGCATCCCTATTCGATCTGGCGCAAGATGGCCGAGCGGCACGTCAGCTTCGAGCAGCTCTCCGACGTCATGGCGTTCCGGGCGATCGTCCCCACGGTCGACGAATGCTATCGCACGCTCGGCCTCATCCACCAGCGCTGGCCGGTGGTGCCGGGCCGATTCAAGGACTTCATCTCCACCCCGAAGCGCAACGGCTACCAGTCCCTTCACACCACCGTCATCCACGACGAGCAGATGCGGATCGAGGTCCAGATCCGGACCCGCGAGATGCACGCCCGGGCTGAGCACGGGCTCGCCGCCCACTGGGCCTATAAGGAAGGCGAGGTCCAGGCCTCGGCGCAGCACCCCTGGATCAGCGACCTTGTCGAGATACTCGAGCACGCGGCTTCGGCGGAGGAGCTGCTCGAGCATACCCGCATGGCGATGTACCAGGACCGGATCTTCGCCTTCACGCCCAAGGGCGAGCTCATCCAGCTGCCCAAGGGCGCGACTCCGGTCGACTTCGCTTATGCCGTCCATACCGATTTGGGCGACCAGACGGTGGGATCGAAGATCAACGGACGGGTGATGCCGCTGCGCACCCCGCTCGAGAATGGCGACCAGGTCGAGATCCTCGTCTCAAAGGCCCAGCACCCGCAGCCCGGCTGGCTCGCCTTCGTCGTCACCGGCAAGGCGCGCGCCAAGATCCGCCGCTTCGTCAAGTCGAAGGAGCGCGAGGAGACGGTGGCTCTGGGGCGCAAGATCTTCGACGAGATCGTCCAGCGCCTTCCCCAGCCGCTCGGCTGGGAAGCGATGGCCGAGGCCTTGAAGCGCCTCCATTTCCACGACGATTCGGGCCTGATGGAAGCGATCGCGATGAAGCGGGTCAGCGACGTCGCCGTCATGGAAGCTTTGATGCCGGGCTCGACCGGCAAGGACGGCGTGAAGCCGCCGCCGCAGCGGACCGCTATCTCGATCAAGGGCCTCACCCCGGGAGTTGCGTTCAAGCTGGCGCAATGCTGCCACCCGATTCCCGGCGACCGGATCGTCGGCCTTCGCCGCGAGGACGAGGAGATCGAGGTCCACACGATCGGTTGCGATTCGCTCGCCAATGGCGAGGACGCGGACTGGGTCGACCTCGCCTGGGGAGACGAATCGGACGGCGGCACCGCGCGGCTGTGCGTCGTCATCCGCAACGAGCCCGGGTCGCTCGCCGCAATCGCCGGAATCCTCGGCAGCCACGGCGCCAATATCGTCTCGATGGAGCAGGCGAGCCGCGACGGCAGCTTCCATACCTTCCACCTCGACATCGAGGTTCACGACGTGCAGCATCTGATGCGCATCCTCGCCGCGCTTCGGGCGACCGAGGTCGTCGCCAGCGCCGAGCGCCTGTAGGCGTAAGGGAGCAACCGGAGGGAAGAATGGAAAGTCTCGACCGCCGCGCCGCACTCGCCGCCTTGGCCGCCGCCGCCGCCGCGCCCATGCTGGGGTGGGAACCGGCCGCCGCCGCCGTCCCTTCCCCGACGATGTGGCGCGATCCGGGCTGCGGCTGCTGCACCGGCTGGGCTAAGAAGATCGAGGCGGCGCTGGGCTTCAGGTTCAAGGTCGTGGACAGCGCCGACATGGCCGCGGTCAAGAACGCCCGCGGCGTGCCCACGGACCTGCGATCGTGCCATACCGCCCTGATCGGCGGCTATGTCGTCGAGGGGCATGTGCCCGCCGAGGACATCAAGCGCCTGCTCGCGACCCGACCGGCGGGCGCGGCCGGGATCGCGACCCCCGGAATGCCGACCGGCAGCCCGGGTATGGAGATGGGGACGCACCGGGAGCCCTACCGGGTCTTCGCCTTCGACCGTTCCGGCCGCCGCTCCGTCTTCGCCTCGCACGGCTGATCCCGCGATGACAGATACGCCCGCCTCGATGACCTATGGCGGCTATCTTTCGCTCGACCGGCTGCTCACCGCCCAGCACCCGATCTCGCCGCATCATGACGAGATGCTGTTCGTCATCATCCACCAGACCAAGGAGCTGTGGCTCAAGCAGATCCTTCACGAGATCGACCTTTCCATCGGCCAGATCCGCCGCGATTCGCTATTCGAGGTGCATAAGAGCCTGTCGCGCGTCTCCCGGATCCAGGCGGTGATGACGTTGAGCTGGGACGTTCTGGCGACGATGACTCCCGCCGATTATTCAAGCTTCCGCGACGTGCTGGGCTCGAGCTCCGGCTTCCAGTCCGCCCAGTTCAGGCTGTTCGAATACCGGCTCGGGCTTAAGGACGGCGGCCACCTCAAGTTCCAGGAGGAAGGCTCCGGCTGGCACGAAGCCTTGCTCGACGCGCTTCATCGGCCGAGCCTGTGGGACGAGGCCAATGCCGCGCTTGCGCGGGCGGGCCTGGCGCCCGCCGCGGTGCCGGCGGAGCGGGACTGGTCGCAGCCCCACCGGCCGAGCGAGACGATCGAAGAAGCCTGGGCGCAGGTCTATCGCGATCCCGAGCGGCACTGGCCGCTCTACCAGTTCGCCGAGAAGCTGGTCGACATAGACGACGCCCTCGCCACGTGGCGGCACAAGCATGTCGTCACCGTCGAGCGTATCATCGGCGCCAAGCGCGGCACCGGCGGGACGGCCGGAGTCGCCTATCTGCAGAGCACCATCTCGAAGCGCGCCTTCCCGGAGCTCTGGTCGCTAAGGACGAAGCTCTAGCCTTGCCTCCCCATCCTTGGAATTGGAGGGGGACCGCCGAAGGCGGCGGGGTAAAGGTCACCCGCATGGAATTCGGTCAGGAACCTTGGCTGACGGGCCGGTTAACCTTCGACCACCTTCCGTGGCCCCTTCCCGCCGTTTCGCCGCAGGGATGCAATGGACGTATCAGCGCCTCCCGCCCGTCCCCAACTTCGCCATCTCGTCGCGGACGATCTGCTCGCGAGCGGCGAGGCTGGGGTGGCTTCGGAAGATCTGCGGACCGTCATATTTCGTCAGGTACCGCCGCCAGAAGGGAATGGCCCGGTTGAGATCGTAGCCGGCGGCGGCCATCAGCCTAAGGCCCAGCCGGTCGGCCTCGGCCTCGCGGTTCCACAAGGTCGCCGCGCCGATCCCCAGGCTCGCCAGGACCCCTTCCTCTGTGCGCATTGCGGGGTGGCCCAATATGCCGTGCGAAAGCTCGTGGCCGAGCACGACGGCAAGCTCGTCGTCATTCTGGACGAAGGCGAGCATCGCCGTGGTCATGACCACGTAGCCGCCGGTGTCGAACGCGTTGACCTGGGTGGAGCGGGCGAGCCGCACGCGCGCCAGACAGGCGGGGAGGGCCTCCAGGCGCAGGCGAAGCTCGCGCCCCTGCCGAAGCACCGTCAGCTCGGCCGGGCCGTCGGCAAGCGCCGTTTCGAGCTGCGCCTCGCTCTGCTCCAGCATCTTGCGCCATCTCTTGCGGTCGGGCTCGGCGGCGATTCGGACCGGTGAGGAAAAGGGATTGCCGTCAACGGCGAGGAGCACGTCGCCCGCCGTCAGGCCGGCCTTGTCCGCCGGGCTTCCGCTGAGCACGGCGAGAACGCCGGGCCCCCGGTCGAGGCCGTAGCGGGCGACCATCAACGGCCGGTCGCGCGGCAGATATTCGGCGAGGTGATGGAACATCATCCCGGTGATGGGGTGGGATTGCGGGCAAAGGCGCCGGCCGGCGACGGCGAGCCGATACGCCACTGCGAGGACTCGAAGGTCGTCCTGCCGAAGAGTGGTTCCGACTCCGGCAACCGCCGTCGCACCGGGCGCCGGCTCGAGAATCGGCCCGGGCGGCGGCGCGGGAGCGGCGCCCGCGCAGGCGAGGCCGACCAAGGCGGGGAGCAGGAATCGCCTGGTGAGCGCGAGCAAGGCCTACCTCATGCAGACGCAAAAATTGGCCGGATGAAGTTAAACCTCATCCGGCCAAATCTCAGACTCTAGCGAGTATAACCGAAGCCGTTACGGGCTGTTCGGAAGGTCGCCGTCGTCGTTATGGGTTGCGGCGAGGATGCCGAGGATGATCGCGATGAGCGCGATCAGCGGAATGATGAAGCCGCCGCGGAGCTCGCTGCCGTTGACGCTCTCACCCGCCGGCGAAACTTCCATGCCGCGAGCGGCGGTGGAGGTCTGCGCGGCAGCCATGGTCGGCGCCACCATCAGCGCAACCGAAGTGGCCGCAGCTATAATACCCTTGAAACTCACGTCAGCTTCTCCCTTCGTACTCGAGCCTGATCTTCTCGAATTTCAGTCAGCGTTCCTATCCGAGGCTTTCAAGGCTGTCTACCCCGAATCCGCCGCATCCAAAAACCGTTCCGCTCCTGACGGGGCGTCCCGATCAGAAGCCTCAACCCAACGCCGAGTGCAAGCGTAGGTTCAAGGCCATTGCGCCTTATCGGCAAAGTGTTGCAAAGTTGCGACAGTAAGGCGGCGGTGTGTATATTGCCGGGAAAGCCATTTTGTTTCAGAGGGTTCGCATCATCGGCATGGGGAGAAGGGTTTTGGCCGGAGCCTTTGGACTGTCGCGGCTCGCCGCCGTGGTCGCCGCCTGCTTCCTTCTGGCGGTGGGGACGCCCGCTTCCGCGGCGGTCACGATCACCTTCTACAGCAAGGAGCTGGGCTCGAGCTTCCCGCATGCCTTCGTCACGATGACCGGGACGCTGGACGGCAGCGGCGAGCGAATCGATGCCGATTTCGGCTTCACCGCCAAGGCCGTGACCCCCGCCATCCTGATGGGCAAGGTCGGGGGGGAGGTGATCTCCGACCATGGCAAGAACTACATCAAGGGCAGCGACAAGCATTTCAGCCTCGTCCTGTCCGACCAGGAATATGGACGCGTGATGACGACCATCGCGCGCTGGCGCAGCTGGCCGCAGCCTTCCTACGACCTTGGAAGCCACAATTGCATCCACTTCGTCGGGGACCTGGCGGGCACGCTCGGGATGAAGAGCGAGGTTCCCAGGAACCTGACCCGGAAGCCGCGTTCCTACCTTCTCTACCTCACTCGCGAGAACCGCGCCTGGCTCGAGGCCCGCCACGCCGCCTTTTACGGCCGGGAGACGGCGTCCTGATCGCCCGTCCGGCTTGACATCTTCGCTCCGCTCCAGTCTTGGCGCGGCGGGCCTTGCCCCTTTCCAACCTTCAGAAGCGAGAATCATGAGCGCGTCCAGGAACGAGCAGATCGTCGTCGTCGGCCTTGGCTATGTCGGCCTCCCGCTGGCCGTGGCGCTCGCCCGCAGCTATTCGGTGGTGGGGCTCGACATCGACAGCCGCCGGGTCGAGGAGCTGGGGCGCGGCCTCGACCGCACCCGCGAGGTCGAGGAGGCGGTGCTGAAGGCCTCGTCGCTCAAGCTCACCAGCAACGCCGACGAGTGCCGCGGCGCCGACATCTACATCGTCACCGTGCCGACCCCGGTCGACGAATCGAACCAGCCCGACCTTAGCCCGGTGATCGGCGCGACCCGCTCGCTCGCGACGCTGCTCGATCCGGCGAAGAAGCCGGTGATCGTCTACGAAAGCACCGTCTACCCCGGAGTGACCGAGGACGTTTGCGGCCCCCTGATCGAGGAGGTGGCCGGTCTGGTGCGCGGCCGCGACTTCTTCCTCGGCTACTCGCCGGAGCGGATCAACCCGGGCGACCGCGAGCATACGGTCGACCGGATCATGAAGGTGGTCGCGGGCGAGAATCCCGAGGTGCTCGAGCGGCTCTGCGCCATCTACGGAGCGGTGACCTCCGGCGGCGTGTTCCGCGCCGCGTCGATCCGGGCGGCCGAGGCGGCCAAGGTGATCGAAAACGCTCAGCGCGACATCAACATCGCCTTCATGAACGAGATCACCCAGATCTTCTCCCGGATGGACATCTCGATCTGGGATGTGCTGGCGGCGGCGGGGACCAAGTGGAACTTCCTCAAGTTCCAGCCCGGCCTGGTCGGCGGCCACTGCATCGGCGTCGACCCTTATTATCTAAGCTTCCGCGCCCAGCAGCTCGGCCAGGATCCCAACGTGATCCTCGCCGGCCGGGCGATCAACGACGGCATGGGCGCCTGGGTCGCCGAGCGCCTCGATGAGCGCCGCGGGCGTCCGGGCAGCGCCCTGGTCATGGGGCTGACCTTCAAGGAGAACGTGCCGGACCTGCGCAACAGCAAGGTGGTCGACGTGATTCGCCGCCTCGAGTCCCTGGGGCATAAGGTGACCGTCCACGATCCGCTCGCCGATCCGGCCGAAGCGCGGCACGAATATGGCGCGGAGCTTGCGGCGGACGCGCTCGAGCGGAGCTACGACCTCGTCGTCGCCGCCGTGTCTCACGACGAATATCGCGCGCTTAGCGACGATCGGGTGGCGGGGCTGGTGGCGGAGGGCGGCCTGCTCGCCGACCTCAAGAATCTCTATGCCGGACGCGAATTCCCCGGCGTGGAGAGGTGGTCGCTCTAACCAAATCCCCTGCATTCGCAGGGGAGGGGGCCATGCGTCAGCATGGTGCAGGGGCCTCTTTCCGGCTCTGAAAAGCCCTCCACCGCGCTACGCGCGGTCCCCCGCCCCGCAAATCCGGGGGAGGATTTTCAGAGGCCGTGATAGCTCCGGTACCAGTCGACGAAGCGCGGGACGCCTTCGTCGATGGTCGTCTTCGGCTCGAAGCCCAGGTCGCGCTGGATGGCGCTGATGTCGGCATAGGTGTCGCGGACGTCGCCCGGCTGCATCTCGAGCAGCCGCCGCTCCGCCTTGCGGCCGCAGGCCTGCTCGAGCAGGTCGATCATCCGGGTGAGCTCCTCCGAGCGGTGGTTGCCGATATTGTAGAGCCGGTGCGGCCCCCGGCTTCCGCCGGCCTTCTCCTCGCCGTCGTCGGGCGGCGGGTTGTCGAGGCAGGCGACGACGCCTGTGACGATGTCGTCGATATAGGTGAAGTCGCGGCGCATATTGCCTTCGCCGAAGACGTTGATCGGCTCGCCGGCGAAGATCGCCCGCGCGAACAGCCACATCGCCATGTCCGGCCGCCCCCACGGGCCGTAGACGGTGAAGAAGCGAAGGCCGGTCTGCGGCAGCCGGTAGAGGTGGGCGTATGTCTCGCTCATCAGCTCGTCTGCCTTCTTGGTGGCGGCATAGAGCGAGAGGGGATGATCGACCCGTTCCTCGACCCGGAACGGAAGCGTGTCGTTGCCTCCGTAGACCGAGGAGGAGGAGGCGTAGACGAAGTGGCGAGCGCGCCGGTGCCGGGCGACCTCCATCATGTTGAGGTGTCCGACCAGGTTGGACTGGACGTAGGCGTGCGGATTCTCGATCGAGTAGCGAACGCCCGCCTGCGCGCCGAGATGGACGATACGGTCGAAATCCTCGCCGTCGAGCGCCTCGGTCAGCGCCTTGTGATCGGCGAAATCCACCTCGAGGAAGCGGAACGAGTCGTATTTCGCAAGTTCGGCGAGGCGGGCGCGCTTCAGAGCCGGGTCGTAATAGTCGTTGACGATGTCGAGGCCGATCACCGCCTCGCCGCGCTCGAGCAGCCGCTGGCTGGTGTGATAGCCGATGAAGCCGGCCGCGCCGGTGACGAGAATGGGCATGGGGTCGCCTGATTGGTGGGAAGGTTGCCACGGCGCTTAGCCGAAAGCCCGGGAGGAACTCAACCGTCGCGCCGGCCGCGCAAATAGTGGACTTCAGGTCGAATTTCCCGGTACGGCGGGGAGACCCTCCAAGCGCAGCCCCGGGGCGAGCAAAATTGTCCTTAAGTCCGGCCAAATTCACCAGCGGGCGACGCACGCTCTGGCACCGCGTGCGGTTCCAGCTCGGCGTCGGGCTGCTTCTGGCCGTGCTGCTCCCCTACGGCGTCCGTTATCCGTTCGACGCCCCGGCGGGCGACCTCGCCGCGCTCAACGATTCGCTCGTCGGCACCACGCTCGCGCTCATCACCGGCTATTACGCCTTCCGCCGGGTCTCCCATTATCCGGGAGTCCGCGCCTCCTACCACATCCTGCCGTCGTTCGCGGCCTCGTACGGCGCCGCGCTCGCCGTGTTCTTCTTCGCCCGGCTCGGTTACAGCCGCCTTCACTTCTTCTTCAGCTTCCTGCTCGCCGCCTTCTGGTACTACATCGTCTACTTCAAGCTGCAGCGGCAGCAGAGCCTGTCGATCGGGGTCGTGCCCTATGGGGAGGTCGACCATCTGATGGAGATCGAGGAGGTGCGCTGGACCGCGCTTTCCGATCCCGCCGACAAGCAGGCGCCGTTCGACGCGATCGTCGCCGACCTGCGTTACGACTTGCCCGACGAATGGGAGCGCTTCCTTGCCGACCGGGCGCTTGCCGGCACCCTCGTCATGCACGTCAAGCAGATGGAAGAGTCGCTGACCGGCCGGGTCGCGATCGAGCATCTGTCGGAGAACAATTTCGGCTCGCTCATCCCGGGGATCGTCTACGCCAAGGTGAAGCGGGTGTGGGACTTCGCCATGGCCGTCGCCGCGATCCCCGTGCTTCTGCCCTTCATGCTGGTGGTCGCGCTCCTCATCCGCTTCGACAGCCGCGGCCCGATCCTCTTCAGGCAGGAGCGGATGGGTTATCGCGGACGGACCTTCACGATGTTCAAGTTCCGGAGCATGAAGGTCCATTCGGCCGAGGACGCGCGGGCGTCGGCGATGACCCAGGACGACGACGATCGGGTGACGAAGGTCGGCCGGGTGATCCGCCGCTACCGGATCGACGAGCTGCCCCAGATCGTCAACATCCTGACCGGCGAGATGAGCTGGATCGGCCCGCGGCCGGAGGCGGTCGCGCTGTCGCAATGGTATGAGGCGGAGCTGCCCTTCTACCGTTACCGCCACATCGTCCGCCCGGGGATCACCGGCTGGGCGCAAGTCAAACAGGGCCATGTCGCGCATGTCGAGGACGTGCTCTGGAAGCTCCAGTACGACTTCTACTACATCAAGAACTTCTCGTTCTGGCTCGACCTGCTGATCATCGCCCGTACCATCCGGACGGTGCTGAGCGGCTTCGGCGCGCGCTGAGCGGGGGCAGACGGTTTCACGCAGAGAACGCAGAGACGCGGAGAGGCCCAAGCGGCGAAAGCCGCCTCCTCTTCCTGGATCCACCGGTTACAAAAGGCTGCTGCGCAGCGGAGGCTTCTCTGTGCCTCTGCGTTCTCTGTTCTCTGCGTGTAATACTCGCTGAAGCCTAGGCCGCCTCGGCGCGGCTTTCGGGTTCCTGGCGGTGCCAGGCCTGGAACATCAGCACGGCCCAGAGCGCAGGCGTGGAATCGCGGCGGCCGCTTAGATGGTCGCGCCAGCGGCGCTGGACGATGGCGGCGTCGAACCAGCCTTCGCCGGCCATCCGCGAGGGATTGAGAAGCTCCTCCGCCCAAGGCCGCAAGGGGCCCTTGATCCACTCGCCGACGGGTATTCCGAAGCCGGCCTTGGGCCGCTCGAACAGCGCCCTCGGCGCCTCGCGGTAGAGGAGCTCGCGAAGGATGTGCTTCCCCTTGCCGCCCCTGACCTTCATCCCCATTGGGATCCGCGCCGCAAGCTCCGCGACCCGGTGGTCGAGGAACGGAACCCGGGTCTCAAGGCTCACCGCCATCGCGGCCCGGTCCACCTTGCAGAGGATGTCGTCCGGCAGATAGGAGACGGCGTCGCAATACATCATCCGCAGCGTGTCCGGAGCGCCCGGAGCGAAATCCATGTCGAAGCCCGCTTCGCCCGCCTCGGCGCCGCGCACCGGCGAGGGCTCGAAGCTCCACTCGTCGAGGAAGCTCGTATAGACGTCGTCGAACGAGCGGGCGGAACCGGCGACGCGAAGCGCCTTCTTCACCTTGCTTCCGAAATGCGGCTGCCGCTGCCCGGGCAGGAGTCCTGCCGCGCTCGACCACAGGCTGGAGGGAAGCTGGCTCAGCGGCTGTCCGATCATCGCCCGAACCGGCCGCGGAAGCCGGCTCAGCCTGCGCCACAAAGCGGGAGCGGCGAAGTGTCGGTTGTAGCCGGCGAACAGTTCGTCGCCGCCGTCGCCGGACAGGGCGACCGTGACCTGCTCGCGGGCGAAGCGGCTGACCAGGTGGGTGGGGATTTGCGAGCTGTCGGCGAAGGGCTCGTCGTACATCGCCGGGAGCAGCGGGATCACGTCCCGGGTCTCCTTCACCGTCACGTAGCGTTCGTGATGGATGGTGCCGAGATGCTTGGCCACCGCTTTGGCATATTCGGCCTCGTTGAAGCCCGCTTCCTCGAACCCGATCGAGAAGGTGCGCACGGGGATCGACGAATATTTCTGGTAGAGGGCGACGACGGTCGAGCTGTCGATCCCGCCGGAGAGGAAGGCGCCGACCGGAACGTCCGCCACCGACTGGCCGCCGATCGCCTCGGCCAGGGTCCGCTCGAGCCGGTCGAGCGCTTCCTCCTCGTTGGTGATCGGAGCCTCGAAGCCGCGCCGCATGACGTCGCGATAGGACCAGTAGCGGGTGAGCTTCACCCCGCTCTCGGCCTTGCCCTCTTCGGGCGGTGCGATTCGGCGCGCCTTGGCGGCGTCGCGCGACAGGCTCAGGATGCAACCCGGCTCCAGCTTGAAGAAGCCCCGGTAGATGGAGTGCGGCGCCGGGATGTAGGTGCGCGCCGCGTAGAGCCGAAGCGCCGAGCGGTCGATCTCCCCGTCGAAGCCGGGATGCTCGCGGATCGCCTTCAGCTCGGAGGCGAAGACGAAGTCGGCGCCCGCCCAGCCGTAGTAGAGCGGCTTTTCGCCGAAGCGGTCGCGCGCCAGGTGAAGCTCGCGCCGGTGCCGGTCCCAAAGCGCGATGGCGAACATGCCTACCGCCTTGCCGAGAGTCGCCTCGAGGCCCCAGGCCTGGATGCAGGCGAGCAAGGTCTCGGTGTCCGAATGGCCCCGCCATGCTATTCCGGCACCGCCGGCGGCGGCGCTCACTTCGACGCGCAGGGCGGAGTGATTGTAGATCTCGCCATTGTAGACCAGCATCCAGCGGCCGTCGGCGGACTCCATAGGCTGATGGCCGAGCGGCGACAGGTCGACGATCGAGAGACGGCGATGGCCGAGGCCGATCCCCGCCTCGCCATCCACCCACACCCCCTGGTCATCGGGGCCGCGATGGGCGATCGGCGCGATCATCCGCCGCACCAGGCCGGGCTCGGCACGGCCTCCGGTCAGCAGTCCTGCGATTCCGCACATGCGTCAAATCTTCCGATCGAGGGGAGGCGCCCCATCTAGCGGCTAGACGGGCTTTCGCCAAGGTTCAGCGGCCGGCGAGCAGCCTTTCGACCACCCGCTCGAGCGATTCGCGCCACGGCGGGGCGCGATAGCCGAACGTCTCCGCGAACAAGTCGGTGTTCAGCCGGCTGTTGAGCGGGCGCGGCGCCTTGGCCGGCCAGTCGGCGGTGGCGATCGCCGTCACTTCGGCCGACGGCCCGCCGCGGGCCCGGCTGAACCTGAAGGTCTCGCCAGCGAATTCGGCCCAACTCGCCGAGCCGGTACCGGCAAGGTGATAGGTCGCCCCGACGCCTCGGCCGGGCTCCCTCGCCCAGGTCTCGGCAATGGCGAGGAGCCCGTCGGCGAGGTCGAGGGCCGAGGTCGGGCTGCCGATCTGGTCGCCGACCACGCTCAGCGAATCGCGGGTCTCGGCGAGGGTCAGCATCGTCCGGACGAAGTTCCGCCCGAACGGGCTGTAGACCCAGGCGGTGCGGACGATGGCGTGCTCCGGCAGGGTCTCGCGAACCGCCGCTTCGCCCGCCAGCTTGCTTCGCCCGTAGACGCTGCGCGGTCCGGTCGGGTCGTCCTCCCGCCACGGCCGGTCTCCGGAACCGTCGAAGACGTAATCGGTGGAGACGTGGATCAGCCGCGCCCCCGCATCGCGGGCAGCCTCGGCAAGCACTCGCGGCGCCTCGGCGTTCAGGGCATGGGCCGCCTCCGGCTCATCCTCGGCCTGGTCGACCGCGGTATGGGCGGCGGCGTTGATGACGAGGGCGGCGCCGGATCCGGCGATCGCCCGGCGAAGCGACTCGGGCTCGGCGAGATCGGCCTCGGGTCGTCCCGCGAAGCTAAGCGCGACGCCCCGCGCCGCCGCCCGTTCGGCGAGGCTGAGGGCAAGCTGTCCGCCGCGGCCGAAGACGAGGATCGGGTTCATCCGGCCGAGTAGTGGAAGGCGGGGGCGGCCTCGGCGAGGCGCGGCGCCTTGGCGTCCTTATCCGAAAGGATCGGCTGTACTCCGTGGAGCGGCCAATCGATGCCGATCGCCGGATCGTCCCACCGTATGCCGCGGTCATGCTCGGGCGAATAAGGCGCCGAGACCTTGTAGAGGACCTCCGTCGCAGGCTGGAGCGTGACGAAGCCGTGGGCGAAGCCCTCCGGAACCAGTATCTGGTTCCAGGCGTCCGCCGAAACGGTGAGGCCGACCCACCGGCCGAAGGTCGGCGAGCCGTGGCGGATGTCGACCGCGACGTCGAAGATCGCGCCCCGAACGACTCGCACGAGCTTTGCCTGGGCGAAGGGCGGCTCCTGGTAGTGAAGGCCCCGCAACACCCCCGCTTCCGCGGAGAAACTGTGATTGTCCTGGACGAATTTCGCGGGAAGCCCCTGCTCGGCGAAGGCGTCGGCATGCCAGACTTGCGAGAAGAAGCCGCGATTGTCCCCGAACCTTCGCGGCACGATCTCGTACAATTCCGGGATTTCGAGTCGGCGAACGTCGAGCATCACGATCTCCTCAGCCGGCGTTCGGCACGGCCGCCCCGAAGTAGAGGAGGGTGCGCTGGTGGGTAAAGGCCTTCGAGCCCGGTCGCGAGCATGAGCTACAGCGGCTTCCTGCAGGTCAGGGTCAGAAACTCCACATGGCGGGTCGCGAGCCACGCCTGAAGCCGCTCCTTCGGCCCCGGCGGCGTGTAGCCCGGTGGCGTTCCCGGGTCGTACGGGTCCATGCCCGCCTTCATCCTTGCGCTCATCAGGCCCACCGCATCGGGAGGCGGCCGCCGCCGGTAGCGGATGTCCGAGAAGCCGGAGCTTCGAAGAAGGTCCGCCAGGCTGGCGCGATTGAACAGCATCAGGTGGCGCGGCGGCTCCAGCCCCCGCCATTCCGCGCCGTACCTAAGGTGCCCCAGCGCGTCGACATTGGGTGTGTCGATGAACAAAAGGCCGCCCGGCTTGAGGAGTTGCAGGACGTCCGACAAGGCTGCCGCGGGGTCGTGGAGATGCTCGATCACATGATTGAGCGTGGCGGCGTCGAAACGGCCCGGCTCGTCGAGCCAGGCTTCGGAACCGCCGATCCGGATATCGAGCCCTTCCTGCCGGCCTTTGGCTACCGCGACCGGATCGGGGTCCGCGCCGCACGCCTCCCAGCCGGCCGAGCGCGCCGCAAGCAGCCATTCCCCGCCGCCGCAGCCGATATCGAGCACGCGCCCGGCGCGCCGGGGCAGATAGCGGAAGCCAAGGTCGATCGGCGAGCGGAGCGGCGGCAGCAGAGTCGCCAGGAGAGATCCGCCGGGAATGGCCGGCTCAAAATGGGTTCCGTAACGGGCATTGCGGTAATCGTTCGCCATCGCCGCGCGCAGCTTGCGCAACCCCGAGGGGGCCGGGCCCTGCTCCTCGACCTGATGGGTGTAGTAGCGCTCGTAGGCCAGGCCTATCGTCGCCCGATCGGGGCGCGGATCGAGATAGCCCGACAGGCAGCCGCCGCACCGCCACATGGTCCAGCTCCCCGGAGCGACGAAGAAGATGTTGTCGCGCAGCGCCTGGTGGAGGAGGGTTCGCTCCGCCGATCCGCATATCGGGCAGCGGCCGAGCGTCTCGATGCCGTCGTCGGGCCAGGACGGCGGCGGCTCGGCGGCGGGCTGCGGCGATTGCATCTTAGGCGCTCCACGCCCGCGGAGGCGGTTCGACGGACGCCGGAATGCTGATCGGAATGGCCATTGTCCCGCGCTTAGCCGCCAACCGCGAAGGGAGTAAAGCCGACGCGGGCTGCCGCGGCGTTTGCGCTGTCCGGACAGGGTTGCTAAGGGGCCGCGAAATCGCGCGTCGGCGCGGACCTCCATCTACAGAGTTCACCTCCTGGAACAGCTTGTCGATAATTGCCGCCTGCTTGAGCTGAGCCCGCGCGGCGACGAGCGAGGCAGCCTGATCCCGCTCGAAACGGGAAGGGACGTCCCGTTCGACATCAAGCGCGTCTATTATCTGTTCGGGACGGTGCCCGACGCGCAACGCGGATTCCACGCGCATCGCGACCTCGAGCAGCTCGCCGTCTGCGTCGCCGGAGCCTGCACCATGGTCCTGGACGACGGCCGCTCGCGCCGCGAGGTCCGGCTCGACCGCCCCGACAAAGGACTGTTCCTCGGGCCGTTCGTGTGGAGGGAAATGCGCGATTTCACGGCGGACGCCGTGCTGCTCGTGCTCGCCTCGAAGCCGTATGACGAAGCGGACTATATCCGCAGCTATCCCGATTTTCTCGCCGCGATCGAGGAGGCGCAGCGATGACCGTTCCGTTCCTGGACCTCAAGGCCGCTTACGAGGAGCAGCGCGTCGAGATCGACGCGGCGATCCGCCGAACCTGCGACTCCGGCTGGTATATCCTGGGGCCCGAGGTCGAAGCCTTCGAGCGGGAGTTCGCCCACTATCTGGGGGTCGACCACTGCATCGGCACCGGCAACGGCCTCGACGCTCTGCAGCTCGCCCTTCGGGCACTCGACGTCGGACCGGGCGATGAAGTGATCGTCAGCAGCAACACCTTCATCGCCACCTGGCTGGCGGTCACCCACGTCGGCGCGGTTCCGGTGCCGGTAGAGCCCGATCCGGCAACCCATAATATCGATCCCGAGCGGGTCGAGGCGGCGATCACCGAGCGCACCAAAGCCATTTTGCCGACCCACCTTTACGGCCAGCCGGCGGACCTCGATCCTTTGCTCGCTCTGGCGCGCAAGCACGGCCTCAAGATCATCGAGGATGCGGCGCAGGCGCATGGCGCCCGGTACAAGGGCCAGCGCCTCGGCGGCCACGGCGACGCCGTCACCTGGAGTTTCTATCCCGGCAAGAATCTCGGGGCGATGGGCGATGCCGGCGCGGTCACAACGAACGATCCCGCGGTGGCCGAGAAGGTGCGGATGCTCGGCAATTACGGCTCGCGCAAAAAGTACGTCCACGAGCTGGCGGGGCTGAATTCGCGGCTCGACCCGATCCAGGCAGCGGTCCTTCGCGTGAAGCTCACCCGGCTCGACGAATGGAATGCCCGCCGGGCGGGGCTCGCCAACTTCTATCTGGACGCGCTTGCGGGCACGCCGGTCTCGCTGCCGCACGTGCCGAACTGGGCCGATCCGTCCTGGCACCTGTTCGTGATCTCGATTCGCGAGCGCGAGCGCGTACAGGAGGCGCTGGCGGAGCGCGGCGTGCAGACGCTGATCCACTATCCACTCCCTCCCCACCTCCAGAAGGCTTATTCCAACATGGACTTGCCGGCCGGTAGCTATCCGGTCGCGGAACGCCTTGCGGAGGAGGTGCTGAGCCTTCCCATCGGCCCCCATGCGACAGCGGACCAGGCGGCAGCGGTCGTCGAGGCCCTGCGCGGCGCGGTCGGCGGCTAAGGCGCCTCAGCTGCAGCGCAGCGGTCGCGCCGGGTTGCCGACCACCGTCTCGCCCGCCGCGACGTCGCGCGTAACGACGGCCCCCGCACCGACCATGGCATCCGCTCCGACGGTGATGCCCGGAAGGATAACCGCCCCCGCGCCGATGCTCGCGCCTCGGCACAGGCGGGTTCGCGGGAATTCGGGCGGCATTTGGCGGGACCGGGGCCGCCGGTCGTTGGTGAAGGTGGCGTTCGGGCCGATGAAGACGTCGTCCTCGACGTCGAGCCCGTCCCACAGATAGACCCCGTTCTTCAGCGTCACCCGGTCGCCGATCCGCACGTCGTTCTCGATGAAGCAGTGCGCGCAGATATTGCCGTCCCGTCCAATCCTCGCCTCGGGCAGCACGACGACAAACTGCCAGATGCGGGTGCGGGCGCCGATGTTGGGGCTCTGCACGTCGGCGAGCGCGTGGATCAAGGGTCTGTCGGTGTCCATCTCGCGCATCCGATAAGGGGGTGCTGATTGACAAGGCCGAAGCGGCGCTGCCAAGGCACGCCCTACCCGCAGCGGGCCGGCAGGGAAAGCAACCACGTGACCAGCTCTCACCGGCAGATCCTGCGCTCCTCGTGGATTATCGGCGGCGCTTCGCTGATCAATATCGTCGTCGGGGTGCTCCGGCAAAAGGCGCTCGCCTTGCTGCTCGGCCCAGCAGGCGTCGGCCTGGTGGGGCTGTTCCAGAGCGTGGTGACGATGTGCGCCGCCGTTGCGGGCATGGGCGTCGGAAATGCCGGGACGCGCCAGATCGCCGAGGCCGCGGGCGACGGCGATCCCCGTCGGCTGGCCGTCGCTCGCAAGGCGCTGTTCCGGCTGACCCTCCTGCTGGCACTCGTCGGCGCCGCCGCGCTCTGGCTGCTGCGGCACAGCCTTGCCGAGGCGGTCTTTCGCGATCCCGCTGCGGCGGCAAGCTTCGGAATCCTCGCTCTGGCCGTCGCCCTGACTATCGGTGCCGCCTCGCAGCTGGCCCTCCTCGTCGGGATGCAACGGATCGGCGACGTCGCCCGGGTGACGGTCCTCTCCGCCCTCGTCTCCACCGTCGCCGGAGTCGCCGCGGTGGCGCTGTACCGGGAGCGGGCGCTGCTGTTCTTCGTCGTGTCGGCGCCGATCGCCGCGATCGCGGTGGGGTGGATCTACACCGCGCGCCTCGCCGGCGGCCGCGCGCCCTCCGTCCGCACCGCGGAACTGGCGCCGCAGTGGCGGGCGATGCTGGCGCTGGGGATCGCGGCGACGGTCGCCGGGCTTGCGAGCACCGGCAGCCAGCTCGTCGCCCGGGCCTGGATACAGCGCGAGCTCGGCCCGGTTCCCCTCGGCGCGTTTCAGGCGGCGAGCGTGATAACGGTCACCTATCTGGGGTTCGTCCTCCAGGCGATGAGCACCGATTACTATCCGCGCCTGACGAAGGCGATCGGCGATCGGGCCGCTGCTAACCGGCTGGTCAACGAGCAGGCGGAAATCGCCCTGATGCTCGGCGGGCCGATCCTTCTGGTGATGATGGGCGCCGCTCCGGCGGCGGTGACGATCCTCTATTCCTCCAAGTTCGCGGGGGCCGCGGACCTCCTAAGGATACAGGTCTTCGCCGATGTCCTCCGGCTGATGAGCTGGCCGCTGGGCTATCTCCTGCTGGCGCTCGGAGCGGGCAAGACTTATGTCGCCGCCGAATCCGCGGTCGCCGCCGTCTTCCTCCTCCTCCTCGTCGGCTTCGTCGGTCCGGTCGGACTCGAAGGCGCGGGCCTGGCGCTGGTCGGGATGTATCTGGCTTACCTTCCGTTCGTCACCTTGGCAGCGCGGCGGTTCACCGGGTTTCGCTGGGCGCCGGCCGTCCTGGGTGTCGCGGCGGTGCTGCTGGCTCTCTGCGCCGCCACCTACGCACTGACCTGGTTCGGAAACCTGGCAGCCTTTGCGGGCGGGTGCCTGTCGGCCGCCGCGTTCGCCCTGCTGTCGCTTCACCGCCTGCGCAGCCATATGCCGGAGCGGCTCTCGAAGGGGCTGGCGCCGCTTTATCGCCTCCAGGAGCGGTTGAAATCCGTGCTGCCGTGGGCGAGAGAGCGCTCGCGGCGCAACGAGGGCCGCTAGGACCATGACGACCGACAAGCCTTTGGTCTCCTTCATCCTGTTCGCCTACAATCAGGAGAAATATGTCCGGGCGGCGGTCGAGAGCGCCTTGGCGCAGACCTATTCGCCGCTCGAGATCGTCCTGTCGGACGACGTTTCGAAAGACGGCACGGCCGCGATCATGCGCGAAATGGCCGCCGCTTATGAGGGGCCGCACAAGGTTCGGTTCGTCGCAAGCGCCCGCAACCGAGGCATCGTTCGCCACGTTTTCGACCGCGGGCGCGAAGCGGCCGGAGACATCGTCGTCGTCGCCGCGGGCGACGACATTTCCCGGCCGGATCGGGCGGAGAAGCTCGTCGAGATCTTCGGACGGAGACCGGACGCGCTTGCGGTCACCAGCGGCTACGACCTGATCGACGAGGAAGGGCGGCTGCTCCAGGCCAATTGCATCGCGCCCGTCCTTGGAGCCGCGGCGAGGGCCAAGAGCGCGTTCATCGCCGGCCTGGATATGGGCGATTATGTAGAAGTCCAGGGCTCCACCGCCTCCTACCGGCGGTCCTTGTTCGATACCCGGCTGCCCGAATGGGATTTGCTGTTCAGCGAGGACAATCTGCTGAACTTCCTCGCTTATCTAAACGGCGGATGTGTCTTCCAGACGCCCCTGCCGCTGGTCGAGTACCGGCGGCATTCGGCGGCGGTGGGCAATCGCCCCCCCGCGGAGGACCTGGCGATCCAGGAGCGGGAATTCCTCGCCTCCGCGAACGCGCGGCGGAACAAGATGCTCTCCTATCGGTGGATCGCCGCGAACAACCGGACGGCGCGGGGGCTTGACGAGGCCGCGGTGGCGGAGGAGCTCCGCGCCGCCGAGATCGTCATCGGCTGGCCCGAAAAGTCGGCTGCGGCGCGCCTCGCAAGCCTTGCCGAGGAGCTGGCGAGACATGGCGGGCGGACCGCAAAGTGGCAGGCCGGCCGTCTGCTCGGCCGGTTCCCCGACTATCAGCCCAAGCGGCTCCTCGCCCGCCGCTAGCGCGCGGGCGTCACAGCCCTAGCCGCTCCCCGGCATATTTCTTGTCGCGCAGCGGCCGCCACCAATCCTCGCGGGCGAGGTACCAGTCGATGGTCTTGCCCATTCCGCTCTCGAAGCTCTCGGTCGGCGACCAGCCGAGCTCCCGCTCCGATTTGGACGGGTCGATCGCGTAGCGGCGGTCGTGGCCGGGCCGGTCGGCGACGTAGGTGATGAGATCCTCGTAACGGGCGCCGCCGGCGCGGGGCCGGCGCTCGTCGAGCAGGCGGCAGATCGTATGCACGACGTCTAAGTTGGTTCGCTCCGCGCGACCGCCGATCAGGTAGGTCTCGCCGGGCCGGCCGTCGGTGACGATCCGGTCCAGCGCCCGGGCATGGTCCTCGACGTAGAGCCAGTCGCGGACGTTCTCGCCGCGTCCGTAGACCGGCAGCGGCCGCTCGTGGAGCGCGTTCAGGATGACCAGCGGGATCAGTTTTTCCGGGAAGTGATAGGGGCCGTAATTGTTCGAGCAGTTCGAGACCAGGACGGGAAGGCCGTAGGTGTGCTGCCAGGCGCGGACGAGGTGATCCGAAGCCGCCTTCGACGCCGAGTAGGGCGAGGAGGGGTCGTAGGGCGTCTCCTCGGTGAAGACTCCGCTGTCGAACGGCAGGTCGCCGAACACCTCGTCGGTGGAGATGTGATGGAAGCGGAAGGCCGCCTTGCGGTCGGCGTCCAGCCCCTGCCAATAGCCGAGCGCGGCCTGGAGCAGGCGGAAGGTGCCGACGATATTGGTCTCGATGAACTCGCCCGGCCCGTCGATCGAGCGATCGACGTGGCTCTCGGCGGCGAGGTGCATGACGGCGTCGGGCCGCTCCTCGGCGAGGAGCGCCGAGACCTGGGCGGAATCGCCGATGTCGCAATGGACGAAGCGGTAATCGGGGCTGGCCTCGACCTCCGCCAAGGAGGCGGGATTGCCCGCGTAGGTGAGCTTGTCGAGGTTGACGACGCGGGTGTCGCCGCGGCCGATCAGGTGGCGGCAGACGGCCGACCCGATGAAGCCGGCGCCGCCGGTGACGAGGAGGGTTCGCTTGGTCATAAGTCAGAATCTCTGTTCGGTCGGCGCGGCGAGCATGGTCCGCCCTTCGGAGGCTCGGCGGCGGAGGAAGTTGGCGTAGTCGGACTTGCCCATCCGGTCGGCGGCGGCGAGCAGCTGCGCCTCGTCGAGATAGCCGAATTCATAGGCGATCTCCTCGGGGCACATCACCTTGATCCCCTGCCTCTGCTCGACGGTGCGGACGAAGGATGTGGCGTCGACCAGGCTGTCGTGGGTGCCGGTGTCGAGCCAGGCGAAGCCGCGGCCCAGCCGGCTGACGCGAAGCTTGCCTGCCTCGAGATAGGCGCGGTTGACGTCGGTGATCTCGAGCTCGCCGCGCGGCGAAGGTTTCACCGCAGCCGCGATGTCGAGCACCTTGTTGTCGTAGAAATAGAGGCCGGTCACCGCCCAGCTGGACGGCGGATTCGCCGGCTTCTCGACGATCTCGGTGGCCTCGCCGGTCGCAGGATCGAAGGCGACCACGCCGTAACGCTCGGGATCCTCGACATGATAGGCGAAGACGGTGGCGCCCTCGGTCTGCGCCGCGCCCTCCTGGCAGAGGGCGGAAAGGCCGGCGCCGTAGAAGATGTTGTCGCCGAGGATGAGGGCGACGCTGTCGTCGCCGACGAAGTCGCGGCCGATGATGAAGGCCTGGGCGAGCCCTTCCGGCCGCGGCTGCTCGGCATAGCTTAGCGAGATGCCCATCGCGCTTCCGTCGCCGAGCAGGGTGCGGAAATGGGGGAGGTCGTGCGGGGTCGAGATGACCAATATCTCACGGATCCCGGCGAGCATCAGGGTCGCCAGCGGGTAATAGATCATCGGCTTGTCGTAGACCGGGAGCAGCTGCTTCGAGACGGCGAGAGTCACCGGATAGAGCCGCGTCCCGCTGCCGCCCGCCAATATGATGCCCTTCAACCTTCGTCTCCGCTTGTCGTTGCGCTGAGTGCGCCCGGCCGGGCGCGAGGGCGCCGACGCGCGCGCGCGGCAGGCCGGTGCTCGCCTTAGCGCCATCCCCCGGCGATTGCGACGGCCTTTGATCGCCCGCAGCGGCCTTTGCCGCTGCCTGCGGAAGGGACAAACATCTTGTTCTCGCGACGATTCGCGGTCAGGAGCGGGCGTCCCCGACCCTGACGCAAAGCACGACCCGGACCGGCATGAAGATCTCCGTTGCCATGGCGACCTATAACGGCGCCCGCTTCATCGACGAGCAATTGGCGAGCCTGGCCGCGCAGACCCGGCTGCCGGACGAGCTGGTCGTGTCCGACGACGTATCGGCCGACGAGACGGTGGCGATCGTCGAGCGCTTCGCCGCCACCGCGCCGTTCGCCGTGCGGATCGAGCGCAACCCGGCCAATCTCGGCTTCACCGGCAATTTCGAACGGGCGCTCTCGCTCGCTCGCGGCGACATCGTCTTCATCAGCGACCAGGACGACATCTGGTACCCCGACAAGATCGAGGCGGCGCTCGCCTTCCTCGAGGCCCATCGCGAATATCGCGCCGTCGTCAACGACGAGGACCTCGCCGACGGGGCGGGGCGAAAGCTCGACGCCACCTTCCTCGGCAACGTGAGGAAGCTCGGCTATGCCGATCTCTACCATGTCGCCGGCTGCTGCACGGCTCTGTCCAAGGAGCTGCTCGCCTTGCTCCTGCCCTTCCCGGAGGCCGGCAATTACGACGGCTGGATGGCCGAGATCAGCGATCGCCTCGGCCTTCGCGGAGTCCTCGACCGCCCGCTCCAGCTCTACCGCCGGCACGGCGGCAATTCGACCGAATCGCCCTTCGCGGAACGAAACGCTTCGCCGTGGAAGCTGCTTCGCGCCTATCGCGGCCAGGATCCGCGCCCCGGCTGGCGGAACACCATCCGCGTGCTCGAGGCCTGCCGCGAGCGGATTGCGGGCCGAAGCGCCGAGGCGGCGCGGCTCGCCGGCGACGCCCGCGTGGAGGAGGCCCTCGCCCGGCTCGACCAGGAGATACAGCGGTGGACCTGCCGCCTCGCCTTGCTCTCCCGGCCGAGGCCGCTTCGTGCGCCGGAGGTCCTCAAGCTCTGGGCGTCGGGCTTCTACCGCGGCTTCGCCGGCGGCAAGAGCGCGCTTCGCGACATGGTCCGGGCGTGACGGGAGCGGCGCGATGTGCGGAATAGCGGGCTTCGTCGATCCGTCGCGCGGACAGGACGTGCTGGAGGCGATGACGAGCGGGATCGCCAATCGCGGCCCGGACGATGTCGGCTATTATCTGGAAGGCGGCGTCGGGCTCGGCCATCGCCGGCTGGCGATCATCGATCTGTCCCCGCTCGGCCACCAGCCGATGCGGTTCGAGAACCTCGTCACCGTCTATAATGGCGAGATCTACAATTATCGCGAGGTCGCGGCCGAGCTGGAGGCGAAGGGCTATACCTTCTCCTCGTCCAGCGACACCGAGGTCCTCTTGAAGGCGTTCCACTGCTGGGGTCCGCGCTGCGTCGAGCGCTTCATCGGCATGTTCGTCATCGCCATGTGGGACGAGGCGGAGCGCGCGCTTTACCTGATCCGCGACCGGGCCGGGGTTAAGCCGCTCTACTACAGCGTCGAGGGCGGCCGGCTTGCCTTCGGAAGCACGCTGAAGGCGCTTCGGCCCTGGCTTTCGCCCGACCAGCGCACCGCGATCGACCCCGCCGCCCTCTCCGAATTCCTCGCCTTCGGCTACATCAGCAGCGATCTTTCGATCCTGTCGGCGGTGAAGAAGGTTCCCCAGGCGCACATCGTCAAGTTCAAGGACGGCCAGGTCAGCGAGACGCGCTACTGGGACGTTCATTTCGCCGAGAATCCGAAGTGGCGCGAGCGGCCGCTCGAGGGTCTGGTCGACGAGCTTGAGGAGATCGCGGTCAGCGCCTTCCGCTACCGGATGGTCGCCGACGTGCCGGTCGGAGTCTTCCTTAGCGCCGGAGTCGACAGCTCGCTGGTCACCGCCATTCTTACCAAGCATTACGGCCCGCTCCACACCTTCACGATCGGCTTCGCGGAAGCGGAATATGACGAGTCTACCGACGCCCGGCGGATCGCCGAGCATCTCGGCTCGGAGCACGAGGAAGCCATTCTCACTCCCGAGAAGGGCCAGGACATCCTCGCCCGCTTCTACGACATATATGACGAGCCGCACGGCGATTCGTCCGCCATCCCGACCGCCTTCGTCTCCTCCCTTGCCGCGGCCAAGGGCGCGAAGGTCGTTCTAAGCGCCGATGCCGGCGACGAGCTGTTCGGCGGCTACACGCGCTACGTCGAGTTCCACCGGCGCTGGGCGCAGATGAGGCGCCTCGGCCCCGCCGGACGGGCCGGCGGCCGGACGCTGCTTCGCCTGATCAGTTCGATCAGCCCGCCGGCGCGAAGCGAGCGGCTCAACCGTTACTCGGACATGTTCGGCGAGCAGGCCTTCCTGCCCTTCATGCAGAGGCGGATCCGGGCCGCTTCGGCGCGCGACCTCGGCGCCGTCTTCCCGCGTTTCGAGGAGCGGATCACCGGCCCCGGCGAGGGCACCCTGCTCGATCAGATGAGCGAGTGGGACTTCAAGCGCTACATGGCCGACGACATTTTGGTGAAGGTCGACCGGGCGACCATGTACCACAGCATCGAGGGGCGCGAGCCGTTCCTCGACCATCGCCTGGTCGAGTTCGCCGCGCAGCTTCCCGGCAAGTTCAAGATCGACGGCGGCGAGACCAAGCTGATCTTGAAGCGCCTCCTCGGCCGCTACCTTCCCGAACCGCTGTGGAGGCTTCCCAAAAGGGGTTTCGCGGTTCCGCTGATGAACTGGATCCGCGATTCCTATCGCGAGCGCTTCGTCGAGATTCTAGAGAGCGGAAGCGGCTGTTTCGACCGCAAGGAAGTGACTCGCCTGCTCGATCGCTATCGCGCCGGCGAGCCGATCAACTATGCCGTCATCTGGTATCTGTTCAGCTTCCAGACCTGGTACAATCACTGGACGGCGGAGGCGTGAGCCGCCGGCCGCGGATCGTCCACGTCATCGATTCGCTGGGCCGCGGCGGCGCCGAAACCCAGCTCGTCGGCCTCCTGCCGCTGCTCGCCGAACATTATGAGATCACGCTCGTCACCCTGATGCCCGAAAGCGATTTCCCGCCCGAGGCGGTGGTCGCGGCCGAACGGCATTGCCTGGGTTACACCGGCTTCAAGTCGCTTCCCCGCTGCATCCTGGCGCTTCGCCGGATCATCCGCCGGGTCCGACCCGACCTCGTCCGGTCGCAGCTTTATCTCAGCAGCGTCGTCGCCCGAGCCGCCACTCCGGCCACGATCCCGCTCGTCTTCTCGATCCACAGCTCGATGAGCCACGACGCCTATTTGAAGAACCGCTTCGCCCTTCCGCTCGAGCGGCTCACCTACCGCCGCCGCCATGCCCTGATCGCCGTCTCCCGCTACGCGCTGGACGATTTCGACCGCCACGTCGGAGTGAAGGGCAAGGCCTTCGTGCTCCACAATTCGATCGCCGAGGCCTTCTTCGACCGCCCGCCCGTCGAGGCCTGGGCGCCGGGGCGGCCGTTCCGGCTCGTCGCCGTCGGCAACCTCAAGGAGGCCAAGAATTATTCCCTACTGATGAAGGCGTTCAGAGAGTTGGCCGGAGCGCCGGTCTCGCTCGACATCTACGGCGAGGGCGCGCTTCGTCCGGCACTCCAGGCCGCGATCGACGCCGACCGGCTGCCGATCCGGCTGATGGGCCAGAGCGCCGACTTGCCGAGCCTCCTCGCCGGCTATGACGGCTACGTCATGCCTTCGCTCTACGAGGGGTTCGGGATCGCCGCGGCGGAGGCGATGGCGGCGGGCCTGCCGATGCTGCTCTCCGATCTCGTCGTTCTGCGCGAGGTGGCGCAGGGCGAGGCGCTGTTCTTCGACCCGACCGACCCGGCGAGCTTCGTCGGGCGGGTGAAGGACATACTCGCCGGTCGCGTCGACCTTGCCCGGCTCTCCGCCGAAGGCCGCCGAATCGCCGCCGAGAATTACCGCCGTCCCGCTTATGTCGAGAAGCTGCGGGGGATCTACGCGGAAGTGATGGCAGGGTAGGGCCGGAAGGGACTCGAAAGACCCTCCCCGGGCACGGCCGTCACCCTGAATTTGGTTCAGGGTCCAGTCCTCCGCCCGCTTTGCCGCTTCCACGTTGGATGCTGAACCAACTTCAGCATGACGGCAGGGGAATGTCGGACGCGCGATCGACCCCCCGACGCCGCGCTTACGCCGCCGCGGCGTCGCCCTTGCGGTCCAGCGGCAACGCCTCTTCGATCCGGGCGAAGGTCGCCAGCGCCTGGCCGACGATCTGGTCCATGTTGTAATAACGATAGGTCGCCAGTCGACCGACGAACCAGACGTCGTCGCGGGCGTCGGCGAGCGCTTCGTACTTCTTGAACAGCTCGGCGTTTTCGGCCCTCGGGATCGGGTAATAGGGATCGCCCTCGGCGGAGGGGTATTCGTAGGTGAGCGCCGTCTTGGCATGCTCCTGGCCGGTCAGGTGCTTATACTCGGTGACCCGGGTATATTCCTCGGTCTGGGGATAGTTCACCACCGCGACCGGCTGGTGCCATTCCTCGTCGAGAGTCTCGTGCCGGAACTTGAGGCTGCGATAAGGCAGCTTGCCGAAGCGGAAGTCGAAGAACTCGTCGATCGGGCCGGTGAAGACGAGCCGGCCATAGGGGATGCTATCCTTCACTTCGGCGAAATCGACTCCGGTGCGAACCTCGATATTGGGATGGTCGAGCATCCGCTCGAACATCTTGGTGTAGCCGTGGAGCGGCATCGCCTGGAAGGTGTCGCCGAAATAGCGGTCGTCGCGATTGGTGCGGGTCGGCACCCGGGCGGTCACCGACCGGTCCAGCTCGCTCGGGTCGAGCCCCCATTGCTTGCGGGTATAGCCGCGAAAGAATTTCTCGTAGAGCTCGCGTCCGACCACCGACACGACCACGTCCTCGCTGGTGCGGATCTCGTCGACCTTTTCGGCACGCTCGGCGAACCAGGCGGGCAGCTCCTCCGAGGTCAGGTCGAGGCCGTAAAGCGTGTTTACCGTGTCGAGGTTGATCGGGATCGGCACCAGCATCCCGTCGACCTTGGCGAGGACCCGATGCTCGTAGGGCCGCCATTCGGTGAACTGCGAGAGATGTTCGAAGATCCGCTCGCTGTTGGTGTGGAAGATGTGCGGTCCGTATTGGTGGATGAGCAGGCCGGCGGCGTCCAGGCAGTCGTAGGCGTTGCCGCCGATATGCGGGCGGCGATCGATCAGCAGGACCTTCTCGCCGCGCTGGCTGGCGATCCGCTCCGCGAGGGTGGAACCGGCGAATCCGGCGCCGACGATCAGCCAGTCATGCATGGAGGTCGTTTCCAATCTGGCCCTTGAGGCCGCGGGTTATGGCCTTGCGAAGAACGCCGCTCTGCTTGCCGACGGCGAACGACAAGGCGGTACCGATGCCGTTGCGCGCCGCCGTGCGTCCCAAAGCGGCGGCGACGGCGAGGACGTTCCGCAAGGCGGGCCGGTTGAAGTAGCGCTTGTTCAGGATGAAGGTGTTCTTCACGTAATAATAGAGGCGAACGTCGTTGAGCGGCCGGCCGGCGACGTCCGGGTGATAGTGGCGGGCGGCGAGGTCGGAGACGATCTGCCCCGCCTTGCCGAGGCGCATGAAATAGTCGACCTCGTCGCCGGCCTGGAAGAAACCGGTTTCGACATTGCCCACTTTGCGGATGGCGTCGGTGGAAATGAGGCAGCCGTTGAAGAAGTGGGCGTAGGGAAAGATTCCGTCCTTCGCCCGCTCCTGAAGCTGCGACATCGCGGTCAGCTTGCGCGGCCAGGCGAAGATGGCGGGATAGCCCTCCTTGTCGAGGACCGGGAAGGCGAAGACGAAATGCTCCGGATCGTTCTCGCGCAGGACGACGGACGAGGCGCAGGCGACACCCGGCTTCATCCGCCCGAGGAGATGCCCGAGCGCCTCGGGGTCGGGATAGCCGTCGTCGTCCATCAGCCAGACCGCGTCGAAGCCGTTTTCCAGGGCATGCTGGATCGCGCGGTTGAAACCGCCGGCGCCGCCGAGATTGCCTTGGGTGATGAAGTCGACTCCAGCTTCCCGGAGCAGCTCCTCGGTATTGTCGGGGCTGCTGTTGTTGATGACCAGTATCTGGTCGGGCGCCCGCGTCTGCCTGCGCAGATGGTCGACGCAGCGCATGAGCAGCTGCGCGCGGTTGTAGGTGACGACGGCGGCAAGGACTTTCATGGTCTTCCCTCAGGCGGCGCGCGACAGCGTGGTGGAAGGCGCCAGCCGCTCGTAGATCGACGCGTAGCGGCTTATGCCCTCCTCGAGCGTGAACTCCGTACTGGCCCCGCGGATCGCCGCCCGGCGGTCGCGCGGGAGGTCGAGCACCCGCTGCAGCGCGGAGCGCAACGTCTCCGGCTCGAAGTCGGGGACGATCACCGACCCGTTGCGCTCATAATCGACGATCGCGTCCATGTCGCCGACGCCCGTATTCGCGATCACCGGCACGTTCAGTGCCAGAAGCTCGGCAAGCTTGGTCGGCGAACAGCCCGCCTTCGAGAGGGTCGGGCGAATATAGACGACAGACATGTCGGCGAGCGCGATATATTCCGGCACCTCCGATCGGTCGACGGAGACGTAGCGGATCGCGTCGATCGGCACTCCGGAAATCGCCGCCTGCCGCTCGACCTCCTGGCGCGCATTGTTCGACACGAACAGGAACCGCGCGGAGGGACGCAAAGCGAGCAGCGCCTTGAAGGTGAGGAGCATCTCGGGGAGCAGATAATCGTAGCCGATGCTTCCGAGATAGAGGAGCACCGGTCCATCGCCGAGCCCGAGCTCGGCGCGATGGGCGGCGACCCGCGCCGGGTCGACCCGGGCCGGATCGAAATGGCCGAAATCGGCACAGCACGGGATGACGGTATAATTGTCGCGGTTTCCGCCGACGGCGCTCGGATACCAGTCCATCAATATGTCCGCCGCCCGCTCGGTCAGCGTGACGATATGGTCCGCGGCGCAGATGTAGGTCGGCTCGCGCCGCTTGAGGTGGCGGTAGACGAACTTGAACGGCTTTTTCTCGATCCCGACGTCGGCCCAGAAGTCGCGGAAGTCGACCAGCAGCTTGGCGCCGAAGTCGCGCTTCAGAGGGACCGCCAGCTCGAGCGGGAGGTAGGCGCGGCAGTGGATGATGTCCGGCCGCTCCGCCGCCGCGATCTTGCGCGCGAGCCCGTACATCCGCCACAGCATCCAGAAGGAGGAGACGAGCGGCGGCTTGTTGGCGTATGGGATCCAGCTCCACTTGACGCCCGCGGCGTCGAACAGCGCCCGATATTTGGCCTGTAGCGCGTCCCGGCCCGGCTTCTCGCAGCTGACCAGGTGAATTTCGTGGCCGGCACGGGCGAGGCCCAGGATGTAGGGCGCGACCTGGGCTTGGCCGATATGATCGGTGATGCCGTCCTGGGTGAGGTAGAGTGCCTTCGCCATATTGCCTGCTCTTGCGCGAAGCGGGAGCGGGCGAGGAGCGCCCACTGCAACCGCCATTGCGAAATTAAGTCAAAGGAGCGGCGCGGCGCGGCGCTCCATGCGCGGCCGCGTCTGCGGTCAAAACGCCGCCAAGTCAACCTCGCCGGAGGGCCGGAAGCGGCCCCGACGCCGCCGCAATCGCTTGATTTCCCTTGCTATGCGGCCTCGGCCTTGCGTCCGCACGCCACCCAGAAGGGAGTCCCTTCGCGGAAGCGGATCTCCGTCAATCCGCAATTGCGCATCATCGTCTCGATCTCGGCCCGGCTGAAGCGCTGTTCGAGCCGGGTCCCGAACCGGTCGAGGGCGTCGGTCTTGAGCGTGTAGAGGCTGCAATGGCGATAGGCGCTCAAGGGAAATGTCGAAACGTTGCGTCCGCGACGCTCGAGCAGCGCGGCGGTGCGCGAGAGCGGCCAATACACCGAATAGGCGATGCCGGCGGTCAGCGCGCGGCGGGCGGGGAACGGAAGCCGCGCGATGAACCGCCGCCCGAAGTCGCTCGCCTTCCACAGGCCGCGAAACCAGGAGGGGCGGTTGTCGAGCGAGTAATAGAGGTAGACGAGGAACGGGGCGCCGGGCTTGAGCTTGGCAACGCAGTTGCGCATCGCCGCCTCGGTGTCCGGGATATGGTGAAGAACGCCGAGCGAATAGCCGAAGTCCTGGCTCGCGTCGGGAAGGGGGATGTCGTCGACCCCGGCGAGGTGGAAGCGGCAGTTCGCCTCCCCGGCGAGATTGCGGCGGGCGACGTCGAGGGCCGGGCCGGCCGGATCGATGCAGTGAAGAATGCCGACCCGCGGCGCCGCGAGCGCGGCCCAGCGGCCCGATCCGCAGCCCATGTCGAAGCCCTCGGCGCCCGGCGGCAGCCGGTCGAACGGAAAGACGGAGAAATATTCGTCGAACAGCCGCTGCCGTTCCTGGGCGTCGAGCGCCGCCTGGTCGTAAGCGGACCACTCCTCGCCGAAGCCCGCAACGGTCGCCTGGTCGATGTTGCGCATCAGCGGGCCGCGCCCGGGCGCATCGCCGTTAGGGCCGAGCGACCGCCTATCCTTGAAAATGGGTTCGCCATGGCCCCGCAATCGCCTTGGGGCCTTCGCCCGAGCGCGCTCCTACCGCCGCGGCGACGAATTTGGAAGGGCCGAACGACTCCGGTCATTCGTACTGGCTTTCTTGGGCGATCGGATACCATTGGTAGGGGAGCCAGGACCCGGAATTGTCCGCATAGTTGAGCCACACAAACTGGATGGTGGCCGAATAGAGAAGCACCGCGAGGGTGAGGCCGGTGCTCGGGCGCCCCCGCTCGCCGAAGGCGAATGGCAGCCGGGCAAGGACGAACATCTGTAGCGGGATGAGATAGAGGGCGAGCCGATCGACGGCGGCCGTGGCGGTGGTCGACTCGAGGAGGACGAGAGCGGCAAGCGCCGCGATGGAGAAGTTGCGCCACAGCTTGCGGGTCTGCTCGTCGGAGACGAAGCGCCGCTGGAAGAACAGGAAGAGGACCGCCGGAGGCAGGTTCATCGCGACGCGGATTCCGGCGCCTTGCGAGGCGTAGGCGGCAACCACGTAGTTGGTCACCAGCTTGTCGACCGAGGCCTGGATGAACAGATAATAAAGCAGGAAGACCGACCCGAGCCCGATCGCCGCCGTGACGATCCGGTGGCGCGAGGCGGAGAGGGCGACGAACGGCAGCACCACCACCGCGGACTTGTGGAAGGCGGCGCCCAGCGACAGGTAGACCAGGAAGCGCAGGATTCCGCGATCGAGAACCGACAGGCCGGCAAGGATGAAGCCGATCGCCACACCTTGGCGGACATAGCCCATCGCCACGACGATGATCAGATAGGGCGCCGCCACGACGAAGACGAGCCACGGGTTCGGCTGCTTGCGGGCGAACTTCATCATGCCCCAGACGAACAGCACCGCGCAGACCAGATTGACGAACCAGATCCCGAAGCCGATTCGTGTCGTGATCCAGTTGAGCAGCCCGTAGCCCGGATCCTGCTTCCACACGCCCTCCCAGAAGTCCCGGTTGCGGATGATCTCCATGATGTCGAGGTAGTTGATCCAGTCTCCGCCGACTTCGTAGCGAAGCCCGACGAAGAGGACGGTGAAGACTCCCATGGCGAGCAGAAACGGGCCGCCATGGACCGTGCGGCGGACGTCCGCCGGATACTGGATCGCGCCCGCCGCGAAGAGCGTAAACATGATCCAGTAGGGAAACACCGACGACTCCCGCGAGCGCCTCGGCCGAATGGCGGGCGACACATTACGTGGCCGCGCTATAGAGACAGGGGGGACCCTTCGTCCAGTGGAGCGCGGCGGCGTTTCCCCTTATCCCTGTGCGTTTTCCCGAAGGTTCGAATGAAGCCCAAGACCATCGTCCTCTCGATCAATGCCTCGTGGAACATCCTCAACTTCAGGATGGGGCTGATCCGCGCCCTCCAGTCCGCCGGCCACCGGGTCGTCGCACTGGCTCCCGCCGACGCGTGGAGCGAGCGGCTGCAGGCGGCCGGAGTCGAATATCGCGCGATCGAGATCGACCGGCAGGGCCTCTCCCCAGTGCGCGACCTGGCGCTTCTTCGGCGATATTGGCAGGCGCTGCGCGAGATCCGCCCCGACGTCTTCCTCGGCTACACGGCCAAGCCGAACGTCTACGGCTCGCTCGCGGCGCACGCGCTCGGAATCGCGGTGATCAACAACGTGTCCGGCCTCGGCACCGCCTTCATCCGGCAGGGACTTCTGACCCGGATCGTCTCCGGCCTATACCGCCTCGCCTTCCGCCGCTCGTCCACCATCTTCTTCCAGAATGCGGAGGACCGGGACCTGTTCGTCGCCAAGCGCATCGTCGCCGCTGACCGCGCGCGGCTGCTCCCCGGCTCGGGGATCGACACGGCGCGCTTCAGCCCGTCGGGCCGGGCGCGGCAGGACGGTCCGTTCACCTTCCTGCTCGTCGCCCGCCTCCTCTGGGACAAAGGCGTTCGGGAATATGTCGAGGCGGCGCGGCGGGTCCGTCTGGAGGTGCCGGAGGTGCGTTTCCGAATCCTCGGTTTCCTCGACGTCGATAATCGGACGGCCGTGCCCCGTGCCGACGTCGAGGCCTGGGTTGCCGAGGGCCTGATCGACTATCTCGGCCAGGCCGACGATGTCCGCCCCGCGATCGAGGATTGCGACTGCGTCGTCCTTCCCTCCTACCGCGAAGGCCTTCCAAGAACCCTTCTGGAGGCGGCGGCGATGGGCCGGCCGATCATCGCGACCGACGTTCCGGGCTGCCGGCACGTCGTCGAATCCGAGGTGAACGGGCTGCTCTGCGCCGCCCGCGATTCCGGCTCGCTCGCCGACGCGATGCTTCGGATGATCCGCGCGGGCGACGAAACGCGTTCGGCCTGGGGGCAGGCCGGCCGCGACCGGGTGGAACGCGAGTTCGATGAGCGGATCGTCGCCGAGCGCTACATCGCGGCGGTGGAGGCCGCTACCGCCTGACGGCTCGGCCCAGGCGGCTCGACCTAATCGGCGGAGAGGTGGCGGGCCTGCTTCTCGGGCGATTGCGGCTGCTTCTTCTTCACCCGCGCCCGCGGCTCGGCCATCAGCGCGCAGCACATGGCGAAGACGGCCCCGATCGCGGCCGTGCGCAACGGATAGTCGACGACGCTGTGGGCAAGGATCGCCGCCGAAGCGATGGTCGCCGCCCGGGCGAAATAATCCGGGTCCTCTTCCCGCCACAGGACGATCGTCCGGCGTCCCCACCAGAGGAAGAAGATCAGGATGAGGAGGATTCCCGGCACGCCGGTCTCGAGCGCCAGCTCGAGATAGTCGCCATGGGCATGGTTCATGAAGTAGCGGTTGATCCGCGCCGGATCCTCGCGCTCGCGGTACACCGCCTGGAAGGTGCCGATTCCGCTTCCCACCGGCATGAAGTCGGCGGCGGCGCCGCCGGTGCGCGAGAAGCTGTGATAGCGCGAATCCTCGGCCGTTTTCGCCTGGCTCCCGGTAAGATTGTTGTTGAAGGGCGCGCTGAACGCCGCCGCCACCGATCCGGCGAGCAGTAAAGCGATGAGCGGAAGCGCCCAGAACGGCAGGCGGCGCTTGCGGCCGAGGAGGAGAAGTCCGCTCGCCGCAAGCACGGGCACCGACAGGCCGATCCCCGCGATCGAGGTGTCGACCACGATACCGACGAAGACGACGACCAGGGTCCCCGCCAGGACGACGAAGAGCGCGGAGGATTTTTGGACCGAGCGGCCTCGGCTCATCGCGTGGAGATAAAGCGCGGTCAGGAACGGGATGGTCGCGACCAGCAGGGTGGCGAGGTGGTTGGCGTTGGCGAAGAAGCCCGTCATCGCCCCGTAATTGGTGATCTTGTAGAAATACCAGGGCGATCCGATCCCGCTGGCGACCTGCAGGGCGCCGGCGGCGACGGAGGCGATCGTCGTTCCCGCGAGGCACCAGCCGAGCCAGGCCGGCCGGTAGCTGCCGAGCCGGACGATGCCGAGGAAGACGGCGACGGAGGGGATCAGCCACAAGGCGGAATCGATCGTCGCATAGGCTTCGAGCGAGATCGGCAGCCAGGGCAACGGAGCGCCGAGGAGGGCGAAGCCCTGCGCCACCGGACCGCGTCCCGGAAGATGCGACCAGATAGAAGGGGGGAGCGGGACGATCTGGATGAGGAAGAGCAGGCCCAGCAGGATCAGGATCGCGCTGGCTTGGCGGGTCGGTCGCGACAAGGGCGTCCGAGGCTTCACGGCCAGCGACGCGAAGATGATCGCGAGACCGATCAGCTGAAGCGCGAGATTGTTCCAGAAGCCGGCCGCGCTGGCGCCGCCGATCAGCAGGCAAAGCAGGAGATAGGCGGGGACCAGCCCCAGTCGGACGGCGTGCATCATCGCCCCCCCGCCGGCCGAAGTTCTAGCGCGCCGATGGTCGCGGTCTGCTCGGCCGGGACGTCGCCGGGCGTGCCGTCCAGGCTGACATATTGTGCGGCGCATCCGCTTGCCGGGACGGTGAAGCTTCCGCCGAGTGCGCGCGGCGACGAATCGATCCCGACGAGCGGGATCTGAAGAAGGCTCGCCTTGCTCCCGAGGCAGACGACGTTCCAGGCGAGGCGGCTGCCTTCGCCCTTGGCATCCCCTTCGACCCGCATTTGCAGGCGGTAGGCGCCAGGCTTCAGCATCGTTAGCTGGCGCGCCAGCCGGACCGCAGTCCGGCCATTATAATCGACCTGGAGCGAGCCGCCGGGCGCCCGCTCGGCGGCGGCCTCGCCGCCCGCAGCGAGGTCCCACCCGAACGGCGGTCCGCCCGGGAGCCCTTGGAAGCGGGGATCGTAGAGGCCCTTGCCCTCGGCGGGCACGCTCGCTCCCGCGAAGCGCTTCCACAGGCCGTAGGCCTCGGCCACCTTGCCTTCGGAGACCAGCCGGGCGGTCAGGATCCGCTGCCACTCGGAGCCCGGAGCCGAAGGCGCTCCGCGCGCGGCGATCCGAAGGATTAAACCGGGGTCCGCGTTCGACGTCGCCAGCTGAACGAGGACGGCATCGCGGATCTGCGGCGAGCGGGCCAGCATCGTCGCGGTGCCCGATGCCAGCTTCGGATCCCGCGCCATGCCTGCCAGACCGGGGGCCAGCGCCGCGCCGGCCTCGGGAACCAGCTGGGTCAGAGCGGTCATTTCGGCGCCGGCCGCATCGACCCGCCCGGCGCGCAGGTAACGGTCGAGCAGGAGGAGCCGGGTCAGCCGCGAGCGCGGGTTGCGCCGCCGGGACTCCTCGAGAAGGGCTTCGCCGTGTCGCGGATTGCCGTCGGCGATCGCCTGCACGCCGGAGAGAAGGAACGGATCCTCGGCGAGGGCGGAGCGGCGCAAGGCGTCGATCGCACCCTGCCGCGCTGCCGGGCTGACCCGCCCCTGGCGGATTTCGAATTCGGCTCGGGCAAGCGCCATCTTCACGCGCGGGTGCTCCGGAGCCACCACCGCGGCGAGGAACGGATTACGCCTGACGACGGCATCGACGGTCACCATCCGGACCGACCAGAAGGCCAGGAAGAGGGCGGCCGCGGCGCAGATCAGCAGGCGGGCGATCCCCCCGCCGCCAAGCCGCGATCGCCCCGCGGACCGGCTACGCCTCACGCTGCGCGATGAGCTTGATTTCGCGGTCGCGGCTGCCGACTCCGCCATAGCGATACGGCTCGTAGCCGTAGCCATAGCCGTAGCCGTAGCCGTGCGAGCGCTGGTGGAACTTGGTCAGGACCGCACCGACGAGATTGCCGCCGGACGCCTTGAGCCGGCCGATCGCGTCGGTCGCCGCGCGGGTGCGCGTCTTGCCGCTCTCGACGACGAGCAGGGTAGCGCGACAGACCCCGGCGAGGAGCGGAGCGTCGGCCAGTCCGAGCACCGGCGGCCCGTCGACGATCACCATGTCGTACAGGCCCACCGCCTCGTTGAGGATCGCCTTGAGGCGAGTCGAGGCGAGCAGCTCCGCCGGGTTCGGCGGAAGCGGTCCGCAAGGCAGAAGCGAGAGATTCTCGAACTGGGTCTTGAGGACGTGCTTTCCGATCGGATCGGTGTTGGTCAAAAGCTTCGACAGGCCCTCGTCCGGCTCGAGGCCGGTGACGAAGGCCGGCTTGCGCAGATCGCCGTCGATCAGAAGCACCGAATTGCCGAGGCGCGCGAAGTTCTGGGCGAGCGCCAGCGTGGTGCTCGACTTTCCTTCCGCGGCCCGCGTACTGGTGATCAGAAGCGTCTTCGGAGCCCCGGTTTCGGTGGTGAACTGAAGCGAGGTGCGAAGCGAGAAATACGCTTCCGAGATCGGAGACGACTGATCCTTGAGCTCTTCCGACAGCGGCTCGTTGCCCTTCTTCTTGGGAATGACGCCGAGCGACGGGAGATTGAGCTTGTCGCGCACGTCGTCCGGGGTCTTGATGGTGTCGTTGAGGAATTCGAGCGCGAGCGCGCCGCCGACTCCGCCAAGCAGGCCCAGGGCCAGCCCGATCAGGAGGTTCAGCATCAGGTTCGGCTTGTACGGGCCGCCCGGCACTTCCGCGCGGTCGACGACCGAGACGGTGTTCGTGCCGATCCCGCCGGCGACCCCGATCTCCTTGTAGCGCTGGAGGAGGGCGTCGTAGAGCGCCCGGTTGGTATCCGCCTCGCGCTGCAGGATATTGTACTGGATGCTCTGGCCGCGCTGGGTAAGCACGTCGCTCTTGAGCTGGCCGACCCGGCCCTGGAGCGCGCGCTCGGCGGCGGCGGCGGCGCGATATTCCGCGAGGAGAGTCGCCGCCCGGCTGCCCGATACGGTGCCGGCCTCGCGCCTTATCTCCTGCTCCGTGGAGGCGATCCGGTTATGGAGACGGACCATGTCCGGATAGTCCGGCCGGAAGGTGGTGAGCTTCTCCTGATATTCGGCCTGGAGAAGCGCGAGCTGGTTGCGAAGCGCCGCCGTGCTGGCGGTCACGTCGGTGGTCGCCACGCGCGCTTCGTTACGATATTTCTCTTCCGCCTCGATGCGGCGGGACTGCGCCTGGGCGAGGGCCGAGTTGATCGCGACCAGCGACTGGCCCTGAAGCGACGCCGCGTCACTGTTCTGGGCCTCGTCGCCGCCGGACGTCCGGATGATCTGCTGCTGCTGCGCATAGGCGACGAGCGCGCGCTCCGACTTCTCGAGCTCGCCCTTCATCTTCGCGATCTGCCGCTCCAGGAACTGGCGCGCGTAAGCGGACGCCTCGTAGCGGCGCTCGAGGTTGGAGTTGATGAAATTGTCGGCGTAGCTGTTGGTGATCTGCGCCGCGAGAGTCGGCGAGGTCGACGTGTAGGTGATCCGGACGAGCCGGCTGCCCTCGACCGGGTCGACGTCGAAATTGCCGGTGAGGATCCCGGTGCTGACCTTCAGGCGGGTGGCGCGGTCTTCGATCTCCGGGGAGACGAACTCCTTGTTCGACGGGAGGTTGAGATCCTGCGCGACGCGCTGGGCGAGGCTTCGGCTCGCCAGCAGGCCATATTGGGTGGCAAGGAAGTCGCGGTCGTTGCTGCCCATGGACGCCCGGCCGCCCTTCGAGGGGTCCATGACCTCGATCTGCGGCGGGTTCATCTCGAGAGTCGCGCTCGCCCGGTAGAGCGGCGGGGTGAGGAAGGTGATGACGATCGCACCGGCCACTCCGACGGCCACCGCGCCGAGGATGAGCCAGCGCCATTCCGAGATGATCCGCCACAAGGTGGCGAGATTGAGGTCGGCCGGCACCAATCCGCCGACCGGGCGCGGCGCCCAATCCTGCGCCAGCGCCAAGCCGCCGCCCGTCTGCGGAGCGAGCGGCCAGATCGGCTGCGGCCCGGCTGGCTCGATGTCGTTCTTGCTCATGGGAAGCGTAAACTGCCTTTCAAATGGCTCTTGCGGGCGCCTTCCAGTCCGGCGGCGCCGACGGGATCAGAAGGGTCGGAAGATGGTGAGGATCGGCAGCGACTGGAGGATCGTGGTGTAGATGTTCTTCACCTTCGATCCGTCGACGACGACGATGTCGCCGCTGAAGATGCGCGGATCCTCCGCCTCGCCGCGGCGGATGCTGGCGAGGTCGAACGCCGCCGCCATCCGCTGCCCCTGGATCTGCCGGAAAACGGCGACGCGGTGCGGGTTGGCGTCCGCCGTCGTGCCCTTGGCCAGGGCGATCACCTGGATCAGGCTAAGCCGGCCGGTGACCGGGATGATGCCGGGGGAGGTCACCGCGCCGTCGACGGTGACGACGCGCGTGCTCGACGACGTGATCGCGACGTTCACCTCGGGATGCTGCATATATCTGGCGGCGAGCATCTGCGTGATCTTCTGGTCGAGCTCGGCGGCGGTGAGGCTGACCGCCTTGACGTTGCCGATCAGCGGCAAAGAGAGGTTGCCCATCAGGTCGACCTCGAAATCGCCCGAGAGGTCCGGCACCTGGAAGACGCTGACCTTGATCTTGTCGAGCGGAGCGATGTGATAATCCTCCTCGACGCCGCCGGGGGCGGGCGAATCCGGCGCCTGGAAGTTCTGCACGTTGTAGGGGATCTTGCCCCCCCGCGTGCCGGCGCAGCCGGTCAGCGCGGCAAACGCCGCGAGGAGCAGGACGAGGGGCAGCCAAGCCGAAACACGGGGCGCGGCAGCGGTCAGGACCGGCCCGCAGGCCGCCTGCCTGAAATCATGATTTATCGGCACGGACAGTCCTAAATCTGGAAAACTATCGCGCGGGACCTTAGTGAAAACGGGCAATGGGTCAAGTCAATTTACCGCTCGAACCCCTGGCTCCACCTCTGCCCCGGTCACTGAGCTGCTATCGGATTTCGTTCAGAAACAACGAGATAGCGGCATTTGGAGCGATTAACCGAGGGCTTCGTTGACCCCCTGGGAGTCCGTCGGCCCCGCCGCGCCGGGCGCGGTGGAGAGGAACCAGCGCTCCTCGTCCTCGATTCCCACCGCGGTGAGGACCCCGCTTCGATAGGCGCCGGTGTCGATCGCGACCCGGTTCGGCCGCTCGTCCACCTCGGAGACGATGGTGTGGCCGTGGACGACGACGAAGCCATGTTCCTTGGCGTCGCTAAGGAAGGGCTCGCGGATCCAGCGCAGGTCCATCCGATCCTGCTCCTCCACCCCGACGCCCGGACGGATCCCGGCATGGACGAAGAGATAGTCGCCGAAGCGAAAGGTGTCGCCGAGGCTTTCGACGAAGTCGACATGGGCGCGCGGCACCGCGGCGCGGACCGCCGCGATCGCGGCGTCGTCCTCCATCCGGCGAAGAGCGTCGACGTCCAGCCCGTAGCTCTCGAGACATTCCGAACCGCCGAACTTGAGCCAGTCGGCGAGGATGGCGGGATCGCCGCCGACCACCCGCAAGAGCACCTCCTCGTGATTGCCGGCGAGGAAGATCGGCTTGGCGTAGCGCGGCTGGAAGGTGCGCAGCCGCTCGATGACTCCCGACGATGCCGGTCCGCGGTCGATATAATCGCCCAGGAACACGATGTAGGTACGCTTGCGGGGACGGGCGGCGACGTCGGCCTCGATCCGCGCGAGCAAGGCGTCGAGCAGGTCGAGGCGCCCGTGGATGTCGCCGACCGCATAAGCGCGCGCGCCCTCCTTGCCGCTCGGTCGTTCCTCGCGGCCGGCGAGGCCGCGGGCAAGCCTGCTTAGGAATCCCATTCGCCTGCCCTGCCCTCGCGGCCCTTCAAGTCAAGCGCAAAAGCTTGCCCGGGTTCATGATTCCCGCCGGATCGAGCGCCCGCTTGATCCGCCGCTGCGCCTCCAGGAGGGCGGGAGCGCCGGTCCTTTCGAGCTGGCGAAGCTTCATCTGGCCGATTCCGTGCTCGGCGGAGATCGAGCCGTGTTCGGCGACGACGAGGTCGTAGACGAAATCGCTCACCGCCTCCCCCCGCGCCTCGACCCAGTCGGCCGCGCCGGGTCCGCCGGGGGCCTGGACGTTGAAATGGACGTTTCCATCGCCGAGGTGGCCGAAGGCGATGACGCGGCTTCCCGGGAAGCGCCGCTCGACCGCCGCCGCCGCCGTCTCGACGAAGCCGGGCATGGCGGCGACGGGCACGGAGATGTCGTGCTTGAGCGCCGGGCCCGAGTGGCGCTCCGCCTCGGAGATGCTGTCGCGGAGCCGCCAAAGCGCCTCGGCCTGAGCCTCGCTCGCGGCGATCGTCGCGTCGAGGACCAGGCCTGCCTCCGCAGCGGCGGCCAGAGGCGCCTCGAGCGGGCGATCGGCGGACTCGACCAGTACGTGCCACGGCGCCGGCTGGTCGAGCGGCGGCCGGGTGCCGGGAATGTGCTCGATCACCAGGTCGAGCGCGATTCGGGGGACGAGCTCGAAGCTCTCCACCGCCTGCCCGACCTCGTCCTCGAGCCGGCGCAGGAGGCGGAGCGCGTCTTCGGGCGACCGAACGGCGCACCAGGCCACCGTTCGCTCCCTGACCGCCGCGAACAGGCGAAGGCTCGCGGCGGTGACGATGCCGAGCGTCCCCTCGCCGCCGATCAGGAGGTGCTTCGGATCGTAGCCGCGATTGTCCTTCCTAAGCGCCGACAGCCCGTCGATCCGGGACCCGTCGGCAAGCACCGCCTCGAGCCCGAGGACGAGCGAGCGCATCGGCCCGAAGCGGAGCACCTGGGTGCCTCCGGCGTTGGTCGAGACGAGGCCGCCCACCGTTGCCGATCCGCGCGCTCCGAGAGTCAGCGGGAAACGCCGCCCGGCGGCGGCGGCGGCATCGTGGACGTGGGCGAGGATCGCTCCGGCCTCGGCGACGAGGACGTTGTCGTCCGGCGAGACCGAGCGGATTTTGTTCATCCGCCGGAGCGAAAGCAGGATTGCGCCGCCTTCGGAGGGCGGAGTCGCGCCCCCGACCATGGAGCTGTTTCCGCCCTGGGGGACGATCGCGACGCCCTCCGCCGCGCACATCGCGACGACCGCCGCCACCTCGTCGGCCCCGGAGGGCGAGACCAGGGCCGCCGCAGTCCCGCGATAGCGGCCGCGCCAGTCGGTCAGCCAGGGATCGAGATCGGCCGCGGCGCGCGAGAAGCCGCGCGGCCCGAGCCGCGATTCGATTCGCGCCAGCAGCGCCTCTGACGGAGGGTGGAGCACGGCTTTGACTGGCCAGTTTCGTCAGCGCTTGCAAACGCAAACGTTCCGGTGCAGCTAAACCGCTGATCCGCCGCCGGAAAACGAATCGGAGAGGATTGCCGCGCAAGCGTTGCGCGTCAAGCCTTTTCGGCTCCGGAACAAAGCCCAGAGTCTGTGGTTGGGAGTCTCGGTGGAAGGGTGCCCGAGGGGAGCGACGGCGAGTTGTCCAAAGCCGGTTTGTTGATGGCAGCGGTGGCTGGCGGCGCCGTCGCCTGCGCGAGCATGGCCTCTGCTCAGTCTCCCTCCAGGACCAAGTCGCCCGCGACTCCGTCGGCGGCCTCGCCGGCGCCCGTCGCGCCGGCGCCCGCCGCTCCGACGGTCGATCCCAATGCGCCGATCGTCCCGGATTCCGAGTTCCAGAAGGCACTCCCGGCGCTCGATCCGGACCTTACCCGGCCGCTCGAGCCCCTCGAAACCTTCGACGTCGACGACAAGGCGTCGGCGGCCGGGGCTCCCGCTCCTCCCACGCCCGCTCCGGCTCCGCCCATCCCGTCCCAGATCGTGGTCGGCGACACCCTGCCGCCCGCCGCCGCGCCCGCCGATCCGGCGCTGACCGAGCCGCTGACTCCGCTCGGAAGCTTCGACGTGACCACGCCGCAGCCGGTCGCCGGCAAGGAAGAGGACGAGGAGAAAGCGGAGAAGGTCCGCTACGCCCTGATCGTCGAGGGTCTGAAGGATATTGGCCTCGAAGGCCGCTTCCGCGACCTCTCCGCTCTCGAGGACGGGGACGGAGAGGCGACCAACGGAGCGATGGTGACCGCCCGGGCGAAGGAGGACGAGCTGCTCGCCGTCCGGCTGCTCCGCTCCGAAGGCTATTACGACGCCACCGCTTTGTCGTCGGTCGAGCAGCCTGCCGAGCCCGCGGGCCGGCTTCGGGTCGTGGTCACCGCGGTTCCGGGGCCGCGCTACGGTTTCGGCGAGATCGTCGTCAGCCAAGCCGATCCGGAGCCCACGGCGCTTGCCCGCGAAGCGCTCCCGCTCAAGACCGGGACGCCGATCGTCGCCGCCGAGGTGGAAGCCGCGGAAGCCAATGTCCGTCTCCGCCTTCCGCAGCAGGGCTATCCGTTCGCCGATCTCGGCCTTCGCGACATCCTCCTCGATCCGGCGACCCTTCGCGGCGACTACACGCTTCCGCTCGACGCCGGCCCCAAGTCGCGCTTCGCCGGCTTCACGACGGAAGGCGATCTGGCGTTCGACGCCAAGCATGTCGGAGTGCTCGCCCGGTTCAAGCGTGGCGAGCTCTACGACAGCCGCAAGGTCGACGATCTGCGCGAGGCGATGATCGCCACCAGCCTGTTCACCACCGTCGCCGCCGAGCCCGTGAGGACCGGCGAAAAGGCGCCGGACGGCACCGAATATGTCAATATCCTGGTCCGTCAGGACGCCGGGCCGCCGCGCTCGCTGTCGGGCAGCGCCGGCTACTCGACCGGAGAAGGCGCCCGGATCGAGGCGACTTGGGAGCATCGCAACCTGTTCCCGCCCGAGGGCGCGCTTCGCGTCAACGCCGTCGCGGGAACCCAGGAACAGTCGCTTCGGGTCGGCTTCCGCCGCAACAATTGGAAGAAGCGCGACCGAAGCCTGCTTTTCGAGGCCGAAGCCGGCCGCCGCGACCTCCCCGCCTTCAAGGGCTATACGTCCCGGCTTCGCGGCCAGATCGCCCGCGAGTCCACTCCGATCTGGCAGAAGGTGTGGACCTACACCCTGGGCGCCGAGCTGATCGCGACCAACGAGCAGCAGGTCGGCTTCCCCAAGCTTTCGGTCAAGGACGCCTTCTTCCTCGCCGGAGTCTCGGCCCAGATCGGCTATGACCGGTCGAACAGCCTGCTCGATCCGACCAAGGGATTCCGGCTTCGCGCGCTGATCAACCCGGAGACGTCGATCCGCGAGCCGAGCCAGCCCTACATCCGCACCGTCCTCGACGGCAGCGCTTACTATCCGGTGGGCGACAGCCTGGTCGTCGCCGGCCGCGCCCGCGTCGGCACGATCTACGGCGCAAGCCTCGCCGAGCTTGCGCCGTCGCGGCGGCTCTACGCCGGCGGCGGCGGCTCGGTGCGCGGCTTCGGCTTTCAGGAGCTGGGTCCGAGGATCGAGGTCGCCAATCCGAAATTCGATCCGACCGATCCCAAGGAAAAGGACAAGCCGACCATCCTGGTGCCGACCGGAGGGCGAAGCGAGGTCGAGTTCGCGCTCGAAGGCCGCTACCGCTTCGGCAATTACGGCGTCGTCGGGTTCGTCGATGCCGGCCAAGTCTCCCAGGGCCAGAGCCCGAGCCTGTCCGGAATGCGCTTCGGAGCCGGCGTCGGCGGGCGCTTCTACACCAATTTCGGGCCGCTTCGCGCCGACTTCGCCGTTCCGGTCGGCCGCCGCCGCGGCGAATCGAAGTTCGCCATGTACATCTCCATCGGTCAGGCCTTCTGATGGCGAGCACGCCGGACGCGCCGGGCGGCGAGGCGACGGAAGTCCAGGTCGTTCCGCGCGGACGGCTGCGCGCCCGTGCGATCGCCAAGTGGACGGGAATCGTCCTCGCCGGCCTGATCGTCCTCCTGCTGCTCTTCTGGGTGTGGCTGAACAGCGAGTTCGGCCACCGCTTCGTCGTCAAGCAGATCAATCAGATGGAGATGGCCTCCGGCCTCGACATCGACGTCGGGAGTATCGAGGGTTCGCTGTTCGGCGAGCTTACCCTCCACAACCTGACCCTCGCCGATCCCAAGGGCCGCTTCTTCGCCGCGTCCGAGGCGAAGATGGATTGGCGGCCGCTCGCCTATTTCAGCAATCATATCGACATTCGAAGCCTCGAAATTCCCAAGGCGCGGCTGTGGCGCCTGCCGGAGCTTCGGCCCGGCGACCCCAACGCGCCGATGCTTCCGGACATCAACGCCGACATCGGGCATCTGAGCGTCGGGCGGATCTACGTCGATCCGGCGGTGACCGGCTACCGCCACCTCCTCAACCTCGACGGAACGGCGAAGATCGCCAGCGGCCGCGCCCAAATCGGGCTTCGGGTCAACGCCATCGCCGGCCCCGGACTTCCGGGCGGCGACCGGATGGTGCTCCGCCTCGACGCGGTTCCGGACCGCAACCGCTTCGACATGGGGCTTAGCGTCGATGCTCCGGGCAACGGCTTCGTCGCAGGCCTCTCCGGCCTCAACCAGCCGCTTTCGGCGCGCCTCAACGGCAAGGGCAGCTGGCGCCACTGGGATGGCCGGGCCCTGGCCCGGCTCGGCGGCAAATCGTTCCTCGATCTCGGAGTCAACGGCCGCAACGGCACCTTCACCGTCACCGGGCCGGTCGCTCCGGGCCTACTCCTCGCTGCGGGACCGGCGCGCCGCCTGGTCGAGCCGATGGTCCAGGTGAACCTCGTCACCACTTTGGCCCAGCGCCGCGCCGACACGAAGCTGCGCTTGAGCTCGCCGGCCATGTCGATGGCGCTCGACGGCCTGATCGACCTCGGCAAAAGCCAGTTCACCGACGTCAAGGTCGCCGCCCGGCTTGCCCAGCCCGGGGCGATCATGCCCAATCTGACTGCGCGCAACCTCCAGATCGCCGCGGTTCTCAACGGGCCTTTCAAGACGCCGTTCGTCGCCTACGACCTGCGCGCCGCGGCGCTCGGCTTCAACGGGACGACGGTCGAGGGGCTTCGGGCCCGCGGCCGAGCGAAGATCGACACGGACCGCTTCACCGTTCCGATCTCGGCCCGCGCGACCCGGATCACCGGCCTCGACCCGTCGCTCGGCGGGCTGCTCACCAACGTGGGCGTCGACGGGACTCTCAACATCAGCGGAACGACGATCCTCTCCGACGATCTCAAGATCCGCTCCGACCGGCTGAACGCGACCACCGTGGTCGTCGCCGACCTCGCCCGAGGCACCTACCGCGCCGGAATCCAGGGGCTCGTCAACGGCTATCATCTCGAAGGCGTCGGCCTGCTCGACATCAACACCCACATGGACGTCGTCGCGACCGCCAAGGGCTTCGGGATCAAGGGCCGGGTGGCGGTGAAGACCCGGCGGATCGACAATGCCTCCGCCGCCGGCTTCCTGCAGGGCCAGGCTACTGCCGCCGCGAACGTCGTGATGGATCCCTCGGGCGTAATCCGCCTCGACAACATCCGCCTGAGCTCGCCAGGGCTTAGAATAACTTCCGGGAACGGCACCTACTGGCCCGACGGGCGGATCAACTTCCGCGTCGCCGGTATCTCGAAGGCTTATGGTCCGCTCGCCGTGGTCCTCACCGGCACAGCGACTCGCCCGCAGGTCCAGCTTCGAGCCGCCCGGCCGGGCTTCGGGATCGGGCTGCGCGATATCAGCGCCACCGTCCGCTCGACCCCCGCGGGCTACGTCATCTCGGCGACCGGCCAGTCCAATTACGGGCCCTTCGCGGCCGACGTGACGATCCTCGCCGGGCGCGGACCGATGGCGATCGACATTCGCCGCCTCACCTTCGCCGGAATGACCTTTGCCGGGCGGGTGGTGCAAACCCGGGCCGGGCCGTTCGCCGGAACTCTGACCGTGACGGGCCAGGGGCTGAACGGCGTCGTCCATCTCGCCGCCGCCGGCCGCTACCAGCAGGTCCAGGTCAGCGCCCGGGCCAACGGTGCGACGATCCCGGGCCCGACCCCGATCCTGATCCAGCGCGGGATCGTCGAGGCGACGGCGATCCTCTATCCCGGCGCTCCGCAGGTGGTCGGCGACGTCCAGCTTGCCGGGGTTCGGGCAAGCAACTTCTTCATCGCCCAGGCGCGGGCGCGGGCCAATTACCAGAACGGGCGCGGCACCGCCCAGGTCTTCGCCGAAGGATCGAGCGGAGTGCCCTTCCGGGTCGGGATCAACGCGGCGATGGAGCCGAACCATATTCGCGCCGCCGCCCAGGGCATCGTCAACCGCATCCCGTTTCGGCTCTCCCGGCCGGCCGACCTGCGCAAGACGGCGGCGGGGTGGCAGCTCGCTCCGACCCAGCTGGTCCTTCCGCAGGGCGGAGTGCTTCTCGCCGGGCGTTTCAGCAACGGGATGGAGATCCAGTCGCGCCTGCAGAATCTCGATCTTTCGATCCTCAACGTCTTCTCGCCCGGCCTCGGCCTCTCCGGAACCGCCAACGGAAGCGTCGATTTCGCCCAGCCGAGCGGCGCCGCCTTCCCCCGCGCCGAGGCCCGCCTTTCCGTCACCGGCTTCAGCCGTACCGGGGTCGCGGTGCGCTCGCCGCCGGTCGACCTCGCCCTCCTCGGGACGCTCGGCAACGAAGGCGGCGCGCTCAACGCCGTCATCCGCCGCCAGGGCGCACTGATCGGCCGCGCCCAGTTCCGGCTTCAGCCGAGCGGCGGCGGAAGCTGGACCACCCGTCTGTCCAACGGCGCCCTCGCCGGCGGACTCCGCTACAACGGCCCGGCAGACGTCCTGTGGTCGTTCAGCGGAATCGCCGACCAGCACCTCTCCGGCCTGATCGGCGTGGCCGCCGACGTCTCCGGCCGGCTCGGCGATCCGCAGCTGACCGGCGTGATCCGCGCCAACAATCTCACCTACACCAACGAGACCTACGGGACCCGGATCGCCAATCTCGCTTTGCAGGGCCGGTTCACCCGCTCCACTCTCGAGGTCACGCAGCTGACCGGCCGCGCCGGCCGGGGGACGATCAGCGGCCGCGGAACGGTCGGCTTCGCGGCCAATGCCGGATTCCCGATCGACCTTCATTTGACCCTTCAGGACGCCCAGCTCGCGCGGAGCGACAGCATCGCCGCGACTCTGACCGGCGAGCTTGCCATCACCAACGGCCGGGCGAACGGGGCGCTGATCACCGGCGACCTTCAGCTTCCCAACGTCCGCTACCAGATCATCCGCCAGGGCGCGGCCCAGGTGATCGAGCTCGCCGGGGTGCGACGCAAAGGCGAGCCGCTCCCCGATCCCGCGGCCATTCAGGCGGCTCAGTCCGGCGGGACTCCGAGCGTCTGGAAGCTCGACCTTCGCCTGCGCGCCCAGAACCAGGTGTTCGTCGCCGGCATGGGCCTCGAGTCCGAATGGTCGACCGACCTTCGGGTGCGCGGAACCACCGCGACTCCCGAGCTGGTCGGCGAGGCGAACCTGATTCGCGGCACCTACAGCTTCAGCGGCCAGCGCTTCGACGTCACCCGCGGCCACGTCCAGTTCACCGGCGACCGGCCGATCAATCCGCGCATCGACCTCGTCGCCACCGCCGACATCAAGGACGTCGACGTCTCGATCAACATCGCCGGGAGCGCGACCAACCCGCAGATCACCTTCACCTCTTCGCCGGCCTTGCCGCAGGACGAGATCATGGCCAGGATCCTGTTCGGCGGCTCGGTGAGCGAGATCTCGGCGCTCCAGGCGGTGCAGCTCGCCTCGTCGCTCAACGCGTTGCGCGGAAGCGGCGGCGGACTGAACCCGCTCGGCAAGCTGCGTTCGGCGACCGGCCTTTCGCGTCTCCGGATCCTCGGCGCCGACGAGACGACCGGCCGCGGCACCGCGCTGGCCGCCGGCTTCTACATCGGCAAGAACATCTACATGGAGATCATCACCGACGCGCGCGGCTACACCGCCACCCAGATCGAGGTCGCCCTCTCCAAGGCCCTCTCCGCTTTGTCGTCGTTCAGCCCGTCGGGCGGCGGCAACAACGTGAGCCTGCGTTACCGAAAGCAATATTGAACGGTGGATTGGCACGGGCTGAAGCTGTGGCTGGAGACGGCGAGCGGCCTCAACATGGATGCGCTCCACGTCCATGGCGGGCTCATCCTGCTGTTCGGGTCGGCGCTCGTGCTTCGCCGGCCGCTGCGCAGCCCCTGGCCCTGGCTCGTCGTCCTCGCCGCCGAACTCGCCAACGAATATTACGACTACACCTACGAGGTCTGGCCGACCCGCGAGGCGCAATTCTTCGAAGGGGTCAAAGACGTGTGGAACACGATGCTGGTGCCGACCGTGCTGCTCGTCGTCGCGCGCTGGTTCCCGGCCCTGCTCGTCGGCCGCCCGGCCGAAGCTTCAGTTATTGATCCGGGTAAGCCGGGCGGCGAGCCGGGTTAGGCCGGGAAAGGCGCCGGTCAGCCGCATCAGCGCGCGCCTCGGCAGCGGGCGCTCCGCCGACCAGCGCAAGGTTTCGGCGACGAGCAGGGGGAAGGCGGCACGCTGGCCGAGCCGGTGCTGGAAGGCCTGCGCTGTGGCGCCCGATGCCAGCATCTCCCCCGCCTGGATTCCGCTTTCCAGGGCGATGGCGATTCCGTCCCCGGCAAGCGAGGCGATCACCGCGCCTTGATCGCCGACCCGGAAAAGGCCGGGTTCGGTTTCCCTCGCCCACCAACCGTAGGGCACTCCGGAAATGGCGCTCCAGCCGACCGGCTCCCCTTGGCCCAGCCGTTCCCGAAGCGCCGGGAGCTCGTCCGCCAGGGTGCGGATCAGGTTCGGGATCCCGCCGGCGCGCTTGATCCTGCGGCGGGCCACCGAAAGGCACAGATTGGCGCAGCCGTCTTCCTGGAGGAGAAGTCCGGCATAGCCGCCGTCGAACAGGTGAAGCTCGATCACGCCGTCGAGCGTCGAGTCCAGCCGCCGCGACGGCGAGAGGGCGGTTCGAAGCCCGACCGGGTCGGCGCTCGTATCGCGAGGGCGGGCGGCGCCGCGAAGCTCGTGCTTGCCGGTGGCGAGGAGCAGGGTATCGGCGGCCATCTCCTCGCCGTCCTCGAGTCTGACGACGCGGCTGGAAGGGTCCGCCGCACGGGCGGTTCGACCGCGCAGCACCTCGGCGCCCGAATCGCGCGCCGCGGCCAGGAGCCATTCGTCGAGGCAGCGGCGCGACAGGCCGGCCGCAGCCTTCGGGAGCCGCGCCTCGACCCGGCCGTCCTCGGCGATGAGCCGGACGCGGTGGATCGGGCGGGCGCCGGCCGCTTCGGCATCGAAGCCGAGCCTGCGCAGCGCGGCGAGGGAATCCCAGCCGAGGAAGGCGCCGCAGACGGTGTCGTGAGGCTCGAGGGTGCGCTCGATCAGCCGCGGCCGGTGGCCCGCTTGGGCGAGGCGGATGGCCGCGGCGGTGCCCGCCGGTCCCCCGCCGACGATCAGCGCAGACGTTCGACGCACAGCCGGAACGGGAAGTAGCGGCGGACTTGGCCGGGTACGCCGGCTTCCGCCAGGATCTGAGTCCACTCGGCGGGCCGGAAGGCGCGGGCGATCGACAGCCGGCCGTCCTCGCGGACGATCCGGTGGACTCCAAGAAGCCCGGCGAGGAGCGGGAAGCCGGCGTAGGCGAAAGGATGGCGGTGAAGGTCGTTGACCAGCCAGCCGCGGTCGGAGTGCGATTCCATGTGGCGGAGGAAGTGGAGGAGCTGCCCGTCGCTCATATGATGGACGACGAGGCTGCTGACGACGAAGTCGAACCGGCCGAGGTCGGAATAGTCGCCGGTGACGTAGTCGATCGCCATGTCGCTCGGGGTCATCGCCGCCGCTACCGCCGCGCTCTTGGGGTTGAGGTCGACTCCCGTCAGCCGGGCGTCGAGCCCGCGCTGCCGAGCCCATAGGGCGATCGTCCGGAGCATCCCGCCCTCGCCGAAGCCGACGTCGAGCAGCGTGAAGCGCGTGGCGCCCCGAGTCCCGCGCGCGAGGAAGGACAGGGTCGGGCGCGCGGCGAAGGTCCAGCGGTTGACCCGGCCGAGCCCGGCGAGGACCTCGTCGTAGACCGCCGGATCGAGCGCCGCATCGTCCATCTGCTCCTCCTCGCGGGAGCGGAGGGCGAGCGATCTCATGACGCGCGGCGGAAGCGGAAGCCCTCGGCGGCAAGGCCGGGCCCGAAGGCCAGCGCGATTCCGCGCCGCCGTTCCGGGTTGGGGAGCTGCTCGGCCAGAACGAAGGGAAGCGTCGAGGAGGACATGTTGCCGAACCGGGCCAGCACGTCGCGCGACTCGGCCAGCGCCCCCTGCGGCAAAGAGAGGCCGTGCTCGACGGCGTCGAGGACGGATCGGCCGCCGGCATGGACCGCCCAGGCATCGATCTCCTCCGGCTCCGCGCCGCCGAGCACCCGCTCGCGAACCGTCGCGTCGCGAAGCGCCTCGCCGATCCGGCCGGGCACCTCGCCCGAAAGGTGCATCGCGAAGCCGCTGTCGCCGATGTCCCAGCGGATCAGCTCGCTCGAATCCGGGAGGGCCGCCGCGAACGGGTCTGACATGGCGAAGCCGGTCGGCTCGGCGGTGACCAGGCTGGCGCTCGCTCCGTCGGCGAACTGGAGCATCGCGAGCAGCGGCTCGATCTCCCGCTCGTCCTGAAGATGAAGCGTGGAGAGCTCGACGGTGACGACCAGAACCCGCGCCTCCGGCTCCGAGCGGACGATATGGTGGGCGAGCCGAAGCGCCGAGACCGCCGCGTAGCAGCCCATGAAGCCGACGAGCGTCCGCTCGACGTCGCCCAGGCCGAGCTCGGCGGCAATGATCTGATCGATGCCGGGCGCAACGAACCCGGTGCAGCTCGCGACGACGAGGTGAGTCACGGCGCCGAGCGGCGCTTCCGCCTGAAGTTGCCGGATCGCGGCGAGCGCGAGCCTGGGTGCTTCCCGGGCGTAGATCCGCATCCGCTGCGCCGTTCCGGGAAGCGCATCGTGGTAGAAGCCGCCTCGCGAAACCGGGGATCCGCCGTCGGCGGTGGGGGGAAGCACCGACCAGCGGTGCCGGATGCCCGAGCGCTCCGCCATGCGATGGAAGATCGCGCGCCGGCGCGGATCGCCGATGCGCGCCTCCGCCCAGGCGATGAAGGCCTCGTGCACATCGTGGCCGGGAACGGCGGTCCCGACGGCATTGATATGGGCGGTGGTCGTACGACGCTCCCGGAGCTGGGACGATGGACTAAGCTCTTGTGTAGATGAACGAACCCTGAGGCGGGTTCCGCCGCTACCGCCAAAAACAGCCGACCCTAGCCTAATGGCCGTAGTGCCGGCGGGCGACCTGCCACGCCTGCCGGCTGCCCCGTCTTCCGGAGCAGCCGGCGAGACCTCAGGGCATCGTCTTCAGCTTGACCCCCGACACATGGTCGAACACCCGGTCGATCGGCATGTAGACGCCGACATACCCGTCCGCTTCGTGAGCATGGCCGCCGACCATGATGCCGACCGCGGACACTTCGCTCGGACGCGTGTTGTCGAGCGTCACGAAGGTCGGCGATCCGCTGTCGCCATAGTCCGCGATGTAGTTGGTCGCCGTGGCGCTCGCCCAGCGCACGAAGACCGCTCCCGGACGGCCCCAGTCATAGTTCAGCGACGTCGTCTTCGCGCAGGTGATCCCGGTGGTCGCCCCGCTCTTGCAGGCGTACATCCCGACCCACTGATTGGCGAGGCGGACGAAATTCTTGGTGTTGAGCCAGCCGCTCGAGCCGTAGCCGGCCGTGCCCTGGTTGTTGAAATAGTACATCTGATAGTCGGATGAGAGGCCGTCCGTCCGATAGATGGCATAGTCGTAATTGCCCGAATTATATGCGGCATACGCGTCCGGGAAGGTCACCACGTGGCTGGAGTAGACGATCGTGTTCGCGGCCGGGATGCAATGGCCGGCGGTCAGGATCCCCTGCAGGCTCGTCCCGAAGGTGACAGGAAAGGCCGCGGTGCAGGCCGGGGACTTGTCCGACCGGAAGAGCTGGTATCCGGCTTCGGCCCAATCGCCGGCCACGACTCCGCTGGGAACGGCCGTCGTGGAGGTGATCGCCGCCGGCAGCGCGCCCGCATTCACCTCGACCAGCGCCTTGAGGTCCGCCGGGAGCGCGGCGGTGGCCGCCGCCGCCGCCGCGTCGTCCGCGGTGTCGACGATGAAGCGGTCGCGATCCGGATCGTATCCGATGGCGACCTTTCCCTTCAGGGCGGCGAGAGCGCTGTGCAGCTGGCCGATCGTTCCGGCCTGCGCGGCCTTGGAGCGCCCGTTGCCCTTGATCACCACGGAGCCGCGAAGGCTGACCGGTACCATCTGGATGATCGCCGGCTCGGCGACCGACCGGTCGAAGCTCAGCACCACCTGATAAGGCTTGTGCCGAACGAAGAGCTCGATGAAGCCGGGCTGCGAGGTGATCCCGCTCGTCTGCAGGAAGTCGGCGATCGCCGCTTGCTGGTCGAGCCTTCGCCGGGCCTCCGTCACCGACACGCCGTCTTCGCGGGCGAGCTGGGCCGCGCCGGCGTCGGCGCCGTTCTTCGGGGCGGCGGCGTCGGGAGGTGGGGGATTCTGGCCGGCATGAGCCGCCGGGGCGGAGGTGAGCAGGAGGAGGAGGGACAGGGCAACAGACCGTGAACGCAAACGCATAACGACTCCTATGGTAGAAGGCTTCCGATGATGATGGTTTTTCCGGGGCAGGAACGGCCTGCCGCGCCGAGCTCGTAGGGCGAGACTCCGCCGCCGAAGCGAACTCGCGCGCCCAACCGTGCGGGAACGCTGCCGATCACGATGCCGTCCACGGCCCCGCTCTGGTCCCGCGAAAAAGCCGAACCGGGAGGAAGGACCGGAACCAGCCATTCGTCGGAGCCGTCGCGCCTGAAGGCGAGGCAGCCGTCCTTGATCCCGAACGATCCCGAATCGATCGCAGCGGGCGGCGGGAAGCCGGCCCTGAAGGTGGCCAGCCGGGGCTCGGCCGCGGCCGGCGCAGCGTCGTTGCTCATGTTAGCGGCCGCCTGCTGGCCGGCGGAGCAGGCCTGCAGTCCGGAAACAAGGATGAAAGAGCAACACCTTGCGAGGTTTGAAGAGAATGGCAAATCGCCGTTCCTTTCTGAAGTGTAACATGGCTCCTAAACGACAGAAGTCTACGCAAGGTTCCGTGCGAGTTCTAGAAGGTTAAAATAAGTATCTAGAACCGATGAACAAGAAGTTATCGCTAAAGTGCTTTGCTCTTACTCTTCGCGGGCTGCCGTATGCGCGGCTGCCGGGCGAGCGGCAGACGCCGTCGCCAGCCGGAGCGGGTTGGACCATGTTCCTGTCTTGGCGAGCGGCAAGCAAAGGATCGGCCGAGGGTGCGACCCTAGTCTCGTCAGGCCCGGCGAGTGGGCCATCGAAATACTATTCGGCTGGAAACCCTGATCCGGTATCCGCCTCTATTGCGGCGGGTACCCGGAAGAATGTCGACATCGGGTCAGCCCAAGGTGAAGACTCGAGCCAGGCGCCGGCCGATCCGGATGCGGGAGGGTTGGGTCCGGCGCTTCGGGGGGAGGATGGTGCCCAGGGACGGAATTGAACCGCCGACACCGTGATTTTCAGTCACGTGCTCTACCAACTGAGCTACCTGGGCGTCCCTGCGGGAAACGCGGAAGCGGCGCTATAGAGGCGGTCAGCCGTCGCTGTCCAGCCCGCTATGATCGTCCGACGGCGGGCCCGGCGCGCGGTAGGATTCGCCCAGCCAGTTGAGCAGGTCGCGGTCCCGGCAGCCCTGGCCGCAAAACGGGCCGTGGCGGCCGCTCGCCGGCTTGTCGCACAGCGGGCAGGCGGATTTGCGTTCAGCGGGGGGCGAAGGCGCATTGGACATGGCCGGCCGATATGGCGAGGCCCGGCTGCCCCTGCAAGCGGACGGGAGCCCCGATCCGGCGCTGCAATTCCTCGATCCAGCCCGGCTCCGATTCCAGGCGGGCGACGACCGCGGGCGCCGCGATCAGCAGGCGCTCGCCGGCGCCCGTCTGCCGCTCCGCACGGCGAAGCAGCGCGCGGGCGGCGGCGCCGGCCGGGTCCGACCGGAGGATTTCGGGCAGCGACGGCCGCTCCCGCCGCCTCACCACCTGGAGGAAACCGAAGCCGTTCACGGCGGTGCGCTCGAACGGCTGCGGCAGGATCTCGTCGAAGGCCGCGGCGACGCGCTGGCGGTCCGAACGCGAGGCGAGGGTCGGAAGATCGATTCCGATCGAGCCGGCAATCGCCATCCGGCGGATCGACCGGGCGGCCGCCCGCGCGCCGGCAAGGGCAAGCTCGGCCGGCGCCGCAGGGCCGTCCACGTCGAACAGCGTCATGGCCGGGGTGAGGCTCATCCGCAGCGCGCCGCCGGGGAAGGGGATCTCGCCGCTCGCGGCCTGCTCCAGCAGCTCGGTCCAGCCGGCCTCCTCGAAAGGATCGCCCGCGTGCGGCCGGGCAGGAGCCGTCCCTCCCACCCGCTCCGCCAGGGCCGGTCCGGGCCGCGCCTCGGCGTCGGTGATCGCCCCCTTTGGAAGCTTTGGCCGGCCCGCCTCGGGGACGGCCTCGCGGAGGATCTCGACGCGCACCGCGCGACCCTTGCTGAGCGCGGGGGGGAGCGGCTCGACCAGGACGTCGCCCGCCGCCGTCGCAACGAGGCCGCGCCGGCCCGGGACGAGGATTTCGGTCAGCCTGCCTTCGGCAACGCTTCCCGCCCGGAGCCCGGGAAGCTCGATCGCCGCTTCGACGATCTCGCGGTCCTGGACGAGCGCGGCGCGATCCTCGCCGATCCCCGGTTCGTAGACCCACTCAGCCAAGCGGGAATCCGGCGGCGCGGAGAAGCGCGCGAGTCTCGTAAAGCGGCAGGCCCATCACGGCCGAGTGGCTGCCGGAGAGGGCGCGCACCAGCGCCTCCGCTTGGCCTTGTATGGCGTAGCCGCCCGCCTTGCCGCGCCATTCCCCGCTGGCGACATAGGCGTCGAGCTCCTCGTCCGAGAGGCGCTTGAAAGTGACGATGCTGGTCGAAAGCCGGTGTCGCGCCTTGCCGTCCATCCCGACGAGCGTGACCGCGCTCATGACCCGGTGCCGGCGGCCGGAAAGCAAAGCGAGCGCGGAGCGCGCCTCCTCCTCGCACTCCGTCTTCGGAAGGATCCGGCGCCCGGCCGCGACCACGGTGTCGGCGGCGAGCACCAGGTCGCCGGGCGAGGCGATCGCCGCGGCCTTCTGCGCGGCCATCCGGCGCGCATAATCGGCGGGTAGCTCATTGCGGCGCGGGCTCTCGTCGATCTCCGCGGGGATCACCGCGTCGGGAACGACGCCCAGTCTCGCCAGCAGCTCCAGCCGGCGCGGCGAGGCGGAGGCGAGGACGAGCCGCACGGCGCGGGCTCCCGGCTTATTTGAAGCGATAGGTGATCCGGCCTTTGGTGAGGTCGTAGGGTGTCAATTCGACCAGCACTTCGTCTCCGACAAGAACCCGGATCCGGTTCTTGCGCATCTTGCCCGCCGTGTGGCCGAGGATCTCGTGGTTGTTCTCGAGGCGAACGCGGAACATCGCGTTGGGCAGCAGCTCGACCACCTGGCCGCGCATCTCGAGAAGTTCTTCCTTGGCCAAACCCGATCTCTCCTGAAAAAGACGCGCGCTCCCATAGCCGCTGGCTTCGCAAAAGGGAAGGCGAGAGGGGCCGCCGAGACGCGGTTCCCGGCCCGCCCGGCGGGAGGCGAGACAGTAGCCGGCGCGACATGGTATAAGCGAGCCGCGCCGGGCCTGCCCGGCCGCTTCGGGGGAAGGGGACAAGTCATGCGCAAATTGGTTGGGCCGAGCGACCAGGGCCTGCAGGTTCGTGCGATCGCCGGGACTTACGTTGTGCTCATCGCGTGGGATTGCCCACTCGATTATTGCCGTGATCTGCTCGGTTTCGCGATCAAGCGAACCGATCATGAGAATGACGAGACCGTCTGGCTGAAGGGGCTGAAGAAGTTCGACCTGCCCGGTTCGGACGAGGGCGACGAGGTTACCACCCGGCGCCATCCGATCCAGAAGTTCCACTGGGGCGACTATACGACGAAGCCGGGCCGCACCTACACCTACGAGGTCCACGCCATGCGCGGGACGAAGACCAGCCTGGCCAGCGCCGACAGCCTTTCCGTCGAAGTGAGCTGCGAATGTTCGGCCCAGGTCGGCCGGAACGGCCATTCGGTCCACTTCAACCGCAGCGCGGCCTCGAGCCAGGCCTTCGCCCGCCGCTTTCCCTCGCTTCCTCCGGGCGAGGTCGAGGATCCGGAGGCGCGCGCCTGGCTGTCGCGCGGACTTCAGGAGGCGCTGACCGATTTCATCGACTCCGCCCAGGCCGGCGAGGGCCTGCATCTTTTCGTCTACGAATTCGCCAAGCCGGAATATGCGCGGGCCCTGGCGCGGGCGCGCGAGCGGGGGGTGAAGCTCCAGATCCTCCACGACGCCATCGTCGGCAGGGATGGAAAAGGACCGATCCGCGAAAGCCGTCCGTTGCTCGCCGAGTTCGGCCTTACCGACGTCGCACAGGACAGGGTGTCGAGCGGACTCGCCATCTCGCACAACAAGTTCGTCGTCCACACCGACGGCGAAGGAGTCGCCCAAGCCGTCTGGACGGGCTCTACCAATTTCACCGATGCCGGAGTCTACGCCCAATCCAACGTCGGCCACGCCATCCGCGGGCCGGAGCCGGCGGGGACGTACCTGCGCTGGCACCAGCTCGTCTGGAAGGACCCATCGCTGAGCTGCGCCGATTCGCGGGTTCAGTCGGCGAGCACGAGCCCGCTTCCCGACATGGCTGAATCGCCGAGCGGGACGAGCGTCGTCTTCAGTCCCCGAGCCAGTATCGAAGCGGTCGAGCTTTGCGCGAAACTCATCGGGAAAGCCGACAAAATGGTCTGCTTCACGGCGCCTTTTCAGCTTCATGACGACATCGAGAACGCTCTGATCGGCGCGCCCGCGCAGGTCTTCGGGCTGCTCAACAAGCACAACGTCGTCGGCAACGCGCTCGCCGCCTCGCCCAACACGCTGCTGGCGGCGGCGGCGGCGTTCAACGACGCGTCGGTCCTCGAAGCCTGGCAGAAGAAGATGCTGGCGAAGCTCGAAGCCGAATCGCTTCATCACAGCGGCGTGTTCATCCACACCAAGATCATCTTGATCGATCCGCTTTCCGATACGCCGGCGGTCGTCACCGGCTCGGCCAACTTCAGCAACAACTCCTCGCGGAACAACGACGAGAACCAGCTCTTCATCTTCGGCGAGACGGAGGTGGCCGACGTCTACCTCGGCGAGTTCATGCGCATGTTCGACCATTATTACTTCCGCGACCACATCAAGACGGCGAAGGCGATGGCGCTACGCGATCCGAAGGCGGCGTTCCTCGACGAGACGGACGCCTGGACGGCGCGCTATTTCAACGGCGGAGAGCGCGAACGGGAGCGCGAGGCCTTCTTCTGACGGGAGGACCGGAAGGGGGCTGGAAGGCCGCCGCTATTTCGTCGAAGCCGAGGGCGGGAACACGATCCGGTAGCGGGCCGCGCTTTCCACCGGTCGTCCGTCGGCGCCGAGCGCGGGGCGATATTGAAGCTGCTCCTCGGCAATCTCGCATGCCCACTTGTCGGTGTCATCGCTACCGCTCGTCTGGGTCACCCGGCAGCCTTTGACGGCGCCGTAATCGGTGACGCTGAAGGCGATTTCCATGGCCCCGGCTTTCGGCTTCTTGCGGCTCTGGAGGAGAAGGCGGGACGGCGACGGCCCTCCGGCGACGATGCTCGCCTCGCGTGGGCCGGCGCTGAGAAGGCCGTCAGCCGGGTTGTTGAGCTCGAGAAAAGCCTCCACCCGCTTCATGTAGTCGACCGATCCCTCGCTGGTCGTGAAACCGTGGCCGACCCGGGGATAGAAGACGGAGAGGACCCGCGCGCCGCGCGCCTTCAGTGCCGCGACGAGTTGACGGCCCTGGTCGACTGGCACCGTTCCGTCCATCTCGCCGTGCGCAATGAGCACCGGCACGTTGAGGCGCGAAGCCTGCTGCAGCGGCGAGACCGAGGCCAGGTCCCGCTTCTCCTCGCCCTCGATTCGCTGCCTCTGCAGCTTCGAATAGCGCGGCGCGACGGCCAGCAGAGTATCGTATTTGAGGATCGCCTTGAGATCGGTGACTCCCGCCAGGCTGACCGCGCAGCGGTAGATTTCAGGGTTGCGGATGGCGCCCCACAGCGCCGCATAGCCGCCGTAGGACGCGCCGACGATGCAGACCCGCCGCCGGTCGATCGTCCCCTCGGACGCCAGCCAGGCGACTCCGTCGTCGAGATCGTCCTGCATCTTGAGGCCGACCTGGCCGTAGCCGCGCTCGACATAGTCGCGGCCGAAGCCGGTCGAGCCGCGGAAATTCGGCTGGAGCACCGCATAGCCGCGATTGGCGAGCATCTGAACGAGGGGATCGAAGGCGTAGGTGTCGCGGACGAACGGGCCGCCGTGCGGAACGACGATGAGCGGCAGGTTCTTGGGGTCGCGCCCCACGGGCAGGGTCAGGTAGCCCGGAATCGAAAGCCCGTCCCGTGCGGTGTAGCGGATCGGCTTGACCGGCGAGAGCCGCCGGTCGGCCAGGGAATCGTAGGGCGCGGCAAAGGCGTCCATCCGCCGCGCCTTGCGATCGAAGACGTAATAAAGCCCGGGATCGTCCGCGCTTCCCGACCAGATCAGCGCCCGGTTATGGTCGCGGCTGAAGTTGATTATCCGGTTCACCTTCCCCGGCACGGTCCGGTCGACCTGCGCCTGGAGCGCCTTAAGGTCCGGGGTAAGCCAGGCGACCCGGGGAAGATCGTCGTCATAGCTTACCGCCTCCACCACACGCCCGTCCGCCGAGAATTGCGGCTTCGTCACGTCGACCTTCGGGTGCTCGTAAATCGGCTCCCCGATCGTTTGCGAGTTGAGATCGTAGCGGTAGACGCCGAACCGGCCGGTTCGAGCGTTGGTGACGATGATCCCGGTGTCCCCGCCTGCCAGGATGTCGATCGAATCGATCGCCGTCTCCGAGCCCGCCGGGAACTTCCCCTCCGAAGCGCGGCGGAGCTGGCCGGACTCGTCCTTGCGGTAGATGGTCCACCCGCCGCTGCCGTAGGCGATGCCGCCGCGGACATTGCCGGCGGAATCGACGAACCAATCGTCGATCCCCGCTTTTTCGTGCTGGACCTCGACGGCGGCGCTCGTCGCCAGGTCCACCCGCCACAATTCCGGGGAGTCGCCGTTGCTCTTCTGAACCTCGGTCAGGACGTAGCGGCCGTCAGGATCGATGAAGGCGAGACGGCCGCCGATCAATCGCTCTCCGGCGATGACGGGAGCCGACTTGCCGGTGCCGAGGTCGTAGCTTTCGAGATTGGCTATCCGGGCGGCTTTTCCAGTCTTTCCGGAATCGATGAAGAACCCGGCGACGAGCACCCGCCCGCTCCCGGCCCACCTGTATGACAATGCGGTACCGGGCAGGTCGATGAACTTGGGGGGAGTCTCGCGCGGAACGTCCAGGTCGTAGAGAGCGAGCTTCTGCACGCCGTTGGAGCTGATCTGCGCGACGAGGTGGCGCCCGTCGGGCGAGATTTGCGGGTCCGATATGAACGGAACCTCGGCCAGCGCCTCTATGGGCACGGTCTCGGGACGGGGCGGGGCCGCCGGGGCCGGGGCGGCGGCAAGCATGAGCGAAGCGGCAAGTAACGGCAATATCACGGCGATCCCCCGCGGCCTCACGGTTCAACTCGCCGGATTATGCTTGTCGAGGAACGCCTTCACCTCCTGGAGGACGCGCAGCCGGCTCGCTTCGAGCATCAGATTGTGGGTCTCGCGCGGGAGCTCGACGTAGACGAAGTCGCGGCCCTCCACCTTGCCGGCCTCCCTGAGGCGCCTCACCAGGTCGCGCGACTGGCGGACCGGGACTCTTTTGTCCTTCTCGCCGTGGATGATCAGGATCGGCGTCGAATAGTCTTTGGGATGAAGGCCGGGCGACACCTTACGCAGCTGCCCGGCACTGCCGAGCCCGGTCCGCGCCGCATATTCGCCGAGGTAATTCTTGTCGTAGGAGACCATGTCCGGGAGGTCGTGAACTCCGGCGCCGGAAATGGCGCAGCGATATTTCGAGCCGTCCCGCTGCGCCGCGCGCGACGCCGCATAGCCGCCATAGGACCAGCCCATGATGCACACCCTTTTCGGATCGGCGATCCCCTGGCCGGCGAGGTGGACGACCGCGTCGTTGAGATCGTCCTGCATGCGCTCGCCCCAATTGCCGTCGGACGCCTTCTCCCAGTCCTTGCCGTAGCCGGAGGAGCCGCGGTAATTGGGCTGGACGACGACGTAGCCGAGCTCCGCCAGCGGCTGCGCCCAAGGCACATATTCCCAATCCTCGGAATCGCGCGCCCACGGGCCGCCGTGCGCAAGCACGATCAGCGGCAGGTTCTTCTGCCCGGAACGGTGCCGCGGAAGCGTCAGCACCGCTTCGATCTGACGGCCGTCGCTCGCCTTGTAGCGGATCGTCGTCACCGGGTTCAGCCGCCCGCCCGCTATCCTGCTGTTGATCCAGCCCAGCCGGGACAGACCCCCGGTGCGCGTATCGTAGATGTAGAAGCCGCCCGGCGCCCCGGGCTGGGCGACTCGCGCGACGATCATCTCGCGCGCCCGGTCGGTGGAGGCGATGGTGACGTTGCCGGCGCCGAAGGTTTCCTCCAGCCCCTGCTGGATCTCCTTCAGCCGGGGGTCGAAATAATAGATCCGGCTGGTCCGCTCCGTCGCATAGACGGCCTCGAGCCGGTCGCCTCCCGGTCCGCTGCCGACGCCGTCTATGTCGTAGCCTTCGATCCCGAACAATTTGCGTCCAAGCTCCATCGTCTTGAGATCGAGCTCGTACACCGCGAGATAGCCGTCCTTGCGGCTGGTCGCGATCGCCTTGTCGGGCTGGTTCAGGAATATCTGCGGCAGCGCGATCCCCTCGAACCGGTCCACCTTCCCCGAAAAGATAGTTTCGAGATGCGCCCCCGCCCTCGGCCGGTACATCCACACCTGCTTGCCGGACGAGGGATCATAGCCGCTGCCGAGCCGGACGACGCCCTGGCCGTCCGCAAACCAGCCGCCGATCGAGGGGCTTGGGTGCTGGACCGTCTCGATGATCTTGCCGGTGAGCACGTCGACCTTGACGACCTGGGACCCGCGCTCGAGGAGGATGGTCGGCTTGCCCTCGCGGGACATCCACAAGATGTCGCCGGCGAAGAACATCGCGCCTTCCCAGGCGAGCGGGACCGTCTTGCGGCTGGTCCGGTTATAGGCGACGACCCGGCTGGCATCGAACGATTGGCCGAGATAATTCTGGCGGCTGGTGAGCGTGATCAGAAGATTGTCGTCGTCGATCCAGCGCCAGCCCTGCATGACGTAGTCGCCCTGCGCGTCGAACTCGCCGTCCTTGGCGATGATCTCGGGCTTTCCTGCCCCGATCGGCAGAAGCGCTATCACCTGGCGGCCCTGGAACCGGATCTTGGCTGCGACCACCTTGCCGCCCGGGGAGATTCGCGGATCCTGGATGGCCGGGAACTCCGAGAAGACCTCCAGCGGAACGGCGTCCGCCGGCTGGGTCGCCGGCGCGGCTCCCGCGCTCGCGGCGGACGGCGGCGCCCCGAGCGCCGCCGCCGCAAGCAAAGCCAGCCGATATAGCTTCATTCCGCGCCCCCGAGCGAATCCGTTTCCGGCAAGGAAGCTACGCAGCTACATCGTTTTTGGCAATTCCCGAGATTGCTCAGCCGGCGCCGGCGCCCTGCGCGGCGAGAGCCGCGAGCAGCAGGAGGGCGACGATGTTGGTGATCTTTATCATCGGGTTCACGGCGGGTCCCGCCGTGTCCTTGTACGGATCGCCGACCGTGTCGCCGGTCACCGCGGCCTTGTGCGCCTCGGAGCCCTTGCCGCCGTAATTGCCGTCCTCGATATACTTCTTGGCATTGTCCCAGGCGCCGCCGCCCGACGTCATCGAGATGGCGACGAACAGGCCGGAGACGATCACGCCCAGGAGCAAGGCGCCGAGCGCCGCGAAGCCCTGTTCGCGGCCAGCGATGGCGGCGATTACGAAGTAGACGACGATCGGGGTCAGCACCGGCAGGAGCGACGGGACGATCATCTCCTTGATCGCCGCCTTGGTGACGAGATCGACGGTGCGGGCGTAGTTCGGCCGCGACGTGCCGTCCATGATACCCGGGTTGGAGCGGAACTGCTCGCGGACGTCGATGACGACGTCGCCGGCCGCTCGGCCGACGGCCGTCATCCCCATCGCCCCGAACAGGTAGGGCAGAAGGGCGCCGAGCAGCAGTCCGACCACGACGTACGGATTGGAGAGGGAGAAATCGATCCCGCCCGCGCCGATGCCGAGATCGCCCGCATAATGCTTGAGGTCGGTCGTATAGGCGCCGAACAGCACCAGCGCGCCGAGCGCGGCGGAGCCGATCGCATAGCCTTTGGTGACCGCCTTGGTGGTGTTGCCGACCGCGTCGAGGGCGTCCGTGCGGACCCGCACGTCCTCCTCCATTCCGGCCATTTCGGCGATTCCGCCGGCATTGTCGGTGACGGGCCCGTAGGCGTCGAGCGCCACCACCATGCCGGCGAGCGCGAGCATCGCCGTCGCCGCGAAGGCGATTCCGATCAATCCGGCGAGCTGGTAGGAGACGATGATCCCGGCGCAGATGACGAGCGTCGGAAGAGCGGTGGACTCGAGGCTGATCGCAAGGCCCTGGATGACGTTGGTGCCGTGGCCGGTCTGCGAAGCCTTGGCGATGGAGCGGACCGGACGATAATTGGTGCCGGTATAATATTCGGTGATCCAGACGAGCAGCCCGGTCACGGCGAGGCCGATCATCGAGCACCAGAACAGATCCATGCCGGTGAAGCCCGAGCCGATCGCCCCGCGGGCGACGGAGCCGGCGACGTCCATCCCGGCGGCTTCCGCGGCGCCGCCGATGCGCTGGTTCATGTCGTGGCCGAGCGTCTGCCACATCACGTAGAAGATCGCCGGGACCGAGAGGGCGGCGGTCGTCCAGAACCCCTTGTAGAGGGCGCCCATGATCGACTGCTTGCCGGAAAGCCGGACCATGTAGGTGCCGATGATCGACGTGATGATGCACACTCCGCCGATGATCAGCGGAAGGCTCATCAAAGCGAGCATCTGGTCGGCGGCGGCGTTCACGAGGAGGGCGATCAGCACCATGGTGGCGCCGACGGTGACGACATAGGTCTCGAACAGGTCGGCGGCCATTCCGGCGCAATCGCCGACATTGTCGCCGACGTTGTCGGCGATGACGGCCGGGTTGCGGGGGTCGTCCTCGGGGATTCCGGCCTCGACCTTGCCAACGAGGTCGGCGCCGACGTCGGCCGCCTTGGTGAAGATCCCGCCACCGAGACGGGCGAAGATCGAGATCAATGAGGCGCCGAACGCCAAAGCGACGAGCGCGTCGACGACCTGACGGTCGTTCGGGGCGAGACCCTTAACGTCGGTGAGGAAGTAGAAGAAGACCGAGATGGCGAGGAGCGCCAGGCCCGCGACGAGCATCCCGGTGATGGCGCCGGCGCGGAACGCGACGGTGAGGCCGCGCTGCAGGCTTGTCCGGGCCGCCTCGGCGGTGCGCACGTTGGCGCGGACCGAGATGTTCATGCCGATGAAGCCGGCGGCGCCGGAAAGCACCGAACCGAGGACGAAGCCCGCCGCCTGGATCGGCCCGAGCAGGAAGAAGACGAGCACCGCGACGACCACGCCGACGACGGCGATCGTCGAATATTGGCGGAACAGATAGGCCTTGGCGCCTTCCTGGATGGCGGCGGCGACGGCGACCATGCGCTCGTTACCCGGCGACGATTTCAGCACCTGCATGCTGGTGAAGATGCCGTAGAGCACGGCGACGATGCCGCAGGCTATGGCGATAAGCACGACGCTCATGAAACTTCCTTCCCCTGTTGGAACCCCGAACGAAGGCTTGGCTTCGACGGGAACCTTCCGAATCGTAAGCCGGGCAGGGCGTTGGGCCCCCGACGCGAACGCCCGGACGTGCCGGGGGTCTTAGGGGCCCTTGGCCGCGGTTTCAATCCTTCCCCCCTCCAAACCGCGGGAGCGAAAGGATAAGCGCGGTGGAAGCGAGATCAGCGCCGCCGCCCCCTACCCGGCGTTGTCGAACTTCCTGACCTCGACGGCGCTTTCGTCGAAATCGTCGAGCAGGCGCGCATTGACGCCCATCTTGCCGAAATCCTCTCCGAGCGAGTCCCAGTGGGTTCCGCAGCCGCAGACCGGGCAGTGGTGAATGCCGATCATCCGGTCGCCCCAGACATAGGCGACCGTCTCGCCGGTGACCCGCACCTCGTCCGGCGGGAAATAGGCCACGCGCCACGCCGTCTTCCGGCAAAGGGAGCAATTGCAGTTCGCGACCCATTCCGGGCTGCGCGGAACTTCGATCCGAACCCCGCCGCAGTGACAGCTTCCCTGAACGCCCATGTGGGACTTGTAGCCGGGGCCGGGTCCGTCGGCTAGGCGCTGCCGCGATGCTCCCAGCCGAGGCGCGGCGGCAGCGGGACTGGCTCGCCGTTTGCGGTGAGGCTAAGCCCTGCTCCGGAACGACAGTGGCCAAGCCGGGTCAGCGGCAGGCCGAGCGCCGCTCCGACCGCCTCTATTTCCCGTGCCTGTGCCGGCGACGCGGTGAAGAGGAGCTCGTAATCGTCGCCCGCCGACGCGGCGGCGAGCCGGGCCGCCAGATCGTCTCCCGCCACTCGCCGGCAAGGGCCGGACAGAGGCAGGTCGGCGAGTTCGATCGCGACGGCTACTCCGCTCGCCCGCCCCAGTCTCGACGAGTCGATGAGCAGCCCGTCGGAGACGTCCATCATCGCCGAGACGAGGGGCGCAAGCCGCAGCCCCGCCTCGAGCCGCGGCAGGGGGCGGCGGTAGCGGCCGATCAGGAAGTCGTCGCCCGGCAGCCCGCCGGTCAACACCCGAAGGCCCGCGCCGGAATCGCCGATCGTGCCCGAAACCCAAAGCGAGTCGCCCGGCCGGGCCCCGCCGCGCGAGGGAACCGGCCCGGCCGCCTCGCCGATGGCGGTGAGGCCGAGCACGCGCGGCGCCGCCACCGTGTCGCCGCCCAGGAGCGGCACGCCGAACGCCGCCAGGGCGGCGCCGAGGCCGTCGACGAAGGCGCGGTTCCAGGCCTCGTCCCCAAGCGGATAGCCGAGCAGGACGCCCAGCGGCGTGGCGCCCTTGGCGGCGAGGTCGGAGAGGTTCACCGCAAGCAGCTTCCAGGCGACGTCCCCCGGCGGATCGCCGGCGAGGAAGTGGACACCTTCGGCAAGCATGTCGTGGGTGAGCACCAGCCGCCGTCCGCCCGACTCCAGCACCGCCGCATCGTCGGCAAGGCCGCGCGCGGCCGGCGAGGTCGCGAGCGCGCGAAGGGCCGCGATGAAATCCGACTCGGCGCTCATCGCCCGAGCGAACCGTGCCGGCGGCGCCGAGCCGGGGCTAGGCGCTCCATCCGCCGTCGATATTGTGGACCGCGCCGGTCACGAAGCCGGCCTCGTCCGAGGTGAGATAGGCGACGAGCGCCGCGACCTCTTCCGGCGCGCCGTGCCGTTTGATCGCGAGCGGGCCGCGATTCGCCTCCGCGTTCGGCCCTTCGGCGGGATTGCGCTCGGTGTCGGTGGGGCCCGGCTGGACCAGGTTGACGGTGATCGCCCGCGGCCCGAGGTCGCGGGCGAGGCCCCGGGTGAGCCCGACCAAAGCCGCCTTGCTCGCCGCGTAGAGCGTCCCGCCCGCGCCGGGCACGCGTGCCGCCATGATGCTTCCGATCGTGACGATCCGCCCGCCGTCGGGCATTGCGGCGGCCGCCTGCTGGGCCGCCAGGAACGGCGCCCGGACGTTGACCGCGAAGACCGAGTCGAAATCCGCGAGCCGATAGTCGGCGAGGGGGCCGGTAATCGCGAGCCCGGCATTGTTGACGAGGATGTCGATCCGCCCGAACCGCTCCACGGCCCGCTCTATGGCGCCCGACAATGCGACGGGATCGGCGACGTCGGCTTCGATCAGAAGCACGCCGGCACCCGCCGCCTCGAGCTCCGCGCCGAGCGCGGCGGCCTCGCCGGAGCGGCTTCGATAGACGATCGCGACGTCGCGGCCGTCGGCGGCCAGGCGCCGGCTGATCGCCCCGCCTATGCCCCGGCTTCCGCCGACGACCAGAGCGGCCTTTCTAGTCCCGGGACTGGACAGCTTCGCGCTCCTCTCGACCGCCGGTCAGTCTGGCCCCGCCGGTTCGGTCAGGCAAGGCAAGTCAGGCCCGAACGTCCTTCGCGACCGCGTCGAGCACCGCGTTGACGAAGGCGCTTTCCTTCTTGCCGTAAAAGGCTTTGGCGACGTCGACATATTCCGAGATCACGCTTCCGGTCGGAACGTCGATCCGCGCGGCGAGCTCGTAGGCGCCGGCGCGAAGGATCTGGCGCATCGGCCGATCGAGGCGGTGGAGCGGCCAATCGGCGGGAAGGCGGGCGGCGATGCGGCCGTCCAGCTCCTCCGAGCGGGCGTTCACGCCGGCAACGACGTCGTCGAAGAAATCGACCTCGGCATCCTCATATTCCACGCCCTCGATGGTCGCTCCGAGCCGGTGGTGGTGGAATTCGTGGAGCAGCTGCGGGATCGGAACGCGTTCCATCTCGTGCTGGTAGAGCGCCTGAACCGCGGCGAGGCGGGCGGCGGAGCGGGATCGGGAGCGTTCAGCCTGGGCCATAAGACGGCGGGCCATAGCGGGGCGGGGCGGGGAGCCCAACCCCGAAATGCTACGGCCCCTCCAGGCGATCGCCGGCGGCTAAGCCTTTGACACCACGCTCTCCGGCAGGTCCTTGCCGAAGACGCGCTGATAATATTCGGCGATGAGCGGGCGCTCGGCCTCGTCGCATTTGTTGACGAAGGTGACTCGAAAGGCGAATCCGACGTCGCCGAAGATGAGCGCGTTCTGGGCCCAGCTGATCACCGTCCTGGGCGACATGACGGTCGAGATGTCGCCGTTCATGAACCCCTGGCGGGTCAGGTCGGCCACCTTGACCATCTTCTCCACCTCGGCGCGGCCGCCCTCGTGGTCGTACTCGCCGGACTTGGCGAGGACGATCCGGGCTTCGGTCGCAGCCGGCAAGTAGTTGAGGGTGACCACAATGTTCCAGCGGTCCATCTGGCCCTGATTGATCTGCTGGGTGCCGTGATAGAGGCCGGTCGTATCGCCGAGGCCGACCGTGTTCGTCGTCGCGAACAGCCGGAAATAGGGATGCGGGCGAATCACCTTGTTCTGGTCGAGCAGGGTGAGCTTGCCCTCGGTCTCGAGAACGCGCTGGATGACGAACATCACGTCCGGCCGCCCGGCATCATATTCGTCGAACACCAAAGCGGTCGGGGTCTGCAGCGCCCAGGGCAGAAGCCCCTCGCGAAACTCGGTGACCTGCTGGCCGTCCTTCAGCACGATGGCGTCGCGGCCGATCAGGTCGATCCTCGAGATGTGGGCGTCCAAATTGATCCGGATGAGGGGCCAGTTCAGCCGCGCCGCGACCTGCTCGATATGGGTCGACTTGCCGGTGCCGTGATAACCCTGGACCATCACCCGGCGGTTGCGGGCGAAGCCGGCGCAGATGGCGAGCGTGGTGTCGGTGTCGAAGACGTAGGTCGGATCGAGGTCCGGCACCCGCTCGTCCGCCTCGGAGAAGGCGGGCACCTCCATGTCGCTGTCGACCCCGAACAATTCGCGGACCTTCACCATCCGGTCGGGCGAATCCATCACGACGGCGCCGCGGCTGGCGGGATTTGCGTTGGGAAGGTCGGTCATGCTTCGTCTTTTCGCTTCGCTGGGGCGCCGTGGGAGCATCCGCGGGCGCGGGACGGGCTGTCCCCATGCCGAAGCGGAGCGGCAGGGTAAAGTTCCCTTTTGGGTCGGCGGGGGAGCCCCCGGCGGCGGCCTGCACCGGCTCGGTCGAGCGGCTCGCAAAGTCTTTCAAAGTAACGATCAAAATAAAAATCGTCAGTCGATTGACAATTGCCAAGACCCGATGTTCAACTTGCCGGGCATTTCGGGGGGGCTAAAATGCATCTGGTCACGACAAAAAGCGTGCGGTTGCTGCTCGCCGCGTTCCTGCTCGCCGGAGCGGGGGCCGCGGGAGCCGACGAACGGATCACCTACAGCTACGACGCGCTCGGCCGCCTGGTCGGTGCCACCAACAGCGGAACGGCGAATAGCGGCCTCGCCACCCAGATCGGCTACGATCCGGCGGGAAACCGCTCGAACTATACGGTGACGGGGATAGGCGCCCTGGTTGCGGCGGTCGCCGGCGGCTCCTTCGAGGTCCCGGAGGTCGGCAACGGCTACGTCTATGCCGGTGCCGCCGGCCCGGAGTTCGTCGGCAATGCGGGGGTGGCCGGCAACGGCAGCGCCTGGGGGTTCCAGCCTGCTGCGGACGGCGATCAGACCGGGTTCCTCCAGGCTTACCAGGGCGGCGGCGGACGGATCGCCCTCGACCTCATCAACCTTGCTCCGGGAGCTTCCTACCGGGTCAGCTTCTCCTTGGCCCAACGCACCACCTATGGCGGCGTGGCGACCGTCTCCGCGGCCTTTGGATCGACCCCGCTGGGCAGTTTCGCGCCCACCTCCGGCGCGTTCACCCAATTCACCACGACGGCGTTCACCCCTTTGGCGACGAGCGGCCAGATCGTCTTCAGCGTTCCGGCGACCCAGGGGGACGTCTCTTCGGCGATCGACAAGGTGACGATCGCGCTCAGCCCCGCAGGAGGCAATTGATGCCGTTCGCCCGCTCCCTCCGAGCCGCCCTCGCGGCGCCGGCGCCGGCCTCGCGAACCCGCTTCCGGTGGAGGGGCGCCTTGCCGAGACTCGCGGCCTTCCTGGTCCTTGCCGCGTGGGGAAGCGCCGGAATGGCGCAGACTCCGGGAGGCGGGCCGCCGCTTCCGCAGGTGGTCGCCCCCGATGCCGCGGGCATCGACTTGATCTACGGCAGGCGGGTCGGCACCGACAGCGCTATCTCGATCGGGGCGGCGGACGCTCCCGCACTGGAATTCACGGAAGGAAGCGGCGGGTACGGCGGCACCCCGCTTGCCGGGTTCCACTACACGGACGTCGCCTACCCATATACTTCCGAGTACCTCGTCCTCGGCAACAGGGCGATGAGCAACCGTTACGGCGACGGCACGGGCCGCTCCTTTCCAGACGGCATAATATCGACCCCCGGCACCGTGTATGAAAATGACGGGACGCGCTGGACGTTCGTCAGCACCGGCCAGTTCCAAGGTACCTATAATAGCGACACCTATGCCACCAAGCGCGTGAAGCCGGACGGCGAGACGCTGACCTTCAACTACTCGGCCATACCCAATGGCAGCATCGCGGGCGTGCTTCGGTCCGTCACGAGCAACGCCGGCTACCAGATCAACCTGGAATGGACGCCTGTCCCCAATAAACAGCCGGCCTTGACGAAGGTGACCTTGACCAATCGGCGCTATGCTTATTGCGACCCACTGAGCGGCGCGTGCACCGGCAACTATGCCTGGCCGACGATGAGCTGGGCAAGCGACGGCGCCGGCGGCACCAACGTCACCAGTTCCGGGCTGCGCACGGTGGACTACCATGCCAGCACGAGCTCGCAAGTCGGAACGGTGAATGGGCAGCCGGATTACGAGTATCTGGTGCGGATCACGAGCGGCGCCGGCGTCGACCGCACCTATGGGTATCGCTTCAGCTCCTCGGGCATCTACGGAGGCTCGCCCTACTTCGGCCGGGCATCATCCAGCAATCCCTGCATCAACGCCGCGGCCGTGTGGAAGGTGAAGGAGGCCACCGCCACCTGGAACTACGATTTCACCCACGGCTGCGAGAACTCCGGATCGGTGTCGAGGATCGATCCGCTCGGCAAGCCGGCGACCCGGAACGGCGGGAGCTTCACGGACGAACTCAACCGGACGACTACGTACACTTACGTCGACCAGTGGGGATTTCCGGTCACTTATACAGCGGGGATCAGCCGGGTGACGAGCGTCACCTATCCGGAGCTGAACAAGGTCACGTGGGACTACGGCATCCTTTATGGTCCCCAGAATTTGATCAGCACCACCGTCACGCCCAGGCCGGGAAGCCAAGAGCCGACCCTGACCTGGTTGAAACACTATTGGCCGAACTGCACCGCCGCCACCCTCGTCTACTGCAACAAGCCGTCCAACGAAGTCGACCCGCGCAACAATCAGAGCGATTATACCTACGATCCGGTTCACGGCGGATTGCTGACCAAGACGCTGCCGGCGGACGCCGACGGGGTCAGGCCGCAGATCCGCTATCACTACCAGCAGTTCTCGGCGAAGGTCCTGAACGCCTCTGGGCAGCTGGTCGACGAAACGCCGATCTGGAAGCTGGCCTGGACCTCGGAGTGCCGGACCCAGGCAAGCTGCGACGGGACCGCCGACGAGGTGGTGACGAGCTATACCTACGACGACAACCTCCTGCCGAAGACGCGCACCGTTCGCGCGGGCAATGCGGCCTCGGGAGAGACCGTCACGATGGAGTACGACCCGGTCGGCAATGTCGTCTCCGTCGATGGCCCCTTCACCGGACCCGGCGATACGACGCGATACGTTTACGATGCGCTTCGGCGGCTGGTCGCGACGATGGGACCGGATCCGGATGGCGACAACGGGCAGCTTCCGGTGCCCGTCACCCGGACCACGTATGACGGCGACAACCGGCCGACCCTGGTAGAGATCGGAAGCGCGGCAAGCCAGACGGACGCCGCGCTCGCGGCTATGGTCGTCGACCGCGCGATCGCCACCGCTTATGACCCGAATGGCCGCAAGGCGAGTGAGCGCCTCATTGCCGGCGGAACGACCGAGGCTGTCACTCAATATGGTCACGACCTTCTGGGCCGCCTGGAATGCACCGCGCTCCGGATGAACCGGACCGCCTTTGGCACGCTCCCCTCCTTGGCCTGCAGCCTCGGCGCCGTGGGCGTCGACGGCCCCGACCGGATCACCCGCAACGTCTACGACGACGCGGGCCAGCTCATGACGGTTCAGCGGGCTTTCGGAGTAACCGTCGCCAACGGCTTTCCGGCAAATCTCCAGCAGGATTATGCCCGCTACGAATATACCGGCAACGGCAACCGCAAGGCGGTGATCGACGCCAACGGCAACCGCGCCGAGATGCTGTGGGACGGTCTCGACCGACTGTCGCGCTGGACCTTTCCGGCGGGAACCGCGGCTCCGGCGCCGGCCAATCCGGACGATTACGAGGAATATCACTACGACGCCGCGGGCAACCGGACTCGTCTTCGCAAGCGGGACATGAAGGAGCTGATCTACACTTACGACGCGCTCAACCGGATGAGCTCGAAAACCGTGCCCACCTCCGCGACGGGCGCTCCCGGCTATTCCGTAGTCTACGGGTACGATCTGCGCGGCCTTCAGAGATACGCGAAGTTCGATTCAGCGACGGGACTGGGGATTTCGAACACGTACGACACCTTCGGCCGCGTCGAGTCGGCGACGACGAACATGGGCGGCCCGGTGAGCTCGCTGGCGTACGGTTACGACCTGCACGGCAACCTTCGTTCGGTGGGCGGCTTCTCCTACACCTATGACGGCGCCGACCGCATGAAGACCGTCGCGGCGGGAGCGGGGATGCTGGCGCGGTTCGACTATAACGCGCAGGCGCAACTCGGCTCGGTAACGAACATGTGGTCGACGCTCGCGACGGGTTCGGTCTCCTACGGCTACGACGCGGCGGGGCGGCTTCAGACGCTTGACGAGGGGCTTGCCGGCACTGACTTCGACCAGAGCCTCGGCTTCACCTACAATGCGGCCTCTCAGGTCCTGGTGCGGACGGGCTCCAACAACGCCTATGCGTCGAGCACCGCCTATGACGTAAGCCGCAACTACACGGCGAACGGGCTCAACCAGTACCTTCAGGCGGGTCCGGCGGCGTTCCAGTACGACTCGAACGGCAATTTGAAATCGGACGGGTCGACGACGTTCACCTACGATTCGGAGAACCGGCTGGTGAAGGCCGAGGGGGTGATGAACGCCACCCTCTCCTACGATCCGCTCGGGCGCTTGTGGGAGGTAACGTCGGCGCAGACGGGGACGACCCGCTTCTTCTACGACGGCGACCGGCTGATCTCGGAGACCGACGGCGCGGGCAACCTTCTTCGCGCCTATGCCCATGGCGCGGGCTCGGACACGCCGTTGGTGTGGTGGGAGCTGACGCCCGGCGCCAGCCCGGTCCGCCGCTTCCTCCATGCCGACCATCAGGGCTCGATCATTGCCGTCTCCGACGCCCAGACCGGCAACAAGGTCGCGATCAACGGCTACGACGCCTGGGGCATCCCCAACGGCAACAACAAGGGCCGGTTCGGTTATACCGGGCAGGTGTGGCTGCCGGAAATCGGCATGTGGTACTACAAGGCCCGCATCTACTCGCCGACGCTCGGCCGGTTCCTGCAGACGGATCCGGTGGGTTATAAGGATCAGATTAATCTATATAATTACTCGGGAAATGACCCGCTCAACAGACGCGATCCTACGGGTAAATATACGTGCGTCACTTGGGCAAATAACTCTCAAACATGCACCTACGATTCCAGCAACCCTTTCGATTTCATCGCGGTTTTGGCACACAAGTTCCTCTGGGAACACGGGTACCTTCAACACAGCGAGGAGACGGTTTCCGATCGCGAGCCGGGGCCGGACGGCAAACGCGGCTCGACTGGGGGGCCAGGCGCCGGTAAGCGGTTCGGGCCAGAGTCGCCGGAGGAACGCGAGGCTAAAGAGGGGGTCCCGTGTGTCTATTGTGACCAGCCCACCACCAACGAGCCGGGGCACCCGAACTCCCGCGAACGTGACCACATCGATCCTAAGGTCAGCGGCGGCAACGACTCGGAGGAGAACGAACGCGACTCTTGCCGCACCTGTAACCGCTCCAAAGGGTCAAAAACGGTTGAGGATTGGCAAGAGTGGCGTCGCCAGCGGGACGAGGAAATAAAGCGGATGGAGCGGATGCAAAGGCCTTACATCGACCAGCGTCATTGATGAAGATTTCATTTCGCCTTCCCGACGGCAGCGTCGAAAATATGCACGCGGAGCCTCTTCCGGACGGCACCTTCCGCCTCGATAACTCGGCCTTCCATTTCTATGGTATTAGCTGGGGAGACCGCTTCGAGGTGGTGCTCGAGGATGGGCAGCTATTCTTCTCGAAGGTGAGCGGCCGCGGCGGGCATTCGACCTATCGCGTGAAACTCCCCGCCGGAAAGCCTCACAGTGCGTTCCTCGATTCCTGGGAGCCTTTGAAGGCGCTGGGGTGCAGTTATGAAGCTTCGGGACTCGGCCCCCGCCGCCTCTACGCGATCGACGTTCCTCCCGATGCCGATTTGAAGGCCGTATATCGCCTTCTCGAGCAAGGTGAGGAGGCGGGAAAATGGGAATTCGAGGAGGCCCATTACGCCGGCGGCGGGTGAGGCCGAAAGCGGCGTTCCCGTATGAATCGGCTGGCTGACATCGGTCGATCCGACGAATTCACCTGCCATTCGGAGAATCGGACTCGGGGCACTGGTCCGTGCGTTCAGGCGCGGTTCCGGGGATGCCTCGAGGAACGGACAGGCAGCGCCCTCGGCTATCAGCCCCGCCAATGACCGGCGCCGAGGCCGGCGCTCACCGGCATCCGTCACCCGGCGGGCGCGAGTGGGGGTGACCGCGGGCATGGGTCGGGCGTAGGAAGGCGGCATGTTCGCAAGTGGCATCGAACCCGCCGGCTCGGGGAGCCTGGTCGCAGCCGCCTTGTGGCTGGAGCAGGTGCTGCTCGGGCCGGCGGCGACGGCGGTGGCGGTGATCTCGGTCGCCGCGATCGGGTTCATGATGCTCGCCGGCCGGATCGACTGGCGGCGGGCGGCGACGGTGATCGTCGGGTGCTTCGTGATCTTCGGAGCGCGCGCCGTCGCCGGCGGGATCGCCGCGGCGGCCGGCTCCGGCACCGGCTATTACGGGACGTCCGAGCCCGCCTTCGCGCCGCCGCCACCGGCCGCGCCCGCCGTCGCTCCGCCGTCCGCTCCGCCCGCCGATCCCTTCGCCGGCGCTTCGGTGCCGTCGCGCTGAACCTCCGCCGCCGCTCGTCCGGCCGCGGCTGTCACCCCCGCCTTGGGGGGCAATGGGAACAGGGTTGCGAACCGGTCGGCGAGGGCGCGGTCGCCCTCCAGCTCGATCGGCAACGCCTCGAAGGGGACCGCGCCGTAGACTGCGGCGGCGAGGGCGGTGGAGTCGCCGGAAAGGACCAGATCGGGCGCCGCCGCCTCGGCCCGCACGATCGTTATCCCGCCGCCGCCAAGCCGGGCGGTGAAGCTCTCCTCGCCGAAGCGGAAGCCGATGGTCGCGTTCACGCCTTCGGCGCGCGCGGGGTCGATCATCGTCCGGAAGGAGAGCATCAGCGAGGCGGCGCTGATCGGCAGGCTCGGATCGTGGGTCGGCGACTGCGCCGCCCAAGTTCCGAGCGCCTGGAAGACCGGCTCCGACTTATAGCCCCATTCGGTCAATTCGTAGACCCAGGCCGAGGCCGGCGGGGGGAGCCGGCGGCGGATGAGGATCGAGGCGGCCTGAAGGTCCTCGAGCCGCTCGGTCAGCACCTTGGCGCTGATCCCTGGGAGGCTGGAGCGGATCTCGCCGAAACGCTTGGGGCCGAACATCAGCTCGCGAACCACCAGAAGCGACCAGCGATCGCCGACCAGGTCGAGCGCGTGCGCCGCTCCGCAGGCGTCGTCGTAGCGCCGCTTTGCCTGCCGGGCCGATGTCTGTCGAGACAATTCAGTTACCTTTAGAAACTTTCTAGTTGCTTTATGTAACTACAGCGTTCATCAGCGTCAAGACGTGATTCGCAAAGGATGAGGAGCCAAGACATGTCCCGCCTGATTTTCGTGAACCTTCCGGTCGCCGACCTTGATCGTTCGATCGCCTTCTACGAGGCGATCGGAGCGACGAAGAACCCGATGTTCTCGGACGCGACGGGGGCGTGCATGGTCGTGTCCGACGTGATCCACGTCATGATCCTGACCCACGACAAGTTCCGTCAGTTCACGCCTCGGCCGATCTCCGACGCCAAAGCCGGCACCGAAGTGCTGCTCTGCATCTCCGCCGACAGCCGCGAAGCGGTCGACGAGATCGCGGAGGCGGCGATTGGAGCCGGCGGGCGCGAAGTACGCGAGCCGCAGGATCATGGCTTCATGTACGGCCGGTCGTTCGAGGATCCGGACGGCCATATCTGGGAGCCGATGTGGATGGATATGGCCGCCGCGACCCAGGCGATGGGCGGCGGCGAAGCGCAGGCGGCCTGACCCGCCGGCGGACAGGTAAAAAGGAGAGCAACGATGGGGCATGGTAAGTTCGTCTGGTACCAGTTGATGGCGCACGATTCGGCGGCGGCGGGCGAGTTCTACGCCCGGGTGGTCGGCTGGAACGTCCGCGACGCAGGCGGCGAGAACCAAGGCTATGCCATCGTCTCGGCAGGCGAGCGCGGGGTCGGCGGGATCGCCCGGATCTGCGCCGATGCCGAGGCTCAGGGGCTGCGGCCGGGATGGATCGGCTATGTCGCGGTCGACGATGCCAATGCCGCCGCCGAGGAAATCGCGGCGGCGGGAGGGCGGGTGCTGAGCCCGCCGGCCGACATCCCCAACGTCGGCCGCTTCGCGATCGTCGCCGATCCGCAAGGCGCGTCCTTCATGATTCTCACTCCCCACGGCCAGGGCGAGATGAACCCGATGGCGCGGATGGCGCCCGGGAATGTCGGCTGGCACGAGCTTTACACGACCGATTGGGAAAGCGCGTTCCGCTTCTATTGCGACCGCTTCGGGTGGGCGAAGGATCGCGCCGTCGACATGGGCGAGATGGGTACCTACCAACTCTTCGCGCCGGCCGAGGGAGAAGAGGCGATCGGCGGCATGATGAACATGCCCCAACTGCCGAGCCCCGCCTGGGGCTTCTATTTCGTCGTCGACAGCGTCGATTCGGCCGTGGAGCGGGTGAAGGCGGCCGGAGGCTCGGTCGTCATGGGCCCGATGCAGGTCCCGGACGGAAGCTTCGTCATCCAGGGCCGCGATCCGGAAGGAACGATGTTCGCTCTGGTCTCCCAAACCCGCTGAAGGAGCCTACCATGTCCAGCCTTTCCACCTGTCTCTGGTTCGACAAGCAGGCCGAGGAGGCCGCCAACTTCTACGTCTCGATCTTTCCCAATTCGCGGATCGACGGGGTCAACCGTTCCCCGTCCGATTATCCCAGCGGCAAGGAGGGCGACGTCCTGGTGGTCCAGTTCACCATCGACGGTCGCCCCTTCATGGGGCTGAACGGAGGCGCGCAGTTCACGTTCAACGAAGCGGTCTCGATGGTGATCACGACCGACGGGCAGGAGGAGACGGACCGCTATTGGGACGCGCTCCTTGCCGGCGGCGGCACGCCCAGCGCCTGCGGCTGGCTGAAGGACCGGTTCGGACTGTCCTGGCAGGTCACGCCCAAGCAGCTTCCCAAGCTCCTCGGCGATCCGGATCCGGCGCGCGCCAAGCGGGCGATGCAGGCGATGATGAACATGGTGAAGATCGACATCGCCGCGCTCGAGCGCGCGGCCGACGGCGCGAAGGGAGAATGACGATGACCTATGTCGAGGGCTTCGTGCTCGCCGTTCCGACGGCAAAGCGGGAGGAATATCTAAGCCACGCCGCCGAAGCGGTGCCGCTGTTCCAGGAATTCGGGGTCGTCCGCCACGTCGAGGCGTGGGGCCATGACGTGCCGCAGGGCAAGGCGACCGACTTCGCCCGAGCCGTCCAGGCCGAGGCGGACGAGACGGTGGCCTTCGCCTGGTTCGAATATCCCGACCGAGCGGTCCGAGACGCCGCCAATGCGAGGATGCGCAGCGATCCGCGGATGGAGGCGATGGGCACGGACATGCCGTTCGACGGGCAGCGGATGATCATGGGCGGCTTCGAGGCGATCCTCGACGAGGGCAAGCCCGGCGGGGGAGGCTATATCGACGGCTTCGTCGCTCCGGTCCCCTCGGCGAACAAGGCGGCGTATCTCGCCATGGCGAGCAAGGCGGCTGGGATCTTCCTCGAAAACGGCGCTCTTCGAGTGCTCGAAGGCTGGGGCGACGATTTGTCGCACGGCAAGGTCACCGACTTCTACCGTGCCGTCCTGGCAGAGGAGGGCGAGAACGTCGTCTTCTCGTGGATCGAATGGCCGTCCAAGGCGGTGCGCGACGCCGGCTGGGGCAAGGTCATGGCCGACGAGCGGATGAAGGGCAGCGAGATGCCGTTCGACGGCAAGCGCCTGTTCTTCGGCGGCTTCGAGCCGATCCTCGACGAGTCGCGCGCATGAGCCGGCGGATCATCGGCGGCGCCTTCGTCTCGGTCGACGGAGTGATGCAGGCGCCGGGCGGGCCCGAGGAGGATCCGACCGGCGGCTTCCCGTTCGGAGGCTGGCTCGCGCCGCTCGGCGACGAGGGGCTGGGGAGCCAGATCGAATCGCTCTTCTCGAAGCCGTTCGATCTGCTGCTCGGCCGAAGGACCTACGACATCTTCGCCGCTTACTGGCCCTTCGCTTCGCCCGAAGATCCGATCGCGGCCCTGTTCGCCCGGGTCGGCAAGCATGTCCTCACCCGGTCCGACGCACCGCTCGAATGGCAGGGCAGCCGGCGCCTCGACGGCCTGGAGGCGCTTGCCGCGCTGAAGGCGCAGGACGGGCCGGACCTCGTCATCCAGGGCAGCGCCACGCTCTACCCGCAGCTGATCGAGCACAAGCTGCTCGACCGGCTGGTGCTGATGACGGCGCCGCTCCTGCTCGGCCGCGGCAAACGGCTGTTCGGCGAAGGCGGGGCCCCGAGCGGGCTCAAGCTGGTCGAGCATCGGGTCACGCAGAACGGCATCGCGATGGCGACCTACGACGTCGGAGGAGAGGTGGAGACCGGCAGCTTCGCGGAGCAGGAGCCGAGTGCTCCCGAGCGGGTGCGCCGGGAGCGGATGTCGCGGGGCGATTGGTAGCGGCGCCGGGCGGGGACACTTTGCCAGCAAAGTGTCCCCTCATCGAGAGTCCTTAGGCGAAGGCCGGTCGGGACTTGAGGCTGGTATAGGCGTCGATCACCGACTGCAGCGCAGCCTCGTGTCCGCGGTCGCCGCCATTATGGTCGGGGTGGTAGCGGCGCAGAAGCTCGGCATAGCGCTTGCGCAAGGTGCGGCGGTCGGCATCGGTGCCGAGGCCGAGGACCCGCAGATGCTTGCGGTCGTCGCCGCTAAGCTCGCGGCCGTCGTGACGCGGCCCTTCCGCGTTGGAGCGGCGGAAGCGGGCGCCGATCGCGTCCAGCGGATCGGTGAAATCGGCCCAGCGCGGCGGCCCGTCGCCGCCGGCGCGGGCGAAGGCGCGGGTCTCATGGTCCCACCCGCCATAAGGGGTCTGCGCGGCCTCGATCTCCTCGGTGCTCATGCCCGAGAAGAAATTATAGCCCTGGTTGAACTCGCGGACATGATCGAGGCACAGCCAGCGCCAGTCGCCGGGTCCGTCGAAACTGGCGCGGCGGCCGGCGGGGGCGCGGAACTCGCCCGGCTCGGCGCAGCCCGGATGGGCGCAAACCGCCTCCCCGCGCTCCGTCCGGCCGTGAAATCGGGTCTGCCGCTTGCTCGAACTCGCCACCGTCTCCCTTTCCGCTCCTTAGCCTTTATATAGGCCCGATGAGCGCTTCTTTCACCGGGCCGTTGGCGGCCGAGATCGACAAACGCCTGCGCGAGGCACTCGCTCCGGCGCATCTCGAGGTGCGCAACGACAGCGCCCGCCATCGCGGCCATTCCGGCGACGACGGAAGCGGCGCGAGCCACTTCACGGTCGAATTGGTGGCCGAGCAATTCGCCGCAATGAGCCGGGTCGAGCGCCAGCGGGCGGTCAACGCCGCGCTCGCCGACCTGCTGCAGGGCCGGATCCATGCGCTCGCCATCAAAGCGCGGGCGCCGGGCGAGTAGCCGGCCGCGCTCGACCCGCACTCGCGGGAGAGCGGGATTGGCGCTATGAGCCTGCGCATGACCGACGACGCACTCATCTTCCAGACCCTCCACCCGACCACCCACGACCTTGGCGGCTTCAAGGTGCACCGGACGCTGCCGCACCGCGAGCGGACGATGGTCGGTCCGTTCATCTTCTTCGACCAAATGGGGCCCGCGACGCTTGCGGCCGGGACCGGGATCGACGTCCGCCCGCATCCCCACGTCAATCTCGCGACGGTGACCTATCTGTTCGCCGGCGCGATCGACCATCGCGATTCGCTCGGCACTTTCGCGACGATCGAGCCGGGCGCGGTCAATCTGATGACGGCGGGGCGGGGCATTGCCCATTCGGAGCGCTCGCCGCAGGCGCTTCGGCCCGGTGGGCCCGAGCTGTCCGGGATCCAGACCTGGCTCGCTCTGCCCTCGGCCAAGGAAGAGATCGACCCGGCTTTCGAGCATGTCGCAAAGGACCGGCTGCCGCTGGTCGAGGGTTCCGGCGCCTCCGCGCGGGTGGTGATGGGAAGCCTCTGGGGGGCGTCCTCCCCGGTGACCTGCCATTCCGAGACGATCTACGCCGACGTCCGGCTCAAGGCGGGCGGCGCGATGCCGATCGACCCGGAAGCGGACGAGCGGGCGCTCTACGTCGCCGAGGGCGAGGCGAGCCTCGACGGGCTAAGGCTGGAGCGGAGCGTGCTCTACGTTCTCCGGCCCGGCACGTCCGCAACGCTGCGCTCCGAGTCCGGCGCCCATGTCATGCTGGCGGGAGGCGCGCCGCTCGACGGCCCCCGCCACGTCTGGTGGAACTTCGTTTCCTCCCGGCGCGAGCGGATCCAGCAGGCGAAGGACGATTGGCGCGCCGGCCGCTTCGTTCTCCCGCCCGACGACAAGGGAGAATTCATCCCGCTCCCCGAGCAGCGGCCGCTGACGGTCAGCTATCCGTGAAGCCCACCGGACTCGTTCGTCCCGAGCGAAGTCGAGGGGCGCCTGCGCGGAGGCTGTGCAACGCCCCTCGACTTCGCTCGGGACGAACGGAGGTTCCTAGTGCCTGACCTCGAAACCCGCCGAATCGCGCTCTCCACCGGCGTGACGCTCAACGTCCGGCTCGGCGGCAAGGCGGGCGGGGAGCCGATCCTGTTCCTCCACGGCTTTCCCGAATCGCACCGGACGTGGCGCTACCAGCTGCCGGCGCTGGCGGAGGATTATTTCGTCGTCGCTCCCGACCAGCGCGGGTTCGCCGGATCGGACCGGCCGGAGGGAGTCGAAAATTACGAGACGGGCAAGATCGTCGACGACGTCATGGCGCTTGCGGACGCGCTCGCTCTGAACCATTTCACCCTCGTCGGCCACGACTGGGGCGGGGCGGTGGCCTGGGCCGCAGCCCTTGGGCATCCCTTCCGGGTGAAGCGGCTGGTCATCGTCAACGCGCCGCACCCGAAGGTTTTCCAGGAAAGCCTGATCGACGACCCGGCGCAGCGCGAGGCGTCGCAATATATCCGCGCCTTCCGGAGCCCGCTGATGGAGGCGGGGATCAAGGCGATGGGCCTCGGCACCTTCTTCGACAAGACCTTCGGCGCCCATGCCGACCTCACCCGGATCGCGGCCGAGGAGCGGCAGCAATATCTCGACGAATGGTCGCAGCCGGGCGTGCTCACCTCGATGCTGAACTGGTACCGCGCCGCGAAGATCGAGGTTCCGGCAATGGGGGAGGAGGCGCACAAGCCGCTCTGGCTGCACGCGCCCTTCCCCAAGATCCACCAGCCGACTTTGGTGGTCTGGGGCCTCAAGGACAAGGCGCTTCTTCCGGTCCAGCTCGAAGGGCTGCATGGGCTGGTCAAGGACCTGCGGCTGGTCACCTCGCCGACCGCGGGGCACTTCCTGCCTTGGGAGGAGCCGGAGACGTTGACCCAGGCTCTACGGGATTTCCTCGCCGAGACGGCTTAGCCCCGGCTCCCAAGCGGGAAGAGCGCGTGAGCTCCGAGCTTCCAAACTCTCCCTCGTCCGCCTAAATCGCCCCGATGGCCGACAAGGACAATCCGATCGAAGCCTTCCGTCAGGTGCTGACCGGCGCCGCCCGCGCGATCGCCCGGGAGCCGGAGGTGGAGCTTGCTTTCTCCGCCGAGGGCGCGTCCGTCGCCGGCAAGGCCGTGAAGGTGCCGATGCCGGGGAGGACCCTTCCCGAGCGGGACGTGGCGGAAGCGCGCGGCTTCGCCGACGCGGCGGCCTTGAAGCTGCGTCACCACAATGCTTCGCTCCACGCCCGCGGGGCCCCGGCCGACGAGGTTGCCCGGGCGGTGTTCGACGCCACCGAGCAGGCGCGCGTCGAGGCGCTCGGCGCCCGGGCCATGGTGGGAGTCCGGGCCAATCTCGCCCGGGCGACCGAGATGCGGATGCGGACCGACCCGATCACCCGTGCGCGAAGCCGCGCCGAAGTGCCGCTCGGCACCGCCGTCGGGCTGATCGTCCGCGAGCGGCTGACCGGGGCGGCGCCGCCTGAGGCCGCGCGAGCCGGGCTCGACATGGTCGCGAAATGGATCGAGGAGAAAGCCGGCGCCGATCTCGACGCGCTGGGCCTCGCGATCGACGACCAGGCGGCGTTCGCGGCGCTGGCCGCCAAGCTTCTCCGCGACCTCGAGCTGGTCGAGGGCGACCTCGAATCGCAGCCGGACCCGAACGAGGGCGAAGCCGGCGACGGCACCGACGATCGCGAGGGCGAGGAGGGCGAGGACGAAAGCGACGACGAGCCCGGCGGCGGCGAAGGCGAGGCCGAAGTGCGCGTCGAGCAGGGCGAGCCGTCCGACGACGAGAATGAGGGCGATTATAACGACCAGGAGATGGGCGAGGCCGACGACGGTATCGGCGACGACGGTGAGGAAGGGGCGATGCCGGTCCGGCCGAACCGCCCGCTTTCGGACCTTCCGCCGCAATTCGACTATCGCATCTTCTCGACCAAATATGACGAGGTGATCGAAGCCGCCGAGCTTTGCGACGAGGCGGAGCTCGGCCGGCTCCGCGCCTATCTCGATCAGCAGCTGACCCATCTCCAGGGCGCCGTCACCAAGCTCGCCAACCGGCTGCAGCGGCGCCTGATGGCGCAGCAGTCGAGAAGCTGGGACTTCGACCAGGAGGAGGGGCTGCTCGACGCCGCCCGTCTGGCGCGGGTCGTGGTCAATCCGGCCCATTCGCTAAGCTACAAGGTGGAGCGCGACACCGAATTCCGCGACACGGTGGTCACGTTGCTCATCGACAATTCCGGCTCGATGCGCGGACGGCCGATCTCGATCGCGGCGATCTCGGCCGACATCCTGGCGCGGACCCTGGAGCGCTGCGGCGTCAAGGTCGAGATACTCGGCTTCACCACCCGCGCCTGGAAGGGCGGGCAGGCGCGCGAGGCCTGGCTGGGGCAGGGGCGTCCGCCCAATCCCGGCCGGCTGAACGATCTCCGCCACATCGTCTACAAGGCGGCGGACGAGCCGTGGCGCAGAGCGCGCCGCAACCTCGGACTGATGATGCGCGAGGGGCTGCTCAAGGAGAATATCGACGGCGAGGCCCTGCTCTGGGCGCACAACCGGCTGATCGCGCGGAGCGAGGAGCGGCGCATCCTGATGGTCATTTCCGACGGCGCGCCGGTGGACGATTCGACCCTGTCCGTGAACAGCGGCACCTATCTGGAGCGCCACCTTCGCCAGGTGATCGGATGGATCGAGGCGCGCTCCCCGGTCGAGCTGGCGGCGATCGGGATCGGCCACGACGTCACCCGTTATTATGCGCGGGCGGTCACTATCATGGATGCCGAGCAGCTCGGCGGAACGATGGTCGAGCAGCTCGCCAGCCTCTTCGACAAGGCGTAAAAGGGGGGTGAAAGGGGACAGTTACCGATCCCAAGGACCGGCGACCGTTCGCCCAGACAGGTGGGATCGGTAACTGTCCCCACCCGTACGCGCAAAACAAAGGGCCGGCACCCCTTCAGGAGTGCCGGCCCCGCCCTCGATTACGCGACTGGAGGGTAAGCAAGCCTTAGCTTAGTAGCGGCCGCGGCAGCTCGACTTGTCGACCGCGTTGCCGGCGAGGGCGCCGATCGCTCCGCCGAGGATCGCCCCGGTGGTGCCGCCGCCGCCGCGGCGGTAATAGCCCCGGCCCGAGCCGCGGCCGACTTCGTGGCCGAGGAGGGCGCCGGCGACTCCGCCGACGATGGTGCCGGTCGTTCCGCTGCACCTACGGTTGCCGCGATAATTGTCGTAGCCGCGATAGCTGCGGCCGTAATAGCCGTTGCCGTAGCCGCGATTATAACCCTGGCGGGCATAGCCGCGGTCGTAGCCCTGGCCGTAATAGCCCTGTCCGTAGGAGCCCTGGTTGTAATAACCGCCACGATAGGACTGAGCGTCGGCGGCGGCGGGAACCACGGTCATCGCGCTGGCGGCGGCGACGGCGGCGAGAACGAGCTTCTTCATCTTGCAATCTCCTTCTGGCCGGACCGGCGAACTCGCTGGGAGGGCCTTTGTTGTGAAGCCCTTCTAGGGTGATTCGATTGAGCCCTCCCTGAATGCGACCGTCAGCCGCCGTTCAGGCTCGCGGCGCCCCGGCGGCGGGTCTAGAAGCGCCCGAATGCGCATCCTTTTCGCCTTCGCGGCGCTGCTCCTGCTCGCGACCTTCGCGCCGGTTCGCGATCCGCCTCCGGACCTGCCGCCGGCGACGAGCTGGGTGCGGGCCGAGCCTGTGCCGCTCGACCCGAGCTGGCCGGGCCGGACCCGGATCGGCCGGCTTCGCTTCCTCGGCGGCTGGCGGCTGACGAGCAACGACCCGCGCTTCGGCGGGATCTCGGCGATGAAGGTGGAAGGCGGCGCGGTGCTCGCGTTCAGCGATTCGGGGTGGATGATCCGTTTTCCACTTCCCGGGGCGCGGACGCGGATGAAGGCTCTAATCGGGCCCCTGCCGGAGGGGCCGGGCAGCGCGTCGCGCAAGTCGACCCGGGACATCGAGTCGATGTGGACCGACGGACGGACCGCCTGGATCGGGTTCGAGCGGCTGAACGCCGTCTGGCGGTTCGATCGGGACGGGTGGAAGGCGCTGGCCCACGCCGCTCCGGCGGCGATGCGCGACTGGCCTTCCAACCGCGGCGCGGAAGCCATGGTCCAACTGATGGACGGGCGCTTCCTCATCATCTCGGAAGGGCGCGGGCAAGGCGGCCCGGCCTTGATCTTCGACGGCGATCCGGCGGCGGCTGGAACGCGGGTGAGCGGGCTTCGCTACCGGCCACCGGCCGGCTATCGGGCGACCGACGCCGCTTTGCTTCCGAACGGCCGCCTGCTCGTCCTCAACCGGCGCTTCGCTCTGCTCGAGGGAGTGACGGCGAAGCTGGTGGCGGTTCGGGGCGGCGCGGGTGCGCTGATTGTTGCGGAGGAACTGGCCGATTTTCGACCGCCTGTGACGGTCGACAATATGGAGGCGCTAAGCGTCGCCCGCGAAGGCGGCCGGACGATCCTGTGGATCGCCTCCGACGACAATTACAATCCGCTGCAGCGGACCCTGCTGCTCAAGTTCGCGCTGGATTAGCTCGGCTCTCGTCCAGGACGAGGAGCCGGCGGTCAGGCCGTCGCGGTCTCGGACTGCTTCTTCGAAATCTCGCGCTTCAGGCGGCGGGCCTTGAGGCTGAGCTGCTCGTCGCCGGCCTTGGCCAGCCAATTGTCGAGGCCGCCGACATGCTCGACGGAGCGAAGGCCGTTCATCGACACGCGAAGCTTGATCCCGCGGCCGAGCGCGTCGGAGATCAGGGTCACGTTCTGAAGGTTCGGCAGGAACGTCCGCTTGGTCTTGTTATTGGCGTGGGAAACGTTGTGGCCCACCTGCCGGCCCTTGCCGGTCAGCTCGCAAATGCGCGACATGATCAAAGTCCTCGAAAATGAGACGGGGGCGCTACGCACGCCCCCGGAATCGGTGCCGCGAATAGCCGCTGGGCGGCTCGCCGTCAACCGGCGGGGAGGGCGCCTCGATGGCCCCCTGCGCTTTGACAGCCTTGCGCTGCGGCCTTACCGCGCCGGAGGGGTCGGCGCCAGCCCGACACGCTATTCTTCTAATTCGAAGTGAGGTGCCGGTGAGGGTCAAGGACAAGATCAAGGGCCTGCTGGGGCGGGGGCTTTCGGCCGATCTGATGGAGAAGCTGACCGAGTACAGTTTGCTTCAGCGCGAGGAGACGGTATCCCTGAAGGGCAGCCAGCTCGTCTCCACGCCCGGCACGAGCTGGGCCGAAGTCGCCGATGCCGGCCGGCGCGAGCTGTGGAAGAGAACGCTGGAACGGATCGGCTCGCCCGATATCCTCCTGCTCGAATTCGGGGTGTTCAAGGGCGATTCCCTGCGCGAGCTGGTCCAGCTCAACCGCTCGCCGAACAGCCTTTTCTATGGCTTCGATTCGTTCGAGGGGCTTCCGGAGGTCTGGCGCGGAACGTCGAAGGAGCGGTTCAGCACCGGCGGCCAGGTTCCCGACATAGACGATCCGAGGCTCACGTTCGTCCGCGGCTGGTTCCGCGACAGCCTTCCGCCGCTGATGGACGCGCTTGCCGCGAAGGCGGCCGGGCGCGCGCTGATCGTTCATTTCGACGCCGACCTTTATTCCTCGACGCTCTACCTGCTGTTCGAGCTCGCCCGGCGGTTCGACCGCTATCATTTCATTTTCGACGAATATGGCGGCCACGAGGTGCGCGCCCTGTACAATTTCATGCAGGCGACGGGCGCGACCTGCGAATTCTATCACCACGTCAAATGGCAGGGGCTGCCCACGGCCGTGTCCGGGCATCTGAGCCTGCCGCCGCGCGGCTGACGCGGGAGGCCGGGCGATCGTTGCGGAGGTGCAACCGGTTGTGCGCGGCTTCGTTTACTGACACAGATCAGGCCGTCTTACGAAAGTGAAGGACCGACCATGCTTCGCGCGCTCCTCGTCCTCGTCGCCCTCGCCATCCTCGCGGCGATCGCGCTCGTCGCGACCGGCGTGATCAGCCTCCAGCAGACCCAGACGGCCCAGGCGCCCGCCTTCGACCTCAAGGTGAAGCGGGTCGAGCTTGGAACGACGACGACCAACGTCTCCGTCCCGGCGGTCGAGATGAAGACCCGGCAGGTCGAGACTCCGGCGCTCCGACTGGGCGACGGCAACCGCGCGCAATAGGCGACCGCCGGGCCCGGCCGGGCTCCGGCCCACCGGCGATGCTTCAACCCTTTTCAGAACCGATGCGGATCGCGCTGGACGAAGCGCGGGCGGCGGCGCTCGCCGGCGACGTGCCGGTCGGGGCGGTGGTCACCCGGGCCGGCGCGGTGGTGGCCCGGGGGCGCAACCGGATGCGCGAGGGCTTCGATCCCACCGCCCATGCCGAGATCGTCGCGCTTCGCGAGGCGGCGCGGGCGCTCGGCTCGTCCCGTCTCGACGAATGCGACCTGTGGGTCACGCTCGAGCCCTGCTCGATGTGCGCCGGGGCGATCGCGCTGGCGCGGGTGCGCGGCCTTCATTTCGCCGCTCCGGACCCGAAGGGCGGCGCGGTGATCCACGGCCCGCGGATCTTCTCGCAGGCCACCTGCCACCACGCACCCGAAGTGTATCAGGGGATCGGCGAGGAGGAGTCCGCGGCTCTGCTTAGGAGGTTTTTCGAAGCACGCCGCTAGTTCGGGCCGAAGCCTCGGCTCCGCTCGGCAGGGTGTCTCGACGGAGTTTACCCAGAGCGTCGCCGCAGGCGGCGTCGAAGGGCTCGACACGAACGGGTTTTGGAAAGACACAGTCCGTTCGCCCCGAGCGAAGTCGAGGGGCCCTATCGAGCGAAGCCGAGATCCTTTTCGAGGAGCGTGCCGTTCAGCCCTGCTGCTCGACCGGGACGATTCGGATCTCGACCCGGCGGTTTGCGGCCCGCTCGGCCTCGGTCGCGTTGGTGTTGCCGGGGAGCGGCCGCGAGGAGCCGAACCCCTGGGTGGCCACCCGCTCCGGCTCGACGCCCCGCCCGGCGAGATAGGTCGCGACCGCCTGTGCGCGGTCCTGGCTGAGCGGGACGTTGATCCGGTCTCCGCCCGAAGGATCGGTGTGGCCGTAGACGTCGATCATCGTCGAGGGATAGGCGGCCAGCGTCTGCGCGACCTGGTCGAGGGTCGGGCGGAATTGCGGCTGGATGTCGTAGCTGTTGATCGGGAAGGTGATCCCCGACGGCATGGTGAGCAGCAGCTCGTCGCCGTTTCGCTGGATCTCGACTCCGGTGCCGGCGGTTTGCCGGCGAAGCTCGCGCTCCTGCTTGTCCATGTAGGCGCCTACCGCGGCTCCGGCGACGGCGCCGATGCCGGTTCCGACGATCTTCTCGGTACGGTCGCGGCGGCCGCCGATGATGTCGCCGCCGAAATAGCCGGCGACGGCTCCGACGGCGCCGCCGATCCCGGCCCGGGAGATCTTGCGCTCTCCGGTCTGCGGATCGGTAACGCAGGCGGCCGTGGCGAGGAGGGAGAGGGCGGCGACTCCGCCCAGAAGCTTATTGGCGATACGCATGACAGGTTCCTTTCCTGAAGGGCCGACGGGCTGTTCGGGGGTGAACGGTAAGGAGAACCGTGGGCGCATCCGGCCGGTTCCCGGGCGCCGCTGTTCAGCCGGGCGCCTGTGGCCTTGAAGCCACAGCCGTGACGAGGTGCGTTGCGGGATGCGCGCTCGGACCCTAAGGCGGTGCGCGCCTCATGCCGCCCGTTCCCTCGCCATTCCCCTGGATCGACGTCGTCGTCATCCTTCTGCTCATCGCGCTGAACGGAGTCTTCGCGATGGCCGAGCTGGCGATCGTCTCCTCGCGCAAGCCGCGGCTCAAGGCGATGGCCAAGAACGGCCGCCGCGGCGCGCAGACGGCGCTCGATCTCGCCGCCGATCCGGGCCGTTTCCTGTCGACGGTGCAGATCGGTATCACCCTCATCGGGATCCTCGCGGGCGCCTATTCGGGTGCCAGCCTGGGCGGACCGGTGGGCGAGCGGCTCGCAGGCCTCGGGCTCCAGCCGAAGACGGCGCAGACGCTCGGCTTCACCCTGGTGATCATCGTTACCACCTACGCCTCGCTGATCATCGGCGAGCTGGTGCCGAAGCAGTTCGCCTTGCGCTCCCCGGAGCCGATCGCCGCCGTCCTCGCCCTTCCGATGCGGTGGACGGCCCGAGCGACCGCGCCGCTGGTCTGGCTGCTCGACCGCACCAGCGCGCTCATCTTCAGGCTGCTTCGCCTCACCCGCGACAATTCGAACCAGGTCACCGCCGAGGAGCTCCACCTCGTCGTCGCCGAGGCGCATACGGCGGGCGTCCTGGAGGAATATGAAAGGGCGATCATTTCGGGCGTCGTACGCCTCGCCGACCGGCCGTCGCGCGAAATCATGACCCCGCGCACCGACGTCGACTGGATCGACGCCGATGCCGAGCTCGACGAGATCCGGGACGCGCTGCGCGATTCGCCGCACAGCCGCTATCCGGTCGCGGAGGGCTCGGTCGACAAGCTGGTGGGGGTGGTCCAGGCGCGCGACATCGTCATCGCCTCGCTCGACGGCCGCCCCCTCCATCTGCGCGAGCTGGTGCGCGAGGCGCCGGTGGTTCCGGACCAGATGGACGCGATGGACACCCTGAACGTGCTTCGCGGAGCCGAGGTGCCGATGGCCTTCGTCCACGACGAATATGGCCATTTCGAAGGGATCGTCACGCCCGCCGACCTGCTCTCGGCGCTTGCCGGCGTGTCCACCTCCGACTCCGATTCGGGCCGCGATCCTCCGATGGTGGAGCGCGAGGACGGCAGTTGGTGGCTGTCGGGCTCGCTGACCGCCGACGCGCTCTTCGACCGGCTCGGAATCGCGCTTCCGGCGGATCGCGACTATGCCACGACTGCCGGCTTCGCCTTGTCGGTGCTCAAGCACATCCCGGAGGTCGGGGAGCGTTTCGTCTACGGCGGCTGGCGGTTCGAGATCGTCGACATGGACGGGTTCAAGATCGACAAGCTGCTCGCCAGCGAAGTGGTGAGGAAGAGAAGGGGCGGCTAGCCGTTCCTGCCCGTGTCGGGCGGCGAAGGAATAAATGGGGACAGTTTGGATTTTCCATCCGGTGCCTAGGGCGTTCGACGCAAACCGCCGAAAATCTAAACTGTCCCCATTTATCCTCCCCGTGCTGCGCACGGGGAGGCAAGCTAGCCCCCCAGCTTACCGAACTGCGCCTCGAAGCCGTCGGTATCGCCCCGCTCCAGGAAGCAGGCCTGCTCGACCAGCCGGTCCTTCTGGATCCGGCCTCGGAACGCGCCCATCCGCTCGTCGAGCATCGCCGCCTCGTTGGGCGTGAGCCGGGCGAGCTGGTCGTAGCGCGTGAGCCCGGCGGCGTTGAGCTGGGCTGCGAGCTTCGGGCCGACTCCCTTCAGCCTCTGAAGATCGTCGGGCGGTCCGCTCGGGCCGGGGACGGCGGGATGGGCGTCGACCCCGAATATCTCGCCCGCGACATCGGTGGAGGCGGCGGCGAATTCGTCCGGGACGGAATTGCCCTCGGGCCCGTCGCGGCCGACGCTCCGGTTCGCCCGCCCGGTCTCCACCGGCGTGTCGGAGCCGCCGCCGGTAACGCGCCGGAACGCCCAGAAGGCGACGACGAGGCCGATGAGGACGGCAATGACGATGACGAAGAGATTATATTGCGCAAGTGTGCCCATGGTCGTTCCTGTGAAAGTCAGTCGAGAAAGGAGTGGCGCCGTCGGCGGCCGAAGAGGAGTGCGCCGAGGCCGAGGCCCAGGGCGTAAGCCAGAGCGAGCATCAGCGACGTTTCCGCCAGGAGGGGAATTCCGCCGCCCTTGCCGGGCTCGTCCGCCCAGCGGACTCCGGCGACCCCTGGGACGGAGCGGACATAGTCGCTGAGCCCCCACTCGCTTCCGAGGCCCTCGCGTTGGAGATCGTTTGCGGGTCCGCTCATCGTCGCCGTGCGGCTCAGCGGATCGCGACCGAAGCGGACCTCGATCCCGGGCATGGCGAGCGGGGCGATCTCGGCCCGCGCTTGGGTCTCCAGCGAGCCGACGAAAGCCTGGCCGCGACCGGCCGGGCCGTGCCAGATCCAGCCCATCAGCAAAGTGGCGGCGAGGCCGATCAGGATCTTGGCGGCGTTCGGCATGGCGGCGATCCCTCCTTTCCCCTGCTCTAGGCGCAAAAACCCTCTACGCGCAAAAGCGCCGGCGGCAAGCCTTCAGCCGCCGCGCGCCATCGCCCGCCAGCCGATGTCGCTCCGATAGAAGCCGTCGGGAAAGTCGACGGCCTCGACCGCGGCGTAGGCCGCTTCGCGCGCCGCCGCGACGTCGGCGCCCCGCGCGGCGACGTTCAGGACCCGGCCGCCGGCCGAGACCAGCCGGCCGTCCTCGACGGCCGTGCCGGCGTGAAATACCTTCGCGGGGCCGACCTCGCCGATCGAGATCGGCTTTCCCTTTTCCGGCGCGCCGGGATAGCCCTCGGCGGCCATGACGACGGTGAGGGCCGCTTCCTTAGCGAACCGCGGCGGCTCGGCCGAAGCCAGCTTTCCGAGCGCCGTCGCCGCCACGAGATCGAGCAGGTCGCTCTCGAGCCGCATCATCAGCACCTGGCATTCCGGGTCCCCGAACCGCGCATTATATTCGATCAGCTTCGGCCCCTCTCGGGTCAGCATCAGCCCGGCGTAGAGGATCCCCGAATAGGGCATGCCGCGTTCGGCCATGGCGCGCACCGTCGGTCGGACGATCTCCTCCATCACCTGCGCCTCGATGAGCGGAGTGACGATCGAGGCCGGGCTGTAGGCGCCCATTCCGCCGGTATTCGGACCGGTGTCCCCGTCCCCGACCCGCTTATGGTCCTGCGCGGTGCCGAAGGGCAGGATCGTCTCGCCGTCGGTAAGGGCGAAGAAGCTCGCTTCCTCGCCCTCCAGAAACTCCTCGATGACCACCGAGCTTCCAGCTGTGCCGAAGCCGCCGCCGAAGATCGAATCGACGGCGGCCAGCGCCTCCGCCTCGGTGCCGGCGATGACGACGCCCTTGCCGGCGGCAAGGCCGTCCGCCTTGATCACGACGGGAAGGGCGAAATCCTGGAGCGCCGCCTCCGCGGCGAGCCGGTCCGTGGCTCGGGCGTAGCGGGCCGTCGGAATTCCGCAGCGCGCGCAAAGGTCCTTGGTGAAGCCTTTCGACCCTTCCAGCTGTGCGGCGGCGCGGTTGGGGCCGAAAACGGGAAAGCCGGTCGTCCGAAGATTGTCGGCGAGCCCGTCGACCAGCGGCGCCTCCGGCCCGATCACCACCAGGTCGATACCGTGGCGGCGGCAGAAATCCACGACCGCGCGATGATCCGAGCAATCGAGGGAAATGCGCTCGGCATGTTCCGCGATGCCCGGATTGCCGGGCGCGGCATACAGCCTGCCGAGCCGCGGCGATTGCGCCAGCTTCCAGGCGAGGGCATGCTCGCGCCCGCCCGAACCCAGAAGAAGGACATTCATGGACGAAATTCCCTCAGACGACCGGCGGCCCTCCACCGACGGCAGGCTCCTAGCAACCGAGGCGCCGGGGGACAACGCGGCCGCCTTCTCGGTCTCGGAGCTGGCGATGCGCCTCAAGCGCACCGTCGAGGACGCGTTCGGCCATGTCCGGGTGCGGGGCGAGATATCGGGCTGGAAGCGGGCCGCCTCGGGCCACTGCTATCTGTGCCTCAAGGACGACAAGGCGGTGATCGACGGGGTGCTTTGGAAGGCGACCGCGGCGGCTCTGCCGTTCCGGCCGGAGGACGGGATCGAGGTGGTCGCGACCGGCAAGCTCACCACCTATCCCGGCCGCTCGCGCTACCAGATCGTCATCGACCGGCTGGAGCTGGCCGGGCAGGGGGCGCTGATGGCGCTGCTCGACAAGCGCCGCCGGGCGCTTGCGGCCGAGGGCCTGTTCGACCCCGCGCGCAAGAAGAAGCTGCCTTTCCAGCCGCGCGTCATCGGAGTCGTCACCTCCCCCACCGGGGCGGTGATCCGCGACATTCTCCACCGGCTCGCCGACCGCTGCCCGTGCCACGTCGTGGTGTGGCCGGTGCCCGTCCAGGGAGAGGGCGCCGCCGCCCAGATCGCCGCCGCCGTGCGGGGCTTCGACGCCTTGCCGGAAGGGGGGCGGGTGGCTCGGCCGGATCTCGTCATCGTCGCCCGGGGCGGCGGCTCGATCGAGGATCTGTGGGCCTTCAACGAGGAAGAGGTGGTCCGCGCCGTCGCCGCCTGCTCGATCCCGATCATCTCCGCGGTCGGACACGAGACCGATACCTCCTTGTGCGACTACGCGGCCGACGTCCGGGCGCCGACGCCGACCGCGGCGGCCGAGATCGCCGTCCCGGTGCGGGGCGACCTGCTCGGCCAGCTCCGCGAGCTCGGCTTCCGGACCGAGCGCTGCGCCCGGCGCGCGCTCGACCGCTCGGCGGAGAAGCTCGAGGCGACGGCCCGCCGCTGGCCGGCGCGCGAAGCCCTCCTCGCGCCCCAGCAGCAGCGGCTCGACGATCTTTCCGACCGCCTTCCCCGGGCGCTTCGAACCGAGCTCAGCCATGCCCGGGCGGCGCTCGGCCAAGCGGCGGGCGCGCTTCGCCCCGGCCTCCTGGCGGGAGCGCACAAGCGCGCCCGGGAGCGGCTCGACGCGCTTTGGCGGGTGGCTCAGCTCGCCCATCCCAACCGGCCGCTCGAGCGCGGCTACGCCCGCGTCGAGGATCGTTCCGGGAAGACCTTGATCTCGGCCGCGGCGGCGCGGTCGGCCGGCCGGCTTCGACTGGTTTTCGCCGACGGAGCCGCCGAGGCGTCGATCGACTCGGCGGGCGTTGAGCGCGGACGGCGCGGCGCCTATCTGAAGCCGGCGGGCGAGCAGCCCAAGCTTTTGTGAGGAGCCTGGATGGCGATGCTGATGGCGAATAACGGACGGGAGGCTCGGCTCCACTACATGGCGGGCACCTTCCGGGTGCTCACCCCGGGCGACCACGTCGTCTGCGCGGCGACCGGCCGCCCGATCGCGCTCGAGGACCTGCGCTATTGGAGCGTGGTCCGGCAGGAAGCCTATTCGACCGCGCAGGCGGCAGTGGAGGCGGCGCGCAAGCCCTAGCCGACCCGCTTGGCCTTCACCCCGCGCTGGCCGGCGATCTTCATCATGTAGCTGCCCAGCGGGCCACGCTTGATCACCACCGTGTCGCCCCTGCGGGGCACGTCGATGGCCGAGGATCCCTCCGTCGTCTGCCACAGCGCTCCGTCGTCGAGCCGGATCTGGTACTTGTCGTAGCCGATCGGGCCGGCGGCCGCGATCTTGGCGGTGATCTCCTCCTGGGCATCCTCGGCGCTGTCGTCGCCGCTGAAGAACGGAACCCTGGGAAGGCTGAAGCCGAACAGCGAGCGCCTGACCCGGCGGACGTCCTCGCGCTCGACCACCACCACCTTGCCGCTCCGCTCGGCGTCGGTCAGCGCGGCCGCCGCCGCATCGAAGCAGCGCAGGCGCGCCGCGTCGTCGCTTAGCGTCCGGCACTGGGCAAGGCCGCGAAGGAGCGGTGACTCGGAAGGCTTGGGCTTGGCCGCGACCGCGGCGGAGCCGAGCAGAAGGGCCGCGGCGACCGCGGACACACAGGCGAGCTTCATCCGACCCCCTCAAAAGCCACAGTCCGCGCGCAATCTGGCACGCTCGTCGGGGGAATGCCATGTGTTGCATTTGCAACAATGCTACATTTTCGTTGCGCCGTCGCAGTGATCCGATTGCTCCTTCCAACCCGCTTCCATACACAACAGGGTGCATGCGACCGGAAAATCGGCGCAGGGACCGGATTTTTATGGCGCTGGGGCGCCAGAGCAAGGGGACTAAGATGGCTACGAAGTTTATGAAGGGTGCTCTGCTGGCGTCCACCGTCATCGCCGGCCTGGGCATGGCGACCCCGGCCTTCGCGCAGGATACCACGACCGGTACCCCGGCCGGCACCGGCGCCCCCGGCACCCCGGACGAGCAGACTCCTCCGCCGGGCGTTCAGACCCAGGAGTCGGCCGGTCCCGCCGAGCCCACTTCGTCCGGCGACATCGTCGTCACCGGCACCCTGATCAAGAATCCGAACCTCGTCTCCTCCTCTCCGGTCAACGTCGTCGGCCGCGAGGAAATCCAGCTCCGCCAGTCGAACGTCGCCGAAGAAATTCTGCGCGACCTTCCCGGCGCGGTCCCGAGCATCGGCTCGGCGGTCAACAACGGCAACGGCGGCGCCGCCTTCGCCGATCTTCGCGGCCTCGGCAACTTCCGTAACCTGGTCCTTCTCGACGGCGTTCGGGTCACCCCGTCCAGCTCCATCGGCCGAGTCGATCTGAACAACATCCCGCTCGCCCTGGTCGAGCGGGTCGACACCCTGACCGGCGGCGCCGCGACCACCTACGGCGCCGACGCCGTGTCGGGCGTCATCAACTTCATCACCCGCCAGGATTTCGCGGGCGCCGAGATTTCGGGCAGCGAGCAGATCACCGGCCACGGCGACGGCAACGTCTTCCGCGTCGACGCCACGATCGGCGCCAATTTCGACGACGGCCGCGGCAACGCGGTGCTGTCGATCGGCTACCAGAAGGCCGATCCGGTCTATCAGGGCGCGCGCCGCTTCTCGGTCAACAACTACACGTCGACCACCGGCGCCGTCGGCGGTTCGGGCACCACCGTTCCCGGCCGCTTCACGGTCGGCTCGGGCTTCCGGCAGATCGATCCGCTCACCGGCGGCCTCAAGACTCCGGTCACCAACTTCAACTTCAACCCGTACAACCTCTTCCAGACGCCGTTCAAACGCTACAACATCTACGGCGCCGGCCATTACGAAGTGGCCGACGGCATCGAGGTCTACACCCGCGGCATCTTCTCGAAGAACACGGTCAACACGATCGTCGCTCCGTCGGGCATCTTCAGCTCGGTTCTGGTCATTCCGGTCAGCAACCCGTTCCTGCCGGCCGCGGCTCGGGCGACCTTCTGCGCCAATAACGACTTCGACTTCGTCACTCCCGGAGTCCAAACGCTAACCCCGGCGCAGTGCGCCGCGGCCGCGACGGCGACCTCGCCGACCGACCCGAACTTCCGCGCCTTCACGACGACCGTCGGCCGTCGCACCACCGAAGCCGGTCCGCGCGAGTCCGAATTCATCACCCAGTTCTTCGACTATCGCGCCGGCGTCCGCCTCGGCGTGACGAAGACCACCAACCTCGACATCTCGGGGGCTTACGGCGAGTCGGAGAACGAGCAGACCCAGACCGGGTACATCTTGACCTCGCGCATCCGCACGGCCGCCTACACGACCAGCGCGACGACCTGTAACCTCGGCCCGTCGCCGACCGTCGCCAATGCCAACCCGCTGCTTCCGCCGATCGCCCAGGCGGGCGCCAGCACGACTGCGGGCCCGGGCTGCGTTCCGGTCAACCTGTTCGGAGCGGACGGCTCCATTTCCCAGGCTTCGCTTCCGTACCTGACCGCCGCGTCGAGCAACTCGCAGCGGACCAGCCTCGGCCAAGCCCGGGCGCTGTTCAGCGGCGACTTCGGCTCCGGCTCGCCCTGGGCGAACGATCCGATCGGCTTCGCCGTCGGCGCCGAATATCGCAAATATACCGCCGAGCAGCGGGCCGACCAGCTCTCCGCCACGGCGGGCGAGCTCGGCGGCGCGGGCGGCGCGGTCACCAACTTCCGGGGGTCGTATGACGTCCGCGAGGTCTATAGCGAGCTCATCGCCCCGCTGGTTCAGGACAAGCCGTTCTTCGAGAACCTGACCGTCGAAGGCGGCATCCGCTACTCCAAGTACAAGGTCAACGCTCCGGGCAATCCGAGCTTCAACACCACCACCTGGAAGCTCGCGGGCACCTGGGAGCCGGTGAAGAGCCTGAAGCTTCGCGGCAACTATCAGCGCGCGGTCCGCGCCCCGAACATCAACGAGCTGTTCGCTCCGAGCGTGGTCGGCCTGACCAACCTGTCCACCGATCCCTGCCGTGGCACCCGCCCGGTCGGCAACGCCGCGCTCACCGCGGTCTGCCTCCTTCAGGGCGCTCCGGCTTCGGCGATCGGAACGATCGGCAACCCGACCTCGGCCCAGGCGAACGGAACCTTCGCCGGCGGCACCTACCTGCGTCCGGAGACTTCTGACAGCTTCACGGTCGGTGCCGTGCTCCAGCCGGTCTTCGTTCCGGGCCTGTCCGTCACGGTCGATTACTACCACATCAAGATCAAGAACGCGATTTCGCAGCCGACTCCGGGCGACGTCGTCGCCGCCTGCTTCGGGGACTCCAACGGCAGCGCGATCACCGCGGCGAGCGTCAACAACCCGGCCTGCCGGCTGTTCGCTCGCGATCCGGTCACCGGCCAGCTGTCGGGCGATCCGGCGACCACGGGAGGCATCATCTTCCCGGCGTCCAACTCCGGCATCATCCTCACCGACGGTGTCGATGTCGGCGTCAACTATCGCCGGAACCTCGGTTTCGCGCGCTTGAACCTGAGCTTCAACGGCAACTACACCCACCGCTCGCGCTTCCAGGCGATCGGGCCGGGCTCGATCATTCCGCCGGGCTTCCCCGGAGCGGGCGGTTCGTTCCCGGAAGGCTCGCCCCGCGAGTGCGTCGGCCTCTACTCGTCGAACTGCGGCTCGCCGGGTTCGGCCGGCCCGAACTCCTCGCCGGGCTCGCTCCAGCCGAAGTTCAGCTGGAACCAGCGCACGACCCTCACCTTCGGGACGATCGACGTGTCGCTGCTGTGGCGCCACATCTCCCACATGCGGGCCGAGCCGGGCGTCGTCGCCTTCGCCGGTACTCTGCCGGGCCGTGCGACCGCCATCGTCGGCGCGCTCGACGGCACGAAGGTCAACTTCGGGAAGATCCCGGCCTACAACTGGTTCGACCTTTCGACCCGCATCGGGGTGAGCGACAATTTCGACTTCACCATCACCGTGCAGAACCTGCTGGACAAGAAGCCGCCGATCGTCGGTTCGACCATCGGTTCGACCAGCTTCAACAGCGGCAACACCTATCCGTCGACCTACGATACGCTGGGCCGCCGCTTCGCGGTCAGCGGCCGCCTCAAGTTCTAAGGGCGTAACTCAACCGACTTTTCGGGGCGGCCTTCGGGCCGCCCCTTTTTTTTAATGTTCGCAAGGAAGCAGGCCGTCTTCCGGCGGCCGCACCCGGAGGCCGACCGGCCCGGATCAGAGATCGAAGCCGAGCCGCTCCACCCAGGGGTCGAGAATCGGAAGCACCGGCGCGAGCGGCCCGGCGTAGCGGCGCCAGCGTCCGCCGCCGTCGTAAAGTCCACGCCGGACCTGGGTGGCGCTCGCCGTCCGAACGCCGCGGGCCTTGGCGGTTCGGTCGAAGCGATGGAAATCGTCGGTCCATTCCAGGCCGATGAAGTCCGCCATGGCGCGGACCGTCGCTTCGAAATCGGCGACGAGGCGGTCGTAGCGCACCTCGTGGAAGGCGAGAGGAAGCCGCTTCCGGCACAGTTCGATCAGCCGCATCAGCGCGTCGTAATGGCGCGCCGCCTCCACCAGGTCGCTGAAGGCATAGGTGCCCGGGCTGGGCGTGAAATTGATCCGAAAGCAGCTTAGCACCACGTCGCGCGGGTCGCGGCGCATGATCAGGATCCGCGCCTCGGGAAACAACCGGGCGATCACCGGCAGCTTGATCCCGTTGAACGGGTTCATGTCGACGAACGTCCGCTCCGCCACCTCGCCCGCCATTCGCCTGACCCGAGCCCAGTAGCCGGCCCTGAGTTCGGCCAGCAGGCCCGGATCGAGTGAATCGAGGTCCGGCATCGTGCCGTCGTTGGCGACCAGCGTCTCGTCCGTATCCGCGAGCGTGTCATGCTCCTCCAGCGCGACGACCCCGGGTGCGCTGGCGAGGATGTTCTCGACCAGGGTGGTACCCGACCGGGGATAGCCGAGCAGGAAGACGTGCCGAGCCGCCGCGCCGGGAACCGGAGGGTGTGGCTTCGGCGTTGCAGCCGGCGCGGCCGCCTCGACCTGCTCGGCGATCTTCTCGATGAAGCTGCGGTGCGAAGGCCGTCCCGGCCCCGGCTCGAGCAGCGGCGCCCAGACGGCGCGAAACGTCCGTTGCGCCTCACTCCACGCTTCGAACGCCTCGGCGCAGCGATCCTCCCGGTCGAGCGCGTCGCCGAGCAAGGTCAAGGCGCGCGTTCGATCGTCGGATTTGAGGTTCGTCCTCAGCAGGGCCTCCAGCCGGGCCGCCGCCTGCGCCGCGGAACGATCCTCGATCTCCATCGTGGCGAGCGCGAACGTAGCCGAGGGGTTGGCGGGGTCGATCGCCAGGGCGCGCGCGGCCTGGGGCCGGGCGGTTTCCCGGTCGCCCTTCTTTGCCGCGATGTCGGCGAGCTTGCCGAGCGCGGGAGCGAGATTCGGGTCGATTGCCAGAGCCCTCGAATAGCTCTGCGCCGCGGCCGCCTCGTCGCGAAGCGCCTCCAGCGTATAGCCCCGCTCGAGCCAAGCCGCGACATGGCGCGGCTCGGCCGCAACCACTTGGTCGAGGACCGCAAGCGCCTCGCCCAGGCGGCTTTCCTTGCGCAGGACCGCGCCGATCGCGCCGAGCACGGCGACGTCTCCCGGCGCCAGGTCGAGCGCCTTTTTGAGCAGGCGGTGAGCGCCGGCATAGTCGCCCGCCTCCTCCCGTCGCCACGCCGCGAGGTTGAGGACCATCGGATCGGATTGGCCGAGGCCGAGCGCGACCTCGGCGAGCATCGCCGCCCGTTCGATGTCCCCCTGGCCGAGCGCCTGCTCGATCCGCGCCCGCCGGGCCGGGTCGAGCCCGCCGCGCCGGGCGGACTTTGCTTTTTTGATGCGATTCGACATGCTCCGGCCGCCGCTTCTATCCTGTGCGGGAATCGGCTACAATGAAGGGAGCGGCGCGCCGGCCGGGCAATCGGTTCCCGCGGGCCCGTACCGCACCGAACCGGGCGATGGCGTGGACATTGGGACAGGAGCGCGCCGATGAAACTTGCCGTCTTCGCTTTCGCTTTTGCCCTCGTCCTGGCCCCGGCTTGCGAGGCTCGGTCCGCGCCCCGGCTGCGCGACGCACCGGAGAGCGCCGCGGGCGCCCGGGATAAGATCGTCTGCAAGCGTTTCGTCAAGACGGGTTCCCTGGTCGACGGCTACCGTACCTGCAAGGCCAAGTGGGAATGGGAGCGGGAACGCGAGAACGTCCGCCAGTTCGGCCTGTCCGACGCCTGCGGCGCCCGGGGCGAGCCGGCGGCCGGACCCTGCAATCCTTGAGTGGAGAATTAAATGTACAGACCTGCAACCGTCTTCATGGCCGCGACTCTCGCGCTCGCACCCATGGCCGCCGCCGCGGCGCCCAAGATGGACGCGCCCGAGGCCGCGTCCGGAGCCCGCGACAAGATCGTCTGCAAGCGCTTCCTCAAGACCGGCTCGCTGGTCGACGGCTACCGCACCTGCAAGACGAAGTGGGAATGGGAGCGGGAGCGCGAGAACGTCCGCGACCTTAGCGTATCGGATTCATGCCGCAATCGCGGGACCGGCGGCGCATGCGATTGAGCCGCACCGGCCTGCCTTGGCTTTGATTCGCTGGGGCTTTCCGCTGTACATGGCGCCGGTTCGGAGTCAGGATGCGATAGTATGAGTCTTCGTCCGAAAGGATCTTGAACGTGCTTCGATTCGCTTTGATCGGCCTTTCCGTCGCCCTCGCCGCTAGCCCCGTCTCGGCCGCTTCGCCCAAGTCGGACGTGGAGAGGGTCGCGGACGCCGGCGACAAGGTGATCTGCAAGCGGTTCGTCAGGACCGGGTCGCTCGCGGACAGCTACCGCACTTGCAAGACCAAGCACGAATGGGATCGCGAGCGGGACAATGTCCGTCAGCTGACCGCGGCGGAAGCCTGCCGCGCCCGCGGAGAGGGCGGCGGCTGCTGATCGCCGGCCGTCGCCGCCGAACGATTTGTCCATTCGCGTCGGTCTCGATATCCCGGGATCATGAACCAGGAAGATGTCCAGCAGACGCTGGAGACGGCGCGGCAGCTGCGCCGTTCGGGACGTGGCGGCGAGGCCGCAGGGCTGCTCCATGACCTGATCGCGCGCGCCGGCGAGCAGCCGGCCGCGCTGAACGCGCTGGGCCTGCAGGCGCTCGCCCAGGGGGATCAGACGGAAGCCGCCGGCTTCTTCCGGCGCTCGATCGCCGCGGACCCGGCCTCGCCCGAGCTGTGGATGAACCTCGCCAAGGCGCATCGCGAGCAAGGCGACGACGGCGCCGAGCTGAAGGCGCTGGAGGGAGCGCTGGCGATCGACCAGCGCCACTTCATGGCGTTGGTGCGGATGGCCGAGCTGTTCGAGCGGATCGGAGACGAAGCCCGCGCCGCCGAGCGCTGGTCCGGAGTCCTGGCGATGGCGGCTGGAATCGAGGAGCGCTCCGCGGCCCTGGAGACGATGCTCGAGCACGCCCGGACCAGTGTGGCGCGGCAGCGGGCCGGTTTCGCGGCTAAGGTCGACTCGGAGCTGGGAGCGGCGCGCGGCGCGGTCGAAGCGGCGGAGCGGCGCCGCTTCGACGCCTGCATCGACCATGCGCTGGGGCGGCGCCAGATCTACGTCAACCAGTGCGCGGGCATGCACTTCCCCTTCCTTCCGGCCGAGGAGTTTTTCGAGCGCCGGCATTTTCCGTGGCTCGAGCGTATCGAGGCTCAGACGGAGGCCATCCGGGGCGAATTGGAGGCCCTGCTCGAGGCGGACCAGGACGCCCTTCGGCCCTACGTGGCGATGGACCCGGGCACGCCGGCCAACAAATGGTTTCCGCTCGACCACAAGCTCGACTGGAGCGCCCTTCACCTGTGGAAGGACGGCCGGCGCGACGACGTCGTCTGCGCGCGCTTCCCGCAGACGGCCGCCGCGGTCGAGGCCCTGCCGCTGTCCGACCTGCCCGGGCGCACTCCGACCGTTTTCTTCTCGCTTCTGCGACCCGGCACCCACCTCCCCGCCCATAGCGGCGTCAGCAACGTCCGGACGATCATCCACCTGCCGCTGATCGTCCCGCCCGGCTGCGGCTTCCGGGTCGGCGGAGAGACCCGCGAATGGCAGGTCGGCCGCGCCTGGGCGTTCGACGACACGATCGAGCATGAGGCGTGGAACCGATCGGACCGAGCGCGGGCAATCCTGATCTTCGACGTATGGAACCCGTATATCACGCAGACCGAGCGGGACCTGCTGCGCCGTTTCTACCAAGTCGCCGGAGCGGCCGGAGGCTCAGCCGGTGACGCGATCGGGGTCAGCGACTGACGCTTAGGCTTCCAGTCGCGCGTCGGCGAGCGCGGCCCCCGCCATAGCCGCTTCGGCCCCCCGGTTTTTCTCGATCCAGGCCTGCGCCTCATCAAGCTCCGCGGTCAGCGCCGCCTCGGTCGCTTCGCGGCGCGCCAAGCGCGCCTCGTTGTCAAAGGGTAGTTCGGGGTTCTTCGAATAGGTTGTGAAGAGCGGTCCGGCGACCGTCGCCGCAGCCGCCTTGTCGTCCATCGGAACGCCGAGATGCCAAGCGACGGCCTTCAAAACCGGTCCGGGCGAGGCGAAGAACGCTTCCGAATCCAGCGACCGGCCGTTCCTCATAACGGCCATAGCCGAGGCGAACGCCCGGGTCTGCGCCAGCCACAAGGCGGCGCAACGCTCGGCATCCGACAGTGCGGACAGGTCGCCGAGCCAAGCGGCGAGCTGCTCGGTGACGCGGCGAAGCCAGAGGCGATGGTTTTCGCTGCGCAGGATGGCGAGCAGATAGTCGCGCAAGGCGCAGTGGAGGAAGATCGCCGGCGCTTCCGGGTCGGAAGCGGCGATCTCCGGCAGCAGGAAATTGACCGGAACGTTCGCCTTGACGATCGTCGGCAGGTCGGCCCGATAGCGTTTCGACAGCATGGCCAGGGTCAGCGCCATGCGCGCGGGATCGTGGCCGAACGCCTGCTGGCGAAGCGCCAGCGGCTCGCGAAGGACGAGGTTCGAGCCGGGATCGTCCAGCGCGCGGGCAAGCAGGGTCGAGCCGCAATGAGCGACATGGAAGATCCATCCCGTCCGGGCGGGCGTGCGCGGCCCGGCGGTGAGCGCCGCGGCCGGAAGCTCCATCGACTGGTCGGAAGCCGGCGAAATCCGGCCATCGAGGAAGATCGAGCGGTGATAGGCGGCCCGGTCCATCGGCACGAACAGGGCGGAATCGCCCTCGAAGGAATGGAGATAATGGTCGGGGGAAACGAACAGGTCGTCGAGCGTGAGGGCCATCACCTAGGCTATAGCTCCCCTCCGGTTCATCGGCTATCCCTCGCCGCCGCCATGCCCCACGTCCAACTGCCCGAGCCCGGCCGACCGCAGGTGCTGATCGAACCCGACGGCGAGGCCGGAATCCTCGACGTCGACCCCGCGCCGCTCATCGAACTGTTCAAGGCCCATGGGGCGCTTCTGCTTCGCGGCTTCGGGCTGGACGTGCCGGCCTTCAACCGATTCGCCCGGCAATTCTGCACGACTTCGGTCGTGAACGAGAGCCCGGGCCGGAGCCCGATCGATCCCGACAACAACATCCACACGGTCGACGGCGGCACCGGCGCCTTCTCGCTTCACCCCGAGCTGTCGCGGGAGCCGTGGAAGCCGGACGCCGCCTTCTTCGCCTGCCTCTCCGCGCCCAGCCGCGGCGGCGCCACCACCTTCTGCGACGGAGTGGAGCTGGTCCGCGCCATGCCCGAGGCGGTGCGCCGAGGGCTGGAGGGGCGGCGGCTTCTGCATATCAAGCAGACTTGGCCCGAGCTGCTCCAATTCTGGCTTGGAACGTCTAACCCGGACGACCGGCTGCTCGCCAATCCGCCCGCTTCCTGCCCCTATCAGTTCCGCCGCATCGAGGGCGAGATATTGCGGATCTTCACACGGCCCGCGCTTCACCGGCCGATGTTCGCGGAAGGTCCGGCGTTCGGCAATTTCCTGTTGTTCGCCCGCTTCAACAACAAGCGCGTCGGCTATCCGCTGCTCGACGACGGCAATCCGGTTCCGGACGAATGGCTGGAGGCGATCCGCGACACCGGCGAGCGGCTGAAGGCGCAGGTCGACTGGCGGCCGGGCGACGTGCTGATGCTGGACAATAGCCGCTTCATGCACGGGCGGACCGCCATCATCGATCCGGGCGAGCGGCTGATCGCGACCTTTTTCGGTTATCTGGGCTTCGCTCCGCCCGATCCGGAGGAGCCGTCCGACCCGATCTGGCGCCGGACGGACTTCTGCCCGCCGCTGCCGCCCAGGCGCCGGGCGGGCTAGGGGAGCAGGGGCGAGGGGAGGCGGATCGGGACCTCGGCGCCGGCGGCGACCGCCTCGGCCCAGATCGTCACCTTCTCGATCTCCTCGCCGTGGATCTCGGCGGCATTGCGCTGGCCGGCGAGGCGGTCCTCCCGATCGAAGTCGCCGCCGAACTTGGCGTGGCGGCGGAAGACCCGGTCCACCGTCTCGTCGAGCAAAGCGGGCTCGCGCGCCAATCCGAACAGACGGTCGATCGCCGCCAGCGCGTCCTTCGGCCGGGCGAGCAGGGTCTCGCTGTCGAGGGTCCGCACCCGATCCGGATATTGGCCGGCGAGGCGGGCGAAAAGCTGCTGCTGCGCCAGCCAGCCGACCGCGGCAACCTGGAGATCGGTCTGCAACAGATGGTCCTCGGGCTGGAAGCCGAGGTCGACGAGACCGTCCTTCAACTGCTTCATCAGCAGGTCGCGGACCCAGAGGCGGCCCCACATCCCCTTGCCCGCGATCGAGCCGAGAAAGACTCGGAGCGGCGCGTGCAGCAGCAGCGCGCCGGCCGCGGGACGAAGCGCGAGCATCGCCGGGGCAAGCCCGTTGAGGAGGTTGGAAGGCTTGACCATGCAGGCTTCGCCGGCCGCGAAGGGGCGAGCCAGGAGCCGCAGCGCGTCGTCGAGAACCTCGCCCACCCGCGCCGGCGCGCCTCCGCGATGGCGCCAGCCGACCAGGTCGTTGAGGATCACCGGTTCCTTCAGGCTGGAGGCGCTCCCCTCCCAATCCAAGGCGTTGGCGACGAGGGTCGAGCAGCAATAAGCCGAATGGAAGACGAAATGGACCGGCGACGGCGGCGCGGCGGCGGCGATCGCATCCCGGCGGCGGATCACGAGGGGCTGCGCGGCGGAGGGAAGATGCTCGTCGGTCAGGAAGGGGACCGCATTGCGAAGCGCCCTTGCCGCCCTAACGAAATGAACCGCGTCGGCTTGCGGGTCGTAGCGATGCGCTAGCCATTCGGGATCGAGCCGAAGGGGCTTGGTGGGGCCTGCCATCGCTCCCGTCTGCAACGGCGGCGGCGACCGCGCAAGGCAGGCTCGGCCGGCCTATTCGGCCGCGATCGTCATCTCCGACCCCGGAACCTCGCCGCGCACCGCGTCGAGATACTCGCCGAGAGCGCATTCGAACGGCCGAAGCAGCGCTCCCCGCTCGCTTGCCAGCACGGTGGAAAGGCGCTCCGGGCCCGGCTCGGGCACGGGCTCGATCCGGGCGGGGTCGTAGCCGGCGCCTTCGGCGACCCGGCGGGCGAAATCGTACCAGCTGACCCGCCCGGAATTGGCGAGGTGCGCGATGCCCTTCTCGCCGTCGATGAGGAGATCGAGCGCGGCATGGCAGAGGTCCGGCACGTAGGTGGGCGAGACCTCGGTCCGGTCGCACGCGCGTACCGTCTCCCCCCGAGCGAGGGCGCAGAGCACGTTCCACGCGAAATTGTAGCGATCCCAGGGGCCGAAGAAGGCGCTGGTGCGGACGACCAGGGCTTCCGGCATGGCGTCGAGCACCCGGCGCTCCATCTCGGCCTTGCTAAACCCGTAGACGCCGGTCGGGCTCACTGGATCGTCCTCGAGATAGGGTCGCCCGAGCTTGCCGTCGAAGACGAGGTCGGATGAGAAGGCGACCAGCTTTATTCCGGCGGTGGAGCAGGCGCGGGCGAGCGTCTCCGGTCCCGTAGCGTTGGCCGCGAGGCAGGCCTCCCGCTCGCGTTCCGCGTCGGCGACCCGGACGAAGCCGGCGGCGTTGAGGATCGCCCACGGCCGGTGCGCCTCGATCGCGGCCGCGATCGAGGCTTCGTCGCATAGGTCGAGCTCGGCGCGCGACGTCAGGCAGAAGGGCAAAGCACGCGATTCGCAAATCCGCGCGAAGGCGTTGCCGAGAGTGCCGGTGGCCCCGGTAATGAGCAGCTTGCGGCCGCCCCATTCGAAGGTCTTGCAGCGTCCGTTCCACGGATAGAGGCGCGGTGGGCGCCGCCACCAGCCCGGGCCGTCGAGCACCGGATGGTCGAAAGCCTCGCCGGCGGCATAGGCTTTGGCGGCGCGGGCGAGGACGGTCGGACGGGGCGTTCCGCTGCGCGCGTCGAACACGCCGGTGTCGTAGAATCCGTTCCGCTCGGTCAGAAGGAAGCGCCAGTCGACATTTCCGAACATCGACCAGAGGGTAACGGCACGAAGATCGACGCCCTCCCCGCGCAGCTCCCCGCACGTCTTCCACACTTCCGCGAACCAGCGCAGCTGCTCGTCCCGGTGGGAGCCGTGATGGACTTCCGTGACCGCCATCGGAATCCGGTAGCGCTCCCAGGCCTCGCGAAGCCGGGGGCCGAGGCCGGTGTCGGGCTCGAGCCGCTTCACCCTCACCGCCTCGGCATCGACATAGGAGTCGCGGCCATTCCCGCCGGTCGGCTCGCCCGGGTAGAGCCGCTTCCGGTGGTCGAGAAAGCGCTCGCTGGTGAGATAATGGTTGATTCCGAGCAGGTCGGGTTTCGCCTCGCCGCCTTGAAGCGCCTCGATGTCCGCCTGTCGCACGCCGGCGCGGAGCAGGACCGAATGCCAGCCATGGCTCTCGTCCACCCGGCCGCAGAGGAGATCGAGGCTGAGCCAGCGGCGCTCGTTCTCGTGATCGGCCTGATAGCGTAGCGGAGCGGTGGAGAAGGTCTTGCCGAGATCCTCCGTCTGGAGAAGCTTCGCGCCCGGTATGCGCCCGCGGATCGCGCGCATGGCTTCCAACGTGCCGCGGCATTCGTTGACGAGGGCGCGAAGGAAGGTCGGATAATCGCGGCCGTGCGGGTACCAGTGGCCGTAGAGGCCGGAGAAGCGCGCGGTGGTGAGCGGCTCGTTCACCGGGGTCCACATTTCGATCCACGGATAGCGATCGGCGACGCGAGCCGCGAAGTCGGCGAGCTTCTTCGGGAAGTCGCGGTCGAGAAGATCGGTGTAGCGGGGTCCCGACCCGTGGTGGAGAAGTCCTCCGACGACCCGTATGCCGCGCTCGCGAAGCATCCCCAGCCGCTCGTCCGTCCACGCGAAGTCGAGCCGGTCGTCCCGCTCCGGGGCGATCGCCTCCCACAGGATCGGATAGCGCACGGTTCGGATCCCGAGGCCGGCGATCAGGTCGATATCCTCCGGCCGCCGGAGGTGGCCGGTCTCCGCCGTCTGGTCCCGATACTCTTCGCCAAGGCGAACGATCGTGCATTCTACGCCGCCCCACAATTCCAGCGGGGCCGTCGCGCTTCGGTCTTCGATCATTCCTACGGGGTTCTCGCTGTTGCGGACGAGTAACGAAACACACCCCGGCGCCGCGCGGTTCCTGTCTAACCGCTTTACGTTAAAGCAGATCAGGCAGATTCTTGTGGGTCGTAAGGAGATTTGAAAGGCTTGAGCGCCATGGTCGGTCGAATCGCAGGGAGACCGACATGGCCGCTGAGCAGAAGGTCGCGAGCGAGGCGAGCGCCTCCGAGCGCCGCGCCGAGACCCGCCACGAAGGATTGGTCGAGAGCGCGATCATCTGGTTCCGAGGCGCTCCGCACGACGTTCCGGTGCTCAACATCTCCTCGCGCGGGACGATGATCGAGAGTGGAATCGAGCCTCGGCTCGGCGAGACGGTGCTGGTCGAGTTTCCCGAATGCAGCCGCATCCACGCCTTCGTCCGCTGGGCCCGCGAAGGTCGGATCGGGCTCAACTTCGGACACGAGATACTGCTCGGCTGAACTCTTCGCTCCGGGTCGGCTCAGGCCGTCGACGCTCTAGCGGAACTGGCGGCGAGGCCTTTCGTCACCACCGGCAAAATCCCCGCCACCATTCGCGCCACGCCGGCCGAATTGGGGTGGACCCGGTCGGGCAGGTTGAGCTTGGGATTGCCGGCGACCCCGGCGAGGAAGAAGGGGTAGAAGCCCGTCCCATAGTCCCGCGCCAGCTCGGGAAAGATCGCGTTGAACTCGCGCGTGTAGCGCTCGCCGAGAAACGGCGGGGCAAGCATGCCGGCCACGACCGTCGAGATATTCCGCTCCTTCAGGACGAGCAGGATCGTCGCCATGTCCTCGCGGGTCTCGCTCGCCGGGATGGCCCGGAGCATGTCGTTGCCGCCGAACGCGACGATGGCGAGGTCCGGAGGGGCCGGCAGCCGGTCGAGCACCCATTTGATCCGAACGCTTCCGCCGCCGGCGGTGTTGCCCGAGACTCCGGCGTTGATCACGTTCGCCTCGATTCCGCGGGCTCGGAGCGCCGACTCCAGCTGCGGCGCGAACCCCTCGCTTCGGGCGAGGCCGTAGCCGGCGACGAGGCTGTCGCCGAAGGCGAGGATGACGGGCGAGCGTGAAGACATGGTCCGCCTCAAAGCGCGAGCGGGCGAAGAGTTGCGGATCGGATAAATAAGTCTTATTTCGCAACTCAACAGCTCGGAGGCTTCCATGATCGATCTCTACACCGCAGCCACGCCGAACGGCTGGAAGGCCTCCATCGCGCTGGAGGAACTGGAACTGCCCTACACGCTCCACGCCCTCGACATGGGCAAGGGGGAGCAGAAGGAGCCCTGGTTCACCGCCATCAACCCGAACGGCCGGATTCCCGCGATCGTAGACCGCGGCAATGGCGATTTCGCGGTGTTCGAGAGCGGCGCGATCCTCCTCTACCTCGCGGAGCGGACCGGCCGGCTTATCCCGGCCGACGAGAAGGGCCGGAGCCGCGCCGTCCAGTGGCTGATGTTCCAGATGGGCGGAGTGGGCCCGATGATGGGCCAGGCGAACGTCTTCACCCGCTACTTCCCCGAGCAGCTTCCGTCCGTCATCGAGCGCTACCGGCGCGAGAGCCGGCGCCTGTTCGAGGTGCTCGACGGCCAGCTGGCGAAGACGGAATATCTCGCCGGCGACTATTCGATCGCCGACATCGCCAACTGGTCCTGGGTGCACACTCATGAATGGCCTGGGGTGGACGTCTCCGGCCTGGACAACCTCAACCGTTGGATCGCGGCCATCGCGGCGCGTCCCGCGGTTCAGAAGGGGATCGTCACTCCTCCGCGGGCGGAAGCGGTTCGAACCGTCGAGACGGCTCGCTCGATCCTCGCCTGACCGCTATAGGCCCGCCCGAAGGAGACTTATCGCCATGAACGAGATGACCCGACTTGCCGCCCAGCCGGAATATTCGGAAGGCGCTCGCAAGGCGCTCGCCCGCGAGCCCGCCTTGTTCATCGACGGCGAGTGGGTGGCCTCGAGCCACGGCAAGACGATCCGGGTCTTCGATCCTTCGAACGGCAAGGAGATCGCCGCGGTCGCCGACGCGAGCGACGCGGACGTCGACCGGGCGGTGGCGGCGGCTCGGCGGGCGTTCAACGACGGCCGCTGGTCCGGCCTTCCCCCGTACAAGCGCGAGCGGCTGATGGAGCGGCTCGCCGCTTTGCTCGAGGAGCATACGCCGGAAATCGCCGAGTTGGAATCGATCGACAACGGCAAGCCGCGCACCGCCAGCCAGGGCTACGACCTTCCCAAGTCAGTTCAGACGTTGCGCTACATGGCTGGCTGGGCGACCAAGATCAGCGGCGAGCATGTCGAGCCGGCCGGCCTCCCCGCCGGGTCCGTTCACGCCTATGTCCGGCGTGAGCCGATCGGGGTCTGCGCCCAGATCGTGCCGTGGAACTTCCCGCTGATGATGGCGGTGCAGAAGATCGCGCCCGCACTCGCCGCGGGCTGCACCATCATCTTGAAGCCGGCCGAGCAGACCTCGCTCACCGCGCTCCGCCTCGCCGATCTGATCGCCGAAGCCGGCTTCCCGGCCGGCGTGGTCAACGTCGTCACCGGCCTCGGCGAGACGGCGGGCGACCGCCTGGTCCGCCACCCGGACGTCGACAAGGTTGCCTTCACCGGTTCGACCGAGGTCGGCAAGATCATCAACCGCAACGCCACCGAGACCCTCAAGCGCGTGACCCTGGAGCTCGGCGGCAAGTCGCCGGTCATCGTCCTTCCCGACGTCGACATCCAGCGCACCGCCGCCGGGGCGGCGCGCTCGATCTTCGCCAATTCCGGCCAGGTCTGCATCGCCGGCTCGCGCCTCTTCGCCCACAAGGACGTGTTCGACGCCCTGCTCGAGGCGGTCGCCGCCAACGCAGCGCAGTGGAAGGTCGGTCCTTCGCTCGACCCGGGAACGACGATGGGACCCCTTGTCTCCACCGAGCAGCACGAGCGGGTGCTCGGCTATATCGAGAAGGGGCGCAAAGAGGGCGCGTCCGTCCTGGTCGGCGGCGATTCGCCGGGCGGCGACGGCTATTTCGTCAACCCGACCGTGCTCGTCGACGTGAAGCCGGAAATGTCGGTCTGCCGCGAGGAGATTTTCGGGCCGGTCCTCGCCGCCCAGCGCTATGAGGATCTGGACGAGGTGGCGAAGGCCGCGAACGACACGCCCTACGGCCTCGCCGCGAGCATCTGGACCCGCGACGTCTCGGCGATGCACAAGCTCGCCGCCCGCCTAAAGGCCGGGATGGTGTGGGGCAATTGCCCGTCCGGCGCCGACGTCGCGCTTCCGTTCGGCGGCTACAAGCAGTCGGGCTTCGGCCGCGAACAGGGCCGCTACGGAATCGAGGCCTATACCGAGCTCAAGACGGTCGCGATCGCGCTTTGAACTGACGGGGACACCTTGCCGGCAAAGTGTCCCCTCACCCGACTCAGCGGCCCTTCGGCTCCGGGCACTTCGAATAGTCCGGCTCGCGCCCCGATTTGGCGGCGCGGCGCTGCTCCTTGCCGAGGCATTCCTCATGCTCGCGCATCGCGCGGCCGCGCTTCTCGTCGGCCTCCGATTGGCTGGTGGTGAGCACGTCGACCGTTTTCGAAGCCGCCCTCACCGGAAGGGTGACGACGTCGACGGCGGTCTTGGCGATGCAGCCCGGCAGGGTGCAGGCGAGGAGGAGAGGGAGGAGGAGGCGGCGCATCTAACGGTCCTGGCGAAGCGAAGGAGGATCTTGAGTCTCCGAGGCTGATCGGAGCCTGAACGGTGCCTCGCTCACTTAGGCGCGGCCCGCGCCCGGCGCCAGTTCGGTCGCCGCCATTGCGAGCCGCGCCGGCCGTGCCTAAATGAGCGTCCGGGGAGGCTCCATGCTGCTCGTTTCGCTGATCGACGTCGTCATTCTGCTTCTCACCGTGCTGTGGTGGATCATCATCCTCCAGGCGGTGCTCTCCTGGCTGGTTGCGTTCAACGTCATCAACACCTACAATCAGGGCGTGCGCGGCTTCATCGCGGCCCTCCAGCGCCTTCTCGACCCGCTTTACCGGCCGATCCGCAAGATCCTACCGGACCTCGGCGGCCTCGATTTCTCGCCGATGGTGGTCCTCCTCATCATCATGGTGGCGCAGAAGCTGCTTGCCGGGCTGCAGCTCGACATCGCCGCTTCCTACGCGACGTGACTGCGGCCCTGATCGACGGCAAGGCGTTTGCCGCTCGTCTGCGCGACAGGGTCGCTGCGGCGGTGCCGGCATTCCAGGCGGCGACCGGGCGGACTCCCGGCCTTGCCGTCGTCCTCGTCGGCGACGACCCGGCAAGCCAGATCTACGTCCGCTCCAAAGGGAAGGCGACGGTGGCGGCGGGCCTGGCGAGCTTCGAGCACCGCCTCCCGGATACGGCCACGCAAGCCGCTCTGATCGGCCTCGTCGAAGAGCTCAACGCCGACGAGCGGGTCGACGGAATCCTGGTCCAGCTCCCGCTGCCCGCCGGCATCGACGACAAGGCGGTGATCGACGCCATCGACCCCGGCAAGGACGTCGACGGCTTCCACGTCGCCAATGCCGGACGGCTCGCGGTGGGTGAGGAAGGGCTGGTCTCCTGCACCCCGCTCGGCTGCCTGATGCTGCTCAAGGACCGGCTGGGCGACCTTTCCGGGCTCGAGGCGGTTGTGGTCGGCCGTTCGAACATCGTCGGCAAGCCGATGGCGCAGCTCCTCCTCAAGGAGAATTGCACGGTCACCCTGGCCCACAGCCGCACCCGCGACCTGGCAAGCGTGGTCCGGCGCGGGGACATTGTCGTCGTCGCCGTCGGCCGGCCCGAACTGGTCAAGGGCGATTGGCTGAAGCCCGGTGCCACCGTCATCGACGTTGGGATGAACCGCCTCGACGGTGAGGACGGCAGGACCCGGCTGCTCGGCGACGTCGATTTCGCCGGGGCCAGCGAAGTCGCGGGCGCGATCACGCCCGTTCCGGGCGGGGTCGGGCCGATGACGATCGCGGTCCTGCTCCGTAACACCCTCGTCGCCGCCAGCGCGCGGGCGGGCCTGCCGGCGCCGGAGGGCCTGTGACCGGACGAACGAAGATTTTGCGGACGCAAAAGTCGTGATCGAGCTATTCGTCTCGGCCTTCGTCACCTTCTTCGTCGTCATCGATCCGCCAGGCTGCGCGCCGATCTTCGCCGGCCTGACCCGCGACTGTCCACCGGCCGAGCGGCGGATGATGGCGATCCGCTCGGTCCTGGTGGCGAGCGGTATCCTGCTCTTCTTCGGGCTGCTCGGCGAGGACCTGTTGAGGCACCTGGGAATCAGCCTCGCCGCCTTCCGGATCGCCGGCGGGATCATGCTGTTCCTGATCGCGCTCGAGATGGTGTTCGAACGCCGCACACAGCGCCGCGAGAGCCGCGCGCAGGAGGTCGAGGCCGATCCGGAGCATGACGACGTCTCCGTCTTCCCGATGGCGATCCCGATGATCGCAGGTCCCGGCTCGATCGCCTCGGTGATGCTCCTCATGGCGCGAAGCGACGGGCTTACGCAGTCGCTGACCGTCCTCGCCGCCCTCGCGTCCATTCTCGTCCTGACGATGCTGTCGCTGCTTGCCGCCGGCACCCTGATGCGGCTGCTCGGCAACAAGATGGAGGCGATGCTCACCCGCCTGCTCGGCGTGATCCTCGCGGCGCTGGCGGCCCAGTTCGTGATCGACGGCATCGCCGTCAGCTTCAAGGTCTAAAGGGGCGGTCGCGTGCCCGCTGCGCCGACGGACCGGAGCGGCGGATCCTTGGCCCTGCGGCTCTGCGCGATCGCGATCTGCGCGCTCTGCGCGATCGCCTTGGTTCCGGCGGCGCTGATGTCCTATTCCGGGCTGGGCTGGCTGGACCTCGAAGGCCTTCCGAGGCTGAGTGCCGCCGCCATGGTCTGCACGCCGTTGCCGGTCGGCGCTGGTGCTTTCTTCGCCTGGAAGTCCGCGCGCCAGAATTGTGCAAGGCCGCTTCTCGCCAGCCTGGCGTGCCTGATCGCGGCCGGAGGACTAGGTGCCGTGATCTGGGCGTGGGGCGGCCGAATGCTCCTCTAACGGGCCTGACGCTAAACCGCCGGCGCCGTACCCGGCCTTAGATATGCGAACATGTGCGGAACGTAATCCACCTTGCCGAGCGGAACGCCCGCCTGACGAAGGATCGCGTAGGCGATCATCTGGTGGAAGGCGGCCTGGGGCAGAGCCCAGTCGCGGACATAGCGCTCGCGGGTCATGTCGAAGGCCAGGCCGTTGGGCAGCTCATGGGCGAACGGTTCGTCGGCGCTCTCGTCGAACTCGTCCGAACGGACCGAGGCGAGGAGGCTCGACGCCTCCGACAGCCGGCTCCGCGCCTGCGCCCAGGTGCCGGGCGTCTCGCCGCCGTCGCGGCCCTCCTGCCGGGCTTCCAGCACGGACTCCGGCACCGCCTCGCCGCGAAGCCGGTAGACCGGCTCCTGAGCCTGGAAGCAGAAGAAGCGAAGCTGGGTGGTCAGCGGAAACATGTCCGGCGCGAGGCGAAGGGCGAGCAGGCGGTCGGGGCTCTCGCTCCGCTGCAGCGTGAAGGCCTCGGCCTTGTCGAGCCAGCCGGCGAGGGCGCCGAGCTGGTTGGAGAGGGTGGGGACGAGGAGCGCGGTGAGCTTCATTTCATCTCTTTCGACGGAGCTATCGGAGAGCTTCCGGCCGGTCCGGCGCGGCGCCTCCAGGCCGAATGGACAACCGCGCCGAAATAGACGGCGGTCGAGATCACGAAAAGCAGGAAAGCCTGGATCACGGGTCCGCCTAGCGTCGCGTCGAAATCCGGATCGTTCGCGACAAACCCCATGATCCTTGCTCCGGCAATGAACAGGACGAAGGCGCAGGGCAGGAATTGTAGGTGAAGCAGCCACGGCCGGGAAACCCGCCTCGAGAGCCGCCAGAAGCCGACGGCAAGGCCGAGGGGCGCGAAAGTGGCGACCAACCAGCCGAGGATGGGCAGCAACTGCAGGGCCTGCGGGATTCGCCTGGAGCCGAGATAGGCCTCGGCGGCGTTCAGTGTACCTTCGATGCACAGCCCGGTCGTGACGATCGCCGCCACCGCCGCCACCGCATCGAGGCGGTTCAAGTCCAGACTGGCACCCACGCGGGAAGCATAGCGCGCGCCCTCTGGCCGCTGAAGTCGAGACGCCGCCGGGTCGCCGGTCAATGCGAAGGCGCCGCCGCCATGCCGCCCGACACCACCCGCCACATCCTGAAGGGCGAGTCCTTGGGCAGGGGCACGCTCTGGAGCCAGTCGGGGACCTTCCCCCGGATCAGCTGCATGTAGAAGCCGTTCTTGGCCTGCGAGGAATAGATCGTCGTCTCCGACATTCCCGGACAGATCAGGACATAATCGATCCGCCGCCGCTGGACCACCTCATGGGCATATTCAGGCGTGCTCCGGAAGGCGAGCATGACGTCGACGATGTCGCGGCCGTTGCGGTGATAGGGGCCTGCGACGGCATCATGGTGGGTGACCGTGATGAGGCGCGGCCCGAGGTCGACATGGGTGAGGACGTAGCCCTTTGGGAGCTGCGCGATCGGCCGCATTCCCCACAGGCTCCAGCACAGATTGTTCGCCCGGTTGATCGACTTCATCGCCCGCCCGGTCGAAGGCTGCGGGATGAGGTCCACCGCTTTCTGCGAGATCAGGCCGGAGACCAGCAGGAAGGCGGCGACCGCGCCGATCACTCGAACCAGCATCCTCCGGCTGCCCATCAGCCAAGTGATGAGAAGCCAGGCGAGGCCGGTCGCTCCGGGGACGGCGAGCATCTGCGCGGCCGGCCCGGCGCGCGCCTGCCAGAGGAGGAGGAGAGCGGCGAGCAGCGCCGGCGCGGCGACGATGCTCCAGCGGGTCAGAGCCTCGCTATCGCGCCGGGCGCGCCACAGCATCGCCGCATAGCCGACAAGGCCCATGACCGGGAGCGTGCAGATGATGATCGACGTCTTCAGCCCGTGGAGGTAGATCGGCCGGGCCTCGCGGACGTTGACCAGCCAAAGCCGGGTCGCGTCGGGCGAGACGTTCTCCAGCCGGCCGAGGCAGTGAGGCCAGGCCAAGGCGAAGCCGACCCCGACGGCCAGTCCGGCGACGGCGGCGGCGGCAAGCCGCCCCGGCCAATTCTTGAGCGGAAGCAAAGCGAGGAGCACCGCGGCCGCGCCCGCTCCGGCCAGCGCCGAGAGCCAGACGGGCGAAAGGGCGTCGCAGACCGGGCCGCGGTTCGCCCAGGAGGCGAAGAGCAGGTAGCCGAGCGCGGTTCCGCCGGCCAGGCTCGCGCCGTAGGTGGCGAGGCGCCGGCTCTCGCCCGGATCGCGGACCCAGAGGAGCACCGCGATCGCCCCGCCCAGGGCGAGATAGAGGAGCATCTCGAGGCCGATCACCACCGACAGCGCCGTGGCGAGGCCGAGGACGAGGCCGCCCCGCGCCCGCTTGGGATCGAGCAGCCCGGCGAAGGCGCAGGCGAGGAAGGCGAGCTGCCAGCCGTGATGGTCGATGCGCAGCGGAGTCCACATCGCCTTGGGCGACCCGGCGCAGAGCAGGATCGCGACCGCGAGCGCGAAGGCGTGGGGGGCGATCAGGCGCCGGGCCGTCACGGCGACGGCCGCCATTGCCACGCCCATCGGCAGAAGCGGAGCGATGGTCACCGCCCAACGTTCCGCCGCGGCGCCGCCGATCAGCGGGGCGAGCGCCAGCTTGATCCCCGCGATCGGCAGGTCGACGAGCCGCGACCAGTGGATGTCGGCGCCGAACGGCGGGTTGAGCCGGTATTGGCGCAGGTCGTACCAGGATTGCCCCGCCAGCCAGGCGCGGACCTGCATGATCCGCATATTGTCGTCGGTGTCGCCCAGATCGAACACGGCGATGCCGCGCAGCCGGCTCAAGATAAGGAAGGCGCAGGCGGCCAACCAGAACAGGAGAAGCCACCAGCGCCAGTGCTTCTCCAGCCGCTCCAGCTCATCCATGCTTTCCCCTTTCCAACCCGCGGCACCGGGATTAGTCGCTCTCGGCGAAAGGGCAAGCTATGCCTCGGGAGAACGCGCTCAACATGACGGACGACGGCGCGCTCCGTACCCTTGTCGGGCAGGTGATCCGCTTCGGCCTGGTCGGGCTTTTCCTGACCGGGGTCTATGCGGCGGTCTACTGGCCGCTCGCCACCTATGTCATCCCTCCGGTCGCGGCGGTGGTGGTCGCCTTCGCGGTCGCCGTCACGGTCGGTTACTTCCTCCACAGCCGGTGGAGCTTCCGGGGCCACGAGAAGGAAGAGGGGTCGGCCGCGACGCTCGGCCGCTTCCTGCTCGTCCAGTCGATCGGGATGCTGCTCAACATGGCCTTCACCTGGGTGCTGACCGGGCCGCTGTTCCACGGCCCCACCTGGTGGCCGTTGGTCCCGGCCGTCCTCGTCACCCCCTTCGCCACTTTCGCGCTCAACCGCTGGTGGGTGTTCGGCTGATGGAGCGGATCATCTACGATCGCATGGCCGAATATGCCGATCGTCACTGGTGGTACCGGGCCCGCCGCGAGATCCTGGCGCGGCTGATCGAGGACCGTATTCCGCTGCCCGAGGACGCGCGGCTGCTCGAGATCGGCTGCGGCACCGGCCCCAATCTCGACACGCTCGGCCGCTTCGGGCGGCTCGACGCCGTCGAGATCGATCCCGCCGCGCGGGCCGTTGCAAGCGCCCGCCTTGGCCGGCCGGTTCACGATGCGCCGCTTCCCCACCTCATCGGGATCGAGGACGGCGCCTACGATCTCGTCTGCCTGCTCGACGTGCTGGAGCATGTCGAGGCGGACCGAGAGGCGCTGGTCACGATCGGACGAAAGCTCCGGCCGGGCGGGCGGATCCTCATCGCGGTGCCCGCCCACCCGTGGATGTGGAGCGCCCACGATCGGGTCAACCACCACAAAAGGCGCTACACCCGAAAGACTCTGGAGGCGGTGATCGCCGCCGCAGGCCTGAAGCTCCACATGATGAGCTACTTCAACTCGCTGCTCTTCCCGCTCGCCGTCACCCAGCGGCTCGCCAGCCGGATGTTCGGGAAGGACGAAGCGGAAGAGGACAGCGCCGACAAGCCGCCTCCGCCGGCGCTCAACCGATTGTTCGAGGCCGCCTTCCGGCTCGAGCGCTACGCGATCGGGCGGCTGCCGTTCCCGCCGGGGCTGTCGATCGTGGCGATCGCCTCCGCCTCTTGAGCGACGTGGCCGAGACTGGCGTGGCCGCCCGTCCGGTCGCCGATCTGGCCGGCGATGTCCGACACGATGTAGAGCGGCCGGCGCTTCGCCTCGATGTAGAGCCGGCCGATATATTCGCCGATCATTCCGAGGACGAACATCTGCACCGCGCCGAGCAGCACGACGAGCAGCATCAGCGAGGTCCAGCCCGGAATCGCGCTTCCGCTCAGGAAGCCGACCGCGATATAGACGAGGATCAGCACCGAGGCCGCGACCAGCCACAGGCCGAAATGGCTGGCGAAGCGCAGCGGCGCGGTCGAGAAGCCGGTCACGGCGTCGAGGGCGAAGCGGACCATCTTCGAAAGCGGATATTTGGTGACGCCGGCATGCCGCTCGGCCCGGTCGTAGACGATCGGCACCTGTCGGAAGCCGACCCAGGCGACCATTCCGCGGATGAAGCGCGCCTGCTCGGGAAGGCTTAGCAGAGCGTCCAGAGCCCGCCGGCTCATCAGCCGGAAGTCGCCCGTGTCGCGGGGAATTTCGATCTCGGCCAGCTTGGAGAGGCCGCGGTAGAAGAGCTTGGCGGTGGCGAGCTTGAACGCGGTCTCGCCGGCCCGGGCGCGGCGGACGGCGTAGACGACATCGGCCTTCTGCCGGTCCATCTCGGCCAGCATGTCGGGCAGAAGCTCGGGCGGGTCCTGAAGATCGGCGTCGATGATGAGGATCCGCTCGCCGGTGCACAGGTCCAGGCCCGCGGTCAAAGCCAGCTGGTGGCCGTGGTTGCGCGAGAGATTGATCGCGACGAGCCGCGGGTCGCCCTGCGACATCGCCTGCATCGCCGCCCAGCTGCCGTCGCGCGAGCCGTCGTTGATCAGGACGATCTCATAAGCCTCGCCCGCGACTTGCCGGGCGGCGGCGGTCAGCCGGGCGTGGAGCTCGCTTAGGCAGGCTTCTTCATTGAAGCAGGGGACGACGATCGACAGCGCCGGAGCGGCCATTATTCGGAGCCTCGGGAGGGAGGGGGTTTCGGTCCACTACCCTATAGAGCACGCTCGCCCCGTTCCGCCAGATGGGGGCGAGCCCCCGGGTCAGCGCCGGATCGAACGGTGGAGGCCGGATCAGCCAGACATAATCGAACGCGTCGCGCGGGAAGCCGCGAAGCGACTGTTCGAGCGATCGCCATTCCTGGCCGGGGCAGACGATCGGCCCGGTCTGCTGCGAGGGATCGTAGGCATAGCCCGGGGCGTCGAACTTGCGGCTGGAAAGCATCTGCCCGCCCGGCAGGATCCACTGGTCGTTGGCGTAGGCAAGCTTCCGGACGAGGGCGAGGCCGGGCAGATGCTCGACCCGCGACATCATCCAGGACGGACGGCAGGGCACACCGACGAACGAGACCAGCCGCGCCCCGCGCGGCAGGTGGTCGACCGCGGCGAGCTCGGAATCGTAGGTTCGGTCGTACAGCCAGAAGCTCACCGTGTTGGAGCCGATGCGGACGGCCACGAACAGGCTCGCGGCGATCGCAAGCCCCTGGGCGAAGCGGCGGCTCGTCCCTTCCTTCAGCCGGATCGCGATGACCGCGACCGCGAGGAGGTAGGGCATCAGCCGCATGTCGGCATAGGCCGATCCGAAGACGATCCGCGGAAGCAGGATGTAGACGAGGAGGAGGAACAGGGCCGAGGCGGCGAGGTTGCGGGAGAAGCCGAGCCGGGGGCTTCGGATCCCGCCGGCGATCAGGAGCAGGATCACCACCAGCGACAGGAGGTCGAGGGTGAACCAGCGGTCGCGAAGCGCCATGATCAGCCAGGTATATTTGGCCTGCCAGTTGAACCAGTCGCCGGTGAAGCCGCCGACATGGTGGCCGCTTCGCCATAGCAGCATCAGCAGGATCGGGGGGGCGATGGAAAGGCAATGGATCCCCGATCGCAGCCCCGATTCCAGGAAGCCGCGGCCCTTGTCGTGCTGCCTCACGAGCTCGGCCGAGAAGGCCATGACGCCCAAAGTGCCCCACCCGAAGGTGTGGGTGAACCAGATCGCGATGCCGATCGGCACGAACAGCGCGGCGCGAAGCCAGGGCCTCCCCAGCCGCGCAAGCCTTAGCCAAAAGGCGAAGGCAAGCATGGCGAAAGCCATCGAAAGCGCGAAGTTGACGAAGCCGAACATGAACGGGTGGCCGTAGGCGAAGGGGATTGCGAACAAGGCGGTCGGCGGCACCCGCCCGTGCACTTCGCGCGCCACCCACAGGAAGCCGGCGACCGTCATTACCGGAATGGCGAGAACGATGAGCTTCACCGCGAGCTCGAGGCCGAGCAGCTTGCCCAGCGGGATTATGAGGAGGTCGACCCCGAGATTGCCGATGATCCCCCAGCGGAAGCTGTAAAATTGCTGGAGGACGGGCGAGGCGGCGATGTCGAGCTCGACCCGGTAGCGGCCCATATGGCCGGGCAGGTCGACGAGCGGCGGGACGTTCGGCCACAGCAAGGGCAGCGCGGCGAGCAGCGCCAGCGCGGCCACGGCCCAGCGCCGCTCCCACCAAGGCGCATCCGTCCGGTCCACCTGCTTCCCCTCCGCCGTCGGACCGCCTTGCCACAGCGGCGGCGGCCCGTTCAAGGAAGATACAGCCGCCCCGAGATAATCGGCTCCGCATCCGAACCATTCGTCCGGGAGCGCAAAATCCATGAAGACCCTGATTCTCGCCGGCATCGCCTTCGCCGCGGCCGCCGCGCTGCCCGCCGTTGCCCAGCCCGCTCCCGCTCGGCCCGATGCCAATCGCGTCCTGACCCGGGCGGAGGTCCAGAGCCGGGTCCAGGCGCGCTTCGCCCGCGCGGACGTCGACAAGGACGGGTTCGTCACCCGCGAGGAGGCGCAGGCCCGCCGCGCCGGAGGCCGTCAGCGCATTCGAGCCGGCCGCGAAGAGCGCCGGGCGGCGCTCTTCGCCCGGCTCGACGGCAATCGCGACGGAGTGCTCAGCCGCGAGGAGTTCGAGGCGCCCGGCGCGCGCGGCGCTGGAGCCGGAGACGGTCCGCGCGGCGGCCGCTTGGGACAGCGCACGCGGCACCGCGGCGGTGCGGTGGCGGGCGGCCTCGGCGGGCGGGGCTTCGCCGCTCTCGACTCCGACCGCGACGGCCGGGTCTCGCTTCAGGAAGCGCAGTCGGCGGCGCTTCGGATGTTCGACCGGGCCGACGCCAATCGCGACGGCACCGTCACCCCGGACGAGCGCCGCGCCGCCCGCGAGGCCTTCCGCGCCCGGCGGGGGTAAGGCCCACCCCCCTCCCTGCGTGCGGGGAGGGGTTCAGTTTACTCCGCCGCCAGATGCCATTGCGGCGGCTCTTCCGCCTCGCGCAGCCGCGCTTCCTCCTCGAACATATAGTCGCGGGTCATCGGCAGCGCGTCGCGGCGCTTCACATATTGGATCTGCCAATTGACGAGGCCCCCGTAGCGGAAGGCGGCCTCGGCGCCGACCAGGTAGAATTCCCACATCCGGTAGAAGCGCTCGTCGTAGAGGGCGACGATCTCCTGCTTGTGCGCAACCGTCCGGCGGTACCATTCCTCGAGGGTGTGGGCGTAATGGAAGCGCAGCCCCTCGACATCGGTGACCATCAGCCGGTGCCGCTCGGCCTCCACCACGAGCTCGGACAGCGCCGGGATGTAACCGCCCGGGAAGATGTATTTGCGGGTCCATTTGTCGGTGGTGCCGGGCTTCCCCATCCGGCCGCAGCAATGGGAGAACATCACTCCGTCCGGCTTCAGAAGACGGTGCATGTGCGCGAAGAAGCCCGGATAGTGGGGCGTTCCCAGATGCTCGATCAAGCCGACGCTGGTAATCCGGTCGAATTCGCCCTCGACGTCGCGATAATCCATGAGCTCGAACTTCACCCGGTCGGCGACTCCCGCTTCCAGCGCCCGCTCCTTGCAGAACTGGATCTGGTCCGGCGCCAGCGCGACCCCGAGCACGTCAACGCCGTATTGGCGGTTGAGGTAGAGCGCCCAACCGCCCCAGCCGCAGCCGATGTCGAGCACCGTCATTCCGGGCTTCAGGTTCAGCTTGGCGGCGATATGCGCCTTCTTGTCGAGTTGGGCCTTTTCGAGGCTGTTCGACGTGTCGCGATAATAGGCGCAGGTATATTGCCGGTCCTCGTCCAGGAACAGCTCGTAGAGCCGTCGGGTGAGGTTGTAGGTATGCTCGGCGTTGCGGCGCGACCGGCTCTTCCAGTTGATCTGGTCGACCCGCCCGGCGACGTAGGACAGGCCCTTGCGGACGGGCCCCTTGGGATTGAGCCTCCCTTTCTTCTCCCACGGCGCATTTTCGCGGATGAGGAGGACGAGGTCGCGAATGTCGCCCTCCTCGACCACCAGCCGCTCGTCCATATAGGCCTCGCCCGCGCCGATCCGCGGATCCTTCGCGATGAAGAAGGCGGCGCCGCGGTCGGTGAGGCGGACCCGGACCGGCCGCCGCCCGTCCGGCCGGCCGTAGCGATATTCCTTCCCGTCATGGTCGACGACGATCAGCTCGCCCTTTTTCATGAGCTTTCGGAGCATCTTGTCGAGCAGCCACATTCGCATGTCTCCCGGCAGTGGAACGCCGTACAATGAACTTAACGCGGCCGCGCGGGTCAACCCCTAACCGAAATGGACCTTTCTCCTTCTGCGCCCGATCCCTCAGCCGGCAAGAGCGGCGAGGGCATTGCCGAGGTCGTCGGCGCGGAAGGGCTTCTGGAGGAGGGGGCGGTCGCGGAACGGCTCCTCGATCCCGCTTCGCCCGTAGCCGGTCGCGAACAGGAACGGGATGTCGCGGCCGGCGAGGACCGCGGCGACGGGGAAGCTGGTCTCGCCCGCGAGGTTCACGTCGAGCATCGCCGCATCGATGCTCGCCTCGGCGGCGAGAGCGAGGGCGGGAGCGAGGCGGCTGGCAATCCCGGCGACCTCGTGGCCGAGGTCGAGCAGCATGTCCTCGATATTCATCGCGACGAGCATCTCGTCCTCGACGATGAGGATCCGAAGGCGCCGCTCAGCCACCCCGCGCCTCCTCGCCCAGCACGGTCGCGAGGGAGGCGTCGATCCGGCAGCGCAGGCCGTCGGGTTCGAAGTCGAGCCGAGCGGTCCCGCCGAGGTCGGCCGCCAAGCCCTGCTCGATGAGCCTCGAGCCGAAGCCGCGCCGCTCCGGCGCGGCGACCGGCGGCCCGCCCGTCTCCTTCCATTCGAGGTGGAGCATGCCGTCTTGCGACCGCCAGGCGATCGACACCTCGCCGGTCTCGAGCGAAAGGGCGCCGTGCTTCGCCGCGTTGGTGCCGAGCTCGTGGAGCGCCAGTGCGAGGGCTAGGGCGGCGCGGGGGGAAAGCCAGACCGGCTCCCCCTCCATCCGGAACCGGGCGCGGTCGCCGCTAAGGTGCTCGGTCGCGTCCTTCACAACATGGTGGAGCGACGCCCCGCCCCAATTCTGCTCGGTAAGCAGGTTATGGGCGCGGGAGAGGGCCATCAGCCGTGCCTCGAACCGCGCCCTGGCCTCCTTCAGCGAAATGTCGCCCTTGAGCGTCTGGAAGGCGATCGCCTGCACCGTCGCCAGAGTGTTCTTCACCCGGTGGTTGAGCTCGTTGATCAGAAGCCGCTGATGCTCCTCGGCGACCCGGCGTTCGTGAATGTCCTCGGTGGCTCCGTACCAGAGGCGGATATTCCCGTCCCTGCCGCGGCGGGGAAAGGCGCGCGAACGCGCCCAGCGATAGCTTCCGTCGAGCATCTTGACGCGATGTTCGATGTCGTAGGGCTCTCCGGTCGTGACGCTATGGGCCCAGGCGGCGAAGGTCCGTTCCCGGTCGTCCGGGTGGAGGCCTTGCGCCCAGGTGTCGCCGAGGCCGGTCGTCCCGGTCCAGTCGTTCCAGCGCCGGGCGACACGATTGAGCTGGCCGTCGGGGGTCGCCGTCCACGAAACCTGCGGGTTTAGCTCGACCGCGTGGCGATAATGATCCTCGCTGGCGCGCAGCCGCTGCTCGCTTTCGGCGCGCTCGACCGCCGCCCAGGTACGCTCCGCCGCGTCCCGCGCCATCGCCGCTTCCGAACGCCGCCACTCGCGCGGCTGGGTCTCATGGACGTAGAGGAGGGCGGCGAGGGCGCCGTCGCGGACCAGCGGAACGGTGATGACCGCGCGAGCGCCCAGGGTTGCTCCCAAGGCCCCGTCGGAGGCGCTGCTTCCCGTCGTGAAATCGTCGACGTCGGGAAGCGCGAGCACGTTTCCTCCGCGCAGATACTCGACGGCCGCCTTGGGAAGCTGCGAAAAGGCGCCAGTCCGGCCCTGTAGCGGCTGAACGCCCTCTCCGCGCCGCCATTCCCCGGTGACCGAGATGGTATCCGCTTTTTCGTTTATCTCCGCGAAGCCGACCCGGGCGGCGCCGAGATAGTCGCCGAGCATGGCCGCCGCGGCGGCCTTGACCTGCTCCGGGCGGTTGAGCCCGCGGATCCGATCGGCGAGCTTCACCTGGAACGCCAGCCGCCGCTCGGTCACCACCGCGCGGGTGACTTCGTTGCCCTGGTTGAACACCCCGACGATGCGCCCGTCCTCGTCGACGATCGGCGTCAGGCTGTAATTCCAATAGGTCTCCTGCTCCGCGCCCTCGCGGACCATCGGAAGCATCTGCTCGAAGGTGGAGATCCCCTCGCCCGTCGTCAGCACCTGCTCGAACTGCGGTCCGACGATCGGCCAGATGTCGGACCAGACCTGCCGCGCCGGCTGCCCCAACGCCTCGGGGTGGCGTTCCCCGGGAATGAAGGACCAGGCATCGTTGTAGAGCAGCCGAAGTTCAGGGCCCCAGTAGATGGCGGTCGGAAATCTCGAATGCTCGCAGATGTTCAGCGCCAGCTTGAGCGCCGACGGCCAGCTCTCCATCGGGCCCAGCGGAGTGGAAGCCCAATCGAACGCGCGGATCAACGCGCGCATTCCCGCTTCGTCGTCGGTCTCCTGCTGGAGATTGGTCGACGCCATCTGGACTTAGCTCTCCCCGGTGATGCAGCGCCTGATAAGCGCAGCCGGCGACGAGCGCAAACAACATAGGTGCGCGCCGGTCGAGGGCGTCCTAAGCGAGCGCCGCCTGCTTTTCCTCGGCGATGCGGTCGAGCTCGGCGCGGCTCTTCTTCTCGGCGGCGGATTTGAGCTGACCGCAGGCGGCCATGATGTCGCGGCCGCGCGGGCGGCGGATCGGGGCCGAGATCCCAGCCTCGAAGACGATGTCGGAGAAGCGCGCGACCCGCTCCGGGTCGGAGCATTCGTAGGCCGCCCCGGGCCAGGGGTTGAAGGGGATCAGGTTGACCTTGGCGGGAAGCTTGTACTTGCGGATCAGCCGGACCAGCTCGAACGCATCCTCGTCGCTGTCGTTCTTGTCCTTGAGCATGACATATTCGAACGTGATCCGGCGCGCGTTGTTCGCGCCAGGATAGGCGGCGCAGGCGGCGAGCAGCTCCTCGATTCCGTATTTGCGGTTCAACGGCACGATCTCGTCGCGAACCTCCTTCGTCACCGCGTGGAGCGAGACGGCGAGATTGACTCCGATCTCCTCGCCCGCCCGGGCCATCATCGGCACGACGCCGGAGGTCGAAAGGGTGATCCGGCGCCGCGAGAGGCCGAGGCCGTCGCCGTCCATGACGATCTTCAAGGCGTCGCGAACGTTGTCAAAGTTGTACAGAGGCTCGCCCATGCCCATCATCACGATGTTCGAGAGCATCCGGCCCTCGGGCTGGCTCGGCCATTCGCCGAGGCTGTCGCGGGCGAGCATCACCTGGCCGACGATCTCGCCCGGATCGAGGTTCCTCACCAGCCGCATCGTGCCCGTGTGGCAGAAGCGGCAGTTGAGGGTACAGCCGACCTGGCTCGAGACGCACAAAGTGCCGCGGTCGGCGTCGGGGATGAACACCATCTCGTAATCGTGGCCGTCGTCGGTCTGGAGAAGCCATTTGCGGGTTCCGTCGGTCGAGACCTGCTCGACCTCGATCCGCGGCCGGCCGACCTTGAAGCGCTCGGCGAACCAGGCGCGCTGCGGCTTGGCGATGTCGCTCATCGCGTCGAACGACGTGGCGCCGCGATGGTAGATCTGGTGCCAGATCTGCTTGGCGCGAAGCTTCGCCTGCTTCTCGTCGAGCCCGGCCTCGACCAGAGCCTCGCGAATCTGCGCCTTCGAGCGGCCGACCAGGTCGACCCGCGGATCGGCGCTCGCGAACGCGGGACGCGGAACGGGAACCGGGTCGATATGACCGGGTATGGGCATCGGCGCTGTCATGATGCGGCCCATGTAGGCGAAAAGCGGCCGGATTTCCACCCCGCCGACGCCGGTCAGGCGGGAGCCCCGATCACCCTCTCGACTCCCTCGTCGACCTCGACGATCGCGCCTTGGGGAAGCGCCGGGGCGACCGGCGCTCCGCAGGCGGGATGGGGCGCGGCGCCGGTCAGGAGGCCGCGAAGCACCCGCGAGGCCATTCCATGGGTCAAAACCAGTCGGTCGCCGGGCGGGTGAGCGGTCTCGTCGAGCCAGGCGCGCAGCCGGTCGGCCATCGCCTCGTAGCTTTCGCCGCCCGGCGCGCGCCGGGTGAAAAGCGACGTCTCCGGATCGTAGATCGGGCCCACCTCCGCGATGACGTCGCGATAATAGCGGCCTGTCCATTCGCCCATCCCGATCTCTACCAGCCGCGGGTCGGTGCGCACCTCGTGCCAATCGAGGCCGAGCGGCTCGACCGCGATGGCGAGCGTCTGCAGCGCCCGCCCCGAGGGCGAGGACCACAAGGCAAGGTCCGGATGCGCCCCGAGCCTCGCCTTCAGGGTCTTGCCCATCGCTTCGGCCTGGCGGAAGCCGGCGCCGGTGAGGGGTGTGTGTCCATGATCGTCCTGCATCCGCCCGGCGGCGTTGAACACGGTCTCGCCGTGGCGGGCGATGAAGAAGCGGCTCACCGGCCCACGCAGCCGATCGCGGCGGCATCGACGGCCGAGGCGGCGCCGCGAAGCGGATAGACGCTGCGCAGAAGCCCGCCGCCCTCGGCTCGGGTCTCGATCGCCATGGCAAGGCCGGTGCGCATGGCGGTGACGATGTCGGCGTCGGAGCGGGCGTCCGGCGCCCAGGCGTCGGCGCCGCCGCCGATCAGCTGGAAGGTCCGCTCGTCCACCCGAAGCAGAACCGCGGAGCCGGGGCGCTTGCGGCGCTCAAGCCGGAAATGCAGCTGCCCTCTTATGCCCCGTCGCGGCCACCAGGAGACGGCGGCGAAGGCCGCTCCGCCGCTCCGCCCGGCGCCTTCGGGGGCGGCGATGGCATAGCAGCGGCCCGGCTCACGGAAGGCGCCCCAGGTGCCGAACACGCCCAGCGACTCTTGCTGCGCTGCAGCGCCGACCGGCGCCGCCGAGGCGGCGACCAGGATGAGGAGCAGTCGGCGAAGGAACATGGATGGCAGGAATCCGCCGTTTGTTGCCGTTTGGCAACAGCCAATCTCGTTGTCTCACGTTCATGAAACTTGTTGCAGTGCAACACGCTTGGGGGACACGAACGACAACAACCAACGGAGTTACCAATGCGTATTCTCATCCTCGCCGCTCTTGCCGCCGGCGCCGTCGCCGCTCCCGCCTACGCGCAGGACGCCGCCCCGTTCACCGGCCCGCGCGTCGAAGGCATCGTCGGCTGGGACCGTATCCAGATCCCCGGCGACCGCACCGACGGAGTCGCCTACGGAGTAGGCCTCGGCTACGATTTCCAGGCCGGCAACATGGTCGTCGGAATTGAGGGCGAAGCCGCCGACTCGACGTCCGACAAGTGCGAGAGCGGAGCCATCATCAGCACCGACACGCTCTGCGCCAAGTCGGGCCGCGACCTTTATGTCGGCGGCCGGATCGGCGCCGCGGTGGCGCCTTCGACCCTCCTCTACGCCAAGGCGGGCTATTCGAATGCCCGGGTCCGGATCGGCTATGACACCGGCGTCGCCGGCAACGTCGGCGACTTCACGACCCGCGAGAATTACGACGGCATCCGCGTCGGCGCCGGACTCGAGCAGAAGATCGGCGCCAACGCCTACGTGAAGGCGGAATATCGCTACACCAACTACGAGTCGGATCTGGAGAAGCACCAGGCCGTCGTCGGGTTCGGCGTCCGCTTCTAACGAAAGCGGCCCCGCCGGCCTGTCCGGTCCGGGCGAAAAGGAAGGGCCGGGGCGCACTCGCTCCGGCCCTTTTTTCGTCCCCTTCGACAACCCCCTAGCGGGGGCGCGCGCCAGACCCTAAGACTCCCTGCCAAACTGGAATTTCGGGGGACCCCATGAAGGCGACGATCGAACGGGCCACGCTGCTGAGGAGCCTCGGCCACGTCCAGTCCGTGGTGGAGCGCAGGAACACCATCCCGATCCTCTCGAACGTCCTGATCGAGGCCACAGAGGGCGGCGGCCTGCGCCTGATGGCGACCGACCTCGACCTCCAGATCAACGAGACGGTCGACGCCAACGTCAGCCAGGCCGGCGCCACCACCGTCTCCGCCCACACCCTGTTCGACATCGCCCGCAAGCTCCCCGAGGGCAGCCAGGTGGAGATCAACGCGTCCGAGGGGAAGATGCAGGTTAATGCCGGCCGCGCCCGCTTCAACCTCGCGACCCTGCCGCGCGACGATTTCCCGGTCATCGCGGAGGGCGATCTGCCCACCCGCTTCGAGCTTCCCGCGGCGACGCTCCGCCAGGTGATCGACAAGACCCGTTTCGCCATCTCCACGGAGGAGACCCGCTATTATCTGAACGGGATCTTCCTCCACGTCTCGGACGAGGCTCAGCCGGTGCTCAAGGCCGCCGCCACCGACGGCCACCGGCTCGCCCGGGTCACCGTTCCCCGGCCCGCCGGAGCGGAGGGGATGCCGGACGTGATCATCCCGCGCAAATGCGTCGCGGAGCTTCGCAAGCTGCTCGACGAGGTCGATGGGACCGTTCAGGTCTCGCTGTCCGAGACCAAGGTCCGCTTCGGCCTCGGCGCCGCGATCCTCACCTCCAAGCTGATCGACGGCACCTTCCCGGACTACAGCCGGGTCATTCCGACGGGCAACGACAAGCTGCTCCGGATCGATCCGCGCAGCTTCGAGGAGGGGGTCGACCGGGTCTCCACCATCGCTTCGGAGAAGACCCGGGCGGTCAAGATGGCGCTCGACCGCGACCGGGTGACCCTTTCGGTGACCAGCCCCGAGAACGGCACCGCCGCCGAGGAGGTGCCCGGCGACTACAATGCCGACGGGCTCGAGATCGGCTTCAACGCCCGCTACCTGCTCGACATATTGGGCCAGATCGAAGGCGACACGGTCGAGGTCCACCTCGCCGACGCCGCCGCCCCGACCCTGCTTCGCGAGAACGACAAGGCCCCGGCGCTCTACGTGCTGATGCCGATGCGGGTGTGAGGAAGGGCGAGGTTCTGCTTTGAACGCCCTCTCCCCTGTGGGGAGAGGGTTGGGGTGAGGGGGTTCTGCCTCCGCGAATTTCTTCTGAGGCCGAGCCCCCTCACCCTAATCTCTCCCCCCAGGGGAGAGGGATTTCGCGGTGCGACCGTCGGACGGTCCTGACGCTTCCGGCACCGCGCCGGGCGCTTCCGCCGCGCCCAGCCATTGCTGCCAGGCGAGCATCAGCGCGGCCATGATCACCGGGCCGAGGAACAGTCCGACCAGCCCGAACGTCTCGAGGCCGCCGAACGTGCCGACCAGGGCCAGCAGGAAGGGCAGGCGCACCGCGCTTCCGATCACCCTGGGCTGAACCACGTTGTCGCCGACCGTCATCACCGCCACGCCGAACGCGAACAGCAGGGCCCCCGCGACGACATGGCCCTGGACGAGCAGGATGGCCGTCGCGACCCCGAAGGCGATCCAGGCGCCGAACGGAACCATGGCGAAGGCGATGGTGAGGATGGCGAAGAGGAGCGGCCGGGGCACTCCGGCGATCCAGTAGCCGAGGCCGATCAGCGAGCCTTCCGCGACCGAGACGAGAACGGTGCCCGAGACCGTGCCGCGAACCGCCGCGGCCAGCCGCTCGAGGAATTTTCCGCCGAAGGTGCCGAGCACCCGGGTCGCCACCGCCTCGGCCTGTGCCCCGAGCCGATCGCCCTGGCGGAGCATCCCGAACAAAGCGAGCAGGGTGATCAGGAAGAGCATCGAGCCGCGCGCCACCTCGCCGCCGATCGTCCGGGTCCAGCCGAATACCGCCCCCGCGTTCAGGCCCTGGATGAGGTTGTTCGCCGCCTGCGGGCTTCCGACATGCTGCTGCCACGCCGTATTGGCGCGGGCGCCGACCAGCGGCAGCGAGGCGAGCCAGGGCGGCGGCGGAAGGCCCGTCCTCTGTGCCTGGCCGAGCCACTGGAGGGCGGTCTGGCTCTCCTGCGCCGCGGCCCCGATCGCAAGCGCCAGCGGAAGCATCACGACCAGGCCGGTTCCAAGCGTGAGAACCAAGGCAGCCGAGGTCGGATGACTCGGCCCGCGCTCCAGCATTCGTCTGTAGAGCGGCCACAGCGACACGGCGAGCACCGCCGCCCAGGCGAGCGGGGTGAGGAAGGAGCGCGAGACCCACGCCGCCAGCAGGAGGATGAAAACGGTGAGATAGCGCTGGCGAACCCGGATCGCATCGGCCTGCTCGGCCGGCGGGTAAGGCGCGAGCTGCGGCTTGGGCGGGGTCTCGTTCATCGCTGGACAATGACGTGTCCGTGCGACCGTGCCAACCAATTCCCATCGCCGTCCAACGCCGCTAGCGAGTGCTCATGCTGACGCGCCTGGCGCTGACCGACTTCCGCTCCTACGCCGACGCCGTTCTCGCGCCGGGGCCGGGGCTCGTCGTCCTCACCGGCGAGAACGGCGCCGGCAAGACCAATATCCTGGAGGCGGTCTCACTGCTCTCGCCGGGCCGCGGCCTGCGCGGGGCGAGCCTTGCCAACATGGCGCGGATCGGCGGCCCCGGCGGCTTCGCCGTGGCAGCCCGGCTGAGCGCCTCGCCTGAAGGGGAGGGGCTGGTGGACATCGGAACCGGCACACTCGTCTCCGCGCCCGAACGTCGGCAGGTGAGGGTGAACGGGGCGGCGGCTTCGGCGACCTCGCTTTCGGAATGGCTTTCGGTGCTGTGGCTGACCCCGGCGATGGACCGGCTGTTCCAGGAAGGCGCGAGCGGGCGGCGGCGTTTCCTCGACCGGCTGGTGCTCGCGCTTCACCCCTCCCACGCCGTCCACGCCGCCCGCTACGAGGCGGCGATGCGGGCCCGCAACAAGCTCCTCGCCGAGGAGGGCCCGCCGGACGAGGCTTGGCTCGGCGCGCTCGAGGCCCGAATGGCCGAGCATGGCGCCGCCCTGGTCGAAGCCCGCCGGTCCGCCGTCTCGGCGCTCGGCGTGCGACTGGCGGCGGCGGAGGAGGGGCCGTTCGCCCGCGCGGGACTTGGCCTGGAGGGAGGAGAGGAGGACCTCTCCACCGTGCTGAAGCGGGACCGGGCGCGGGATCGCGCAGCCGGGCGGACCCTTGCCGGTCCGCATCGCACCGATATTGCGGTGACGCATCTCGGCAAGGGGCGGCCCGCCGGGCTCTGCTCGACCGGCGAGCAGAAGGCGTTGCTCCTCTCGATCATCCTCGCCCACGCGGACCTCGTGGCGGAGCGGGCCGGGCGGCGCCCGATCCTCCTCCTCGACGAGGTCGCCGCGCATCTCGATCCGCGCCGCCGCGCGGCCCTGTTCGAGCGACTGGAGTCGGCCGGCGGTCAGGTTTGGATGACGGGGACGGAGCCGTCCTTGTTCGTCGAGGCCCGCGCGGATCGCTGGCATGTGGGCAATGGATGCCTCACTCCGGCCTAGTCAGCTTGAAGTAACGCGATGCATGTCTTTCTAAGTCTCGGATATTCAAGTGTCTGTGCCTTTGATCTGCAGCAGGAGCAGCAGCAGCTACTTACCTCCGGTCCGTCGACTTCTTTGCCATTTCCCGTTGCAAGCGAATAACGACAGGTATATTTAATGTTGCGGCGCACCATCCGATGCGCTGCGGCTCCCCGCCTTTGGGAGTCTAGGGACTAACTGTCATGAAATCGTTGGACTTGTGGCTCGTCGGCTTCGGGCTGCGATGCGGCGCGCTCCTCGTCGGGGAGATCGCCTGCTTCCTGTTCGTCGTGCCGACCCTGTTCAATCTTCACACCGACCTCGCCGACGCCGGCGCGGCCGTGCTCGCGCTCGTCGCTCTGGTCGGGGGGTTCCTCTCCGGCCTGATGCTGAGCCGCGAGTTCTCAAGCCTCCTTCGGAGCAGCGACCATGACTAAGCTTCTTCGTTTCGCCCCGCTGGCGCTCATTCCCCTCATCGCGATCGTCCCGCTCACCTCCTGCAGCCGGGTCGACCCCGGCCATGTCGGGATCAAGGTCAACAATTTCGGAAGCTCGGCCGGAGTTTCCGGCAACGCGCTGGGCGTCGGCTGGTATTTCACCCCGGTCGGAACCAACATCTACGAATATCCGGTCTACACCTCGACCTATGCGTGGACGGCGAACCGGGCGGAGCAGAGCGACCTCGACGAAGGGTTCAACTTCCAGGACCGCAACGGCCTCAACCTCTCCGCCGACGTCTCGGTCGCCTATCGGGTCGATCCGGTGAAGGCGCCGATCCTGTTCCAGAAATATCGCACCGAGATGGCGGGGATCGTCGCCGGGCCGTTGCGCAATGCGGTTCGAAGCGCGCTGGTCGAGGAAGCCGCGAAGCTCGGCGTGGAGGAGATATACGGGCCGAAGAAGGGCGAGCTGATCGCTGCCGCCTGGCGCGACGTCTCGCATTATTTCGAACCCTACGGGCTCCACGTCGAGCAGCTTTACTGGGCGTCCAACATCCGCGTTCCGGACCAGGTGCTGGCCCAGATCAACACCAAGATCGCCAACGAGCAGGCCGCCCTCGCCGCCCAGGCCAACGTCGCCACCGTCAAGGCCAATGCCGAGGCGGCGATCGCCGAGGCAAGGGGCAAGGCCGAAGCCTCGACGGTCGAGGGCGGCGCCCTTCGCGCCAATCCGGAGATCCTTCGCCAGCGCGCGATTGAGAAGTGGAACGGGCAGCTCCCCGGCTATCTGGCGGGGGACGGGCAGATTCCCTTCATCATGGGCCGCTGAGCGCGACCGGCTTCAGGGCAGCGCCTGAAGCCAGTCGATCACCGAATCCTCGAGGCGGATGCGAGCGCCGGACCAGCCATGGTCGGTCCCGGAGTGCAGCTCGGTAACGCGCGCGCCCGGCACGGCTTTGACGTTGGCGGCAAGGGCATCCGCTTCGGCCGCCAGCCCGTCTTCGGAGGTGAGGACGAGGAGCGGCCGCCGCGCCAGCCCCGCCGCGCCGGGGGTCCAGTCGAACGCCTTCCTCCGGGCGATGACCTCGTCCGCCATGCTTTGCGGGGTCGCTCCGGCGAGCGTCTCGCGATTGTCGGCCATCAAGGCGATCACCTCCTTCCGGGAGGTGGGCAGCTTGCCCATGTTGGCAGCCGAGATGAGGATCGATCCGGCGAGCGCGGGATCGCGCTCGGCCGTCATCGCCGCCACCCAGCCGCCCATCGAATGGCCGGCGACGACGATCCTCCCCGTGTCGATCCCGAGTTTCGCGGCGTTGGCGGGCTGGCGAAGGTAGGCGAGGACGGCGCGCCCGTCCTCCAGATTGCCGGCGAAGCTGAACCGGCCGGGGCTTCCCCAGGAGCCGCGATAGTTGAAGGTCACGACGGTCCAGCCGGCCCTCCGAACCGCCTGGGCGAGATCGAGATTCTTCTCGTTGCCGGGAAGGCCGTGCATCAGCACCAGCACCGGGTGGGGCCCCGGCCCTGCCGCGGTGTAGGCGACGCCGTTGATCGCCACCCCGCCGGAGGGGATGTGGAGCACCTCCATGCCCGGCGGGTGCGCCTTGTCGTGCGGCGGATCGGTGTAGATGGCCGGGTTGATCTCGGCGGGCGGGACGTGGGCGGCGGCCGCCGTTGCGGTGGCGAGCAGAGCCGCGATCCAAAGCCTCGACATTCCCGAATCCTCCTGTTCCCCGATGGGTGCTGCAACGCAGAAAAAAGGTGCCGAAACCGGCCAATTTCCTTGGGTTTCCGAGCTTCGCCCGCTATATGCTGAACATGGCAACACACCCCAGCGAAAACAGCTACGGCGCCGATTCCATCAAGGTGCTGAAGGGCCTCGACGCGGTCCGCAAGCGCCCCGGAATGTATATCGGCGACACCGACGACGGCTCCGGCCTCCACCACATGGTGTTCGAGGTCTCCGACAATGCGATCGACGAGGCGCTCGCCGGTCATTGCGACCTCATCCGCATCACCTTGAACCCCGACGGCTCGGTCTCGGTCGAGGACAATGGCCGCGGAATCCCGACCGGGATCCACGCCGAGGAAGGCGTTTCGGCGGCCGAGGTCATCATGACCCAGCTCCACGCCGGGGGTAAGTTCGAGAACACGTCCGACGACAATGCCTACAAGGTGTCCGGCGGCCTTCACGGCGTCGGAGTTTCGGTCGTCAACGCGCTTTCGGAATGGCTTGACCTCACCATCTGGCGCGACGGCGAGGAGCATTACATGCGCTTCGCTTTCGGCGACGCCGTCGCTCCGCTCAAGAAGGTGGGGCCGGCCGGCGACCGGAAGGGGACCAAGGTCACCTTCCTACCGAGCCCCGAGACGTTCAAGATCGTCGAGTTCGACTTCGACAAGCTCGAGCACCGCTTCCGCGAGCTCGCCTTCCTCAACTCCGGCGTCCGGCTGATCCTCACCGACGCCCGGCACGAGGAGGAGCGCGAGGTCGAGCTCTATTACGAAGGCGGCATTTCGGCCTTCGTCCGCTACCTCGACCGCGCCAAGACCGCGCTCATCCCGGACCCGATCTCGGTCACCGGCCAGCGCGACGACATCGGCATCGAGGTCGCTCTGGAGTGGAACGACAGCTATTACGAGCAGGTCCTCTGCTTCACCAACAACATCCCTCAGCGCGACGGCGGAACCCATCTCGCCGCCTTCCGCGCGGCTCTGACCCGCACCCTGAACGGCTATGCCGACAAATCGGGGGCGCTGAAGAAGGAGAAGGTCAGCCTCACCGGCGACGACATGCGCGAAGGCCTGACGGCGATCGTCTCGGTCAAGCTGCCCGACCCCAAGTTCGGCTCGCAGACCAAGGACAAGCTGGTCTCTTCCGAGGTTCGCCAGCCGCTCGAGAGCCTGATGGCCGACAAGATGGCCGAGTGGCTGGAGGAGAATCCCGGCCACGCGCGCACCATCATCCAGAAGATCATCGACGCCGCCGCGGCACGCGAGGCGGCTCGCAAGGCCCGCGAGCTGACCCGCAGGAAGGGCGCGATGGACATCGCCTCGCTGCCCGGCAAGCTCGCCGACTGCCAGGAGCGCGACCCCTCCAAGTGCGAATTGTTCCTGGTGGAGGGCGATTCGGCCGGAGGCTCGGCCAAGCAGGGCCGAAACCGCGAGGTCCAGGCGATCCTTCCCCTGAAGGGCAAGATCCTGAACGTCGAGCGCGCTCGCTTCGACCGGATGCTGTCGTCCAAGGAAGTCGGCACCCTCATCCAGGCGATGGGCACCGGGATCGGCCGCGACGACTTCAACATCGAGAAATTGCGCTACCACAAGATCGTCATCATGACCGACGCCGACGTCGACGGCGCCCACATCCGCACGCTGCTCCTGACCTTCTTCTACCGGCAGATGCCGGAGATCATCGAGCGCGGGCACCTCTACATCGCCCAGCCGCCGCTCTACAAAGTCGCCAAGGGGCGATCGGAGGTCTATCTGAAGGACGACGCCCGGCTCGACGATTATCTGGTCGAGGCGGGGATCGGCGCGATGGTGCTCGAGACGGCCGAGGGGCCGCGCTCGGGCGGCGACCTGCGCGCGCTCGCCGACCATGCGCGGCGGATGCGCTCGCTGATGGGCTACGTGCCGCGCCGCTACGATCCGGCGATCATCGAGGCGCTCGGCCTCGGCGGAGCCTATGCGCCCGATCTGGATCCCGCCGCGCGCGCCGCCGCCATTGCCCGCGCCGCCGCCTGGCTCCAGGCCGGCGACGAATCCTCGACCTGGACTGGCGAGATCGGCGCCGACGGCGATTATGTGCTTCGCCGGCTGTGGCGCGGCGTGACCGACCACCATGTCGTCGACCATAAATTCGTCGCCTCCGCCGAGGCGCGCAAGCTCCACACTTTGTCGGCGGAGCAGTCCGCAACCTACGCGAGCCAGTCTCGCCTCGTCTCTTTGAAAGGCGCGGCCGCCGCGGCCGCCGCCGCGGAAGAGCCGGAGCAGGAGGAGAACACGCCCGGCGCCGCGCTCGACCCGGGTTCTGAGCGGGCGGCCGAGCGCGCCGCCGATCCGCGCGGCGTACTGGTCCGCCGCCCGTCCGAGCTGCTCGACGCGATCCTCGCCGCCGGCCGCAAGGGCCTGTCGATCCAGCGCTACAAGGGTCTCGGCGAGATGAACGCGGAGCAGCTTTGGGAGACCACGCTCGATCCCGGCAACCGCTCTCTGCTTCAGGTAGAGGTCGCGCAGGCCGATATCGCCGACGAGATCTTCACCCGACTGATGGGCGACGTCGTCGAGCCAAGGCGCGACTTCATTCAAGAGAATGCGCTCAACGTCGCCAACCTCGACGTCTAGAACGTCGCTGCGGGACCCGGGGATCGCGTGGCCCGGACCTTCAGTTGCGTTGCTAATTGCGGTCCAGGCTCGCTGAGTCCGGCCGGAGAGGAATCTTCGTCCCCGCGTCGTCAAAATGCCAGTATTCACCGCTCGCCGCTGACTTTTCCGGCCGGTGCGCAGACATGCCGCGTGCCAGGCGCGAAGCAGCGACGATCGCGCCGAAGCAGGCGGGCTCGATTGCTCTAAGATCGGCCCAAGTCGATCCTCTCATCGGCCTGGGGCGCCTAGCGGGATCGGGGCGGCTCCACGTCCTGGCGCCTTCATCCCTGGTGGCGCTCGACCGCGCCCAATAGGTCGCCGCTTCGCGAAAGAATTGTAGAGTCAGGCGACAGACTTCCCGCCATAAGCTTCGTGGAAGCTTCCGCTTCCACAGACGCCGTAGCGGCAGCGGCTTGTAGACCGCGCTTTCAGTTGGTTCCGCCGTAGTGGGTTGCACCTACAATCGGGAAGGGGCTAGCCAAGCACTGGGAATGGGAAATTGAGGGGAAAGCCGTGCATGGGCAGAATAACAGGCGCCGGTCCGGTGGCTTTCGTCTTGCCGGCGGTTCGTCGACTCATCGCCCGCGCGGCCTTGAGGTGACCGCCGGAGCCGGATTGAGGCCCGTCTACCTCGCGATCCGATCCTGACGATGCGCACGGTGCCTCTCGGGCAGGGCGGGCGGGCGTGACCCTGGTAGTCAGGTCCTTAGAGGCGACGTCGAGCGACGCTGAATCGGGTGAACCCGACCTAGACGCCTTTCTCGATATCTCGGAGCGGCCGCGCCGATGGCGGTGGATCGCGGCCTGCGCCATCGCCGGCCTCGCAATCGGCTTGCTTGTCTGGACGCTGCTCGCAGGACCCACGCGAAGCGAGCGTTTCGGGTGGCAGAAAGTGGGGCGCGGAAACCTTTCCGTCAGCGTCGCGGCGACGGGCAACCTCGCGCCGACGGACGAGGTGCAGGTGGGTTCTGAACTCTCCGGCCTGATCGCCCAGGTGCTCGTGCGAAACAACGATCGCGTCGCGCGAGGACAGCCACTCGCGCGCCTTGACACGGCGCGCCTGGAGGATGCGCTTCGCCAGGCGGAGGCGGCTCTCGCCGCGGCGCAGGCCGGCGAGGCGGTGACGGCGGCGACGGCGGCGCAGGCCGGGGCGAACCTCGACCGCTATGAGCAGGTCTTCCGCCTCTCGCATGGGAACGTTCCGTCCAAGATCGACCTGGAGGCGCGTCGCGCCGACGATGCGCGGGCGCGCGCGGACGTCCGCTCCAGGCGCGCCCAGGTGGCGCAGGCGCAGGCGCAGCTTTCGGAAGCCCGGACCAACCTTGCCAAGGCGACCATCCGTTCCCCCGTTACCGGTGTGGTGCTGTCGACCGACGTGCGCCCCGGACAGACGGTCGCGGCGTCCTTCCAGGCGCCCGTGCTGTTTCGAATAGCCAACGACCTTAGCCGGATGCAGCTTCAGGTCGCCGTCGACGAGGCCGATGTCGGCGGCGTGAAGGAAGGGCAGATGGCGACCTTCACGGTCGACGCGTTCCCGAACCGCCAGTTCGACGCGCGGATCGCGAGGGTGGACCTCGGCGCGAGTTCGACGGACTCGTCGCCGGCGGGCCGAACCGGTTCGACCGGCAACATCATCTCCTACGCCGCCATTCTCGACGTCGACAATCGCGATCTGCTCCTGCGACCGGGAATGACCGCGACGGCGACGATCGTGACGGAGCAGAGACGCAATGTCCTCCTTGTTCCCCTCTCGGCCTTCCGCTTCGGACCCAACCGGTTCTCTGCCGACCGCAAATCGGGATCGGGGCTGCCGAGCATCCTCGTCGGCAGGCGTCGCAGTGCGCCGGACCGCGGCGTCGTCAACGTCGGGCGCGGAAGCCACCAGATCGTTTACGTCAGGGGCGCCGACGGGACGCCGGTGGAACGGCGGGTGCTCGTAGGAACGAGGAGCGCCGCAGCGGCCGAAATCCTGGGGGGAGACCTGAAGGAAGGCGAGGAGGTTCTCGTCGCCGCCGCCCCCGTCGTCGATGGCTAAGGAGCCGCTCATACGTCTTCGCGCAATCACCCGGAGCTTCGGGGTGGGAAGCGCTGCATTCCATGCGCTTCGCGGCATCGACCTCGACATAGAGGAGCGGGATTTCGTCGCGATCATGGGACCGTCCGGATCGGGCAAGTCGACGATGATGAACATCCTCGGCTGCCTCGACGAACCGACGAGCGGCGCCTTCTCGTTCCGCAACGTGCGCGTCGACCGTCTCGATCTCTCGCAGCGCGCGCTGCTAAGGCGCCGCTATCTCGGCTTCATCTTCCAGGGCTTCAATCTGCTCGCGCGCGCGAACGCGCTCGAAAATGTCGAGCTGCCTTTGCTTTACCGAGGGGAGAGCCGCCGCCGCCGGCGCGAGGCGGCCTTCGCGGCGCTTCGTCAGGTCGGCCTCGACAAATGGTGGGATCACCGTCCCAACCAACTTTCGGGGGGACAGCAGCAGCGTGTCGCGATCGCGCGCGCGATCGTCTCCAATCCCCTGCTGTTGCTGGCGGACGAACCGACCGGCAATCTCGACAGCGACCGTGCTCGCGAGACGATGGAGCTGCTCGAATCCCTCAACCGGGACGCCGGAATCACCATCCTGCTCGTCACGCACGAAGCCGAAATGGCGCGCTATGCCCGGACGACCGTCCATGTCCGCGACGGGCTCATCGAGCGATCCGAGAGCGCCCCTGCCCGCGCGGAAGTGGCGGGATGAGCGGCTTCCTCGCCACGACCGTCGTCATCGCGCTGCGCGAGATAAGGCGCCAGTTGCTTCGTTCCTTCCTGACGACCCTGGGAGTCATCATCGGCGTCGCCGCCGTTGTGACGATGGTGACGCTCGGCGACGGCGCCACCGCCGCGGTTCGGGAGCAGATTTCGAAGCTCGGCTCGCAGATCCTGCTGGTCCGGCCGGGCCAGGCCTCCGGCCGGGCCGGCTCACAGGCAAACCTGTTCCAGGATGCCGACGTCGAAGCGATAAGAAGCCAGGTCGAAGGCGTGCGGTCGCTCGCGCCTCAAGCGCAGGTGTCGGCGACGGCGATCCGCAACGCGTCGAACTGGCAGACCAACGTCAACGGGACCACTTTGGATTTCTTCACGACGCAGCCTTGGGAGCTGGATTCCGGGCGCCTGTTCACGCCGGAAGAGGAAAGCGCGGGAAAGGCCGTGTGCCTGGTTGGCGCTACCGTCCGGCGCAAGCTGTTCGCGGGGGAGGACCCCATCGGCCAGCAGCTCCGCATCCGCGACATCTCCTGCGACGTCATCGGCAGCCTCACGGAGCGAGGCGAGGCGGGCTACCAGGACCAGGACGACGTGATCGTGATGCCGATCAAGACCGTTCAGCGAAGGCTTACCGGGAATCGGGGAATACGGATCATCCTGGCCGCGGTCGATGCGGGCTACGATCTCGACGACGTCCAAGCCGGGATCGCCCGCGTCCTTCGGGAGCGCCGCGGGATCGCTCCGGGGGAACTGGACGACTTCAACATCATCGATACGCGACAAGTTCTCGAGACGCTCTCGGGCACCACCCGGATTTTGACGCTTGTCATGGCCGCCGTCGCGGCCGTGAGCCTTCTCGTCGGCGGGATCGGGATCATGAACATCATGCTCGTCTCGGTGACCGAGCGGACGCGCGAGATCGGAACCCGCCTCGCCATCGGCGCGCTGGGACGCGAAGTCATGCTCCAGTTTCTGGTTGAAGCGGTGACTCTCTCCTGTGTGGGAGGCGTGCTGGGCCTCGCGCTCGCGCTCGTCGCCTCCGCCCTCATCGCGCGGTCGATCGGGATACCGTTCCTGTTCAACCCCGAGATCAACCTCCTGGCGTTCCTGTTTTCGGCGGCGATAGGCGTGCTGTTCGGATTCCTGCCGGCGCGCCGCGCCGCCTCGCTGAACCCGATAGACGCGCTTCGCCACGAGTGACCGCGTCCGGCGTCCCGGCGGGGGATGTCCGCCGCTCCGGAACGACGCGCCAGAGGGTGTTGGACAGGTCGTCTGCGACGATGAGGGCGCCGTGCGGGTCCACGGTCACTCCGACAGGGCGGCCGCGGGTCTTGCCGTCGGCGCCGCGGAAGCCGGTGACGACGTCCACCGGAGGGCCGGCGGGTCGGCCGCCACGGAACGGGACGAACACGACCTTGTAGCCGGACGGCGGGCTCCGGTTCCAGCTTCCGTGCTCGCCGACGAACACGCCCTCGGCGAAGCGCGGGCCCATCGCCGGCGTGGAGAAGGCGACTCCGAGCGCGGCGACATGCGAGCCGAGGGCGTAGTCCGGGCGGATCGCCGAGGCGACCTTGCGCGGGTCCTGCGGCTGCGCGCGTTCGTCGACATTCTGGCCCCAATAGCTGTACGGCCAGCCGTAGAAGGCGCCTTCGCGGACCGAGGTTAGATAATCGGGAACCAGATTCGGGCCGAGCTCGTCGCGCTCGTTGACCACGGCCCACAGCCGCCCGGTGCCCGGCTGGACGGCCAGCGCGGTGGGGTTGCGCAGGCCGGTCGCGAAAGGCCGGTGGGCGCCGGTCGCGGCCTCGACCTGCCAGATCATCGCCCGGTCGATCTCGGCCGCCATGCCCCTTTCGGTGATATTGCTGTTGGATCCGATGCCGACGTAGAGGAAGCGGCCGTCGGGGCTCGCGGCCAGCGACTTGGTCCAATGGTGGTTGATATGGGCGGGCAGGTCGGTGACGGTGACCGCCGGGCCGGCGGCCCTGGCCTGGCCCGGCGTGTAGGCGAAGCGCACCAGCGCATCCTGATCGGCGACGTAGAGCTGCCCGCCGACCTGGGCGAGGCCGTAGGGCGCGTTGAGCCCGTCTGCGAAAATTGTGCGCGTCTCGTAGACGCCGTCGCCATCGGAATCGCGCAGCAGGGTCAGCCGGTTGCCGCTCTTCGTCCGGCCCGTGCCCCTCATCCTATCCATCTGCGCGAGGATGTCCTTCGGCCTTAGCACCGTATCGCTGCCGCCGCGGCCTTCGGCGACGAGGATGTCGCCGTTCGGAAGCACGAGGGTTTGGCGGCAGGCGCCGAAGCCGGTCGCGATGGCGGTGATCGCATAGCCTTGCGGGACCGTCGGCCGCGCCTCGCCCCACGCCGCGGGCTTTGCAATCTCCACGGCGGTAAGAAGCCCGCGATGCGGCTGGGGCAGCCGCGGATCGCTGCCATATTGTGCCGAGCCCGAGCCTGGATCCCCGCTGCAGCCGGGGGTCAAAGCGGCCAGAGCCGCGGCTGCAAAGGCGGGATAGAGTCGTTTCATCGCGAGTCCTGGATCCGAAGCGTGGAGAAGGCGGCGGCGCAGGCCGGCGCGGCGAGCAGGGGTGGCCGGGCCCGGAGGATGAAGGGGATCGATCGACCTTGCTCGTCCGGGGCGTCCGCGCAAGCTACGGCGACGGTCCTAGGTGGAGGCGCCGAAGGCCATCGCCAGGCGCGAGAGGGTGGTGTTGAGGGCTTCGTCCTTGCGGTCGCAAATCCGGCATTTCATCTGCGTGTCGACGTCGAAGCCGAACATGTCGGATCGCTTTTGGGCCGTCAGCAGGTCGCTCAACCGGGTCGTTCGGATGTTCCCGTAACTAAGGCCGCGATGCGGCGCGACCGCGACCTGCGGGCACGGGAAGACGTTGCCGGTCTTGTCGATGACGACCTGGAAGCGCTGCGCCCAGCACCGGTTGAAGAAGGGATCGCGGGTCGATTCCGAGGTCTGGGACAGGATGCGCACCTTGGGCTCGGACCGGAAGCGCGCTTCGAGGCGCTCCAGGCACGCCTGCGGATCCTCCGGCAGGGCGCCCGGCGCCGCTCCGTCGTTGCGCTGCTGCGGCAGGGCGAAGCGAAGCAGATCCACCTGCGATCCGTACAGTTCGAGCGCGGCCTCGATCGTCGCCTCGTGCGCATTGTCGCCGAACAGGAGGAAGGCGCCCCGGATTTCCGTCTGCGAACCCGCCGCGTCGCGGGCGGCGCGAAGGCGCGCGAGGCCGTCGAGGACGACATGGAAATAGTCGCCGCCGCCGACTCCGCCCAGGCCATCCCGGCGGTCTTCGGGAAGCCCGTGACGGCTGATATATTCCTCGCGGGTCACTCCATCCAGCGACAGGGTGACGAAGGTGTGCCCGCCGGGCGCGACGAGCGCGTCGCACATCTCCTGATCGAGCCGGCGGCCCTTGGTGTAGACCCCCAAGGTCAGATTGCGCCGCTTGATGGCGCGGATGATCCCGGCCGCATCGGGATTGGTGAGCGGTTCGGTGGTGATCCCCGAAACGATCACGGTGGGACGAAAGGCGGCGATGTCGGCGAGGGCGGAGTCGATCTCCGCGGCCGTCACCGGGCGACCGGCGAGGACGGCTTGGCCGAGCCCGTAGCAATGCGGGCAACGGTAGAGATCGCAATGGAGCCCCGGATGCAGTTCGATCTGAAGCGGCGCCGCGGGGTCGTGCGCCCGCGCCAGCCGATGGAGCAGGTGGCTCGAATAATCGAAGACGTCCGGCTTCTCCATCATCTGCGCGAGTCCGCCGCGGCTTTGTCGGCCATGTACCAGTCCAAGGTCTCGGCAATTCCCTCCTCCAGGGAGAGCGGCGTCGCCGGATGGAGCGTCTCGCGAAGCCGCTCGGTGACCATCACCTTGCGCTGCGTCCCGTTCGGAGTGGCGGGATCCCAATGCGTCCGACCCTGGAAGCCGAGCCGGGCGGCGATCACCTCCGCCAGCTCGCGGATCGTATGGCCGACGCCGGTCCCCACGTTGAGCAGCTGAACGCCGTCCGGCTCGCGCTCGGCCGCCAGTGCGACGACGTCCACCAGGTCGTCGATGTAGAGGAACTCACGGATCGGCGATCCGTCGCCCATCAGATGGACGTCGCCGCCTTGCGCCATCGCGTCGGTATATTTGCGGATCAACGCCGCCACCACGTGCGAGCGCTCGATCGTGTAAACGTCGCCCGGCCCGTAGAGGTTGGCGGGCAGCAAATGGGTGCCGGGCAGCTTGCGACTGTCCCAGAAGACGCGGTGGGCGATCACCATCGCCAGCTTGGTGAAGCCGTGGCAGGCCACCGTTTCGTGCAGAGGCCCCGTGAACAGGTCGTCCTCGGTGAAGTCCTTGTCGACGTAGCCGGGGTAGGCGCAGGCGCTTCCGATGGTGATCAGGTGCCGCGCGGAAATGGCGTCGCAATATTCGAACACGTTGGTGTTCATGCGCATGTTGGTGGTCAGGATCCGATGCGCATTGGCGATGTCGAACGGCATCCCCCCGTACAGCGCAGCAGCGTGGATGGCGACGTCGATCCCGCGATGCTCCGGACGCGGCGCGTGCCGTTCGGTCAGATCCATCTCGGCGCTTCGCGGCGCAAGCACCTCATGGCCGCGGCCGCGCAGATACGGGACCAGGCGACCGCCCAGGAAGCCGGAGCCGCCGAATACCAGGATCCTCATGCCGCCACCTCGATCGTCTGGCGCATGGTCGCGGGAGGCGCCCACCGGACGTTGGCCTTGCGAAGAAGGAACGGCCCGATGAACAGCGCGTCCAGGCCGGAGCCCTGGAAGCATCGAAGCGCCTCATTGGGTGTGTTGACGATCGGTTCGCCGGCCACGTTGAACGAGGTGTTCAGCACCACGGGAACGCCGGTGAGCGCCTCGAAAGCCGAAATCAGCGCGTGGAACGCCGGATTGTCGGCGGCGGTGACCGTCTGCGGCCGGGCGGTGCCGTCGACGTGGACCACTGCCGGGATCTGCTCCCGCCGCTCGGCACGGACCCGGTCCACGAACAGCATCCAGGGCGAGCGGACGAGGGTTTCGAACCATTCCGGCGCCCGGGATTCGAGGATCGCGGGCGCGAACGGACGAAAGCCCTCCCGTTCCTTGACGAGCTCGTTCACCCGGGCCTTCATCTCGGGTCGGCGAGCGTCGGCCAGAATGCTTCGATTGCCCAGTGCCCGCGGACCGAATTCGGTCCCACCCTGGAACCAGCCGACGACGAGGCCGGCGGCGAGCGCCGAGGCGGCCGCGGCCGAGGGATCGCTGAGGCGGTCGAACACCTGGCCGGCGCGGGCGAGGTCGCGGGCGATCTCGTCCTCGCCGTATGCCGCCCCCAGGTAAGGCGTCGACATGGGCTCGGGGCGAGCCTGTTCCAGCGTGTAGAAATGGTGGTGGAGCGCCGCGCCCAGCGCCGTGCCCGCGTCGTGCGGCGCCGGCGGGACGAACACTTCGTCGAATCCCGAATCCCGGGCGACGGCGCCGTTGGCGACGCAGTTCAGGGCGACTCCGCCGCCGAGGCAGAGCCGCCGGCGGCCGGTGACCCGGCGCAGATAGCGGGTCATGTGGAGGACGGCCGATTCCAGCCGCCGCTGCAACTCGAAGGCGAAATCGGCATGGCTGTCGGTAAAGGGCTCGCCGGGCGTGCGCGGGGGCCCGAGGCGGGCCTGGGTCCGGGCGGGAAACCGGAACCCGTCGCCGGCCACGGTCCCGAGCAGCCGGGAATCCACCCGATACCGGCCGTCCGGCTCGAGCTTGATCAGATCCTCGAAGAAACCGCGAAAAGCGGCGTTGGGCGATCCGTAGGGCGCCAGCCCCATCACCTTGTATTCGTCGCCGAGCATCTTGAACCCGAGGTGCCGTGTGGCCAGCATGTAGACACTGCCGAGGCTGTCGGACGGCAGATCCATCGAGTGGAGCTTGCGGACCGACCGGCCCTCGCAATCCCAAAGCGAGCTGCATTCGATTTCGCCGGCCGCGTCGATGATGGCGACGGCGGCGTCTTCCCATGGGGAGGCGAGGAAGGTGCCGGCCAGATGCGCGCGATGGTGCCTGACCGCGACGACGTTCGGCAGCGGGCCCTCGGTGAGCCGTGCGAACATCCTCGGATGATGGACCCCCGCGATCGCCAGGCAGTTGGCCACGCCGCTAAGGTCCATCCTTCCGGAGCGCAGAACTTTAAAAAGATAGGGCAGGTAGAATCCGTTTGCGAGCGGACCTGCGTCGTAGTTGACGGCGATCGCATCGATGTCGTCGAAGGTCAGCTTTCCCCAGCGCAAAACGGTTTCCAGCGCGGCTTCTGGAAATAGATTGACCTCGTGCTTGGCGCGCGTGATCTTTTCACTTTCGATCGCGGCGATCGTTCGCCCGTCGCGAAGGAGCGCCACGCCGGGATCATGATTGAGCGAGGCGTAGCCCAGGATATTCACGGGCGAGCGAATCCATAAGCAACCGCTTCGCCGTAACCACGCCTACGCTTCATGTGCTTACTCCCCCCCGCTGGTTTATTTCTGCAATCAGCGCGTCTGTAAAGCCTGTCGTAGCATTAGTCGTTGAATCACAAGGCGAGACCGTATTCGCCTAATGATTTTCATCTTGGTCCCCCGATCCGGCGTGCGCGGCCGGCCGGGCGGCGGAGCGCCGTTTCCAGAAGCCGAGGAAGGGCGAGGCCTGGGTCGCCCAGAACGTCTCGATCCGCTCTTGCGACACGAGGCCGGTATCCGGAAACTCGCCGCGGCGGGGAGCGACGTAGCTGCCGAACATCATGTCGAATATCGGGAACACGTCGACGTAGTTGCGGTCGATATGCTCCGGCGACACGGAATGATGGATCCGGTGGACCTGCGGAGTGACCAGAATCCGGTCGAGCCAGGGTAGTTCGAGCCGCAGGTTCGAATGGGCGAGGGTCGAGAGAAAGTATAGGAAGACGACCGAGTAGCTCGCGGTCTGGATGCCGTTGCCGGGGTTGAGGTGCAGGATCAAGCTCGTCGCGAACATCGGCACGAAGCTTCGCCACAGGTGCTGCAACGGATGGTCGCGAAAGGTCGACATGACGTTCAGCTGGTGCTCGCTGTGATGAACCTTGTGGAACTGCCACATGAACGCCACCCGGTGTTCCAGGCGGTGGGTCGCCGACATCCACAGGTCGCTCAGCGCCAGGGGCAGGAGCGTCAGAAGGGCGATCCGGAGAATCGGGTCGAGCCAAGACGAGCCGATCCCGACCTCCTCCAGCTTGAACGCATGAAATTGCACCGGCATCGCCGCCGCCGCCCACACCGCCGCGGCGCCGGTGGCGATGGAGAGCGGCACCGTGACCACGGCCAGAACGAGCATGCACAGGCCGTTGACGACGTAGTTGCGAAGGGGAATGCCCGGAACCACCGGCCACTTGGCCTCCAGCATCGCGAGGAGAGCGATCCATAGGGCGATCGCCGCCGCGGTCGTGAAAAGGCTCATCGCGCGGAGAAGAGCGGGAGGGCGCGCGCAGCCCGCCGAACGATCCCAACGACAGCCGCGGCGGCGCCGGCGGGGCTCCTGTTGGGGCCGCCAGGGGCGGTCGGTCGATAAGCTCGGGTCAACGCGCCTTCCTCCGTCTTAGCTGCTGAGGTAGCGGCGGAGGCCGCGGATCGCGGCGCCGGTCACGGCGATCCGGCTCGGCACCCGGCCGCCCCCGTTGACGGCACCCATTTCCAGGCGCCGAAGGATCGCCGTGCGAAACGCGCCGTAGAAGCGCTCCTCGTCGATCGGTTCCTCATAGGCTTCGAGCGGTTCGGCGTTGGCGCCGTTGATCTCGAGCACCCAATAATCCTGCCCGTCTTCCGACACGATCAGATCGACGCGGCAATAATTGAGCCCGCGGACGCCGTCGAGGCGGCGGGCAAGGTCGGCGAAGGCATGGTCGGCCGGGTCGGCCGGCACGAACCTGGCGCCGAGACTGTGAATCCCAAGAAGGGTGACCAGCCGGCGCTCGCCCGCGGGCACGACCTCGAGCCACGAAGGCCCGTGGATTCCGGCGGCACGGGCGGCCTGTCGCGGCTCGAGGATGGGCGTCGCCAGCGCGGCGAGCGTCGACACGCCGTCGCCGACGACGCTGAGTCTCTGCCGTTCGACGACGGAGGCGGCTCGAAGAACGCCGCCCTCGTCCCGTTCGAGGGCGGCCGAATATTCGCGGCCCTTCACGCTCGCCTGAAGGACATAGCTCACCGCCGTCGGCTGAGTCACGAACCGGTCGAGCGCCTCCTCGTCCCAGAAGAGCAGGATCCCGCGCGACCGGCCGCCATATTCCGGCTTCGCGAACACCGGCGATCCGATCGCGAGAAGCCCGCGCGCCGCGGCGACATCGTCGGCCCCTGCCACCGGGCCGCGGATGATATAGGGCGGCTGGGGAACGCCGTTTTTGTCCAGGAGCCGAGCGATTTCGAGCTTGGAAACCCCGAACAGCCCCGAATGCTCGAAGCAAGTGTTCACCGTCGTCAGGTGCCTCAGCCGTGCGCCCTTGGGCCGATTGAAAATCGTCCAAAGCGCCAGCCGCCCGCAGTAGCTCCAGACGGGAGCATATCGGACATCCATCGACTCGCCCCGCCCACCTAAGTCACAAACGAGAATTTCAAATAGAGCCCTTGCCTTAGGGGAAAAGATTTGCATTGTACACTGTGGGCCAGGTCTGTTGCATGACCTTGGGTTGAGGGGGTATATGCAGCCTGGTGAGCGAGCAGTAGAGCTGCGTGGCAGTAAAGCCCTTGATTGGCTATTCCATCGCACCTTCGATAATCTAGTATATAACAACGTGTGGGAGGACCCACTCGTTGATCTAGCTGCGCTTGACCTTAAGCCGCATCACCGTCTCGTAAGTATATCATCGGCGGCGTGTAATATAATTTCGTACTTGTCTCAGGATGTGGCTGAGATCAATGCGGCGGATATGAACTACGCCCATGTATCTTTGGCCGAACTAAAAGTCACCGCGCTGAAGAATTTGCCTGATTACGAAGATTTTTTCAGGTTCTTCGGGAGCGGTAACGATCCGGCGAACGTGCGGAATTACGAGCGTTACGTGCGGGACGATCTGAGTCCGAGTGCTCGCGCTTACTGGGACGGCTTCTCGGTCCGTCATGGGCGTCGGATCAACATCTTCGCCAAGGGGTTTTACCGTCACGGTGTCCTCGGGCGCTTCATCGCTCTCGTCCAGAACCTCGCCCGCAAGACAGGGCGCGACATTTCGCAGATCACCAAAGCGCAAGATCTGGACACACAGCGTGAGCTTTTCGACAAGCTGATCGCCCCGCTGTTCGACTACCGGTTCGTGCGAAGCATTGCCCGATCCCCCATTTCTCTGTTCGCTCTCGGCATACCACCCAACCAATACCGTGGGATGGTGGATGCGTCGGAGGGCGACATCCTGTCCCTCCTCAAGGATCGAATTCGAAGGCTTGCCTGCGACTTCCCGATGCAGACCAACTATTTCGCATGGCTGGTTTTCGCGGGCGGCTACGATCTTGCCAAGCGCCAAGCCGTTCCGTTCTACCTCGAGCCGGAGCGGCATCCGGCGCTCCGCGCCCGGGCGGGGCGGATCCACCTCCACCACAAAAGCCTGACCGACCTGCTGGCGACGCAGGCGGCCGGGTCGGTCCATCGCTTCGTGTTGCTCGATGCTCAGGACTGGATGGCGCCCCCGCAGATCGAGGCGCTCTGGGCGGAGATCAACCGAACGGCGAATGCGTCGGATTCGCGAGTCATCTTCCGGACCGCCGGCAACCGCTCGCCGGTCGACGCACTGCCGTCGGCCATTTCCGATAGCTGGGAATACCAGCAGGGGGAGAGCGAGCGGCTCCTCCGCGCCGACCGCTCGTCCATCTACGGCGGCTTCCATGTCTACCGCCGACGGGCGGCGGCCCGGGCGGCCGGCTGGAGCGGGGACGAAGTCGAGGAGGAGTCCCCGCAAGCGCTCCAGCGGGCCGTGGGCCGTGGTTGAGCATCGCTGCCTGGGAACCCTGCTCTACGAGCGCGCGCAAGCCCACCCGGATCGGCCCTTCGTCAGCTTCGCGCGAGCCGAGGACCAAGCCCTGACCTACGAGCAAGGCTGGCGGCTGGCGGCACGATGGGCGCGGCTGTTCACGCAAAGCGGCGGCCGGCCCGGCGATCCGGTGCTCATACCGATGAGCAACGACCGGAATTTCGTCGGCGCTTTCTTCGGCGCCGCGGCCGCCGGCCTCGTACCGGCGCCCAGCCCGCCCCGCCGCGGGCTGGACCAGGCGACCTTCGACGGCTTCCTCCAGCGGCGCGCTCAAACGATCCGGGCGCGGATCGTTGCGCTCGGGCAAGACGCCGAGGCCGGGGGTCTGCACGGGCTCGAAGCGGTCGGCGAAGCGGATCTGCCTGCCGACGATACGCCGTTTCTCCCGGTCGTCGCCAGGACGGCGCCCGGCCTGCTTCAATTCACCTCCGGAACCAGCGGCGTCGCCAAGGCGGTGCAGCTTAGTTCCGAGGCGCTGCTCTACCAGGCCGAAGCGCTTGCGACCGCCCTTCGCGCCGATCCGGCTGGCGATCTGGCGGTAAGCTGGTTGCCGCTGTTCCACGACATGGGCCTGTTCGGTTTCCTGCTGGCGCCGTTGGCGGCGGGGGTGCCGACGGTGCTGATCAAGACCGAGACCTTCGCCAGCCGGCCGCTGGTGTGGTTCGACACGCTGTCTCGCGTCGGCGGCACGATCACCGCCGGGCCGCCCTCGGCTTATGCGATTGCGGCACGCCTCGCCCAATCGCGCGGCGGTGCCAATCTCGACCTTCGGCGGGTTCGGGTGGCCTTGGTGGGCGCCGAGCCGATCCCCGCGGACCGGCTGCGCTCCAGCCTGGCCGGCCTGAAGCGGGCCGGCCTCTCCCCGGCATCGTTCCTGCCGGCCTACGGACTTGCCGAAGTCGGCGTGGCCGCCACTTTGAGCCCGGTGGGGCGAGAGCCGGAGGTTCGCTGCCGGCCGCAGCTGACCGCCCATCCCCGTGCCGCTCACGAGGTGGTGAGTTGCGGGCGGCCCATCCCGGGAACCGAGGTGAAGATCCTAAGCGCCGACGACACTCCCGCGGGCGACGGAGAATTGGGCCAGATCGCCATCCGCAGCCCCAGTGTGGCGGATTGCTACCGCACCCAAGGCGGCGTCTCGCCGCTGAAGCGTGCCGGTGAGTGGTTGCTTACCGGCGACGAGGGCTTCCTGGAGGATGGCGAGCTCTTCGTCCTCGGCCGGATGGACGAGGTGATTGCCGTCGCCGGCGAGAAATATGCGCCGGAAGAGTTCGAGGACGTCGCGATTGCGGCGGGGGGATCGGACGTTCGCGGCGCCATCGCCGTGGCCTTGCCCGATCGCAATCTCGGCACGAATACGGTTCGCCTGCTGATCGAGACCGCGGCCGATGCAACCCTTCACGACGCCATCTCGATGGGTATCCGACAGGCCTTGGCGCAGCGGTCGCTGCCCGTCGCGACCATCAGCTTCGTCCCCGTAAAGTCGGTGCGGCGGACCGCGAACGGAAAGATCCCCCGCTCGGCGCACCGGGCGGACCTCGTCCGGGAGCAGGCGCATGGCGCGTAAGCTCAGCGCCGCCGACGCGTTGGTGGACATCCTCGACCGCGAGGGGGTCACTCACGTGTTCGGCGTGCCCGGCGGGCCGATCCTCGGGTTGTGCGACGCCATACAGCGGCATCCCCGCCTGCAGCTCGTCCTTACCAAGCACGAGCAGGGCGCGGCCTATGCGGCTTTCGCCTTCGCGCAGAGCACAGGGCGTCTCGGGGTCTGCATCGCCACTCTCGGACCCGGAGCCACCAACCTTCTCGCCGGCCTTCCGGTCGCCGCCGTCGAAGGCACGCCGGTCCTCGCCATCACCGGCGAGGTTCAGCTCGACGGCATCGGTCACGGCGCGCATCAGGAAAGCAGCGGCTGGTTCGGCACCCCCAACCAGAACGCGATGTTCGACGCGGTCTGCAAGAAATCCTATCTGTGCGTCGATTCGAACCGGCTGCCGCACTTCGCGCGGCACGCCATTCGGCTCGCCCATTCGGGTCGGCCGGGGCCGGTGCACCTGATGATACCTTCGGGCCTGTTCCACGAGAAGGTCGCCTACGCACCGCTCAGCCCCGCCCAGTACCGGCTGACGGCCTCGGCCGCCGTCGACGAGGCCGCGGCGGCCCGGATCGCCGCCCGTATCGCGTCGGCCCGAGCGCCGGTTCTGCTGCTCGGCGCGCGATCGGCGCGGCCCTCCTGCGGCGCGGCCGCCGAAGCGCTGTCGAGCCAGGCCCTGATGCCCCTCGCCGCGGATCTGTCCTGCAAGTCCGTCGTCGACGAGCGCCACCCGCATTATTTGGGTTGCCTGGGGGTGCTCGGCCATCGCGCGGCCGAGCAGTTCGTCAAGCAGAGCGCCGACCTGATCGTCTCGGTGGGCCAGACCTTCGACGAGATTTCGACGCTGGGATGGGACCCGGCCTTCGCGGAGAATCGCAGCCTCATCCAGCTCGACTTTCTCGAGGACGAGATCGGCAAGGTCTTCCCCATCTCGGACGGCAGCGCCGGCTGCCTGCCCGCTTTGCTCGAACGGATCGCCTCGCATCTGCCGACTTTGCCGGAAGCGGCGGCCGACACACGGCGCTCGTTGATCGCGCAGACCCTGAAGCGCAATCCGCCTTTCGAAGCCGGGAGCGGCAAGGTCAGATCGCCGATGCCCCCGCCAAGCGTCGTCGAGGAGCTGCAGGCGGGCCTGCCCGACGATGCGATCCTGCTTTCCGACTCGTCGAAATGGTCGCGCTGGATCGGCCGGTTCTTCCAGGCCCGGCGCGGGCAGATGGTTTCGGCGCATGATTACGAGCCGATGGGATGGGCCGTTGCCGGCGCCCTCGGGGTCAAGGTGGCCCATCCCGACCGCCCGGTCGTCTGCCTTAGCGGCGACGGGGCGTTCCTGATGTCGGCCATGGAACTCTCGGCGGCGGTGAACCACGAGATCAACGTCGTCTGGCTGGTGATGAACGACGAGCGGCTCGGGATCATCTACGATCTCCAGAAGACGCTGTTCAACGGCCGGCTTGCGGCGACGACCTTCGCCAATCCGGACCTCGTCGCGTTCGCGCAGGCGATGGGACTGGAGGGACGCCGGGTCAGCGAGCCGGGCGAGCTTCGGGCGGCGCTCGCCGAAGCCTGTCGAGCGCCCCGGTCGAGCCTGATCGACATACGCTTCGACCCGGACGTGATTCCCGCGCTCCGTCCGCGAAGCGTCCTGATCACCAAGGGCATGGGACTGCCCGATCCGACCCCCGGACCGGAGACGACCCGCGCGCTGATAAGCATGCTGAAAGACCGTTGACGATGCTCGATGCGACGCGCCTGCAGATATTCCGCCAGCTAAGCGCCAGCCCCGAGCGCGCTTTCCAGGTCGTCTACGACGTGGAGCGGTTCCCCGACTTCATGCCCAATATCAGCGCTGCCACGGTGCTGGAATCGACCCCCGAGCGGCGGGTGGTTGCCTGGGAAATGGAGATAGACGGCGCTCCGCTGGAATGGACTGAGGAGATCACCTACTCGCACGCCGCTCTGCGCACCTCCTTTCGCGCCCTTACCGGCGTCTTCGACCGCTTCGACGGACATTGGCAGGTCAGCGCGGAGGGCGCCGGCTCTCGGGTCGATCTGTTGATCGAATATGATCTGGGAGTGCCCGAAATCCAGGAGATCATCGGACCGATCCTCAAGGTCCGACTCACCGAGAATCTCGAAGCCATGCTCGAGAATATCGAGACCCGCGTGCGCGGCGCATGACGGCCCGCGAAGGGACGCCCTGTTTCGCGCTGCTCGGCCACCCGGCCGATTATCCGCATTTCGTTCAGCTGATCGAAAATCGCGACGGCGCCGGAGTCGCCGACCGCATCCGCAGGCATGAAGCCGCCTTTTCCAGCTTCATCGACTGGATGCCGCCCTACGCCACCTCCTACCGGCCGGTTCTTCGGACGCCTGCCCACGAGATGGAGGGAAGGCTGCTGATCTGCCCGATCCTTCCGCAGCAGCTGACGACGCCGCAGCAGCTGAAACGGGCTTATGAAAAAGTGAGTCAGGCCTGTCGGCTGGCGGCGGAGCTGGGTGCCCCGGTGATCGCGCTCGGAGGCTTCACCTCGATTCTCGCCGGTCCGCGCGCAAGCCGCCTGTCTTCGGACCTCGGCCTGACCATCACGTCCGGAAACGCACTGACCGCCGCCCTGGCGGTCGCTCAGCTCCACGATGCCTTGGGCACCGCGAATGCGATTTCGGAGCCGGTGGCGATCCTCGGCGCGACCGGAGACATCGGACGAACCTGCGCCCACCTTCTGGCCGAATCGGGAACCAGGCTGCGCCTGGTGGCGCGCGACCCTGTCCGGCTTGAGGCGCTTCGCTCGGCTTTGGGGGGCGCGGCCGAGATCGTCTCCCTAGACGAGGCCGTCTCCGGGACCCGTGTCATCATCGCCGCGACGAGTTCGACCGAACCGCTGATCGCGCTGGCCAAGCTGCGCCCAGGCGCGGTCGTCGCCGACGTCGGATTTCCCAAGACGATCGTCCGGGCCAGCGAGCGGCCCGACGTGACGGCGTTCGACGCCGGCCTTGCACGGCTGCCGCACGACATGGGGCTCGAAGCCTACACGAATCTCGGCCGTTCCGACCTGCTCTACGGATGCTTCGCGGAAGGGATCGTGCTCGCCGCTCGTCCCGACCTCGCCCACCTCGCCAGCCTCCAGGGCGAGGCCAATGGAAGCAAGGCACGAATCCTGTTGGAGGCAGCCCTCGGGCTCGGGCTGCGGCCGGGGCCTACGTCACGCGATGCGAGCCCCTGCCAAGCCTCGCAAGCGGCATAAGCGCCCGTGGAGAATGGTTTTTACGATGACCCGAGAAGAACGAATCGGCGATGAACTCCGGGCCCTGGTCGCCGAACGCCTAAGAGTGGATCCGGCACAGGTCCGGGTCGACGGGAGGATCATCCAGGATCTGGGACTAAGCTCGATCGACCAGGTCGATTTCCTTCTGGATATCGAAGAACGCTACCCGCCGTTCGACCTTTCCGCGCCCGAGGTCGCCGATCTCACGACGATCCGGGACCTCGCCCGGTGGATCGCCCAAGTTTCTCCCTAACGTGTCCCCGCGTCCGCCGCGTCGGGCGACAATATCCGGCACGCTTCGACCCAGGCCGCCATGGTCTCCGCCGTGGAATCGGCCCAGCGGACGAGGGCGTCGCCCCACAAGAGGGGGTGGGCGACCCGTGCCAGGTCGGTAAGATCGTCGGCGATGCGCAGATAGGCCTCGCCATAAGAGCCGGCCGGGCGAACCGGAGCTTCCAGCATGTCCAGCAGCGCTTCCTGAAGGACCATTCCGGGCAGCTCGAAAGCCATGTCCCGAAGCAGCGCATGGGGATTGCGCCGGTGCTCGACCAAAGGCGGACCGACGAGGATCCGCTCGCCGAGGGCCGCGACGGCGCGGGCGGCGAAGCAGCCCTGCAGGATGTCGCCGAACCGGTCCATTCTCACATTCGGCACGATCTCGCCCATTCGCACGTACCACCAGGCCGGCACGACGCGCCGGGCGGCCGCGACGTTCTGGCTGCTCATCGCGAGCAGACCGCCGGGCGCTACGAACAAAGGCGCTTGGGCGGACGCACGGTGCACGACCGGGGCCAGCGCGGCGCGGGTCGCCGCGTCGACGTCGGGCTCGCCGAGCCACAGTCCGAGATGCAGCGGCGCACTCGCCCGCACCGGCGCCGCGGAGCGGCGCGCGCGCTCGGCGCCGCGCCGGGAAACGGGATGTCCGCGCGGGAAGATATGGACCGGCTGGGACGGATCGCCGTAGGCGGAGCCGCAAACCAGCAGCTCGCACGGATTGAGCCAGGGTCCCGGCGTCTCGAGCTCGAAAGCCTCCAACGCGCCTCCGACCCGGCCATATCTGCCGATGAAGTCCGCCGGGTCGACCGGCACATTGTCGTCGTCCAGCAGAACGACCACGTCGACGCCCCGGCGATAGGCTTCCAGCATCCCGAGGTTGCGCCGGTTGTCCGAGCGCCAGGGAATGTGCCCGGCGAGGCCCGGAACCTGCGCAAGCCATTCCTTCTGCGCGGCCACGTCCATCCAGACGATGTCATGCCCCTCGGCGGCGGCACGGCGCAGCGCGGAGCCGCATTCGTCCGGCGTATTCTCGTCGCCGACGATGATCATGCAGACGCGCCCGTCGCCCGCCGCGAGAAGCGGCAGGAGCCCCGAAACGAAGCTGCCGTTGTTGATCGTGGTGATCACGATCGCAATCGTCGAGGCGGGGTCGGGCGGTACGGAGGCTGTCATGCGCATTCACGAAAGCTAGACAAGCGCCGTGCCCGTTCAAGCGCAAAATCCCGTGGGGCGGGTCCGGCGGTCAACTCCCCGGCTCCGACGGGGCTGCGGCGCGCGACATCGCCGCCCAGCGCGCGCGCACGTTCCAGGCCGTGAGCACTGCGTTCGGACCATAAGCGAGCGCGAGGATGAAGGTGGGGACGACCCTGCTCCAGTCCCCCGACAGGCACGAGGAGACGGTCGCCGCTACCAGCAGCGCGGACGAGGCCCAATCGAACGCCAAGGGCGGCAGCTGTGCCTTCAGCCAGGATTTGGGGCTTCCTTTCAACACCGCCACCTGCCCCGCCTTGGGCGTGGCGACGAACTCGACCTTGCGGCGGCTCAAGAAATCCCAGATCCCGAACAGGAAACTCGTCATCGTCGCGGCGGCGTAGGGACCGGCAAGGGCGAGCAATTTCACGCGTCGTCGCCAATCGCCGGGATGATAACCTCTCACCGCGAGGATGAGCGCGATCACGGCGGGCGGCGCGATGAACAGGCCGGTCAGCAGCCACTCGGCGTAATGCGAGCGCCGGTCGGTCCCGGCCCGACCGATGGACATCGCCAAGCCGAGGAGCAGAGTGAGAAGAATGGTCGAATGGGGGACGATCGTCGTCCATTCCATGAGGCTCGCCCAGGGCGTCCGCTTTCGCCCGCGGACTCCGGGCACGGCATCGAACGAGGCTTGTAGGACGGCTCGCGTCCAGCGCCGCTGCTGGGCACGGAAGGCGAGAAGATCCTCCAGCGCGTCGTCGTCGGCGAGCGCGTCCGGCTCCCAGACGATGCGCCAGCCCGCGGCGGCCGCCCGATAGCCGATGTCCACGTCCTCGGCGGTCAGCGGCTCCTCTTTCCAGCCGCCGAGATCTTCGATCACCTGGCGCTTCCAGACCGCGGCGCTGCCGAGATAATAAGCGGGAAGCCCCAGCTGCGAGCGGGTCTCATATTCGTAACGGAACAGATATTCGAACGCGGCCGCCTGAAGCGCCGTCAACGGCGAGGCGAGGGCGTTGGGGAATTCCCAGCGCGCCTGCACCGCCGCGACGTCGGGCTGTGCGAGAGCGCCCGTCGTCCGAAGCAGGAATTGCGGACGCGGCCGGCAGTCGGCGTCGAAATAGGCGATGAAGTCCACGCCGCGCGCCGCGGCGATGCCGTGGTTCAGCGCGCCCGCTTTGTATCCCGAGCGGTGGCCGCGGTTGAGATATTCGATTGCCAGGCCCGGCTTCGAGTTTCCGGCGATGGCGGCCTGCGTCGCCTCGGCATCGGCCCCGCTGCTGTCGTCGAGGATTTGAACGACCAACCGGTCGAGGGGCCATTCGAGCGCATGGATCGACTTGAGCAGCGAGGGCAGGATCCTCGCTTCGCGGTAGGTCGCGACCTGGATGGCGACCATCGGTAAGTCGGCACTCGGCGGAACCGGAGCCGCCCGGACCCGCCGCACCGCCAGGATCAGCAGCGCGAAGCGAAACTGGGCGAGCACGAACAGGCCGATCAGCAGGTCGGTGAGGATGCCCACGGCGAGCGTCATCGCACCGTCCCGGGCGGCCTCGCCGGCAGCGCCCCGCGCCATGGCCCCGTCGTGCAGCGGCTTCGGTTGGTCGGCACGGACAGGTCTCCGGCCTAGGCCAGCCGCTCGCGCGGCAGCCCGCGCGCGACCAGGAGGCTCGCGACCAGGAATATCGCGCACAGCGCGGCCGGCGCCGCATTGGGCAGGTGAGCGAGGATCGTGCCCGATCGCAGGCCGCCGCCCGCCGCCGGGGCGGTGACGAGTCCCCCGCCGCTATGCGCGAAGAGGAGGCCGCTCGAGGCGGCTCCGACCGTTCCTCCCAGCCGGCGGAAGAACTGGAGCGTGCCGGAGATGGCGCCTTGGCGGCCCGCGGGAGCGATATGTTGCGCGAACAGGCCGTTCAGTATCTGAAGCGGCCCGAAGCCGAGGCCGATCGCGAAGATGGCGACCGGGAGCCAGAAACGGCTGGCCCCCGGGATCGCCGCCAGCAGCAGCAGGTTGAGAAGAGTGAAGCCGATCGCGGCGAGGGTCGTGTCGCGGAGCCGCCCGGTCATCCCGATGATCCGGCCGCCGGCGAACGCGCCGCCGGCGATCCCGGCGGAGAATGCCACCATCATCGTGCCGGCCGCCTCCGGGGTAAGGCCGAGCGTGATCTGAAGATGGATGGGGATCGATATTCCGAAGGCGAGCAAGGCCGCGGAAGTCGTCGCGCCCAGCGCGCAGGATCGCCGGACCTCTCCGATAGCCAGCAGTTGCGGCGACAGGATCGGGCGGGCCACGCGGTGTTCGAGGGTCCAAAGCGCCAGCAGGGCCGAGACCAAGGCGGCGACCGCGCATACCTGGCCGGCCAGCCAGCCGTTCCGGAGCGCGTAGATGAGCACCGTCGAGGCGAGGACCGCCGACGCGATCAGCAGCAGGCCACCGAAGTCGAAGCGTTCGATACGGGCGGGAAGGTGCCGGCGTGGCGGGCCGACCCGCCAGAGCGCCAGCAGGATGAGCGGAAGCTGGAGGAAGAACACCATCTGCCATCCGGCGATCGTGACGCCCAGCGCGTCGATGCCCATCCGGCCGCCGACGAGTCCGCCCACCGCCGGAGCGAATGCGGTGGCGACGGCGAACATGAGGCTGAAGCCGCCGGCCGTCCGGGCGCGGTCGCGGATCGACGACATGTCGGCGTAGAGCGCGATTCCGCCGGTGAATATCGCCGAGCTCGCAACGCCCTGGGCGAAGCGGAACAGCGCCAGTTGCAGCGCCGCCGGGGGCAGCGCCGGCGCATCCTTCCAGACTCCGGTCAGGGCGCACAGGAGCGTGGTCGCGAAGAGCAGCCACAGCCCGATCGAAACGGTCATATGATGTCCGCGCGAGTCGCCGAACACGCCCCAGGCCGGCGCGCCGATGGCGGTCCCGAGCGCATAGCCGCCGGCAAGCCAGGTCAGGTACTGAGCGCCGCCGAGGTCCCTTGCGATCGAGGGCAGCAGGATGGCGATGACCGCCCCGTCCAGAGCGCCGAGAAAGATCCCTATGCCGATGCCGGACCGAAGGGCCTTTGGAAATCCGGAAGGCCCGGAAACCGGCGGCATTCCCAGCGGCAGGGCCGAGCCGCGATCCGCGCTGTCCAAGCTCTTCCCCCTTTTCGCCCGACAAGGCTTCCGCCGGAAAGCCTGCCCCCGGACAAGAACTAGCCAGATTGACGGTGAGGTACACCCCTAAACTTGAGACTAAATCCTGATTACTTCCCGCTCTCCAACCGGCTTCGGCGCGCTTGCGCCACTATGGAGATCCCGGTTGTAACGATGTTCGGAGGCGAACACGACCTGCCGCCTTTGCGGCCGGACCTTGCCGCCGAAGCAGCCGCGGGCGCGATGCACACTTGTTCAACTCGAAATAGAACTTTACCATCGTCTGCGGAGGGGGGGATTCAAGGCTTTGGACGTCGAGTCCGCCTTGGCCCCTGGGATTTTGCTTCGCCTGCGTCGACTTTTTCGGCGGGTGCGGCGCTTTGAGGGGAGATTGCTTCGTGCTGATCGCAACGAATACCTATGAGCCGCACCTAGAGTCCGATCCGCACGGCCTGGACGCCGTCATCGCCCGGACCTTGCCCGAGCTGGCGCCGGAGGTGCGTAACGGGCAGCTCAGCCGCGAACGCGCGATCGAGATCATGCGGGTCGCCGTCGAGCGCTATTATCCGGATTGTTCCTATGCCTTCGGGCACGGCTCGGCGCTGACCGGCGCCTACAAGCCTTATTCCGATCTCGACGTGATCGTCTTCGTTCCCGAGGGTGAGCATTGGGAGATTCGCAAGGAGCTCGTCGAAGGCTTTCTGGTGGAGTTTACGAGCTTCACCATCAACGCCATCCATCTGATGACGATGCTGTCCTTCTACATCCGCCTTCCGCTCGGCCTGGTCGCCGCGGACGGCGAGATCGTCGTCGACAAGGACGGCGGCGCGCAGGCGTTCCAGGATCAGCTGCGCTTCATGCGCGAGGCGTTCTTCGACGTCGACCAGTCCGAGGCCGTCGCTCGGGTCCGCGAGCAACTGTTCACGATGCTCCTCGAATTCCGCAAGAGCCATGCGCCGGAGGTCGTCCGGGCGGTGGCGTTGACCGGCTATCACGTCATGATGTCCGCGATCACGCTTTCGAACAACTTCTGGAACCATCGGCCCAAGCATCTCGCCAAGCATGAGGATCTTCCCGGCGCGGCGCGGATCGCCGAGCTGCACGCCGCGATCGCCGCGGTGATGCACGGCGATATCGGGCCGATCGTCGGCTTGGTCGAGGCGCTCCTGAACGAGCTCGGCGGTCCCGTTTGGAAGGGGCGGGTCGTCCGCCAGACGGTGAAGCCGGAATATGCCCCGGTCGTCCAGATGCTTCTCAACCTCGCCAACGCGGAATGACGGCCTGATCGGCGAAGGTGCGGCGGCGGCCGGGATTCGTCCCGGCCGCCGCAGCCCCGTTCAGTCCGGCTAGAGCGTCTCGCCCGCCGCCGCGCGCGCCGGCGCGACGGCGCAGGCCTCGATCGCCGCGACGGCATTGGCGACTCCCCGTTCGGCTCCGATGGTCGCGCCGAGCTCCGCGGCGCGCTGGCGGATGGCGGGACTCGAAAGGGCGACCGCGATGGCCCGCGCCAGCTTCGACCTGGTCAACTTCGCGACGGGGATCGGCCGCGGCGCAACGCCGAGCCTGTTCAGGCGCCAGGCCCAGAAGGCCTGATCGGCCGCGAATGGGATCACCACCGAAGGCACCCCCGCACGGAGGGCGGCGGCCACCGTCCCGGAGCCGCCATGATGGACGACCAGCGCCATCTGGGGGAACAGCCATTCATGCGGGACGTCGTCGACCAGGAACGCGTCTTCGGGAACGAGGCTCGGGCGCAGCCCGGCCCAGCCGGACGACATGATCACCCGGCGGCCCGTCTCGGCGACCGCGCGCATCACCACGTCCGCAACGGCTTGGGGATTGGCGAAGGTCATGCTGCCGAACCCGATATAGATGGGCGGCGGACCCGCGGCGATGAACGCGACGAGCGCATCGGGAGGCTGCCAGCCGGGCGGCAACGGCCGATGCCAGAAGCCCGTGGTCACGACATGCGGCGGCCAGTCGCGGGCTTCCGGCACCATCGCCGGGGAATAGGCCATGAGCAGCGGCGATGCCGGGTCTTTCAGCAAAGTCATGAAGCCTCGGAAGCGCCGGGGACCGAGGCCGAGTACGGACCGGCGCGCGACGTTGACCGGTCCGGCGATGAGCGCCCAGATTGCGGTCCAGGTGAAATAGTGGCTCAGCCGGTTCAGCCAGCCGGGCCATGCGCTCGCCAAAGGGAGGATCAACGGCGTCGGGAACGCGGCTGTGGGGAAGGACGGGAACAGCAGGGAGTGAACCACGGGGATGCGCCAGCGCTCGCCGAGATCGGCGGCGAGCGACAAGGTGAGCGTCGCGGAAACGAGGAGATCCGATCCCGCCGCTTCGCGTTCCGCCGCTCTCATGGCGCGGACGCTGTGATCCCGAAGGTTACGGCGCTGCATTCGAAAGGTCCTGATAAATCCGCCTCCCGAATTGATGAACGCTTCGATCTGCGCCTTCTGGTTGAGGTCCACCGACCTGTAGTCGATCGCCGTCCCGGCCGCCGCCTCCACCAGTTCCGCCGGTCCGATGAGGCGAACTTGATGGCCACGTTCTATAAGTTCGCAGGCGAGTGCGACGCACGGCTGGACGTCACCGCGGGAGCCGAACGCGACGATCGATATCAGCATGGACGGCGACGCCACATCATCAATACTTCCCCGGATCCGAAGGCTTGCTTCCCCCGATCGTCGAGGTTGCGGAGGCTTGCGGCCAGCGTCGCCTCCGCCTCCAGCGACCCTTGCCCATCTTAGACCGTCCTGAACGCTGTCTGACAAAGGAAAAACGAAGACTTTCGAGCGATCCGAAGTGCGTTGACAAAGATCCTATGGTGAGGGACGCTCCTGAAATGCTTTCAGGATTGGTCTTTGCATCCCGGACTGCGCAACGAAGGGAGTAAGGCCGCCGATCGGGAACAGGTGCGTCGCGGACATGCGGTGCGGCGTGGGGGACAGGGTGCAGCGATCAAATCTGAAGGAGGAGGCGGTCGGCCTCCCGACCAGTGCCGCCGTCGCGAAGGTTTTGAACGCGCCGCGCGCCGCTTTGGCCGACTGGCCCAGCCCGCTCGACCGGATCGATCACCCGACGCTCGGCCCGATCCTCGTCAAGCGCGACGACGTCGTGGGCTTCGGAGGGCTGGCGAGAAGCGGCGTCAAGGCCCGCAAGCTCGAGGGCCTGTTCGGCTTCATGCTCGAGCGCGGGATCGGCAAGGTTTCCATCCCGTTGGGGAATATCACCAATCTCGGCGCCCCGCTGATCCACCACGCCCGGCAGCTCGGCATCGACGTCGAGATACTGATCGTCAACCGGCCGCGCATTCCCAAGGCGAAACGCGAAGAGATATTCGGGCCGTTCGCCGACAGCGTTCGCCTGATGGACGCAAGCCACGTATCGGCCTTCGTGCGCCTCGTGACCGCCCATTCGGCCGACCTGATAAGGGGCAGGCGCGCGCTCATCACGGCGCCTAGCCCGGCGCATCCTTCCGCCATCGTCGGAGCGGCACGGGGCTATATCGAAGCGGTCTCCCAATCCTGGCAGCAATTCGGTTGCTTCCCGAGGAGCGTCTACATCGCCTCGGCCGCGGGCAGCACCGCGGCCGGCTTCGGGCTCGGCGAGGCCTTGATGCGGGCGGCCGGTGCGCCGGCGGTGGAGATCGTGGCGGTCCAGGTCGTGCCGGAACCGATCCGTCTGTGGCTCAACTGGTTCGTCTTCAGGGCGCGCCGTCATCTCAAGATCGAGGGGCCGGTCAGCACGAACTTCAAGGTGATCGCCGAACCGAGGAACCTGCCCTACGGCCGGTTCGACGACGCTCATGTCGCGGTCTGCGCCAGGGTCGAGCAGGCTTTCGGCCTTGCGATCGATCCCATTTACGGCGGCAAGTCCTGGTCGGTCATGGAAGAGCGGGAGGCCTCGGTCACCGCGGCGCGCCCCGTCCTGTTCTGGCATTGCGGCTACACGCCCAATTGGATGAACTATGCGCGCGAGGGCGAGGAGTCCAACGCCTCGCCGGGCACCAGCGGCTTTCGCGACGGGTCATGACGGACGACTTCTCCCGTTACGCGTTGATCATATTCTGCCTCTTCGCCGGGATCGAATTCCTCGTCGTTCGGCTCCGCGGTCATGAGTATCGCTTGAACAGCACGTTGAGCAATCTTTGCATCGCCATGCTTGCTCTCGTCATGGGATACTTCTTCATCCTGATCGATGTCGGGATCTATGTCTGGATATATAATCATTGGCGGCTCGTTCAGCTGCCGGGTCCATGGCTGTGGATATTCGCGTTCGTCGCCTACGATTTCTGTTATTACTGGCTGCACCGGTGCAACCACCGGATCAACTTCTTTTGGGCTACTCACATAGTCCATCATTCGGGTGAGGATCTCAATCTTACGACGACGTTGCGGGTGGGACCGGCCGGCTTCCTGTTCAACTGGCTGTTCTACTTTCCGCTGGCGATATTCGGAGTCCCGTTGCCGGTCTACCTCGCCATGGGAAGCCTGAACCTGATATATTCGTTTTGGGTGCACACGACCGAGGTCGGATCGCTGGGATGGTTCGACCGCTTTTTCGGGTCGCCTTCGAACCATAGAGTTCATCACGGGCAGAACGAATATTGCATCGACCGCAATTACGGCGGCGTTTTCATGATATGGGATCATATCTTCCGCAGCTTCTCGGACGAGAAGCCGCGAGAGCCGATCGTCTTCGGGACTAGAGGAGGCTTGTCGCGGTGGAACCCCGTGGCGGCCACGACGCATCAATTCGGCGAGCTTTGGGCGCAAAGCCGTCATGCGCCGAACTGGCGGGCCGCGATCCTCCTTTGGCTGCGGAGCCCGGGATCGATCGCCGGCGGCGGCAAGTCGCAGGCACTGCCCAGCCCCGACCGGTTCGTGAAGTACGACGTCCGACCGGACGCCGGCATCCAGGCCTATCTCGTCGGGCAGTTCGCCGTGACCCTCGCGATCACCGCCTATATCTTCACCTGCCTGCCCACCTGGCCCGTCGCGATGACGCTCGCCGCCGCCCTGCTCATCGTCGCCAAGATGTGGATCGTCGGCGCCTTCCTGGAGTGCGATCCGAGAGCCGTCAGAGGCGAGATGATGTGGTGGCTGGCCGCGCTCGTTCCCGCCGGCTATCTCGGCCCATGGCACGGCGCCACGTTGATCGCGGGCGGCGCCGCTTCGATCTTCATTCTGCTGTCCTTGTCGCCGCCACGGACGAGAACGGCCGGGGGCAAGCGGATTGACCCGAATCCCTCCTGAGGATTCCCGCGCGAGCCTAACAGCCGGCGCCCTCGCGGCGGGCGACGGCGCGTTCGGGCCTCTCGCGGCCGTCGGCGTCGCTCCCGAGCCCGACGGGATAGCGGCGCGGATGAGCGGCGGTCCGGGCGGCGAGGGCGGTGGGAGCGGACGCGCCGGGCGGTTGAGCGCGGGCCAGCTTGCGGCCTTCGGGGTCGGCGGCGTGGTCGAGGGCGCCGGCTACGGCGCGCTTCAGATGTTCCAGTTCTTCTATATGACGGCGGTCTGCGGACTATCGGGTACGCTGACCAGCCTCTCGATCGCTGTGTCCCTGATCGTCGACGCCTTGGCCGACCCCTTCATCGGATCGGTCTCCGACAATCTTCATTCGCGCTTGGGCCGGCGGCATCCGCTGATGCTGCTCGGCATCCCGCTTTCCGGTCTGGCGCTGGGCCTCACCTACTCGCTGCCCCGCGGCATGGGTCAATATGCGATATTCGTCTACTTCACCTGCGTCTCGCTCATCTACCGCCTCGGATTGTCGGCGTTCATCCTGCCCCACACGGCAATGGGCTTCGAAATTTCGGGCGATTATCGGGAGCGGACGACGCTTCGGATCGTAACCGGCGTGTTCGTCACTCTGGCGACCGTTACGTGCATTTCGCTGGGGATGCTCGTCTTCATGCCGACCGGCGAAGCCGTGCTGAACCGTGCCGACTACGTCCCGTTCGGCTGGACCATCGGGCTGCTTCTCGCTTCCGGAGGCACGCTTTGCTGGCTGACGACGCTGCCGATGCGCTTGAGAATGCGGGGACCGACGGCGGCGAGCGCTTCCGAGCGATGGCGCCTGCGGGTCGTGGCGGCGGAGGTCTTCTCCAATCCTGCCTTCCGAACGATCTTCTTCACGGCCATGATCTGGTTCATCGCAGGCGGGATCGTCTTCGCTCTCGCACTCCACGCCAACCGCTTCTTCTGGCGTCTTCCCAACTGGGCTATACAGGCAACCTCGATCGCCATGCCGGTGGGGGCCTTGCTCTCGATCCCGGTCTCGGCCGCGGTATCGAACTTCGAAAAACGCCGGGTCGTGATCGGTGCGCTGCTCGTCATCTTCGCGCTCGGCGTTTCCCTCGCGCCTTTGCGGATCGCCGGGTTGCTGCCCGTCAACGGGCCTCTGCTCTACGGCATCCTGATGGCTGCGTCGGCCCTCTACGGTATGGCTTCGGCGTGCATCTCGGTGTTCTTCGGGTCGATGGTGGGTGACGCCGTGGACCAGCATGAGCTCCTGTTCGGCACGCGTCGGGAGGGGTTGTTCTTTTCCGGGATGACGCTGTCCGCGAAGGTCGGCGGCGGGTTGGGGGCGATTTCAGGCGGGCTGATGCTCGATGCGATCGGATTTCCGCACGATCCCGGTCTTCTGGCCGCGGACGCTTTGTCGACGACGCAGATCGATGGACTGGGTCTCATCCAGGGGCCGCTGGCGGCGCTGCTCTTCGCGTCGTCGCTGATATGGCTCAGGCGCTATCGTATCGACCGGGCGGAGCATCGGCGCATCCAGGCCGCTTTGTCTCGACGGGACCTGCAGGACGACCCGTGAGGTCCCGCTGGTTGCGCCGCCGACAAACGCCGCCGCCCGGTCCGGGCGCAAATCGGCGATGGGTCGCGGCAACCTCCTAGGCGGCGGTCGTTCGACGACGGGTGAATAGCGCTCGTGCCACCAGCATCAGGACGCCGACCGTGATGCACGTGTCCGCGACGTTGAAGACCAGGAAGGGATGCCAGTCGCCGAAGTGAAGATCGAGGAAATCGACGACGTAACCAAGGCGGGCCCTGTCGACGATATTGCCGATCGCTCCGCCCAGCACCAACGCAAGCGCCGTGACGTCTTTTCCGTTCCGCTCGCGCCACAGCCAGATCAGCACGGTCAGGGCGATGGCGCCGGTGAACCCGACCAGCACCCAGCGCCGCAAGTGCGTATCGGCAGCCAGGAAGTTCAGCGAAATCCCGTTATTCTGCACCCAGGTAAAGTTGAAGATCGGCAGGAGCCGAATCGATCCGACGGTCTGCAGGTCGAGGACGTCGACCGCGATCCACTTGCCAAGCTGATCGAGAGCGACGACGACCAGCGCTATCGCCAGGCCGCGGACCCGGCTGGCCCTAGCTACTTCATCCATCCTCAGCGACCTCTCGAGGGACCCCGCAAACTTCCATGGCTCCCCGTGGAAGTGGGCTCGCTATCGTCGTTCCGGTCGGCGTGCGCAAGAGCAGTGCGGGCGCCTTGCGTGCGCCGGGCGTGCCCCGATCGGTGGAATGGGTGAACGATTGCAGCTCGGCTTGTGGCGAAATGCTTATGATGTATCTTGCGGACTCGGGCGGGCTAAGTGGGGGTCAGCACAGTGCAACTACTCGATTCGGCGCTCATGCTTCCGTTGCTTGCACAATGAACGTGCAATGGCCCGAACCGGAGCATCGCGGCTCATGGATGCGCGCTTTGCTCTGGCAGCACGCGCTTCCGCTTTGGTGGCGAAAAGGCGCTGACCATTTGCGAGGCGGATACCATGAGGCACTAAGCTTCGACTTGCGCCCGCAAGGAAGCGTGAAGCGGCTGCGACTTCAGGCCCGGCAGGTATTCGTTTACGCGCAAGCGGGTCGTCTCGGATGGGACGGGCCCTGGCGCGAAGCTATGCTGCATGGATTGGGGTTCCTTCTCGAGCGCTACTTTCGCGCCGACGGGCTGATGCGCACGGCGGTCGATGGGGATTCGGCCGACGAAGTGGATCTCTACGATCAGGCTTTCGCCTTGCTGGCTTTCGCAAGCGCCTACCGATCGACCGCGTCGGATTTCTGGAAAATCCGCGCCGAGGCGCTTCTGGATGCGATGGACGAGCATCTCGGCCATCCGATCGCGGGCTATTTCGAAGCGTCTCCCGAGCCGCTGCCGCTAAGGTCCAATCCTCACATGCATTTGCTCGAGGCGCTGCTCGCCTGGGTCGAAGCCGGCGGCGGCGGAGCGTTCGCTCGGCGCGCGCGGGCAATTCGAGACCTGGCGCTCGACCGTCTGGTCGACCCCGCCACCGGGATCATCGGAGAGCGATACGACCGCGACTGGCTTGCGCTGAACGAGGGGCGAGGCGACTGCATGCCCGGCCATCAATATGAATGGGCCTTCCTCCTCCACCGCGCGAACGAACTGCTCGGAGAGGCCGACTGCCGACAAGTCCTGACGGGGCTGGTTGGCTTCGCCGAGCGGCATGGCGTGCTCGACGGCAGGGTCGTGATGTGCGTCGATCGCACAGGCCGGCTATGCGACTCCGACGCACGGTTCTGGAGCCAATTGGAGCGACTTCGTACAAGCATCGCCTGCCCGGACGCCTTCCCGAGCGGCGCCGCCGCAGCCGCGCGCGAGAGCTTTGCCGCGGTTCGCGCCTATTGCGCCGGAGTTCCCGACGGCATGTGGAGGGATCGGGTGGATGCCGCGGGCGCGTGGGTGGAACAGCCCTGCCCGGGCTCGACGCTCTACCATCTGGTCAGCGCGTTCTCGGAGCTCGAGACGCCGCTCCACGATTTCGCCCAAGAGCCGTGCCGCGATCCTCGGGCCGGCGAGATCCACTTGGCCGCGCGCTAATTCCCGGCCGGAGTGCGATCGGCTCTACTCCGGTCGCCGCTTGCCTTAGGAGGAACTGGTACTTGCCCTTGGCTGGTGCGCCATCGGACGCGGCGCCCTGGCGCCGCGAGACCGTTTAGCGGGCCTGCCAGCCTTGATTTCCGGACGCGCAACCGGTTTAGCCCAAGACCGCTTCCGACCGGCATGTTCCCCCGCCACCTTCGCGGTGCTCCAGATAGGAAGTGGGCTCCGGATTTGTCGGGAGTGGCGTTCGAACAAAGCCGGGCGCAGGACCCTACGGAGAAGCCATGATCCCGCCCGAAACCCTGGACACAACGCAGATACCGGGAGGCGGCGAGCTTCGGCTGGTTCGGCGGGACGACGAATATCTGATCCTGCTCGGCGCCAATTCGCTGATGAGCAGCCGCCGCAGCGGTTCCGAAGTGGCGCTCGCCGAGCTCGCCTGCGCGCGCCTGGCCGGACGGCCGCGGCCGCGGATGCTGATCGGCGGCCTCGGAATGGGCTTCACCCTTCGCGCCGCCCTCGCCCAGCTTCCCGGCGATTCGGAAGTGGTGGTGGCGGAGCTGGTTCCCGGGATCGTCGAATGGGCGCGGGGGCCCATGGCTTATCTGCACGGCGGCAGTCTCGACGACCGGCGGGTGACGATCCGGGTCGAGGATGTGGCCCGGACGATCGGCGGCGCCCGGCGCGCCTGGGACGCCATCCTCCTCGACGTCGACAACGGCCCGGAGGGGCTGACGATCGAGGCCAATGACGGCCTTTACGCCGCCGGCGGCCTCGCCGCCGCCCGCGACGCGCTTCGCCCGGGCGGCGTCCTGGCGGTCTGGTCGGCCCACCCCGACCCCGGCTTCGTCGCCCGGCTTCGCCGCGCCGGCTTCACGGTCGAGGAGAAGGTCGTCAGAAGCGGGCCCGGCGGAAGAAAGGGCGCCCGTCACCTCATCTGGCTGGCGGCGGCAGGCGGGCGCAGCCGGAGTTAAATGGTCGTGACCGGGTCGCCCGACGCTTCCGGCTCGTCCTCGGCCGCGGCCTGGACGGCCTGACCCCATTGGTCCGCGAGGCACTTGGCAAGCGAGGCCATCGCGACCCGGCTTCCGGCGAGGGGAAGGGTGTCGAAGCTCTCCCGGCCCTGGGTGATCCGCATCCCGCTTGCGCTGGTGAAGGCGGAAAGGAAGCCGGACGCTCCTTGCGCGCCGGGCTTGACGGTGAAGAGGAAGCCCGGGCCGTCGCCGTCGATATGCTCGCGAGCGGTGGCGCTTACCGGAAGAGTCTCTACCCCGAGGAAATCGAGGTTGAGCTTGAGGTCTTTCCCGTCGCGCACGGTCCAGCCGCGATTCTGGAGAAGGAAGGCGATCTTGTCCTGGCCGGCGAATCCCCAGACGGAGATCATCGTTCCCTTGGGCGAGGTCGCCTGGACCATGCAGCCGTTCGGCATGGTGGCGAGCGCCCAGTCGCCGGAGGCTTGCGCCTGCGTCGCCTGAGCCGGAGCCGCCGGAGCCTTGGCGACCGGAGCCTGAGCGACCGCTGCGCCGGAAGGAGCGGCGATCAGAAACGCAACCATCATACGCCGGAACATGCTGGGCTCCTTTCGGTCCCTTCCCGTGAAGCGCAGAACCGCCGGTCAGGCCTTTTGTTGCAGTTTTTCCAAGCGCTCTAGCTATTTGCCCAAAGCGCCGCCGCCGCCGAGCGGTCTCGCGGCGGAAACGGGATCCGCCGGCGCAGCGTTTCCGAGAAGCGGCCGTCGACCCGTAGGCTCCAGCTAAGCGCACCGCTATAATCGGCGCCGTGATACTGGTTGACCGTGTCGAACCAGGCGGAATGTCCCTCGACATAGCTTTTCTCCCCGGTGACCGGGTCGAGCAGAAAGAAGGGCTTTTCGAGATTGGTTCGAAGCCAGATGAATTCGTGGCAGAGGTCCGGGCTGTCATGGTCGCGGTGCGCCGTTACCGCCCGGCCGCGTTCGTCGTAGAGGATCAGCATCCGCCCGGTCGCCTCGAAGGGCAAGGTGGCGAGGAAGTCCATCAGCTCGGCGAATTCCTCGGCTTCCGCGGAGCGCCGCCAAAGGTCGGTCCGGTCGAGATCGTAATAGTCGTCCGGCGCTTCGGAACGGGAGAGGTAGACCAGGCGGGTCCCGGGCAGGGTCGGCGCTCCGGCGTCCAGGACGAACGGTCCGGTATAGAAAGCGAGGTCCCGCTCGGCCGCGATCCGCCGCTCCAGCCGCTCGCGAACATAGCCGTCCAAGGCCTTCAACCGGTCGACGTCGATGAAGGTATCGAGGTCCTTGTAGGAGGGGTAGAGCGCGCCGCCCGTCACGGCCGCCGGGGGCCCATGGAACCGCAGCCCCGGTGCGGGGTTCTTTTAAAATTAAATGTCCGCATTTCCAACCTAAATCAAACTCTTGACCATCGAGCAGCAGGGGCGGCGATCCTAAGCCGCTGAACCTTGCCCCACCGATAGAAGTTCCACCCCCCTTTTGAGACGCGGTTCGCGCGGCTCGTTTCTGCTGCCTGGAGCGATATGAAGATATATGTCAGCGGCCTCTATTCGGGAGGCAATCCCCAGCCCGGCGTCGGCATCGTCCGATCCTTGAGGCAGGGATATCCGGACGCCACCCTGATCGGAGTCGAATATAACAATCGCGTCTCCGGCATCCACTGGAACGAGCTGGACGATTTGTGGGTGCAGCGGCCATGGGACGAGATCAACCTCGAAGCCTATGCCGACAAGGTGCGCTCGGCGTTGGACGAAGGCGGCCTGTGGATCTCCGGAAGCGACCTGGAGGCGATGTGGCTGGCGAGCGTCTTCCCCGGCGGCCATCCGAACCTGCTCGCTCCGCCGGCGGGCGCGATGAAGCGGATCGCCAAGCCCGCCGTCGAGGCGCACCGCGGCTTGCCGGTCAAGATCCCAACCTACGTCTCCACCGACCTTCCCGACTGGGAGCTTCACGCCTTCTGCCGGGCCCATAATTGGCGCGTTTGGCTGAAGGGCCCTTATTACGACGCCGCCCGCACCCCGAGCTGGGATGTCTTCGTGGCGGCCCGCGCCGCTTTGACCAAGGTCTGGTCGACCGAGCGCCTGTTCCTCCAGGCGCATGTCAGCGGCTATGAGGAGTCGGTGATGCTCGCCGCCTATCAGGGCGAGCTGCTCTCATGCGTGTCGATGCGCAAACGCGACGTCACCGCCGAGGGCAAGACCTGGGCGGGCGACATCAGCGCGGTCGATCCCGCCTTCGAGGCGACTTTGCGCCAGATGGTCAAGGCGCTGAACTGGACCGGCGGGGGCGAGCTGGAGATGGTCCGCGACCCTTCCGACCAATTGTGGCTTCTGGAGATGAACCCGCGCTTTCCGGCCTGGGTGCACGGAGCGACGATCGGCGGCCACAATCTGCCCGCCACCCTCGTCGAGGGCGCCACCGGCGTTCCTGCCCGCAAGACCGAGGTCCAGGCGAGCGAGTTCACCCGGGTCGTCCTGGAGGTGCCGGTCCGCGACGATTATCCGCTTCCGCCGCTGCCCGAGCCCTTCGCAGGCGCGGTCGGCCATTCGATGAAGCACCCGTCGGGCCTCACCTCGCTGGCCAAGCGGCTCCACAAGTCCAATCCGGAGCTGCTCGAGATCGTCGCCGACGACGGCCCCGCGGCGGACGGCAAGGCGGAGGTGCCGGAGAGCTTTCTCGCCGATATCGCCTCCTACGATCTCGCCAGCGTCGAAACTCCGCAGTTCCTTTATTTCGAGACGACGGCGGCCGGCTTGTTCAAGCGCGCAGCCGACCGGGCGCATCGCCTCGGCACGAACGAAGTCGAGGTCGTTTCCGGCTATTCGATCAAGACCAATCCGGACGAGCGGCTGATCCGGCTCGCGCTCGACAACGGCTTTTACGGCGAGTGCATCAGCCTGCTCGAAGTGCACAAGGCGCTGGAGGTCGGCTTCCGGCCGGACCAGATCATCCTGAACGGCCCCGCCAAATGGTGGCCGGAAGGCATGATGCCGAAGGAGCGGATGCACGCCGTCTTCTGCGACAGCGTCGCCGACCTGGAGCGCTGCGTCGCCGCGATGGAGCGCGGAGACATGTCGTCCAAGCATGTCGGGATCAGGATCCGCACCCCCAACGTCGTCTCGCGTTTCGGCATTCCGCTCGACAGCCCCGACACCTTCGCCAAGCTGATCGACGCCGTGGGAAGGCTCCCCTCGGACACAGCCTTCGGAGTCCACTTCCACATGGCGAGCTCCACCATCGGCGTCGCCGGCTGGTGGCATTTGTTCGAATCGATGATGAAATGGTGCCGCTCGATCGAGAAGCTGACCGGCCGGACGATCCAGATACTCGACATGGGCGGCGGCTGGTTCCCCGACGACTGGCATTCCGACGACGAGTCGAAGTTCGCCAAGGCCGTCGAGACGGTGAAGGCGATGCTTCCGGGGGTCCGCCAGATCGTCTCCGAGCCCGGCAAGGCGATGGCCCAGCCGTCGATGGCGCTCGCCATGCGGATACTCGAGATACAGGAGCATGAGGAAGACCATGTCGAGGCGGTCGTAGACGCCTCGATCGCCGAGCTTCCCATGTACGCCTTCCAGCCCCACCGGATCCTTCGCCAATGCGGCGAGACCGGCGCACTCCAGCCGCTCGGGCGCGGCAAGACCCACCTCATGGGCCGGCTCTGCATGGAGCATGACATCGTCGCCTCGAACGTCTCCCTGCCGGAAGGCACACGGGCGGGCGACGTCCTCATCTTCTGCGACGCCGGCGGTTACGACAGGAGCATGTCCTATGTATTTGGTAGAGGCTGACGGAGCGGTCGCCGAGCGCGGCGGAACCCAGACGGCCCCTGCGCCGAGGCCGAGCGACCGGTGGGAAAGCTTCCCGCCCAGCCGGCTGTCGCACCACGGCAAGGCCTGCTGCGATATCGCCCGCGAGTGGGTGGTGGGGATGGACTTCGCACAGCTGAACGGCGGCGACCTCACCAGCGGCCCCCGCTGGCTTCGCGAGAAATATAAATGGGGTCCTTCGCCCTGGCCGATTCACTGGTGCGAGGCGGTCAAGCGCAAGACGATCGACTGCGGAGCCCACGCGGCCCTGGCGCTCGAGGCGTTCACGGCCCGCGGCCTCACCGCCTTTCCGGCGCAGCTCGTCCAGAAATATAGCGAAGATTCGACCGAGCAGTGGCGCGGCAAATGGGCCGAGGAGGACGTCTCCTGCCACTGGCTGGACGGCGAGCATATCTATCACGAGGTAACCGCGCTTCAGGTCGGCGAGGACGAGGTGAAGATCTGGGACGCCAGCGCCGGAAGCTGGATCAATCCGCGCCAGGCGGGCGGCTATGGCAGTCTCGTCGCGATCCGGATCGTCGCCGACGGCCAGTGGGGCGGCGGCGACGGGCTGCGCTGGGGCGAGCGGCGGATCAAGCCGGGCCTGTGGGTGCAGATTTAAGCAGGAAGAAGACCCTCATCCCGACCTTCTCCCGCGAGCGGGAGAAGGGGAAGGCCCGCGCGTGCTCCTTCCCTTCTCCCGCTCGCGGGAGAGGGCAGGGTGAGGGTCTTCTTCCTCTTCTTCTTTGAAGCGTGGACGCCCGCTCAGCTGTCGTAGATCATCGCCGAAAAGGCGAGGTGAAGCGCCACCAGGACTCCGAAAACGACCGGCAGATAGATGTATTTCTGCCGCCAGCGCCGGGTGCGGTCCCACAGGCTTGCGCGGCGGACTGCGTCGATGAACTTCATGAAGCGCAGATCCTCGGCGACGTCGCCGGGCAGGAAGGCCGGCGGAGCGTCGATCGACGCCTTGTAGCGGGGGCGGCGGCCGTCATAGCCTTCGACCGTGCCGTCTCCGCGGAGGACGAGGTCCGGCGACTTGCCGGAGTGGCGGAGCACGATGAGGTCGGTCCCCTCGCCTTTGCCGAGCTCCGGGCGATAGCCCTTGCGGACGAGGGCGTGCAGGCGCTCGAGCACCGGCGAAGGCGGCGCCTCCGGCCCCAGCACCTCGATTCGCCGGGCGACGGCCTTGGCCTCCGGCGAGCCTACCCGCTCCAAAGTTTCGATCATCGCCGCGTCCCCGCTTTTGCGTCGTTTTGCCGGTAGATAGCCACAGGTGTCTTACGTTGGCAATCCACCTCGTGGCGGCCTGCGGCCGATCGCCGGAAGCTCATTGCCAAAAGAAAAGCCCCGGCCGCTCGCGGGGAGCGGCCGGGGCCTGTCTATTGCCGGGTTCGGCGCCTTACTGGATCGGAACCAGGTTCACCGCGGCGGTCTTGCCGCGCCGGTCCACCTCGAGCTCGAACTCGACTCGGTCGCCCTCGTTGAGGCTGGCCATTCCGGCCCGCTCCACCGCGGAGATGTGGACGAAGGCGTCGGGCTGGCCGTCGTCGCGGCTGATGAAGCCGAAGCCCTTCATGGCGTTGAAGAACTTGACGGTTCCCTGAGCCTTCTCACCGGTCAGCTGGCGCTGCGGTCCGCCGCCGCCGCCGGCAGCGGCGCCGAAGCCGCCTCCGGCCCGCGGCTCGCGCGGCGGAGCCCGATCGGTGACCGGGAGCGGATCGCCCTCGATCTTGAGGTCGGTCGCCGAGATCCGGCCGCCGCGGTCGACGAGGGTGAAGCCGAGCGGCTGCCCCTCGGCAAGTCCGGTCAGGCCCGCCTGCTCGACGGCCGAGATGTGGACGAACACATCCTCCCCGCCATCGTCGCGGACGATGAAGCCGAAGCCCTTCTGGCCGTTGAAGAATTTGACGACGCCCGTGCCTTCGCCGACGACCTGGGGGGGCATTCCGCCGCCGCCGCCGCCGCGTCCGCCGCCGAAGCCGCCACCGCCGCCGCCGCGGAACCCGCCGCCGCCGCCGCCGCCATAGCCGCCACCGCCGCCGCCGAAGCCGCCCCGGTCGCCGCCGCCGCCGCCGAAGCCGCCGCGGTCACCGCCGCCGTAGCCGCCGCCGCCGCCGCGCCCGCCGCCGAAGCCGCCGCGGTCCTCGAACCCGCCGCCGCCGCCACCGTAAAAGTCGTCGCCGCCAAAACCGTCGCGCTTATCTCTGCCGCGCCCGCCGCGCTCTCCGCGGCGCCCTCTGTCGAAACCCATGGTCCTTAGTTACTTTCCAGCGCCCCTGTCTCCCTTAGAACCACCGCGCCGGGCTGATCGCGCAAACGGTTCATGCGCCGTGAAACTTGGCGCACGCCCGAATCGCATAGCCCAAAAAGCGCAATCGGGCGAGCGCTTTCGTTCGGCGGCGTCAAGAGGGACCTAAGGGGGTGGTCCGAACCCGCCTCGCCGTGCAAAGGCGGGCACTTCCGGCAATCAGCTTTGGGGAAGACATGGCCGACATATTGGGCCTTTTCGCGCAGCCGGCCGCCTGGGCCGCGCTTGCGACCTTGATCGTCATGGAGGTGGTGCTCGGCATCGACAACCTCATCTTCGTGTCGATCCTGTCGAACAAGCTTCCGGAGGCGCAGCGGCAGAAGGCGCGCCGCATCGGAATCGGCCTCGCCCTCGTCATGCGCCTGGTCCTGCTCTCGACCATCGCCTGGATCGTCGGCCTCAAGGCGCCGGTCTTCGATCTCGGCCTGCAGGGCGCCGTCGGCCCGCACGGCGAGCCCGGTTTCGAGACGCAGTTTTCGTGGCGCGACCTGATCCTGATCGCCGGCGGCCTGTTCCTGGTCTGGAAGGCGACCAAGGAGATCCATCACAACGTCCAGCCGGGCGAAGAGGACGACGTCTTCGACACGTCGAAGGCCGTGCTCGGCTTCGGCTCGGCGATCGTCCAGATCCTGCTCCTCGACATCGTCTTCTCGATCGATTCGATCCTCACCGCCGTCGGGATGACCGAAAGCCTTCCCATCATGATCGCCGCGGTGGTGATCGCGGTCGCGGTCATGCTGTTCGCCGCCGATGCGGTGGCCAACTTCATCAATCGCAACCCGACGGTGGTGATGCTGGCGCTCGGATTCCTTCTGATGATCGGCGCGGTGCTGATCGCCGACGGCTTCGGAGTGCATGTGCCCAAGGGCTATATCTATGCCGCCATGGCCTTTTCGGCCGGAGTGGAGAGCCTCAACATGCTCGCCCGGCGCCGCAAGGCGCGCAAGGACGGGAAGGAAGGGAAGGAAGGGGACGGTCACTAGTGACTGTCCCGGTTCAGGCGGCGGTGCAGGCGAAGGGGTGACTGTCCCGCCGCAAGTCCCTATCTGCGCTCCATGACCGTCTATTTCCACGAAGAGGACCTGCCCGAGGGCGTTCTCGCCCCCGGCCCCGTCGCCGTCGACACCGAGGCGATGGGCCTGATAGCGGGGCGCGACCGCCTCTGCCTCGTCCAGATCTCCGACGGCGGCGGCGACGAGCATCTCGTCCGCTTCGCGCCCGGAAGCCGCTACGACGCGCCCAACCTCAAGGCGGTGCTCGCCGATCCGGAGCGATTGAAGCTCTACCATTTCGGCCGCTTCGACCTTGCCATCATGCGCGCCTATCTCGGCGTGATGGCGCAGCCCGTTTACTGCACCAAGACCGCATCGCGGCTGATCCGCACCTATACCGACCGGCACGGCCTCAAAGAGCTGGTCAAGGAGCTGCTCCAGATCGACATCTCGAAGCAGCAGCAATCGTCCGACTGGGGGGCACCGGAGCTTTCCGACGCGCAGAAGGACTATGCGGCCTCGGACGTCCGCTTCCTCCACCAGCTCAAGGAGAAGCTCGACGAGCGGCTCGAGCGAGAGGGGCGGATGGAGCTGGCCCGGGCCTGCTTCGATTTCCTCCCCCACCGGGCGCTGCTCGACCTTGCCGGATGGGCGGAGGTCGACATCTTCGCCCATGCGTGATTCCGATGGCTGAGGCCGATTCCGCCCGGCGGGACCGGATCGTCAAGCGCTCCTGGGCCCGCCCCGGCGGCTTTCACGACGTCTTCGTCCGGCTGCTCAGATCCTCCTTCCGAATCGCGGTCGGCGGGCTTCTCGCCTATCTCCTCCTGTCGCCGCTGGGCAAGGACAAGGAGGGGAGCTTCCTGCTCGACAAGAACAAGGTCGATGCGGCTCACGAGCGGATGAAGATGGAGGCCGCGCAGTATCGCGGCCTCGACAATCAGGGCCGCCCGTTCAGCGTCGACGCGGCGAAGGCGGTGCAGGCGACGTCGCGCGTGCCGATCGTCGATATCCAAGGCATGGCGGCCCGCATACAGCTGAAGGACGGCCCCGGCCTGATGCAGGCCGACCGCGCCCGCTATCACATGGACCAGCAGAAGGTGGATGTCGTCGGGCCGATCGTCGTCACCACCGGCGACGGCTATAGGCTCGAGACCCGCGACGTGAATGTCGACCTGAACAAGCACCAGCTGACCGGAAGCAACGGAGTCGAGGGGAAGATGCCGCTCGGCACCTTCACCGCCGGAACCCTGTCGGCCGACCTGCCGGGGCGGCGGGTGATGCTCGGCGGCCGAGCCCACTTGCATATCGTTCAGGGCGGCCTCAAGGGAAAGGCGAAATGAACCGGCTTCTTCCCGCCTCGATCGTCGGTGGCTCGGCCCTTGCCGCCCTCCTGCTCGCGCTCGCTCCGGCCGCGGGGCAGGTGTCGTCGCTCAAGGGGCATAACGGCAACGCTCCCGTCGACATCGGCGCCGACCGGGTCGAGGTCGAGGACCGCGCCGATCGCGCCGTCTTCTCCGGCAACGTGGTGGTCAAGCAGGCGGAGCTGACCCTGACCGCCGCCCGGCTGACCGTCGCCTATTCGGGCGGCGGCAACGCGAAAATCCGACGGATCGACGCGAGCGGCGGAGTGACCGTCACCAGCCCGTCCGAGCGGGCGGTGGGCGACTTCGGGATTTACGACGTCAGCCGCAAGATCATCACCTTGATCGGCGGAGTGACCCTGGTGCGCGAGGGCAATCGCGTGAACGGCGGCCGGCTGGTCATCGATCTCGACACCGGCCGGGCGGTGATGGATTCGCCGGGCAGCGCGAAATCGGGCGGGCGGGTCACCGGCACGTTCACCGTTCCTCAAAGCGCCGCGCCGCAAAAGCCGGGCGCCTAGGGTCCGCACGTGATGGCGGGAACGGCGGACCGCCCGCTTTTTTGGTCCATGCACGAACCCTGCCAGTTGAGGCGCGGCGCTCACCCGCGTAAGTGTCGCGGGGGGAAGGGAGCGTGAGGTGAACGAAGCCAGCGCGATTGAGCGGACTGACGAGGCGGCGGCGGCGTTCGGCGACGGCCTTTCGGTCGTCTCCATCGCCAAGTCGTACGACCGCAAGGCGGTGCTCAAGGACGTCTCGCTTCGCGTCGGGCGCGGCGAGGTGGTCGGCCTGCTCGGTCCGAACGGGGCGGGCAAGACGACCTGCTTCTATTCGATCATGGGCCTGGTGAGGCCGGACAGCGGCCGGATCCTGCTCGACGGCGCCGACATCACCGGGCTTCCCATGTACCGCCGGGCGATCCTCGGCCTCGGCTATCTTCCCCAGGAAACGTCCATCTTCCGGGGCTTGAGCGTCGCCCAGAACATCATGGCGGTGCTCGAGGTCGCCCAGCCGGACAAGCGGCTTCGCCGCGAGCGGCTCGAGCAGCTGCTCGGCGAGTTCCACATCGAGCATCTGCGCGATTCCCCCGCAATGGCCCTGTCCGGCGGCGAGCGACGGCGCTGCGAGATCGCCCGGGCGCTCGCCGCCGATCCGTCGATCATGCTGCTCGACGAGCCGTTCGCCGGGATCGACCCGATCTCCATCTCCGACATCCGCGACCTAGTGAAGGAGCTCAAGAAGCGCGACATCGGGGTGCTGATCACCGATCACAACGTCCGCGAGACGCTCGAGATCGTCGACCGCGCGGCGATCATCTACGATGGCCAGGTCCTGTTCGCCGGAAGCCCGGAGGGACTGGTCGCCGATCCGAACGTCCGCCGCCTCTACCTCGGCGAAAGCTTCGAGCTGTGACATGAACCTCGGCCCGCGCCTCGACCTGCGCCAGAGCCAGTCGCTGGTGATGACTCCGCAGCTCCAGCAGGCGATCCGGCTGCTGGCCCTGTCGAACCTGGAGATCGAGAGCTTCATCGCCGAGGAGATCGAGAAGAACCCGCTCCTCGAGGCCGGCGCCGGCGAGCCGGCGGACGAGTCGCCGGCGGCGGAGCCGGAAGGGCTCGCAGAGGCCGAGCCGGCGAGCGCCGACTCGCTCGTCCTGGACGGCGGCGGAACGGCCGACGCGCCGCTAGACCTCGATTTGAACGACGAGAACCTGCACCAGGATTCGGCCTCCGACCGGGGGCTCGACGGCGGCCTCGGACTGGACGGGATCGGCGGCGGCGGCTCGGAAGGCGAGGGCCCGGACTTCGACAGCTTCGCCTGCGACTCCGTCTCGCTCCATGAACATCTCCTCGCCCAGGCGGGCGAACGTCTGGCCGGCACCGACCTGATCGTGGCCGCGGCACTGATCGAGCAGATCGAGGAGACGGGCTATTTCACCGGCTCCTGCCTCGATGTCGCGGCCCGGCTCGGTGTCCCGCTCGCGGAAGTGGAGCGGGTCCTCACGATCCTTCAGGGCTTCGATCCCGCCGGCGTCGCCGCCCGGTCGCTGGCGGAATGCCTTGCGCTCCAGGCGAAGGACGCCGACCGCTACGATCCGGCGATGGCGCGGCTCATCGCGAATCTCGACTATCTCGCCAAGGGCAATCTCGCTGCGCTCCGTCGGATTTGCGGAGTCGACGACGAGGATCTGGGCGACATGATCCGCGAGCTTCGCGCCTACGACCCGAAGCCCGGCTGCCGGTTCGCCCAGGGCGAACGGATCGAGGCGGTGGTTCCCGACGTCTTCGTCGGTCGCCGGGCGGGGGGCTGGGCGATCGAGCTCAACGGCGCGACCTTGCCGCGACTGCTCGTCAACCGGAGCTATTATACCGAGCTTTCCGGCGGCTCTCAGGACCGCAAGTCCAAGGCGTGGCTGTCCGACTGCCTCGCCAGCGCCAACTGGCTGGTCAAGGCGCTCGACCAGCGCGCTCGGACGATCGTCAAGGTCGCGACCGAGATCGTCAAGCAGCAGGACGGCTTCTTCCGCCACGGCGTCGCTCACCTGCGCCCGCTGACCCTGCGCCAGGTCGCCGAGGAGATCGGGATGCACGAATCGACGGTGAGCCGGGTCACCTCGAACAAATATCTGTCGTGCGACCGCGGCCTCTATGAGCTCAAATATTTCTTCACCAGCGGCATCCAGTCGTCGGACGGCGGGGACGCGGTGTCGGCCGAAGCGGTGAAGAGCCACATCAAGGGGCTGATCGCCGCCGAGCGCACCGACGCGATCCTCTCCGACGACCAGCTCGTCGAGCTGCTGCGCGCCAAGGGCTTCGACATCGCCCGGCGCACCGTCGCCAAATATCGCGAGGCGATCGGCCTCGGCTCCTCCGTCCAGCGCCGCCGCCAGAAGGCGCTCGGTGCGCGGGCGGCCTAGCGACTCATCTCGCGGGGCAGGTCGATCTTCACGGCGTGCGTCTGGACCGGAATCAGCAGCAAGGCGAGCCCGGCAAGCACGCCGAGGCTTCCCCAGAGATAGCGGCGCGCGCGCAGGTCCGCGACGCCGCGAACGACACAGAAGATGGCCGCCGCGGTCGCAAGCCACATCCAAAGTTGAAGGTCCATCACCCTCGCTCCTGTGCGCTGCGGGCTGCGCCGCCGGGCTTCTGGGTCGATGGCGCCCTGCATTGCACGGGCGGCGGGCGCGCTCTAGGCGTCTGACACAGATCAAGCGGGGAAATGATGACCGACACGCCGAAGATCCTCGTCCTCGCCGGGCGCCGCTCGTCCACGACCGATCCGCTCGCGCTCGCCGCCGGGGTCAGCCACAAGGCGATGGTGCCGGTGAAGGGGGAGGCGATGGTCGGGCGCGTGCTTCGGATCGCCGAAGCCGCCTATCCGCAAGCGCCGCTCTACGTGTCGGTCGACGACTTTTCCTCGATCGCCGCCGAGCCGACGGTGGCCCGGCTGAGCGCCGCGGGGAAGCTCGTTCCAATCGAGGCGCGGCCGAACATCGTCGAGAGCGTGATCGCCGCAAGCCGGACCACCGGCTTCCCCCTGCTCATCACCACCGCCGACAACGTGCTGATGACCGCGGAAGGGATCCGCTCGATCCACGACGAGGGCGAGCGCAGCGGCGCCGACGCGATCGCGATGATGGCCGAGAAGGAGGATATCCTCGCCGCCCATCCCGACGGACAGCGCCGCTTCTACGCCTTTCGCGGCGGCGCCTACTCCAATTGCAACCTGTTCTGGCTGGGGAGCGAAAAGGCGCTGAAGGCGACCGAGAGCTTCCGCCTCGGCGGTCAGTTCGCCAAGCATAAGCGCCGCGCGGTGAAGGCGCTCGGGCTCACCACCCTGCTCCTCTACGTCTCCCGGCTGCTGACCCTGGAAGGGATGTTCGCCCACTTCTCCCGCCGCTTCGGGATTCGCCTCCGCGCCCTCGTCGCAAGCGACGGCCGCCTCGCCATCGACGTCGACAACGAGCGCACGCACCGGGTGGCGGAGGAGCTGCTCTCGCGCTGAGCGGTCGCGCCGTCTTCCCTCTCCCCGGCGGGGAGAGGGCAGGGTAAGGGGGCTCGGAGGCGGGTGATTAATCCCGGCCGCCGAACCCCTCACCCCAACCCTCTCCCCGATGGGGAGAGGGAGAATGGCCGTTCCGCCAGCCGCCAGAGCAGCGTTTCGCCGGCGTGGAAGGGGATGAGGGCCGAGCCCACCGCCGGGATCGATGCCGGCACCTCGACGACTTCGCGCTCGAGCGTCACCGTCCCTTCGTTGAGCGGCAGCCCGTAGAAGAGCGGGCCGTTCTCGCTCGCGAACGCTTCGAGCCGATCGATCGCGCCGTCCTCCTCGAAGGCCTGCGCATAGCTCTCAAGGGCGTAGGGCGCGTTGAAGATCCCGGCGCAGCCGCAATCCGCCTCCTTGCGCTCCACGGCATGCGGCGCGCTGTCGGTGCCGAGGAAGAATTTGCGCGAGCCGGACGTGGCCGCCTTGCGCACCGCAAGCCGGTGCGCCTCGCGCTTGGCGACGGGAAGGCAGTAAGCGTGGGGCCGCAATCCTCCGGCGAACAAGGCGTTGCGGTTGATGTGGAGGTGCTGCGGAGTGACCGTGGCGGCGAGGTTCGGCCCGCCCGCCTCGACGAAGGCCGCCGCCTCGGCGGTGGTGATATGCTCGAACACCGCCTTCAGGCCGGCGAAGTCGCGCAGCAGCGGCTCGAACATGCGCTCGATGAACACCGCCTCCCGGTCGAAGACGTCGACCTCCGGGTCGGTCACCTCGCCGTGGACGAGGAGCGGCATCCCGATCCGCTCCATCGTCGCGAGCGCCGGGTAGATCCTTCGGACATCGGTGACGCCGTGGGCGGAGTTGGTCGTCGCGTTGGCGGGATAGAGCTTGGCCGCCACCCAGGCGCCCGCCTCGAACCCCCGTGCCAGCTCGCCGGAGTCGGCCTCGTCGGTGAGATAGCAGGTCATCAGAGGGATGAAGCCGGGCCCCGCGGCGGCGGCGATCCTCTCGCGATAGGCTTCGGCCGAGGCGACGCGCGTCACCGGCGGCGCGAGGTTCGGCATGACGATGGCGCGGGCGAACTGCCGCGCGGTGAACGGCGCCACGGCGCGAAGCATCTCGCCGTCGCGCAGATGGACGTGCCAGTCGTCCGGACGGCGAAGGGTGAGGGTCTGGAGCACGTTCCCGAAGTCCGTTCGTCCCGAGCGAAGTCGAGGGGCGTTTCAAGGCGTTCGTGCAGCGCGCCTCGACTTCGCTGGGCACGAACGGATTTGGAAATCCCCGCCCCCGCTCCTACCTGCACTTCATGTCCGCCACCACCCTTGCCGACCGCGCCGTTCTCCGCCTGTCCGGCGAGGAGGTGCGTCCCTTCCTCCAGGGGCTCGTCACGCACGACCTCGCCACCCTCGCCCCGGAACGGCCGCTCTGGGCGGCGCTTCTCACGCCGCAGGGCAAGGCGCTGTTCGACTTCATCCTGTGGGCGGAGGGCGAGGACGTTCTGATCGACTGCGAAGCCGAGTCGGCAGAGGCGCTGGCGAAGCGGCTGACCCTCTACCGGCTGCGCCGCAAGATCGCCGTCGCCCGCGACGAGGGCCTCGCCGTCCATTGGTCCTCCGAGGGAGTAGCGGGCGTCCCCGATCCGCGCCTGGCCGAGCTCGGCCGCCGCTGGCTCGCCCCTGCCGGAGCGGCGGCCGAGGGCTGGCTCGAGCACCGGCTCCGCCTCGGCGTGACCGAGGGGCAGGCCGAACTCGGCTCCGACCGGACGCTCTGGCTGGAATGCAACGCCGCCGAGCTGAACGGGGTCAGCTTCACCAAGGGCTGCTATGTCGGCCAGGAAAATACCGCGCGGATGCACTACCGCTCGAAGGTCAACCGCCGGCTGGTGGTGGTGCCCGCCGAAGCGCCGGGCGAACGCACCCGGATCCACTATCCCGACCTCGGCCTCGCCGTGGAGCATCGGCGGGTGGAGGATCTGGGCGGCGCGCTGCTTCCGGATTGGCTGGCGGCGGCGCTTAGCTGATCTGCGCGAACGCCCGCACCGGGAAGGTGCCCATCCCCACCACCTTCGGCGGCACCGCGTAGAAGCGGAAGCCCGAGTCCGGAAGCGCCGACAGGTTGGTCATATGCTCGCAGATGAGGATCCCGGCGCCGAGCAGGAGCGTGTGGACCGGCCGGGCGCGGCGGGCGGTGTCGTCTATATTGTGGCTGTCGATCCCAACCAGCCTCGCCCCCCGCTCCGCCAGCAGCCGGGCGGCGGCTTCGGTGAGGAAGGGGTGGCCCTCCTGGTAGGCGGCCGTGCGCCAGTGTCGGTCCCAGCCGGTGTGGACGAGCACCGCCTTGCCTGCCACGTCGAGGGCCTCGAAGGCGACCGCGTCCACCGCCGGCCCTTCGTTCCGCACGACCAGCCCCTCAAGCCCCGCCAGCCGCTCCAGCGCCAGCTTCGACAGGTCGTCGCCGTCCTCGAAGCGGTGGAACGGCGAGTCGAGATAGGTGCCGGTATTGGCCACCATGTCGATCCGGCCGATCTGGAAGGTCGAGCCGTCGTCGTAGAGGCCCGAACTATCCTCGCGCGACCAATAGTCGCAGATGCTGGGCCTCGGCAGCCCCTTGTAGGTGGTCATGCCGTCTTCGACGGCGTGGCTTAGGTCGACGAGCCGCGTTTCCCGATCCGCCATAAGGTGAACACTCCGATCAAGGCCCAGACCACGTTCAAGGCGGTGGACGGAAGGGCGCCGTGCCACCAGCCGTTCACCACGAACCCCGCCGCGCCGATGACGTTCATGCCCTGGTAGAGCGCCGACTGGCCGGTGAGCCTGCCCAGCGACAGCAGTAGGTAGGCGCCGAGGATCAGGCCGGCGCCCGCCCAGCCGACTCCCTCGACGAGCAGCGCGACCCCGCTCAGGCGGCGAGGTTCCGAAGGACGTAGTGGAGGATCCCGCCGTGGCGGAAATATTCCAGCTCGTTCAGCGTATCGATCCTCACCCGCACCGGGAATTCGAACGTCGAGCCGTCGGCGCGGGTGACGTGGACCTCCGTTTCCTGGCGCGGCGAGAGCGCTCCGATCCCCTGGATGGTGAAGCTCTCGCTTCCGTCGAACTGCGGCGGCTCTCCCAGGAACTGGAGCGGGAGGACCCCCATGCCGACAAGGTTGGAGCGGTGGATGCGCTCGTAGGTCTCGGCGATCACGGCGCGCACGCCGAGCAGGTTGGTGCCCTTCGCCGCCCAGTCGCGCGACGAGCCGGTGCCATATTCCTTGCCGGCGATGACGACGAGCGGCGTGGAGGAGGCCTTGTAGAGCATCGCCGCGTCGTAGATCGGCATGACCTCGCCGGTCGGCACGTAGCGGGTGACTCCGCCCTCGATCCCCGGCGTCATCCGGTTCTTGATCCGGATGTTGGCGAAGGTCCCCCGCATCATCACCTCGTGATTGCCGCGCCGCGCCCCGTAGGAGTTGAAGTCGCCGCGGACGACCTGGTGCTCCGAGAGATAGTGGCCGGCCGGACTGTCGGCCTTGATCGCTCCGGCGGGCGAGATGTGGTCGGTGGTAATCGAATCGCCGAAGATCGCCAGCGGGCGGGCCGCGACGACGTCGGTCGGCGGGCTCGGAGTCATCGACATGCCTTCGAAATAGGGGGGATTGGCGATGTAGGTCGATTCGGCCGGCCAGGCGTAGGTCTCGCCCCCCGCGACGGGGATCCCGCGCCACTTGTCGTCGCCTTTGTAGACGTCGGCGTAGCGCTCGCGGAACATATCGCCGTGGACGTAGGTGTCGATCAGGGTCCGAACCTCCTCGTTGGAGGGCCAGATGTCCTTCAGATAGACCGGAGCGCCGTCCGAGCCGGTGCCGATCGGCTCCTCGATCATGTCCTCCGTCACCGTGCCCTTCACCGCATAGGCGACGACGAGCGGCGGCGAGGCGAGGTAGTTGGCGCGAACGTCCGGCGACACCCGCCCCTCGAAATTGCGGTTGCCCGAGAGGACGGAGGCGGCGACGAGGTCGTTCTTGTTGATCGCCTCGGATACGGGCGCCGGGAGCGGCCCCGAATTGCCGATGCAGGTCGTGCAGCCATAGCCGGCGAGGTTGAAGCCGAGCGCGTCGAGATCCGCCTGAAGCCCCGACTTGACCAGATAGTCGGTCACCACCTTCGAGCCCGGCGCAAGCGAGGTCTTGACCCAGGGCTTGCGGTTCAGCCCCTTCTCCCGCGCCTTGCGGGCGACCAGGCCGGCGGCGATCAGCACGGCCGGGTTGGACGTGTTGGTGCACGAGGTGATGGCGGCGATGACGACGTCGCCATGTCCGAGGTCGGAGGGCTGGACGGCGTCCGTCGGCCCGTCCGGCTCGGTCCCCTTGGCCGCGGCGGCGACCGGGAAGCGCTGCTCGAGCTCGGCCAGGGCATGGCCATATTCCTTGGTGAAATTGGCGACGAACTCCTCGTCGACGCGCGACAGCGGCACCTTGTCCTGCGGCCGCTTCGGCCCGGCCAGCGACGGCTCGACCGTCGCCATGTCGAGGGCGAGCGTGTCGGTGAAGACCGGCTCGTGCATGTGGCCGGGCTCCAGCCACAGGCCCTGCGCCTTGGCATAAGCCTCGGTCAGCGCGACCTGCGCCTCCGGCCGGCCGGTGAGGCGCAGATATTCGATCGTCTTCGCGTCGATGGGGAAGAAGCCGCAGGTCGCGCCATATTCGGGCGCCATGTTGGCGATCGTCGCCCGGTCGGCGACCGAAAGCGCCGAGACGCCCTCGCCGTAAAATTCGACGAAGCGGCCGACGACGCCCTTCTGGCGGAGCATCTGGGTGACGGTGAGGACGAGGTCGGTGGCGGTGATCCCCTCCTTGAGCGCCCCGGTAAGGTGGAATCCGACCACTTCGGGGATCAGCATCGAGACCGGCTGGCCGAGCATCGCCGCCTCCGCCTCGATCCCGCCCACGCCCCAGCCGAGCACGCCGAGGCCGTTAACCATCGTCGTGTGGCTGTCGGTTCCGACCAGCGTGTCGGGATAGGCGACCTCCTCGGCGTTGTCGGAGCCGGACGCCGAGCCCGTCTGCTTCGACGACCACACGCCCCGCGAGATATATTCCAGGTTCACCTGGTGGCAGATGCCGGTGCCCGGCGGCACCACCTCGAAATTGTTGAACGCCTTGGATCCCCATTTGAGGAACTCGTAGCGCTCCATGTTGCGGTGATATTCGAGCTCGACATTCTTCTCGAACGCCTTGGGCGTGCCGAACTCGTCGACCATCACGCTATGATCGATGACGAGGTGGACCGGAACCAGCGGATTGATCCGCTCCGCCTGCCCGCCGAGCTTGGCCATCGCATCGCGCATCGCGGCGAGATCGACGACGGCGGGCACTCCGGTGAAGTCCTGCATCAGCACCCGCGCGGGCCGATACTGTATCTCGCGGGCGGCGCCGGCGGGGTTGTCCTGCCAGGCGATGAGAGCCTGGATATCCTCGCGGGTGACCGTCTTGCCGTCCTCGAAGCGAAGGAGGTTCTCGAGCAGCACCTTCATCGAGAAGGGCAGGCGCGAGACGGAGCCGAGCTGGGCGGCGGCCTTTTCCAGGCTGTAATAGGCGTAGCTCTTGTCGCCGACGCTGAGGGTGGAGCGGGTGGCGAGGGAGTCGTTTCCGACGGCGGTCATAACGGGCCTTTCGGGCAGCGCGGGATCCTCCACATCCGGAGAATATCCACACGTGTGGAATGTTGGCGGCGCTCTAGCAACGTGCAGAGGAGGTGTGAAGGTTCACACCTCCTCGTCCACCTTCCTTTCGGCGGCGGAGGCGGGGCAGGAAGGGAGGATGGGGTTCACGCGGAGCCCGCAGAGGACGCAGAGGCGCGGAAGAAGGAACGGAGCCTCGTCCACCCGAAGTCGTCATGCTGAACTTGTTTCAGCATCCAGCGACGAGCCACTCGGCGGGCGGACAACTGGACCCTGAAACAAGCTCAAGGTTCGGGGGGAAGGTCGATCGGGACGGCGTAGCTACGGAAGAGTTGCGTAAAGGCGGCTTCGTCCAGCGCGCCGGTGATGAGGTCCACCACCTTGTCGGCGAAGTCCGCTCCGTCGGGTACGTCAAGCCGGTAGCCGTTGAGCTTCAGGAAGTAGGCCGCCGCGGCGAAGGCGGCGCGCTTGTTGCCTTGGCCGAACGGATGGTTTCTCGCGATCCCGAGCAAGAGGGACACCGCCAAGAGGGCGAGGTCGTCTTCGCCGTAACTCCAGTGGTTGATCGGCCGTGCCAGCGCGCTTTCCAGCAGTCCGGCGTCGCGGACGACGAACGGCTCGCCGGTCTCATTTACTGTCCGCGAGTTGAACTCCGTCACCAGCTGAGCCGACAGCCAGACTGGCTCACTCCGCAAGGCGTGCCATGATCTTCGGGTAGCGCTTCATCACGTAACCAACCATCTCGCCTGCGTCCGGCGCCTCGCCGGTCGGGCGGGCGATCAGCTTCTCCGGCGTCTCGGGCTTCAGCGGCTTGTCGGGCGCATTCATGGGGCGACTCCTCGGGACGTAAACTCCTCCGGAGGAGGAAAGTTGTCAAGGGTGGCGCATCGTTTTCCGATGAATTTTATTCTGATCTGCCGCAGAGCAGCTGAACTGAGCCGCCCCAAGCCTGACACATCGAAGAGACCCTGATCCACTCCGAGGCCGGAGAGACGCTTCGCCGCGACGTGCCGTCGCGAACAAATCACCTTTGGAGCCCTGTCGCGGGAGGTGGACCTTCCCGGCTCGTATCCGGGGGGCGCCGGCGACGCCGCCCACACCGGTCTTGCCAGAGCCGACTGCCTTTGACTTTTTGAAAACGCTTCAGCACGTAACTGCGGGAATCCACCTTGCAAACCAGCAAGTCGGCCGCAGACCGTGATCCCACAACATTGACCAAAACGTCCGCTGCGGAACGTGAGCCGACTTCGCAGACGATAGCCATGCCTTGTCCTCACAAGTGGTCCGCCGACACGACGCAACATACCGTCGATGCATGTGCCTGAGGTCGAGTCAGTCGAGGTAGCCAATCGCCTTGCCATAGTTGGCGAGCTTTGTCAGCGTATAGTTCGCAATATCCGCACGACCTGATTTGCGGCGCCACATTACCTCGATGCGGATGGGAGTTGTCTCCGTCTGCGCAAGTATATCGGTGGTGCGGGTCAAGCCCGAGCCAAAGTCCTTCTCAACTTCGTAGGACTTAATCAACCCGGCGGCAACTAACGCTTCACCAAGGGCTCGATTGAGGAGCACATCGTTGGTGCTAGCAATCTCAGCTAATTTTGTAAATGCTTCAACGCTAGAAGATCCAAGTTTCTTGCCTCTAGTAAGAGTGCCTAGCCCACCGGCGCGGAAAATAGAAGCGAGTTCCGTTGATTGAAGCCTTGCAATAGCGTCAGCTTTCTTGCCTGCTACTTGAAGACCGGAATTTTTCATGCGTATTCTTAAAGAATCGCTACCGAACGCCCGCATGATCTCGGATGCCGCGAGCACAGGCAAATGCAAGATTCGAGCGTCCAAAACGTTACCTAGAAGGCCGATTTTGTCAGGATACTTCTTTAAGTCGGCAACGATGTTCGCCCCCGTTGAAGTCATCAGTCGCTCAGTGTCAATCGCAGCGAATTGTCCCCTCGTGAGTCCGTTGACATCACCCACAGGATCATTGCCGGCTGCTACAACGATCCAAAGGCGGCACTGCTCCTTCTCAACGAGCTTCTGAACTTGCTGGCTTCGATCAAGCACGATTTCGCTAAGGCGGGTCATGAAGCCGCCGATCGTGGTCGAAGCTTCTGCGCACGCCGACGCATCGTCATGGGTGAGACCCATATCTGACAGACTTGATCCCTGATTCAGGGTGCTAAGCGTTCGTTCGGCGATGCCGATGTACTGATCCTTACTCGGACCGGTGAACATCACGGCCGCGTCACCGGTGCCCAAAAGTGTTTCCGCGCCAATCCGCTGCGCTAGATCAATAATTCTATCTCGTAGATCATCTGTGTTGCAAGGCCAGACGACCAGCGCGTTCTCGCCGCGGCTGGAGCGGATGTATCCGTTGATTGCATGCAGCCACTCTTCAAGCTCACGGTCCGTATAGCTCTTCAGGGCCTCGCGCTCTTCAAGTACATGAACGATCAATCCATCACCCTGAGCGGGGGCCGCCCTAAAGTATCCCCGAACATCTTGGTCCCCAGCCACGGAGACGGTCCGCACCTTGTCTCTAAAAAAAGACAAAGTGTGCAGGAACGTAGACTTTCCAGCACCGGATTCTCCACGCAAAACCAGAAATGCACCTCGCCCCACAGCCCTCATTCTGGCATAAAGATTATCGACTAATGACAACCCTTCTGCGACGGGAACCACTATGGTCCCCAATTCATCGGGAGCTTTGCGCTCTAGATTCTCGAAGCGGTCCGGCACAACTGGGGTAGCGCTGATCATGGACGAATTATACACTTGCTTACTCATAAATCTCAAGCGCAGTTCGCAAATTTGCGTACCTCTTCTGCTGCGTCATCATGAGTTTGCTCCAGGCACTAACGGCTCCGCCAGCGACAAGGGCCTCGCAGCTTCGTAAAACGAAACCGCATAGCGCGATCATTCGACGGCTCCAGGCCCTTCGGCAGGCGTGTGGGCGGCGAACTCGCCACCGGGCGGGACGACAGCTCCGGCAAGACGTCCTTCATCGATGAACAGGAGTCCCTGACTCTCGAATGCCTCCTTCACCTTTTTTAGGCGTGGCGGCAGAACGACATCTCCTGCCTCAAACCTTGCAACAGTACGACGGCTCACGCCCGAAGCGGCGGCGAGATCGTCGAGGGTCCAGCCAAGCGCAGCCCTAGCCATGCGGCATTGCACCACGTTCAACTTGGCACTCGCGATGCAAAAAGCACTTGCGCCCGCTCCCGGCGTGTGGCACTAATAGTGCCGTAGAGATTATCCCCACCCCATCAGCGGGAGAGCCTTGGTCGTGGCTTCCAGGGAGCATAGCTGCACGCGTCGGGAAGTTCTAGCCGGTGTGGCTGGCGTGGCGGCCGTGCCCTCACCCTGCCGTCGTTTGGACGGCTGTCCCTCTCCCCTGGAGGGAGAGGGGGTGGAGCGGGAGTGGGAGGCGGCCGTCGCGGCGCTTCGGCGGGCCGAAGAGGAGATTGCGGCGTTCAAGCGGGTGGAGCCTAAGGGGGTTTCGTTTGCGGTTCAGTGGGCGCTGGACGAGGCTTTCTCCGACTTGGTCTGTGCGCAGAATCGGGCGGTGGAGCGGGTGTTGCTGGCGGCGGCGCCGGATTGGGAAGCGCTGGCCTTCAAGCTGGGGGTGGCGGTGGACGGGCAGGCGTGGGAGCTCGAGGCGGGGGAGGCGGGGATGGCTTTGCTCAGGGCGGATGCGGAGAGGCTCTGCCGGGCGGATCGAGGCGGGGCTTCGATCCGGACCTGAGTGCGCCGCGCCTCGGCCCTTGCCGTTGCCGTTGCCGCGAAGGGTAGGGCCGGCGGGGGCAGCGCTTTCCGGGGAGTAGACGGGGCGGACTTGCCGTTATAGGTCGAATCTCCCGCTAACCCTTGGCGGAGCTTCGAAGCGCGCGGGCGCTCGTCCGATTGCGGGGGCAGGAGACCACGGTCCCGCTCCCGCCCCACCCCGGGCGGGGGTGACGGGCGGTTTGATTGACGTTAGGGAATGAGCCGAGGAGAGGTGCCCGTGGATGAAATCGTAGCCTTGGCGGTAGGGGTCGCTGCGGCGCTTAGTTTCCCGATCGTAGTGGTGGCCGTGCACGGCCGGCGCGAGCGGCGCCGCAACCGCAAGATGGGCACCCGGCGCAACGACAAGATCCGGCTGACCGGCGACGAATAGGCGCGGCCGGGGACGCGTTGCCGGCAAAATGTGACTTTGCGAAGCCGCGAATTGTCCCGGATTGCGCCTGAATCAAAATTTTTCGACTGTGTCCAGAACGGCTCACCCGCTCTGCGGAACGGCTCGTCGCGGCGGTTTTCCGCCATTTTTGCGCGGCCGGGCGAGGGGGGAGGAGCGCCGGCGGGCTTTCGGTTCATCCCAAAGCCATGAAACCACTCGGAGTCGGCGCGCGTTGGGCGGTCAAGTAGAGTGGAAAAGGAGCCAAGTATGGCGACGAGTATCCTTGAGGCGCGCGGCGGCTGCATCATCCCCCAGGCGGACCAGCGCGGTTATCATATCGTCTATCGCGAGAACGAGCCGAACTATTGCCCCGGCTGCGGCCGCACCCACTGGTATATCGGCCGGTCCATGGCGGAATGCGCCTTCTGCACCACCGCCCTCCCGCTCGAGAACGCGCCGATGATCGCCGGCGGAGCGATCGTGCGCACGATCCGCCGGCCCGTTTTCGGCGAGCAGGCCTACGCGGCCTAAACTTTTTCGAACTCAAGCGGCGCTCCCCCCTTGGCGCCCCCGGACGCCGGCCCTTTCAACAGGTAGGGCCGGCGTTTCTCGTGTCGGGGGCGCGTTCGGCTCTGCCCCCGTCATGCTGAACTTGATTCAGCATCCAGGATGGAGGCGGCAGGGCGAGTGGAGGCCTGGATCCTGAAACAAGTTCAGGATGACGTGTGTGCGGGGGAGAAGACGCTTCGCCAGGAGACCGAACGCTTGCCTACGGCGCCTTTCTCACCGGCACCGGCACGTTGCACAGGTCCACCCCGCCCGCCGGCCGGCGGAAGAATTCGCCGCCGCGATTGGCCCGGCCGGTGACATAGTCGCTGAAGCTCTGCGTGTCGGTCCGCATCACCTCGAAGCGGGGGCGCTCGGCGGGCGGGAGGTCGGCGGCGAGCCGGACCCTCAGGATCGGGATGGCCTGCTTCGGGTCCTCGTAGAAGCCGAGATTGCCGGTGCCGCGCGGACGAGCGGAAAGCGCGGCCATTCCGTCGATCACCCGCCCGGCGAGCGCGATGTTGAGGTCGAGCGGACGCGGCGCGTGGCCGATCACGGCGTAGAGCTCGCCGCCGGTGCCGGTGTCGGGGGCGAGGTCGCGGCCCACTCCGACATAGCCGTAGCAATGGGTCAGCCAAGCCCGGCCGCTCTCGGGATCGTAGGCGACCGGCCAGCCGCCCGAATGGCCGACCATCGGTGCGTAGCTGTCGGGAAAGCCCAGAGGGCGGATTGCGAGGCCGGCGAGCGGCCGGTCATATTCGGCCGGCGGGAGCTTCACCACGCCGGCCGGAAGCGGCACCTTGGCATCGCCATTGCCCCACTGGACGACGTAATTGTCCTGGACCCGGTAGATCGAGGCGTTGTTCCACCAGCCGCCGCGGGCGAAGGCGCGGATGTTGGCGACGTGGACCGGCGCGAAGTCCGGCGCCAGTTCGATCAGCACCCGGCCGCCGTCCTTCAGGTCGAGGACTAGGAGGTTCTCCGGATCGATCGGCCGCCAGGCCTCGGCCGGCGCGGCGGCGACGACCTTGGAAGGCTCGGGAGCGTCGAGGACGGGCGCCGGGCGCCAGAATGTGTAGCGCGCGCTCGGCTCGTTCGCGGGCCGGGCGGCGGGCGCCGCGGCACAGGCGGACAGGCAGGCGGCGGCGAGTAAGGCGGCGGCACGGCGCATTCGGCGGATCCCCCAGATGAGGCGACCGGAATGGCGCAAGTCGCCCCGCCCGGCAAGGGCGCTCCCGCCGCCGCTGCAAGTCGTTGACAATTTTGTACTTTCAAGCCAGTGCGAAGCCCGTTCGAGGGGGCTCGCCGGCCGCCGGAGCGGAGTCCGGACGGAGCGCCGCGGACGAGGTGGGCGGAGCGCCGCCCGGGGTGGGGATCGAAATGCCGACTCATTACGAGCGCCGCGGCGCGGAGCAGCTCGCCAACAGCATCACGTCGGGAAACCAGTTCTCGCCGCTTCTCACCTACCTGTCGGACGGCCGGTTCGTCGTCGGCTGGACCGATGCTTCGACGTCGAACGAGTTGGTGCGCGGCCAGATCTACAATGCCGACGGAAGCAAATCCGGCCCCGAAATCGCCCTCGCTTCGCTGCAGCAGGCCTCGAACCAGGAGCTGAAGGCGCTCTTCACCCTCGCCGACGGGAGCTTCGTCACGGTCTGGAGCCTGTACGATTCGACCTTCACGGACTGCGACGTGTTCGCCCGGCGCTATTCGGCCGCCGGCTGGCCGATCGGCGCCGAGTTCGCGGTCAACAGCCAGAGGGTCGGCCAGCAGGTCGGCTATGACGGGACCGCCCTTGCCGGCGGAGGCTTCCTGATCAGCTGGATCGACTATTCGGGCGATCCCGATTCGACCGCCTTCACCGCCTCCAAGACCGCGGCGCGGGCGCAGCTGTTCGATTCCGCCGGAGCGAAGCTGGGCGGCGAGATCTTCCTCAACACGGCGACCCCGGGCGCCCAGTTCCTGCCCGTCGCCGGAGCCCTCGCGGACGGCGGCTGGATCTCGGTCTGGGCCGACACCGGCGCCGCCGACGGGATCGTCGGCCAGCGCTTCGCGGCCGACGGAAGCCGGGCCGGCGGCGAGTTCGTCGTCAACCAGACGCTCGCCGGGCTGCAGCGCGACCCCTCCATCGGAATGCTTCCCGGCGGCGGCTTCGTCGTCGCGTGGCGCGACGACAGCCATGTCGGCGGCGATCCGACCCTGTCGGCGGTCAAGGCGCGCCTGTTCGATTCGTCCGGCGCTCCGTCCGGAGACGAATTCCTGGTCAACAGCACGACCGCCGGCTCCCAGCTATACCCCAAGGTCACGGTCACGGCCGACGGCGGCTTCGTCATCGCCTGGCGCGAGGAAACCGGACTCGACGGCTCCGGCTACAACGTGCGCGCGCAGGCCTTCGATTCGGCCGGAGCCCGGATCGACGGCGAGATCGCGGTCAACGGCAGCGAGCCGGGGCACCAGTATCTCGGCGCGATCGCCGCTTCGGCGGACGGCTTCACGCTGGCGTGGACCGACTACGATTCGAGCGCCGACGGAAGCGGCAGCGCGATCAAGTTCCGCCACTACGCCGCCTCGACCGCCGGCGACGGCGCCGACACGGTCGTCGGCACCGCCGGCGACGACGACCTGTTCGGTTTCGGCGGGGACGACAGCCTCTCCGGCCTCGGCGGCAACGACATGCTCGACTCCGGCACCGGCGCCGATTCGCTGGACGGCGGCGACGGCGACGATCGGCTGGTCGTCGCTTCGGGCGAGACGGCGGGAATCGACCGCGCGGACGGCGGCGCCGGCAACGACCTTCTCGAGGCGAGCTTCAGCGCGGCGGGCGGAGCCGTGACCTTCGCCGCGGCTCAAGGCTGGGCGGGTACGGCGGACGGCCATGTTCTCGAGTTCAGCGGTGTCGAGCGGTTCCAGCTCACCCTCGGTGCCTTTGCCGACGACGCGACCGGCGGCGCGGGCGACGACATCCTCCTCGGCATGGGCGGCGACGACAGACTGACCGGCGGCAACGGCAACGACCGGCTCGACGGCGGCGCCGGCGTCGACCGGATGACCGGCGGAGCGGGCGACGATACCTACGTCGTCGAGGCCAGCGGCGACTCGACGATCGAGCAGGCGAACGGCGGGATCGACACGGTGGTCACCGGCCTCGCCCGCTACGCGCTCGCCGGCAACGTCGAGAACCTCACCGGCACTGAGGCGGGGCAGGTCCTGACCGGAAACGCACTCGACAACATCGTCTCGGGCCTCGGCGGCGACGACCGGATCGAAGGCGGGCTCGGCAACGACAAATTGTACGGCGGCGACGGCAACGACCGGGTGGAGGATCGCGGCGGCGGCGACGACCTGCTCGACGGCGGCGAGGGCGACGACCAGATCAGCGTCGTCCATTACGGCTGGCAGCGCGGCACCGGCGCGACCCTGCTTGGCGGCAACGGCAACGACTCGCTCTATTTCGACGGGGCGGTCAACGCGACGATCGATGCGGGCGCCGGCGACGACCGGGTGCGCATCGCCGCTGCCGGCCACGCCTATGTCACCCTCGGCCTCGGCAACGACACTCTGGCCTTCGACGGGTCTCCGGGTGGAGCGAACGCTCCCTCCGTCGTTTCGGACTTCAAGGTCGGCGCGCCGGAGTTCGGCGCCGACCGGCTCGATCTCCACACCCTGTTCGGGCGGATCTTCTCCAACTGGGACCAGGCGACGAACCCGTTCACCAGCGGGCGCGCCCGGCTCGACGTCTACCAGGGCTACAGCGTCATCAGCCTCAACACGAAGGGCTATTGGGAAGAGGCGATCCAGATCAACGGACGCGCCCTTACCTTCACCGAATATAATCTCGGCGGCTTCCTCGCGAGCTTCTCGGCGGTCCCGCAGAACCGGGTGTTCGACGGAACGGAAAGCGCCGACAAATTGTACGGCGGAGCGGGCAGCGACACGATCTCCGGCCTCGGCGGCGACGACCGGATCGAAGGCGGCTTCGGCAGCGACCTTCTGATGGGCGGTGGGGGCGACGATTACCTGAACGGCCAAACCGGCGACGACATCCTTCAGGGCGGAACCGGCAACGACACGCTCGAGGATCATGCCGGCGGCGGCGACACGTTGAACGGCGGGGACGGCGACGACTTCATCTCGGTCTCGCGGACCCTCAACATGGTGGCGCGAACCGTGTCGATCGACGGCGGCGCCGGCGACGACCTCATCTGGTACGACTGGATCCCGGGACAGTATGAATCGTCCTTCGACCGCAATGGCGGCGCGGTCTCCGTCTCGGCCGGAACGGGTGCCGACACGGTGGTGCTGTGGGACCGCCGCGGTGCGGTCAGCGTCGATCTCGGCGACGACAGCGTTTCGGACGTGCTGCGCTTCGACCCCGGCGGCCGGCTCGCCGAGACGGTGGTGACTCATTTCAGCGCCGGAGAGGGCGGCGACCGGCTCGACCTGGCCGATTACCTCGCCGCCAATCTCTCCGGCTGGGACCAGCAGACCAACCCGTTCGCCGCCGGCTACCTCGTTCTCGCGGCGGATTCGGGCGGCGTCAGGTTGATGGTGGATTCCAACGGCGGCGGCGACAGCTTCGTGCCGCTGGTCACGTTCACCGGCCTGCCCTCGGGCAATCTGACCGCGTGGAACCTCGGCGGCTATGCGCCCGACGGTTCCGCCCCGGCGGGCACGGTCGCGGCGGGCGGCGCGGGCGACGACACGCTCAGCGGGGGAGTCGGCGGCGACAGCCTAAGCGGGCTGGGCGGCGACGATGTGATCTCCGGCGGCAACGGCGCGGACGCGATCGACGGCGGCGACGGCCAGGACCGCCTCGCCGGCGGCGGCGGCGACGACATCGTCTACGGCGGCTCCGGCGACGACCTGATCGACGAGAGCGTCGGCGGCGCCGACCAGCTGTTCGGCGGCTCCGGCAGCGACGGCTTCATCCTCTCCCGCCTGGCGACGGCAGCCGCTTCGGCGCTGCAGGCGAGCGGCGGCGACGGCGACGATCGCTTCGACGTCGCCGCTTCCAACGGTTCCGCGCTCACCCTCGACGGCGGCTCGGGCGACGACCTTGTCACCTTCTTCGCGCTCAAGGGCTCGGCGACGGTGACGCTCGGCGAAGGGCAGGACTCGATCCGGCTCGATCCCGGCTATTTCGGCCCCTACACCAACCAGACCCGGGTCAAGGAGATCGTCGTCACCGATTTCGCCACGGGCGCCGGCGGCGACCGGATCGACATCAACGAGGCCGCCGCCTACGGGATCGGCTGGCACACGGCGAACGACTACAAGACCGGCCTGCTGCGGCTGATCCAGTCGGGTTCGGACACCCTGCTGCAATATTCCTACTCGACGAGCTACGACTACCAGACCCTGTTCCGCTTCAAGGACCGGTCGGCAAGCGACTTCACCGCCGAGAATCTCGGCTCCATCCTGCCGCAGACGATCGTCGTCGCGGCGGGTTCGGGGGACTTCGTCAACCATCTGACCGTCTTCGGAATGCCGGCGGCGCAAATCCTGGCCGACCACATCACCTTCACCAATGCTTCCGGAGCGGTCCTCGAGGCGGCCCACCCGGCCGTTCCGGGATCGGTGGGGGCAGCGATCAAGATCGACGGCGCGGGGGTGACCATCGTCAACGAGAGCGGGGCGAAGATCTCGGGCGAGCTGGCGATCACCGGCTACGCCGTGCCCTACGACGCGCCGGCGATCATCGGCTCCGACTTCGACGATAGCGTGATCAACCGGGGCCAGATACTCGGGACGATCCGCTTGGGTGCCGGCAACGATCGCTATTTCGCCGCGATCACGGGCGAGACGAACGGCAACAATCCCCTCCCGATCGACTTCGGCGACGGCGACGATTCCGCCGAGTTCGACATGAACGGCTCGAAGCGCTTCAGCTACGGATACCTGACCGGCGGAGCGGGCCACGACAAGGTCGTCTTCCAGAACATCGCTGCCGGAAGCACGTTCGACTGGTACAATACCAGCGGCATAGAGGAGCTTCGGCTGAACGGCGCGGCACCCGGCGCGACCGCCAGCTTCACGGTCAAGCCCGCCGTCGACGACGTCTACCTGTCGCCGGGGCTGACGTTCACCGTCGCCGCGGTGAACTCGTCGACAGGGACTCCGTACAACCTGCCGGCCTTCGGCACCGTCCATCTCGAGGGCGGCAATTTCACTACCGGCCTGAACGCCGCTTTCGCCGCCATCCTCGGCAGCGACGCGGCGGAGAAGGTGATCCTCCTGCCGACCTCGCTGACGACCACGGTGGCGGTCGGCAACATCGCGCTCGGCGGCGGAGACGACAGCTTCACGCTCGGCACTCGGAACGCGATGCCGGGGCATGTCGACGGCGGGACCGGCTATGACGATGCGACGGTCGGCCAGATCGGGGCGACCCTCAACCTGTCGGCGCTGACCGGCTTCGAGAAGATCGTCCATAGCGCCGCCTCGAGCACGACCGGCTCGGCCTATGCCGTGACCGGCATCGGCGCTGACGCCGAGCTTCTGCTCCTCCAGGCCGACAAGATAAGCTCGACCGTGACCCTCGCCGGCCTCGCCACCCCGTCGCTGACGGTGGGCGCGGGCGCGACCCGGACGATCGTCGCGGCGGACAGCGTCGTCGGCCGGATCGACGACCGCAGCCTGGTGGATCCGTCGGTCACCGCTCCGCTTGCGCAGGACCTGGAGAATCGCGGCACCGTCACCGGCGGCGCGAACCTGGGCGGCGGCAACGACATCCTGGTCAATTCGGGGCGCTTCGGCGGCGACGTGCTGCTGGGTGCCGGCGACGACAGCTTCACGGGCGTTGCGGGAAGCTCGGTGGCGGGCGCGGTGTTCGGCGGCGCCGGCAACGACGTCTATGTCATCGACTCGGCCGGATATTCGATCGTCGAGCAGGCCGGCGAAGGGATCGACGAGGTCCGCACCGGCCTTGCCTCCTACACGCTGGCGGCGAATGTCGAGACTCTCGTCGGCACATCCAGCGCGGGGCAGCTCGTGACCGGGAACGGCCTCGACAACGTCATGACGATGGGCGCGGGCAACGACGTCCTCGACCTCTCCTCCGGCGGCAACGACACGGCGAACGGCGGCGGCGGCAACGATTACTTCTATTTCGGAGCGGCGTTCACCGCCGCGGACACGGTCGTCGGCGGGGCTGGGACCGACACGGTCGGCCTGCTCGGCAACTACACCCTCACGCTGGGGGCCAACTCGCTTTCGGGGGTGGAGAATCTCAGCCTGCTGAGCGGCACGGCGGCGGGCGGAATCGAGCATGTCACCTACTCGATCACCACCGTCGACGCGAACGTGCCAGCGGGAGGGCGCCTGACCGTCTACGGCGGCGGGCTGCTCGCGGACGAAAGCCTGTTCTTCAACGGCTATGCCGAGACCGACGGGGCGCTCAGCGTCTACGGCGGCGCCGGCAACGACACTTTCGCGGGCGGCCCCGCCAACGACGCCTTCGTCGGCGGCGCGGGCGACGACACCATGTACGGCCTCGGCGGCAGCGACTGGCTCGAGGGCGGCCTCGGCGCCGACACGATGCGCGGCGGGCTCGGCAACGACCTGTACGTCTATCAATCGGCGGCCGAGTCCACGGCGGCGAAAACCGATCACATCCTCGACTTCGAATATGTGTCGGATCACATCGACCTCACCCGGATCGACGCCAATACCGGCACGGGGGGCGACCAGGCCTTCACCTTCATCGGCTCGGACGCCTTCAGCCACACGGCGGGAGAGCTTCGCGCCTATCAGTCGGGGGCAAGCTGGTTCGTCGAGGGCGACGTGAACGGCGACGGCAATGCCGACCTGATCATCCAGGTCGATCCCGTCGCCGGGCACGCCATCATCGCCAGCGACTTCCTGCTGTAACGTCGTCCCAGCGAAGGCTGGGGCCCCAGGGGGCGAAAAACGCGGCCGGGATCGAGCGGAGATGCGCCCGAGCGGCTCGGCCGTCCGCGCTCTTCACCCGCTGGGGTCCCAGCCTTCGCTGGGACGACGGGTAGGGGGCTCTTCACCCCTTGGGTCCCGGTCTTCGCCGGGACGCCGCAGCGGTCAGTCTTCCGAGGGCACCAGGCGCAAGGCGGGGGCCTGCTCGTCCGACAGGGCCTTCATCCGCTCGAGATGAAGCTCGGAAAGATCGAGATGGGCGATTGCGGCTTCGGTCGAAACCGCCGCTCGGGCGCGGTCGAGTTCCTCGAACGCACGGTCCGTGTGATGCTGGATACGGTCGCGCCTGGACATTTGAAAATCCCCGAATCGGGAGGTGGGACGCTACGGGGCGGACGAGGATAGTGCGCGATCCCGTCGCATTTCGCAACCAAGTGGATCAGGTCGCCGCCGCGAGGCCCTCGCCGGCGTCGTGATGGAGATAACGCTCGTTGAAATCCCCCATCCGCTTCAGCCGCCGCCAGTCCTCGATGGCGATGGTCCGGCGGTCGCGGCTGATCAGCCCCTCCTCTGCCAGCTGCTTGAGCACGCGGTTGACGTGGACCGAGGTGAGCCCGACCGCGTCGGCGAGCTGCTCCTGGGTCATCGGCAGCAGGTAGCGCTGGCCGCGGACCAGCCCGGCGGCCTGGAGGCGAAGGAAGATCTCGCACAATATATGGGCGACCCGGGCGCGGCTGTTGCGCCGGCCGACATTCACCACCCATTCGCGGAAGATCGAGGCGTCGATCAGCGAGTCGACCCAGAAGGCGCGGGCGATTCCCGGCTCGCCGAGGACGAGGTCGCGGATCGCCAGGCGGGGAATGACCGCGACGGTCGCGTCGGTGAGCAGCTGGATGCCGTGGTCGGCGACGGCGAGGAAGCTGTGCTGCAGGTCGAGCAGCTCGCCGGCGATGTGGACCGAGATGATCTGCCGGGCGCCCTCGCCGGTGATCTTGTAGCGATAGGCGAAGCCCGAGAGCAGGAGGGTGCAGCTTTCCACCCGGTCGCCGTCGCGCGCGATATGGCCGGACGCGGCGAGGCTGCGGATCGCGTGCGGCAGCGACAAGAGGGATTCGCGCTCGGCGGTGGAGAGGGGCGAGAGGCGCGACAGCCGTTCGACCAGCGGCGCCAGCGGCCGTCCGCTCAGGATTGCGGACACGGTTCGGAAATCCTCTCGATGAGGCGTTTCAAGTCAGTCCCCCTTGCGCCGGGCGCCGGCGCGTGCCCGTCCTTGTAGCGACCGGCCGACGGCCAGCTTTAAATTGGATTAGGGCTCTGGAAATTTCCGCGCGGTTTTCGCCGCTTAGCGGGGAAGCTGGCGCATGCGCCCGGTGGGCGGTAGGAAGCGGGATGCTTTTGCTCCCCCTCCTCGCGGCCGCCGGGGCCGCGGCGCCTTACCCTTCGGATCTCAAGACCTTCCGCGACTGGGTGGTCGGCTGCGACAACGGCCGCGCCTGCGCCGCCGCCGGGCTGATGCCGGAGGACGATTACGAAGCGGCGACGGCCGGGGTCGCGCGCGGCGCCGAGGCGAACGCTCCCGCAGACGTGTGGATCAACGTGGTGGAGGGTATCCCCGCCGCTATTCTGGTCGACGGCCGCCGCTTCTCGCTTCGCCCCGGCCCCGACGCCGGCTTACGGGCCAGCGACCCGGCCGGCTTCCTGGCCGCCCTGACGGCGGGCAAGAAGGCGGTGGTCATGGACAGGGCCGGCAAGCCGCTCGGCACGCTTTCGACGGCGGGAGTCGCGGCGGCCCTGCTCTACATGGACGAGAAGCAGGGGCGGCTCGGCACCGTCACCGCCCTGGTCAGGAAGGGACCCGCCCCGGCCTCGGCCGTTCCGCCGGTCCCCGCATTGCCGGTGATCGCCTCCGCCCCGCCCTCGTCCAAGCCTCCGCGCCGCCCGACCGCCGCCCAGATAAAGACGGCCCGCGGGGAGAATGCCTGCGAAAAGGCGTCCGACGAGCAGCCGGCGGAAAGCTGGCGGCTCGACGCCCGCCACAGCCTCGCCCTCGTCCCGGCCCATTGCGGAAGCGGCGCCTACAATATGCTAAGCGTGCCTCTGCTCCTCGACGAAGCGGGCAAAGCGGTGAAGCTTGACCTCGACAAGGATATCGACGGCCTCTGGAACGCCGACTGGGACCCGAAGGCGCGCCGGCTCGGCACCTATTCGAAGGGACGCGGGATCGGCGATTGCGGCGTGACCCAGGTCTATGCGTGGGACGGCGCCGCCTTCCGCCTCGTCGAGCAGACCGAGATGAGCGAGTGCCGCGGCTCGATGGACTATATCACCACCTGGCGGGCGGCGGTGCGGTAGGTTCGGAGGCGTTTATCCTCCCCTGCTTTTGCAGGGGAGGGGGGCCATGCTTCGCGCGGTCCCGCTCCCCCGAAAATCCGGGGGAGGATAAGGTCAGGGCGCGGAGCGCGGCGGTTCGGCGCGGGCGAGGACGAGGGAGAAGCGCTCTTCCGGATCCGTCCATTCCCCGACCGGCTCCCAGCCTCCGGCGAGCAGCATGAAGCGGGAGTCGCGGGCGCTGTATTTGTGGCTGTTCTCGGTGTGGATGGTCTCGCCCGCCGCCATTTCGAACGCTTCGCCCTCGACTAAGAAGCGCACGTCGCGAACCGCTTCCAGGTGCATCTCGATCCGGCTCCGGGTCTCGTTCCAGACGATCTTGTGCCGGAACGCGTCGACCGGCACGTCGCCGCCAAGCTCGCGGTTGATCCGCGCGAGGAGGTTGAGGTTGAACTGCGCGGTCACTCCGGCCTCGTCGTCATAGGCGCGGACCAGCTCGGCCGGATCCTTGAGGCGGTCCATTCCGATCACCAGCCAGGAATCGACCCCGAGCGTGTCCTTCATCCGGCGGAGAAGGTCGACGGCGCTTCCGGCGACGAGGTTTCCGATCGTCGAACCCGGGAAGAAGCCGAGCCTCGGCGCATCGCCCACCTCCGCGGGGAGCTTCATCGGGCCCATGAAGTCGGCTTCGACCGGAAGCACTCGAAGCCCCGGGAAATCGGCATCGAGCGCGGCCGCGGCCTCGCGCAGGAAATCGCCGCTGATGTCGATCGGGACGTAGGTGGAAGGCCTTGCGCAGCGCAGCAGGATCCGCGTCTTGACCGAAGCGCCCGAGCCGAACTCGACGACTGCATGGCCCGATCCCACCCGCTCGGCGATTTCCGGGCTGTGCGCCTCGAGCAAGGCCGTCTCGGTCCGGGTGAGGTAATATTCGGGAAGACGGGTGATCGCCTCGAACAGCTCGGAGCCGCGACGGTCGTAGAACCAGCGGGCGGGAATGGCGCGCGGCCGCTGGCGAAGGCCGGCGAGCACGTCATGGCGGAAGTCGGCGTCGGCGTCCTTGTCGGCAACCGGGCGGCGGGGCGCGTCCATCAGCTGTCGCGCGCCAGCCGGAGCCCGCAAAACTGCCAGCGCTGCCCGGGATAGAAGAAGTTTCGATAGGAAGCGCGCATGTGGCCGCGCGGAGTGGCGCAGGAGCCGCCGCGAAGCACCATCTGGCTGACCATGAACTTGCCGTTATACTCGCCCACCGTGCCCTCCTCGGGGATGAAGCCCGGATAGGGAAGATAGGCGCTCTGGCACCATTCCCAGACGTCTCCGTAAAGCTGGCGAAGGCCCCGGCCGGGCGGCCCGGGACGCGGCCGGACGGCTCCGGGCGAATCGAGCTGGTTGCCGGAGTCGGGATCGGCGCCGGCGGCGGCGGCCTCCCATTCCGCCTCGGTCGGGAGCCGCGCCCCGGCCCAGCGCGCAAAGGCGTCGGCCTCGTAATAGCTGACGTGGCAGACCGGGTCGGCAAGCTCCACCGGATGGAGGCCGTCGAGGCCGAAGCGAAGCCAGGCGCCGTCGCCCTGCTCCCAATAGAGCGGCGCCGAAATCGCGTTCGACTTCACCCAGTCCCAGCCGTCCGCAAGCCACAGCGAAGGCGCCGAATAGCCCCCTTCCTCGATGAAACGGATCCACTCCCCGTTGGTGACGGGGCGGTCGGCGAGCTCGTGCGCGGTAAGCAGGACCTGGTGGCGCGGCCGCTCGCAGTCGAAGGCGAAGCCGCCGTCGGGAGCGCCGATCTCGTAGATTCCGCCCGGGCGCTGGACTCCGCCGAGCGCTGCGGGCGCCGCTGCGGGCGCCGAGGGCGAGCGAGGCCATATTGCGGGCCGAAGCGGGTTCTCGGCGAACGTGGCGAGCATGTCGGTGAGCATCAGTTCCTGGTGCTGCTGCTCGTGGTGAAGGCCGATCTCCAGAATGCGAAGCGCGGCGGGCGGAAGTCCCGGCAGGGCGCGGCCGACCGCTTCGTCGACATGCCCGCGCCAGGCCCGGATCTGATCGAGGCTAGGCCGGCTGAGCAGGCCGCGCTTGGCTCGGGCATGGCGCTCGCCCTCGCCCTCGTAATAGGAGTTGAACAGATAGGCCCAGCTCTCGTCGTAGAGGGCGTAGCCCGGGACGTGGTCGCGAAGCACGAAGGTTTCGAAGAACCAGCTGGTGTGGGCGAGGTGCCATTTGGCAGGAGACGCGTCCGGGCTCGGCTGGATCGTCGCGTCGGCGTCGGACAACCGCGCCGCGAGGCCCAAGCTGAGCGCCCGGACGGCGGAAAAGCGTTCGGCGAGGAGGTCGCTCCTCGGGAATTCCGCTTGGCTTGCCATTGCGCTCCCTTAATCCTCTAACGCAAGTTAGTCAGCGCCCCGGGTGGCGCCGGGTTCCCAAAGCAGGTCGCCGCCCTCCGCCGCCGCGACCGCCCTCGCCATGACGAACAGGTGGTCCGACAGTCGGTTGAGGTAGATGAGGGCGAGCGGGTTGAGCGCCGCCTCCCGGGCCGCGGCGACCGCGGAGCGCTCCGCCCGCCGGACGATCGCCCGGGCGAGATGGAGGTGGGCCGCGCCGGCCGACCCGCCGGGAAGGATGAAGCTACGCAGCGGCTCCAGCCCCTCGTTCATCGCATCGATCTCGCGCTCGAGCCGGTCGATCTGCGGCTGGACGATGCGCAGCGTCATTTCGGACGGTGCGAAATCCTCACCGGGCGTGGCGAGGTCGGCGCCGAGGTCGAACAGCTCGTTCTGGATGGCGCTCACGCGCCGGCGATGCGCTTCGCCGGAAAGGTGGAGGAGGGCGATCCCGAGCGCGCTGTTCGCCTCGTCGACATCGCCCATCGCCTGCGCGCGAGGATGGTTCTTCGCGATTCGCGAGCCGTCGACCAGGCCGGTGTCGCCGTCGTCCCCGGTCCGGGTGTAGATCTTGTTGAGCCTGACCAGCTCTAATGCCTTCCGCTGGCCATCAGCAGGAGCAGGACGGCGATGATGATCGCCACCGCCTGGAGCATGACCCGCTGGCGCATCAGCTGCTGCGAGCGCTCGCCGGTCAGGTCCTTCTGCTGGGCCATGTTGATGACGCCCTTGGCCAGCACGAACAGGACGGCGCCGGCGGCGAGGGCGAGGAGGATTCCGAGGAGGACCGTCATGGCGCCTATCTAGGTGTTCGGCGACGAATATCCACCCGGCATTTGGGCGGTAGGCGCCGTGTCATCCTCTCCGTCATCCCGGCGGAGGCCGGGACCCATGAACACCGCGATTTCAGGATTGGCGGCGGCGGTGTTCCTGGGTCCCGGCCTCCGCCGGGATGACGGTCGGGATCGCGCCGGCGCGGAGCTGCTGCGCGAGGGCCCGGCCGTCGGCCCCGGCGGCGCGAAGATCGGCGAGCGCGGGAGCCCCATCGCGCTTGGCGAGGCGGCGGCCGTCGGGGCCGGTGAGCAGCGGGTGGTGGTGGTAATGCGGAGTCGGAAGGCGGAGCAGGGCCTGGAGCAGGCGGTGGATGTCGGTCGCCAACACCCTCTCCCCTGCGGGGAGAGGGCAGGGTGAGGGGGTTCGGCGTCAGGGGAGCAACCTCGTACTCAGAACCCCCTCACCCCAACCCTCTCCCCGCAAGGGAGAGGGGGCCGCACAGCCCCGCCCTCAAATCCTGTGCGAGCGCCCGCCCGTCCGCCCCGGCGGCGCGAAGGTCGGCGAGGGCGGGCGCGCCGTTGCGCTTGGCGAGGCGGCGGCCGTCGGGACCCGCGAGGAGCGGATGGTGGTGGTAGTGCGGAGTCGGGAGGCCGAGCAGAGCCTGGAGCAGGCGGTGGACGTCCGTTGCGGAATAGAGGTCGCGTCCGCGCACCACGTCGGTGACGCCCTGCGCGGCGTCGTCCACCGTGACGGCGAGGTGATAGCTGACCGGAGCGTCCTTGCGGGCGAGGACGACGTCGCCGAACGCCTCCGGCTCGGCCTCGACCTCCGTGTCGCCGTCGCGCCAGTAGAGCGGGCCGGCGAGCGCCGAGGCGGCGGCCGTATCGAGGCGCCAGGCATGCGGTTCGTTCGCCCGCGACTCGCGCTCCGAAAGCGAGAGTCGCCGGCAGGTGCCGGGGTAGAGCGGCCCGTCCGGCCCGCCTGCCACGGCCCGCGCTCCGGGGTGCGGCGCGGCGGCGCTTGCGGCGATCTCGGCGGCGATCGCCGAACGGGTGCAGAAGCAGGGATAGGCGAGGCCGCGCGCCTTCAGCCGATCGAGCGCTTCGGCATAGAGGGGCAGGCGCCGCGACTGGTGGACGGCCTCGCCGTCCCAGGCGAGGCCGAGCCAGGCGAGATCCTCCTCGATACCCCGGACGAACGCCTCGCGGCTCCGCCCCGGATCGATGTCCTCGATACGAAGCAGAAAGGCGCCGCCGCGCTCGCGGGCATAATCATGGGCGAGGATCGCGGAATAAGCGTGGCCGAGGTGGAGCCGCCCGGTCGGGCTGGGCGCGAAGCGGGTGACGGTCACGGTGCGCGGTCCCAAGGGCTGGAACCTCGCCCGCCGCCGTCGTCCCGCCAAAGGCCGGGACCTCCGGCCGAGAAGTCACGGCGGGTCTCCACGCGATCCCGGCTTTTGTCGGGATGACGCAAGCCGTCACTTCCCGCTTGACCGGGAGTCGCCGCCCATGCTGTCATGACGCCGTCACCTTCTCCACCGAGAAGGCGCTGGACTGGGACGCTCCTCCCCGTCCTGAGTGCGACAGGCCGGGCCGTTCGGGGTGTCCCTTCGGGGACTCGGAGGGCTGTCGCGAGCGTATGTACCATCCCGATCTCATACGGCATCCCGACGCCTGCCCCGCACTCGTGCTGAACGCCGACTACACGCCGCTTAGCTATTATCCCTTGTCCCTGTGGCCCTGGCAGACGGCGGTCAAGGCGGTGTTCCTCGAGCGGGTCGACATCGTCGCGCAATATGTCCGCGAGGTGCACAGCCCGACGCGCACCTTCCAGCTCCCTTCGGTGATCGCCCTTCGCCAATATGTGAAGCCGTCGGAGCATCCCGCCTTCACCCGGTTCAACCTGTTCCTGCGCGACCGGTTCGAGTGCCAATATTGCACCAGCCCGTCCGAGCTCACCTTCGACCATGTCGTGCCCCGCGCCCAGGGCGGCCGGACGACCTGGGAGAATGTCGCCACCGCCTGCGCGCCGTGCAACCTGCGCAAGGGCGGGCGGACCCCGGCCGAGGCGCACATGAACCTCAACCGCCGGCCGTACCGCCCGACCAGCTGGCAGCTCCAGGAGAACGGCAGAAGCTTCCCGCCCGGCTACCTCCACGAAAGTTGGCGCGACTATCTCTACTGGGACATCGAACTGGAGGCTTAATTCCCTCTCCCCAGGGGGGAGAGGGGTAGGGGCGAGGGGGTTCTGAGTCCGCGGGTGCTCTCTGCCGCCGAGCCCCCTCACCCTACCCTCTCCCCCCTGGGGAGAGGGAATTACACCCTAGCCCCCGCCGCTCCGATTGGGCTAGAGCGCCCGCGGGCAACGGACCTCACCCCTCCAGGCCGTCCGCGGACGGCCGGTGAGCCTGGCTAACGCCGGCTCGGTCTCCACGCAGATATGCCACGCTGACAGGAGACTTTTACGATGGCGAACGAAGACGAATCCGACCTGACCGGCGCGACGCCGCGCCGCCGCCCCAAATCCTCGGTGCTCGAAGTCGGCGGCCGCCGGCTCAAGCCCGCCACCTTGATGATGGGGCACGGCTTCGATCCGGCGTTGTCGGAGGGCTCGCTGAAGCCGCCGATCTTCCTCACCTCGACCTTCGTCTTCGAGAATGCGGCGGCCGGGAAACGCCACTTCGAGGGGGTTACCGGAAAGCGCCCGGGCGGCGCCGAAGGCCTCGTCTATTCGCGCTTCAACGGCCCCAACCAGGAGATACTCGAGGATCGGCTTGCGATCTGGGAGGATGCGGAGGATTCGCTGACCTTCTCGTCGGGCATGTCGGCGATCGCCACCCTCCTCCTCACCTTCGTCCAGCCGGGCGACGTCATCGTCCATTCGGGCCCGCTCTACGCCGCCACCGAGACGCTGATCGCGCGGATCCTCGGCCGCTTCGGGGTGACCTGGCTCGACTTCCCGGCCGGCGCCGAGCGCTCCGAGATCGAGTCGGTCCTCGCCGAGGCCCACCGCAAGGGCCGCGTTCCGCTCATCTACCTCGAAAGCCCGGCCAACCCGACCAACGCCCTGGTCGATGTCGAGGCGGTCGCCGCGGCGCGCGACGCGGTGTTCACCGAGGACCATCGGCCGCCGATCGCGATCGACAACACCTTCCTGGGGCCGCTCTGGGCCAAGCCGCTCGAACAGGGCGCCGACCTCTCCATCTACTCGCTGACCAAATATGCCGGCGGGCATTCGGACCTGGTGGCGGGCGGCGTGGTCGGCGCCAAGGCGCTGATCGACCCCATAAGGATGATGCGCAACACGATCGGAACGATCACCGATCCCAACACCGCCTGGATGCTGCTTCGAAGCCTCGAGACGCTCGAGCTTCGGATGGAGAAAGCGGGCCAGAATGCCGCCAAGGTCTGCGCCTTCCTTCGCGATCATCCCAAGGTGGAGAGCGTCGGCTATCTCGGCTTCCTCGAGGACGGCGGAGACGCCCGCCAGGCCGACATCTACCGCCGCCACTGCACCGGCGCCGGCTCGACCTTCTCGCTCTACCTGAAGGGCGGCGAGCGCGAGGCCTTCGCCTTCCTCGATTCCCTGAAGATCGCCCACCTCGCCGTCAGCCTCGGAGGAACCGAGACCCTGGCGAGCGCGCCCGCCGCGATGACCCACCTCTCGGTCCCGGACGCCCGCAAGCAGGCGCTCGGCATCACCGACAATCTGGTGCGCATCTCGATCGGAGTCGAAGACCCCGACGACCTCATCGCCGATTTCGAGCAGGCGCTGGCGGCGGTTTAGGAGAAGAAAATCCTCCCCTGCGAGGGGAGGGGGACCGGCCGAAGGCCGGTGGAGGGGTGTCAGCGGCTGAGTCTATGATCCGACGCTGATACCCCTCCGTCAGCCCTCCGGGCTGCCACTCCCCTCTGAGGGGAGGATTAGCGTTCACCGCTCCCGCCAGCTTACCACTTCCCAGCCTTTCGCCTTCGCCAGGCGGGTGAGCCGTGCGTCGGCGTTGGCCGCCACCGCCTCGTCGCTCCAGGCGTGCATCGGGGCGTCGGAGATGTGGTCGGAATAGAAGCGGACGTGGACCGCGTGCCGGGCGATCCCCTCGCGCTGGAGCCAGGCTTCGACCATGTCGCGCTTGGCGAGGCCGTAGCAATTGGCGCCGTCGATGCGGGCGACGATCCGCCCCTGCGAGTCGCGCCTCGTGCGGGTGGCGATGACGTCGTCGAAGCCGAGCCTGCGGCCGATCGCCGCGGCGTAGAGCTCGTAGGACGCGGTGGCGAGGACGAGGCGGCGGCCCGCCTCGCGGTCGGCGGCGATCCGGGTCCGGGCGCCGGGCAGGACGTTGGTTCGAAGCGTGTGCTCGGCGAAGCTTTCCACCACCGGCTCGAGCCGCTCGGGAGGGACTCCCCGGCCGATCAGGAGCCGGTAATTCCATTCCTTCAATCGCTCCCGGCCGACCAGCCGCGCCGCCCAGGCGAGGGTCAGCAGCCCGGCGAGCGGAAGCAGGGCCAGCCGCCAGGGCGCGAGGCGCGAGGCGGCATGGATCAGGAACGGGGTGTAGGTTGCGCGCCGCGTGACCGTGCGATCCATGTCGTAAATCGCGAGCTGCGCCTTCATCGGATGGCGTCAAGCATCAACATGGTCCTCTGTCCAGCTTGCCCGCGCCCCGGAATTCAAGCATGTCGGCGCGATGAGCAGCGTCGCGAGGTTCACAGAGAGCGCCCGGGAAGGGCGACGCGTGCTGCAATTCCAGGGCGATCTCGTCCTTCCCAAGCTCGGCGTGCTGCCCAACCGGCTCGATCGGCTGAAGGGCCGCGGCTTCGTCCTCGATTTGTCCGGGGTGAACCGGATGGACACGATCGGCGCCTGGCTCGTCCACCGCACCGCGCGCCAGCGCGACGGCGAGATCGTCGGCGCCAGCGACGGCGTCGCGACCCTGCTTCGCCAGGTCGAGGCGGCCGACCAGCCGGTCAAGGTCCGCCCGGACCCGCCGCCCGCCTTCAGCCGGGTGCTCGGCCAGGTCGGCACCGCCACGATGCTGGCCGGGCAGACGATGCTCGGCCTTCTCGCCTTCTTCGGAGCGCTGCTGGTCTCGACCGCCCAGGTCATCCGCCACCCGCGGCGTTTCCGCGTCAATGCGGTGGTCCAGCGCTTCGAAGTGGTCGGAGTCCATGCCTTCGGGATCATCGGGCTGATGAGCTTCCTCGTCGGCATCGTCATCGCGCAGCAGGGCGCGGTGCAGCTTCGTCAGTTCGGTGCCGAGGTGTTCACGGTGAACCTGATCGGCCGCTCCTCCCTCAAGGAGCTGGGCGTGCTGATGACGGCGATCATGGTCGCCGGCCGCTCCGGCTCGTCCTTCGCCGCCCAATTGGGATCGATGAAGCTCGCCGAGGAAGTCGACGCGATGCGCACGATCGGAGTCTCGCCGATGGAGGCGCTCGTCCTCCCCCGGGTGTTCGCGACCGTGATGATGATGCCCCTGCTCGCCTTCTACGCCGCGATCGTCTCGATCATCGGCGGCGGCATCTTCTGCTGGATCGGCCTCGACATTCCGCCGATCACCTTCGTCCAGCGCACCCGGGAGGTCATTCCGATGACCGATCTTTGGCAGATGCTGGTCAAGGCGCCGGTCTTCGGCTTCATCATCGCCATGGCCGGCTGCTTCCAGGGCATGCAGGTCGAAGCCAATGCCGAGGAGGTCGGGCTTCGCACCACCACCGCGGTCGTCCAGGGCATCTTCCTGGTCATCGTCCTCGACGCCTTCTTCGCCGTCTTCTTCACCTCGGTGGGCTGGCTGTGAGGGCCGGCGGCGAAGCGGCCGGCAAGGACGGCGACGAAGACATCGTCATCTCGGTGAAGGGCCTCCGCAACTGTTTCGGAGAGCAGCTGATCCACGAGGATCTCGACCTCGAGGTCCGCCGCGGCGAGATATTGGGCGTGGTCGGCGGCTCGGGCACCGGCAAGTCGGTCCTGATGCGCTCGATCATCGGACTCCAGCGCCCCGACGCGGGCGAGGTCGAGGTGTTCGACGTGCCGATGCTGACCGCCGGCGAGGCCGCCCAGCAGGGCGTCCGCAAGCGCTGGGGCATCCTCTTCCAGGGCGCAGCTCTGTTCTCGACCCTCACCTTGGCCGAGAACGTCCAGGTGCCGCTCCGCGAATTCTATCCGCGCCTGTCGGAAAAGCTGCTCGACGAGATCGCCGCCTACAAGATCGTCATGGTCGGCCTTCCGCCCGATGCCGGCCCCAAATTCCCGGCCGAGCTTTCGGGCGGCATGAAGAAGCGCGCCGGGATCGCGCGTGCGCTCGCCCTCGATCCCGAATTGCTGTTCCTCGACGAGCCGACCGCCGGCCTCGATCCGATCGGCGCGGCGGCGTTCGACCAGCTTACCATCGATCTTCGCGACCGGCTCGGGCTCACCGTCTTCCTGATCACCCACGATCTCGATACGCTCTGGACGATCTGCGACCGGGTCGCCGTCCTGGCCGACCGAAAGGTGATCGCCGTTGGCACCATCCCGGAATTGCTGGCATTGGATCACGAATGGATACAGGAATATTTCCGCGGGCCGCGCGGCCGGGCCGCCGAGGAAGCGGTCGAGGAAGCCGAAGCGCGGGCCGAAGCCGCCGAGGGGGATTCTAAAGGCTGATGGAGAATCGTTCGAACCAGATCCTCGTCGGAAGCGTCGTCATGGCGATGCTGGTCGCGATCGTCGCCTTCATCATCTGGCTAAGCCAGGCGTCCGGAGACACCGACAAGGAATATGACGTCCTGTTCAGCCAGGCCGTCGACGGGCTCGCCAAGGGTTCGGCGGTGACCTTCTCCGGCGTTCCCGTCGGGCAGGTCAAGTCGATCAACCTCCAGCCCAACACCCCGGATCTCGTCCGGGTGCGGATCTCGGTGACCAAGACCACTCCGATCCTGGTCGGGACGAACGCGACGATCAAGGGCGTCGGCTTCACCGGCGTCTCCGCCATCCAGCTCGATCCGCCGGACCGCAAACCGGGTCAGCGGCGCGAGACGCGCGAGATCGTCTGCCCGCCGAACAGCCCGGAGCGGGTCTGCCCCTACGGCGTGCCGATCATTCCCACCAAGCCAGGCGGAATCGCGGCGCTGCTGAACAGCGCTCCGGAGCTGATCGAGAACGTGACCCATCTCACCGCCCGGCTCACCGAGCTGCTCGGCGACCGGAACCAGGCCTCGATCGCCGCGATCCTCGCCAACACCCAGACGATCAGCAAGAACCTCGCCTTGCGCTCCGACGAGATCGCCGCGACGATGGCGGAGGCGCGGATCGCCATTCGCCAGGCCGGGGATTCGGCCGAGAAGTTCGGGCGGCTGGCCGACACCACCAACGACGTTCTCGACCGCGAGGGCCGGCCGCTAATCGCTGACCTTCGCCGGACCGTCCGCTCGGCCGACCAGAGCATGAAGAATCTCGACGCCCTGCTCGGCGAGGCGAAGCCGGGGGTGCAGACCTTCTCGACCCGAACCCTTCCGGAAGTCGGCCAGCTCGTCCGCGACCTGCGCACCACCACCCAATCGCTCAAGGGCATCACCGACCGGCTCGACCAGCAGGGCATCGGCGGGGTCCTGGGCGGCGAGAAGCTTCCCGACTACCGGCCGCAGAAGAGGCGCTGATACGATGAACCGAGCCTTCCTCACCGCCGCCGGCGCCGCCGTTCTTATGCTTCCGCTCGCCGGCTGTTCGCTGGGCGGCAAGGCGCCGCCCGAGCTCCTCACCCTCACCGCCGCGTCCCGGCAGGCGATCGCGCAGCCGCGCACCGCCGGCCAGGGCAACGTCATCACCGTCACCGTGCCGGTCGCGCCGCACGCGCTCGCCAACAACCGGGTCGCGGTCTATGCGGGGCCGACCACCATCCAGTATCTCAAGGACGGGGTCTGGTCGGACAAGCCCGGCGAGCTGTTCCGCCTGCTCCTCTCCGAGACTCTCGCCGGCCGTTCGGGCTGGGTGGTCGTCGATCCGTCCGTCTACACCCAGGTCCAGGGCGTCGTGCTCGGCGGGCAGCTGCTCCAGTTCGGCTACGATCCCGCCCGCGGCGAAGCCGTCGTGCTGTTCGAGGCGAGCCTCGCCCGCCCCGAAAATGCGGTCACCACCAACCGCTTCGAAGCCCGGGTGCCCGCCGCCGCCGCCGACGGCGCCACGGTCGCCGCCGCCCTCAACCAGGCCGCCAACCAGGTCGCGACCCAGGTCGCCGAGTGGGTGGGGTAAGGCGGGCGCGGTTGACGTAGCTCCTCGTCATTCCGGCGAAGGCCGGAACCCAGGAACACGGCCGTTGGATTTCTCGTGCTCCGGTGTTCATGGGTCCGGCCTTCGGGGTGCCCCTTCGGGGTCCCCGCAAAGTAGTACTTTGCGGGGTGCCCCTTCGCCGGGATGACTGATCAACCCAAACTCTTGCTTGCCTGCTCGTACACTTCTTTCGACACGCCCTCGGTCCCCACGATCCGCTCCAGCTCCGCCTTCATCAGCGCCGCCCGCCCTTCGCCGAAGCGGCGCCAGCGGCCGAGCGGCGGGACCAAACGGGCGGCGGTCTGCGGGTTCAGTCGGTCGACGGCGATGACCATGTCGGCAAGGAAGCGATAGCCTCGGCCGCCCTCGGCGTGGAAGGCGCGCGGGTTGGCGGCGAAGGCGCCGACCAGGGCGCGCAGCCGGTTCGGGTTGGACAAGGTGAAGTCGGGGTGCCGGGCAAGCTCTTCCACCGCCCGCGGCGTATCCTCGCGGGTCGAGACGGCCTGAACGGTGAACCATTTGTCGAGCACCAGAGGGTCGTCCCGGTAACGCTCGTAAAAGGCGGCGAGAGCCCTGTGCCGCTCAGCCGCGTCGGAGCTGGCGAGCGCTCCAAGGGCGCTCAGCCGGTCGGTCATGTTGTCGGCGGAGCCGAACTGGCGCTCCGCCAGCGCCGGAGCGTCGGGCGCTTCGGCGGCGAGCAGATAGCCGAGCGCAACCGCCTTCAACCGCCGGGCACCCTTGGCGGCGGGCGAATATTCGTAGCGGTTGGCGGTATTGGCGGCATAGGCGTCCCGCCACGCTTTCTCGAGATCCCGCCCGAGCCTTGCCCGAAGCGCCTGGCGGGCGGCGAACACGGCCTCCGGATCGACCGTCTCCATATGGTCGCCGACGAACGACTCGCTGGGCAGGAGCACGGCCTCCGCGACCAGCGCCGGGTCCAGCGTCTCGTCGGCGAGGGTGAGGCGAACCGCCTCGACGACCGCCCCGTCGTCGGCCTGCCGTCCGGCAATGGCGCCGAGCAGCGTGTCCAGCATCAATTGCTGGATCGCCTCGTAGCGCGCGAACGGATCGTCGTCGTGCGCGGAGAGGAAGGCGAGATCGGCCGCGGGGCGGTCCGTTTCGACGATGACCGGCGCCGAGAAGCCGCGATTGATCGACAGGACCGGGCGCTCCGCAAGCGCGCCGAGCTCGATCTCACGCTCCAGCTCGTCGAGCAGGACGAGCCGCTCGTCGAGCTTTCGCCCGCTCTCCGCGCCGAACAGCGCAAGGACGAGCGGGATCGGCATCGGCCGCTTGGCCGGCTGGCCGGGCGTCGGCGGCACCTCCTGGCGAAGCTTGAGAGTCCCCGCGCCGATCTCCGCCCGAACCCGCGGAGTGCCGGCCTGGCTGTACCAGAGCCGGAAACGCGACAGATCCTCGCCCGAGGAGTCCTCCATCGCCCGGACGAAATCCTCGCAGGTCGCCGCTTCCCCGTCGTGCCGCTCGAAATAGAGGTCGGTACCCGCCCGGAAGCGCTCGGCGCCGAGCAGGGTGTGGAGCATCCGGATCAGCTCGGCGCCCTTGTTGTAGATCGTCGCGGTGTAGAAGTTGGAGATCTCCTGGTAGCTTTCCGGCCGGACCGGGTGGGCGAGGGGGCCGCCGTCCTCCGGGAACTGGGCGGCGCGGAGCATCCGCACGTCCTCGATCCGCTTGACCGCCTCCGAGCCCTGGTCGGCGGAGAATTGCTGGTCGCGAAAGACGGTGAACCCCTCCTTCAGCGAGAGCTGGAACCAGTCGCGGCAGGTGACCCGGTTGCCGGACCAATTGTGGAAATATTCGTGGGCGACGACCCCGGCGATGGCGTCGAAATCGGCGTCGGTCGCCGTATCGGCGTCGGCGAGGATGTAGCGCGAGTTGAAGATGTTGAGGCCCTTATTCTCCATCGCGCCGAAGTTGAAATCGGAGACGGCGACGATGTTGAACACGTCGAGGTCGTATTCGCGGCCATAGGCGTCCTCGTCCCATTTCATCGCCGTCTTGAGCGCCGCCATGGCGTGGGCGGTCTTGGGGAGGTCCGCCTCGCGCACCCAGATGCCGAGGTCGACCTTGCGCCCGGAGCGGGTGGTGAAGCTGTCGCGGTTGGCGACGAGGTCGCCGGCGACCAGCGCGAACAGATAGCAGGGCTTCGGGAAGGGATCGTGCCACTCGGCCCAATGGCGTCCGCCGTCGAGCTTGCCCGAAGCAACCGGGTCGCCGTTGGCGAGCAGCACCGGGTAGAGCGCCTCGTCGGCGATCAGCTTCACCCGGTAGCGGCTGAGCACGTCCGGCCGATCCGGGAAGGGCGTGATCCGCCGGAAGCCCTCGGCTTCGCATTGGGTGCAGAGGATCCCGCCCGATTCGTAGAGGCCCATCAACTGGGTGTTGGAGCGCGGCGAAATCTCTGAATAAATTTCGATCGTGTGGCTGTCGAGGCTGAGCCGGATAAGCAGGTCGTCGCCGTCCATCCGCCACTCGGGCTCGCCTTGGCCGGGGACATGCACCTGTTCAGGCTCGCGGCCGTCCGAGTTCAACCTCAGCCAGAAATCCTTCGCAGTCTCGCTTCGCTCCACTTGAAGGGTCGAGCGCACGCGCGTCCGCTCGGCGCCTAGGTCAAACTCCAGCGAAATTTCGGGCACCAGCCAGTCGGGAGGCCGATAATCTTCGCGGCGGATCGTGGTCGGGGCGGCGGGAGCGTTCTGGGCATCGAGCATGATCCCGCGCTTAGGCTCCCCGCCGGAGCCGCGCAACGCGCCTTGCCGCACGCCACGCGCCACGCCTAAGCTTGCCGGAAGGGGAGGGTCTCCAATGCTGGTACAGACGATGGCGGACGCCGGCGCGGCGGCGGGAGGGTTCGACGTAGAGGCGGCCACCCGGGCTTATCTCGCGACCTTGCAGGGCGCGGCGCGGGCGAAGTCCGATTCCTATTTCGAGGGCGGGTACTGGCTGCTCCTGTGGGGCGCGGTCTTCGGGGTCGCCTCGAACTGGCTGATTCTCCGCCTCGGCTGGTCGGCCGCCTGGCGGCGCTGGGCGGAGCGGGTGACGAGGCGTCGCTGGCTTCAGCCGGCGCTCTACGCTTTGCCTTATGTCGTCTTCAGCGCGCTGATCGTCCTTCCCTGGTCGCTCTACACCGGCTTCTTCCGGGAGCGGCAATATGGGCTGATGAACCTGTCGCTCGGCGGCTGGCTCGGCGAGCAGGGAAAAGCCCTCGCCATCTCCGTGGTCGCCACGGCGCTGATCCTGATGCTGATCTTCGCCGTGATCCGGCGCGCCCCGAGGACCTGGTGGCTGTGGGGGACGGCGGCGCTGGCCTGCGTGATCGGCTTCGCGGCCGCGGTCGAGCCGGTCTTCGTGGCGCCGATGTTCAACACCTACACGCCGATGCAGGCGGGGCCGCTGCGAAGCGAAATCCTCGGTATGGCGCAGGCGCACCACATCCCCGCCGACAACGTCTACGTCTTCGACGCCTCGAAGCAGTCGAAGCGGATCTCCGCCAACGTCTCCGGCCTCGGGCCCACCATCCGCATCTCGCTCAACGACAACCTCCTCAACCGCTCCACTCCGGCCGAGGTGAAGGCGGTGATGGGTCACGAGATGGGCCATTACGTCCTCGGCCACGTCTGGTTTCTGATCTTCGGCTTCTCGGCGGTGATCCTCGTCGGAATGCTTCTTCTCTGGTGGCTCACCCCGCGGATCCTCGCCCGCCACGGCGCCCGCTGGGGGATCGAGAGCGTCGCCGATCCGACCGTCGTTCCGCTCCTCGCTTTGATCTTCACCCTGTTCGCGCTCGCCGCGACTCCCATTTTCAATACGATCGTGAGGACCCAGGAGGAGCAGGCGGACGCCTTCGGGCTGGAGGCGGCGCGCGAGCCGGACGGCTTCGCCTCGACGGCGATGAAGCTTTCCGAATATCGCAAGATCGAGCCGGGGCGGCTGGAGGAGTTATTCTTCTTCGACCATCCTTCCGGCTACAACCGGGTGCACCGGGCGATGGAGTGGAAGGCGCGCCACCTCGCGGAGCTTCCGCCCGTGCAGAGGGCGATGGTCACGCCTGCGCCGGTTCCCGCCGCGAGCGGAGCGCGATGATCAGGCCGGCGAGGGCGAGCATCCCGCCCGCCACCGCCGACATCGACCAGCGGTAATCCTCGAAGGCGGTCGAGAAGCCCATGGCGATGATCGGCACCAGGACGCTCGAATAAGCGGCTCGGGCGGGGCCGATCCGGCGGATGATGCTGAAATAGGCGGTGAAGGCGAAGGCGGAGGCGAGGATACCGAGATAGGCCACTCCCAGCCAGTAGCCGAGCCGGGCCTCGGCGACCGGCGGCCCGTAAAGGAGCAAGGCGACCGCCGCGTTGGCGGCCACTCCATAGGTCATTCCCCAGGCCAGCATCGCCGGAAGCGGCCGCCGCCTTAGCCTCTCGCTGGCGTGGATGATGTTGGAGATCGAGGCGGAGAGGACGCCCAGGATCGTCAGGCCGATTCCGAGCAGCACGGCGCCCGGATGTTCCGCGCTCGCCCTCAGCTCCTGGACGAAGAGCAAAGCGACCCCGGCGATGGCGATGGCCGAGCCGAGGACGAACCGGCCGCTCAGCGGATGCTTGAGGAAGATGCGGGCGAGCGCCGAGTTCGGCACGAGCAGCAGGGCGAAGACGACCGAAACCAGCCCCGAGGTGACGTAATGCTCCGCCGCGTAGACGAAATTGAAGTTCAGGACGAATTGCGGAATCCCAAACAGCAAGGCGAGGACGTGCCCTTCCCGCCCGATCCGCAGGCTCGCCCCCGTCGCCGCCGAATAAGCGAACATCGAGGCTGCGGCGATGGCGAACCGATAGGTGACCGACCAGGTCGGCGGCACGGTCCCGATCTGGTCGCGGATGACGATCCACGTCGACCCCCAGATCAGGGTGACGATGAGGAAGGGGAGGAGGACCCGGAGCTGGAGGAAGCTTCCCGTGCCCCCGGCGGAGGCCGCGGCCTCACGGGGCGATGCGCTCGGCGCCGGCTCTCCATGAGGTCCCGGCCCTCGCCGGGACGACGGATCGTTCACAGCGCCCGAATGGCGGCGGCGAGGGCGTCGACGGTGGCGGGGTCGCTGTCCCAGCTCGTCACCAGCCGGATCTCGCCGGGCCCCCAGTCGTAGAAGTCGAAGCCCTGGTCGCGAAGGCGCTGCGCCTCGTCGGGGGTCGCGCGGACGAACAGCTCGTTGGCTTCGACCGGAAGGACGAGCCGCGAATCTCCGGCCGCCGCGGCGAGCCGGGCGGCGGCGTCGTTCGCGGCCTTGCCGTTGCGAAGCCACACTCCGCCCTCGAGCATGGCGAGGATCTGGGCGGCCATGTAGCGGCCCTTGGAGAGGAGGTGGCCGGCGCGCTTGCGCCGGTACAAGGTCGCCGCTTTCAGCTCGGGCCGGAAGAAAATCAGCGCTTCCGCGCAGAGCCCGCCATTCTTGACGAAGCCGAAGCTCAGCGCGTCCACGCCCGCCTTCCAGGTGAGTTCGGCGGGTGAGGCGCCGGTGCTGACCACGGCGTTGGCGAACCGGGCGCCGTCCATGTGGAAGCCGAGGCCGCGCTCCCGGCACAGCGCGCCAAGCGCTGCGACCTCCTCGGCCGAGTAGACGAGGCCGTATTCGGTCGCGTTGGTGATCGACAGGGCGGCGGGCTGGGTCTGGTGGACGTCGCCCCGCACGCCGGCGAGGAGGGCCGTCACCCCCTGGGGCGTGAGCTTGGCGCCCTCGCCCTCGGAGAGGAGGAGCTTGGCGCCGTGGGTGTAGAATTCCGGGGCGCCGCACTCGTCGTTCTGGATATGGGCGTCGCGGTGGCAGACGATGCTTCCGTGCGGCGGGCACAGCGCCGCCAGGGCAAGGCTGTTGGCGGCGGTGCCCGTCGCCACCCAAAGGGCCGCGACGAGAGTTTCGAACAGCTCGGAAAAAGCCGAGTCCAGGCGGGCGCTGAAGGAATCGCCGTCATAGGCGGTGTCGAGCCGGTTCGCCGCCTGCAGGGAGTCGAGCACCTCGGCGCAGGCCGGGGCGGCATTGTCGGAGAAAAATCGCATCGGGCGGCCTTAGGGAATCGCTCCCCGGTCGGCAACGGCCCCTCTCCGCCTCGCCCGGCGAAACACGGGAAGGGGCCGGCGCCAGGCTGCAAAACCGCACGGCGTCTTTACCACAATTTAGGCCCTCGCGCGTAGCGTGTGCGCAACGGCGAATAGGGATAGTGGCAGATGGGAGTCGAGACCTTCATGGATGCAGCGGTGTCCGGCAATCGCAAGGCCAAGCGGGCAAGGGTCCTGCTCGCCGCGAAGCTGGGCACTCCGGCGGGAGAGATCGACTGCCGGCTTCGCGACCTCTCGCGCAAGGGCGCCCTTGTCGAATGCGCGATCGTTCCGCCGGTCGGAACCGAGGTGGTCTTCAACCGCGGCGCGACCAGCGTCCCGGCGCGCGTCGCCTGGGCGGGAAGCGACCGGGTCGGCCTCGAATTCGCCTTCATGATCGACGAGAACGAAGTGCTCGTGCAGCTGAAGCGAACCACCACCGACCAGAACCAGCCGCGTTTCCGCCGGCCGCGCCTGTTCGGCGAGGACATGAGCGACCAGGAGAAGAACCTGGCGCGCTTGTGGGCCAAGTCGGTCGGCATCGACGTTCCGGCCGTCTAGTCGGAGGCGCGGGCAGCCATGGCGCTGACGGCGGAGCTTAGCACCCAGTCGGACGAGGAGGGCCGGCGCACGGCGCGGCGCGAGGTCGTGCTCGGAGCCGGCCTTCGCCAGCGCGGCGCGCATGCCGTGACGGTGCAGATCGTCGACCTGTCGACCACCGGCTTTCGAGCCGCCACCCATCTCAACATGATCCCCGGCGCCGACGTGTGGATCAAGCTTCCCGGCCTGGAGAGCCTTCACGCCCGGGTCGTCTGGATGCGCGGCCACCTGATGGGCTGCGAGTTCATGCGCCCGCTCCACCCGGCGGTGCTCGACATGGTGGCGCGGCCCTGATCGAGGTCCGCCTCGACCACCGAGGCTAGCCAGCTTTCCGCCCGCCGGCGCATCGCGACCATGCCCCTAAACGACCTTGGTTCAGCCGTCCCCAGCCGGGCCGGAGCATCCCTGCAATGCACGCATTGACTCGGCTTAGCGCTTCTACTACAGAAGTAGAACTACACACGTAGAAGGAGCGGAACTTGGCCGAGCCGCAAGGCGCATCCGACCTCGACGACCTGCGGCTGACCGGACCGCAGCTCGCGATCATGCGGGCGGTCTGGAGCGGAGGCGCGGTCACCGTGGCCGAGGTGGTGAGGACGCTGGCGGACACTCGCACGCTCGCCCACACCACCGTCTCGACCGTCCTGACCCGGCTGGAGAAGCGCGGCTTGGTGCATTGCGACCGCTCCGGCCGGCAACTGGTCTACTCGGCCCGAGTCGGAAAGCCGGAGACTCGCCGGGCCCTCGTCAGGTCCTTCATCGATCGTATGTTCGGCGGGGATCCCGCCGCGCTCGTCGCGCATCTCCTGGAGGAGCATGACGTTCGGGAAGAGGATCTTGCCGAGATGACGAGGATCGTCGAAGCCGGTCGCAAGAAGTGACCGAGCGTGGAGCCGGCATCGTCGCGTTTTTGACGGGCGCTTGGCTCCAGGCGCTGCTGCTCGCCCTCGGCGCGCTGGCGGTCGAGCGGTTCGGGGCGTCCCCGGCGACCAGGCAGTGGCTTTGGCGCGGCGTGCTGCTCGTGCCGCCGGGCGCGGCCGTATTTTCCTGGCTCCGCCCGAGTTTGTTCTCGCTGCTTTCGGCCGGGCCGTCGGAAACGCCGCCGACAGGTTATTGGGCGAATGGGGCCGGGGTCGGCGCGAACATAGTCGGCCCCACAGCCTTCACCGGCGTCGCCTTCGTCGGCTGGGTCTGGTTGGCGTTCGCGCTGGGCTACAGCGTCCGGACCCTCGTTCACCACGTCCGGGTCATCGTCCACTTGCGAAGCATGCCTCTGCTCGACTCTCCCGCCGTGATCGAGGACGTCCGGCGGCTGGCGGCGGCGGCGGCCCTGCGGCTCCCAATCGTGCGTTCGGACACGCATTCGGGCCCGTTTGCGGCGGGGGTGGGCACGATCGTCCTTCCTGAATGGGCGGTCACGATCCCCGCAAGCCAGCGGAGGGCCGTGCTTGCCCATGAGGTCTGGCACCTGCGCCGCCGCGATCCGCTTTGGACCGCCGTCGCCGCGTGGTCGTCGGCGCTCCTCCTGCTTCCGGTGGGCCCGCTCGCATTGCGGCGCCTCGCAGCGATCGCGGAGGACGATTGCGACGGATGGGCGGCCGAGAAAGGCGGCGGGGGGCAGCACCTGGCGGAAGCTTTGCTGGTCTGCGCCTCCACCCGTTCCTCCAGCCCGCGCCTGGTCTCGACAATGGCGGGTCCGGGAGAGTCGCTTCGCCGCGTCGAACGGCTGGTTCGCGGAGAGGCCTCGGCCATGCCTCGGACCGGCGCGTTCGCGACCGCCGCTGGCGGCGCGCTGGCGGCGCTAGCCTGCGCCGGCCTGCCCGTCTTCTCGATCCAGCCGGACGGAGTCGCGGCCGTCGTGGCCGACGCCCCTGTCGGAGTTCGGCAAGCGGTCTCGCCCTCGTTCTCGCTCTCGCCCTCTCCTGCGCGGGGAGTCGAAGCGCTCGGCGCCGCGGTGCCTCGGGCGGTGCGGCCGGGCCCGCGCCTCGACCGGCGACGCGCCAGGCGGGGCGAACCGGCCTATCGCGCGCTCGGCGCATTCGCTCCCCTCGCTCCCCTTAATGCCGGCTCGACCGCGACGGCGCCGGCGCCGCTTCGGCCTCTCGCTCCGCTTGCCGGCCATGAGGCGGAACTCGGGCCGCTCACCGGCTGACCCTCGGCCGGGTCCAACCGCCAACTTCTGTCCTGGAGATCGAACATGAAGCGTCTGCCGCTCGTCGGGCTCGCATGCCTGCCGCTGATCTGCGCCGCAACCGGCGCGAAGCTTGCGCCGCTGTCGGCCTCCGCCCGGCCGGCGGCCGTTCAGATCCCCCGGTCCGCCCTGTTCGGCAACCCGGAGCGAACGGCGGCGACGATCAGTCCCGATGGGCGGACAGTGGCGTTCCTCGCTCCACGCAACGGGGTCCTGAACATCTGGGTCGCACCCGTCGGAGCGATGGGCGAGGCCCGGGCTCTGACGAACGAGGCCAAGCCGATCGGCCAGTTCTTCTGGGCGCCCGACTCGCGCCGGATGCTTTACTTGAGGGATCGGGGCGGAGACGAGAATTTCCGTTTGTACGGAGTGCCTCTCTCGGGCGGGCCGGCAAGGGATTACACGCCGTTCGAAAAGACCCAGGCTGCCGTGGTCCGGGTGAGCGCGCGCGTGCCCGGGGCGGTTCTCATCGCCCTGAACCGCCGCGACCGGTCGGTCCACGACCTCTACCGGCTGAACCTCGAATCCGGCGAGTTAATCGAGGTCTGGCGCAATCCGGGCGGGTATGAACAATTCGCCGCCGACGGCGCGCTTCGCCCGGTTCTCGCTCAGAAGTCGCTGGACGACGGCGGCGGCCAGATCGACCGGATAAATGCCGACGGCTCGGCGACGACCCTGCTCAGGTTCGGCCTCGACGATGCCGCGACCTCTATCGTGGGCGTCGACGACCGCGGGCACGGCTACTTCCTGAACAGCGTCGGCCGGGACAAGAGCGTCCTAAGCAGCGTCGACTTCGTAACCGGCCGCCTGACCACGCTCGGAAGCGCCGCCGATGCCGACGTCCGCGCCGTCATCCAGGCTCCCGACGGTCGTCCGGAGGCCTTTTCCGCCGAATATAGGAAGCCGAAATGGACGGCGCTGGATGCCCGGACCGGGCGCGACATCGCCGCGATTTCCCGGATCGCGGGCGCCAAGTGGACGGTCGACAGCCAGTCCGGGAATGGCGAGATCTGGACGGTGTGGGTGGACCGTGTCAGGCAGGCGCCCGCCTTCTATCTCTATGATCGAAGGTTTCGGCTTCTGTCGAAGCTCTTCGACGTCCGTCCCGCCTTGAGCGGGATGCCGCTCGCGCCGATGCACGCGCTGGTGATCAAGGCGCGCGACGGCCTCGCTTTGACAGCCTATTTGACTCTTCCAGTGGAGTCCGATCGCGACGAGGATGGGGTTCCGGATTTCCCGGTCCCGCTGGTCCTGTCGGTCCACGGCGGGCCGTGGTCGCGCGACGTCTACGGCTATTCGGGCACGCATCAGTGGCTCGCCAACCGGGGCTATGCGGTGCTCGCGGTCAACTTCCGCGGCTCGACTGGCCTGGGAAAGGCGTTTCTCGCGGCGGGGAACCGCCAGTGGGGCGCGCGCATGCAAGCCGATCTTTCGGATGCCATGGACTACGCCGTTGCAAGGCGCATCACGACGCCGGACCGGGTAGCGATCATGGGCACCTCCTATGGCGGCTATGCCACGCTGATGGGCCTGGCGCGGGAGCCGGGCCGCTATCGCTGCGGAGTGGACATTGTCGGCCCGTCGAACCTGATCACTCTGATGAAGACGATCCCGCCTTATTGGGGCGCGTTCTACCGGCAGTTCGTTCAGCGGGTGGGCGACCCCGCGACGCCCGCCGGCGAGGCGATGCTGCGCGAGCGGTCGCCGCTCACCTATGCGTCGGCGATATCGGCGCCCCTGCTCATCGGCCAGGGCGCGAACGATCCGCGCGTCGCCAGGAGCGAATCCGACCAGATCGCGCGTTCCCTCACCCGAAGGGGGCTGCCCGTCACCTACGTCCTGTATCCCGACGAAGGCCACGGTTTTCAGCAGGCGGCGAACCGGCTCTCCTTCAACGCGATCACCGAGCTTTTCCTGTCTCGTTGTCTCGGCGGGACGTCGCAGCCGGTCGGCGGCGACATGGCGGCTTCAAGCGCCCAGCTGCTGTCGGACGGGGGGCTGGCGATACGCTGATCCCGCTCCGGCCAGGGATGACCCCATCGTCGGGTCATCGAAAGATGGTGCTGCCGGTGAGGATTGAACTCACGACCTCAGCCTTACCAAGGATGCGCTCTACCACTGAGCTACGGCAGCATCGCCAAGGGGCACCACTTTTTGGGGGGTGCCCACGCGGGAGGCGGCGCTATGGCCGGGGGGCGGGACCAATGTCAAGGCGGGGAGTCGGGCGAGCATGACGAGACAGGGCGAGGAACGGGAAAAAAGGCTGGCCGAGGCGCTGCGCGAGAATCTGCGGCGAAGAAAAGCGCAGGCGCGGGAAGCTCCCCGTCATCCCGGCGAAGGCCGGGACCCAGGAACACCGTCCGAGGAGACCTGACGCAGGCCGTGTTCATGGGTCCCGGCCTCCGCCGGCATGACGTTCACAGCGGCCGGCACTGCTCCTCGAGCCAGGCCTTCACCTCGCCCTCGAGCTGCGGGCCGACGACCTCCAGCACCCGCGAATGATAGGCGTTGAGCCACTCCCGCTCCTCCGGGGAGAGCATCTCGGCGACGACCAGCTTTGGATCGATCGGAGCGAAGGTCAGGGTCTCGAAGCCGAGCACCTTCTTCTCGGCGCCTTCGACCTGCCGCTCCTCGACCAGGACGAGATTTTCCACCCGGATGCCGTATTCGCCGGTCTTGTAGTAACCGGGCTCGTTGGAGAGGAACATTCCGGCCCGCAGCGGCTCGTCGCCGCCGGCCTGGCTCGATCCGGCCGGGGAGATTCGCTGCGGCCCCTCGTGGACGGCGAGATAGGCGCCGACCCCGTGGCCGGTGCCGTGGGCGTAATCGAGCCCGGCCTGCCAGAGATATTGCCGGGCGAGCGTGTCGAGCTGGCTTCCGCGGGTGCCGTCCGGGAAGACCGCCCGGGCGACGGCGATATGGCCCTTCAACACTCGGGTGAAGCGGTCGCACATCTCCGCCGTCGGCGCGCCGATCGCGACGGTGCGGGTGACGTCGGTGGTTCCGTCCGAATATTGGCCGCCGGAATCGACCAGATAGAGCGAATTCATTTCCAGCGGCCGGTTGGTCTCCTCGGTCACCCGATAGTGGACGATCGCCCCGTTTGGCCCGGCGCCCGAGATGGTGTCGAAGCTGGTGTCGCGAAGGTCGCCGCACGCCTGACGGAACGCCTGGAGCCGGGCCACCGCCGTCAACTCGTCGACGCTCCCCTTGGGCGCTTCGACCGAGATCCAGTGGAGGAAGCGGGTGAGGGCGGCGCCGTCCCGCGCCTGGGCGGCGCGGTGGCCGCCGATCTCGGCGCCGTTCTTGATCGCCTTGGGAAGGACCGCCGGATCGCGCTTCTGGATCACCTTCGCTCCGGCGCCCTCGAGCGCCTCGAAAATGGCCGCGACCGCACGCTCCGGGTCGGCGACCACGGTCTTTCCGGCCAGCGAGGCGAGGTAGGGCGCGAAGGCGTCGCGGTCGTGGACGCGCACGCCGTTGCCGAGATGCTGGCGGACCTCGTCGCCGATCTTCTCGGGGGCGACGAACAATTCGGCGGTGCCGTCCTCGTTGACCAGGGCGAAGGAGAGGGCGACCGGGGTGTGCTCGACGTCCTCGCCGCGAACGTTGAACGTCCAGGCGATCGAATCGAGCGCGGAGAGGACGGCGGCGTCGGCCCTCTGCTCGCGAAGCCAGTCGGCCATCTCCTGTCGCTTGGCCGCCGCGGACTTGCCGGCGAGGGAGTCGGGCTGGACGACCAAGCGGGCCTTGGAGGGCTCGGGCTTGTCGGCCCAGACGGCGTCGATCGGGTTGCGGCGGACGGCGACCAGCTCGGCCCCCTTCTCGGCCAGCGCCTCCTTCGCCCGGGCCACCCAGTCCCTGGTGTGGAGCCAGGGATCGTAGCCGATCCGGCCGCCGTCCGGCGCGTGGGTCTTCAGCCAGTCGGCGATGCTGGTCTCCGGCACCGACTGGTAGGACCAGTGGCGGCCGTCGACCTGGTCGCGGACCTGGAGCGTGTAGCGCCCGTCGACGAAGATCGCCGCTTCCTCGGGAAGCACCGCCGCGGCCCCCGCCGAGCCCTGGAACCCGGTCAGCCAGGCGAGCCGCTGGGCATAGCTTCCGACATATTCGGACATATGCTCGTCGGTCAGCGGCACCACGAAGCCGTCCAGCCGGTCGGCCTTGAGCTGCTCGCGCAACGCGGCGAGGCGCGCTTCGTAGGTGGACATGGCAAAATCCTCGTCGTTAATGGCGGCCCGGAATAGACCAGCCGCCCAAGCCAAGAAAGAGCGCATGACCTTGAACGAGCCGCCGCGCGCCGAGCAACGCCCCTACCGCTACGAACGACACGGAGAGGTCGTCGAGGATCCGTGGCACTGGCTTCGCGACCCGGGCTATCCCGAGGTCACCGACCGCGACGTGCTCGGATATCTGGAGGCCGAAAACGCCTATTTCGAAGCGGCGATGGCGCCTCACCAGGGCCTGATCGACTCCCTGTTCGAGGAGATGAAGGGCCGCACCAAGGAGGACGACCGCTCGGTTCCGCTGCGCGACGGCGACTGGCTCTATTGGTGGGCCTATGTGCCCGGCGCGCAGTATAAGGCGTGGTACCGCAGGCGCGTCGAGGGCGGCGCGGACGAGCTTGTGCTCGACGAAGCCGCCGAGGCCGAGGGCAAGGACTATTATCGTCTGGGCGCGATCACGATCAGCCCGGACGGGCGGCTCGCCGCCACCCTGGTCGACGACGACGGCTCGGAACGGTTCAAGCTGCGGATCCGCGACATCGCGGCCGGCGCGGATGTCGAGACGGTGACCGAAGTCGGCATCGGACGCACGGTCTGGACGAGCGACGGGCGCGGCATCGTCTTCACCGAGGTCAACGAGCAATGGCGAAGCTACCGGGCCCGGCTCCACTGGCTCGGCCGTCCGCCGCAGGAGGCGGTGACCCTTTATGAAGAGACCGAGGAGCTCGGCTTCACGGTCAGCGTCGGCCAGTCGCAGGACCGCAGCCTGATCCTGATCACGACCGGCGACAATGCCTCGAACGAGGTGCGCTTCGTTCCGGCCTCCGATCCCGAGGCGGAGCCGGTGCTCGTCTCGCGGCGGAGCCCGAAGCGGCAATATCGGGTCGACGCCGCCCACGGGAAGCTGTGGATCCTCGCCAATGACGAGCACGTCAACTTCCGCCTCGCCGAGGCCGATCCGGCGCGTCCGGACGCGTGGCAGACGGTCATCGCCGGGTCGGACCGGGTCTACCTGACAGGGGTCGCCGCCTATCGCGACCACCTCGCCGTCTCGGCGCGGATCGACGGGCTCGACCAGCTGATCCTTCGCACCTATTCGGGCGACGAGCGGACCATCCCGTTCCCGGAAGCGGCCTATTCGGCCAATTTCGGCGGCGACCTCGAATTCGCGCCCGAGGCCTACCGGATCCATTATTCCTCGATGGTCACTCCGGCGACGGTCTACCAGTTCCACCCCGCCGACGGGCGCCTGGAGGTGCTCAAGGTCCAGGAAATACCCTCGGGCTACGACCCGTCGCGCTACGCAAGCGAGCGGTTGCTGGTCCCGGCGCGCGACGGCAAGTCGATCCCCGTCTCGGTCGTCTACCCGAAGGGCTTCCCGCGCGACGGCTCCGGGCGCCTCTTCCTCTATGCCTACGGCGCCTATGGGATCGCCATCGCGCCCGCCTTCTCGGCAAGCCGGGTCAGCCTGCTCGACCGCGGCTTCGCCTACGCCATCGCCCATATCCGGGGCGGCGACGACATGGGCTATGGCTGGTTCCTCGACGGCAAGCTGGACAAGCGCACCAACACCTTCAACGATTTCGTCGATGCCGCCAACGGCCTCGTCGCGGAGGGATTCGCCTCGCCCGGCGGGATCGCGATCCAGGGCGGGTCGGCCGGAGGCGAGCTGATGGGGGTCGTCGTCAACACCGACCCGCAGCTGTGGGGCGCCGTCGTCGCCGACGTGCCGTTCGTCGACGTGCTTGCCACCATGCTCGACGACACCCTTCCGCTGACCCCCGGCGAATGGGGCGAGTGGGGCAATCCGATCGAGGACAAGGCGGCGTTCGAGCTGATCCGAAGCTACAGCCCCTACGACAACGTCCGCGCCCAGGCCTATCCGCCGATGCTGATCACCGGCGGGCTTCACGATCCCAGGGTGACCTATTGGGAGCCGGCGAAATGGGCGGCGCGGCTTCGCGCCACCAAGACCGACGACAATCTCCTCCTCCTCAAGATCAACATGGGCGCCGGCCACGGCGGCAAGTCCGGCCGCTGGGAACGGCTCCACGAAATCGCCGAGGCCTATGCCTTCGTGATCGCGCAGATGGGCGGCCGGGCGGAGGAGGCGTGACGCCCTTCGAGCGCTCCGTCACCGCCACCGAGGCGGACACGGACGAGCTCGGCCACGTCAACAATGCAGTGTGGGTGCGCTGGATCCAGGACATGGCGACCTCGCACTGGCAGGCGGTCGCCGCGGCGAAGCACGTGGAAGCCTATGTCTGGGTCGTGACCCGCCACGAGATCGACTATCTGCGCGCCGTCCTGCCCGGCGAGACGGTGACCGGGCGCACCTGGGTGGACGGCGTGCCGAAGGGCGCGCGCTTCGACCGGATCGTGGAGTTCACCGGCGCCGACGGGAAGCCGCGGGTGCGGGCGCGCACCACCTGGGCGATCCTCGACCGTGCGACGGGCCGCCCGCTTCGCGTGCCGGCGGAGGTGGCGGCGCCGTTTCTTTGCTAAGTCCTCCCCTGCAAAGGCAGGAGAGGATCAGAAGCTCCGCACCGCCTCGACGATCTTCGGATAGGCCCGGCCGCTGACCCCGAAGCCCATGTGGGTGCAGTCGAGCTCGAGCTCGGCGTCGCGCTCGCCGGGCTCGCCGCGGGCGGCGGAGACGGCGACGATCCCGTCGCGGCGGGACCAGATGGCCAGGGTCGGGACGGGGGGCTTCACCGCCGGGTCGGAGGCGATCGGCGGCCGGTCGACGGGATGGCCGGAGACCCATTCGTAGAGCCGCCAGACATTGTTGGCGCGCCGGTCACCGGAGAAAGGCGAGCCGAGCGTCACCACCTTCTCGACCAGGTCGGGCCGGACCTTGGCGGCCTCGCGTGCGAAGACTCCGCCGAGGCTCCAGCCGACCAGGATCACCTTGCGCCCGCCGCCGAACGCCTCGATCCGCTCCACGATGCGGTCGAGTATGTCGCGCGTAACGCCGCGGTTGAGGCCGAGTCCCCAGCCCGTCACCCGGTAGCCGGCCGCGGCGAACGCCTTCTGAAGCCCCAGCGTGGTATGATCGTTCGCGAGGAAGCCGGGAAGCACCATCAAAGGCGCCCCGTCCTCCGGCCCGCGGACCCCGGTCCGTCCGATGCTCCGGTAGAGGCGGCTCGTGAAAGCTCCCCACTCGCGCACCAGCATCCACTTGGGCGGCCGGCGATAGTCGGAGGGGGAGGAGGAGGGGGACGTGGGGATCGGCATCAGCCTCGAGCTCCCTCTCCCCAAGGGGGAGAGGGTTGGGGTGAGGGGGTTCTGCCTCCGAGATGGTCCTCCGGCGCCGAACCCCCTCTCCCTGCCCTCTCCCCGCCGGGGAGAGGGGATTTCCCCGGGCCCCGGCCCAAATATCGGCGCTCGCTACAGATACTCGCCCCCCATCAGGCCCTGCAGCGCGGCCGGGAGCCGAACGCGGCCGTCCTCGGTCTGGTGGTTCTCGAGCAGCGGGACGAGGATCCTAGGGCTTGCCAGCGCCGTATTGTTGAGCGTGTGGACGAAGCGCACCTTGCGCTCCTGGTCGCGCCAGCGAAGATTGGCGCGCCGCGCCTGCCAGTCGTGGAGCGTCGAGCAGCTGTGGGTTTCGCGATATTTGCCGAGGCTCGGCACCCAGCTCTCGATGTCGTTCATCCTGAACTTGCCGAGGCCCATGTCGCCGGTCGAGGTCTCGACCACCTGGTAGGGGATTTCAAGGTCCTTCAGAAGCGCTTCGGCATTGCCGAGCAGCCGGGCATGCCAGCGGGCCGACTCCTCGTCGTCGTCCTCGCAGATGACATATTGCTCGAGCTTGTAGAATTGGTGGACCCGGAGAAGCCCGCGAACGTCCCGTCCGGCGCTCCCCGCCTCGCGGCGGAAGCAGGGCGAATAGCCGGCGTAGAGGATCGGAAGCCTGTCGGCCTCGAGTATCTCGCCCGAATGGAGCGAGGTGAGGGCGATCTCGCCGGTGCCGGCGAGATACAGGCCGTCCTTCTCGATCTCATACGCCTCCTCCTCGTGGCCCGGGAAGTGGCCGGTGGCGACGAAGGCCTGCGGCTTGGCAAGCGCCGGCACCGTCATCAAGGTGAAGCCGTCCGCGGCCAGCTTCTGCTGGGCGTGGAACATCAGCGCCTGCTCGAGCAAAGCGAGCCGGCCCTTCAGGCAATATTGGCGCGAGCCCGACACCTGCGTGATCCGCCCGAGCTCCGCCCAGTCGTTCATCTCGACCAGGGCGACATGGTCGCGCGGCTCGAAATCGAAGCGGGGCGGCTGCCCTTCGGCCCGGATCACGGTGTTGAAGCTCTCGTCGGGCCCGATCGGAGCCCCGTCCCAGGGGATGTTCGGCACCCGAAGCATCAGCCCGTCGAGCTCCGCCTGTTTCTCCGCCAGCGTCGACTCGGCCTCGGACGCTTGAGCCCCCATCGCCTTCGCTTGGGCGCCGAGCGACGGCCGCTCCGCCGGATCGGCGGTCTTGAAGCTGGCGCTGATCTCGTTCCTCTGCCGGCGAAGCTCGTCGATCTGCGACTTGAGGCCGCGCGTCTCTCCGTCGAGCGCGAGCAGACGGTCGACGTCCAGCGCGACGTTCTTCTCCTCGCAGGCCTTTCGGACGGAGTCGGGATGTTCGCGGATGAAGGCAAGGTTCAGCATGCCGCTTCTAAAAGAGGAGAATGGCGGCGCTGTCAAAGACGGGCGCTGCGCCGGCCTCGGATGCGGCGAGCGCCGCCTTGCGCCGGAAGTCTTTCCCCTCGCCGCCGCGGGGGTGCGCTTCGGCGGCGCGTTAAGACATTCTTAACCAGTTTCGTCGCGACAAGGGGCTTTGGAGGCTCCCTTGGTCGCGCCGCGCCCCTTCCTGCCGTTGATCCTCGCCGCGGCGGCGGCCCTGGCCGGTTGCCAGAACCTTGCTCCGCCTCCCGCCGTCGAGACCGGGGCCACCGTGACGATCGAGGAGCCGGAAGCCTGGCGCTCGGTCGCGGCCGTCTCCGACGCCGCCGCCATCGACGCCCTTCCCGGCGACTGGGCCGCCGCTCGCGACTCGCTGCGCGCGGCGCGCCTCGCGCGGCGCGCCGAGGCCGAGGGCCCGCTGCTCGATCCGGCCGCCGGGCTACCCCGTGCCGCCCCGGCGCCGGGTCCCTATGCCTGCCGCCTGATCCGCCTCGGCGGAGCCCCGTCCCAGTCCCGGCCGTGGCGCGAAAGCAGCGGCTTCTTCTGCTATGTCGGAGTGGAGGGCGATCGGCTCAGCCTCACCGTCGAGGGCGGGCAGGAGCGTCTCGGCGGATATTTGTGGGAGGAAAAGAGCAGCGCCCGGCTCGTCTTCCTGGGCGCTGCCGTCCCGCCGCGCCGAACCCTGCCGGCTTATGGCGACATACCGGCCGCAAATGCCGTCGGAACGCTCGAACGGATCGGGGACTTCCGCTACCGCCTCGTCCTTCCAGGCCGTGGCGGGAGCCGTCTCGTCGTCTACGAGCTGGAAGCGGCCCCGCGCTGATCGCCGGGTGCGGCGGCTATCGGGAGAGCGGGGATTTCAAAGGACAAGGCGCGGGCAGGCTATGACGCGATCGTGCTCGGCGCCGGAGGCGCCGGGCTGATGTGCGCCGCGGTGGCGGGTCGGCGTGGCCGGAATATCCTCCTCGTCGACCATGCCGACTCGCCCGGAAAGAAGATCCTGATCTCCGGCGGGGGTCGGTGCAACTTCACCAACACCGGCGCCGGGCCGGACAATTACCTGTCCGCAAACCCGCATTTCGCCACCTCGGCGCTGAAACGCTACACGCCGGCCGACTTCCTCGCGCTGGTCGAGCGGCACGGGATCGCCTGGCACGAGAAGAAGCTCGGCCAGCTCTTCTGCGACGGCCCGGCCCGGCAGATCGTCGCGATGCTGCTCGACGAGTGCGAGCAGGGGGGCGTGACCCTCCGGCTCGGCCGCCCGGTCCGCTCGGTCGACCATTCCGACGGGCTGTTCCGGGTCGGCCTGGGCGAGAGCGAGGTCGAAGCCCCGGCTCTGGTCGTCGCGACGGGCGGCCCGTCCATTCCCAAGCTCGGGGCGACCGGCTTCGCCTACGATCTCGCCCGGCGCTTCGGCCTCAAGATCGTCGAGCCGCGGCCGGCCCTCGTCCCGCTCACCCTGGGCGGCGAGGAGACGTTGTTCCGGACGCTGTCCGGAGTTGCGGCCGACGTCGTCGCACGCTGCGGCCCGGCTGCCTTCCGCGAGGCCGCCTTGTTCACCCACAAGGGCCTCTCCGGCCCCGCAATCCTCCAAATCTCCTCCTACTGGCGGAGCGGCGAAGCGGTGGCGATCGACTTCCTTGCCGGGGTGCAGGACGGTGCGCTCGTCGCCGCTAAGCGCGCGCGGCCGCGGGCGCGGTTCGGCGGGCTCCTTGTGAGCCTCCTCCCGGCCCGGCTGGCGGAGACGCTGGCCGAGCGGATCGGGCTGGACGGCGATCTCGGCAACCTTCCCGACCGCAGGCTCGCCGAGGCGGAACGAAGCCTGCGCGACTGGCGCTTCACGCCCAACGGCACCGAAGGCTTCGCCAAGGCCGAAGTCACCGCCGGCGGAATCGCCACCGCCGGCCTCTCCTCGCGCACGATGGAATCGACCGCCGTTCCCGGCCTCTATGCCATCGGCGAGGCGGTGGACGTCACCGGCTGGCTCGGCGGCTACAATTTCCAATGGGCCTGGGCCAGCGGCTGGGCGGCGGGGCAAGCGGTGTAGAGGGGCAAGCGCCCCTCGCTGGCCCCATCGGACTACCCATCCATGAAGCTCGCCAGCTCCTCCGGTACGCCCCTCGGGAAGGCTTGCTTCAGATGGTCCAGGAACGCCGAAACGCGCGCGCTTAGCAGTCGCCGCGAGGGATAGAGAGTCCACAGCGCGATCTCCGGCCCGTCCACGTCGCCCCAGTGGACGAGCCTGCCGTCGGCGAGGTCGTGCATGACGAGGGAGAGCGGCAGGCGGGCGGCGCCGACTCCGACCCTCACCGCATCCCGGATCATCACCAGCGACGACAGGCCGAGCACGGGATCGACCGCGATCGTCTCGCGGCGCTGCCCATTCCTCACCTGCCAGCTCGCCCGGTCCTCCGTCGAGCGAACCACCGCCGGAACGCGCGCGCCGTCGGACGGACGGGCGAGACCGGGGCACGCGACCACGACCAGCCGGTCACGAAGGAAGGCGCGGCCGACGAGGCTCTCGTCGGGATCGGGATTGACCCGGATGACGAGGTCGAACCCCTCCTCGATCATGTCGACTGAACGGTCTTCGGTCGTGACCTCGAGCCTCACGTCCGGATATTCGAGCGCGAACGTCGCCGCCAGCTTCCCCATCGCGGTCTGCGAGAAGAGCAGGGGCGCGCTTAGCCGCAGCCGTCCCCGCGGCTTCTCGCCTCCCGACGCGATCGCCGCCGCCGTCTCCTCCAGGTCGGTGAGAAGGCGCGCGGCGCGCTCGAACAGCGCCCGCCCCTCCTGCGTCAGCTTGAGGTCGCGCGCGCCCCGTTCGAACAGCCGCAGGCCCAGGCTCGCCTCAAGCTCGCCCACCCGCCGGGACAGGGTCGCCTTGGGGCGCCCGGCCGCGCGCGAAGCGCGGCCGAAGCCGCCGTGGCGGGCGACGAGCGTGAAGTCGGCGAGGGCGAGGAGGTCCATTCGTTCCACCAGTGAGACGGAGGGTCCAGACATAGCGTCTATTGGAACGAATTTGGATCGCTATTTTCCGGGCTGTGCCCACCGCCCAACCTTAGGAGTGAATCTCATGACCATTCTCGTCACCGGAGCGACCGGAAACGTCGGCCGAAACGTCGTCGAACAGCTTGTCGGGCGGGGCGCGCAGGTGCGCGCCCTCGTCCGCGATCCGGCCAAGGCCGACTTTCCGGCGGCCGTGGAGGTGGCCCAGGGGGATCTGCTCGACGTCGACTCGCTGCGTGCTGCCATGTCCGGAGTCTCGACGCTCTTCCTCCTCAACGGGGTCGTCGCGGACGAGTTCACCCAGGCCGTGATCGCGCTCAACGTGGCCCGCGCGGCCGGCATCGAGCGGATCGTCTACCTCTCGGTGATCCACGCCGACGTCTACGTGAACGTGCCTCACTTCGCTGGGAAGTTCGGGGTCGAGCGGATGATCGACGCGATGGGCCTTCCCGCCACGATCCTTCGCCCCGCCTATTTCATGGACAACGAGGTCACCGTCAGGGACGTGGTGACCGGCCACGGCCTCTACCCGATGCCGATCGGCGACAAGGGCCTGGCGATGGTCGACTCGCGCGACGTCGCCGAGGTCGCCGCGATCGAGCTCCTCCGACGCGAGCGCTCCGCCAATCCGCTTCCGACGCTCCGGATCAACCTGGTCGGCCCCGATACCCTGACGGGAGCCGATGCCGCCGCGATCTGGTCCGACGTGCTGGGCCGCGCCGTCGCTTTCCCGGGCAACGATATCGCGGCGTTCGAGCAGAACCTTCGCCGGTTCATGCCGAGCTGGATGGCCTTCGACATGCGCCAGATGGCCGAGCGCTTCCAGACTGACGGGATGATCCCCGAAGCCGGCGACGTCGAGCGTCTCACCGCTTTGCTGGGCCGGCCGCCGCGCACCTACCGCGACTTCATCGCGCAGATCGCGTGCTGACCGCTCCGCCCTCTCCACAAGGACCATCGTCATGATCTACTCGACCGCCACCGTCCCGGTGAACCTCGCCGGCGCAATCCCGCTGACCCACGATCAGGTCTGGAAGGGCCTGGAGCGCAAGGCGCGCGATGCCCGCCTCTTCCTTCCGCCGGGCCTTTGCACCCGCTGCGACGTCACCGAGGAGAGCGCGACCCACTTCGTCCGCGACGTGACGATCGCGGGCCAGGACCTGCGCGAGATCGTCCTTCTCGAGCCCCGGTCCAAGGTTACCTTCTTCCAGGCGGCGGGTCCGCGCGAGGGCGCGATCGTCAACGAGCTGATCGAGGACGGGTCCGGCGCCCTCCAGCTCCGCTTCTACTGCTACCTCGGCCTTCGCGGCAAGACGCCGGGCGGCCCCGAGGAGACGGCGGAGCAGGCGCAGTTCGACGGCGAGAACGGCTACCGCGCCGCCCTCCTCTCCACCCTCAAGCGCACCCGCGAACTGCTCGCCGACGGAACGCTCTGACCGGCTGCGGACACAGGAGGCAAAAAGGAGAAGGACGCTTGTTCGGGCCGCCCGGCAACCCGCTGATTGGGGGCGGGGCGCGCCTGGCGGAGACGGAGGGATTCGAACCCTCGGTAGGAGTAATCCCCCTACGGCGGTTTAGCAAACCGCTGGTTTCAGCCACTCACCCACGTCTCCGGCTGCGGCGAAGGGCGGCTATAGCGGCGCCCTCGCGCCGGTTCAACCGCCGGAAAGCGGCCGTTCCGGCGCGAGAACGACTCGGCTCGTCGCCCGTTCATTGCAGCGAAAGCCTTGAGGGGATTAGCTTCCCCTCCCAAGCTTTGGGGGGAGTGAAGCCATGCGTGTCCGTTTTCTCGTCGAGCTTGCCTGTGCGAGCGCCCTCGCGGCGGCCGGTCCGGCCGGCGCCCAGGTCGGGACCGTCGATCCCAACGCCCCGCCGCCCGCCTCCGCCGCGCCGCCCGCCGCCGCCTCGCCGGCCCCGGCCCCGGCCGCCGCCAAGCCCGCCGGCACCTGGGAGCAGGACGACTACCAGCCGGTCGACCAGGGCCCGCAAGGCCCGCCGGATCCGGTTCCCGCGCCCCAGCCGGGCTTCACGCCGGGGCCGCCGGGCGCACCCTCCGCCTCCGAGCGGGCAAGCGCCTCGATCCGCGGCGACACGGTTCCGCGCAAGGACGTGTTCAGCGCTGCCGAGGGCGTGTTCGGGAAGGGCGCCGAGGGTCTCGGCGACGTCATCGAGAAGCTGCTCCGCGACCAGGGCGAGCCAACCGCCTATATCAGCGGCCGGGAGGCGGGCGGGGCGTTCGTCGTCGGCGTTCGCTACGGCTCGGGCACGCTCCACCACCAGGTCGAAGGCGACCGCCCGATTTTCTGGACCGGCCCCTCGGTGGGCTTCGACGCCGGCGCCGACGCCAGCAAGGTGTTCGTGCTGGTCTACAACCTCCACGACAGCCAGCGCCTCTACCGCCGCTTTCCGGCCGCCGAGGGCAACGCTTATGTGGTGGGCGGCTTCACCGCCAGCTACCTGCGCCGCGGCGACGTCGTCCTCATTCCGGTGCGCCTCGGGGTCGGGGCGCGGCTCGGGGTAAACGCCGGCTACATGCGCTTCTCGGAAAAGAATCGCTGGCTGCCGTTCTAGAAAAATGGGGACAGTTTAGATTTTCCGGCGACGGCGGAAAATGGGGACAGTTTAGATTTTCCGGCGAGGGCGCTTGCCCCCCTCAGATCCGGGAAAAAATCCAAACTGTCCCGATTTTCACCAGCCCCGCCCCTGAAGGGGAGGGGCTTCAGGGTCACCCCCGGATGAACGCCTCGAGCTGCTCATAGGCTTCGTCGTCGGTGATCTGCCGCGGCGGGTGCTTGCAGAAATAAGCGGCGGCCGGATAGATCGGGCCGGACATTCCCCGCTCCTTCGCCACCTTGGCGCAGCGGATCATGTCGATCGCAACGCCGGCCGAATTGGGGCTGTCCTCGACCGAAAGGCGAAGCTCGATGTTCATCGGCACGCCGCCGAACATCGACCCTTCCATGCGCAGGAAGCACACCTTGTTGTCGTTCTGCCACGCCACATAATCGGACGGGCCGACATGGATGTTCTCGTCGTCGAGCCGGTGCTCGGCGACCGACTGCACGGCCTCCGTCTTCGACACCTTCTTGGATGCGAGCCGCGACTTGTTCGACATGTTGAGGAAGTCGGTATTGCCGCCGGTGTTGAGCTGGTAGGTGCGCTCCAGCTTCACTCCGCGCTTGTGGAACAGGTCGGTCAGCACGCGGTGGACGATCGTCGCCCCGAGCTGCGCCTTGATGTCGTCGCCGATGATCGGCACTCCGGCGTCCACGAAGCGCTTCGCCCACGCCTCGTTCGAGGCGATGAACACCGGGATGTTGTTGACGAAGGCGACTCCGGCCTCGAGCGCGCATTCGGCGTAGAATTCGGTCGCCTCCTGGCTTCCCACCGGAAGATAGTTGAGCAGCACGTCCGTCTGCGTCTCCTTCAGGCGACGGACGACATCCTCCTTGGTCGGCTCGGCCGAATCGGAGAGGAGGAAGGTGCGGTCGTCCGGATAGGAGCCCATATGGTCGGCATAGCCGTCCAGAATCCGCCCCATCTCGACGATCGTGCCGCTGTCCGGCACGTGGTCGCAGAAGATCGCGGTGCAATTGGGCTTCTCGAAGATCGCCGCCCCCACGTCCTTGCCGACCTTGCGGCGGTCGACGTCCCAGGCCGCGACGACCTTGATGTCGTGCGGACGATAGCCGCCCAGGTCCCAGTGCATGAGGCCGATCTGTTCGTTCGCCCCCCCGTTCTGGTAATGAGCGAGTCCCTGGACGAGGCTCGAGGCGCAGTTGCCCACGCCGATGATGGCAATGTTGATGCCCTTGGGATCGTGCAGGCTCATCAGGCGACGGCCTTCTGCTGCTGGCCAAGAGCGTGTTGCGTGGCCTGGTGCGGGGCGTAGCGCTCGATCATGCGGGCGCAGAAATCGGCAAAGTACATCGGATCCTTCGGTGGGCTCGTGTGGTGGGGCGCGACCCCCTCATGTTCGGGCGTGAAGCAGAAAGTCACGGTCGTTTCAAACTCTTCCAGCGCCGCCATCTGGCGGTCGAACCACGCTTCCCACCCGGGGCGGTAGCTGTCCGCCCAGCTAAGGCCGGTGCGCAGATGGGTCACTCCGAGGCGCCGCATCCACTCGACCGCCTCGTCCAGCCGCGGATCCTCGAAGTGGAACCACTGCATGATTCCCATCGCGGGGGTGTGCGCCCGAAAGTGATCCAAGGCAAGCTTTGGAGTTCCGTCCTCTCGGATCAAACCCATGTAAAAGTGGCGATAATAGCTGGAGCCCTCGGCTTCCTTGTGCCGCGTCGTCGCGCCCCAGTGCTGGGGAAGGTCGAACAGCGAGTACCAGAAGAGCCGTCCGACCCGGCCGAGCAGGAGCTCGGCGGTCCGGTCGACCCCGAACACCTGGACCTCCTCGGCGCCGAAGCTTCCGACGCCGACCTCGGTCGCCCAGATCTCGTGGTCGGGAGCAACCGCCTCGATCTCGGCGATCTTCTTGGGCCAGTCGTCGATCGGCCACAGGTTCCAGTCGAGCGGAAAGCCGTGGACCGCGATCACGTCCAGATGGTCGAGGACTCCGTATCCCTTGAGACGCTCGACGAAGAAGGGGTCGATCGGCGAGATTCCGCCGAGCACCCGCTTCACCGCCGGATTGACCGAGCGGATCGCCTTGGCGGCCTCGATCACGGTGGTCCCGAATGTCGTCCATTCGGGGTCGATGTCCGGGTCCCAGTGCGACTTGTTGTTGGGCTCGTTCCAGATCATCGCCGCTTCGATGGACAATTCTCACCCCTCCCGCGGATAGACCGCGCCCGTGCCCCACGCCCCATAAGGCATTTCGGCGCGGCGGCAAATGTACACCTCGTCCTCCGCCCGGGTCTCGATCGAGAAGCCGGACGATCGCAGCATCGCCTCGGCGCAGGCGCGGTTGGGAACCCACCAATTTGTCCAGTCATGGGCATATTCGCGCTCGATGAAGTGGAGCTTGGGATAGCCCGAATCCCAGAACATCTCCGTCTCCTCGAACGGATAATCCTCCTCGAGGGGGAGCACCTGCATCGACCCGCGCTGCATCGACTGGAAGAGCAGCATGTCGCCGGCGACGTGCTGGTGGATGAGGTCGAGGGCGAGCAGGGGATGGCGCAGATGGTAGAGCACGCCCATGAAGATGACGAGGTCGAACTTCTCGCCGAGCGCGCCGACGTCGTAGACAGAGAGGTTGCGGAACTCGATGCCCGAATAGCCGAGAGTGTCGGCGGCAAAGCGGGCCTGGGCCAAATAGCGATCGTCGCTGTCGATCCCGACGACTCGCTCCGCGCCCCGCCGCTTCATCTCCATCGAGTAGAAGCCGGCGTTGCAGCCGATGTCGAGGACGCTCTTGCCGGTGAGGTCGGCGGGGAGATGGGCCTCGAAGCGGCGGAACTTCATGTTGGGATAGTCGCCGAGGAAATGGTCGGGGGCGGTCCACACCCCGCCGAGATCGATGTTGTGGAACCAGGGTCCCAGCGCCTCGATCTTCGCGCTAAGGTCGCGATCCTCGCGGGCGGCGCTTCGGGCGGCGGCGACGGTCATTGGTAGAGCCTCTCGTTGACGGTCATGATTCGGGCGCCCCAATTGCCCAGCGCGAGCCGGGAAACGGAAGCCGGGTCGATATCGAAGCGGAGCAGGTTGTCCAGCGGCAGCCCGAGATAATGCGCGAGCACGCCGCGGATGACGTCGCAATGGCTGACGCAGGCGACGGCGGCGCCGGGATGGCCGGCGGCGATCGCCTCGAGCGCCGCGGCCGCGCGGGACACGGCCTCGGCCATGCTCTCGCCGTTCGGCGGCCGGGCGGCGCCGCGCGCCTCGTTCCAGGCGTTCCAGGCCGGGTCCCCCTCGAGATCGTTGAAATCCAGGCCCGTCCAATCGCCGAAATCCACCTCGTCGAGGTCGTCGGAGATCGCGACGTCGAGCTCGTGCGGCTCGGCGATCGTCCGGGCGGTATACCAGGCCCGCTCGCGCGGGCTCGAATAGACGGCGGCGAGCGGCTCCACCGCCAGGAGATCGGCGACGATCTCGGCCTGCTCGAGCCCTTCGCCGCTGAGCGCGACGTCGCGGCGCCGCCCGGACAGGGTTCGGCCGAGCTCGACATGGGCGGCGTGGCGGATGAGGAGGATGGTGGCCGTCACGGGCGGTTCGATTCTCTCCTGAAACGATCGGTCGTACGGCCGCCTAACCGTCCGCCTGCCCCCCGGTTCCGCAGTCGAGGAACGAGGCCGACTGGTGCGCCAACGGAACAAACCTGTGCAAATCGGGTTGGGCAGACGGTTGAAGAAGAAGCTTCTAAGTCACTGATTTACGTAGATTAATAACATAGATTAAAACGGGGGTCTAATTGCCGGAGCATATTCTCATCACCGGCGGGGCCGGATTCATCGGACGTGCCGTTACCCGCGAACTTCGCCGCCGCGGCCACGAGGTCAAGATCCTCGACTCGATGATCGAGCAGGTCCACGGCGACCGCGAGCGGCCCGAGGGGCTCGACCCGGACGTCGAGCTGATCCGCGCCGACGTCCGCAACGGCGATGCCGTCGCCAAGGCGCTGAAGGGCGTCGACAGCGTCGTCCATCTCGCCGCCGAAGTGGGCGTCGGCCAGTCCATGTACGCGGTCGAACGCTACACCTCGGTCAACGACGTCGGTACCGCCGTCCTCTTCGAGAAGCTGATCGACAATCCCGTCCGCCGGATCGTCACCGCCTCGTCGATGAGCATCTACGGCGAGGGCCTTTATCGGGATGCCGACGGCAACCCGGTCCAGGAAGCGAAGCGCGAGCCGCGCACCAGCGATTCGCAGGCCTGGGATCCGGTCGATGCCAAGGGCCGGCCCTTGGTCCCGGTCGCCACTCCGGAATGGAAGCGCCCCGACCTCGCTTCGATCTACGCGCTCGGCAAATACGTTCAGGAGCGGACCACCTTCATCATGTCCGAGGCTTATGGGATGGAGGGCGTCTGCCTTCGCCTGTTCAACGTCTACGGGCCGGGTCAGGCTCTCTCCAACCCCTATACCGGGGTCCTTGCCATCTTCGCCTCGCGGCTCCTGAACGGCCAGCGGCCGATGATCTTCGAGGACGGCGGGCAGCGGCGCGATTTCGTCTATGTCGGCGACGTCGCCCGCGCCTTCGCCGACGCGCTCGAGCTGCCCCAGGCGGTGGGCGAGGTGTTCAACGTCGGCTCGGGCGACGACCGCTCGGTGACCGAGGTTGCGAGCGAGCTCGCAAGGGCGATGGGCCGCAACGACATCGCTCCGCAGATCGTCGGAAAGAGCCGCGTCGGCGACATCCGCCACTGCTTCTGCGACACGTCGAAGACGGCGGAAAGGCTCGGCTTCCGGGCCGAGAAGGACTTTCAGGAGGGCCTTGCCGAGCTTGCCGAATGGGTCGCCGTCCAGACCGCCGACGACCGGGTCGACCAGGCCCGGGCCGAGCTCGAAGCCCGGGGGCTGGTGGCATGAGGGGGCGCATTTCCGTCGCCCCAGCGAAGGCTGGGGCCCCAGGGGGTGAAAAGCGCCGGTGTCCTTCACCCGCCGGGGCCCCAGCCTGCGCTGGGGCGACGAAAGTTGCCGGCCGCGCCCCGGGAGGACAGATATGACCCCCGATTCCCGTCCCGTCCTCGTCACCGGAGGCGCCGGATTCATCGGCTGCAACATCGCGGACGCCCTTGCCGGGCGAGGCCATGAGGTGCTCGTCTACGACGCCCTCTCGCGCCCCGGAGTGGAGCGCAACCTCGCCTGGCTGAAGGAACGGCACGGCGAGCGCATCTCCTCGATCGTCGCCGACATTCGCGACGAGGACATGCTCGCCCGCGCCGCCCGCGAGGCGAAGGCGGTGTTCCACATGGCCGCGCAGGTGGCGGTGACGACCAGCCTCACCGACCCGCGCGAGGATTTCGACATCAACGTGCGCGGAACGCTCCACCTGCTCGACGCGCTCCGGCTCAAGGGCGACGGAACGCCGCTTGTCTTCGCCTCGACCAACAAGGTCTATGGCGACCTTGCCGATCTCGAATTCCGCCTCGACGGCGACAAATATGTCGCGGTCGATCCCGAAGTCGCCGCCTCGGGCATCGGCGAGTCCCGCCCGCTCGACTTCCACACGCCCTATGGCTGCTCCAAGGGCGCGGCCGACCAATATGTCCTCGACTACGCCCGAAGCTTCGGCCTTCGCGCTGCGGTCGTCCGGATGAGCTGCATCTACGGCCTTCGCCAGATGGGGACCGAGGACCAGGGCTGGGTCGCCCACTTCCTGATCCGGGCGCTCGAGGGCCAGCCGATCACGCTCTACGGCGACGGCCACCAGGTCCGCGACATCCTCGACGTCTCGAACGCGGTCGAGGCCTATCTCAAGGCGTGGGAGCGGATCGATGCGGTGAAGGGCCGCGCCTTCAACCTCGGCGGCGGCCCGGCCAACGCCGTTTCCCTTCGCGAGCTGCTCGCCCATATCGCCGGCCTGCTGGGCCGCGAGCTGGACGTCCGCTTCGCCGACTGGCGCGCCGGCGACCAGCGCTATTTCGTCGCCGACACGCGCGCCATCGGCCAGGCGCTCGGCCTCTCCCCGGCCGTGCCCTGGAAGCAAGGCGTCGCCCGCCTCGCCGAATGGCTCCGCGAAAGCCGCAATCTGCCTTCTCTCCCCTCCCCGGAAGGGCGGGGCCGGGGGCGGGTAGCGAGCGAAGCGAGCCCTGAAGCGGCGGCAACGGGCGCCCGCTCCGGCGTCGAGCCGGACCGGTCGCAACCCACCCCCAGCCCCTCCCTTGCAGGGAGGGAGGCATAACGATGCGGGTCCTGATCACGGCGGACGCCGTCGGAGGGGTCTGGCAGTACAGCCTCGATCTCGCCCGCGGTCTTGCGCGGCTCGGAATCTCCACCGTCCTCGCCGTCATGGGTCCCTCGCCCGCCGCCGAGCAGAGGGAGTCGGCCGATTCGGTTCCCGGCCTCCTCCTCGTCGACACCGGCCTTGCGCTGGACTGGCTCGCCGAAGACGGAAGCGCCCTTCGCGACGCCGGGGAGGCGATCGCGGCCCTCGCCCGCGAGAGCGGAGTGGACCTCGTCCAGCTCAACACCCCGGCGCTCGCCGCCGAGGCGGCCTTCCCGGTCCCCGTCGTCGCCGTCAATCACAGCTGCGTCGCGACCTGGTGGGAGGCGGTCCACGGCACCGATCTGCCCGCCGATTTCGCCTGGCGCACCGCCTTGGTTCGGGCCGGGCTCCACAAGGCCGATGCGGTCGTGACTCCGACCGGCGCCTTCGGCGAAGTCGTCAGGCGCCGTTACGACCTCCCGAAGGCGCCCCGAACCGTCCATAACGGCCGGACGCCGCTCACCGTTCGGAGCGGCGCTCCGCACGATTTCGTCTTCACCGCCGGGCGCCTTTGGGACGAAGGCAAGAATCTTGCTACGGTCGACGCCGCGGCCTCGGGAGTCGCCGTTCCGGTCCGCGCCGCGGGGCCGCTCAAGGGTCCCAACGGCGCGGAAGTCGTGTTCGACAATCTCCACTGCCTCGGCCAGATCGGCGAGGAGGAGCTCGCCCGCTGGCTGTCCGCCCGGCCGGTCTTCGTCTCGGCGGCGCTCTACGAGCCGTTCGGCCTCGCCGTCCTCGAAGCGGCCTCGGCCGGCTGCCCGCTGATCCTCGCCGACATCCCGACCTTCCGCGAGCTTTGGGACGGAGTCGCAATCTTCGTCCCGCCCCGCGACGAGCGCGGTTTCACCACCGCCATCTCCGCTCTCGTCGGCGACGATTTCGAACGCGCCGTGCTCGGCAAGGCCGCAGCCGACCGCGCCGCCCGCTTCACGCCCGACGCGATGGCCGCGCAAATGGCCTCGCTCTACCGCGGCCTTCTTCCGGCCGTACGCGGGCCGGTGCTCGCGGCGAGGGCGGCGGCGTGAGGATCGTCTATTTCACCCACAGCCTCGCAAGCTGCTGGAACCACGGCAACGCCCACTTCCTGCGCGGCGTTCTGCGCGAGCTGATCGCGCTCGGCCACGAGGTCCAGGCGTGGGAGCCGGAAGGGTCGTGGAGCCTCGAGAATCTGCTCAAGGACCATGGCGAGGAGGGGCTCGATCCCTATCGCTCCGCTTATCCCGAGCTCGCCTCCCGCACCTTCGGCGGAAAGCCCGATCTCGAAGCGATGGTGGGCGACGCCGACCTCGTCATCGCCCACGAGTGGAACGCGCCCGATCTGGTCGCCGGGCTCGGCCGCATTCGCGCCCGCGGCGGCACCTTCACCCTGCTGTTCCACGACACCCACCACCGCGCGGTCAGCGAGCCCAAGGCGATGCAGGCCTACGACCTTTCCGCCTATGACGGGGTGCTCGCTTTCGGCGAGACCCTGGCCGAGGTCTATCGCGGCTGGGGCTGGGGAGATCGGGTCTTCGTCTGGCACGAGGCCGCCGACATCCGCCACTTCCACCCGCCGGCTGAGGAGGGGGAACGCTCCGGCCTCGTCTGGATCGGCAATTGGGGGGAAGGCGAGCGCACCAAGGAGCTCAAGGAATTCCTCTTCCGGCCCGCCCGCGCCGCCGGGCTCGGCCTCGACGTCTACGGAGTCCGCTACCACGAGACCGCCAAGGCGACGGTGCGCCGCTATGGCGGCCGCTATCATGGCTGGCTTGCCAACGCCCAGGCTCCGGAGGTCTTCGCCCGCCACCTCGCGACCGTTCATGTGCCCCGAAGGTACTATACGCGGTTGTTGCCCGGCATTCCGACGATCCGGGTGTTCGAAGCGCTGGCCTGCGGAATCCCCCTCGTCTGCGCGCCCTGGGAGGACAGCGAGCACCTGTTCCGCCCCGGCGCCGACTATCTGATCGCCCCCGACGGGGAGGCGATGACCGAGGTTCTGCGTAACCTTCGGGAGGATCCGGAGCTTCGCCGGTCCCTCGTCGCTTCCGGCCTCGAGACGATCCGGGCCCGCCACACCTGCGCCCACCGCGCCGAGGAGCTGCTCCGCATCGTCGCCCGCCTCAACCCCTCTCCCTCCAGGGGAGAGGGTGCCGAGCGCAGCGAGGCGGGTGAGGGCACGTCCTCGACCTTTATTCCCTCACCCTCCCAGCCTTCGGCCGGGCCCCTCCCTCTCCCCTCGAGGGAGAGGGGTTTGAGCGAGACCACCGCATGAAGATCGCTTTCTACGGCTCCAGCCTTCTTTCCTCCTACTGGAACGGCGCCGCCACCTATTATCGCGGCCTTCTGCGCGACCTCGCCTCGCGCGGCTACGAGATCACCTTCTACGAGCCGGACGCCTTCGACCGGCAGAGCCACAAGGATATGGAGGCGCCCGACTGGGCCCGCTCCGTCGTCTATGACGCGACACCCGAGGCGCTGCGCCGGGTGCTCGGGGAAGCCCGCGCCGCCGACATCGTCGTCAAGGCGAGCGGAGTAGGCGTGTTCGACACCGAGCTTCTGGAGGGCATCGTCGAGCACAGCCGCGACGACGCGCTGCGCATCTTCTGGGACGTCGACGCCGCAGCCACCCTCGACGAGATGCGCGGCGAGGAAAGCCACGTCGTGCGCCGAATGCTCCCGAGCCTAGACATGGTCCTCACCTACGGAGGCGGGCCGCCGGTGATCGGGGCCTATGAAGGGTTCGGCGCCCGCCGCTGCGTCCCCGTCTACAACGCGCTCGATCCGACGACCCATCATCCGGTGCCGCCCGATCCCGCCTTCGCCGCCGACCTCGCCTTCCTCGGCAACCGGCTTCCGGACCGCGAATCGCGGGTCGAGGACTTCTTCCTTCGAGCCGCCGCCCTGCAGCCGGAGCGCGGCTTCCTGATCGGCGGCAACGGCTGGGAGACCAAGGCGATGCCGGCCAATGTCCGCCATCTCGGCCACGTCTACACGCACCAGCACAACGCCTTCAATTGCACTCCGCTGGCGGTGCTCAACGTCGCCCGCGATTCGATGGCGAATATCGGCTTCTCGCCGGCGACCCGGGTTTTCGAGGCGGCCGGGGCGGCGGCCTGTCTGATCACCGACGCGTGGGAGGGGATCGAGCTGTTCCTCAAGCCGGACGAGGAGGTGCTCGTCGCACGCGACGGCCAGGATGTCGCCGACCATGTCGCCGCCCTCACCGCGGAGCGCGCCCGCGCGATCGGTCAGGCGGCGCTTCAGCGGACCCTCGCACAGAACACCTACGCCCACCGCGGCGAGCAGGTCGACGCGCTCCTGCGGGAGGCGCGGCAGCCGGAGCGGAGCGCGGCATGAGGCTCGTCGTCCTCGGCCTCTCTTTGTCGTCCAGCTGGGGCAACGGCCACGCCACCACCTTCCGGGCGCTTCTCAAGGCCTTTGCCGAGCGCGGTCACGACATCCTCTTTCTCGAGCGGGACGTCCCCTGGTACCGCGACAATCGCGACGAAACCGATCCCGCTTATTGCCGGCTCGAATATTATTCGGACCTCGCCGGCCTCCAGGCGTGGACAAGCGAGATCGCCGCGGCCGACGCCGTCGTCGTCGGCTCCTACGTTCCCGAGGGCGTCGCCGTCGGACGTTTCGTCCAGGAGCATGCGCGCGGGGTCACCGCCTTTTACGACATCGACACGCCGGTAACCCTTGCCAAGCTGGAGCGCGGCGACTTCGAATATGTCTCCCCCGAGGGGATCCCGGGCTTCGACCTCTATCTGTCCTTCACCGGCGGCCCGACCTTGGGCCGGATCGAGCGGGTGTGGGGATCGCCCGCCGCACGCGCCCTCTATTGCTCGGTCGATCCCGCCGCCTATCCGCCGCTCGACCTGCCCAAGACTTGGGACCTGTCCTACCTCGGCACCTACAGCGCCGATCGCCAGCCGACCCTGGAGCGGCTTCTGATCGAACCTGCCCGGCGGCTGCCCGGCCGGCGCTTCGTCGTCGCCGGGCCGCAATATCCGGGCGACATCGACTGGCCTTCCAACGTCGAGCGAATCGAGCATTTGCCGCCGAGCGGCCACCCGGCTTTCTATTCGCAGTCGCGATTCACCCTCAACGTCACCCGCGCCGACATGATCGCCGCCGGCTGGTCGCCTTCCGTCCGCCTGTTCGAGGCGGCGGCCTGCGCGGTTCCGGTCGTGTCGGACCGGTGGGACGGGCTCGACGAATTCTTCTCCCCGGGCCGGGAGATACTTCTTCCCGACGGGAGCGAAGCGGTGGTCGACCTGCTGGAAGGCGGCGACGACGGCTTCGCCCGCTCGGTCGGGCTTGCCGCCCGTGCGCGGGTGCTTGCCGGGCACACCGCCGCTCACCGCGCTGCCGAGCTCGAGGCTTACCTCCTCGCCGGCGGCCGTCCCGTAACGGAGGCGGCCGGAGTCGAAAGGCCGGTGTCTCAACTGTCGCTGATGAGCTAAGGAGCTGCTGTGAAGAATGCTGATACCAAGATCGCGCTGGTTGCGGGCGGCGCCGGGTTCATCGGGTCGCACCTGATCGACGCGCTTCTTGCCGAAGGGGCGCGCGTGGTCTGCCTCGATTCCCTCCTCACCGGCCGCTCCGAGAATCTCCGCCACCTGGCGCGCGACAGCCGGTTCGAACTCGTCGAGGCCGACGTCGTCGACGCGCTTCCCGCCGCGGTGGCGCGGACCCGCTTCACCCACGTCTACAATCTCGCCTGCGCCGCCTCGCCGCCGCACTACCAGGCCGATCCCGAGCACACGATGCTGACCAACGTGCTCGGCACCCGAAACCTGCTTCGCCTGTGCGAGGAGCAGGGCGCCCGCTTCCTCCTCTCCTCGACGAGCGAGGTCTACGGCGATCCCGAGCAGCATCCGCAGACGGAAAGCTATCGCGGCTGGGTGAGCTGCACCGGGCCCCGCGCCTGCTACGACGAGGGCAAGCGCGCCGCTGAGACGCTGACGTTCGATTTCCAGCGCGCCGGCCGGGCCGAGGTCCGGGTCGCCCGCATCTTCAACACCTACGGCCCGCGGATGCGGCCGGACGACGGCCGGGTCGTCTCGAACGTCATCTGCCAGGCGCTCGCCGGCGAGGACGTCACCCTCTACGGCGACGGCAGCCAGACCCGCAGCTTCTGCTACGCCTCCGATTTGGTCGACGGCCTGATGCGGCTGATGGACAGCGACGTCGCGGACGGTCCGGTCAATCTCGGCAACCCGGTCGAGCTCACCGTCAGCGACCTCGCCGAACGGGTCATGCGGATGACCGGCACCAGGTCGCGGCTCGTCCACCGCCCGCTTCCGATCGACGATCCCCGCCGTCGCCGCCCGGACATCAGCCGCGCCAAGAGCCTGCTCGGCTGGCAGCCGAGGGTCGCGCTCGAGCAGGGCCTCGAGGCGACGGTCGAATGGTTCGCCGCCGAGGGTGGATGGACGGCGCCCGCGAAAGCCGCGGAAAACCGGCTGGAAGTCGGAGTCGCGGCCGAATAGGCCGAGGCGCTATTTCGCGAACAAATTGGCCGGGTTGGCCATCGCCTTCATCTCGATCGCGTTGCCGGACGGGTCGAGGAAGAACATCGTCGCCTGCTCGCCTGGCTCGCCGCGGAAGCGGACCGTCGGTTCGATGACGAAGGCCGTGCCCGCCGCCTTGAGCCGCGCCGCCATCGCCTCCCAGCCCGCCATGTCGAGCACGGCCCCGAAGTGCGGGACCGGGACGTCGTGCCCGTCGACCGGATTGTGGTGGGGCCGGGGCGCCATGTTCGGATCGAGGTGGGCGACGATCTGGTGCCCCTGGAAGTCGAAGTCGATCCACTCCGCGGCGCTTCGCCCCTCCGGGCAGCCGAGCACGCCGCCATAGAAGGCGCGGGCCGCCTCGAGATCGTGGACTGGAAAGGCGAGGTGGAAAGGGGGGCGCTCGGTCATGGCCTCGCCTCTGCCACTGCGGAGGGTGACAGTCACTAGCGACTGTCGGCGACAGACGCAGAAGCGGATTGCTTCGGAGCGCCGCTCCTCCCAAGGCGGAAGCGTCATGAAGCCCCATCTCTACGCCTTCCTCGCCGGCCTCGCCGCCGCCTGCGCGTTCCAGCCGCTCGGCCTTTGGCCGCTGATGCCGCTCGCGCTCGCCGTCCTGCTCCACCTGGTGGAGGAGGCCCCTCGCCTCGGCTCCGCGCTCGCTCGGGGCTGGTGGTTCGCGCTGGGATATTTCGTCCTCGGCCTGAACTGGATCGCCACAGCCTTCACCTACCAGGCGGCGATGCCCGCCTGGCTGGGCTGGGTGGCGGTCGTCCTCCTCTCCCTTTACCTCGCCGTCTATCCCGCAATGGCCGCCGGCATCGCCTGGCGATACGGGCGGCGCCATCCGCTTGCGCTGGTCCTGTGGCTCGCCGCCGCCTGGATCGCCACCGAATGGCTTCGCGCCACGATGTTCACCGGCTTCGCGTGGAACCCCGCGGGGGTCGCCCTGCTCGATGCCGGGGGCCTCGCCGGAGTCGCCAAGGCGGTCGGCACCTACGGACTCTCGGGCGTGACGATGATCGCGGCGGGGACGATCTTCCTCCTCGCCCGCAGGCGCTTCAGGAGCGCCGCAGCGACCGGGCTGCCGGTGGTCGCGGCCGCTTTCCTCCTCTGGCCGATGAAGGCGCAGGATCCGCCGGCGCTGCGCACCGCCATCCGTCTCGTCCAGCCGAACATCAGCCAGACCGACAAATGGCGGCCCGGCTTCGACGAGGAGGTCCTGCGCCGTCTCGGACGGCTTTCCAACGCCGGGGCGAACGAGCCGAGGCTCCTCCTCTGGCCCGAAGTCGCCGTCACCGAGCCGCTCCAGGACTCGCGTCGCGACCCGGGCTATCGGGAGGATACCGACGCAAGGCTCGAGCGGGTGCGCTCGATGCTGGGGCCGCGCGACCTGCTCCTGACCGGCGGCCTGTCGGTCGAGACTCGCGACGGCGTCCACGCTTCGGCGGCCACCAACAGCGTCTTCGCCATTCCCGGCGGGAGCGGTCCGATCCTCGGGCGCTACGACAAGGCGCATCTCGTCCCCTACGGCGAGTATCTGCCGATGCGGCCCCTGCTCTCGGCAATCGGTCTGTCGCGGCTCGCCCCGGGGGATCTCGACACCGACCCGGGGCCGGGGCCGCGCACCTTCGACCTGCCGATCGTCGGCAAGGTCGGCTTTCAGCTCTGCTACGAGATCATCTTCTCGGGCGAGGTCGTCGACCGGTCGAACCGCCCGAACTTCCTGTTCAATCCGTCCAACGACGCCTGGTTCGGCGCCTGGGGACCGCCGCAGCATCTCGCCCAGGCGCGGCTTCGGGCGCTGGAGGAGGGCCTCCCCGTGCTTCGCGCGACGCCCACCGGCATCACCGCCGTGGTCGATGCGGACGGGCGGCTCGTCGCGACGATCCCGGCCCATCGCGAAGCCTATCTCGACGCCAGGCTTCCGGCGCCGAAGCCACCCACCTTATTCGCCCGCTTCGGCAATGTGTTGCCTCTCCTTTTCGCGCTTCTGCTCGCCGCCGCAGCGATTGCAGTGGGACGAAAGAGGCGCTAGGAGCGCGCGCATATAAGGATATCTTTATATCCGCATTTCCCCCGTCGCTCTTCAGGAAGGCCCTGTTCCCAGATGCGCAACAATTATCTCTTCACGTCCGAATCCGTGTCCGAAGGTCATCCCGACAAGGTCGCCGACCAGATTTCCGACGCCGTCGTCGACCTGTTCCTGTCCAAGGATCCGGAGGCGCGGGTCGCCTGCGAGACCCTGACCACGACCCAGAAGGTCGTCCTCGCCGGCGAGATACGCGGCAAGGGCATCATGGACGAGGACGGCCAGTGGGCGCCGGGCGTTCGCGAGGAGATCGAGCAGGTCGTCCGCTCCACCGTCCGCAAGATCGGCTACGAGCAGGAGGGCTTCCACTGGGAGACCCTGGATTTCTCGAACAACCTCCACCCGCAATCGGCCCATATCGCCCAGGGCGTCGACGCCAGCGGCAACAAGGACGAGGGCGCGGGCGATCAGGGCATCATGTTCGGCTTCGCCGTCGACGAGACTCCGGACCTGATGCCCGCGACGCTCTACTACAGCCACAAGATCCTCGAGCGGATGGCGCAGGATCGCCATTCCGGCGCCGCCCCCTTCCTCGAGCCGGACGCCAAGAGCCAGGTCACCCTTCGCTTCGAGAACGGAAGTCCCGCCGCGGCGACCGCGATCGTCGTCTCCACCCAGCACGGCAAGGGCTATGACGAGGGCGAGAAGGAGGCCGAGCTCAAGGCCTATGTCCGCAAGGTCGTCGCCGAGGTCCTTCCCGCCGATCTGCTCTCCGACGAGACAGTCTACCACATCAACCCGACCGGTAGCTTCGAGATCGGCGGGCCGGACGGCGACGCCGGCCTTACCGGCCGAAAGATCATCGTCGACACCTATGGCGGCGCGGCGCCGCACGGCGGAGGCGCCTTTTCGGGCAAGGACCCGACCAAGGTCGATCGCTCGGCGGCCTATATTAGCCGCTATCTCGCCAAGAACATCGTCGCGGCCGGGCTCGCCCGGCGCTGCACGATCCAGCTCGCCTACGCGATCGGCGTTCCCGAGCCGCTGTCGCTCTACGTCGACACGCACGGCACCGGAACGGTGGGCGATTCGGCGATCGAGCAGGCGATCATGGGGATGCAGGAGCTGGGCGGCCTCACCCCGCGCGCCATCCGCACCCATCTCGGCCTCAACAAGCCGATCTACCAGCGCACCGCCGCCTACGGCCATTTCGGCCGCAAGACGGACGGGGACTTCTTCCCCTGGGAGAAGACCGACCTGGCCGACAAGCTCAAGGCGGCCCTCGCCGCCTGAGCCGCGCGCCGCTGTTGCCTCACGGCAACAGCGGTCCCGCAATGGCACAGCAGTCCGGAACCGCCCGAATCCGCCGTCCGTTAAGGCGGTCTGGAGGGTCGTTCCATGGCACAAGGCGGCTTCGCTTTCTTCTTCCTGCTGGTCCTCGCGGCCGGCGCCGTCGCCCTGGTGTCGACGCTTCGCGAAAGTTGGTCCCGAGTCCTGGGCGCCTTGTTCACCCAGCCGGACCGCGAGGAGCCCCCGCTGGTCTACACGACTACCTGGGTGCCGGCCGCCCAAGTCCCAAGCGTCGCCAGCCGACTGCTGCTCCACGAGCTCGACGAGCCGCTTCCCCCGGCGAAGCTGTTCGCCGCCTGGACCGTCGATCCGCTCCCCGAGCGGACCGGCCCGCAGCTCGGCTTCGCCTTCCTTCGTCAGGCGGCCTGAGCATTTACGTCGTCCCAGCGAAGGCTGGGACCCCAGGGGGTGAAGAACACCGAGACCTTCACCCCCTGGGGCCCCAGCCTTCGCTAGGGCGACGGAGTACTTGGCCGCGCTCGCCGCCGACGTTAGGCCGCACGCGATGAACGACCCGACCACGATCCGCCGGCTCTACGGGCGCCGCTCCAATCACAAGCTTCGCCAGGGGCAGGAGGCGCTGCTCGAGCGGCTGCTTCCGGCGATAGAGGTGCCCGCCGGCGGTCCGGTCACCGCGGAGCGCCTGTTCGGGCATGACCGCCCGCTTCATTTCGAGATCGGCTTCGGATCGGGCGAGCATCTCGCCTACCGCGCCGATCTGCTTCCGGATCACGGCTTCATCGGCGCCGAGCCGTTCCTCAACGGCGTGGTCGGCGCACTGGCGCACGTTCGCGACGCAAGCCTGGCCAATGTCCGCCTCCACATGGGCGACGCGCTCGACGTCCTCGAGCGGGTGCCCGACGGCGGCTTGACGATGGTCTACCTGCTCCACCCGGATCCCTGGCCCAAGGCGCGGCACGCAAAGCGCCGGATGGTCAATCACGGGCCGCTCGACCTCATCGCCGCGAAGCTCAAGCCCGGCGGCGAGTTCCGGCTCGGGACCGACGACCCGACCTATTGCCGCTGGTCGATGATGGTGATGAACCGCCGGAGCGACTTCGAGTGGCTGGCCGAAAGCGCGAAGGACTTCCTCACCCGCCCCGGCGGCTGGCCCGAAACGCGCTACGAGGCCAAGGCGCGGCGCAAGGGCCACGAAGTCTGGTACTTCCGCTACCGGCGGGTCTGACCCGTCCGGCATTCTCCCTTAGAGGCGGTAGAACGTCCCGAAGATCCCGTGCAGCGCCGCGGCGTTCGATGCCGTCGCAAGCAGGATGAGGATCGGCAGCAGGCGAGGAGCCGGCTCCGGGTGGGGCCGAATGAGGGCGATGAGGGCGAGAGGCAGGACCGGCACGAAATAGCGCGACTGGATGCCCTGGATGAACAGCGAGTCCGGCCAGGAGTAGCTTAGGAACAGAATGGTGGCGATCAGCAGGCCGACGGCCATCACGAGGATCAACATCCACGCGCGGCCAGCCAGGGTGAGAGCGCCGGCTTCCTTTTCCCCGAAGGCCATGGAGAGAAGAAGCGCCCCCATCCCGAAAGGCGCGGCGCTGATGACATAGGGGACGGTGGAGTCGCCGAAGCTGAAGAGGCCGGTAGCGAAGGAGAGATCGGGACGGCAGTAGGTGCGCAGCACCATGCCGAGGAAGCGCCCCGGATGGGCGCCCAGCCACGCGAGCTGACTCCCCAGATCCGGGAGATTGGAAATGAATTTCACCGTCAGGCCCTGAGTCATGTGCACCCACATCAGGGCCGACAGAGCCGCCGCCAGGCCGAGAAGCAGCGGCGGCGCGAGCCATCGATGCGGCGCCGCCCGCCCGGGAAGTGGAAAGGCGGCCACGGCCAGCAGCGGCAGATAGACGAGCTTGGCGACCGTGATCGCGATCCCCGCGGCGGCGGCGATCGCCAGGTCCTTCGACCGCCAGCGTCGCTCGATCGCGACCTTCGTCCCGACCGCCGTCAGCAGGAAGGCGCAGCCGATGACCAGGCCGTCCTGACCGAAGGCCGCGGCCCCCGCCGCGGCGGGCGGCAGCAGTGCCGTCGTCAGCATGACCTTCTTCCCGACCGGGAGGATCCGCAACGCGAGGGCGATCAAGGCGATGGCCAGCGCCGCGTTGAGCAACCGGCCCAGACGGATGATCCACTCGACCGGCAAGTCCAGCCCTCGACCGAGCCAGACGGCGACGATCTGAGGCCCGTAGCCGACCGGCGAGTAGAGGACAGCGCCGGAAAAATTGAGAAATCCGGGCTGCTCGTGAAGCCCGATCGGAGTCTTGCGGGCGAACATGGCGGATGCCGGACGAACGACCGCGATCCGAGGCCCGAGGGGCACGAGGGAGCCGATCTCCGACTGAGTCGCGCGGGCGAGGCCCGGGGGAAGTTCGCCGCCTGCCTGTGCGCCGCGCTTCTCGCCGATCAGCTGGAACGAGGCGAGTTGCCACGCGCGGTAGAGATGCTGGTTCTCGTCGAACGCCTGGAACGGCGGAGTGATCAGAGCATAGGCGGCATAGAGAAACGGCGCGAGGCAAAGGAACAGCCGGTGTGGCAGCCGCGCGCTTGCGATAATCGCCCGCATCCGCGTCACCGCCGCCGTTGCTGCCGCGCCTCGAGGATGGCGAGCTCGCGGGTGAGGGTGGTCATCGTCGCCGATTGAGCGCGCATCCGGAAATGGAGGTTGGCGAGCAGGAGCAGGCTGACCACCGTCCACAAATAGAGGACGAGGTCGGCGCCGCGGCCGATGCCGAGCAGGTGGGCGGCGAGCTGAGCCCATTGCGGGCGGAGCACCAGCGCCATGCCGAGGAGGCTGACCAGGGGCATGGCGAAGCCGATCGCCGGCGACACCCGGCGCTGCCGCCAGCCGTAGAAGGCGAAGAAGGCGAGGGCGAGGATCAGCGGTATCTTGATCATCGATGAAGCCTGCTCGACCAGAGGTCCCAGAGGATGCTCACCGAGGAGAGGGCGTTCTGCCCCTTGGCGAGCGTGTAATCGGTATAGACGATCTTCACCGGCGCCTCAGTGACCTTGAGGCCTGACTCGGCGAGCCAGCCGAGAAGCTCGGAGGCGTGCGCCATCCGGTTCTGCCGGATCCGCAGGCGCTCCGCCGCCTGGCGCGTCAGGAGCCGGAGGCCGTTATGGGCGTCGGTAAGGTCCAGCCCCGTGGTGAGGCGGGTGTAGAGGGTCGCCGCGCGGAGCAGCCAGCGCCGGCTGGCAGGCATGTTCTCGGTGGTTCCGAGGAAGCGGCTTCCGAGCACCACGTCGGCGCCGGCCTCCTCGCGCCGCCGAAGCATCACGCCGATATCCTCCGGCCGGTGCTGCCCGTCGGCATCGAAGGTGACGATCTGCTCGGCGCCGTTCAGAAGGGCATAGCGAATGCCCGTCGCGAGGGCGGCGCCCTGACCGAGATTGACGCAGTGGCGCACGACATGGGCTCCGGCGCGCTCGGCCTCGCGTCCGGTATCGTCGCTCGATCCGTCGTCGACGACGACCACGTTGGGGAGCCAGGGCGCGACGCTGCGGACGGTGCGCGCGATCATGCCCCGCTCGTTATAGCCGGGGATGACGATCCAGACCGGCTCGAGGCCAGTCTCGCTTGCCGGCACTTCTATTCGTTCGTGCCGCATGGGCTCCCCTTTCGAGGGGCAATTGGCACTGGAATGGTTAAGATGTTTTTAACGGGTGCCGCCTAGACCTCGCCGTGAAGCGACGTGGAGGCGAGCAGAACGTGACCCAATCCCTGGCAAGTGCATCGACGCTCGAGCGGCTGGTCCCGGCCGCACTCGATCCCAACGACATCACCGGCCTTGAGACCTACCGGCTGCACGTCGAGCGCTACGATTTCGCCAGCCGCTTCATCGGCGGCGGCCGGGTGCTCGATTGCGCCTGCGGGGTCGGCTACGGAAGCCACCGCCTGCTCGGCGGCGGCGACGGAAGCCAGCGAGTGACGGGAGTCGACATCGACGAATCCGCCGTCGCCTATGCGCGCGCGAGCTTCGTCGATCCCAGACTGAACTATGTCTGCGCCGACGGGACCGCGTTCGATGCGGAGCCGTTCGACGCGATCGTCTCATTCGAGACGATCGAGCACGTCCCCGATCCCGAGCGGCTGGTGGAGAATTTTGTACGGCTGCTGAAGCCGGGCGGGCTTCTGATCGCCTCGGTGCCGGTGACTCCGTCGGTCGACGTGAACCCGTTCCACCTGCACGACTTCACGCCTTCGTCGTTCCGCCGGATGTTCGGCCGCCGCGGGCTGACCGAGGTCGATTCGCTGCTCCAGCGCCAGCCCTACCAGCCGCTCAAGATGCTGGCGGGCAAGGAGAGCCGGCTGAGCGACATGCGCCAGAACCTCGTCGGCTATTATGCGCGGCACCCCAAGGCGGCCCTGACCCGCGCCTATTCGACGGTGATCGACGGCTTCTGCAACAAGTACCTGACCTGCGTCTGGCGCCGGTAGGTTCTAGTCGGGGGGCCGGAGACAGCCCAAGCCGTCACCCTGAACTCGTTTCAGGGTCCAGTCCTCCGCCCGCACTGCCGCCTCCGGCCTGGATGCTGAAACAAGTTCAGCGTGACGGGAAGGGCGGGCGGATGAAGCGAGCTTCACCGCTTCGGCGTCAGCCGGAGCAGGCGGCCGCCGGGCTTGTCCTGAAGCAGGTAGATCGCCCCGTCGGGGCCTTGCTCGACCTCGCGGATGCGCTCGCCCATGTCCCACTGGTCCGCCTTGCGCGCCTCGGTGCCGTTCAGCGCCACCCGGATCAGCGCCTGCCCCGACAGTGCGCCGATGAAGGCGCTCCCGCGCCACTGCGGGAACAGCCGGCCGGAATAGACGATCATGCTCGACGGCGAGATCGAGGGGTTCCACCAGACCTTCGGCGCTTCGAACTCGGGGCGGGTGGGATGGTCCGGGATCGAGCTCCCGTCGTAATTGTCGCCGTTGGAGACGACCGGCCAGCCGTAATTGCGGCCGCGCTGGATGAGGTTGACCTCGTCCCCGCCCTTCGGCCCCATCTCATTCTCCCAGAGCCGTCCCTGGCCGTCGAAAGCGAGGCCGAGGAGGTTGCGGTGTCCGTAGGACCAGATCGTCGCTGCAACGCCGCCGCGCGAAGCGAAGGGATTGTCGTTCGGCACCGAGCCGTCGTCGTTCAGCCGGACGACCTTGCCGAGGCTGGAATTGAGATCCTGGGCTGGAGTGAACTTCATCCGCTCGCCGCTGGTGATGAAGAGCTTGCCGTCGGGGCCGAAGGCGATCCGGTGGCTGTGGTGAAAACGGCCGTCGACCTTCTCCGCGCGCCAGATCACCTGCAGCCCTTCGAGCCGGGGAGCGCCGTCCTGGACCAGCCGGGCGCGGCCGACCACCGGTCCGCGTGTTCCGCCGGGTCCCGGCTCCGACCAGCTTAGGTAGACCAGGCGGTTGCGGGCGAAGCCGGGATGGAGAACGACGTCGCCGAGGCCGAGCTGGCCGCCATAATCGACCTTGGGCACCCCCGCGACCGGGACCGCGGCAGCGCCGGCCTTCCAGATGAGGAGCCGCCCCTTCTTCTCGGTGATCAGCGCCCGTCCATCCGGCAGGAAGACCATCGCCCAGGGCTCGTCGAAGCGGGCGAGCTCCTGCACCTGGAAGGGAAGGGCGTCCGCCCCGTCGCGGGCGCTTGCCGGGTTCGACGCGGTGCAGGCGAGCAGAAGAAGGGCCGGCGCGGCGGCGGCAAGACGATTAGGCATGGCGGGCTCCCGTTGGATCGAGATCAGAACCCGCCCGGGACGCGGGAGTTTCAGCCGGCCTAACGAAGCGCGTAGACGTCGTAGCGTTCGTCGGTGATCGCCGGGCCGAAAGAGGCGAGCTTGCGTGTTCCGGCAAGAAAGCGCCTGACCTGCCCAGGATCGGCCGTGAACCGCCAGACATGGACGTTGGTCTTCCGGTAGAAGCGCTGGTTCGGATCGAGCCGGTGCTCGAACACGATCACGACCGGCCGGCCGGTCCGCGCCCGAAGGATCCGGGCGTCGCGCAGGAAATCGTCGGGGGTCAGGTCCTGGCGCACCTTCTTGGTGAAGCGCACCCAATCGCCCCAGCGCTGCTCGCGCATCAGGTAGATCGGGTTGTGCGTGTAGTACGGCATCGGCTCGAGCATCATGTCCGGGTCGGCGATCAGCACGGCGCTTTCGAGCCGCTCGCGCTTCAGCAGGTCCGCGAGGTCGCGGGAGTGGCTGAAGGGGGCGTGGGCCAGAGAGCCGATCGTCCCGGCGCTGTTCAGGACCTGAAGCGCAAGCATGATGAGGAAGACCGGGCGCCCCGCCGCCTTGAGCGTCGAAAGCCGCGCGGCAAGCCGGCCGCGGCCCTCCCAGCGGCCGCCGCGGCCGCGCTCGACCAGCCAGTACATGGCGATCACGTAGACCAGGAACAGCGCCTGGTGCCGGTAGAAGCCGGGGTAGACGAGCTGGAAGAGCAGCTGGAAGCCGATCGCCACGGCCAGCGACGACAAAAAGGCGCCGGGCGCGCGGATCAGGCCGAACAGGCCGCCGAAGACGATCCCCGCGAACAGGCAGCCGGTCAGCGTGTTAGAGGGGAGCGCCGGAGGGGTGAGGCCCCACCAGGAATAAGCCGGGACGAACAGGGTCGCGGCGATCGCTTTCCAGGGGATCCCGCCGCCCTGGAAGGCGACGGGCGCTGCGTCGTGCATCGTCGGATAGACGGTGACGAAGCAGATCGCGGCGCCCGCAGCCGCGATGGCGGCGTTGAGGATGAAGATCGCATATTTGCGGTGCCAGCGAAGGCCTTCCTCGCCGAGCAGCTCGACCAGCCAGAACAAGAGGAAGGCGGCGGCGAGCAGGCAGGAGGGGACGTTGGTGTTGCACAGGAGCAGGAGCAACAGGCCGATGGCCGGGCCGCGGTCGCGCCAGCGCGGATAGAGGTGCGCCAGGACGAAGAGCAGCAGCATGCTGATGCCGTAATTGCGCGCGACGATCGGATATTCGGTGAGCGCGAAGCTGGAGAACAGGACGAGCGCGATCGTCTGCGGGCGGAAAGGCGCCTTGAAGGCGAACAAAGAAGCGGCGGCGAGGCCGACCAGGTAGCCGACGGCGGGAAGCACCTCGCGCGCCGGGACGATCGCATGGGCGCCGCGCAAAAGCAGGTACCAGAGCGCGGGGTGTCCCTCGCCGTGGAGCATGCGGAGCATGTCGACGACGGTGTCGCCCTGGAGCGCGAAGGAAAAGGCGCGGACCTCGTCCCGCCAGAAGACGTGCTGGGCGAGCAGCAGCAGGGTGACCGCCAGCCAGGCGGCGAACAACAGCGCGCGCACGCGCAGATCGCGCGGATTTGCTTCCCCAGCCATGCCGTCCAACGCTTCCCCCCGAACTCCCTCGCGCTTTCCTAGGGTCCGTACTCGATGCCGGCAATGGTCGGGATCGCCCGCAGAAGGCCGCCGGCAAGGAGGGCGGCGCAGGCCGGGCTGGTTGCCCGGACAAGCTGTCCAACGTAGCCGGCGGCCTTCTGCGGGCGACCGCGAAGCGGCGGGCCGTTTTCGGGCCGGGGCTTCGTCCCTCGTCGGTCACGATGCGACAGCATCGCTCCCTCCTCGCTCCTCGCCCCGGCCCGAAAACGGCTCCGTCACGACCGTTGCCGGCATCGAGTACGGACCCTAGCGCGGACATGGTTGCCGTGTCGTTAGGAATTTCTCGTCGCTTTAGGAGGTTATTAACCACCGCTGCGTACCTCTTGGGCTCCGGCGCCGTCGAGAGGGCGGGCCGAGGCGGGAGGATGACGGATGATCGAGGGGCGCAAAGTTGCGGTGGTTCTGCCGGCCTATAACGCGGCCAAGACGCTGAGGCAGACCTGCGCGGAAATCCCGAAGGACGTGGTCGACGACATCATCCTGACGGACGATTGCAGCGTCGACGACACGATCGGCGTGGCGCGCGAGCTCGGCCTCCACACCATCGTCCACGACAAGAATCGCGGCTATGGCGGCAACCAGAAGTCCTGCTATTCGGCCGCGCTCGCCCGCGGCGCCGACATCGTCATCATGCTCCACCCGGACTATCAATATTCGCCCAAGCTGGTGACGGCGATGGCGGGGATGATCGCGTCGGGCCATTACGACGCGGTCTTCGCCTCGCGAATCCTCGGCAAGGGTGCGCTGGACGGCGGCATGCCGCGCTACAAATATGTCGCCAACCGGCTTCTCACCGCGTTCCAGAACCTGGTAATGGGGCAAAAATTGTCCGAATATCACACCGGCTACCGCGCCTGGGACCGCAAGGTGCTGGAAAAGCTGCCCCTTCTGGCCTGCAGCGACGACTTCGTGTTCGACAACCAGATGATCGCCCAGGCCGCTTGGCACGGCTTCCGGATGGGCGAGATCTCCTGCCCGACGAAATATTTCGCCGAGGCGTCGAGCATCAACTTCCGCCGCTCCTGCATCTACGGGCTCGGCGTCCTCAAGACCTCGCTGGAATACCGGCTGTGCCGCTGGGGGCTGAAGAGCAAGGCGCTGTTCGAGCCGGCCGGCGATTCCCGCCTCGCTCCCGCAATCCCGGTTCGCGAGCTTGCCGCGGCGATCGAGTCCCGCTTCGACCGCGCCGCGGCCTAAGCCATGGAAGCGATCCGCCGCGCCCGCTCCACGGTGGAGTCGATCCACCCCGTCTTCGCCAGCGAAGCCTTCTGGCAGCTCGTCCGGTTCGCGGTGGCGGGGCTCTGCCTCACCGCCTTCTCGGTCACGATCTACTCGAGCGCCGTCACCCTGTTCCACGTCCCGCCGCTGATCGCCAACGGCCTTAGCTGGGTGTGCGGGGTCGGCGCGGGCTATGCGGTCCACAGCCGCTGGAGCTTCGCCAGCCAGAAGGAAGCCGCCGAAGGCCCGACGGCCGTCCGCTTCCTTCTGGTCTACGTCTTCGCCCTCGGGCTCAACAGCTTCTGGGTGTGGCTGGCGACGAGCTACCTCCACCTTCCGCCACTCGCCCCGATACCCGCGATGGTGTTCCTGACCCCGCTCGCAAGCTTCATGCTCAACCGCTACTGGGTTTTCGAGGCGGCCTAGGCCCTTAGGCTTTCGTTAACCTTGTTCCGGCAGCTTCTCCTCAAAGGGAGACAAGCCATGTTCCACCAGAAGATCGAAACCCGCTCCGCCCGCCCGCTGAACCGCAAGGCGGCGCCGGCGAAGAAGCCGATGGCGCTCAAGCTGATCGTCGGCCTGGCGGTCACCTTGCTCTGCGCCCTGGCGATGGTGCCGTGGACCCTGTTCGTCGCCCTGTGGGGCGCGGCGGCGCTCGTCGCCATGACTCTGCGCCGCACCGGCGCCGCCACCCGCGACGCCTTGGTCTATGCCGGCGAGGCCGTCGTCGGCCGCTGAAGCTGGACGGTTGCGAAGTGGCGCCGATGCGCCGGCCCGGTCGCCGGCGCCCGGCGCTCCCCACTGATTCCCACTGATTCCCACGATATCGAAGCTTCGCCGGCCTCGTGAGGCCGAGCGGCTTCCGCCTAGCGGATCCGGATCTCCATCCGCACTCCGCCGACCACGACACCGCCCGAATTACGCTGGACGACATCCACGATGTGGACGCTTCCGTGCTTCGCGCCGGCCGGAACCTTTGCCTGCACGCTCACCTCGCCGTCGGCCCGCGCGGCGAGCGGGAGGGGCAGGCGAGCCGCCGACTGGGTGCCGAGGCCGATGGCGGTGAGGGCGCCGCCGGCGCCGCGCACGGGATCGAGCTTGCTCGGCTGGACCGCTGCGCCCGCGGCGGCGGAGGCGGCGGCGAATGCGCCCCGCGAGTCCAGCTCGATCGCGGAGCCTGCGGCGAGGTGCACGACCACCGGCGTGTCGCCGTGGCTGAGCGCGATCCGGGCGGGGTCGATGATCCGAACCGGTTGAGCGACCCGTCCGCTCGCGCCTGCCGGAGCGGCGGCCGCGGCGAACCCCTGAAGCATCCCCGAGAGCATCGTCGGATTGGCCTGCAGGCTCAGCGCGAAGCTCGAGGGATTGCGTACCTCGAGGCTCGCCAGCTCGGCCTTCTGGCGCGCCAGATTGCCGACGCGCAGGGTCATCGTGACCGTGTCGCCGGCGTCGGCCACCTTCACGACGGTGTTCTTCTGCGCGAGGTTGGGATGATCCCAGACGTGCACGCCGCTCGGGATCGGCTCGAGCGGAGAGAAAGCGCTCGCCAGGATGCAGCCATGGGCCCCGGCGGCGGGGACCAGCGCCGCCGGCCACTTCGCCTTCACCACCAGGCTTCCGCCGGCGGCCAGGTTGAAGCCGGGAGCGGCGCTGATGTAGGGCACGAAGTCGCCGGGGAAGACGAACTCGGTGCCCAGCCAAAGCTTCACGTTGAAGGTCACCACCAGAGCGCGCGCCGCCGCTCCGCCGCGGTTGCGGACCCGAGCGTAGAACCAGTTGTCGTGGCCGGCGATGGGCTGCTCGTGGGTCGTTCCATTGTCGTCGTTGTTGCGGATCCAGACGTCGGGCGAATCCCAGAAGGTCGGCGAATGATAGGCCGTGGTGCCCGGGTCCGCCGTGTCGTCGCGTATATAGATGTCGGCGCCCGCGGCGACCTTCAGGATCCCGCGGTCGTGGAAGCTTTGAAGCATCTCGCGCAGGTGCGCGCCGCGATATTGGTCGAGCGCGGCATTGGTCCGCATCAGCGCCTCGGCCCCGTCGGGCATGGAAGCGTTGGTCGCGAGCAGGGGATAGCTCCCGAACAGGCTTCGGAACATCGCCTGGCGCGCCGCCTCGTGTTGGGCGGCGGTGCCGTCGCCGCCGATTGCGCGATAGATGTTCCACAAAGCGGCGGCCCAGATCTCGCCGTCGTCGTGGACCTCGTTGTTCCAGCTCGTCGGATAGATCTTCACGCCGTCGACCCGGCGAAGCCCGCCCTGGTCGCCATAGACCCAATCTTCGAACACCTCGCGCTGGAAAGCTCCGCCGCGATCCGAAAAATAGGCGCAGGCGACGAAGTCCCCCGCGCCTTCGCCCATCGCTCCGGCTTCGTCGCGGCCGGTCACCGGATTGTTGCTGCCAGCCCAGCCGGGGACGATGCTCTCCTGGATGGCGTGCTGATATTCGTGGATCATGCAGTCCGCATCGGTCGCCCGGTCCGGCCGGCAGGCGCCGGAGCCGCCGAAATGAAGGCCTCCGTCGAGCGTCGAGAACCAGCCGCCGCCGTCGGTGTCGAGCGGGTCGCACTGGATCGGGCTGGCGTGCGCGTTGGTGATCCCGATCGACTGCAGGTACCGCTGGAAGCTGTCGATATGGTAGTAGATCATCACCGCGTTGAACCGCGGATCGGTGCAGGTGAAGTTGAAGGTGCCCGTCGTCGAGGTGGGGATCGTCGTTGCAGGCGCTCCGAACTCGTGGATCTCGCACCACGGCCCGCTCAGCGTGAAATTGGGACCCGACATGGTGAGGTCGCGCAGGGTTCGCGAGACTCGTTGGGCGTCGAGCGTGGCGACCACCGTGCCGGCGAAGCCGCAGGAGCCCACCGTCGCGCCGGTGACCCGGAAGGTGTTGTCGTTCGCGGTGACGACGGGGTTCGGGTCGAAGACCATCCCCGTTCCGTCGGGCATGTGCTTGATGAGGTCGCGCTTGTCGAGGATCTGCCCCGATGCCGCGTCGACGACGATCTGCCAGTCGTGGGGCGGATTTCGAGTCGCCAGCAGGACGACATAGGCCCGGACGACGCCCGCCGGAGTGGGGTACCAGACCAGCTCGGGGGGAGGGCTCTTGAGCCGCGGCTCGGCGGGCCCCGCCGAGTCCTGAGCGATCTTCGCGGCGGCGGCCGGCTTGAGCCCGGAATCGCCGGCGGTCTGGATGATCCGCGTCGGCCCGGCATAGAGGTCGAGATGGCGCAGTCGGTCCGACTCGTCGACCGTGGCGATGGTCTGGGCACCGAACACCCGCACGCCGTCGATGACATGGTCGTAGCGAAGCACTTTGCGGCCGGCGGACTCGTCCGTCTTGACCAGCTTGAGACCTTGCGGGCCGAAGGGGACGGCAAGTTCGTTGCCATGCTGCACCAGAAACTGGGCGACTCCGTCCTGAATGGACTTGGCATTCGGTAGATCGAACGACCCTCTGATCTGGACCGGTCGCGTCTGGCTTGAATCCAGGACTACCTGCGCATTCGAAAGGACGTCGACCATGCTCCCGCTCCCCCTACAGCTTGCTACAATCCTCCAATATTATGTTTATATTTTAATGGATCGGAGCAACTTTAGCAAACATGTCGGAAGGCTTCGTAATGGGACTTGGATTCGATTTAGAATCAGGAGATTAGACTCGGCGTGCTCAGGGGCTGTTCTCAGATATCCGTAGAGCTGACTTCCCTTTTTCAGCTCATCGACTTTCCCGAGTCGCGAGGGCGCGCGATTGTCGCTTGGGCAGGCGCGCACGTTGGCCCGCGGACCCGCCGCGGCGGCGGCTTTCGCGGGCTTTCGTTCGAGACCGGGCGCGGGCGCCTCAGACGATGTGGAATGTGCCGAGGTCCGCGGGCGGCTCCAGCTCGACGTGATAGACCGGCCCCACGCGGGGATCGGTGAACCAGCCGCCGGGCTTCTCGACCATCAGGTCGGTGTCGGTGTCGGCGACGTCGAACACCGTCACGGCGAGCGCCTGAGTGTCGGTGAAGGTGCCGTTGCCGGCGGAGACGATCACGTCGTAGACATTGTCCAGGCCGGCGTCGGCCGGCGCCTCGAAGTCCGGAGCGGCGAGGAAGCTCAGCATACCGCTGGCCGGATCGATCGAGAACAGGGCCCAGTCGGCGCCGCCGGCGATGGCATAGCTCGCCGCACCGTTCTCGCCGTTCAGCGCCGTCACCGTGGTCACGGCCGTGTTGTTCTCGTCGATCCCGGCGATGGCGGTATCGCCGCCGCCGCCGGAGGTGATCGCAATATTCTCGACGACGTTGGAGATGGTCACCGACAGCGCCTGCGTGTCGACGAAGGTGCCGTCGCTCGCCTGGACATTCACCTGGTAGACGTTGTCCGCATTGGAGTCGGCCGGCGACTCGTAATTCGGCGCGGCGAGGAAGGTGAGGGCGCCCGTGGAGCCGTCGATGCCGAACAGCGCGGCATCGGCGCCGCCGGCGATCGAATAGGCGATCGCGCCGTGCTCCGGATCGACGGCGGCCACCGTCGTCACTGCAGTGCCGTTTTCGGCAAAGGTCAGCGCCGCCGAATCGCCGCCGCCGTTCGAGCCGATGACCGGCGCCTCGTCGAGGTTGGCGACGGTGACGCTGAGCGCCTGGGTGTCGATCTGGAAGCCGTCGCTCGCCTTCACCGTGACGAGGTAGACGTTGTCCGCATTGGCGTCGGCCGGCGCCTCGTAGTTCGGCGCCGCGAGGAAGGTCAGGACTCCCGTCGAGGCGTTGATCGCGAACAGCGCCGAGTCGGCGCCGCCGGAGATCCCATAGGTGATCGCGCCATGCTCCTGATCGACGGCGGCCACCGTCGTCACCGTCGTGCCGTTCTCCGGCAGCGAAATCGGCGCCGTCGCGCCCGCGCCGTTCGACGTGATGACCGGCGCCTCGTCGAGGTTGATGACGGTGATGCTGAGCGCCTGGGTGTCGACCTGGGAGCCGTCGCTCGCCTGAACCGTAACGAGGTAGACGTTGTTCGAGTCGGAGTCGGTCGGCGCCTCGTAATTCGGCGAAGCGATGAAGTGCAGCCAGCCGGTCGACGAATCGATCGCGAAGCGGGCGGCGTCGGCCCCCGCCGAGATCGAGTAGACGAGGGCGGCATTCTCGGGGTCCGTAGCGTGCACCGTGGTGACGGAGAGGCCGTTCTCGACGAGCGAGATGGCCGCCGTCGCGCCGCCCCCGTCGGACGTGATGACCGGCGCCTCGTTGACGTTGAAGACGGTGACGACGAGCGACTGGGCCGTGGTCAGCGAGCCGTCGCTGGCGCGCACGTTGACGAGATACTGGTTGTTATGGTCCGAATCGGCGGGCGCCTCGTAATCGGGCGCCGCGACGAACGTCAGAGCGCCCGTGGTCGCGTTGATCGCGAAGCGGGCCGCGTCGCTGCCCCCGGAAATCGAATAGGTCACCGGGCTGTTCTCGGGGTCCGTGGCCCGGACGGCCGTCACGCCGATCAGATTCTCCGAGACGCCGACCGACGCCGACGCGCCCCCGCCGTTGGAGGTGATCACCGGGGCTTCGTTGACGTTGGTGACGGCGATGGACAGCGCCTGTGTGTCGGCCAGGGCGCCGTCGTAGGCGCGCACCACCACCTCGTAGACATTGTTGCGATCGAGGTCGGTGGGCGCCTCGAAGTTCGGCGCCTTGATGAAGCTTAGGGCGCCGGTGACGGAGTCGATGGAAAAGAGCGACGAGTCCGCGCCTGCCCAGATCGAATAAGTGAGGGCCGCCGGACCGTTGTCGTCGGTCGCGACCAGGGTCGCGACGGCGGTCGCATTCTCGGGACGCGAAAAAGCGAGCGTCGGAGCGCCGAGTTCGGGAGCCGCGTTCGGCGTGGTGTCGGGAAGGAAGCGCTGGGCGACGATGTCGAAGCCGTTGCTGCCGGTGAACAGCATCTGGTTCCAGGCCACGACGAAGCCGCCGCCGCCGAGCGCGGTGATGGAGCCGTCGCTAAGGACCGCGTTCGAGGCCGACTGCTCGGCGACGATCGTCTCCGTCCCGATGCGCTGGCCGGCCGAGTCGAAGCGCTGGACCCGCATCCCCGTCGACGTGCCGGTCGTGTCCCAATCGACGACGAAGCCGCCGTCGGCGAGCGCGACGATGTCGGGCCGCCCGCCGCCCGAAGCGGTGTTGGCGGCGAACTCCGAGCCGATCTTGGTGCCGTTGGCGTCATAGAGGGCGGTGCGGATGCCGTTGAAAGCGCCGCCCGACGTCGACCAGGCGATGGCGAAGCCGCCGCCGGTCAGAGCGGCGACCCGGCCGCCTTGCTGGGAGCCGATGTCGGTGCTCACCTGCCATTGCGCGCCGAAGGGCGTTCCGTCGGCCCTGTAGGCGCGGGCATAGACCTCGGTATTGGCGTCGTTGCCGGTTTGCCAGGTGAGGACGAAACCGCCGCCCGAAAGACCGGCGACGTCGATATTGTACTGGCTTCCGAACGCGACGGTATCGACGAGGAACTCGCTCCCGACCTTGACGCCCGAGGCGTCGAAGCGCTGCGCCTTGACCGCCCATCCGGCCCCGTCCTGGGTGGTATCGGTGGTGTGCCAGGCGACGACGAAGCCGCCGCCCGCCAGGCTGGCGACGGTGGGCTGCTGCTGGTCGAGCGTGGCAAGGGTGTTGACCCGGAACTCGGCCCCGACCTTGGCTCCGCCGGAGTCGTAAAGCTGGGCCTTCACCGCGGTCCCGCTGCCGTCCTGCAGCGTGTCGGCGGTTTCCCACGTCAGAACGAATCCGCCCGATGGAAGGCTTGCGCCTCGGACGTAGGTCTGGTTCCCCGCGGCCGCGCTGTTGACCAGGAATTCGCTTCCGATCGCCGCCCCCGCGGCGCTGAAGCGCTGTCCCTTGACGGCGCCCCCGCTGCCGTCGTCGGTCGTGCTGCTCGTCTGCCAGACGATCAGGAAGCTGCCGTCGGCAAGGCCGATGGTGCTCGGCTTCAGCTGGTCGCCGGCGGTCTGGGTGTTGACGGCGATCGTCGGCCCCCAACGAAGCAAATTCGTCATAGAAAAATCCCCCTGGATACCGGGCCAAGCTAGACGACGATTTGTTGAGGCATTCTAAAGAGCTGCAGGCTTTCGATTTCCCGCCTTGCTCCGCAACCGGCCAGAGCCTATATGCCGCCTACCTCCTCGACATCGTTAGACGTTGAGGCTGGTCCCGGGGACGGGGCCGGCGCCAGAGGGTCTTGCTTTGAAAGGACGTAAGTGTCGGACCTCGCCTCCTTGGCGGAACTGATCGAGCCGGCGGCGAAGGCCGAGGGGCTCGAGCTCGTGCGCGTCAAGATGATCGGCGGGACTTCCGACCCGACTCTGCAGGTGATGGCCGAGGATCCGGCGACCCGGCAGCTGACGCTCGAGGATTGCGCCCGGCTGTCGCGGCGGCTTTCCGACCTGCTCGACGAGGCGGACCCGATCGAGCACGCCTACAGGCTCGAGGTCAGCTCCCCCGGGATCGACCGGCCGCTGACCCGGCTCAAGGATTTCGACGACTGGAAGGGGCACGAGGCCCGCATCGCGCTCGCCGAGAAGCGCGACGGGCGCAAGGTGTTCACCGGGCCGATCCTCGGCACCGAGGGCGACGCGGTGCGGATCGAGGTGCCCGTGCAGGGCGCCGTCGCTCTGCCCTTCGCCGACATCCATTCCGCCAAGCTCGTCATGACCGACGCACTGATCGCGGCGACTGCTCCGCTAAGCGCCGAAGGCGCGGATGAAATCGAACCGATAGAAGACACAGAGGAAGACTGACCATGGCCACCACCGCTCCCGTCGCCTCCGCGAACAAGGCGGAGCTCATCGCCATCGCCGACGCGGTCGCGCGCGAGAAGCTGATCGACCGCGCTATCGTCATCGAGGCGATGGAGGACGCGATCCAGCGCGCCGCCCGGGCTCGCTACGGCGCCGAAAACGACATCCGCGCCAAGCTCGACCCGACCAGCGGCGATCTGCGTCTGTGGCGGGTCGTCGAAGTGGTCGAGGAAGTCGACGACTATTTCAAGCAGGTCAGCCTGGACGACGCCCAGAAGCTCCAGAAGGGCTCTGTGGTGGGCGACTATATCGTCGACCCGCTTCCGCCGATCGAGTTCGGCCGGATCGCGGCCCAGGCGGCCAAGCAGGTCATCTTCCAGAAGGTTCGCGACGCCGAGCGCGAGCGGCAATATGAGGAGTTCAAGGACCGCACCGGCGAGATCATCACCGGAGTGGTCAAGCGCGTCGAGTTCGGCCACGTCGTCGTCGACCTCGGCCGGGCCGAGGGCGTCGTCCGTCGCGACCAGCAGATCCCGCGCGAGGTCGTCCGGGTCGGAGACCGGGTGCGTTCGCTGATCCTTCGCGTCGCCCGCGAGAACCGGGGCCCGCAGATCTTCCTGTCGCGCGCCCATCCCGACTTCATGAAGAAGCTGTTCGCTCAGGAAGTGCCGGAGATTTACGACGGCATCATCGAGATCAAGGCGGCGGCGCGCGATCCGGGCAGCCGCGCCAAGATCGGCGTGATCAGCTACGACAGCTCGATCGATCCGGTCGGTGCCTGCGTCGGAATGAAGGGCTCGCGGGTCCAGGCGGTCGTGCAGGAGCTCCAGGGCGAGAAGATCGACATCATCCCCTGGTCCGAGGATCTCGCCACCTTCGTCGTCAACGCGCTTCAGCCGGCGACGGTGAGCCGCGTCGTCATCGACGAGGAGGAGAGCCGGATCGAGGTCGTCGTGCCCGACGACCAGCTTTCGCTCGCTATCGGCCGGCGCGGCCAGAACGTCCGGCTGGCCAGCCAGCTGACCGGCTCGGCGATCGACATCATGACCGAGGCCGACGCGAGCGAGAAGCGCCAGCGCGAGTTCATCGAGCGCTCCGAGATGTTCCAGAACGAACTCGACGTCGACGAAACGCTGGCCCAGCTGCTCGTCGCCGAGGGCTTCGGAGCCCTGGAGGAAGTGGCCTATGTCGAGCTCGCCGAGCTGGCGAGCATCGAAGGCTTCGACGACGAGCTGGCGACGGAGCTTCAGAATCGCGCCCAGGAAGCGTTGGAGCGGCGCGAGGAAGCATCGCGCGAGGAGCGGCGCGCGCTCGGGGTCGACGATGCGCTGGCCGGGATGCCCTATCTCACCGAGGCGATGCTGGTGACCCTGGGCAAGGCGAACATCAAGACCCTCGACGACCTTGCCGACCTTGCCACCGACGAGCTGGTCCAGAAGAAGCGGCCCGAGCAGCGCCGTCAGCGCGAGAGCAACCGGCCCGAGGACAAGGGTGGGATCCTCGCCGATTACGGCCTCTCCGACGAGCAGGGCAACGAGATCATCATGGCCGCCCGCGCCCACTGGTTCGAAGACGAAGGGGAGGACGCGGTTGCGGAAACCTCCCAATGAGACCCGCCCTGCAAAGGCGGTAAGAGAGTCGGAGCAAGGCTCCCAAACCCGTTCGTCCCGAGCGAAGTCGAGGGGCGTGCGTGATGAGTCCGTGCCGGCGCCCCTCGACTTCGCTCGGGACGAACGAGGCGGGGGAGCCGAGCGCAGCTGCATCCTGAGCCGCCGGGTCGCGCCTCGCGACGCGCTCATCCGCCTCGCCCTCTCGCCCGACGGCGAGCTGCTCCCCGACGTGCGCGCCAAGGCGCCCGGCCGGGGCGCCTGGATCGGGGTGGATCGCTCGACCCTCGAGGAAGCGCAGGCCAAGGGCCGGCTTCGCGGAGCCCTCGCCCGCGCCTTCAAGGGCGCGCCGGCGCGGGTCCCTCACGACCTCGGCGAGCGGATCGAGACGGCGCTCCGCCAGGCGGCGCTCGACCGGCTCGGGCTGGAGGCGCGGGCCGGGACCTTGCTCACCGGCTCCGAAAAGATCGACGTCGCCTGCCGCAAGGGAGAGGTGCGCCTCCTCCTCCACGCCGCCGACGCGAGCGAAGACGGCAACCGCAAGCTGGATCAGGCCTGGCGGGTCGGCGGGGGCGCCGGGGACGGGGCAGGTCAAGGTCTGGTTATTCCAGCCGAAAGGGCCATATTGTCATTGGCGCTCGGACGGCAAAATGTGGTACATATCGCGCTGATCGATCGTGGGGCTGCCGCCCGCGTGCGCCATGCGCTCGACCGGTGGCGCGCTTTTATCGGACCTGACTCTGGGCTAGGTGCCGCTTCGGCGGCCGTGGCCGACGCGTCGGCTGTGGATGGGAACGAAGGATAATAATGACCGATACGACTGACAAGCCGAAGCTTGGAGCGCGGGCGCCGCTCGGCCTCAAGCGCACCGTCGAGACGGGCAAGGTGAAGCAGAGCTTCAGCCATGGCCGTTCGAACACGGTCGTCGTCGAAGTGAAGAAGCGCCGCATCCTCGGCCCCGGGCCCGGCGGAGCGGCGGCCGAAGCCGCGCCCGCGCCTGCGCCGGCCCCCGTGCCGGAAGCGCCCCAGCCCGCGCCCCCCGTCGCGCGCGCCCCGGAGCCCCAGCCGCGCCCCGCCGCCCCGATCCAGCGGCCGGCGAGCGATCAGGCGTCCCGCCGCGAGCTTCAGGAGCGGCTGCTTCGCGAAGCTGACGAAGCCCGTCTCGCCCAGCTCGAAGAGGCGCGTCGCCGCGAAGACCGCCAGGCCGCCCAGGCGACCGAGGAGGAGCGCCGCCGCGCCGAGGAAAATCGCCGCGCCGAGGAAGAGGCCAAGCGCCGCGCCGAGGAAGAGCAGGCCGAGGCCGCCCGCCGCGCGGCCGAGCCCGCCGCTCCGGCCGACGCCGCTCCCGCAGCCCCTGCGGCCGGCGAGGAAGAGGATGAGCGGCGCCCCGGCCACGCCCGTCCCAAGCACGGCGCACCTGCCGCCAAGCGTCCCGAGCCCGCGCGCCCGGTGCGCGGCCGCGACGACCGCCGCCATGCCGGCAAGCTCACCGTCACCCGCGCCCTTTCCGGCGACGACGACAATCGCGCCCGAAGCCTTGCCGCGCTCCGCCGCGCGCGCGAGAAGGAGAAGCGCCACCACCAGCAGTCCGGCCCCTCGGCCAAGCAGGTCCGCGACGTCATCGTGCCGGACGCGATCACCGTCCAGGAGCTTGCCAACCGGATGGCCGAGCGCGCCGCCGACCTCGTCAAGGCGCTCTTCAAGATGGGCATGGTCGTGACCGTCAACCAGACGATCGATCAGGACACGGCCGAGCTGCTCGTCACCGAGTTCGGCCACAACATCAGGCGCGTCAGCGAGAGCGATGCCGACATCCAGGCCGACGACGACATCGACGCCGCCGAGACCCTTCAGCCGCGGCCTCCGGTCGTGACCATCATGGGCCATGTCGACCACGGCAAGACGTCGCTGCTCGACGCGATCCGCGGCGCCAACGTCGTCTCGGGCGAGGCGGGCGGGATCACCCAGCATATCGGCGCCTATCAGGTCAGCCTCCCCGACAAGTCGAAGGTCACCTTCCTCGACACTCCGGGCCACGAGGCGTTCACCGAGATGCGCGCGCGCGGCGCCAACGTCACGGATATCGTCGTCCTGGTCGTCGCGGCCGACGACGGGCTGAAGCCGCAGACGGTCGAAGCGATCAACCACACCAAGGCGGCCGGCGTGCCGATGATCGTCGCGATCAACAAGATCGACAAGGACGGCGCTCGCGCGCAGCGGGTCCGCGAGGAGCTGCTCCAGCATGAGATCGTCGTCGAGGATCTCGGCGGCGACGTCCAGGACGTCGAGGTTTCGGCGCTGAAGAAGACCAATCTCGACGGTCTCCTCGACGCCATCCACCTTCAGGCCGAGCTGCTCGAGCTCAAGGCCAATCCCGACCGGCCGGCCGAGGGCGCGGTGGTCGAGGCCAAGCTCGACAAGGGGCGGGGGCCGCTCGCCACCGTGCTCGTCCAGCGCGGCACGCTCAAGGTGGGCGACGTGTTCGTCGTCGGCGCCGTCCCGGGCAAGGTCCGGGCGATGATCGACGACAAGGGCAAGCAGGTGAAGGAAGCCGGCCCGTCCGTTCCGGTCGAGGTGCTCGGCCTGTCCGGGGTTCCGTCCGCGGGCGACACCCTGACGGTGGTCGAGAACGAGGCGCGCGCCCGTGAGGTCGCCGCCTACCGCCAGGGCCTCGCCGACCGCAAGCGGACGACCAGCGCCCCGGTCAATCTCGAAAACATGTTCGCGTCGAAGGCGAGCACCACGGTGGAATATCCGCTGGTGGTCAAAGCCGACGTCCAGGGCTCGGCGGAGGCGATCGTCACCGCTCTCAACCGGATCTCGAACGAGGACATCAAGGTCCGCATCCTCCACTCGGGCGTGGGCGCGATCACCGAGAGCGACGTGATCCTGGCTTCGGCCTCGGGCGCGCCGATCATCGGCTTCAACGTCCGCCCCAACGCCAAGGCGCGGGAAGTCGCGGCTCGGACCCGGGTCGAGTTCCAATATTACGACGTCATCTACCACCTCACCGACGCGGTGCGCTCGGCGATGGCGGGCGAGCTCGGGCCGCTGATGATCGAGAACGTGCTCGGCCGCGCCCGGGTGCAGGAGGTCTTCCCGGCCGGCAAGAAGGACAAGGCGGCCGGCCTGCTCGTGCTCGAGGGCGTCATCCGCAAGGGGCTCCACGCGCGCCTTACCCGCGAGGACGTCATCGTCTCGAAAACGACCATCTCGTCGCTTCGCCGGTTCAAGGACGACGTCGCCGAGGTCCGCGCCGGCCTCGAATGCGGCGTTCTGCTGGCCGACACCAACGACATCAAGGCGGGCGACCATCTCGAAGTCTTCGAAGTGGAGCAGCGCGAGAGGACCCTCTAGCCATCCGCATCTCGTGGAGCCGCGACGGAGCGGGTGGACCTGAGGCCTCGGTCTTCGCCGGGGCGACGGGGGGAAGATGAAGCGTAACGACAATAATGAAGGCAAATCGGTTCGCCTGCTCCGAGTGGGGGAGCAGGTGCGTCATGCCTTATCGGAAATCCTGATGCGCGGCGACGTGCACGACGAGGTGCTCGCGACTCATCCGGTCTCGGTGACGGAGGTGCGCATGTCGCCAGACCTTCGCCACGCGACGGTGTTCGTGAAGCCGCTGCTGGGGCAGGACGAGGCGGTCGTGCTCAAGGCGCTCCGCACCAACACCGCCTATCTTCAGCGCTCGGTGGCGACCCGGGTGAACACGAAATACGCCGCCAAGCTGAAATTCTTGGCGGACGAGAGCTTCGACGAGGGCAGCCATATCGACGCCCTGCTCCGCGACCCGAAGGTGGCCCGGGACCTCGAAGGATCGGGGGAGTAGAAAGCGCCGCTCCGACGTGGCACGCTGGACCGGTGAAGCGCGCGATCCCCTTTCTCCTCATCCTGTCGTCCTGCGCTTCCAGGGCCGCGGATCCGCGGATGGACGCCGCCTTGGTCATGGCTCAGGTCGTGCGCGCCCAGCTTTCGGCCGGTCACCTCGAGGCGCCGGCTTCGTGCGTCCAGCGCCGGCTGACCGAGGTGACCTTCGATGACGACCGGAAGCGTACGGGCCGGGGGAACGCTTCGTCGGCCTCGCCTCCGCCGCTTTACTTCGCCTGGAAGGCACCCGCGAAGGCGCCCGGCGAATGGCCGAAGGACGCACTTGATCCGAAGGCGGCGAAACTACTTTCGAAGGCGGCGGACGAGATTACCCGCGCGCCGCGGCAGCCGCCGCTGATCGGCGTGATAGTGAAGGACTGGCTGCCGCCGCGGCTCCAATTCTGCCCGGAGAACGGTCCGCCCCGCCCGAACTTCTTCTTCTCCGCGCCGGCCGTGCAGCGCGATCTCGGCTTCGTCGCGGCCGGTTACGGGTGCGGAGGCCTGTGCGGCAACGGCGTGCTGTACGCGCTCAGGCGCACGAGGTCCGGCTGGAAAGTCGTCGGAGTCGCCGACACATGGGTCAGTTGATCCCCCCGGACCCGGCCCTCGCCGCACCCCTGTGCGCGGGCGACCTGCGGATCGAACCGCTCGAAGAGCTTCATCGCGCCGATTTGAAGGCCGCGTGCGCCGAGGATCCGGAGATCTGGCCGATCTACTCCGTCTCCTACGATCCGGAGCATTTCGACTCGAGCTTCGACAAGCTCGTGTCGCGGCCGAACGGAGCGGCGTTCGCGATCCTGATGGACCGCGAGGTCGTCGGAATGAGCGCCTTTCTCGGCATCGATCCGGATCGGGGGGTGCTGGAGATCGGCAACACCTATTACGTGCCCCGATTGAGGGGCACCGGCTTCAACCGCCGGGTGAAGGACCTGATGCTCCGTCGCGCCATCGAATGCGGCTTCCGCCGGATCGAATTCCGGGTCGACGCGCGCAACGGGCGCAGCCAGGCGGCGATGGCGAAGTTGGGAGCGGTCCGGGAGGGCTGCCTTCGCGCCGACCGCGTCACCTGGACGGGGCACGTGCGCGACACCATCTTGTTCTCCATCCTCGCTGCGGAATGGAGCTCAAGTGGGTCCTGACACTATCGTCTTTCAAGTTGCGACCTGGCTCATCCCGCTCGTCTTCGCGATCGTCTTTCACGAGATCTCGCACGGCTGGGTGGCCAACGCCTTCGGCGATCCCACCGCGCGCGAGCAGGGCCGGCTGAGCCCGAACCCGATCCGGCACGTCGATCCGATCGGGACGGTGGTCCTGCCGCTGATCCTCGCGGTGACGGGGGCGCCGGTGTTCGGATGGGCGAAGCCGGTGCCGGTGGTGGCGGAGCGGCTGCGCAATCCGCGCTTCCAAATGGTTCTGGTCGCGCTCGCCGGCCCCGGCATGAACCTGTTGCTCGCGCTGATCGCCGCCCTCGCGCTCGCCGCTTTCGGCACCGCCGAGCCGAGCTCCCTGGCCGGAGCGTTCGTTCTGGCGAACCTGGTCAACTTCCTGATGATCAACGTCTTCCTGGCGGTGTTCAACCTCTTGCCGATCCCGCCATTCGACGGGGGCCACGTCGTCGAGGGGCTGCTTCCGCGCGCGCTTGCGGTCCATTATGGGAAGCTTAGGCGGTTCGGCTTCGCGCTGCTCATCGTCCTTCTGCTGGTCGTGCCGACGCTCTTTCCGAACGCGCGGATCATCGATCGCGTGGTGCTGCCTCCGGTTCAGCTGATCCTTGGCGCGCTCACGTCGCTCGCGGGCCTGCGCTAGCGCGGCGCCGCCGCCTCGCTACAAAGGGGCACCATGGCCAAGCTCTATTTCTACTATGCGTCGATGAACGCCGGCAAATCGACCGTGCTTCTGCAGACCGATTTCAATTATCGCGAGCGCGGCATGGGCACGATGCTTTACACCGCGGGCATTCACGACAGGTCGGGATTCGGGATCGTCGACAGCCGGATCGGAATCACCGCCATGGCCAACACCTTCGATGCCGGGACCGACCTGCGCGGCGAGATCGAGGCGGAGATAGCGGAGCGCCCGCTCCACTGCGTCTTCGTCGACGAGAGCCAGTTCCTCAGCCGCGGGCAGGTGCTCCAGCTCGCCTCCGTCTGCGACGAGCTGGACGTTCCGGTGCTTTGCTACGGGCTCCGCACCGACTTCCAGGGCAACCTCTTCGAAGGCAGCGCGACCCTGCTCGCGCTGGCCGACAAGCTGGTCGAGCTGAAGGCGATCTGCGAGTGCGGGCGCAAGGCGACGATGAACCTGCGCGTCGACACCCAAGGCCATGCCGTGAGGGCGGGGCAGCAGACCGAGATCGGCGGCAACGACCGCTACATCGCGCTTTGCCGGCGCCATTTCATGCAGCGGCTGAAGGAGGCGGAGGCGCGCCAGTCGGCGCTGGGCCTCCAGGACTGGGGCCCCGGCGAGCGCTGATGCACGGCTGGCTGGTGATCGACAAGCCGGTAGGCCCGGGATCGACGCAGATCGTCTCGGCGGTGAAGCGGGCGCTTCGGGAGGGCGGCTATCCGAAGGCGAAGGTCGGCCATGGCGGGACCCTTGATCCGCTTGCGAGCGGAGTCCTGCCGGTGGCGCTCGGCGAGGCGACGAAGCTCGCCGGGCGAATGCTGGATTCCGACAAGGTTTATGAATTCACCATCCGCTTCGGCGAGGAGACCGCCACGCTCGATGCCGAGGGGGCGGTGGTGGCGCGGTCCGAGGTTCGGCCGGCGCGAGACGTGGTGGAGGCGGTGCTGCCCCGGTTCACCGGCGAGATCGAGCAGGTTCCGCCGGTCTATTCGGCGCTGAAGGTGGAGGGGAAGCGGGCGTACGATCTGGCTCGGGCGGGGGCAGAGGTTTCGCTGGTAAGCCGGAAAGTCCGGATCTTCTCGCTTTCCGTTTGTGTCGAGCGAAGTCGAGACACCCCTTCGAGCGAAGTCGAGAACTCGAGCCTCGGCTTCGATCGGCAGGCCCCCTCGACTTCCCTCGGGGCGAACGGATCCTCCTCCTCCGCGGTCGACGACATCACCCTGCGCGCCCACGTCTCCAAGGGTACCTACATCCGCTCCCTCGCCCGCGACATCGCGCACGCGCTGGGCACCGTCGGTCACGTCACCCTGTTGCGCCGCCTCAAGGCCGGTCCGTTCACCCTCGGACAGGCGATTTCACTGGACAAATTGGGCGAGCTCGCTATGGCGCGGGAGCTTGAACAGGCACTCTTGCCGCTGACGGCGGGGCTGGACGACATCCCGGCTCTTCCCGTCACCCCCGACCAGGCAAGGGCGCTCCGCCAGGGGCGCCGATTGGCCGGGATCGCCGCAAAGCCAGGGCTCCATCTTGCAACCGAAGGGTCTGTTCCGGTTGCGCTCGTGGAGCTTTCCGAAGGTGAGCTTCGGCCGGAGATCCGGGTGGTGCGCGGTTTCAACCTGAACGAAGAAGGAGTTTGACGATGTCGGTTACCGCCGAGCGCAAGCAGGAAATCATCGAAGACAATGCCCGGAACAAGGGCGACACCGGATCCCCCGAGGTCCAGGTCGCGATCCTCACCGAGCGCATCCAGAACCTTACCGAGCATTTCAAGACCCACGCGAAGGACAATCATAGCCGCCGCGGGCTCTTGATGATGGTCAACAAGCGCCGCTCCCTTCTGGATTACATCCGCAAGGAAGACGCCGAGCGCTACACCGCCCTCATCGCGAAGCTCGGGCTTCGCAAGTAACAGTCGGAGCGGCCCTGCGGGGCCGCTTCGCATATCGGGCTCCCGCAATTCGGCGGCGGGTCCGGTAGGGTCATATGGACCCATCGTCGGAGGAACGCCCTCCGTTGCAGGCCCCCTCGGCATATGGCCGCGGGCGTTGAAGGAAACCCAATGTTCGACATGAAGAAAGTGGAAATCGAGTGGGGCGGAAAGACCCTCACTCTCGAGACGGGCCGAGTCGCCCGCCAGGCCGACGGCGCGGTTCTCGCGACCCTCGGCGAAACCGTCGTCCTGTGCGCGGTGACCGCCGCCAAGAACGTCAAGCCGGGGCAGGATTTCTTCCCGCTGACCGTTCACTATCAGGAAAAATTCTCGGCCGCCGGGCGCATCCCGGGCGGCTTCTTCAAGCGCGAGCGCGGCGCCACCGAGAAGGAGACGCTGACCAGCCGCCTCATCGACCGGCCGATCCGGCCGCTCTTCCCGGAGGGCTTCTACAACGAGGTCCTCGTGATCGCCCACGTCATGTCCTATGACGGCGAGAACGAGCCGGACGTGGTGGCGATGATCGCCGCTTCCGCCGCCCTCACCGTTTCGGGCATCCCCTTCATGGGCCCGATCGCCGCCGCCCGCGTCGGCTACCAGGGCGGGGAATATATCCTCAACCCCACCCAGGACCAGATCAAGGAAGGCGAGCTCGACCTCGTCGTCGCCGGCACCCACGACGCCGTGATGATGGTCGAATCGGAGGCCAAGGAGCTTTCCGAGGACGTCATGCTCGGCGCGGTCATGTTCGCCCACCGCTCGATCCAGCCGGTCCTGAACGGCATCATCAGCCTCGCCGAAAAAGCCGCCAAGGATCCGTGGGAGCTGGCCGAGGCCGCCGACACGTCGTCCGTCAAGCAGCGCCTTCGCGACCTGATCGGAGCCGACCTCGCCGCCGCCTACAAGCTGGTCGACAAGCAGCAGCGCCAGACCGCGATCAACGACGCGCGCGGCAAGGCCCGCGAAGGCCTGGCCGACCTGGAGGCCAGCGATCCCGCCGGCTATCTCGGCGCGCTGAAGCTGGTCAAGAAGCTCGAGGCGGAGATCGTCCGCGGCGCCATCCTGAAGGAAGGCCGCCGCATCGACGGCCGCGACACCAAGACCGTCCGCCCGATCGAGGCGATGGTCGGCTTCCTTCCGCGCACCCACGGCTCGGCGCTGTTCACCCGCGGCGAGACCCAGGCGATCTGCACCACCACCTTGGGCACCAAGGAAGCGGAGCAGATGATCGACGGCCTGGAGGGCCTCTCCTACCAGCGCTTCATGCTCCACTATAACTTCCCGCCGTACAGCGTCGGCGAAGTCGGGCGCTTCGGCGCTCCGGGGCGGCGCGAGGTCGGCCACGGCAAGCTCGCCTGGCGCGCGCTCCACCCGGTCCTCCCGACCCACGAGGAATTCCCGTACACGATCCGGGTCCTCTCCGACATCACCGAGTCCAACGGCTCCTCGTCGATGGCGACGGTGTGCGGCGGCTGCCTCGCGCTGATGGACGCCGGAGTCCCGATCAAGCGCCCGGTCTCCGGTATCGCCATGGGCCTGATCCTGGAAGGCAAGGACTTCGCCGTCATCTCCGACATCCTCGGCGACGAGGATCATCTCGGCGACATGGACTTCAAGGTGGCCGGTACCGAGAACGGTATCACCTCGCTGCAGATGGACATCAAGATCGCCGGGATCACCGAGGAGATCATGCGAGTCGCGCTCGACCAGGCGAATGAGGGCCGCGCCCACATCCTTCGCGAAATGGCCAAGGCGATGGGCGAGGTCCGCGGCGAGCTGTCGGCTCACGCCCCGCGGATCGAGACGATGCAGATCGACAAGTCGAAGATCCGCGACGTCATCGGCACCGGCGGCAAGATCATCCGCGAGATCGTCGCCCAGACCGGCGCCAAGGTCGACATAGACGACGAGGGCGTGATCAAGATCAGCTCCTCCGACGTCGCCCAGATCGAGGCCGCGCGCCAGTGGATCCAGGGCATCGTCGAGGAAGCCGAGGTCGGCAAGATCTACAACGGCAAGGTCGTCAACATCGTCGATTTCGGCGCGTTCGTGAACTTCATGGGCGGCAAGGACGGTCTCGTCCACGTCTCCGAGATGAAGAACGAGCGGGTCGAACGCCCGGGCGACGTCGTCTCGGAAGGCCAGGAAGTGAAGGTCAAGGTCCTCGAGATCGATCCGCGCGGCAAGGTTCGCCTGTCGATGCGCGTCGTCGATCAGGAGACCGGTGCCGAGCTCGAGGACACCCGTCCTCCCCGCGAAGGCGGCGACCGTGACCGCGGTCCTCGGGGCGGCGGCGGCGACCGAGGCCCGCGTCGCGACGGCGAACGCGGCGGCGATCGCGGCGGACGCGACCGTGGACCCCGGCGTGACGGCGGCGGCGGCGGCGGCGGCGGAGACCGCGGCGGCCGTGGCGGCGGAGACCGTGGTCCTCGCGGCGAAGGCGGCGGCGACCGTGGTCCTCGCGGCGAGGGCGGCGGAGACCGCGGCCCTCGTGGCGAAGGCGGCGGCGACCGTGGAGGCGATCGTGGCCCGCGCCGCGAGCGCAGCGACCGCGACGACGGCCCCGCGCCGGAGTTCGCGCCGGCCTTCCTGACCCGCGACGACGATTAAGCCGTCATCGCGAACGTAGCGAGCAATCCGGAACGGCCTTCGGGGCGGGCTTGGATTGCTTCGTCGCTACGCTCCTCGCAATGACGGAAGCAGAAGAGGCCCCGCCAGAAATGGCGGGGCTTTTTTTGGTGCACGCGCGGGACGCGGAGGAGCGAATGCGGAGCGGAGAAGAGGGCGCGGTCAGGGAGCAGGCACCGGTTCGCGCAGCGCCGGCGTCCGTTGCCACGCGCGGATGGGTGCGTCATGCTCCGCGGATGACACCCATTCTGCTTGCGCTCTCGCTCGCCGCCGCCGCCGCCGCCGCCGCGCCTCCGGCGCCTGCCGCGCCTCCGCCCCCGGTGGTCTCGGCCTCGGGTTCGGCGCCGGCCGAAGGAACCCTCATCGTCGACAAAGCCCGCGACGTGGAGGTGCGCTACCGGTTCGAAGTCGGCGCGGTGCAATTCTCCGCCGAGCTTCCCGCCGGATGGTCGTTCACCATCGTCGTAGACGGCAACCAGGATGGAAAGTGGGGGGTCGGGCCGGGCAATTCGGACCCGCCCCCCGCCACCAGCCCCGACCATGACTACGGACAGGATTCGCGCGGCAGCGTGTTCTGTTCGGCCTATGTCTGGAGCTCCCAGGTGAATCACCCGGCCCTCGTTTATGCCAGTTCGGACTGCGACGGCTTTCCCTCCCGCGGAAGCGTGCGCCTCGGCCAGCTGACCGCCCGAACGCGGGCCACGATCCGCTACGATATCCCGGTCGACGAGCTGTTCGGCGCCCGACCTACGGCGCACTTGCAGATCTGCGTCTGGGACATGCAACAGGACGTCTGCCAATACAGCCCGGAGGACCCCTTCGTGCTCGTTCGCCCGGCTGTCGCGGCGGCGCCGGCCTCGGTGTCCCGCGCACCTCCTGACCGGCGCCGACGAGCGGGAGGCATTGCGGCGCCGAGGCCGCGAAGGCGCCTCGTCGCCGCCGCCAGGTTCGGGAGGAGCCGCCTAGGCCGGATCGTCGAGTGGCGCGCCGACCGCGATCCGCTGGGTCGCCTGCGGCCCGACATGGTGGCGCCACACCCGCTCGACGGCACGCACCTGGCCCCGCACCAGGACGGTGTCGCCGGCCTCCGGCGTGGAGCCGGTGACGAACGCCAAGACCGTCCTCTTGCCCGTATCGTCGGCGCCCCAAATCTCGTATTTGCCCATCCGCCTGCCATGGCAGGCGCCGCTTAAGAAGCCGTGACCGGCCCGCATTGCGGTTCCGACCTTACGTAGCCGTCACGCGCTAGGCTCTGCCCCCCCATTGCCGAGTGGGGAGGGGACCGCCCGAAGGGCGGTGGAGGGGTGGCCCCTTCTCCCCCGAGACGTCGAAAGTGCGAACCTACGAGGGGCCCAGCGGTCGCGGAAGGCCGCTCCCCACGCTCAGAATTGGGACCCGCGTCCACAAGGCTTGATGCGGGCGCGCAAGGCCCTCGACGCCGCACGGCCGCATTGGCTACAAGCTCGGCCCGGCAGCCGACGGCGTTGCCTCCGCCTACCCGCAACGGGGCAATATGAACGATGAATTCGAAGTCGCTCTCACCAACGAGGGCAAGCTGGAGTGTTTCCTTACCGGCGAGGCGCTGGAGCCGACACCCGAAGAAATCGTCCGACAGCGCTACCTGCGGATACTTCATTACGAATATCGCTATCCCAAGAACGTGATGCGGCGAGAGCTGCCGATAACGCGCGGCTCGCGAGAGATGCACGATCAGGCCGGCACTCCGGTCCGCGCGGACATAGCGGTTTACCAGAACGCCTCCGCATGTGCGAACAAGGATCAGGGACGGATCCGGATCTTGGTCGAATGCAAGGCTCCGACCGAGACGGACGGATATAATCAACTGGTTTCCTACACCTTCAACACGAGCGCGGAAGGATGTGTCTGGTTCAACGGGTCCGGCCTGGACGACGAGGTCTCGTACTTCCGGCGATTCCAGACACCGCACAACGAACTGCGCCGTTGGATCAATATACCGCGGTTCCAGGAAAGCTGGGACAGCCTAGGCCGGCGCCGCAAATCCGAGCTGTTGCGGGCCCGCGATATAAAAGGGTTGCTGCGTCGCTGCCACAACCGGCTTCACGGGCGCGGCAACGATGGCGAGGAAGAGGACCTCACCATGGACATGGTGAGGATCATACTTGCAAAGGCGCAGGACGAAGAGGCCGGGACTGACCTTCCGGAGTTTTACTGCACGCCGGAGGAGTATGAGCAAGCTTCCGGAAGAGAAGCCGTCGCAAAGCGGATCAATCAACTATTCTCGCACATCAAGCGGAATAATCCAGGTGTATTTTCGGAGCATGAGCGGATTACCGTCGGTGCAGAAGCCGTAGCCGATGTCGTAGTCGAGCTTCAGGATTACCAACTTCTTACGCCGTTCGACGCGGCGGACGATTGGGACATCATGGGGCAGGCCTATGAGCAGTACACATCCGTATACCTGAAGCGCCAAGCCGGTCAGTTCTTCACAAACCGCCTGATCGTGAACCTGCTCGTCGCGATGATCGACCCGGCCTATGACGACATCGTCCTCGACCCGGCCGGGGGGTCCGGCGGCTTCCTGACCGGAACCATGCGCTACGTCCGCCGCAAGGTCGCCGCCGGCGGCGGCACTCACATTGCCGTGCAGCGCCAACTCGACCGGCACCGGAGCAGCCTCTTCATGATCGAGGCGCACAAGCGGCTCGTGAAGGTCGCGAAGACCGCCATGATCCTGAACGGCGATGGCCATGCCGGGATGACGGCCGGCAACAGCCTCGGCGATTATAGCGACTTCGACAAAACGATCGTTGCGCGTGCCGGGCGCGGCGTGCCGCGGGTCATTCTAGCCAATCCGCCGTTCGCGGGGGTCGGCGAAGGGCGAATCACGCATGCCGACATTCTTCGCAGGTTCGAATGCGGCAAGCGCTGGAGCGAGCAGGACGGGACCTTCGCCCCCACCGCCGAGCTGGCGGCCGAAGGCGTTCCTCCCGAGCTGCTGTTCTTCGAGCGATGCGTCGACTGGCTCGCGCCGGGCGGCCTTCTGGGCATCGTTCTCCCCAAAAGCTTTTTGGACACTGCCACCTACCGGCCCGGGAGAGAGCTTCTGTTCCGGGAGTGCCAGCTTCTTGCGGTGATCAACTGCCACAAGAACACATTCCAACCCCATACTGGCGTTCGCACCTGTCTGATCGTCGTCAGGAAGAATGCCGGTCGTAAACCTTTGAAGAATTACGAAATCTTCATGGCGATCTCGCGCAAGGTCGGCCAGGACAGCGAGGGCGTTCCGATCGTTAGGCGCGATGCGTCCGGTGCTGCGACCGAGGAGCTCGATCATGACCTCGACGAGATCCTAAACGCGTTCCGAGATTTCAAAGCAGGTAAGATGGAGAAGTCGGGATACCACTTCTCCATCTTGCGAACCGAGATCGACGATCATCATCGCATCAATCCGCAGATGTTTCTTCCGCACCTCAATGAGACGCTGGAAAGCGTCGCCGCCCTCGACGGACGAGAAGGGTGGGCAGTGTCGACCTTAGGGGAGCTGGAGCCGGGGGTGAGAATCTTCAAAGGACCACGGTTCAAGAGCGAAAATCTTATCGTCGAGACGGCCAGCCCGGCGACCGAACTCTACTATACGCCGTCGGCGCTGCTCCAGGAGAGGAGCGAAAGCGCGAAAATCCTCGACGTATCGCGAGCAACGGCTGCACAGCTCCGGACGATCGCTGCGATCCGCGTCAGGCGCGGCGACATCGTCATCAGTCGCTCGGGCACGATCGGCCGAGTCAGCTTCATAACGGCGAGGTACGACGGCGCGATCGTCAGCGACGATCTGATCCGGGTGCGAATAGCTACGCCGGCTTTGCGACATTATGTTTTTGGATTTCTGCAGACGAAGTTCGCGCAGGATCAGATGCTCCGAAACGAATACGGAGCCGTCCAGCAACATCTCGAGCCGGAGCACATTCGCAACCTCCTCGTGCCGATCCCTGAGCAGCCGGACATCCTCGGGCGTCATTCGGCGGCCATCGAAGCCGCCATTTTGGCCCGGGAGGCGTTGGAGGACAGGAACTGGGAAGCTCTTACAGAGTTGAGCGGAACCTTGACTGATGCAACGACCCAAGTGAGTTGAGTACTCGCGAAGCGCTGAAAAGATCAGTCGAGGGGCGGGGAAGACGAGGTTCAAGTGAGTATCTACGACGCGATCGCTTCGATCGAAGACCGCTCCCGCCGGGGCTATGCGTCCCAGCTGCTGTTCCGCGCCGAGGCCGCGGCGAGAGGATACGTGCCTTCGACCCCAGAATGGAACTTGTCGATGGACCATATTCTCATCGACGCGGAGCATCCGCACCGGCTTGTCCGGGTCGAGGTAAAGCAATCCGCCCAGGAACGCTCCGGAGGATATGTCGTCGAGCTGCGCGGATCGCAGGGGATCGGCGGATCGGAAGGCTCGAAGAAGGGCCAGGCGCGCTTGCATGAGTATGAGAAGAGCGTCGACATCATCGCAATCTTCCTGCCGCTCGCTTCATGCTGGTACCTCATTCCGGAGGCGAAGCTGCGCGGCGCGTCGAACGTCACGCTTCGGCCGGATAACGAGAATTCAAAGCATTTCGAATATCGCGAGGCATGGCACGTCATCGACGCCAGCATGCATGCGGTGGGCGACGCGCCGACGGAGAGGCCCCGCCGGGATGCGTCGAAATCGGAGCCGTCGGGCGGCTCGGAAGGCCGGGCAGAGTAGCTGGACTGCCCCTGCAGCCACGTCGGGGCGCAGACTTGGCCCGAAAGGGGATGGCAGGACCGGGGGCGGCAAATCGGCGGACGCCGCTGCTGCAGCCGTTTGCGCGGCTGGAGGGGAGCTCGAACGGGCCAAGCTCTGCAAGGCGGCGCGTATCGCCCTGGCCGCCGAGGCGGTTCGCAAGCGCTGGAAGAGCGCAAGGAGCCGGAGGATCTTCGCGCCGACGTGGAGATGGAGATCGGCGTCGACGGACATGGCCGGTTTGGATGTTATCAAGGGCGACGCGCACTTGATCGGGCGCAAGGGGCCGTCTGCGCCGGGATGCGGCGATTCCTGGCGGCGGCGGTGCTCGGCGACGGACTCGACACGCTAGCGTGACCTGTGCTGTTCAGCCGCTTCGGACCGTGGGGTCGAACTCTGGAAGGGGCAGGGATGGGCGTTTATCTGGTGACGTGGAAGCTTAGCGTGGAGCTGGAGCGGGAGAAGGCCGAGCAGGAGGCGCTCGAGGCCAAGCTGGTCGGGCGGATCGAGGCTTATGAGTATATCCACGACGAGGATTTCGAGCGGGTCTACTTCATCTCGACGCCGCTGCGGGCCGGGGAGATCAACCTCGATCTCCACCAGGGACTCGAGCCCGACGACAAGATCATCGTCGCGCAGGTGAGCGAGGGCTCCTATTGCGGATGGATGCCCCAGCCGGTGTGGGACTGGACCGAGCAGCGTCTTTGAGGCGGCTCAAGGCGGCGGCTTTACAATTCCGGTTGTGGAACCCGGCCCTCTGATCCATGTTAGTCCCCTGCCGCGAACGCAGCGGCATTGGCAGCCACTCCCTTTGCCGGCGGGCGCCCCGGACCGTTTCCGGGGCGTCATGTCGCCGGCGGGTGGACGGACAGGAGTCACCATGAAGAAGATCATCGCCGCCCTCGCCGGGGCAAGCTGCCTCGCCGGACTTGCCGCCTGCGACGTCGACAAGACGAAGAACGGCGCGATGCCGGACGTCGACGTCAACGTCAGCGGCGGCCAGCTTCCCGAATATAACGTCACCACCCCGGATGTGAACGTCGGCACCGAGAACAAGACCATCCAGGTCCCGACCGTGGACGTGAAGTCGGCCGACGAGAAGAAGGCCGAAGGCAAGTAGGAACGGCGGGCCGCCGGCGGCGCCTGCCCCAGGCGGGCGATCGCCGCGGCCTTCCGGCCCCGCGCCGCCGCATTCGAGCCGCGCTTCGACCGCGCCGCAACGCGGCCGGAGCGCGGCATTCGCTTGCCCGGCGCAGTTCGGCGAGTCTCCGGCGCGTGTGTGCGGCGCGTGCGCGGCGCGATCCTTTCCTCCAGCCCTCGCGACGAAGCGGCTAGCGATGGCTCTTGCGCCCGGCGGCGGGCGCTGACATGGCGGCGCGATGAGCTACAAAAGCCCCACTTTTCAGGACCGGATCGGATCGGCCGCCGAAGCCAAGCGCAAGGCGCTCGACAAGTTGCGCGCCAAGCCCCCGGTCGACGAGGCGGTGCTCGCCGCTCGCCAGGCGGCGCAGGCGGAGCGCGAGGCCGCGGCCCAGCGCAAGCGCGAGGAAAAGGCGCAGGCCGCCGAGCAGGCCAAGGCGGCCAAGGCGGCTGCGGACGCGGCGGCGGCGGAAGAGGCGGCCGCGTCGGCGCCCAAGTCAGAAGCCGAGCTCAAGGCCGCCCGCGACGCCCGCTACGCCGCCCGCAAGTCGCGCAAGAAATAGCGGCGCGGCCGGACGGCCCCGCTACTTCTTCCCGGCGGCGGCCGGTTGCCCCTGGTTGGCGAGCGCCGAATCGGGATCGGCGACGACGATGTTCAGTTGGTTGAGAAGCGCGTCCGCCTCGTTGTCGACCGGCGCCGCCTGGGCGTCGACGTCATTCTCCGCCTCCGCCTGAATCCGGTTGTAGCGCTGCTCGAGGTCGATCGAGGCGTTGGCCGCCCGGGCCTGCACGTTCTCCGGCTCCGGATCGCTGCAGGCGGCGAGGACCGACAGGGCGAGGACGGCGGCTGGGAGGAGCGGGCGCATCCCCACAGGATAAGCCGGTGGGGTGGAAAGGGAAGTGGGCGAAGGAAGGTCCGGGGGGATTCTGTTGCTCGGCCCCCCCGGCGGCCGCCGGTGTCTGCTTCTGTTGCCCGGTGCAGCCCGAACCGCGCTTTTGTCCTTATAACCTAAACCGTGAGGTCCGGGTTACGCGGCAATCGCAAGAGCCTCGTTATCGTTGGCACTTGTGTGATGGGCCGTCGCGGTGGTCCCATTCCGAGCGAAAGCTGCGCGTTTCAACACACGTCGATCCTGGTTCGGCCCCATCAGCTGAGCCGCAGGGGCGGCACGCTTCACGCGTGTCGCCCGTGTAGCTCGGCCCACCTGGTGGAGCCGCCGGGTACTGCCCCCGGGTCCGCTGCATCTATTGAACGCAACAATTTATCGCCATAGCGGGCCGAAGCCTGCGAGGCCCATATAGGCGCCGCCGCGCTCAATGTGAAGTGAGAGCGGCCTCGGCCTCGGCTCGGATCGCCGGGTGATGGTCCGACCAGGCGCTCCACACTGCCTCGGCCCAGGAGCGGACGACCCCAGCGTATGCCGAAGTTCCGGCGGCGGCGATCGCCTGCGGGAGGCCGATCGCGGTGGCGAGCGGCGGCGGCTCCAGCCAGGCGTGGGGACGACCGTCGGCGAGCCGCTGCATCGCCCGGGCCACGGCGGGCATATCGAGGCCGCGCTCGAGAACGAGGTGGAGCCCGGCGAGGTGGACGTGGACCGACTGCGCGCTCTGCCGGCCCGGAACGCCGGGATGCTGGGCGGTGTAGGAATCGACCGTTAGCCGGTGCCAGCGCATCAGCGGCGGGTTCGAATATTCGAGCGCGAGCAACTCGCCGTAGCGGGCCCAGCAGGCCGGGGACGCGCCGACATAGGCGTGGGTGGGGCCCTCCACCGGCGGATAGAGAAGGCCGCAGCCGGGGCAGGGCTCGAGAGGCGGGCGAAGCTCGTCCATCGGCTCGAGCCTAGCCTCGTTTGCGGGGAAAAGAAGGGCTGCGCGGCCCCGGCCGTTGCGGGGGCGAAGCGGAGACCCTATTTCTCACCGCGAACCGAGGAGGGATTCCACCGATGAACCGCACGCGCTTCGCCACCCTGATGCTGGTCCCCGTGGCCGCCGCCTCGCTTTCGGGCTGCGGCGTGAACTCGATCCCGACCGCGGAGGAGAATGCCAAGGCGAAGTGGGCCGACGTCCAGGCCGCCTACCAGCGCCGGGCGAACCTCATCCCCAATCTCGTCGCGACGGTGAAGGGGGCGGCGACGTCCGAGCAGAACATCCTGGTCGGAGTGACCGAGGCGCGGGCGAACGCGACCCGGGTCACCCTTTCCGGCGACCAGATCGGCGATCCCGCCGCCATGGCCCGCTTCGCCGCCGCCCAGAACCAGGTGACCCTGTCGCTCCAGCGTCTCCAGGAAGCCTATCCGCAGCTCCAGAGCCAGGGCAATTTCAAGACCCTGATGGACCAGCTCGAAGGCACCGAGAACCGGATCAACATCGGCATCCGCGACTACAACCAGGCGGTGCAGAGCTACAACACGACGATCCGCACCTTCCCGGCGGTGATCGGCGCCAAGGTGTTCTACGGCGCCAAGCCGATGGCGCCCTACCAGGCGACGACTCCGAACGCCGAAGTGGCGCCGACGGTCAGTTTCGATACGAACACCAGCCGCTGACCGGCGCGAGCGCGTGGCCGCCGCCCGCTTCCTTGCCGCCGCTCTGCTGCTGCTCGCAGCGGGGGGGTGCGGGCGCGGCCAGCCGGCCGCGGCGGCCGCCGCCGAGCCGTCCTTTCCGGTGCTGACCGGGCGGGTGGTCGACCGGGCGGACCTGCTCGCACCGGGCGACGAGGCGAAGCTGACCCAGGCCTCCGCGGCGGTAGAGCGGGAGACCGGACACCAGTTCGTCGTCGTCACCCTCGCCTCGCTCGATGGCTATAAGATCGAGGATTACGCCGTGCGGCTGGGGCGCCACTGGGGCATAGGCAGGAAGGGCGTTGATGACGGCGTGATTCTGATCGTCGCGCCGCGCGAGCGAAAGGTGCGGATCGAAGTGGGATACGGCCTGGAGAAGAGGGTGACCGACCCGTTCGCCGCCAAGGTCATCCGCGAGCGGATGGTTCCGGCATTCCAGAAGGGACATCTGGCGGAGGGTATCGTCGCGGGAAGCGACGCCGTCGTCGATCGGCTCCGCTCCAAGGCAAGCGACGCGCAGATCCGCGCCCTCGATGGGGTCGTGACGTGAAGCGGCTGCTGACCGTCCTGCTACTGCTGTTCGCGCTGGTGTCGCCCGCGGCGGCGCAGACTTTTCCGAAGCTGACCGGGCGGGTCGTCGACACGGCCGACATGCTTCCGCCCGAGGACGAGGCGGCTTTGACCCAGAAGCTCGAGGCGCTCGAGAAGGCGTCGAGCCGCCAGCTGGTGGTGGCGACGGTTCCTGACCTTCAGGGCTATCCGATCGAGGATTACGGCTACCAGCTCGGCCGCGCCTGGGGGATCGGGCAGAAGGGCACGAACAACGGCGTGATCCTGCTCGTCTCGAAGAACGACCGCAAGATCCGGGTCGAGGTCGGCTACGGCCTGGAGCCGGTGATCACCGACGCCTTTTCGGGATCGGTTATCGCGGACAAGATCACCCCCGCCTTCAAGGCGGGAGACTTTCCGGGCGGCATCAACGCCGGAGTCGACGCCCTGATCGGCCAGCTCCAGGCGCCGCCCGACGAGGCGGAGCGGCAGGCGGTCCAGGCCGCGGAGCGGCAGAAGCAGCGGGGCCGCGGCGAGAGCGGTTCCTTCGTCCCGCTCATATTCTGGGGAATCATCCTGTTCTTCGTCATCATGCCGATGCTTCGCGGCCGGCGCCGCGGGCGCCGCTTCGGCCGCGGACCGGTGGTGCTCTGGGGCCCCGGCTTCGGCGGCGGCTGGGGCAGCGGCGGCGGAAGCTCGTGGGGCGGCGGCGGCGGCTGGGGCGGCGGCGGCGGTGGCGGCTTCGGCGGCGGCGGCGGCTCGTTCGGCGGCGGCGGAGCCTCGGGGGGATGGTGATGCACCTAAGCGAAGCCGATCATGAGCGGGTCGGCGCCGCAGTCGCCGCGGCCGAAGCGCGAAGCGACGGCGAGATCGTGACGATCCTCGCGCCGCGCTCCGACGCCTATCACGACGTCGGGCTGCATTATGCGGTGCTTCTGATGCTGTTCGTGCCGATCGGCCTTGCGGTAGTTCCACAGGCCTGGATCGACTGGGCAGTGGGCACATTCCTGGGTTGGAATGCCGAGCTGACCCGGCCGCTCGTCATGACCTACCTGTTCGTCAAGCTGGTCGCGGCCTTCCTTCTCGTCCGGCTGCTCCTGGCGTGGATGCCGCTGCGCATGGCGCTGACGCCCAAGGGCACCAAGAACCGCCGGGTGCGGCGGCGGGCGGTGGAGCTGTTCAGGGTGGCGGCGGAGCAGCGGACGAAGGGCCGTACCGGAGTGCTGCTCTATTTGTCGCTGCTCGAGCGGCGCGCGGAGATCGTCGCCGACGAAGCGATCCATTCGCAGGTCCAGCCCGATGTCTGGGGCGAGGCGATGGCGGCCCTCATCGCCGAGGTGAAGGCCGGGCGTCCGGGCGAAGGGATGGCGCAGGCCGTCGAGAAGATCGGCGACGTGCTCGAGAAATGCCTTCCCGCGCAGCGCGAGAACCCGAACGAACTGCCGGACCGACTTATCGAGCTATGAGCGACGGCGGGACGGCGAAGACGGTCTGGGAAGGCCGCTATCTCAAGGTGAGGCAGCAGGGGACGTGGGAATTCGTCTCCCGGGTGCGAGGCATCGGCGCGGCCGTGATCGTCGCGATCGACGAGGGCCATGTCATCCTCGTCGAGCAATATCGGGTTCCGGTCGGCGCCCGCTGCGTCGAGCTTCCGGCGGGCCTGGTCGGCGACGAGACGGAAGGCGAGGCGATCGAGGCTGCGGCGATCCGAGAGCTCGAGGAGGAGACCGGCTGGCGGGCCGAGCACATGGTCGACCTCGGCCGCTACCATTCGTCGGCGGGGATGTCGTCGGAGGCCTTCACCCTGCTGCGCGCCGAGGGCCTGACCCGGGTCGGCGAAGGCGGAGGCGTGGCGGGCGAGAGCATCGAGGTCCACCGGGTGGCGCTGGAGGCGGTGCCGGCCTTCGTCGAGGCGAAGCGGGCGCAGGGCTGCGCGGTCGACGTGAAGCTGCTCCTGCTTCTGGCCGGGGCGCTGCTTTAGATCACGTCGTCCCAGCGAAGGCTGGGACCCCGGGGGGTAAAAGGCGCCGAGATCTTCACCCGCTGGGGCCCCAGCCTTCGCTGGGGCGACGGTGGGGATCGGGGTGAAAGCGCCGAGTTTTTCACCCGCTGGGGCCCCAGCCTTCGCTGGGGCGACGGTCTCGCGCTCTATTTGAAATTGTCGGCGTAGGACTGGAGCTTGAGCTTGCGCTCGGCCGGCGGGACGAAGTGATAGGCGATGCCGTTCTTCTCGGCATAGGCCTTGGCGGCGTCCGCGGTCGGGAAGCTCAGCGTCACCTGCGCCTGGGTGTCGCCGCCGCCGGACCAGCCGGTCAGCGGATCCGGGCTGTGCGGGCGGTGCGATTCGAACTGGAGCAGCCACTGCCCGGCCGTCGCCTGGCCCGACTGCATCGCGTTCTTTGACCGCTGGAAGATGCGCGCCGCCATCCGTTCTCGCTCCTTATCCTCGGGCGCCGGTTGCCCAACATCGGGGCGATAATCAACTCCCCCGCCGACGGGCATCGGCATTCTTGGTCCGCAAAGTGGGGTCGGCGGCGGCCGGGTCGTCGGGCCAGGGGTGCCTCGGGTAGCGGCCGCGCATCTCCTTCGCCACCGCCGCCCAGCTGCCGCGCCAGAAGCCGGGAAGGTCGCGAGTCGTCTGGATCGGCCGCCCGGCGGGGGAGGTGAGGCTGAGCACGAGCGGCTCGCGGCCGCCCGCGACGCTGGGATGCTCGGCAAGTCCGAACAGCGCCTGGACCCGGGCGGTGACGGTCGGCCCGGCTTCCGCCTCATAGTCGATCGCGTGCCGGCTTCCCGCCGGAGTCTCGAACGCCTCGGGGGCGAGCCGGTCCACCGCCTTGCGGCCTTCCCAGCCGAGCCTCGAGTCGAGCATTCCAGAAAGCGCTCCCGGATCGACCTCGCGAAGGCTTCGGCGGCCTGCGACGAGGAGGGGCAGCCACTCGTCGAGCGCAGCGAGCAGCGCGGTGTCGGAAAGGTCGGGAAGGGCGGGGTCGTGGCGCCGCGCGAAGGCGGCGCGGCGGCGAAGCGCGCGGGCGGCGTCGCTCCACGGCAGGAGCGCAAGTCCGTGGGCGCGAACCCCTTCGAGCAGGGCCGCCGCAACCTCCTCTGGCGAGGCGGAGGAATCGCGCCCTTCGGACAAGGTGATGGCGCCGAGGCGGCGGCCGCGGCGGGCCCGGACGGTGCCGGTCGCCGGGTCGAACGCGACCCGGGCGGCGGTGTCGATGCGGTCGCCGAACAGCTCCAGCACCGCCGCCTCCTCGATCGCAGCGGCCGAGAGGATCCGTGCGCCGGCGGCGCTGCCCGAGACTTCCGCCACCGCCAACCATTCCGCCCTGGCAAGCGGAGAGGCGGGGTCGAGCCGAAAGCCGCGCCCGCCGACGCTGATCCAATTCTCGCCCGAGGAGTCGCGGCGGCGAGCGAGGCGGTCCGGGTAAGCGAGGGCGACGCAGGGGCCTGTGGGAGCAAAGCCGAGGGTTTCCACCGCACCCTGATCTCGGCTTCGCTCGATGGGGTCCGTCGACTTCGCTCGGGACGAACGGGTGAATTGCTCCCACCGCTTCGCCAGACCCCGCGCGGCCTCGGCGCGCTGGCCTCGCTCCGTTCGCCAGCGGCGCAGGCGCAGCTCCAGGTCGGTGTCCTGGCCGCCCAGACCCCGTTCCGAAAGCAGCACGGCGACCTCGGCGGCGGTTCGGCTCCAGCCCCGCTCCGCCGCCTCGACCAGCATGTGGGCGAGGCGCGGCGGGAGGGGGAGGGCGGCGATCGCCTTGCCGTGCGCCGTCGGCCGTCCGTCCGGTGCGAGCGCGCCCAGCGCCAGCAGCCGGCGGCGTGCCTCGTCGACCGCGGCGGCCGACGGCGGATCGAGCCATTTGAGCGTGCGCGGATCGGCGACTCCCCACAGCGCGCAGTCGAGCAGGAGCGCCGAAAGGTCCGCCTCCAATATTTCCGGAGGGTCGAAGCGCGGCAGGGCCGCCGTCGCCGCCTCCTCCCACAGGCGGTAGACGGTCCCCGGCGCCTGACGCCCGGCGCGGCCGGCGCGCTGGGTCACCGCCGCCTGGCTCGCCCGCTCGGTGACGAGGCGAGTGATCCCGGCGGCGCGGTCGTAGCGCGGCCGGCGGGCGAGGCCGCTGTCGACGACGATCCGCACTCCGTCGAGCGTCAGGCTGGTCTCGGCGATCGAGGTGGCGAGGACCACCTTGCGGCGGCCGGCCGGCGCGGCGGCGATGGCGGCGCGCTGCGCGGCGGGATCGAGGCTGCCGTGGAGGCGGTGGAGGTCGGTACCCGCGGGAAGCCCGTCGAGCCGCTCGGCGGTGCGCTCGATCTCGGCGACTCCGGGAAGAAAGGCGAGAAGGCTCCCCTGCGCTTCGCCCAAGGCCTGGCGAATGGCGGACGCCATCTGATCCTCGATCCGCCGCTCCGCCGCCCGGCCGAGATGGACGAGATCGACCGGATGGGCACGGCCTTCGCTGGCGATGGCGGGCGCTCCGCCCATCAGCGCCGCGAACCGTTCCCCGTCGAGGGTCGCGGACATGGCGAGGAGCCGCAGATCGGGGCGAAGCGCCGCCTGCGCGTCGAGCGCCAAAGCCAGGCCGAAATCGCTGTCGAGGCTTCGCTCGTGCACCTCGTCGAAGAGCACGGCGGAGACGCCGGCAAGCTCCGGATCGGCCTGGATCCGGCTTCGAAAGATTCCTTCGGTCAAGACGAGTATTCGCGTCCGTGCCGAGCGCCGGGTGTCGAGGCGGGTGGCGTAGCCGATCGTCTCGCCGACACGCTCCCCGGCCAATTCCGCCATCCGCTCGGCGGCGGCCCGGGCCGCGAGCCGCCGCGGCGAGAGGAGGAGGATCTCGCCCTCGCACCACGGTTCGGTGAGCAGCGCGGGCGCGACCGCCGTCGTCTTGCCGGCGCCCGGCGGGGCGACCAGCACGGCGGCGGACCCGGCGCGTAGCGCCGCGATCAGGTTGGGAAGGACCTCGTGGATCGGTAGCGCCATGGCCGGCCGTCGTGCCGCGCGAGCGCACGGCTGTCGAGCCATTGCTTCCGGGGCTTCCTGTGCTAGCGCCTGCCGGGATGACCGACCCCGAGATCGAACGCTTCGTCCACGAATGGAATCGTAGCCTCGTCGAGGCCGATCGGAGCGCCGCGGTGGCGCTGAGGGGCGAGGGCTACACTTTTGTCGCGCCGGACGACGGAGAGCTGACGGCCGAGCAGGAACTGGCGTACCTGGGCAACCCCGATTTTCGCGCGACCGCGATCGACCTGGTTCGGATGACGGTCGAGCGCGACGGCGATCGGGCGGCGGTGACCATCGAAAATCGGGTGGCCGGTCGGATCGAAGGGGTATCCGCGAACGAGACCCACGTCTGGCGGCTCGACTGTTGCCGGCGAGACGGCGCGTGGACGGCGCGGCGGGCCGAGCTGAGCCGGCCCGGCCAGGTCCGGGCCGGCGCGGGCGGCTCGCGCCAGAAGAGTCTGCGCCGCCTCGCCGGCCGGACGGCGCGTCGCCTCGGCTTCCGGCGGCCGCGCGAGATTTGGTCCCGCGCCGTGGCGTTCGGCCGGCTCGCTTACCTCCCCTATCGGCCGGGCGAGGACTACATCCTTCCGCCGCAGCCGGAGCGGCCCCCTCGCGAGGCGGACGGCGGCTTCGCCATTCCCCCGGAAGCCTTGTGGACCGACGCGCGCTACTCCGCCCATGGCGACCAACAGGTGGCGGCGATGCTCGCCCTCGTCGAAGCGTCCGGCCTCGCCTTTCGCGACGGCGACCGGATCCTCGATTTGGGCTGCGGCCCCGGGCGGATGATCCGTCACCTCGAGCCGCTGGCGGAGCGTTGCGAGATTTGGGGCGTCGATATCGACGCGAAATCGATCCTGTGGTGCCAGCGCCACCTCAGCCCGCCCTTCCACTTCGCGACGACGACCAAGGTGCCGCACCTGCCGTTCGCCGACGGCAGCTTCCGGTTCGTCTATTGCGGCTCGCTCTTCACCCACATCGACGACCTGGCCGACGCGTGGCTGCTGGAGCTGAGGCGGATCCTGGCACCCGACGGCCGGCTCTATCTGACCCTTCACGACGAGCGAACCGTCGAGCTGCTGGAGTCCGGCCAGTATGCGCGGTCGGAAATGGCGCAGGGGCTCCGGGCGAGCCCTACCTATCAGGCGGCGAAGACCGGCTTCGCGATGTTCACGATCGGCCGGGACAGCGATTCCCAGGTCTTCTACGATCGCGGCTGGTTCGCCCGGCGCGCGGCGCCGTCGTTCGACATCCTCTCGATCACCGACGAGGCTTATTATTATCAGAGCGGCTACGTGCTTGCACCGAAGCAGCGGGCCTGACGGGCGGCTGCCCTGACGGAGCCTAGTAAGCGCGCGAGACGGCGAACTCGACCGCTTCGGTGAGCGCCGACTTGGCCTTGCCGCCGGGGAAGGGGCCGAGCGCGTCGATGGCGCGCTGGCTGTAGGTGCGGGCCCGGGCGAGGGTGTCGTCGAGAGCGCCGCTCGACTTCAGCAAGGCGGCGGCGCGGGCGAGCGCCGCGTCGTCGCTTCGCCCCTCCTCGATCGCCTCGCGCCAGAAACGCCGCTCCGAATCCGATCCGCGCGCATAGGCCAGGATGACCGGAAGGGTGACCTTGCCGTCGCGGAAGTCGTCGCCGGCATCCTTGCCCATCGTCTCCTCGTCCGAGGAATAGTCGATCGCGTCGTCAGTCAGCTGGAAGGCGATCCCGAGGTTGCGGCCATAGCAGTCGAGCGCCTCCTCGACCCGCTCGTCGCGCTCGGCGACGACGGCGGCGATCCGGCAGGCGGCGGAAAAGAGCGCCGCGGTCTTGGCGCCGATGATCTGGAGATAATGGTCCTCCCCGGTGTCGATGCGGCGCTGGGCGGTGAGCTGGTCGACCTCGCCCGCGGCGATGATCGCCGAAGCCTGGGAGAGGATCCGGAGCGCCCGAAGCGAGCCGTCCTCGACCATCAGCTCGAAGCTTCGCGAGAAGAGGAAGTCGCCGACCAGGACGCTGGCCGGATTGCCCCAGATGATGTTGGCGGTGCGCCGGCCGCGGCGAAGGCCCGAGCCGTCGACGACATCGTCGTGGAGCAGGGTCGCGGTGTGGATGAACTCGACCGCCGCGGCGAGGCGATGGTGACGCGAGCCGGGATAATCGAGCAGTCGCGCGCAGGCGAGGGTCAGCATCGGCCGCATCCGCTTGCCGCCGCCGGCGATGAGGTGCCCGGCAAGCTCCGGGATCAAAGCCACCGGACTCTGCATGCGCTCGAGGATGACCGCGTTGACATGGTTCAAGTCGGCGGAGACGAGCTGGATCATCGGATCGAGCGAAGGCGCCCCGGCCGGTCCGAGCGTGTGCAGGGTAGCGCTCATATCGGGCGGGGATGTGCGCCGGGTCAGGGCGAAAGGCAAGGGGTGGAGAATTCTCGTCGTCCCAGCGAAGGCTGGGACCCCAGGGGGTGAAGAACTCGGCGCCTTTCACCCCCTGGGGCCCCAGCCTTCGCTGGGGCGACGGCAATCCCCCTCAGCGGCACAAGGGCAGCTTAAGCCGCGCCATCAGCCCGCCCAAATCCTCGCTCTCCTCGAGGGCGATCGAGCCGCCGTAGATCTGGGCGACGTCGCGGACGATGGCGAGGCCGAGGCCGGTTCCGGGCTTTCCGGTATCGAGCCGGGCGCCGCGGTCGAAGATGGTGGAGCGCTCCGCCTCCGGAATCCCGCCGCCGTCGTCCTCGACCTCCACCTCGACGCATTCGGGCGTCGTTCGGACCGTCACGAAGACCCGCCCGCCGCCATATTTGGCCGCATTCTCGATGAGGTTGCCGAGCATCTCGTCCAGATCCTGGCGTTCCACCCGGACCGAGGCCGACTTGTCGCCGGCCAGGTCGACGGTGACCTTCTCGTAGAGCCGCGAGACGGCTCGCTCCACCGCCTCGAGCGACGGCCAGACCGGCGATCGGGCCTGGGCGGAGGAGCGGCGGCCGATGGCCCGGGCGCGGGCGAGGTGGTGGTCGACCTGACGCCGCATCGTCGTCGCCTCGCGGCAGACGGTGTCGGCGAGGTCGGGGTCCTTCGCCGTCGCCGCGTTGGTGATGACGGTGAGCGGGGTCTTCAAGGCATGGGCGAGATTGCCGGCGTGGCGGCGCGCCTCCTCCGCCTGCTTTTCGTTATGCTCGAGAAGCGCGTTCAGCTCCTCCGTCAGCGGCTCGATCTCGGCCGGGAAGCGCTCCTCGATCCGCGACGTCCGGCCGGAGCGTATGGCGGCGATCGCCTGGCGGACCCGGCGAAGCGGCCAGAGGCCGTAAAAGGCCTGTAAGGTGGCGAGGATGACGAGCCCAAGGCCGAGGATGGCGAAGGAGCGGATCATGGTCTTGCGAAGGACCGAGATCTGGTCGTCGAGCGTGTCGCTGCTCTGGGCGACCTGGAACCGCCAGCGCAGCGGCGAGCCCGGGAGGCGGATGTCGCGCTCCATCACGCGCAGCTTCTCGCCGCTGAACTCTCGGCTTTCGTAGACGTGGTTTTCGAAGTCGTTGTGGCGGGTCGACACCTTGAGCCGCCGGTCCCACAGCGAGCGGCTGGGCAGGTCGAGATCGTCGCCGCTGGCGGACTTGGCTTTGCCGACTGCGGTGATCTGGAAATAAAGCCCGGAATAGGGTTCCAGGAAGCGCTGGTCGGCGGGCGCCCGGTTGAGGAAGGCCTCTCCGTCCGGGCCGATCTCGGCCGTCGCGATGAGCGCGGTCAGGACATATTCGATATAGCCGTCGAAATTGCGGGTGAGCGCCGAGGTGAGCACCCGGTCGAGCGCGTAGCCGCCGACCCCGAGGAGGACGAGGATCCAAAGCGCCGAAATGCCGATCATACGCCGGGTCAGCGAGCCGGCGCCGGGCCGGGTCCGGGCGAGCCGGCGCAGGAGCGGGAGGCGGAGGGACGGGAGCTTCATCGGGCCGTCATCTAGGCGTCATCCCGGCGAACGCCGGGACCCAGGAACATAGGCGTCGGCGAATATTCTCCAAAGTCCGTGTTCGTGGGTCCCGGCCTTCGCCGGGATGACGGGGAGGCCATGCGCGCTCCCCCTCCTCTCAACCCCGCGGTTCTTCCAGCGAGTAGCCGAGGCCGCGGATGGTGGTGATGACGTCCGGGCCGAGCTTCTTGCGGATCCGCGTGACGAAAACTTCGATCGTGTTTGAATCGCGGTCGAAATCCTGGTCGTAGATATGCTCGATCAGTTCGGTCCGGCTGACCACCTTGCCCTTGTGGTGCATCAGGTAGGAGAGGAGCTTATACTCCTGGGCGGTGAGCTTGACCGGCTCGCCGTCGAGGGTGACCTTGCCCGAGCGGGTGTCGAGCCGCACGTCGCCGGCGGTGAGTTCCGACGAAGCGTTGCCCGAGGCCCTGCGGATCAGGGCGCGAAGCCGGGCGATCAACTCCTCGGTCTGGAACGGCTTGGCGAGATAGTCGTCGGCGCCAGCGTCGAGGCCCGCGACCTTGTCGGACCAGCTGTCGCGGGCGGTGAGGACGAGCACGGGCATCGTCTTGCCTTCCTTGCGCCAGCGATCGAGGACGGTGAGCCCGTCTATCTCGGGAAGGCCGAGGTCGAGAACGATGGCGTCGTAGGTCTCGGTGGAGCCGAGATAATGGCCGTCCTCGCCATCGGTTGCGAGATCGATCGCATAGCCGGCGCCCTCCAGGGTGGCGCGCAGCTGGCGCCCGAGATTAGGCTCGTCCTCGACGATCAGAACCCGCATGATCTTCCCCTGTCGCTGCTATGGTGTCGCTGCTGTGGCGTCGCTTTAGGCGACCAACCAGCGCCAATGCCAATGGTTTCATGGCAGGAACGAAGCCCCTTCCGTCAGAGGACGCCGTCAAAAGCCGCTGCGCCCGAGAATCTCGCCGGTGCGTGCGTCGACGTCGATCCACACCACCTGCGGCCCGCGCATGAACTTCAGGCGGTAGCGGCCGGTCGACGGATCGAGCTCAGGCCCGAGATAGGAGAAGCCGCGCATCCTGGGAACGATGCGGTCCTCGATCGCACGAAGCGGAAGGAAACGGCCCTGGCGGGTGCCCTTGAACACCTCGTCCTGCTCGCGCTCGTGCGGCGGCCGGGCTCCGGCCGGAGCCGTTGCGGCCGCTCCACACAGTGCGGCAAGGAGTAGAAGGATACGCGTCATCACATACACTCTTGTCGATCGGAGCGCCGGTATAGCCCAATGCATTGAATAGCCCATGAATGCGATGTTCAGCGCCCGGCAGGGCGGATCGGGCCCGGCGCGGGGGCCGGCAAGCGCCCGTCTAAAAAGCACGGGCGGCGGCTTTTCGCTTGGATCGCGCGGGCGGCCGTGCTGTGGGGCCCGGGTGAGCATGAGCGTGAACGGCAGGATCGCAGCGGCTCAGGCCCGGCTCGGCATCGGGGCGGGGCTCCTCGCCTTGCTCGCGGGCTGTGCCGCCGCCGACAGGGACGCTCCTCCCGCGCCCGCCCCGCGGGTCCATATGCCTGCGCCGAGGCCGGCGCCTCTCCCGCCCGCGCCGCCGGCCGCACCGGCGACCTGGCTGGACGCTCCGCTGTCGACCGGCGACTGGACCTACAAGGTCGAGGACTCCGGAAGCGCCGCGGTGTTCGGAGGCTCGGCGCTGGTGATCCGCTGCGATCCGGGACGGCGCGAGGTGGCCCTGATCCTTGAGGGCGCGACGGGGCCGCTGACTGTTGAAACGACCTACGGCCGGACCTCGTTCGCCGGACCGCTCGCCGCTTCCGATCCGCGTCTCGACCAGATCGCGTTCAGCCGCGGGCGCTTCGGCGTCGAAGCCGCCGGAGCCCCCCGGCTCGTCGTCCCAGCCTGGGCCGAGCCGGCACGGGTGGTGGAGGATTGCCGGGGGTAGGAGCCGCGGGATCGGCAATGTCCTTACCGTCACCCCAGCGGAGGCTGGGGTCCCAGCGGGTGAAAAGCACCGAGGTCTTCACCCCCTGGGGCCCCAGCCTTCGCTGGGGCGACGCGCCTCTCCTTTCGAAAGTCCGCACCTTCGGCGCGAAGCCGAGAATCCTAGCGGCGAAAAAAATCAATACAAGGCTTGCACGGCGATTCGCGATGATTCATCCTCCCCCTTGCCATCAACAAGCGAAAGGAGGTGATCCGATGTCTCATGGTTCAGCAGTGAGGTCGGTTCCGCTCGTTCGGGGGATGAAAGGCTAAGCCTTTCAAGGTCTTCCGGGCTGGAGCATCCGGCCGCTGACCATGTAGGAGGGTCGTCGGGCTAGCGCCCGGCGGCCCTCCGGTCCGTCTGGCTCCCGCTTCCCGCGCCCGGCTTACCCGATGGTCATTTTTGACCGCTAGGCCGGGGCGATGTTCGAAGCCCGCCTGGAAGCCGCCGGCGCCGCGGTCGAAGTCTCGCTGGAAGCGGGCTGCCCGCCGGCCATCGACGACGCAGCGGCTTTTGCCGAGGGCCGCAACGCCTTTCTTCGCGCCGCCTGGTTCGCCGCCGGCGAGGCCGCCGCGACCACCCTTGTGGCCCGGCGTCCGGACGGGCGGACGATCGCGGCGCTCCCGACGATGGCGTCCAAGCCCGGCGTGCGCGCCGTTCCCGGCGGCTATTGGCCGTGGCGCAGTTTCCCGATCGCCGCGGACGCGAGCGACGACGAGCTGATCGCTTTCCTCGTCCACCCGCTCGTCCGAAGCCTTGGCCCGGTGTGGCGGATGGGCCCGCAACGCGACGACGATCCGACCGGCGTCCGCCTCGCCCGGCTGGCGGCTGAGGCCGGCTGGTTCCCGCTTCGCCGGACGCTCGGGCGCACCTGGCTGCTCGACGTGGCGAAGATTCGGGCGCTCGGCGCCTGGCCGCGCGGCTCTACCCTGCGCAAGAACCGGTTCTTCGAAAAGCATCTCGCCGCGGAGGGGGAGCTGGAGTTCCGTTTCGTGACCGGCTCGGACTGGACGGCGCAGGTTTTCGACACGCTCGCCGAAATCGAGCGGCGCGCCTGGGTCGGCACCCGCACCAACGGGAGCGCCGCCAAGTTCCTCGCTCCTCGCCACCGCAGTCTGTGGGAAAAGGCGGCGGCCGATCCGGCGCTTGCGGCGATGATGTGGGGATCGATCCTGACCGTCGGCGGGGTTCCGGCCGCGTTCGGCTTCGATCTCGACTGCGGCGCGACCCGCTATTGCATCGCGAACAGCTACGATCCGCGCTTCGCCCGCCACAGCCCGGGCCGGGTCCTCGCCTATCGAAGCTTCGAGCATCTCGAAGCGCGGGGGGTGAACCTGCTCGATTGGGGCTCGGGCGATCCGGGCTACAAGGAGACGATGGGCGCGGAGGAAGGGCCGCACGTGGTCGACTGGCTGTTCGTCCGCGGGCGGGCGCTGGCGGCGATGCTAAGGCCGGTCTGGGAGCGCTAGGATCCGTCTCGTCGAGCGCTGATCTTCTTCCGCCGTCGCCCTGAATTCGTCCCAGGGTCCAGGCCTCCACCCGCGAGGCGCATCCACCCTGGATGCTGAAACAAGTTCAGCATGACGAGAAGTGGAGGGTTTCAGCCTCAACGAGGACAAGCTCTAGGATTCGAACCGCCGCGCCACCCGGCTCTGCCAAAGGACGAGGAGCGGCACGGTGCCAAGCTCCATGAAGAGGCCAAAGACATGGCCGGGGCCCGGCACGCCGCCCAGAACGAGGCCGAGCAGGCGGGAGAAGCCGCCGACGATCGCCAGGAAGCCGAGCGTACGGAACAGAAGGGTCCGCCGCTCGATCGCCGGGATGCACCAGACGAAGGCGAGGCCCATCGCGAGGAGCAGGCCCGAGAGGTAGCGGAAGTGGCTGTCGAGATCGATCGGCGGCTGGGCGCCCACTCCGTGCATCATCTGTGCGCCGCGAAGCACGCCGGAACCGCCGGCAAGCAGGGGGACCAGGCAGGCGACGGCCACCACGATCTGGAGCAGCCGTTTCTCGGTGTCGCGCGTCATGTCCGGCTCCCTATGCGAAGCGGGCGCGCCCGGCTGGACGCGCCCGCTTCCATTTTCGGCGGTCTGGCTTAGCTCGCCGCGCTCATGCCGTTGTTGACGGCTTCCCACTGGCGATGGCCTTCCTGCACGCTTTCGTAGCAGGTGCGGATAAGCTGCTGCGTCTCGTCGGACAGGTCGTTGTCCTTGAGAGCGGTCTGCCACTTGCCGTCGAGATAGCTCTCGCCGCGGTCGACCTCGGCGACGATCGAGTTGTCGTCCTTGCCGGTGACGGCGTCGCGAAGCGACACGAACTGGCGGTGCATCGCGGCCAGGATTCCGCCGTCGCTCTCCGGCGTGCCGCCGAGCGAACGGACCCGGTCGCGCAGCTTCTGGACGATCTGCTCGCGCTCCGACGCGCGGTCGCGAAAGGCCTGGGCGAAGCGGCTGTTCGTCGCCTCGCTCGCCGAGTGCTGGTAGCCGTCGATGCTGTCGATGGTCGTCTCGATGAGGCTGTTGAGGACGCTGATGTCGTGGCTCTGGTTGAGCATGGCCGTCTCCTGGCTGGGTTGAATTCGGGTCTGGAACGCTCCGCCGCCGCGAAGGGTGCGAGGCGAAGCGACGAAGCGCGTCGGGAACGGGCCGGCGCGGCGGGACGTTCATCTAAGCGAAGGAGAATCCGGCATGGACGGCAGCGAACGCGGCAAGCCCGCAAGCTTCGATCCGGAGAGCGGCGAAGTGCATGGCAGCGGCTCGGGCTCGGGCGGCGGCGGCAATCGACAGGAGGATTACGACCAGGATCCGATGTCCGGGTCGGGCAAGGACGATTTCGGCCGGCCGCGCCCGGCGGGCGAGGCGGCCAAGCGCCCGATCGACCCGGACGAGGGGGTCTGACCGTGGACGACGGCAAGGGCCATCCGCTGCCCGCCAGCGACGAGGCGCGGCACCACGAGATTCCCGAGGGCATCGAGGCCGAGAAGGGGCAAGGCGACGACGCCAAGCCGGTCGTCCAGCCCGGGAAGGAGGCGACCGCGCCGGACGGCGAGCGCTACCGCTACGACGACAACGGCCGGGGCGAAGAAATAGAAGAGGAGAAATGACGATGGCGAACGACAACCAGGACGGCCGCTCGGGCAGCGAGCTCCAGCAATCGCAGTCCGGCGGCGAAAGCGGCGAGTTCGGCGGCAACCGAAACCAGGTCCAGCAGTCTGGCCAGCAGGGCGGCGGCGCCGACTCGGCCGACATGTCCAACGCCGGCGGAAGCAGCGGCGGCGGGGGCTATGGAAGCTCGCAGGACGTCGTCAACCAGCAGGAAGGGCAGCCCAACGGCGGCGCCCAGCCCGGCCTCGCCGGCGGCGACCCGCAGGGGAGCGCAAGCTCCGGCGGCCAGTCGCGCGGCGAACGTTACGACGAAGAACAGGGCGGTGGCCGCGGCTCCGACGAGGTCTCGCCGTCTTCGGACGAGCTCGAGTTCGCCGAGGACCAGCGCGACCACCAGGAGCGCGGCCAGGCCGATGCGGAGTTCAACGCCGAGAGCGAATAGAAGAAGAGGGAGGGAAAGACCCTCGCGCTCTTTCCCTCACCCCAGCGAAGGCTGGGGTCCCAGCGGGCGAAAGGCACCGGCGTTCTTCACCCGCCGGGGCCCCAGCCTTCGCTGAAGCGACGAGCCCCTTTCTTCATCCTTCGCCCTTCTTTCGCCCCCGCCGCCAGCGCGTCCGAGGGAACCCTTGGCCGCGCCGCGAGTCTTGTTTCGCGTCAGTTACAAGTTGGAGACGTGAGATGGCCAAGGACAAAGAGGGCGGCAATGAGGGCGGCTCCACGGGCGGCTCCAAGGGTAAGAGCGGCAGCGCCGGAAGCGCCTTTCCCGACGCTTTGAAGGAAGCCGGCGAGCGCGCCGCCGAGTTGGCGCGCAACCCGATGGCCCGTTCGCTGCTCGCTGCCGGCTTGGTGAGTGCGGCCGCCGCGCTGACCGCGAACGCCCGGGTCAGGAAGACGGTCCGCGACGCGAGCCGCGACGCCCTCGACACCGCCGAGGCCGCGGCCGACAGCGCCGCCAAGATCGGCGAGGCGATCGTCACCGCCGCGACCGACGCCGTGAAGCGCATGCTTGGCGCCGAAGGCGAAACGTCCGGCGCTCGCGGCGGTGGAACCACGTCCGGCGGCGGCCGGAAGGCATCCGGCGCAACGGCGCGCGCCAAGAGCAGCTCCGGCGGCAGCCGCGCCAAGAGCGGCTCGGCCTCCGGCGCCGCCAGATCGACGAGCGGCGGGTCGCGCGGCAAATCCTCCGCGTCCGGCGGCGGCTCGGCCGCCAAGGCGGCGTCATCCGGCACCGGCGCGCGGGGCAAGTCTTCGGGCGCATCGTCCGGCGGCGCCTCGCGGAGCAAGGCGGGCGCCTCGGGCTCCGGCTCCGAAAGCGCGGGCAAGAGCTCGGGCGGCAAGGGCCGTTCCGGAGCGAGCGGATCGACCGGAAGCTCGGGCGCCGGCGCCGCGTCGGGCGGAGGCCGCGGCAAGAAGTCCGGCGGCTCCGGCGGCAGCGCATCGGGCGGCGGCCGCGGCCGCGCCAAGAGCGGCGGAGCGGGCGCCTCGGCCTCGAGCGGAAGCTCGGGCGGCTCCGCGGGCGAAGGCGGCTCGGGTTCCTGAATTGCCTCCCCGTTGAAGATGGGGAGGGGGACCACCGAAGGTGGTGGAGGGGTAGCGCGCGCAGGCTGATGCCAGCTACCCCTCCACCACCCTCCGGGTGGTCCTCCCCCCCCCACGCTTGGCGTGGGGAGGCAATTCAGAGCAGCCGCCCCGCCGCGGCGCGCTCGAACTCCACCGGGTCGTGGGCGCACAGAATCTTCACCTGGGCGGCCTGCTCGACCGAGAGGCGCCGGAGCCGCTCCTGATTGGCGTGGCGCGCCGCCCGGTCGACCTCCATCATCGTCTGGTAGGCGCGAAGGCCCGGCGTGCACTCCCGCTTCGCGCGGCGCATCTCCTTGCGATAGAAATAGGCGTCGCCGGCGTGGAGCAGCCAGCCCGAGCCGGTGTCCACCGCCACTCCGGCATGGCCCCAGGTGTGGCCGGGAAGCGGAACGAGCAGGATCTCGGGCGGAAGCCCCTCGAGCCCGCGAACGGCGGGGAAGCCGAACCACGTCTCGCCCTGGCCGGAATAACGCCGCCAGGACGACACCTCGTCGAACTGCGAGGGACGGTAGCGGTTGCGCGGCACAAAGCCGGTGCGCGGACCGGTGGCGGCGCTATATTCCGCATCCATCAGGTGGACGGTGGCGCCGGGAAAGTCTTCGAGTCCGCCGGCATGATCGAAGTCGAGGTGGGTTAGGACGATGTGACGGACGTCGGCCGGCGAGAAGCCGAGCCGCTCGATCTGGCGGATCGCCGTTTCCTCCTCGCGAAGCTTGATGTTGAGCATGGCGCGCATCGCCCGGGTGATGCGCGGCTCGGGATGCCGGTGGGGATGGTCGACGTCGCGAAGCCCGTAGCCGGTGTCGACGAGGACGAGGCCCTGATCGGTCTCGATCAGCAGGCAGTGGCAGACCAGACGCCCGGTCAGACCCGTGCTTCGGCCGTCGAACAGAGCTCCGCCGAACGGGCAGTCGGTGCCGCAATTGAGGTGATGAACGCGCATCTTTCTCTCCTTGCTGGAGAGGCGAACGCCGTTCGCCGCGCCACGCTCCGCCGCGCATAAAAAAACGGGGCGCCCGAAGACGCCCCGCTCTTTGACAATGGCTGCAGAGACTTAGCGGCAGCGATAGCGGTTGCTGCGGCTGCTCCTCTGGACTTCGCGTCCGAGCAGCGCGCCGGCCGCGGCACCGGCGACGGTGCCGAGCGTGTGGTTGCGGCCGCCGTCGATCGAGCGACCGATCAGCGCGCCACCGGCGCCGCCGATGATCAGTCCGGTCGTCCCGTTGCCGCGGCGGCAGCGCATGCGGCCGTTGGAGTCGCGCCACACGCGGCCGTTATAATAGCCGCTCTGGGCGGACGCGGCCGACATCGGGATGACGGGCATCGCCATGGTCACGGCGGTGACGGCGAGAATGAGCTTACGCATAAAACAGTCCTTCGCTTGCTGAACTTCACCCCCCTCAACGACTCCCGGAGCGCGACGGTTTCATTAACGTAGCACAACGATCTCGGCGCAACGCGCGATTGGCTCGGACCGCCGCAGGATTCAGTAGGAGAACGGGCTCATCCGGCGACTGGCGGGAGGGGGGTGGCAAGCCCGTCTGGGCGCGCGGACGTCACCGGCGCGCCAGCTCCTTCTCGATCCGCGCGAGGAAGGTGGCGGTCGACCAGTCGAGATCGTCGACCTCGATGTCGGGGCGGTAGATCGCGCCCGAGCCGCGCGGCCGGTGCATCCACAGCTTGACGGGGATCACCACCTTGCCCTCGCCGGACGGAAGCGGTTGAACCCGCACCTCCATGTAGGTCGAGTCGGCCGAGGTCGGCGCCCCGATCAGCCGAACGTTGCGGAACTGCCTGAACGTGTCGATTGCGTCGAGGCAGGCGCTCGCGCAGCGGCCGGGCGTGATGACGTAGACCGGCGCCGCGAAATCGGTGGGCGGCACGGGCGCCGCCGGCGGATCCGCCGGCTTGTCGGAATCCTCGACGAAATGATCGCGGCCGGCGGCGAGCGAAGCCTTCAATCCCTCGCCGACGGAATGGATCGAATCGGCCAAATCCGTCTGACCGTTGCCGCGCAACTTGGCTTCCATCTCGGCCATGTAGGCGGCGTTGCCCGGGCTCGCCCGCCACCAGATCCGCACGCGCCGGAAGAGATTTTCCATCCGCGCCTTCACCGCCTGCTCCCCCCACAGCCGCCCGGCGACCTCGCGGCTCCAGCTTGAGGAGCCGCCATTGTTGTAGCGCAGGTCGAGCAGCACGGCGCGCGCCCGGAGCAGCTCGGCGCGCCGGCTCTCCAAGTCCGCGTAGAGGGCTCGATAGGCTTTCACCCCTTCCGCTCCCGGGTCGAAATCGGGAAGCCCGACCAGGAACACGCCCGGCTTCGGTTCGGTAAGCCCGATGGCGGTCCGTTCGCCGTCGCTGGCCCGGCGCAGGCGGGAGCCGAGGTCGGCGGGCGCACTGCCCCAGGCGAGCGCCGACTCGCGCTTGCGCCCGTCGGGAAGCTTGAAGGTGCAGCGGCGCGGCCGGTCGCGTGGCGTATCGGCGGTTGCGGCGAAGGCCTGCGGGGTGCGAGCCCACCAATGGCCGGCCTCGGCCGGCCGGAATCTCGCATAAAGGAGCCGGGAGCGGATCAATTCCGCCACCGGACGTCCGTCGCACGACAGGATGGTCGATCCGGCCGGCGCGGGCGATGCGGCGCTCGCCTGGTGGACGAACGCGCGCTTGCCCCGCCAGGCCGCGACGAAGCCCGGCCAGTCCGGGCCGCCCGAGGCGGCGGCCCCCGGCTTTGGCACGTCGTTGGCGAACACCTGGGCGTGCCCGTCCGACAGAGCAGCGGTGAAGGCACCGAGCGAGTCCGAATAGCCGGCCCGGTCGCGCGCGGAGTCGGCGACCTTCAGCGCGGAATCGCGTGCGGCGGCGAGACGGGCGGCGAAGCCGGGATTGGTCGGGTCCTTCATGCCGGCATGGTTGGCGGCGAAGATCTGGTAGGCGGCGAGCACATCGGAGCGGGCGAGCGCATGCCAGTCCCGCGGCGAGGCCGCCTCCTGGGCAGCGGCGGGCAAGGCTCCGAGGAGGAGAGCGCTAAGGACCAGCGGAAACGGCTTCATGCCGTTTGGTAGCATTCCGGCCCCGCCGCGCCAGCCCCCCCGGGAGGGCGGCAAGCCCGGTCCCCGGGCCGCGAAAACTCCTAAAGCACGTATTTGGACAGGTCGGTGTTCCGGGCGATCTCCGAAAGCTGCGCCTCGACGTAGGCGCCGTCCACCGTGACGGTCTGCCCCTGCCGCTCCTCGGCGTCGAAGCTGACATCTTCCAGAAGCTTCTCCATAACCGTCTGGAGCCGGCGGGCGCCGATATTCTCGACCTGGCCGTTCACCTCCGCGGCGATCCGGGCGATCGCCCGGATCCCGTCCTCGGTGAAGCGCACCTCGACGCCCTCGGTCGCGATCAGGGCGCTGTACTGTTCGGTGAGGCTGGCCTGGGTGGCGGACAGGATGCGGACGAAATCCTCCTCCGTCAGCGCCTTCAATTCGACCCGGATCGGAAGGCGGCCCTGAAGCTCCGGGAGGAGATCGGAAGGCTTGGCGACGTGGAAGGCGCCTGATGCGATGAAGAGGATATGGTCGGTCTTCATCGGCCCGTATTTGGTGGCGACCGTCGTACCCTCGATCAGCGGCAGGAGGTCGCGCTGGACGCCCTCGCGGCTGACCGAGCCGCCGCGCACGTCGGAAACTGCGATCTTGTCGATCTCGTCCAAAAAGACGATCCCGTTGGCCTCGGCGTCGGCGAGGGCGACGCGGTTGACGTCGTCCTGGTCGAGCCGGCGGTCCGCTTCCTCCTCGACCAGCCGGGTCCACGCCTCGCCGACCTTCAGGCGGCGCTTCTTCCTCGGCTGCTGGCCCATCGCCTTCGACATCATGTCGGACAGGTTGATCATCCCGACCTGCCCGCCCATCCCCGGTATCTCGAACGGGGTCGACGGCGTTTCGACGACGTCGATCTCCACCTCGGAGTCGCCGAGATGGCCGTCGCGGAAGCGCTGGCGGAAGCTCTCGCGGGTCGCCTCGCTTGCGCCCTTGCCGGTCAGGGCCTCGAGAAGCCGCTCCATCGCCGCTTCCTCGGCGGCGTCCTTCACCGCCAGCCGGCGCCGCTCCTTCTCCAGCCGGACCGCCTCCTCGACGAGGTCGCGGGCGATCTGCTCGACGTCGCGGCCGACATATCCGACCTCGGTGAACTTGGTCGCCTCGACCTTCACGAACGGAGCGTCGGCGAGCTTCGCCAGCCGCCGGCTGATCTCGGTCTTGCCGCAGCCGGTCGGCCCGATCATCAGGATGTTCTTCGGCGTGACCTCATCGCGAAGCGCGTCGGACAGGCGCTGCCGCCGCCAGCGGTTGCGAAGCGCGACGGCGACGGCCCGCTTCGCCTCGTTCTGGCCGACGATGTGCGAATCGAGGGCGGCGACCACCGCCTTAGGGGTAAGATTGTCGTTCATAGTCTTCCCGGGATCGAGGAGCGGGAGGGCTCCCCATGGATGAAGCCCGAATATTGGAAGGCGGGTGCGGGGGATCAACCGTGCGCAGCATCCCGTCGCCCCAGCGAAGGCTGGGGCCCCAGGGGTGAAAGTCGCCATGTTCTTCACCCCCTGGGGTCCCAGCCTTCGGGTTCCCATCAAAGTAGTACTTTGATGGGGGCCCTTCGCTGGGACGACGCGAGGGGTTTGCTTCCTCCGGGAGGGTTCGTTCGTTAGGGGCCGAACGACGAGCGAGGGTGACATCGATGAGCGACGATCTGGTGAGCCGAGTCCGCGACCGCACGCCCGCCTGCGCCAAGGTGGGGGTGTTCGACATAGACGGCATCTTCCGGGGCAAATACCTCCACCCCGACAAGCTGGCTTCGGCGCTCGCCGGCGGCTTCGGCTTTTGCGACGTCGTCCTCGGCTGGGATTCGGGCGACCAGCTGGTCGACAATCTAAGCTTCACCGGGTGGCACACGGCCTATCCCGACGCGGAGGCGCGGCTTCTTCCGGAGACCGAGCGGGCGATGCCGTTCGAGGGCGGGATGCCGCTCATCCTCGGCGAGTTCGTCGGGCGGGCCGAGGCGGTCTGCCCGCGAAGCCTTCTGCGCCGGGTGCTTGCGCGCGCCGACGCGTCGGGCTTCGCGCTCAAGGCGGCGGCGGAGTTCGAGTTCTTCGTCTTCGAGGAAACGCCGCAATCGGTGCGAGACAAGGGATATCGCGACCTGAAGCCGATCACTCCCGGCAATTTCGGCTATTCGATGCTCCGCTCCAGCGTCCACGCCGATTTCTACCATGAGCTGTGGGCGACCTGCGATGCGATGCGGATCGAGATCGAGGGACTTCATACCGAGACCGGCCCCGGCGTGATGGAGGCGGCGATCAAGGTCGACGACGCTTTGGAGGCGGCCGACAAGGCGGCTTTGTTCAAGACGGTGGCCAAGATCCTCGCCCAGAAGCGCGGCTGGATGGCGACGTTCATGGCGAAATGGTCGAAGGACTGGCCCGGCCAGTCAGGCCACCTCCACATGTCGCTGCTCGATTCCGAGACGGGGCAGGGGCTGTTCTTCGACGAGGGCAAGCCGCTCCACATGTCCGACAAGATGCGCTGGTTCGTGGGCGGGCAGCAGGCGCTGCTTCCGGAGCTTCTGGCGATGATCTCGCCGACGGTGAACAGCTACACGCGGATGATCCCCGGCTTCTGGGCGCCGACCTCGGCCACCTGGGGCTATGAGAACCGCACCTGCGCGCTCCGGGTCATCGGCGGATCGGAGAAGACGCAGCGGGTCGAGTACCGGATCGGCGCGGCGGACATTAACCCCTATATCGCGCTCGCCGCGGCGATCGGCTCGGGGCTGTGGGGGATCGAGAACCGGATCGAGCCGGACCCGCCGGTCGAAGGGACCGCCTACGACGTCGAGATGCCGCCGGAGCGGGTGCTTCCCGCGACGCTGTGGGAGGCGGCGCAGAGGCTGAAGGGCTCGGCGGCGGCGCGCGACCTGTTCGGCGACGCCTTCGTCGAGCATTACGCCGCCACCCGCGAGTGGGAGGAGCGCGAGGCCCGCAAGGCGATCACCGACTGGCAGCTCGCCCGCTATTTCGAGATCATATGAGCGAGGATCTCGTCTGCATCTCGCCCGTCGACGGCCGCGAATATGCGCGGCGGACGCTCACCCCCGCGGTCGAGGTGGAGCGGGTGCTGGAGCGGGCGCGGTCCGCTCAGCGGGCGTGGCGGCAGGTTGCGCTGGCGGATCGCTCAGCCGCCCTCCGCCGCTTCATGGCGGCGATGGAGGCGTTGAACGCCGACATCGTCCCGGAGCTGGCGTGGCAGATGGGCCGGCCGGTGCGCTATGGCGGCGAGCTTCGTTCGCTGAAGGAGCGGGTCGAGGCGATGCTGGCGCTGGCGCCCGAGGCGCTCGCCGACGACTTCCGGGCGAACGGTCGGGTGGCGCGGGTACCGGCCGGGCTGGTCCTCGTCATCGCCCCGTGGAACTATCCCTTCCTCACCGCCGCCAATACGATCGTTCCCGCGCTGCTCGCCGGCAATGCGGTGATCCTCAAGCATAGCGTCCAGACCCTGCTCGCCGGAGAGCGCTTCGCCGAGGCCTTCGCGGCGGCGGGATTGCCGGACGGCCTGTTCGCCAACCTGTTCCTCTCCCACGAACAGACCGGCCGCCTGCTCGGGGGCGGACTCGTCGATCATGCCACCTTCACCGGCTCGGTCGAGGGCGGCCGGGCGGTCGAACGGGCGGCGGCGGGGTCGTTCACGACCCTTACGCTGGAGCTCGGCGGCAAGGACCCGGCCTATGTCCGATCCGACGCCGATCTCGGCGCCGCCGTCGAGGGGCTGGTCGACGGAAGCTTCTTCAACGCCGGCCAATCCTGCTGCGGGGTGGAGCGCATCTACGTTCACGAGGCGGTGTGGACGCCCTTCCTGGAGGGATTCGTCGAGGGCGCGCGGGCCTACCGGCTCGGCGATCCGCTGGACCCGGAAACCAGCCTCGGCCCGATGGCGAGCGCCAGGGGCGCGGCCGAGGTGCGACGCCAGGTGGCGGCGGCGGTCGCGGCCGGGGCCCGCACTCACGTTCCGACCCAGCTCTTCCCGGCCGACACGGGCGAGGGGCCGTATGTGATGCCGCAGGTGCTGACCGGGGTGGACCACAAGATGGCGCTGATGCGCGAGGAGACGTTCGGTCCGGCCATCGGAATCATGCCGGTCTCGTCGGACGAGGAGGCGCTGGCGCTGATGAACGACAGCGACTTCGGCCTCACCGCCTCGATCTGGACCCGCGACACCGCGGCGGCCCAAGCGCTCGCGGCGCGGGTCGAGGCGGGGACGGTGCTGGTCAATCGCTGCGACTATCTCGATCCCCAGCTCGCCTGGACCGGAATCAAGCAGAGCGGCCGCGGCGCCTCGCTCGGCGGCTACGGGTTCGAGGCCGTCACCCGGCCCAAATCTCTTTACCTCGGGAGCGCCTGATGGACCTGCCTCACGCCAACTGGAACTATCCCACCGCGATCCGCTTCGGCGCCGGCCGGATCGCCGAGCTGCCCGAGGCATGCCGGACGCTCGGCATGGAGCGGCCGTTGCTCGTCACCGATCCGGCGCTGGCGGCGCTGGGCATGACCCGGGACGCCGCGGCGTCCGTCGGGGCGGAAATGTTCTCCGCAGTCCACGCCAATCCGGTCGGCGCCGACGTGGAGGCCGGAGTCGCCGCCTTTCGCGCAGGGGGTCATGACGGGGTGATCGCGTTCGGCGGCGGAAGCGCGCTCGACGTCGGCAAGACCGTCGCCTTCCATGCCGGCCAAGCGCGGCCGCTGTGGGAGTTCGAGGACCGCGAGGACTGGTGGACTCGCGCCGATGCGGCGGCGATCGCCCCCATCGTCGCCGTTCCGACGACCGCCGGGACCGGCTCCGAGGTCGGCCGCGCCGGAGTGATCCTCGACGAGGATGAAGGGGTGAAGAAGATCATCTTCCATCCCAGGATGCTCCCCGGCATCGTGATCCTGGATCCCGAGCTGACCGTCGGACTTCCGCCCCACGTCACCGCCGCGACGGGAATGGACGCGCTCTCCCACTGCCTCGAAGCCTGGTGCGCTCCGGGCTTCCATCCGATGGCTGACGGGATCGCGGCCGAGGGGACGAAGCTTATCGCCGACTGGTTGGTCCGGGCGGTGGAGGACGGATCGAACCTCGAGGCGCGCGGCAACATGCTCGCCGCCGCGACGATGGGCGCGACGGCCTTCCAGAAGGGGCTGGGCGGGATGCACGCTCTGGCGCACCCGATCGGGGCGATCGCGGCGAGCCATCACGGCCTCACCAATGCGGTCCTGATGCCCTACATGCTCGCCTTCAACCGGCCCGCGATCGAGGAGAAAGTGGCGCGCTTGGCGGGCTTCATCGGGCTCGAGCCGAGCTTCGAGGCCTTCCTCGCCTGGATCGTCGACCTGCGCCGGCGCCTGGCCATCCCCCACAGCCTGCCGGAGCTGGGAGTGGATCCCTCGCAGCTGGAGAGGATCGCGACAATGGCCGAGGCGGACCCTTCGGCGGGCGGAAATCCGCGTCCGTTCGGGAAGGCCGAGGCGCGCGAGGTCCTCGCCGCCGCGATGGCGGGGAGGGTGGAATGACCGGCGTCAGATCGCTGGTGCCGATGGCCTTCGTCGCCGACATGAGCGCGTCGGCCGCCTTTTACGCGAAGCTCGGCTTCTCGGTGGCGAATCAGGTCACTCCCGACGGCGAGGACGTTCCGAACTGGATGCTGCTGCGCGCCGACCGCGCGGAGATGATGCTGTCGCGGGCATCGCACCCGGTGATCGCCGACCAGCAGGCGGTGCTCTTCTACACCTATTGCGACGACGTCGAGGCCAGCCATGCCGCCTGGGCCGAGGTCGGGCTGGAGGTCGGCCCAATCGCCCGGCCCTTCTACAATCCCGGCGGCGAGTTCCGGCTCGAGGACCCGGACGGCTACGTGATCTACGTCGCGCAGATCTGACGTTGAACCACGACCGATTGAACTTGGATCGCGTCCGTCATTGCGAGCGTAGCGAAGCAATCCAGTGCCGCGTCGGACGCCTGCTGGATTGGCGCGTCCCTTCGCTCCTCGCGATGACGGATCGGGCAGCGATCAGGCTCTACACCGTCTCCACGGTCAGATTGCCGTTGGTGTAGACGCAGATGTCGGCGGCGATGGCCATGGCCTTGCGGGCGATCGCCTCGGCCTCTTCCTCGTAATCGTAGAGCGCGGTCGCTGCGGCCAGGGCATAATTGCCGCCGGAGCCGATCGCCGCCACGCCCGAGCCGGGCTCGAGCACGTCGCCGTTGCCGGTGAGGACGAGGGTGATGTCCTTATCGGCGACGATCATCATCGCCTCCAGGTTGCGCAGATATTTGTCCGTCCGCCAGTCCTTGGCGAGCTCGACCGCCGCGCGCATCAGCTGGCCGTGATGCTGCTCCAGCTTCTTCTCCAGCCGCTCGAACAGGGTGAAGGCGTCGGCCGTCGCTCCGGCGAAGCCGCCGATCACCGAGCCGTCGCCGAGCCGCCTTACCTTGCGCGCGTTCGGCTTGATCACCGTCTGACCCAAAGTCACCTGCCCGTCGCCGGCGATTACCGCCTTGCCGTTCTTCCTCACTCCGAGGATCGTCGTTCCGTGCCAGCTTTCCATCTTCGCTCCCGCTTTCGGCGCGCGATATGGGAGGCGGCGGCGGGCGGTGCAACGGAAGGCTGACAGGCCGCCTCCGGACCTCTAGCAGGAGAAGGATGGAGATATTGCTCCTCCTCGCGTTGGTCGGCCTGGGCATCGCCCTCGTCCGGTTGACCGGGCGCGTCTCGGCGCTGGAACGCGAGCTTGAGACGCTTTCATGGGGGAGCGCCCCCCGGCCGGCGGCCGAAAAACCGAGGCCCGCGACGATTATCCGCTCCCAGTCGGCGCCTGCTGCGGAGCCGGGCCGGTCGGCCCCGCACGGCACCGTCGAGGCTGCGCCGCCGCCGCGCGAGTGGATCGGCGACGACAGTCCGGCGCAAGCCGCGACCGCGACCGCGACCGCGCCGACGCCGACGCCGTCAGCGGCGGGACGCGGCGAAAGCGTCGGCGGCTTCTTCGAGCGCTGGGTCGGCGGCCGGCTGATGATCTGGGTGGGCGGGATCGCGCTCGCCGTCTCGGGCGTGCTCCTGGTGCGCTACTCGATCCAGATCGGGCTGATCACGCCCGGCGTACAGATGGCGATCGCCGCGCTGTTCGGCCTGATCCTCATCGGCCTCGGCGAGGCCGCCCGAAGCCGCCCGGCCTGGTCGGTCGACGCCCGAGTCGCCCAGGCGCTGGTGGGGGCCGGGATCCTCGTTCTCTACGCGACCGCCTACGGCTCGCTCGTCGTCCATCATCTGATCGGCGGCGGAACCGCTTTCGCGCTGATGGTTGCGGTCACCGCCGCGGCGCTCGCCTTGTCGATCCGTCACGGTTCGCCCGCAGCGGTGATGGGGCTGGTCGGGGGCTTCGCAACCCCGCTCCTGGTCGGCGAGCGGAGCCAGTCCGCAATCCCGCTCCTCGCCTACCTCTCGCTGCTCGACGTCGCCCTGTTCTCCCTCGCCGGGCGGCGCGGCTGGACCTGGCTGGCCACCGGGGCCGCGCTGATCAGCTTCGCCTGGGGCGCCGCCATCCTGTTCTGGCCGCCGCTCGACGCCCTGTCGGCCGGCGCCTTCATCCTCGCCGTCGGCATCGGCGCCTCGCTCCTGCGCGCCGGGAAAGGATGGCAGCTCGACTTCATCCGCCCGGCGGCGATCGCGCTCGTCGAGCTCGCCTTCCTCGTTGCGCGCGAGGATGTCGGCCTACCCGCCTGGGGCCTGTTCGGCGCGCTCTCGCTCGCCTGCTTCCTCCTGGAGCGCCGAAAGCCGGAGTTCCGGCCCCTGCCGCTGATCGCCCTCCTGCTCGCCCTCCTCCTCCTCGCCCTCAAGGCGGAGACGCCGGCGGCCAATCTCCCGGCGGTGGCGGCGGGGATCACCCTGCTCTTCGCGGCGGGGAGCTTTCCGGCGCTGATGCGCAAGCAGGCGCACCGGCTGCCGGCGGCGACCTTCTGCCTCGCCTTCCTCGCCCCCGCCTCGATCCTGCGCGTCGAACGGGCGGCGCTGCTCGACCGGCCGGCCTGGGGCCTGCTCTTCCTCCTGCTCGCGGCCGGCCCCGCCTGGCTTGCCTGGAGGCGGCGCGGCGATGCGTCGGAAGATGCGCCTCGCGGGCCGCTCGCTTTGGCTTCCGGAGCCGCGGCGCTGCTTGCGGCGATCGGCCTTCGGGACCTCGTCCCGCCGACGCTGCTCGGCGCCGCCTGGCTGGCCATCGCCCTCGCATTGGCGCTGGCGGCGCGAAGGCTCGGCGACCGCGTCGTCGCGATCCTCGCGCTCGCCGGCCTCGCCGTCGCGGCGCTCGTCGCGGCCGCGGCCGTTCCGGCGCTGTGGGAGACCTTGCTCGGCTCCGTCGCCGGCACGCCCGCTTTGGCCCGAACCCTTCCCGGCATCGGCCTTGCGCTCGAGGCGCTGCTCCTGCCGGCGGCTTTGCTCGCGATGGCGTGGCGGCTTCTGCCCGAGCCGCTTCCGCGTGCCCGCGCGCTTCCGCTCGCGCTCGCCGGCCTGTTCGCGGTCGCCGCCGCCTATGTCGTCTTCAAGCACGGCTTCGGCCTTTCCAGCCGGGAGGATTTCGTCGCCCGCGGCCTCGCCGAGCGGACGATCCTCAACCAGGCGCTTTTCCTCCTGGGTTGGCTGGTCTGCCGCGGCCGGCTTCCCGTCCCCGGGCTCGATCGCGAGGGGCGGTGGCGGGCCGGCATGGTGCTGACCGCGCTCGCGGCGGCGCGGCTCGTCTGGTTCGACATGCTGCTGCACAATCCGGTGGCGACCGCGCAGAACGTCGGCGCGCTTCCGCTTTTGAACCTGATCGCTCCGGCCTACCTGATGAGCGCCCTTTGGCTGTACGCGGCGCGTCGCGGGGCGGGACACGAGCTTCGCTCCGGCCTCTGGCTGGTCCTCTCCCTCGCCTCCCTCATCCAGGGAGTGATGCTGATGGTTAGGCAGGGCTTCCAGGGGCCGCTGCTCGACCGGAGCGCAATGTCCTCCACCGAGTCGTACGGCTATTCCCTCGCCGGCCTGCTGCTCTCGATCGCCCTTCTGCTCGGCGGCATTCGCGGCCGGGACAAGGCGATCCGAGTCGCCGGCCTGGCGCTGCTTACGGCGACGACGGTCAAAGTGTTCTGGGTCGACGCGGGGGCTCTGGAGGGCGTGCTGCGGATCCTCTCCTTCCTCGTCCTCGGCCTCGCCTTGATCGGGATCGGCAAGCTCTACACCAAGGTGCTCGACGCGGAGGCGGGAGGAACGGCGGAGCGGGAACGCCCGCCCGCCAATGCCTCTTGAAGAAAATGGTCGGGGCGACTGGATTCGAACCAGCGACCCCCACACCCCCAGTGTGATGCGCTACCAGGCTGCGCTACGCCCCGACCGGCGCTCCCGGCAGGCCGGAAGCAGGCGCGCGATTTAGGCCGCGCCGCCCGCGAAGGCAAGCCGCTTGACCGGTAAGGGCCACATGGTTAGTTTCGATTAGAAACTTACCTGAGGTGGACCATGGCTTCGCAGGAAGACGGCTTCGGCCTCGCGTCGCAGGAGGATCTCGAGCGGCTTAGCGGCATCGAGCTGCTCCGGGCGATCATCGCGGGCCGCGGTCCGGCGCCGGCCATCGGTCGGACGATGGGCTTCCGCCTGGTCGAGGTGGAGCCCGGGCGCGCGGTGTTCGAGTGCGAGCCCGGGCCCCATCTGCTCAACCCGCTTGGGACCGTTCACGGCGGAGTCGCCCTGACCCTGATCGACAGCGCGGCGGGCTGCGCGGTGCACACCGAGCTTCCGGCGGGCACCGGCTACACCACGATCGAGACGAAGGTGAACTTCACCCGTCCGATCGCTCCGGACGGCCGGACGGTGCGCTGCGAGGGGCGGGTGGTGACCCGAGGCCGCCAGATCGCCACGGCCGAGGCACGGCTGCTTTCCGCCGACGGCAAGATCCTCGCCCACGGCACCTCGACCCTGATCATCCTGAAGCCGGCGGGCTGACGCCCGCCGCCGCCGGACCTATTGAAGCACCTCGCCGGCGTCGGCGATCACCCATTTGTTCGCCGCGCAGACGTTGACCTTGCGGTGCTCCCAGGACTTGCCGGAAGCCAGCACCGCCTTGAGGTCGTAATAGCATTCGGTCGTGCCGTTATCGATGTTGGCCGAAATGCTGTCCCCCGACGCCAGGGTCTTTTGGCCGAGAAGATCCTCTTCCCAGGTCTTCGCCGTGATCGGCGAGGCGTAAAGCTCGCGAACGACCGAATTGCTAAGGTTCTGGACGACGACCTTGCGGTTCTTGCCGTCCGGAGCCGCGCCCGCGGCGCCCGTCAGGCCGAGCAGCGCGGCCGCGGCCAAAAGCATCGAAATCTTCTTCATCGCCATTTCCCCCCTGGGTGTTTCCTGCCGACTCGGCACGAATAACGGGGATCGGCCGCTCTGCAAATAGTCGTTACGCCGCCGTCCGGTTGAAGGCACGGCCGCCGCGCCGCCTTGGCAAGGCGGGGCGGGCGTGATAACCGCCCTCACGCTTTTCGGCCGCGGCCCTTCTCGCCGGCCCTTACAGGTATTAGCTACAGCTCATGTTTTCCTCACCAGCCCAAGCCTCGGCCGGCGCCAGTTCCGCAGGAGCGCTCGGCGCCCTCGGCCAGTTCGCGCCGTTGCTGCTCATCTTCGTCATTTTCTATTTTCTTCTCATCCGGCCGCAGCAGACGCGGGTGAAGCAGCACCGGGCGATGATCGACGCGGTGAAGCGCAACGACATCGCCGTCACCGGCGGCGGCGTGGTCGGCAAGGTCATCAAGGTCGAGGAGTCGGAGGTCGAGCTGGAAATCGCGTCGGGCGTGCGCATCCGCGCCTTGAAGTCGATGCTGAGCGACGTCCGCCCGCACGGCACCAAGCCCGCGAACGACTGACACCATGCTCGATTTTCCTCGCTGGAAGGTCTGGGGCATCACCCTGATCTCGCTGATCGCGGTGCTGCTCGCGGTGCCGAGCCTGGTCCCGCCGTCGCAGGTCGCCCATTGGCCGTCCTTCATCCCGAGCGCCCGGATCAATCTCGGCCTCGATCTCGCCGGCGGAAGCCAGCTTCTGCTCGAGGCCGATACCGGCGACGTCGCCAAGCATCGCCTGGAGACGATGGAGGAGGCGATCCGGGTCGGGATGCGGCGGATGTCGCCGCCGATCGAGATCGGCGAGACCTCGATCGCCGAAGGGCGGCTGACCTTCATGGTCCGCGACCCCGCCCGGCTGGACGCCGCGGTCGAGTTCGCCCGCGCCCAGACCCAGCCGGTCGGACTCGGCCCCCGCGACTGGAACGTCAGCGTCGTCGACGGCAACCGGATCGTCATGGTCCCGACCCAGGCCGGGCTCGACAATGCGCTCGACAGTGCGATGGCCACCACCCGCGAGGTCGTCTACAACCGCGTCGACCCCGACGGCACCAAGGAAGTCACCGTCATCCGCCAGGGCGAGCGGCGGATCCTCGTCCAGGTTCCGGGCCTTCAAAATCCCGAGGGGCTGAAGGCGCTGATCGGCAAGACAGCCCGGCTCGATTTCAAGCTGGTCGATCTCCAGGCTACCCCGCAACAGCTGCAGAGCGGCCGGGCGGCTCCGGGAAGCCAGGTCCTTCCCATGCAGGAAGGCGGCCGGATGGCGGTCAAGCGCCGGGCGATCGTCGGCGGCGACCAGCTGATCGACGCCAAGCAGGCGTTCGACCAGAACAACCGCCCGGCGGTGTCGATCACCTTCGACTCCAAGGGCGGCCGCGCCTTCGCCAAGGTCACCCAGGAAAATGTCGGCAAGCCTTTCGCCATCATCCTCGACGACGTCGTCCTCTCCGCTCCCAACATCAACGAGCCGATCTTGGGCGGCGGCGCCATCATCATGGGCAATTTCACCGTCCAGAGCGCCAACGATCTCGCCGTCCAGCTCCGCTCCGGCAGCCTGCCGGTGACCCTGAAGGTGATCGAGGAGCGCACCGTCGGCCCCGAGCTCGGCCGCGATTCGATCTACTGGGGCACCATCGCCAGCGTCGTTTCGACGCTCGCGGTGATCCTGTTCATGCTCGTCACCTACGGCCGCTTCGGCGTCTATGCGACGATCGGCCTGATCCTCAACGCTTTGTCGATCCTGGGCATCCTGGCTCTGTTCGGCGCCTCGCTCACCCTGCCGGGGATCGCCGGCTTCGTCCTGACGATCGGCGCCGCGGTCGACGCCAACGTCCTCATCAACGAGCGTATCCGAGAGGAGCAGAGGCGCGGCCGGCGCGTGCTCGAGGCGATCGAGGCCGGCTACCGCGAGGCGAGCACCGCGATCTTCGACGCGAACATCACCAACGTCATCGCCGCCGTCATCATGTATTATTTCGGTTCCGGCCCGATCCGCGGCTTCGCGGTGGTGCTGATGATCGGAATCGTCACCTCGGTGTTCAGCGCCGTCAACGTGACCCGGATGATGGTCGCGCTCTGGGCCCGCAAGACGCGGCCCAAAGAATTGCATATCTAAGGAACGGCCATGCGCCTGCTGAAGCTGATCCCCGACAACACCAACCTCGATTTCATGCGCTGGCGCAACGTCGCGCTCGGCATTTCGATCGCGATCACCTTGGCTTCGGTCGCGCTGGTCGCGATCCGCGGCCTTAACCTCGGAGTCGACTTCGTCGGCGGGCAGATGATCCGGGTCACCTTCGCTCAGACGGCGCCGATCGAGGAGATCCGCAAGACGGTCGGCGACCTCAACATGGGCGGCTTCTCGATCCAGGAATCGGGCAACGACCGGACCCTCGCGATCCGCATGGGCCTGCCCAAGGGCGGCGAGGACGCGGCCAACAAAGCGGCGTCGACGGTCAGGAACGCGATCGCCGCCCGGCATCCCGATGCGAAATTCGCGGTCGACGCGGTGTCCGGCAAGGTCTCGAACGAGCTCTATCGGGCCGGCGCCATCTCGATCGCTCTCGCGATGCTGGGGATCGCCATCTTCATCTGGTTCCGATTCGAATGGCAGTTCGGGGTCGGAGCCCTCACCACGCTCGCCCACGACGTCGCGGTGACGTTGGGCTTCTTCGCCCTCACCCAGCTCGAGTTCGACCTCAACGTCGTCGCGGCGATCCTCACCATCGTCGGCTACAGCCTCAACGATTCCGTCGTCGTCTACGACCGGATTCGAGAGAATCTGCGCAAATACCGCAAGATGGAGATCGTGCCGCTCCTCAACCTGTCGCTCAACGAGACCCTGTCGCGCACCATGGTCACCTCGCTGTCGATCATGCTTGCCCTGCTCGGGCTGCTGCTCATCGGGCCCGAGGTGATCTTCGGCCTGACCATCGCCATCCTTCTCGGAATCTTCGTCGGCACCTATTCGTCCATCTACATCTCGGCGCCGATCCTGGTCTGGCTCCGGGTCAGCTCCGACAGCTTCCTTCCCAAGCATTCGTCGCCGTCCGGAGCCGAGCGGGTGACGAGCCGCAACGAAGGCTGATGGCCCGGCTGGACCGCGAGCCGAACCCGGACGGCCCGGTCGTCCAGCGTTTCGCGCACGGCGGCTTCGTGGTCGACGACAATGTCTACCGCGCGCTCCTTCTGACGCCTCAAAGCGCTCGGGAGTGGGATTGCCCGGATCCCGCACTGCTCGACGTCGCCAGCCTCGAGCCGGCGCTCGCGCTCGAGCCGGCGCCCGAATTCCTCATCCTCGGCACCGGGCCCCGCCTGGCTCTTCCGCCCCGCTCGGTGGTCCGGGCGGTGGAGGCTCGCGGGATCGGGATCGAGGCGATGGACAGCCGCGCCGCCGCCCGCACCTGGGGCCTGCTGCGCGGCGAGGGACGCTGGATCGCCGCCGCGCTCATGCCGCTTTAAACTATCCGCTTTTTCTCCTCCCCTGCATTTGCAGGGGAGGGGGACCAGGCGAAGCCTGGTGGAGGGGCCTCTTCGAAAAGAAGCCCCTCCACCGCGCTTCGCGCGGTCCCCCTCCCCTCGAAACCGAGGGGAGGAGAGGAGAACATTGGCCTAGGCGCCCCCCGCCACCCGGCGCAGATGCTCTGCGAGCTCGGCGCCGTTGCGCTCCCAGCTGAACCGCTCGGCCGCGGCGCGCACCGCGTTTCGATCCGGCGGCGAGTCCAGCAACTCGGCGATCGCTCCGGCAAAGGCCTCCGATGTCCGGCCGACGACCCGCCCCGCCTCCGGGCGGTCGATCACCTCGCGGGCGCCGCCGACGTCGGGGATCACCACGGGCGTGCCGCAGGCCAGCGCCTCGACCCACGCATTGGCCAACCCCTCCCGCTCCGAGGCGAGCGCCATCACGTCCGTCTCTGCCACCAGAGCAGGCATGTCGGCGTGCGGGACTGCACCGAGGAAGGTTACGTCGGCTCGCGCCAGCGCTTGGAGCGCCTTGCGCTCCGGCCCGTCGCCGGCGATCAGAAGCCGGACGTTGGGAATCCGCGCCGCAGCTTCGATCAAAAGACGGTGACCCTTTTCGAGAACGAGGTTGCCGACCGCCAGGATCGTCCGACCCGGCGCGCGTTCCCGCGGCCGGAAGCGGTCGAGGTCCACCCCCGTGTAATGAACCTGGATCTTCTCCGCCGGCATTCCAAGCACCGCCATCTCCCGCTTCAGCGCCGCGCTGACCGCGAGCAGCCCGCCGGCCGCCCGCGCCGCCTCCAGCATCTGGGCGCGGATCGCCGGGTTCCTGCCCCACAGCGCAATGTCGCTTCCACGCGCCTTCACGGAGAAGGGGATGCGGAGCGCGCGCGACAGGTGCATCGCCGCGACTCCGTCCGGCCAGAAGAATTCGGCGTCGATGACGGCGCAGTCGAGCGACTGGAGGAGCGGCAGCGCCGCCGCCGCGAGGCGCCGCGCCCGTCCCGCATGGGCAAAGGGCGTGGCGCGGAAGCGGGGCCGATGAACGGAAAGGCCGTTCCGTTCCTCGTGCTCGGGAAGCGCTGCGAGCGTCCCCCAGCGGGAATGGAGGGTCAGCGGCCAGGGCGGGAGGCCGCGGCCCGACACGACCTCGACAGCCACGCCAGGCTCGCCCGCTAGGGCGCGGGTCTGCCGTTCGACGAACGCGCCGAAATTCGGCCGCGTGCCGTCCGGGAACAGAGTCGAGAGGGTGGCGACCCTTAGCATCGCCGACTTCCTTAGCGCGCCAAGCATTAAACCGCCGTTCATCGCCGGCGCGGTTACTGGCCCTCTCGCCCTCTCCCGCGCGCGGGGCCCCTATACGCTTGGCCTTGCCTTCACCCTTCGCTAAGAAGCCGCCCATGCTCTTTCAAAAAGCCCGCCCGCTCGCCGCCGCCCTGATGGTCGCGATGGTCCTGCCCCTCGCCGCCTGCGCCACCGGCGGGAAGAAGACCAAGGCCGACACCCAGTATGTCGCGCGCGACGTCAACACCCTCTACCGCCTTGCCAAGGACCGGCTCGACCACCGCGACTATGCCACCGCGGCGGCGGTCTTCGACGAGGTCGAGCGCCAGCATCCTTATTCCGTCTGGGCGCGCCGCGCCCAGCTGATGAGCGCGTTCAGCTATTATGCGGCGCGCGATTATACCAAGTCGATCGACAGCGCGCGGCGCTTCCTCTCGATCCACCCGGGCAACAAGGACGCGCCTTACGCTTATTATCTGATCGCGCTTAGCTATTACGAACAGATCGAGGACGTGACCCGCGACCAGACCACGACCCGTCAGGCGCTGGATTCGCTGGGCGAGCTGGTCCGCCGCTACCCTTCGACCCGCTACGCGTCCGACGCGCGCTTGAAGGTCGATCTGGTGCGCGATCACCTCGCCGGCAAGGAGATGGAGGTCGGCCGGTTCTACGAGCGGCGCGGCCAGTGGCTTGCCGCGGTCAGCCGCTTCCGGATGGTGATCGACGAATACCAGACCACCAGCCACGCGCCCGAGGCGCTGATGCGGCTCACCGAAAGCTATCTCGCGCTCGGCGTACCGGAGGAGGCGCGCAAGGCGGCCGCGGTCCTCGGCGCCAATTACCCGAACACCAAATGGTACGAGCGCGCCTATGCGCTCGTCCAGCGCCACGGCGGAACGGCGGCTCCGGCGGCCGCGGCGGCGCCCGCGCCCGCGGCGTGACGGCCTCCCGTCACCCCGGCGAAGGATGCTGACCAGCCTCTCCATCCGCGACGTGGTGCTGATCGAGAGCCTCGATCTCGAGTTCGGACCGGGGCTCGGAGTCCTCACCGGGGAGACCGGCGCCGGCAAGTCGATCCTTCTCGACGCGCTCGGCCTGGCGCTCGGAGTGCGCGCCGACAGCGGCCTCGTTCGCCAGGGCCAGGGCCAGGCGGTCGTCACCGTCGGCTTCGAACTTCCCACCGGCCATCCCGCGCTCGATCTGCTCGCCGAAAACGGCCTCGAAGGTGAGCCGGGCGAGCCGCTCGTCATCCGCCGGATCGTAAAGGCCGACGGCGGCAGCCGCGCCTTCGTCAACGACCAGTCCGCGTCCGTGGCCCTGGTGCGCGACCTCGGCGCGCTGCTCGTCGAGATCCACGGCCAGCACGACGATCGCGGTCTTCTCAACCCCCGCGGCCACCGCGCTTTGCTCGATTCGTTCGGAGGCATCGACACCGGCCCGTGCGAGCGGCTGTTCCGCGCCTGGGCCGAGGCCGAAGCGGCGCTCGCCCGCGCCCGCGACGAGATCGAAGCGGCGGCCCGCGACCGCGAGTGGCTCGAACATGCCGCCGGGGAGCTTTCGAAGCTTGCGCCCGAGGCGGGGGAGGAGGCGGCGCTGGCCGAGCTCCGGGCGTCGATGCAGAAAGGCGCGCGGCTCGCCGACGATATCGCCGCGGTCGGGCAGCTGCTCGACGGCTCGGACGGCGGGATCTCGCTTCTTCGCCAGGCGGCGCGGAGGCTGGAGCGGATCGGCGGCGAGCATGAGCGGCTGGCCGAGGCGCTCGAAGCGCTCGACCGCGCCGTCAACGAAGCCTCGGAAGCCGAGGACCGCCTCGCCGCCGCCGCCGACGCGCTTTCCTTCGATCCGCGGCGGCTCGAGGAGTCGGAGGCGCGGCTGTTCGAGATCCGCGCCGTCGCCCGCAAGCACCGGGTCGAGCCCGACGCCCTTCCGGCGCTCGCCGACACGCTCTCGGCCCGTCTTTCCGCCCTGGAGGCGGGCGAGCGGGGTCTCGGCGGGCTCGAGGCCGCCGTCGCCGACGCCAAGGGCGCCTATGAGGCCGAGGCGATTCGCCTGACCGGCCTTCGCACCGCCGCCGCCGAGCGGCTCGATGGCGCCGTCGCGGTCGAGCTTGTCCCACTGAAGCTCGATTCGGCCAAGTTCCGTACCGTCCTCGAGCCGCTGGCCGAGGCGCAGTGGAACGCCCGGGGCCGCGACCGGGTGGAGTTCCAGGTCTCGACCAATCCCGGAGCGCCGTTCGCGGCGCTCACCCGCATCGCCAGCGGCGGCGAGCTTTCCCGCTTCATTCTCGCGCTCAAGGTCGCTTTGGCCGAGCGGGTCGGCGCCGGGACGATGATCTTCGACGAGATCGACCGCGGAGTCGGCGGAGCGGTGGCGAGCGCGGTCGGCGAGCGGCTTCATCGCCTCGCCGCGAGCGCCCAGCTCCTCGTCGTCACCCACAGCCCGCAGGTCGCCGCCCGCGGCCAGCGCCACCTCCTCATCGAGAAGAGCCATGACGGCCTGGTCACCCGAACCAGCGTACAGGCGCTCGACTCCGCCCGCCGGCGGGAGGAGATCGCCCGGATGCTTTCGGGCGCCGAAGTGACCGAGGAGGCGAGGGCTCAGGCGGGAAGGCTGCTGGAGGCCGCTTAGGATCGAGAAGAAGGAAGAAGACCCTCACCCCAACCCTCTCCCGCAAGCGGGAGAGGGGGCGCCGCGGCGCTTCCCCCTCTTCCCCTCTCCCGCTCGCGGGAGAGGGCAGGGTGAGGGTCTTCTTGTTTTTTGTTGTTGAAGCTTCTCCGACTCATCTGTTTCCGTTAAATTCCGCCGATGGGCCTTGTCCGCCGAACCATCAGCCGGCACGCGGCGCCGCTGCGGCGCACCGCCACCGACGCCGAACAAGCCTTATGGCGCGAGCTCCGAGCCCGCGGTCTTGGCGGCCACAAATTCCGCCGCCAATGGACGATCGGCCCCTTCATCGCCGACTTCTGCTGCGTGGAGCGCGGGTTGATCGTGGAGGCAGACGGGAGTCAGCACAGCCCCGAAGAGGACCGAGCCCGGACCGTTTACCTCCGCGCCCAGGGTTTCCGGATAGTCCGCTTTTGGAACAACGACGTCCTAAGCAACATGGACGGCGTCCTGACCGTGATCCTGGATTGTCTCGGCGACCCTAAGGCAGAAGACCCTCGCCCCAACCCTCTCCCGCGGGCGGGAGAGGGGGCAGGTCCGCGCTTCCCCTAGCCCCTTCTCCCGCCTGCGGGAGAAGGCTGGGATGAGGGTCTTCTTCTTGTTACGGAGCCGGCCATGGCAGGGAACCCCACCGAAACCGACGTCGCCGCCGAGCTCGAACGCCTCGCGGGCGAGATTGCGCACCACAACCGGCTCTATCATTCCGACGACGCGCCGGAGATTTCCGACGCGCAATATGACGCGCTCGTCCGCCGGAACGCGGAGCTGGAGCGGCAATTCCCCCACCTCGTTCGCGACGACAGCCCGTCGCGCATCGTTGGCGCGGTGCCGGAGGGGCCGCTCGCCAAGGTTGCCCACGCGCTTCCGATGCTCAGCCTCGACAACGCTTTTTCCGATGAGGAGGTGGCGGAGTTCGTCGGCCGGGTCCGGCGCTTCCTGAAGCTCGGCGCGGACGACGAGGTCGCGCTCACCGCGGAGCCGAAGATCGACGGCCTGTCCTGTTCCCTCCGCTACGAGAAGGGGGTCCTCGTCCTCGCCGCGACGCGCGGCGACGGCGCGGTCGGGGAGGACGTCACTCCCAATGTCCGGACCATAGAGGACGACATTCCTGCGCGACTGCCCGGCAAGGCTCCGGACGTGTTCGAAATTCGCGGCGAGGTGTACATGTCGAAGGCGGATTTTGCCGCCCTGAACGCCCGCCAGGCCGAAGCCGGCGGCAAGATCTTCGCCAACCCCCGCAACGCCGCCGCCGGATCGCTTCGCCAGAAGGATCCGGCGATCACCGCCGCCCGACCCTTGCGCTTCTACGCCCACGGCTGGGGCGAGGCTTCCGAGCTGCCCGCCGATACCCAGCTCGGCGTGATGCGGGCGATCCAAGCCTGGGGTGTGCCGCTCGCGCAGGACCTCGACCGCTTCATAACCCTCGAACCCCTGCTCGCCTTTTATCGTGGCATCGAGGCGAAACGCGCCGACCTCGGCTTCGACATCGACGGCGTCGTCTACAAGGTCGACCGGCTCGACTGGCAGCGCCGCCTCGGCCAGGTCGCCCGGGCACCGCGCTGGGCGCTCGCCCACAAATTCCCCGCCGAGCGGGCCGAGACGACTCTGGAGGCGATCGACATCCAGGTCGGGCGCACCGGCAAGCTTACCCCGGTCGCGCGCCTGACTCCGGTCGGCGTCGGCGGAGTCACGGTCACCAACGCGACGCTTCACAATGCCGACGAGATCGCGCGCCTGGGGGTCCGTCCCGGCGACCGAGTGCTCGTCCAGCGCGCCGGCGACGTCATCCCGCAGGTGCTGGAGAATCTCACTCCCGACGCCGACCGTCCGCCCTACGTCTTCCCCGCCCGCTGCCCCGAATGCGATTCCGAGGCGGTGCGCGAGGAAGGCGAGGTCGACGTCCGCTGCACCGGCGGCCTGGTCTGCCCCGCCCAGCGGGTCGAGCGGCTGCGCCATTTCGTCAGCCGCCACGCCCTCGACATCGAAGGGCTCGGCATCGTCCATATCGAAAGCTTCTTCCGCGACGGCCTGCTCCAGTCCCCGGCCGACATCTTCCGGCTGACCAAGGAGACCCTGCTCGCCCGCGAGCGATGGGCGGACGTCTCGGCGGCCAACCTCATCGCGGCGATCGACGCCAAGCGCCGGCCGTCGCTCGACCGATTCCTCTTCGCCTTGGGGATACGTCACGTCGGTGAGGTCACCGCCCGCGACCTTGCCCGCCGCTACCGGAGCTGGGCGGCGCTGCGCTCGACGATCGAAGCGGCGATCGCGGCGCGCGCGGCCACCGTCCAGGCGCTCGGAGAGACCGACGAGAAATTCCGCAAGCGCCGCAACGACTCCGCCGCCGCTCTCATAGAAACTCCCGGGATAGGCGGCGAGGTGGCCGGCGCCCTGTGCGACTTTTTCGAGGAAGAGCATAATCAGGAGGTGCTCGCAGCCCTGGGCCAGGCCGGGGTGGAGCCGGCGGACCTCGTCTGGGAGACGAAGCAGTCCCCCGTCTCCGGAAAGACGCTCGTCTTCACCGGAAGCCTCGAAACCCTCTCGCGCGACGAAGCCAAGGCGCAGGCCGAGAAGCTCGGCGCCAAGGTGTCGGGCTCGGTCTCGGCCAAGACCGACCTCGTCGTCGCCGGCCCCGGCGCCGGCTCGAAGCTCAAGAAAGCCGCCGATCTCGGGGTCGAGGTGATCGACGAGGCTGCGTGGAACGCTTTGGTCGCGGAGGCGCAATGACTTTCGCCCGCTCCCGCCCGCGGGAGAGGTGTTCAGTCCGCGCCCTCCACCAGGTCCTTCAGCCGCCCGAGCGCGGCCTCCCACTGCGCCGCTACCGAATCGAGATAATCACGCGCGGGCGCCATCGCTTCCGGGCGGAGCGCGAAGCGGGTCTCGCGCCCGGTCCGCGCGCTTCGAACCAGCCCCGCTTGCTCGAGCACCCTAAGATGCTTGGTCACCGCCTGGCGGCTCACCCGCGCGTCCGCCGAAAGGCTGGCGATCGAGCGAGCGGCGCCGCCGCTTAGTCGGCTGACCAGCGCAAGCCGGGTCGAATCGCCCAGCGCTCCGAACAGCGCTGCCGGCTCAGCCGCCGACATGTTCGGCGATGTTGCGCATCTGGTGCGCCCAGCCGGCGTCGTTCATCGGCAGAACTTCGGTCCGCCGATGCGGGGGCAAAGCGTCGAAGCCCGATTCGGTGACGGTGATCCGGGTTCCGCGCCCCTCGGCCTCGAGCCTGAATTCGACCAGGGTCATGGGCTCGGACGAATAATCAACTTCGGGATCGATCGCATAAGGATGCCAGCGGAAGGAGAAGAGCCGGGGCGCGTCCATCCTCTCGACCTGCGCCTCCCAGCGCAGATGTTCGTAGCCCGCATAGGTCATCCGGCCGCGGGTCGACTTGCCGGGCTCGAAGCCGCCGTCCAGCTCGACTCGGAACCAAGCGCCGAATTCCTCGCGGTCGGTCAGCGCCCGCCACACCCGCTCGACCGGCGCGGCCACCACGATGCTCTTCTCGATCCGGTCCGTCATATGCAACCTCCTGGTTGCAGGTCGTCTAGAAGCGTCAAGCTGGAAGCGCAACCATAAGGTTGCATGTAAGCCTCATGCCCGGAGGGGAGGGATTAGCGCCAGCCGAGCGCCTTGCGCTTGCGCATCACCAGGGTCGGCCACTCGCCCCGGTCGAGCCGCGCCGCGAGCATCAGGCCGCGGCGCCGGTAGGCGGAGGCGACGGCCTCGGCCTGCGACTCGAGCAGTCCGGCGAGCAGCAGCCGTCCGCCCGGCGCAAGCGCCGCCGCCACGGACGGTGCGAGTTCGATCAGCGGCCCGGCGAGGATGTTGGCGATCAGCAGGTCGTAGGGACCGCGCGCCTTGAGCCGGGGATGCTCCATGCCCGGCGCCACCGCCAGCTCCACCTGTCCGCGGCCACGCCCGAGACGGACGTCGTTCACCGCGGCATTCTCCGCCGCCACCTCGATCGACACGGGATCGATGTCCGAAGCGGCGGCCCGAGCGGCGGGCCAAAGCTTGAGGGCGGCGAAAGCGAGCAGGCCGGTGCCCGTCCCGAGGTCGAGGACATCCTCGAAGCGTAGCCCCTGCGCCTTGAGCCGGCTCAAGGCGACGAGGCAGCCGCTGGTCGTCTCATGCTGCCCGGTTCCGAACGCCCGGCCGGCGTCGATCTCGAGCGCGATCGAGTCGGCCGGCGCCGAGCGGCGATGCGCCGGCGTATGGACGAAGAATCGGCCGGCCTGGATCGGCTCGAGCCCCTGCTGGCTCAAAGTGACCCAATCCTCCTCCTCGATCCGCTCGACGCGAGGCTCCGCTCCCGCGGCGCTCGGAACCAGGGAAATGAGCGTCGCCAGCATGTCGGCCGTCGGCTCGTCCTCGAAATAGGCGTCCATTCGCCATTCGTCGGGGCGGGCGGGATCGGGCTCGCTGGTCATCAGCACCGGCGGCGAGTCGAGCTCGGCGAGCGGCGTGATGTCGTCGGTCAGAGCCTCGGCCTCCGCCTTGGTGCAGGGGAGGGTGAGCTTCCAGGTCATCGTGCCGCCTCTCGCGCAAGCCGTTCGTCCAGCCGGCGCCGCGCCCCGGCGGCATAATCGGAGCACGCCTTGGGATCGCCGAGCGGCGCCCGCCCCGCCAGCCGCTCGAACAGATTGCTCGCGCCCGGATGCGGGGTGACGAGGATGTCGCACTTGAAGGCCGCCACCCGATCGAAGGTCGCCCGGAAACGCGCCACCAGCGCCGGATGGTCGGCGAATCGATAGCGGTCGGGTCCGACCGCGGTCAGGCTGTCGGCATAGACGATCGTCCGGCAGGTCCGCCCTTCGCACGCCCGCCAGGTCCAGCTCGTGCTCCCCGCCGTATGGCCCGGAGTGGCGTGGGCGGTCAGCGCCAGCGGCCCGAGCCGCACCGTCTCGCCATCGACGACCGTCCGGTCGACCGCCACTCCGGCGAAACCGGAAATGTCCCCGGCCTGCGGGTCGGCCGGGTCGACGGTCCCGCTCTCCAGCACCGGCCGCGCCTCCGACCGCGCGATCATCCGTGCGCCGGTCAGCCGCTTCAAGGCGGCGAGGCCGCCGGCATGGTCGACATGCTCATGGCTGCTGAGGATGATCCGGACCGCGCCGGGATCGAAGCCGAGTCGCCGGATATTGTCGGCGATCTGCGGCGCCGCCTTGGCGGTCGCCCCGTCGATCAGGATGTGGCCCTTGGGGGAGGTGACCAGCAAAGCCGCGATCCCGCAGGTCCCGACATAATAGACGTCGGCGAAGATCCGCGCCGGCGGCGCCGGATCGCTCCACCCGTCCCGCCCCGCGCAGGCGGCGGTCAGGTCGACGGGAGCCGCCGCCGTCCTGGGGGCCGGAGCGCCGACGGCGGTGCATCCGGCCAGGACGAAAGCGAGGGCCGCGGCCGCCTTAACGGACAAAGCTCGCTCCGTTGACGTCGATCACCGCTCCCGTGGCCGAGGGCGGCGCGTCGGTCGCCAGCCAGCGCACCGTCTCCGCCACCTCGTCGGCGCTCGCCACCCGTCCCAGCGGGATGTCGGCGACGATCTGCCGGCCGCCGCGGCTTGCCATATAATCCTCGATCATCTCCGAGGCGGTGAAGCCCGGGCAGACCGCGAAGGCGAGGATCCCGTCGGCCGCATAGCCCCGCGCGATCGACTTGGTCATTCCGACCATCCCCGCCTTGGACGCGGCATAATGCCAATGTTGCGGCGAATCGCCCCGGTACGCTGCCCGGCTGGCGATGTTGATGATCCGCCCGCCGCCCTTTTCCTTGAAGTGGAGCACGGCGAGCCGGCACAGCTCGGCCGAGGCGGTGAGGTTGATCCGCATCGTCCGCTCCCACTCGTCGACCCAGGCCTCGCCCGGGCCGTCGACGGGATTGGCGGCGAAAACGCCGGCATTGTTGACCAGCCCGTCGATTCGCCCGCCGAGCCGCTCCAGCGCCTCGTCCCAAAGCGCCTGCGCGGCTCCGGGCTGCGCCAGATCCGCCGCGATTCGCCCCTCGCCGCCCGCCGACGAATGACCCGCCACATTGTGCGCTCCGAGCGCCTCGACGATCGCCTTGCCGATTCCCCGGCTGGTGCCGGTCACGAGAATGTTGAGCTTTTCCATGGCCGCGCGAATAGGCGGCGCGGCAGGGCAGGGGAAGGGCCTGAGTCCCGGTTCCAGCATGAAAGCGGGGGAGGTGTCTCGCGAGTCCCACCCCGTTTCCGTAGCGTCAGGCAAAAGGATTGTGCCTCGACCTGTCCTCGGGATAAACCGGGTGCAGATGGACCGGAGTCGCATCGCCAAGCTCACGGAGCAACAGCGCACCTCTTTGCGCTACGTCTACGCGCACCTGACTTCCAAGCAGATCGCTCCGCTGATGGGCATCGAGCCGGGCTCGGTTGACCAGCACATCAAGGCGGCGATGAAGGTCCTCGACGTCCCGGACCGCCGCTCCGCCGCCCGAATGCTCGCCGAGCATGAGGCGTCGGGAGACACCCAAAGGCTGGTATACCAACCGCTGGACATTGCGCCGCCGCTCGATCCGGCCACATTGGGGCCACCGATCGAGAGCGGGCCACAGCGAGTTTCAGGGTGGCCGGGCGAGGCGATGCGGGAGGAACAGATGTCCTTCCGGATCACCTCCACGGCAGGGGCTCCCACGCTGCCGCTCCCGATCGGTACAACAAGGCCAAGCGACCTCAACTGGATCGCCAGGCTGGCGTGGATCGTGGGAATAGCCATCGGAGTGGCGCTGGCATTCGGCGCTCTGGTCTCCGGGGTGGAAGCGCTGGTCAGGCTCACGAGGGGCTAGGTTCTACAACCGAAGCGAAACACAAGCCGCGGCGCGTTGCGTGCCGCGGATCGGGAGAACTTATGCTCAACAAACGCCGGTCGGCCGCCATCAAGGTGGTCGAGAGCCTCTACGCGGCCGAAGACGCGATCGACGTCGCCCTCGCGCGCGCCGCCGAGCTCAACAGCACCTTGATGATGGCCCGCGCCGAGGCCGAGGTCTCCGCTTTGATGGGCCACGACGCCTTCGAAGTCGCCGCCTCCGCCTTCGCCTCCCTCGCCCGCGCCCGCTGCGACATCGTCGAAGCCCACAAGCGCCTCAGCGAGACGAAGGTGCAGATGGGTATGCGGGCTGTTTCCTTCGGCGATTCGGTTCCTAAGCCGCCGTCGGCATCCGTGCGTGAACCCCACCACCTCCAGGCGGTGGCATAGCGGGATGGCGCATCGCTTGACCCTTTTGTTTGACCGTGATCCGGTCGAGCCATGCACATCTACATCCTCTTCGATATCCTTCTTGCACTCTGTTGCGGGTACGCATTGTGGCTTGGCGGCGCACCGGAGCGAGTAGGAGCAGCGATCTACGTGATCGCTGTGCTGCTGACGCATGTCGCAGCCTCGGCAGTCGCGCGCCCGTTCAGCTCGATGGAAGTGGGCATACTGATTGTCGATGCTACGATGCTGATTGCGTTGCTGGCGCTGGCACTAACGGCAGCGAGGCTGTGGCCGATCTGGGCGACGGCTCTTCACGTCATAGCGACAGGCGGACACGCAGTGAAGCTGGTGGACTCGACGGTGATCCCATGGGCGTACGCCTTTGTCCTGGCGTTCTGGAGCTATCCGATGTTGCTCCTGCTGGTCTTGGGCACTTGGAACCACCAGCGGCGGGTAGCACGGTTCGGTGCCGACAGATCCTGGTCGAGCTCCTCGGACCGCTGGGACCGGCGGCCGCCGGATGGGCCGACCGCCTGGTCACCGAATTCGGATCGCTCGCCGCCGCTTTAGCCGCCGCGCCCGCCGCTCAGGCGCGGGTGGTCGGCGACGGGGCGGCGGTGCGCTATCTCGGCATCGTCCGCGAGGCGATGCTCCATGCGCTGCGCTCGCGCGCGCTCGGCGGCCCGGTGCTGACCGATTCGGACAGTTTGTTCGACTATCTCTCGCTCGACATGGCGCACCTCCCCACCGAGCGGCTCCGCATCCTCTTCCTCAACTCGGGCAACCGCCTGCTCGCCGACGAGGTCGTCGCCGAAGGATCGGTCAGCGAGACCCCGCTCTATCCGCGCGAGATACTGCGCCGCGCGCTGGAAGTGGGCGCCACCGCCCTCATCCTCGTCCACAACCACCCGTCGGGCGATCCGCGCCCGAGCCGCGGCGACATGGACGCCACGCGGCGGGTCGCCACCGCCGCCTCGGCGCTCGACATCTACATCCACGACCATGTCATCGTCGCGCGCTCCGGCTGGACCAGCTTCCGCGCTTTGGGCCTGATCCAGAGCCCCGGATGGGGAAAATGACGGAGCCGAAAAGAACCCTCTGTCATTTACATCCGAAATGGATAGAATGGCCGCGGGGAAATAAACGTGGTCCAGAGATTCGTGGTCGAGGACGTGGAAACCAACAGGCTCGAAGCCGCCCTGGCGATCGTCCGCCAGGCGTCGGCGCGGTTGAGCGCGCTCACCGATCAATATGCCGCCGAAGAGATCGGCCTTCGCGCCGTGGCTGAGCGGCTCTACATGGAGCGCCGCCGGCGCGACGGGCATTTCCCGCCGGGCCTATTCGGAGAGCCGGCCTGGGACCTGCTCCTCGCTTTGTTCATGGCGCATGAGGATGGCCGCGACCTAAGCCTTGCGGAGTCGTTCGAGGCGGCCCGCGTTCCGGCCGGCGAAGGCCCGCCGCTCGTCCGCCGCCTGGAGGCCTCCGGCCTCGTCCAGCGCCGCACCCGCAACGACGGCGCACGGGCGGGGCTGGCGCTGACCCAGGCGGGGGCCGACCGGCTTGCGGATTACCTTGCGGACGTGGGGTGAATTCACCCTCTCCCCGGCGGGGAGAGGGTAGGGTGAGGGGGCTCGGCGTCGGGCCTAGAGCTCGGAGTCAGAACCCCCTCACCCCGGCCCTCTCCCCCAAGGGGAGAGGGGGCATGAGATCCCGCTCCGCCCTTACGCCGCGAAGGTCTTCACGAACTCGCCGGCGGTCTGCTTGAAGCGGGTCATCTGCTCGTCGACCAGGCCGAAATTGCGGGTCAAGCCGTCAATCTCCGAGGCGACGCTCTCCGTATCCTGGCGGATCGCGGCGATGGTCGAGGACATGGAATCGGCGGCGAGCGCGGTCTCGTCGACGGCGGCGGTGATCATCGTCACCGTCTGGGCCTGGGTCTCCATCGCCTCGCGGATCCGGTCTGCGCTGGTCTGAACCTCCTCCACGGTGCGGAGGATCGAGCCATTGGCGTCGACGGTCTGCTTGGTCGCCTGCTGGATGGCGGTGATCTTGGCGGTGATGTCGTCGGTCGCCCGCGCCGTCTGGCTGGCGAGCGACTTCACTTCCTGGGCGACGACCGCGAAGCCGCGCCCCGCGTCTCCGGCCCGCGCCGCCTCGATCGTCGCGTTCAGGGCGAGGAGGTTGGTCTGGCCGGCAATGTCGCGGATGAGGCCGAGGATCGATTCGATCGCCTGGACGTGCGCGGAGAGGGCCTGGCTGACCTCGACCGCCTTCGACGCCTGGTCGCCGGCGCGGATCGCGACTCCCGCGGCCGTCTCGACCTCGCCGCGCGCTTCCTCGATCGCCCGGATGAGGCCGGCGGCGGTCTGCGCCGCCTCGCGCATCGCAAGCGCCGACTGCTCGGCCGCCGCGGCGACCTCGGAGGTCTTGCCGAGCATGCCCCGCGCCGCCGCCGAAGCGTCGGACGCCTGCGCGCGCAGCATCCGGCTGTCCGAAGCGGTGCGTTCGGCGGCTGTGACGATCTCCTCGTTGAACTGCTCGCCCCGCGAGGACCGGCGCTGCCGCTCGGCGGAGCTGCGCAGAAGGTCGAAATGGGCGGCGAAGACGTCGGCTTCGAGCAGGGTCGCGCGGGTCATGCAGGCGGCGAGGCAGGCGAGCCGGCCCGGCTCCGGCCCGAGCTTCTCGCGCAATATCTCATGGGCTTCCTCGGCGGCGGCGCCGATCGAGGCGATGAGGGTGGTGAGGCTCACGCCGGCGGCCGTCGCTTCGTCGACGAAGCCGCCGACCATGTCGACCCACTTCTGGCCCGCCATGTCGTTCCACTTGGCCGCCATGTAGGGGAGGATCTTCAACACCAGCTCGTCGAGCACCTTGCCCTCGAACCGAGTGTCGACCTCGGGCGCGGCGCCGAAATGCAGCCAGAAGCGCTTCGCCACGCGGACCCCGTCATTGACCAGCAGCGAGGCGATTTCGCGGCAGTCCGCGGCTAGCCGCCCGTCGCCGTCGAAGCGGCCGATCCGCTCCTCGATCCTCACCGCCTGGATGCTGTTCGGCATATGCTGGATTCCTCGCCCACTGCTTTGGCGACGGTTGTGGCCCCGGAAGGGTTAAGATCGCGTTAGCCATCAGGTCGCGCCGCCACCCGATTCGAACGGCGGGACGCACGGAACAGCTTGGCGCAAAACGCTTAATCGCCGGAACGCTTCGCCGGGCGGAAGGTTTGGTGCGCGTCCCGGACAGACGGGGTCCCGAAGATGAGCGGAGGCGAGCAGGCCTATGGCCGAGCAGGAGGAAGTCGCGTCGATCCCGCTCGTCGAGGAGCGGCTCGAAGTGTCGACCAAGGAGGTCGAGACCGGCCGCGTCCGGGTCCGCATCGGAGTCGAGGAGCGCGAGGAGCGGATCCGCACCGAGCTGTCTCGCGACGACGTCGAGATCCGCCGGGTTCCCCGGAACGAGCCGGTGACCGAGTTGCCCGGAGTCCGCCTGGAAGGCGACACCACCATCATTCCGGTGGTCGAGGAAGAGATCGTCGTCGAGAAGCGGCTGATCCTGGTCGAGGAAATCCATGTCGTCCGCCGCACCGAGCGGGTCATGGAGGAGATTCCGGTTACGGTCCGATCCGAGACCGCCGAGATCGAGCGCGACGGCCTCGACGCGCCGGAAGTGCCGATGAACCACGCCCGCTGGCGGCCGTTGTGAACGAACCGGCGGGCGACGGCTCCGAGGGCGCGAAGAACGGCCTTCGGGTCGGCGAGGCGCTCACCCGACGGGGCGGCGCAAGCGTCCGCATCGCCGCCGAAGCCGAGGCCCGGTCCGCCGCTCCGCCCGCCCCTATGAGCGCGGCGGTCGGCGATTCCGAATTGACCGCCCATGGCCTTCTGATCGGCCGCGTGGTCGAGGTGAACGCCATGCATCAGGAGCCGGTCGTTTCGAAAGGCACCGCCGTGCGCGAGGAGCTCGTCGTCCGCAAGTCGGTCGAACGGCGGACCGAGCGGATCGACGACACATTGCGCCGAACCGAGGCCGACGTGGAGGCGCTGGAGCCTCCCGCCGCCTCCACCCGGCACTGACCCACCTTAGAGATCGGACGGGCGCCCGCGCGCCCTCCCACGAATGGAAGCGGGGAAATCTGTGAAGGAGAGTAGAGTATGTCCCGGACCGTAACCGCCTTGTACGACACCAAAGCCGAAGCCGAGGCCGCCCGCCAGCGCCTCACCTCAGCCGTCGACGTGAAGAGCGCGAAGGTGATCGACCAGCAGGACCAAGGCTCCAACGGCCTGGGCGACTATCATGTGTCGAGTGAAGATCGTCACGCTTACGGCGAGGGCCTTCGCCGCGGCGGCGCCCTGCTCTGCGCCGAAGTCGACGGCGACGAGGATTCCGACAAGATCGTCAGGCTGCTCGAGGAGACGTCCAGCGTCGATCTCGACCAGCGCCAGGAACCCTGGCGCCAGGAAGGCTGGGCGCCTTATTCCGGCGAGAGCGGCGCCAGCGTCGCCGACGGCGACGGAACCTGCGGCCAGTCGGCGATGGATGGCTCGCGCTCGGCCTTTCAGTCGGCCTCGCAGTCCGGCTCCGAAACGTCCCAGACCCGCTCCGATACGGTCGAGGAAGAGCGCATCCCGATCGTCGAGGAGGAGCTTCGAGTCGGCAAGCGCGAGGTGGAACGCGGCGGCGCCCGGGTGCGCACCTACGTCCGCGAGGTTCCGGTGCAGGAGCAGGTGACCCTTCGCGAGGAGCACGTCCAGGTCGAGCGCCGTCCGGTCGAGGCGGGAAGCGCCGCTGCGTCCGGAATGACCGCCGGCGCCGGCAATGTCTCGACCGGCGACATGCTGCAGGAGCGCACCGTCGAGATGGTCGAGAAGGCCGAGGAGGCCGTCGTCCAGAAGGTCGCCCAGGTCCGCGAGGAAGTCGTCCTCACCAAAACCGCCGAGGAGCGCACCGAGCAGATCAGCGACACCGTCCGCCGCACCGAGGTGGACGTCCAGGAGGGCGCCGACCGCTCGATGGGCACCGGTTCCACCGAAACCCGCTCGAGCGAGGACCGGTCGGCCTTCGGCGGCTTCGGCTCCGGCGGCGAGGGCGGCAACCGCTGACCTGATCCTGCGGCGGGGGCGGCGAAGCGCCGTCCCCGCCGCCTCATATCCCACCCGGCGCGCGCAACGCCGCCGCCGGCTCTCACTGCAACAGGAGGATATTATGAAGACCCTTTCGATCAAGCACGCCGCTTTCGCCCTTGCCGCCGCCTTCGCCTTCGCGCCCGCCGCGGCTCCGGCGCAGAACTCGACCAACACCGACTATAACGCGCAGACCGGCACCGAGATGACCACCACGACCACCCACAAGGAAGATCACGATTTCCCGTGGGGCCTGCTCGGCCTGCTCGGCCTCGCCGGGCTTGCCGGCCTGAAGCGTAAGGACAACGACATCCACGTCGACGCCCGCCGCGACACCAACCGGACCGACACCACCCGGCCGTGAAGTCATCGGGGACGGTCACTCGTGACTGTCCCCACCCACCCCGCGACGGGGCAATCACAGCGACTGTCCCCGCCCTTGCATCCCCCCGCATTGCCCGTAAAAGCGCGGCCAACGAAAGGCCGTCCATGTCGCGCAATCCAGACCGCCCGCTCTCGCCGCACCTAAGCGTCTACAAATGGGGCCCGCACATGCTGGTCTCGATCCTCCACCGGGTGACCGGCGGAGCCCTCGCCACGGCCGGCGCCGCGGCTTTGGTCTGGTGGCTCGCCGCCGCCGCCTCGGGCCCGGAGGCCTATCAGACCTTCAGCGGCTGGGCGACGTCGTGGATCGGGATCGTCATCGCGGTCGGCCTGACCTGGGCCTTCTTCCAGCACCTGCTCTCCGGCCTTCGCCACCTCGTCCTCGACATGGGCGCGGGTTTCGAGCTCAATACCAACAAATTCTGGGCGAACATGACGCTCCTCGGCTCGGCCGTCCTCACCGCCGGCCTTTGGGCGCTCATCCTGTGGGGGAAGGCATGACGACTCGAATGGAGAGCGAAATCGCGCGCGTCCGCGGCCTCGGCTCGGCGCGCGAGGGCGGCCATCATTGGTGGATGGAGCGAATGACCTCCATCGCCCTCTTCCTCCTCTTCGTCTGGCTCGGCGCCTCCCTGCTCCGGCTCGGGACGCTGGACTATGCGACGGTGCGCGAATGGCTCGCCGATCCCTGGGCGGCGGTTCCGATGCTGCTCCTCGTCTACACCACCTTCCTTCACCTGCGCGACGGCCTCAAGGTGGCGATCGAAGATTACGTCCACGATGAAGGCAGCCGCTTCTTCGTCCTCCTCCTCTTGAACTTCTCCGCCATCGCCGGCGGCACCCTCGCGGCCTTCTCCATCCTACGCTGTGCTTTCACGGCGGTGGGCGCAGGGGCCGGGCCGGCTTGACCGCCGGCCGCGGGCCGGCGCTTCTCGGGGCTGCATAGGCTGCCTTCAGAAGCGCAGGGAGACTCCGGCATAGGCCTCGAAGTCGGCCGTTGCCGAAGTGAGGCCGACATTCGCGCCCACGTCCAATTGCACGTCGTTCGAAACCGAGACCGCCAAAGCGGCATCCGCCGATGCCTGCTCGATCGTTCCGCCCGGCTCGAGATTGAGGTTGCTCCACAATTCGGCGGAGAAGGTTACGCGCCGGGCCACCGGTGCCGAGACGTTGACCACGTTGGCCAGCGCGAGATGACGTCTCTCGCCCGCCGAATCGGCCAGGATGTCGATTTCGGGGTCGAGCGTGATCGTCACACTTCCGGCCGGCGTGAAGCTCACCGGGAGGACCAACCCGCCTTCGACGGCGCCATTTCCAAGGCCTCGAGACGCGGTGGGTAGCTTCAGGAACGGCACCAACGCCACCTGGACCCGCGCTTCCCCGCCTAGCCTTCGCTTATACCGGATGACCGTGTCACCGATTCCCGAGGCTCGCCTTCCCGCGACGCCTCGGGAAGTCAGCGTTGTTCGGGGCGAGAGGCCGATCTCTAGGTCGGAGCCGTCGGTCAATCCAAGCTTTACATAGGACCCGCCGACCGAGACGAGCTCCTGGCGGCTTCCGCCGGACGAGGTAAGGCTCCAGTCGACGGCGGCGATCTCGAGCTGGACCCTGCCGGCCGGCACGGTGCACGCAGCATTCGCCTTTGCGGGTCGGTCGGCGCAGATGCCAGGTTCCTCCGCCTGCGCCGTCCCCGCGGCTAGAATCGCGAGCCCAAGGGCAGCCATGCGCCTCATATCCTGAACTGGCTTCCAAGTTCGATGACCCGGTTGGTCGGGAGCTTGAAATATTCCATCGCGCTTTCGGAATTCTTCAGCATCCATGCGAACAGCCGCTCGCGCCATAGCGCCATGCCGGGCCGATCCCCGCTTGCGATCAGCTTCTGGCGGCCGAGGAAAAAACTGGTTCGCATCATGTTGAAGCGGCTGCCGCAGGTGCCGACACGGGCGAGGTCCGCCGGCACATCCACCTCGTCGATGAAGCCGTAGTGAAGGACGACCCGGTAGAAGCCCTGCGCGGCGCCGTGCACTTCGAGACGCTGCTCCGGCGGGATATGCGGCACGTCCTCGACCTTCACCGTCAGGATCAGGACCCGCTCGTGCAGCACCTGGTTGTGCTTGAGATTGTGGAGCAGCGCCGAGGGGACCGAGTCCGGCGAAGCCGACAGGAAGACGGCCGTCCCGTCGATGCGATGCACAAAGGCCGCCGACTTGACGAAGACGTCCAGCGGAAGCGCCTCCGCTTCGAGCCGCTCGCGCATCAGCCGCCGTCCGCTTGCCCAGGTCGTCAGCAGAGTGAAGACGACGAGCCCGACCAGGATCGGAAACCACGCGCCTTCGAACAGCTTCGTCAGTCCCGACGCGGCGAAAATGAGGTCCACGGTCACAAATCCCGCGAAGCCGATTGCGCCCTGCCACAGCGGCCGCTTCCAGATCCGGAACACCACGACATATTGCATCAGCGTGGTGATCAGCATCGTTCCGACCACGGCCAGGCCATAGGCCGGAAGCATCGCTGCGGAGTGTCGGAACGCGAGGACCAGCAACGCGACCATCGCCGCCAGCCCCCAGTTGACGGCCGGCACGTAGATTTGCCCCTGCGCTCTGGACGAGGTGTGCGCGATCCGCATCCGCGGCAGGAACCCAAGCTGGATCGCCTGCTGCGACACCGAAAAGGCGCCCGAGATCACCGCCTGGCTGGCGATGATCGTCGCCAGCGTCGCGATCACGAGCAACGGGACCGTGAGCGACGGCGGCACCATGAGGAAGAAGGGATTGGTGGAGAATTCGGGGTGACGCAGAAGCATCGCCGCCTGGCCGAGATAGTTCACGATCAGCGCCGGAAAGACGATCCACAGCCACGCCCGGGCGATCGGCTTACGCCCCAGGTGACCCATGTCCGCGTAAAGCGCCTCCGTGCCGGTGAAAGCGTATACGACCGCGCCGAGCGACAGGAAGGAATGCAGCGGGTGGGCGGCGAAGAAACCGCCGATGTAGACGGGGCTGAGCGCTCGAAGCACGTCGGGACGGGCGGCGATGTGGGCTGCCCCCATCGCGGCGATCGTCACGAAATAGAGCAGCATCACCGGTCCGAACAGTCTGCCGACCCGGTCCGTCCCGTGCCGCTGGATCGCGAAAAGCCCGGTGAGGATCGCCAGCGCGATCCACACGATGTAGGGCTCGAAGGCGCCGCTGACGACACCGAGCCCCTCGACCGCCGAAATCACGGAGATTGCGGGGGTCAGCATCGCGTCGGCGAAGAACAGGGCCGTCGCGAACAAGGCGGCGGTCAGCAGCCAGCGCCTCGGCGCCGCCGCGCCCAGCCGTCGCTGGATCAGCGCGTAGAGGGCGAGGCTGCCGCCCTCCCCGCGATTGTCGCAGCGCATGACGATGAAGACATATTTGATCGTCACTATGAAGACGAGCGACCAGAAGATCAGGCTCACCAGCCCGTACAGGTCCGTCGCGTTCGACCCCAGGTGATAGCGAGGGTCCAGCGTAGCCTGCAGGGCGTAGAGCGGGCTGGTGCCGATGTCGCCGAAGACGACTCCCAGCGCTCCTAAAGCCAGAGTTGCGGGTCGGCCGTGCGCTTGGCGGGTTGCGCCTGCGGCGGCCGGATCGGACGAGGGGGCGGGGTTTGACATGACCGGGCGACTGCGCCCCGCCGCCATAAAGATTCCATGTGGTTCGCCGTCGCAGACGGCGCCGCCGGCTTATTCCCTCTCGACGCGAAGGCGTCCCGGAGCGATCCTTTAGGACGTGAAGACGGGTTTCAGCAGGATCGACCGCCAGCTCGGCGGCGCGTGGGACATTCCGGCTTGCGCGGCGGCGTTGGCGGCGATGATGGCGGCCACGACCGGAACCGGCCTGCTGATCGCTCCGCGCTGGGGCACCACCCCGGTGGCGCTGCTCTATATCGCCCCGGTGCTCGCCGCTGCCGTCTGGTTCGGCTTCTGGCCCGCGCTGGCCACGACGATCGTCTCGCCGCTCATTTACAATTATTGCTTCACCGAACCCTATCACACGCTCCTCATCCGCAGTCCCGCCGACGTCGTCAGCGTGGTGGTGCTGTTCCTCGTCGCCCTCGTCGTCAGCCGGCTCGCCGGCTCGGCCCGCGAGCAGGCGCGGCTGGCGGAGGCGCATGCTGTCCGCAACGCGACCATCGCCGGCTTCGCCCGCCACTTGCTCGGCTGCACGTCGGAGCAGGAGGTCGCCGATATAGCCGCCGGCGAGCTCTCCCGGATCTTCGCCTGCAATGTCGCCCTGGTCGGAGCGGGCCCCGAGCCGAGCCTGCTCTCGGGCGCGCCCGGGACGATCCAGCTGACTCCGGCGGATCGCGCCGTCGCCGCGCTGGTGCTCGAAACGGGCGAGCGCGCCGGGAAGGGCGTCGATCGGACGATCCCCACGGAATGGCAGTTCCATCCGTTGAGATCCGGCCAGGCTATCCTCGCGGCGGCAGGCTTGGCGCGGGACGACGGGGCTGCCGCCATCGTCGATCATCAACTGCCCCTGCTCGAAAATATGCTCGATCAGGTGGCCCTGGCGCTGGAGCGGGGACGGCTCGAGAGCGAGGCGCACGAATTCGATCGCGTTCGCGAGCGCGACAAGGTGCGCGCCACCCTCCTTTCCACCATCGGACAGGATTTAAGGCCGCGCCTCGAGGCGATCGCCCGGGCCGGGGCCGAGCTGCGACGCGGCGGCCCGGGCGAGAAGGACGCGCTGTCGGTGATCGGATCCGAGACGGCCCGGCTCGACCGTTATCTCGGCGATCTGACCGAACTCGACCCGGAATCCGATCGGCGGCCGCTCGAACTGGACGGAATCACCATCGATCTCTTTCGACGGACGGTCTTGCGTGACGGTAGGGAGGTCCACCTGACCCCGAAGGAATATGCCATTCTCGCCGAGCTCGCGAAGCATCGGGGGCGGGTTCTGACCCACGCTCATCTGCTCCGCAACGCCTGGGGACCGGCGCAGGAAAAGCAGATCGATTATCTTCGGGTCGCCGTACGCGGCCTTCGCCGAAAGCTCGAGGACGACCCGTCGGACCCGCGGCTGATCGTCAACGAACCCGCCGTCGGATACCGGCTGAAGGCAGGCTAGCTTGAGACGCCGGACGGCCGGCGCATCTTGCGAGCGAGCGCCGCAGGCTGCTCCCTCCCGGCGGCCCCGCCGAGCGCGCGCAAAAAAGACGGGCCGCGGTTTCCCGCGGCCCGTCCTTTTCAGAACCGGATCCCTTTAGAAGGGGCCGGGGCCGTTCGGCGTTCCGTTGCCGGTCGGGCCGTCGTAATTGGCGCCGGCCGTGCAGAGGTAGGTTCCGCCGCAGCTGCCGTTGGAGCCGCTCGTCACGTCGTTGAGCAGGCTCTTATTGGCGTAGATGCTGGCGGCGCCGGTCGGCGTGTGGCCGGTGGTGCCGTAGATCCCGCCGATCAGCGGCGCCGAGACGCTGGTCCCGCCGAACACCATCCAGCCGGAGGCCCGGCGGGTGGTCGGGCCGTAGACCGCGACCCCGGTGTTGGGATCGCCGACCGCGGACACGTCCGCTTCCATCCGCTTCGAGCAACCCGTGTCGGTCTGGAAGCTGGGCTTGGCATAGACCGTGGAGCAGCCGCTGCCGCCCGAGGTCCAGGCCGTCTCGTCCCAGCCGCGCGCGTTGGACGAACGGACCAGACGGGTGCCGCCGACCGCAATGACGTTCGGCGAGGAGGCCGGGAACTCGACTCCGTAGCCCGAGTCGCCGCTCGAGACGGTGATTGCCTTGCCCGGGTGGTTATAGGCCGATTCGTAGGTGGTCGAGCCGGTCTCGCTGCCGCCGTAGCTGTTCGAGATGACGGTGACGCCGGGAGTCGCGGCGGCGGTGTTCACCGCGGCGGCGAGGTTCGCAAGGGTCGCGCTGGTCGCCTGGACGAGCAGGATCTTGCAGTTCGGGCACATCGCGCTCGCCATGTCGAGATCGAGCGCCTGCTCCTGCGCCCAGCCGGTGTCGTCCTTCGGGAGGCTGGTCGTCGAGCCGCTCTGGTTGACCTTCTTGAAGCAGCCGTTGGCGGTCGTGCAGGCCGGCAGGCCGTATTGCGAACGATAGACGGCGAGATCGGCCTCGGCGTTGGTGTAGCCATAGGCGTCGACGATCGCGATCGTCGTCGCCGACGATCCGCTGGCGGTGATGTTGTAGGCCGAGCGCAGGTCCGCGGGGCCGTAGCCCGAGGGAACGGCGTTCGGAGTCACGCCTCCGGCGAGCTCCTCGCCCTTGGAATTGGTGACGACGTGCGCGTAGCAGCGCGCGGTGCCGGCCGGGTTGCCGTGGCCGCAGACGGCGTGGTGATAGGTGTTTCCGCTTCTCTCAACCGGACCCTGGGCGCTCGCGCCGGTGCCGATAGCGGCGCCGCAGACGAGCGTCAGGGCAGCGAGGCCCCACTTCCTCAGTCGCATAATTTTGCATCCCCTTCTTGCGGTCAGAACGACCGGAGGCGGGATGCTGACAGAGGATTTCGCGAATGCAAGCAGGGACTTACGGGGGCCGCGCGCGATTATGGCAGTTTTGCGTCCATGTTGCGCCGAACCGTGTTTTCTCTCGGACGATCCGATTGCGCGTTTCGGATCACTTTCCGCCTCGACTGCGACGTTACTGGACGAGGCGGCGAAAAGCCAAGCAGAACGGAGCCTAACTACCTCCATTTCGGCGACTCTGGTCTTAACGTTTCTTAACGACTGCCGGAGCGGGCGGTTGGAAGCGGCGCCTTCAGGCCGCCTTTCGGGCCCGCCGACCGAGGTGAACTTCACGAAGTTCACGGTGTTCTGCCGATCTTCACGGCGCGACTGCGCCTATCGGCCCCGCGTGGCGGCGCAGCGTCGCCGGATCGAAGCCGAGCGGCCTCCCGGGGCCCCCGTCCACACGATCGAGTCCGCGCCTGCACCCCCATGCCGCTCCCTGTCCGCACGCCCTCGAGGAGAACGTGAGTAGAACAGGACCCCTCAAAAGTGAAGGAAAAGCCCTATTCTCGCGGCGTGCGGAGCCGCCTAGGTGAGCCCGAGCCCGGCCCATTGCGCCCCGATCTTCGCGCCTTCGCGCGCAGAAGATCAGCCCCCCGCCGCCAGCCGAAGCGCATCCCGCTTAAGCGCCGCCATGCAAGCCTCCCCGCCGGCCAGCGTCGCCACCTCATGATCGACGACAAGCGCCACCTTCACCGCCAGCGCCCCCAGGCCCGGCGCCCGAACCCGCATCACCCGCCGAAGCGCGGCATACATAGCGTCGAGCCGATCCCCATAAGCCCCCTCGATCGCCCGCCACGCCTCCCGAGGAGCCCCTCCGTCCGCCCCTCCCAGGCCCGCGCGCCCGCTTCGGCGGCGCGAAATACCGCAAGCGTCCGCACCCAATCCTCCCCATAACGGGGAGGGGGACCAGCCGAAGGCTGGTGGAGGGGCCCCCGAGCCCCAGCGAGCGAAAGCGCAACCGCCGCGCCTAGCACCGCGCGCCGCGACACATTATGACGGCCAGCAGCCATCACTCGCCTCCTCGGAGTCGATAGGCGGACATTGCAGCGAAGAATGGCCGAATCTCAGCCTAGGCCTGGCCGCCGGTGAGCTTGCCGACTACCTTCTCGTAAGAACAGGCTCCATTTTGCTGGAGATAAGGGTGACCGATGATCGAGAGGTAGCATCCGAAGAAGAGGACGAGTATTATGTCATTCCTGAGGAGGCGATCCAATATTTGCCCGAGGAGTGGCGCGGCGAGTTGCAGGCTACCCTCAAGGGCAACCGTGCGGTGCTCAGGTCCGTGGACAAGGAGATCACGCGGCTGATTAAGCTGTCGGCGTCGTCCATGAACCTGGTCACGCTCAAATATGTTCGCGACCGTCTGCAAACCTATCGCTTCCAGCCTACCATGGACGCCATTCTCGAATTAGAGATGTTGGTAACCGCTTTCGTCGTGACCTACACGCGGTTGTCACAGGGGGGCGCGTATAGCGGTTTTGATCGGAACGAACTGCCCCGACAGTTCAGGCGCTTTCATGACGAGATCATTGAACTGCGGAACCAGCGCTTCGCCCACAACGACGGCCACCACACCGTACAGGATGCAATGGAGATCGGGTTCAAAAACGACCGCTTTGAACTCCACTTGAGCCAGGAAATTCGTGTTCAAATAGGCGGAGCCCCCGAATGGGCGGAAATGGTGGACTTTTTGGACGACCTCTACGCCGACCGTATGCAAAGGGTAGTCGCCTGGCTCAACAAGAAGACAGGTAAGGAGTGGGTACTCCCCGCCGGGCCTGGCCAAACGGGTCTCGACACCCTAGAGGCCAAGAACAGCTAGCGCTTCGAAAATCGCTGATGTTCTCAGAGCACAAGGCGAGGCCGCTAGGGGAAAGCTCCAGAACGCTCCGCGCGTCGCGTGAACCGCACCTCGCACACCACCTAGGCACGCCGCCCTTGCATCCCGCTGCCCCCAGGCTGGCCTTGGCTGCTGACCGAGCGCCGTCATCGGCTCCAAAACCGCCGCATGTGAGGGTACAGCCCTAACGCGCAGGTGGCGGCTCCAGTGGAAGTCGTGGAGGCGAAGCAGCCAGTGGCTGTCATCGGGCCGACATGGTCCGCCAGCCAGACGGCCGCGCCGAGGTCGCGGACGAGGTCGATCAGGGCACCGATCCGGCGAACCGCTGCAATGTCTCCGCCAGGCCACTCAAGCCGCGTCCCTATTTCTTGGATAGATCGATCTGAAGCTTCTCGCGATAAACCCCGATCCGCTGGTTGGCCCGCTTCAGAATATCTTCGAAGAAGAGGGTCTCTGCATATAGTTCGCCGAGACTCCGGCCGCTTTCGGGATCCTCGAGCGGTGTTGAGCGGAAATAGCCTTTGCCCGCCGCAAATCGGGTCCAGCCCGCCATCCGGAGCGGCGCGATCGTGTCGCCGATCAAATAGCCGTAGAACTTCCTCAGCCGGCCATTCGACCGCGCAGCCAGCAAGTGCGCATATTCTGAGAGGTCGCCGATATGGTCGTCCATGCTGACCCCGGGCGCCTTGAACTCGATGATGATCGCCGAACCTTCTTTTCCGAAGATCGCGATGTCGGGTCGCATCGCCGCATTCTCATCGGCGCGTCGCCGCAACGTCTCGGCCAACTCGTCATCTATGCTCGCATCGAACAGCTTCTCGCCCTCGGCCCATTCGATCTGGGCGAGCGGTTTATCAGAGGCGATATAGTCGTAATATTGATACTCTTCGCTCAGCAGCCAGATGTCGTGATCAGTCGTCTCTTTGCTATCCTTCTTCATCGGGAAAAAGATGCTGTGGATGATACGCTCGTCCTGCCGTCGTTCGCCGTCCTTTACCGCCTGCACCGCCAACTGGCGATCGCAGGCGAGCGCGAGAATCTCGACGATTGCTGCCCTGCGTACGACCAGCTGAGAGAGGTTAGCCATGTCGATCGTCTTGAGCGAGGCGGTGTATTTCCACGAAAGCTCGTGGATCTTTTGCCGAAAGTCCTCGGTGTGCGGCTCGGCTTTTTCGATATCTTGCCTAAGGTCGAAGATCTCCGCCGTCTCGGCGATGATGCGCTCCTGATATTTTCTTAGCACGCGCTCCGCGACACTCTTCGGGGTATCGCCATAAACGACCCTCGTCTCGGTGTCAGCGAGCATGCCCGCGTTGACGCCGAACTTCTCGGTCACGGCCGCCATGACCTGGTCCCTGCTCCAGCCGGATGGCGACACCATCTCTTCGATGATTGGATCGATCTGCTCGAAGATCCCTGCATAAGATACGGACTCGTCGGCAAAGAGGTCGCCGACTGGAATCTCGTCAGGGATCCCATCAAAACCATCTCGCTGCTCGTTCACGCGCCGGTCGAGAAGCTCGCCTTCGATAAGCACGATATGATGAAATCCTTCCACTGCGCGGTTTTGCTCGCTGACTGTCCGCAGATAACGCCGCGTGATATCTTGGACCGGCGACGATTTGGCGCATAGCGAGATCGCATTTCGTGGTAGGTCGAAGACGCTCGCGTCGAGCTTGTAGTGCGACAGGGTGAATTTGGTCGACTTGTCGAGCGGGCTGCCCGACCGTGGGTCCCGTTCCTCCACCTCCGCCACTCTGACCTCCGTCACCGGCGGCAGGTCCGCAGCGCTGAGACTTGTCGTTTCGACCCGATCCTTGGGATATCGCGTCTCGAAGGAGATGCTGAAGTCGCCAAGCTCAGACTTCAGGCTGACGAGGCGCTGGAGGAACGCGATCAGCATGTAGCGCCGCATATTGGCAGCGGAAAAAACCTCGCCCAGCGTGTCCGTCTTGTAGAGGCGCTCGCGCGTGGCGGGTTTCAGGCCATCCAACGTGATGGTCGTGCCGATCTCCTCAGCTTTGCCGTCGCTCACGACGAAGTCAGCCAGATCGATTTTCTTGCGCGCCGCGACGAGCGGGAGGGTTCGCGTCAGTACCTCGCCGTCGCGTCGATAGGTGCTTCGAATGCCGACGCACTCGAAATGATGGAAGAATTGGATACGGCCCGCGCCCTTACACTTGCCGATCCCGGCGATCGCGAGGTCGTCCTTGTAGGATGTATCCTTGGTGAGAAATGCTTCGGTCTGGTCGTCGCCGAGGCCGCAACCATTGTCGGTGCAGGAGATGGAAAAGTCCTGATCGTCGCCGAGCAGCCCCGACGACCGAATCTCTGCGACAAGCCTGACCCCAAGACTCCGTCTGGCGGGATCGTCATGCTGCCGGATCAGGAAGGAGTCGATCGAGTTAGAGATCAATTCCTCAAGAACCACATAGCGGTTCGAACTAATTTTGGTGTTCTTCAAGCTTCCGCGAATGTCGAGCGTCATCTGTGATCCGTCGGGTAGCCCTCCCTCAAGAATGTCTGCGAGCCGGGCCATGGTGAAGTCAAGAAACTTCACGTTCCGGAATGCGGCGCCTTGAACAGGAGGAGCCCTCCCCTTAGGCAGCGACTGAGCGAGTGTCCTCTACCCGACACTAGCCGCCCAAAAGCTGCCTGTCCGAAGCAGGCCACGAAGCCGGGGCCTTAGCCCAAGAAAATCACAAGTGCTCCGCGCCTCTCCCCCGCCCCTCCGTCCCTCCGCGTGAACCGCCTCGCACCCCATCAAGCCACCCCCCACCCTTGCATCCCCCCGCTTGGGGACTAGAAGCGCCGCCATCACCTGCCCTTAACGCGGGGCGCTCCCTCCGGGGCCCCCGCAAAGTACCACTTTGTGGGGATATTCCATGGCCACCACCCCTTCCGCCTACAAGATCATCGACCATAGCTACGACGTCGTCGTCGTCGGCGCCGGCGGGTCGGGGCTTCGGGCGACAATGGGCTCGGCGGAGCAGGGGCTGAAGACGGCGTGCATCACCAAGGTGTTCCCGACCCGCTCGCACACCGTCGCGGCGCAGGGGGGGATCGCGGCTAGCCTCGGCAATATGGGGCCGGACCATTGGACTTGGCACATGTACGACACGGTCAAGGGCTCGGACTGGCTCGGCGACCAGGACGCGATCGAATATCTGGTTCGCGAGGCGCCGGCGGCGGTCTACGAGCTGGAGCATGCCGGGGTGCCCTTCTCGCGGACCAACGAGGGCAAGATCTACCAGCGCGCCTTCGGGGGCATGATGCAGAATATGGGCGAGGGGCCGCCGGCGCAGCGGACCTGCGCGGCCGCCGACCGGACCGGGCATGCCATGCTCCACTCGCTCTACCAGCAGTCGCTGAAATATGACGCCGACTTCTACATCGAATATTTCGCGCTCGACCTGATCATGGACGGCGGCGAGTGCCGGGGGGTGATCGCGCTCTGCCTCGAGGACGGGACGATCCACCGCTTCAGGAGCCACGCCACGGTGCTTGCGACGGGGGGCTACGGGCGGGTCTATTTCACCGCCACCTCGGCGCATACCTGCACCGGCGACGGCAATGCGATGGTGCTTCGCGCCGGGCTCCCCTTGCAGGACATGGAGTTCGTCCAGTTCCACCCGACCGGCATCTACGGGGCGGGGGTTCTGATCACCGAGGGCGCCCGGGGCGAGGGGGGCTACCTCACCAATTCGGAAGGGGAGCGCTTCATGGAGCGCTACGCCCCTTCGGCCAAGGACCTCGCCAGCCGCGACGTCGTCTCACGCTCGATGGCGATGGAGATCCGCGAGGGCCGCGGCGTGGGCAAGGACAAGGACCATATCTACCTCCACCTCGACCATATCGACCCCAAGATCCTGGCCGAGCGCCTCCCCGGGATCACCGAGACGGGGAAGGTGTTCGCGGGCGTCGACCTGACCCGCCAGCCGCTCCCGGTGGTGCCGACCGTCCACTACAATATGGGCGGGATCCCGACCAATTATCACGGCGAGGTGGTGACTCTTAAGGACGGCAATCCGGATTCGGTGGTGCCGGGGCTGTTCGCGGTCGGCGAGGCGGCCTGCGTGTCGGTGCACGGCGCCAACCGGCTCGGCTCGAACAGCCTGATCGACCTGGTCGTCTTCGGCCGGGCGGTCGGCCACCGGGTCGGCGAGCTGATCAAGTCCGGCTCCGCGCTGCCCGCCATGCCGAAGGGCGGGGACGACATGGCTCTGGCGCGTCTCGACCGGTTCCGCTTCGCCAAGGGCGGAAGCCCGACCGCGGCGATCCGCAACCGGATGCAGCGCACCATGCAGGCCGATTGCGCCGTCTTCCGGGCCGAGGCGACGCTGGAGGAAGGCAAGGGGCGGATCGACGAGGTCTACCGACAGATGGCCGACGTCGCGGTCACCGACCGGAGCCTGATCTGGAACACCGATCTGGTCGAGACCCTCGAGCTCGACAACCTCCTCGCCCAGGCGGTGGTGACGATGCACTCCGCTTCCAACCGCAAGGAAAGCCGAGGCGCCCACAAGCATGAGGATTATCCCGATCGCGACGACGCCAATTGGATGAAGCACACCGCCGTCTGGTTCGAAGGCTGGGGCGGCGAGGGCGGCGGAGTCCGCATCGACTACCGGCCGGTCCACGAATATACGCTTTCGGACGACATCCAGTACATCAAGCCCAAGGCGAGGGTTTACTGACGGCTGCAGGGCGGTCCATTCTTCGCCTTCGCGACAAGAGGGGAGTCGGCATGCGTCGGATCGTTCTGCTGGCACTGTCGGCGGCGCTTATGGCGGGTGCGGCGGCGCCTGCCGGAGCCTTCCAGCTTGCCGGATTGCTGATGCCCAAGCTGGACCCGGTCCAGGGCAAGTATCGCAAGGGCAACGTCATCCGGGTCTATGCGAGCCTGCGCCGCGACCACAGCCCCGCCGAGGCTTATCGCGCCGCCTTGACCAAGGTCGCGGAGTTGGCGGACGCCAAGGGGTACGGCCGGGTCGGCATCACCAAGATCAGCGATTGCGGCACGCTGATGATGAACGGCTCGATCCCCGTGGCGGTGAGCTGCCGGATCCTGGCCCAGATGGTCGGTCCCGGCGAGGCGGCGAAGCCGGAGGGCCGCGGGAAGATCGTCTATTACAGCGTGAAGGACCTGCTCGCCGGCATCATCGTCCCCGAAGGCGGCTAAGCGCACTCGCAGGTCGCGCCGCCGCCCAAGGCGACAGGACCGGGTTCGGGAGGATGCAGGCGCCGTGGAGGCCGCAAGGTCGTCCCGTGCACCTCTCTGGGGGACGCCCGTAACGATCCCGAGCGCCTCTTGACCCGCAGCCTCCCGACCGCCCCAGGTGGCCGAAACAAGGAGGCTAGGAGGATCAGATGAGCTTCACCCGCAACCCCCGTTCGCCCGCGATGAAGCTCGGCTTCGCGATCCTCGTCGGCCTGCTGCTCACCATCCCGCTCTTCTCGGTCTGGCTGATGGTCTACGACCGCGAGCAGGAATCGGTCGAGGCGAAGGCGGGCATCTCCGAAGGCTGGGGCGGTCCCCAGACCATCGCCGGGCCGCTTCTCGTCATTCCCTATCGCGCGACCGTCACCGAGAACGTCACCGAGGGCGGCAAGCCGGTCACCCAAAGCCATCAGGTGTGGCAGGAGCTGACCCTCTCCCCCGAGACCGTCGATCTTTCCACCGAGGTGAGGCCGGAGCGGCGCAGGCGCTCGATCTACGAAGTGGTGGTCTACGGTGCCGCGGTCCGCGGCAAGGCCCGTTTCGCGATGCCCGCCGACCTCGCCCGGTTCGGGGTGGCCCCCGCCGACCTCGCCCCGGAACGCGCCGAGCTGCGCTTCGGGATCAGCGACCCGCGCGGCCTCTCGGCGCATCCCCAGGTCGCCGCCGGCGGCAAGGCGCTTCGGCTTCAGCCCGGCGGCGGCCCGGCCGCGACCGGGTATGGAGGCTTCTTCGCCTGGCTCGATGCCGCCGGACTCGCCGCCGCCCCGCTCGACGTCCAATTCGCTTACGAGGTGCGCGGAAACGGCAGCCTCTCGCTCGCGCCGCAGGCGGGGGAGACTCTCTGGCGGATGCGCTCTCCCTGGCCGCACCCCTCCTTCCAGGGCGGCTTCCTTCCCGAGCGGCGGACGATCGGCGCGGGCGGTTTCCAGGCCGCCTGGCGAATCGGCAATCTCGCGCTCGGCCAGTCGCTGGTCGCAACCGGCCCGGCGGTCGGAGCAGGGGACCGGCAGCCCGGTTCGGTCGAAGTTTCGCCGGGAGCGGGGCCGCGGCAGGCGGCGGTAAGCCTGATCCAGCCGGTCGATCTCTATTCGCAGGTGAACCGGGCGGCGAAATACGGCTTCCTGTTCATCGGCTTCACCTTCCTCGCCTTCCTGCTGTTCGACCTGATCGGCGGAGTCGCCGTCTCCGCGGTCGAATATCTGCTGGTCGGGGCGGCGCTCGTCCTCTTCTTCGTGCTCCTGCTCGCCTTTGCGGAGGTGATCGGCTTCACTCCGGCCTATCTCGTCGCCAGCGCGGCGATCGTCGGGCTGGAGACGGCTTATTCGGCGGCGGTGCTCGGCAGCTGGGGGCGGGCGGCCCTCATTTTCGGCCTCCTCTCGGCCCTTTATGCCGTGCTCTACATCCTGCTCAGCCTCGAAGCCTATTCGCTGCTGATCGGATCGCTGATGCTTTTCGCGGCGCTGGCGGCGGTGATGTACCTCACCCGCAACCTGAACTGGGGCGGGCGCGAGGACGGGGAAGCCATCGCGGCGACTCCTGCGGCATAGAGAGCGGGATCGGCGGGTCGAACCGCAGGCGGAGGTCGCGCCATTGGCGTCACCCTGAACTTGTTTCAGGGTCCAGTCCTCCGCCCGCTCTGCCGCCTCCGGCCTGGATGCTGAAACAAGTTCAGCATGACGGAGAAGTACACGTGATCAGACTGCAGCCGTTCACTCCGGCCCGGATGGTCAGCCCGCCACGGCCTTCAGCGCATCCCTGATCTTCGCCATGTCGGCGGCGAAGGAGGCGGCGAGGGCGTCGTCGGCAAGCTCCGCCCGCTCCGTCACCTGCGGCATGGAAAGGCCGATCCGCAGGGTCGCGCCCCAGCCGCCGCCGGGAAGCTTCACGCACTTGACCGGCTGGCCGAGGCGAACGCCCTCGGCGAGGAGGTCGCGGTGCCAGCGGGTGGAATCCTCGAACGTCGCGTTTCCGCCCGCGAAGCCGGAGAGATCAAGGGTCGACAAGGTGCGCATCTCGATCGGGTGGGTGTCGGCCGTCTCCTTCTCGCCGGGCGGGTAGGGGGCGACCCGGCGGGCGGGGGTCGGGTCCACGATCTCGTCGCGGATCGCCTGGTGGAAGGCGAGGATGACGCGGGTGACCTGGTCGAGGCTTAGCCGCTGGAACCGCTCAAGCTCGAAGATCGAGGCTTCGAGGCGCAGGAGCAGGCCGGGATTGGCGCTATCCTCCAGCCGCTCCGCCCCGGGCCAGCCTTCCGGCCATTCGGAGCGGCGGAAGATCGTCGCGAGCCCGTCCGCCAGCGGCTCCGCCCGGCTTCGGAAGCCCGGCGGGACCAGCGCGAAGCCGCTGAACGGCGGGCCGCCCATGAACTTGGATCCGGTGACGAAGACGATCGCCTCGCGCGCTAGGTAATCGGCGATGGCCGGCGAGGTGATCCGCGCCTGGCAGGCGTCGACGACGAAGCTCGCCGATCCGCCGTGCCGGACTCGAAGGGCGTCGATGTCGTCCAGCGAGGGAAGGATGAGGCCGGTCTTCGAGCCGTGGACGACGTGGACGAGGACATGGCGCCCCGCCGCCGCCGCGCTCGCGATCGCCTCGTCCATCCGGTCGGCAATGTCGGCCGAGGGGCGAGGGCGTCCGCCGTCGTCGCGCACGGGAATGTCGATCATCTCGACATGCGTCTCGCCCACGCCCGGAACCGGCGCCCCGAGTCGGGTCGGCACGCGGAGCGCCGTCTCCTCGGCGAAATAGCGGCCGTAGGCGGAGTGGACGCAGCCGCTTCCGACCTCGTCCGCGCCGAGCAGGATGTTGTGGGTGCCCTCGGCGCCGCGGCCGGCGACGCAGGCGAGGGAGACATATTCGAGATCGGTGCCGGAGGGAGCGAAGACCACGTCCACCTCGTCCGGCACCGCATAAGCGGCGCGGATCCGGCCGCGCAGCCGGTCGAGCCGGTCGCCATATACGGACGCCGACGGGGCGGGACCGAGCTCGGCGAGCAGCCGCTCCACCTGGGCGAAGGCCGCCGGAGAGATATCGTTGGCGGTGGAGGAGGCGTAGGCCAGGACCTCGCTCGGGCGCGGCGCGGAGAAGTAGCGGTTGAGCCCCGTCTCGGGCTTCAGCCAAAGGCGGGCATCGCCGCCCTCGGTCATCAGCCGGGTCGCCTCGCCGCCCTCGCCAAACGCTCCGCCCGTGCCGTTCATATGGCCTCGCCCTTCCCCTAACGTTGCGGCGGCATTATGTCCGCCGCGCCCGTTCCTCAAGCAAGGCCGCAGCGTGACCGCGATCAGACCCCTCACTATTCCCGCGGACGCCAAGGAGCGCCTGCGGATCCTGTTCATCGCCAAGCATGCGCTTTGGGAGGGGGGGCTCCACCCCGAAGACGGCAACCACGCCCTCTATCATGTCGAAGTGCGGGAGATATTGAGGGGCCTCGGCCTCCGGCTGGAGCTTGCCGACAGCTACGATGCGCTGTTCGACAAGCCGGACGTCGACTTCGTCTTTCCGCTTCTCAACCGCGGCGGCTTCCTCAATTCGGAGATGATGCTTCCGCTGCTCTGCACCCGGCTCGGCCTGCCCTTCCTCGGCGCCTCGCCGATCCTTCGCGGCATTTCCGACGACAAGCATTTCACCAAGCTCGCCGCCGCCTCTCGCGGGATCCCGACGGCGCCCTGGACGATCTACCGTCGGGGTGCTCCGGTGGAGCGCGATCGCTGCCCGGCAGGCGACCGCATGGTGATCAAGCCGAACGCGTCTTCGGCCAGCTGGGGAGTCCAGGACGCTCACGACTGGGAGGGCGTGCGCGCCGCCGTCGAGGACATCCACTCCCAGGGCCACGACGCGATCGTCGAGCCTTTCCTCAACGGCTCGGACGTCGAAGTGCCGGTGATCACCATCAACGGCGAGCCGGTGATTATGCCGATGATGCTGTTCGAGCAAGCCGACCCGTCGCACTTGCGCACCTATTACGAGAAGCGCGACCTGGTCGACCGTGCCCAGAAATATCAGCTGGTCGAGTTCGACGATGCGCAATGGATGCCGGTGATCGCCGATTATACCCGGCGCATGGCGGAGGAATTCCGCCCGTTCGACTATGGCCGCTACGAATTCCGGCTCGACCGCGAAGGCGGCAAGGTCCAGTTCCTCGAGGTCAACTTGAACGCCAATCTCTGGTCCGAAAAGGTCTACGGCCGCTCCGCCAAGCTCGCCGGCCTCACCCAGGAGCAGCTCATCGAAACCATCCTCGCCGAGGGCCTGCGCCGCCACGGCCTGCTCGGCTGAGTTCTAAGACGAAGCCTTTAACCCAGCCGCCTCAGTTTCACGCAGAGTACGCAGAGACGCAGAGAGGCTGCGACAGGCAGCAGCGCTTCCATTTCTTCGCGGCTGCCGTGCCCCGCACAGCCTCTCTGCGCCTCTGCGGGCTCTGCGTGAAATAAACAGCCTTGGCTCCCTCACAGCTTTTCAGGAAAGGTGCTTGCGCGCCCAGGTGGTTGAGCCGCTCGCTTTCAGCCGCTATCGCGCTGGCGAGCAAAGGAAAGACGAATGGCCGAGTTCACCCTCCCGAAGAACAGCGTGATCAGCAAGCGCGGGAAGACTTATCGCGCGGAGGGCAAGCGCGGGCGGATCCGGAGCTTCAAAATCTACCGCTACGATCCCGACGCCGGCGAGAATCCGCGCTACGACACGTTCGAGCTCGACCTCGACGAGACGGGCCCGATGGTCCTCGACGCCCTCTTGAAGATCAAGAACGAGGTCGACCCGACGCTGACCTTCCGCCGCTCCTGCCGCGAAGGCATTTGCGGCTCCTGCTCGATGAACATGAACGGGCGCAACGGCCTCGCCTGCACCACCGCCATCGAGGATTATAAAGGCGAGATCCGGATCACTCCGCTGCCGCACATGGACGTGGTCAAGGACCTGGTGCCGGACTTCACCCACTTCTTCGCCCAATACGCCGCCATCGAGCCGTGGCTGAAGACGAAAACGCCCAATCCTTCGGGCAAGGAGCGCCTCCAGTCGCCGGAGGACCGGGCGAAGCTCGACGGCCTCTACGAATGCATATTGTGCGCCTGCTGCTCCTCCTCCTGCCCGAGCTATTGGTGGAATTCCGACCGGTTCCTCGGGCCGGCGATCCTCCTCCAGGCCTATCGCTGGCTTGCCGACAGCCGCGACGAAATGGCCGGCGAGCGGCTCGACGAGCTCGAGGATCCGTTCCGCCTCTATCGCTGCCACACGATCATGAACTGCGCCAACGTCTGCCCCAAGGGCCTCAATCCCGCCAAGGCGATCGCCGAAACCAAGAAGCTGCTCGCGGAGCGGGCGGTTTGAGGCTCCCCGTCGTCCCAGCGAAGGGACCCCATCAAAGTAGTACTTTGATGGGACCCAAGGCTGGGACCCCAGCGGGTGAAAGGCGCCGGTGTTCTTCACCCCCTGGGGCCTCAGCCTCCGCTGGGGCGACGGGTATGGCTTCGGCCCAAAACCCCCTGACGCAATGACCGAGCGCCGTATCCACCCCCTGATCCGCCATGTCCCGGACGCGGACCATCCGGGCTGGTGGACCTGGGAGCTTCCCGACGGCGACCGCTTCAACGCCACGATCGGAAAGCTCCTGGTCAGGCCGGAGGGCGAAGGGCGGGCGCGGTGCCGGATGTTTCCCGAGACGGCGCAATCCAACCTCGGCAACATCGTCCACGGCGGGGCGATCCTGACCTTCATCGACATGGCGATGTTCGCCGGCGGCTACGGCGCGGGCGCAGACCTGGGGCCTTCCGTCACCCTCGACCTGTCGGCGCAATTCCTCTCGGCCGCCAAGCTCGGAACGCCGCTCGACGCCAGCGTCGAGCTGCTTCGCGAGAGCAAGCGCCTGGCGGTGATGCGCGGCCTCGTCGAGCAGGACGGAGAGACCGTCGCCGCCTGGTCCGGAACCCTGCGCAAGCTCGGCGGCCGTGGCGGCGGTTGACGCGCGCTATCGGGCGCTGCTCGCCGCCGGGGAGCTGAAGCCGGACCCGGACCAGGAAAAGGCGGTCGCGATACTCGACCGGCTCGACGAGCGGCTCCGGGAGGCGCCGAAGGCGGGGCTCTTCGCCCGCCTCCTCCACAAGGCTCCCGAGCCGGTGCGCGGAGTCTATATGTGGGGCGGCGTGGGGCGCGGCAAATCGATGCTGATGGACCTCGCCTGCACGGCGATCGAGGCCGAGAAGAAACGCCGGGTCCACTTCCATGAGTTCATGCTGGAGGTGCACGAGCGCCTCCGGGTCGAGCGGCTGAAGGAAGCCGGCGATCCCATCCCGCCGGTCGCCCGGGCGATCGCGGCGGAGGCGCGCCTACTCGCCTTCGACGAGATGGTCATCAACAACAGCGCTGACGCGATGATCCTGTCGCGGCTCTTCTCCCATCTTCTGGAGGAAGGGGTGACCGTCATCGCCACGTCGAACCGGCCTCCGGGCGACCTGTACCTGGGCGGGCTCAACCGCGAGCTGTTCCTCCCCTTCATCGCCCTGCTTGAGCGGGAGATGGACGTCGTTCCGCTCAACGGCCCGGTCGACTACCGGCTGGAGCGGCTCGGCGGCTTTCCCACATGGTACGTGCCCAACGGCCCGGAAGCGACGAAGGCGCTGAGCGCCGCCTTCTTCCGCCTCACCGATTATCCTCCGGAGGACCGGGCGAACGTGCCGGCGGAGGACATCGCCGTTCCGGGCGGGCGGACCCTTCACGTTCCCAAAAGCCTCAAGGGCGTCGCCGTCTTCTCGTTCAAGCGCCTGTGCGGAGAAGCGCGGGGCGCGGCCGACTATCTCGCCGTCGCCCGCCGCTTTCACAGCGTGATCCTCGTCGGCATCCCCGTCATGAGTCCCGAAAAGCGCAACGAGGCGGCGCGCTTCGTCACCCTCGTCGATGAGCTTTACGAGCACAAGGTCAAGCTCCTCGCCGCCGCCGACGCCGAGCCGGCGCACCTCTACTCCGCCGGCGACGGAGCGTTCGAATTCCAGCGCACCGTCTCCCGGCTGATGGAGATGCAGTCGGAAGCGTACCTCGCGGCGGGCCACGGCGAGGAAGGTTAGCCGACCGACGCGGCGAGCCGAGCCGCGCCGGCGGGCGTGATCTGCCAGCGCGCGCCTCCCGTCTTGGGAGAGACGGTGGGAACGACCAGTCCCTTGTCCGCGAGGCTGTCCAGCAGCTCGCCGATCCTCATCCGGGAAATTCCCGAATCCTCGGCGATGCCGGTCGCCGTCCGCCTCGACATCAACGTCAGGCTCTTCAGCACCTTACGCTCCAGCGGATCCAGCTTCGGCCCCCCATGCCTCTCGCCGTCCCCGGCGTCCGGTTCGTGCGACGGCTCCAAGTCGGGCAGAGGGGCCGGCGCCGCCGTCCGCAAGTCCACCCGGCCGGATCGAGTCGTCCTCTCCTCGTCGGCACCTTCGATCTCCAGGGCGACTTCGGTGGCGATGACCTTGGCATCCGCGGCGCGTTCGGTCGCTTCCTCCGCCGTCCGCTGGGTCTGCTCGATCCGTCTCAGCAGCTGATCGGAAATGCTTCTTAGGAACTGGCGTGAGGAATAGCCGAAGATCACCGCGAGCCCGAGCAGAATCAGGCAATTCTCCCGGGCCAGGTTGTCGTGGCCGTTACTTAGGATCTGATTGACGAGGCCACTCTTCAGCAGGCTTAGGAACAGCGGAACGCAGCCGGCCGCTGCCAGCCCGAGCAGCAGGTAGCTGGACAATGGCGCCAAGCGGTCCGTGTTCAGCGATCCTCGGACTGACTTCCCTTCGAATGTCGGCCGGGACAAAAAGGCGGCCATGCCGCCCAGAATTCCGCCGACAGCGAGGATGAAAAGGATCAACCCCAAATCTTCCGACACAGCTATCCCCCCAGAGCGGCCTGTGCTTCGTCTCTAAACCGGTTGATCGCGCCGCGCCAAGAAACATGCAGGCTGTCTTCTAGAGCCTAATCGCGTTGAGTTGAATTGCGAAGGCCGTCACAGCACACCCGTCACCCTGAACTTGTTTCAGGGTCCAGTTCTCCACCCGCTGTGCGGCATCCGCCCTGGATGCTGAAACAAGTTCAGCATGACATAAGGCGGAGCCGCTCGGTTCATGGCGATCGCGGTCGAGCATCTTCCGAAGGCGGAATTCCGCTTGAACGGTGCCCTGAGCGCTTTCCCGTCACGTCCCGGCCTGGGAGGTTGACGCTGAGGCCGGGGTCGGTCCAGCGTCCGCTCCGTCTCTAGCGGGAGCTTCGATCATGCGGTTCGCCCTCGGCCTTTGCCTCACCCTTTTCTCCACCTCCGCCCTCGCCGCCGATCCGCCCGCCGATCGCTGGCTGGCGAAGGGCCGGGAGATCTACGCGCACGCCATCGAGATGCCGACGGTCGAGGGGCGCGGGCGGGTGCCGGAGCTCGCCCAATATCTCGCCGATCAATATAAGGCGGCCGGCTGGGCGGAGGGCGACATCCACGTCCTCCCCTACGAGGGCAATCCCGGCAACAAGACGGCGGCTCTGGTGGTGCGCTGGCCGGCCGCAAAGCCTTCGGGAAAGAAGCCGATCCTGCTCATGGCGCATATGGACGTGGTCGAGGCCAAAGCGGCGGACTGGTCGATGGACCCCTTCACGTTCGTCGAGAAGGACGGCTATTTCTACGGGCGCGGGACGAGCGACATCAAGCAGGGGGTGGCGGCGGTCACCACCGCCCTGCTCAGGCTTCGCGCGCAGGGCTTCGAGCCGAGCCGCGACATCGTCGTCCTTTTCACCGGCGACGAGGAGACGAGCGGCAAGGGCGCGAGGCTGGGCGCGACCGAATGGCGCAAGTGGACCGACGCCGAATATGCGCTCAATTCGGACGGCGGCGGGGGCGGCGTGGCCAAGGACGGGCGCTGGCTCGGCTTCACCCTCCAGACCGCCGAGAAGACCTTCTCGATGTACACCTTCACCGTCCGCAACCCGGGCGGCCACAGCTCGAAGCCGAGGCCCGACAACGCCATCTACCAGCTCGCCCACGCGCTCGAGCGGCTCGAGAAATACCGCTTCACGCCGCAGCTTAACGAGACCACCCGGGCCTATTTCGCGGTTCGCGAGAAGAGCGAGAAGGGGCCGCTCGGCGACGCGATGCGGCGCTGGCTGGCCGATCCGAACGACGGCGCCGCCGCCGACCTCATCGAGGCCGATCCGGGCGAGGTCGGCCTCACCCGGACCCGCTGCGTCGCGACCCGGCTGGAGGGCGGCCATGCCGACAACGCCCTGCCGCAGCTCGCCCGGGCGACGATCAACTGCCGGATCATGCCGGGCACCGAGCCGGCGGCGGTGAGGGACGAGCTGGAGCGGGTCGCCGCCGATCCGGGGGTGGTCGTGGAGCGCACCGACGACCAGAAGATGTCGCTCGCCTCCCCGCTCCGCCCCGACGTCCTCGCCGCCTACACCCGCGCCGTCCACCGCCGCCACAAGGACGCGCCGATCATGCCCGAGATGAGCACCGGCGCAAGCGATGCCCGGCCGTTCCGAGTGGCGGGGATCCCCGTCTACGGAGTCGACGGATCGTGGGGCGTCGTCCCCGACGACCTGCGCGCCCACGGCCGCGACGAACGGCTACCGGTCCAGGCTCTCTACGACGACATCGACCATTGGGTGGACCTCGTGACGGCGCTGGCGGGGAAGTAGCCTCAATCCGTCGTCCCAGCGAAGGCTGGGACCCCAGGGGGTGATAAGCACCGAGGTCTGCACCCGCTGGGGCCCCACCTTCGCTGGGGCGACGGCAGCTCCCGATCCTTTACCCTCGCGATGAACCCATTGCCCGCTCCCCCATCCGGGTTTAGGGGGGCGCCACGCCTCGCGGCCGCGCTCGCGGCCGACCCCATGAACAAGGATCGGGAGCTCCATGGCTCGGAAGAAAATCGCCCTCATCGGTGCCGGAATGATCGGCGGCACGCTGGCCCATCTCGCCGCGATCCGGGAGATCGGCGACATCGTCCTGGTCGACGTCGCCGAGGGCATTCCGCAGGGCAAGGCGCTGGACCTCGCCCAGGCGGGGCCGGTCGAGGGCTTCGACGCCACGCTCACCGGCACCCAGGATTATGCCGACATTGCCGGCGCGGACGTCTGCATCGTCACCGCCGGAGTCGCCCGCAAGCCGGGCATGAGCCGCGACGACCTGCTCGGCATCAACCTCAAGGTGATGAAGGCGGTCGGCGAAGGCATCAAGGCGCACGCGCCGGACAGCTTCGTCATCTGCGTCACCAATCCCCTGGACGCCATGGTCTGGGCGCTTCGCGAATTTTCCGGCCTTCCGCACGAGCGGGTGGTCGGGATGGCCGGAGTCCTGGACAGCGCCCGCTTCCGCCACTTCCTCGCCGAGGAGTTCAAGGTCTCGGTCGAGGACGTCACCGCCTTCGTGCTCGGCGGCCACGGCGACACGATGGTGCCGGTCCCGGCTTATTCGGCGGTTGCCGGAATCCCGGTTCCGGACCTCATCAAGATGGGCTGGTCGACCCAGGAGAAGATCGACGCCATCGTCCAGCGCACCCGCTCCGGCGGCGGCGAGATCGTCGCCTTGCTGAAGAGCGGATCGGCTTATTACGCTCCGGCGACCAGCGCCCTGGCCATGGCGGAGAGCTTCCTCAAGGACAAGAAGCGCCTGCTTCCCGCGGCGGCCTATCTGACCGGCCAGTATGGCGTGAACGACCTCTATGTCGGCGTTCCGGTGGTGATCGGCGCCGGCGGAGTCGAGCGGATCGTCGAGATCGAGCTCGACGAGAGCGCGAAGGGGAACTTCCAGGTGTCGGTGGACGCGGTGAAGGAGCTGCTGGAGGCCTGCAAGAACATCGACCCCTCCTTACGCTAGAGGTACCGCATGCCCCTTACGTTACTCCTCGCCGCGGCGCTCCAGGCTGCCGCCCCCGCGCCGGCCGCCCGGCCGGGCACTCCGACGGAGGGCCTTGCGCAGATCTTCATATCGGCCTGCCTCGACGGCACGCTGAAGCTTGCGCCCGGTCAGGCCAAGGAGCTGCGCCGCGACCAGCTCTCCAGGCTCGACGCCGACGATGCGAAGGGAAGCAAGTCGGCGCGCTACTTCAAGATCCTGCAGCCGGAGCAGGCCATGCTGGTCATCGCCCAATATGATCCTCCCCCCGGCGGTGGGCAGACCTCGCTGTGCATGATCGACTCCCGGCTCGAGCTCAAGGCGGCGGTCAAGCTGGTCCACACGGCGGTGAGCGGGATGAAGCCGATCCACTCGTTCAACGGGGAATCGTACAACGCTTTCCTTCCGGCTGAACGGGTCGCGATACTCGTCACCCGAACCCAGATGGCGGTGACCGGCTATGACGAGGCCGGGGCCGCGCTGGTGGCGAAGAAGCTCGGCCTTTCCGCCGGCCGCGCCGGGCACTGATGCCGCAACTCGTCCCCCTCCTCATTCTTGCCCGCGAGTGGAGGCACGCCTCCTTCCGGCCGAACCCGATCGGAAACTGAACCGTGTCGATCCTCGTCAATTCGCAAACCAAGGTCATAACCCAGGGCTTCACCGGCAAGCAGGGGACCTTCCATACCGAGCAGGCAATCGCCTACGGGACGAAGGTCGTCGGCGGCACATCGCCCGGCAAGGGCGGGACGAGCCATCTCGGCCTCCCCGTCTTCGACACGGTCCAGGAGGCGCGCGACGCGACCGACTGCGACGCCTCGGTCATCTACGTCCCGCCGGCCGGCGCCGCCGACGCGATCCTCGAGGCGATCGATGCGCAGGTGCCGCTGATCGTCTGCATCACCGAGGGAATTCCGGTGCTCGACATGGTCCGGGTGAAGCGGGCGCTCTCGGGCTCGAAGTCGCGGCTCATCGGGCCGAACTGCCCGGGCGTTCTGACCCCGGGCGAATGCAAGATCGGGATCATGCCCGGCAACATCTTCAAGAAAGGCTCGGTGGGCGTCGTCAGCCGCTCGGGCACGCTTACGTACGAGGCGGTGTTCCAGACCTCCAACGAAGGCCTGGGGCAGACCACCGCCGTCGGAATCGGCGGGGACCCTGTCAACGGCACGAACTTCATCGACGTGCTCGAATTGTACCTCGCCGATCCGGAGACCCGGTCGATCATCATGATCGGCGAGATCGGCGGCTCGGCCGAAGAGGACGCCGCGCAGTTCCTCCGCGACGAGGCGCGCGCCGGGCGGGGCAAGCCCACGGTCGGCTTCATCGCCGGGCGCACGGCGCCCCCGGGGCGGCGGATGGGCCATGCCGGCGCGATCGTCTCGGGCGGCAAGGGCGGCGCCGAGGACAAGATCGCCGCCATGGAGGCGGCTGGAATTCGGGTCTCGCCGAGCCCATCTGAGCTGGGCAGCACCTTGACGGCGCTGCTCAAGGGATAAGCGCGCGTCCCGGCGCGTTGACCTGCGGATCGATCGAAAAGGCGTTTGAAGTGGACGTTAACGGCAGCACGGAACGCGAGCAGGGACCCAGCTGGGCACGGGACAATTGGCCGCTCGTCCAGCTCGACGAGGTCAATCAGGGCCTCGATCCCACGCTCCAGTCGCTCGCCCCCCTCGTCGAGAAAGCGAAGAAGGCCGCCGTCGCCGCCGGTAAGTCGGAAGCCGAAGTCGAGCAGGCGGCGAAGGATTCGATCCGCGCGATGATGCTGATCCGCACCTATCGCGTGCGCGGACATCTCGCCGCCGATCTGGACCCGCTCGGCCTCACCCATCGCAAGCTTCCGGCCGACCTGACGCCCGAATTCCACGGCTTCGCCGCCGACGAGCTGGACCGGCCGATCTATCTGGAGGGAACGCTCGGCTTCGAATGGGCGAGCGTGAACGAGATCGTGCCCGTCCTGCAGCGCAATTACTGCGGCAAGGTCGGCCTCGAATATATGCACATCAACGACCTGGACGAGCGCCGCTTCCTCCAGGACCGGATGGAGGGCCGCGACGCCGAGATCCGCTTCACGCCCGAGGGCAAGCAGTCGATCCTCGCCAAGGTGATCGAGGGCGAGCAGTGGGAGAAGTTCCTCGCCCGCAAATATGTCGGCACCAAGCGGTTCGGTCTCGACGGCGGCGAATCGATGATCCCGGCGCTCGAGGCGGTGATCAAATATGGCGGCCAGTACGGGGTCGAGGACATCATCTTCGGAATGGCCCATCGCGGCCGGTTGAACGTCCTCGCCAACGTCATGGGCAAGCCCTATCGCGCGATCTTCAGCGAGTTCGCCGGAGGCGCGACCAATCCGGCCGACGTCGGCGGCTCGGGCGACGTCAAATATCATCTCGGAACCTCCTCCGACCGCGAGTTCGAGGGGATCAGGGTCCACCTCTCGCTTCTCCCCAACCCGAGCCACCTCGAGGCGGTGAACCCGGTGGTCCTTGGCAAGGCGCGGGCCGAGCAGACCGCGCGCGGCGATTCGGCCGGCGCCCGGGTCCTTCCCGTGCTCCTCCACGGCGACGCCGCCTTCGCCGGCCAGGGCATCATTGCCGAATGCTTCAGCTTCTCCGGGCTTCCGGGATACGGAACCGGCGGGACGGTGCATTTCGTCATCAACAACCAGGTCGGGTTCACCACCTCGCCGCAATTCGGCCGCTCCTCGCCTTACCCGTCCGACATCGCCAAGTCGGTCCAGGCGCCGATCCTCCACGTCAACGGCGATGATCCCGAAGCGGTGACCTTCTGCTGCAAGCTCGCCATCGAGTTCCGCCAGACCTTCAAGCGCGACATCGTCATCGACATGTGGTGCTACCGCCGCTTCGGCCACAACGAGGGCGACGAGCCGAGCTTCACCCAGCCGCTGATGTACGCCGCGATCCGGCAGCACCCGCCGGTTTCGGAGCTGTACGGCGCCCGCCTCGTCGAGCAGGGCGTCGTCGACGCGTCCTGGGCCGATGGGCAGGTCGCCCGCTTCACCGCCACCCTCGAGGAGGAGTTCGAAGCCGCCAAGACCTACCTCCCCAACAAGGCCGACTGGTTCGAGGGCCGCTGGGCGGGGCTTGGCCGGCCGGACACGCCGGAGACCGGGCGCCGCAACGTCCCGACCGGGATCGACGAAGCGGCCTATCGCGAGGTGGGACGAATCCTGACCACCGTTCCCGAAGGACTGACCGTCCACAAGACTCTGCAGCGGATCGTCGACGCGCGCCGGGCGATGGTCGAGAGCGGCGAAGGCTTCGACTGGGCCACCGCCGAGGCGCTCGCCTTCGGAACGCTTGTCCATGAGGGGTCCCAGGTCCGCTTGTCCGGCCAGGACAGCGGCCGCGGCACCTTCAGCCAGCGCCACTCGGTCTGGGTCGACCAGAATGACGGGCACAAATATATCCCGCTCTGCCAGGTGCCCGGCGGCCGCTTCGAGGTCCGCGACAGCCCGCTTTCCGAATTCGGCGTGCTCGGCTTCGAATATGGCTATGCGCTCTCCGATCCGCACACTTTGGTGCTGTGGGAGGCGCAGTTCGGCGACTTCGCCAACGGCGCCCAGGTAATCATCGACCAGTTCATCTCGTCGGGCGAATCGAAGTGGCTTCGCGCCAACGGCCTCGTCATGCTCCTTCCGCACGGCTACGAAGGGCAGGGGCCGGAGCATAGCTCGGCGCGTCCCGAGCGCTACCTGCAGCTTTGCGCCGAGGACAATATGCAGGTCGCCAACTGCACCACGCCGGCCAATTATTTCCACATCCTGCGCCGCCAGATGCACCGCGACTTCAGGAAGCCGCTGATCATCATGACCCCCAAGTCGCTGCTCCGCCACAAGCTGGCGGTGTCGCGGGCGGAGGATTTCACCGGCGAGAGCCACTTCAAGCGGATCCTCTCCGACCCCGGCGCTCCGGCGGACGGCGAGGTGCGGCGGCTGGTGCTTTGCACCGGCAAGGTCGCCTACGAGCTGATGGAAGCGCGCGACAAAGCGGGCGATCGCGACACGGCGGTGGTTCGGATCGAGCAGCTCTACCCCTTCCCGTCGGAGCCGCTGGTCCAGCGCCTGCGCCGGATGACCGCGCTGGAAGAGGTCGTCTGGGCGCAGGAGGAGCCGAAGAACCAGGGCTATTGGCGCTTCGTCGAGGATTATCTGGAGGGATGCCTGGCGCAGAGCGGAGTCGCTCCGAAACGGCCGGTCTATGCCGGACGGGTCTCGACCGCGTCCCCGGCGACCGGGCTCGCCAAGCGCCACGCGGCCGAGCAGGCGGCCTTGATAGCCGAGGCGCTGGGCCATAGTTCGACGCCGCTGACCACGGGCAGCAGCGAGTCGGCGCCTCGGCGCCAGGCCGGATGAAGGATTGAGATGGCGACCGAAGTCAAAGTTCCAACGCTCGGCGAGTCGATCACCGAGGCCACTCTCGGCCAGTGGCTGAAGAAGCCGGGCGAAGCGGTGAAGGCCGACGAGCCGATTGCCAGCCTCGAAACCGACAAAGTGGCGGTCGAGGTGCCTTCGCCGGTCGCCGGGACGATGGGCGAGCAGGTGGTGGCGGAAGGCGCAACGGTCGAGGTCGGCGCGCTCATCGCCCGGATCGAGAGCGGTCCCGCCGCGGCGGCCCCGGCCGAGCCGGCCCTTGCCCCTGCCCCTTCAGCCGACACTCCGGTCAATCCGATCGGGCCGGGCGAGAATGTCGAGGTTCGCGACGAAGAGGCGACGGAGGAAGGCGAGGGCTCGCCCCTCACCCTGTCGCCGTCGGTCCGCCGCCTGGTTCTCGAGCACGGCCTGGATCCGTCGAAGATCCGCGGCACCGGCAAGGACGGCCGCCTCACCAAGGACGACGTTCTCGCCGCCGCGCGCGGCCGCGAAAGCGAGCCGAAGAGCGCTCCGGCTCCGGTCGAGGCTTCGCCGCCGTCCGCCCCCGCCGCCGCCGCTCCGGCCCCCGCCGCCGGCGGCGAGCGCCGCGAGGAGCGGGTGCGGATGACCCGGCTTCGCCAGACCGTCGCACGGCGCCTGAAGGAAGCGCAGAACACCGCCGCGATGCTCACCACCTTCAACGACGTCGACATGGGCGCGGTGATGGAGGCGAGGAACCGCTACAAGGACCTGTTCGACAAGAAGCACGGAATCCGGCTCGGCTTCATGAGCTTCTTCGTGAAGGCGGCCGTCCTCGCCGCCCGCGACGTGCCCTCGGTCAACGCCTATATCGAGGGCGAGGAGATCGTTTATCACGATTATGTCGACGTCTCGGTCGCCGTCTCGGCGCCGAACGGCCTCGTCGTCCCGGTCATCCGCAACGCCCACAAGCTAAGCTTCGCCGAGATCGAGAAGACCATCGCCGATTTCGGCCGGCGCGCCAAGGACGGCAGCCTGACCATGGCGGACATGCAGGGCGGCACCTTCACCATCTCCAACGGCGGGGTGTTCGGCTCGCTGCTTTCGACCCCGATCATCAACCCGCCGCAGTCGGCGGTGTTGGGTATGCACCGCATCGAGGAGCGGCCGGTGGTGCGCGGCGGCCAGATCGTCGCCCGGCCGATGATGTACCTCGCGCTAAGCTACGACCACCGCCTGGTCGACGGCCGCGAGGCGGTCACCTTCCTCGTCCGAATGAAGGAAGCTCTGGAAGACCCGACTCGGCTGCTGATAGACTTATAGGCATGGACTGGCGCGAACATATCCACTCCGATCCCGACATCATGGGCGGCAAGCCCGTGGTCCGCGGCACGCGCATCACGGTTGAGTTGATCCTCGAATATTTAGAGGACGGTGGCACCGTTCACGACATCCTCGCCGCCTACGACTATCTCACCGCCGAGGACGTGCGGGCGGCGATCGCCTTCGCCCGCGACGTGCTCGTCGACGCGGAGGAGTCCGCGAGCCGAAAGGCCGCCTGACCGGGTGCGCCTCCTCGCCGACGAGAATACCCACCCCGGTGTCGTGGCGCGCCTGCGCGAGGCCGGCTTCGAGGTTGAATATGTGCGGGAGACCGGCCGGGGAATGAAGGACCCTCAGATCCTGGCCCGTGAGGACATTGCCGCATTGGTGTTCCTCACCGGCGACAGGGATTTCGGAGATTTAATATTCCATCGCGGCTACCCACCACCGCGCGCCGTCCTATATCAGCGACTGAATCGACTCGATCCTCACGGCATCGCCGATCGCCTGATTGCGGTGCTCGACCGCGGCGGCTTCGAAGGTCAACTCGTCACCCTCGCCAGGGATGGCGAACGCAGCAAGCCGTTTCCCAGTGGAGCTTAGAATGGCAGAGACTGAATTCGACCTGATCGTGATCGGCTCCGGGCCCGGCGGCTACGTCGCCGCGATCCGGGCGGCGCAGCTGGGGCTGAAGACGGCGTGCGTCGAGAGCCGCGAGACTTTGGGCGGGACCTGCCTCAACGTCGGCTGCATTCCGTCCAAGGCGCTCCTCCACGCCTCCGAGCTGTTCGAGGAAGCCAATCACGGCACGCTCGCCAAATGGGGCGTCAAGGTCGGCCAGGTCGAGCTCGATCTCGACGTCATGCACGCCGGCCGCCGCGAGGCGGTGAAGGGACTGACCGGAGGGATCGAATTCCTGTTCCGCAAGAACAAGGTCACCTGGCTGAAGGGCCACGGCCGATTCACCGCGGCGGACCGGCTCGACGTCGGCGGCACCGAATATCGCGCCAAGAATTTCGTCATCGCCACCGGCTCCTCGGTCACGCCTCTGCCGGGGGTCGAGATCGACCAGGATCGGATCGTCGATTCCACCGGAGCGCTGGAGCTTGCGAAGGTGCCCGGGCACCTCGTCGTCATCGGCGGCGGCGTGATCGGGCTCGAGCTGGGCTCGGTCTGGAAGCGGCTCGGCGCCAAGGTCACGGTGGTCGAATATCTCGACCAGATCCTGCCCGGCATGGACGCCGAGGTCCGCAAGGAAGCGAACAAGATCTTCAAGAAGCAGGGCTTCGAGTTCCGCCTTTCGACCAAGGTCACCGGAGCGCAGAAGAGCGGGGAGGGGGTGACCCTCACCGTCGAGCCCGCCGCCGGCGGCGAGGCTCAGACGATCGAAGCCGACGTCGTGCTGGTCTCGATCGGCCGCCGGCCCAACACCGACAATCTCGGCCTCGACGTCGCCGGGGTGCAGCCGAACAAGCGCGGCCAGATCGAGGTCGACCACGACTTCAAGACCGGAGTCCCGGGTATCTACGCGATCGGCGACGTCACGCCCGGGCCGATGCTCGCCCACAAGGCGGAGGACGAAGGCATCGCCGTCGCCGAGATCCTCGCCGGGCAGGTCGGGATCGTGAACCACGACGTCATCCCAGGCGTCGTCTACACCTATCCCGAGATCGCCGCCGTCGGCCTTACCGAAGAGGAGGCGCGGGCCAAGGGCGAGGTCAAGGTCGGCAAGTTCCCGATGCTCGCCAACAGCCGCGCCAAGACCAACCGCGAGCCCGAAGGCTTCGTCAAGATCGTCGCCGACGCGCGCTCCGACCGGGTGCTCGGGGTCCACATCATCGCCTCCCTCGCGGGAACGATGATCGCGCAGGCCGCCCAGGCGATGGAGTTCGGAGCGACCTCGGAGGACATCGCCTACACCTGCCACGCCCACCCGACCCACAGCGAGGCGATCAAGGAGGCGGCGATGGCGGTGACGGGGCTTCCGATCCACATCTAGTCCGAGCCGCGACGCACGTCCCCCGAGGCGGGCCCAGGAACGAACCCGATCGCGCTTTCGTTAAAGGCGTGTAACAAACACGGAGGCGGATCATTTTGGCTGCGATACGATCTGCGGCTCTCTCGGCGGCGCTTTTGCTCTCCTCCTGCGGAGCGCCGAAGCCGCTCGAGCTTCCCCAGCAGGGCCCGGACCGGGCGGCGACATGCGGCGTCGTCGCGGCCGCGGAGGCGCGCTTGAAGATCGACGTCAAGGCACCCCTGCCGATCGAGGTCCAGGGGCGGATCCTCCACTACGCGCTGCTCGAGGCGTCCAGCGGGGGCGAGTTCGACGCAGAGTCGGCGGGCAATGTCAGCCGCCGGATGAGCGAGATCCAGGAGCAGGTGACCAAAGGAAAATGGCAGGCGCTCGGCCCGGCCTGCGCCTCCGCTTATCCTGAGACCCGGACGAAGACGGTGGAGCTGCCCTCCGGCCGCTTCGAGGCACAGGTCGGCTGCGTCGAGCTTGCCGATTTCCTGACCAAGAGGCTCGCCAATCAGGAGGTGAATTACGGCAACGCGCTGGCGGCGTGGAACCGGATGCGGCGCGAGACCAACGACGCGATGGCGGCGGGGCTGGCTTCCCGCGCCGGAGCGGATCTCGGCGCTCAGCAGCGGCTCCGCCGCAAGGCCCTTGCCGAAGCGGCCCGCCTCGGACCTCCGGTGGCGGTGATGGAGCAATGCGTGAAGCGCTTCGGCCCAAGCGCTTCCTAGGATCGGGAGCCGTCTTGGGTTAGACGTTGCGGGTGAAGGCTCGGCAGCGCCTCAGGCGATATCATATCTGGCTCGGCTGGATCGTGGGTGTTCCGCTGCTGATGTGGACTCTCACCGGCCTGTTCATGGCGGCACGTCCGATCGACGAGGTCCGCGGCCGGGGACTGCTCTCGCCCACCGCGCCGCTTGACCCGGGGGCTTCCGCCGCCCTCCCGCCGATCGGGCCCAGGCCGGTCTCGATGCTCAGCCTCCAGCGCACCGGCACCGGGGCGCAGTGGATCGTCCGCTACGCCGACGGCGGCGCGAGGCGGGCCGAAGCCGCGACGGGCCGGCTCCTGCCCCCGCCGTCCGCTGCCGAAGCAGCCGCCATCGTCCGAAGCCGCTACGCCGGAGGCGCCGCCGTCGCCTCGGTGGACCGGACATCGGCGGATTCGCCGCCCACGGACCTTCGCAAGCCCGTCGCCGCCTGGCGCGTGACGATGACCGACGGAACCCGCTTCTATCTGGACTCGGCGACCGGCGAGGTGCTTGCGACGCGCACCCGCTATTGGCGCATCTACGATGCCATGTGGGGACTTCACATCCTCGACCCGGCCGGGCGGGAGAACAGCCACAATCCCTTCATCGTCGGGCTGGCCGCGGTTTCGCTGCTCACGCTCGTCCTCGCGCTGGCGCTTCTGCCGATGACCGTTCGCAAAAGGCGCTCGCCATGATCACGCCAGAGGCCGCGATCGGCTCCGCGCTCGAATATCTCGATTGGGCCGGGGTCGCCGTCTTCGCGCTCTCCGGAGCCGTGGTCGCCGCGGTGAAGCGCCAGACCCTGGTCACTTTCGTCTTCTTCGGCGTGATCACCGGAGTCGGCGGCGGCACGGCGCGCGACCTGCTGATCGGCGCGCCGGTCTTCTGGATCCACCAGAACGCGACCTTGCTCATCTGCTTCGCGGCCGCCTTGGTCGTCTGGTGGCTGCCGGAGCGGATCTGGAGGGGCCGGATGCTTCTTTGGCTCGATGCCGCCGGGCTTGCCGCTTATTCCACCTATGGCGCCGCGAAGGGCATGGCCTATGGGGTGGCGCCGCTACCCGCCATCGGCATGGGGGTGCTGACCGCATGCCTCGGCGGGATCGTCCGCGACGTCCTTGCGGACGAGCCCTCGACCCTGATGCGGCCGGAGCTGTACGTCACCGCCGCGGCCCTGTCCGCCGCGCTGATGGTCGCGCTCCTGCTCGCGGGCGTTCCGGCCGCGCCTGCGGGGATCGTCGCGACCCTGGCGGGCCTGGCGCTCCGCGGGGCGGCGATCGCGCGCGGCTGGTCGCTCCCCGCTTATTCCCGCTGACGGCTTGGCGCGGTCCGGCGGCGGGTGTATTTCCCGAGCCGGTTCATGAGGAGGACGTGATGAAGAATCCCGCCGGACTTCTGCTGGCCGTCGCCGCGTTCGCCACCGCCGGGGTCGCCGCGGCGCAGGAGCCGCCGGCAGGGGCCGCTTCCGCGCCGATCGTCGTCGAGGGGCAGCGCGATCGCGACGCTCAGATCCGCGAGTTCATCGAGGCGCTTCCGCCCACCCTTTCCAGCGGCCACTATAGCCGGTTCGAGGAAGGGGCATGCCCGGCCCTGCTCGGCGTTCCACCGCATCAGCGCATGATTGCAGCGCAGCGGATCCGAGCCGTCGCCGCGGCCGGCGGAGTGCCGGTGGCGGGCGCCAAGTGCCTGACCAACGTGCTGGTGATCGTCACTCCCGACAAGAAGCGGCTGATCGCTCAGCTGGCGAAGCAATATCCCTCTTATTTCAGCGATATGTCGAAGCGCGAGATATCCGCTTTGGTGAAGGGCGACGGCCCGAGCGCGCTCTGGCACCGCAAGGATATGTACCGAAGCGATGGCCGGGCGCGCTTTGCCGCGGGTTCGGTCGATTATCTCGACCGGCGCAGCACCGAGGGCGCCTCCCGGCTCCGCGACCTCGCGCACTATGCCTTCGCGGGGTCGATCCTGGTGGTGGAGTCGGCGGCGCTCGACGGGCTGACGACGACCCAATTGGCCGATTATGCGGCGATGCGCGCCTTCACCGGCGCGGATCCCCAGCGGCTGCCCGAAGGCAAGGTCTCGACGATCCTCACCGTGCTCGAGACTCCGATGGGGGCGGAGGTCCCGATCTCCCTCACCGCCTGGGACATCGCGTTCTTGAAGTCGTTCTACAAATCCAGCCCCAACAGCTTCGCGCCCGGCCAGCGCGGGCAGATACGCGCCCGCATGAAGAAGGAGCTCGACGCCGCCTCCGGCGGCGCCGCGGGTTAGTCGAGGAAGCGCTGGGGCCAGCCTGCGGCGGCGAGGCGGAGCGGCTCCGCCGGCGCCTCCCCGCAGGCGCCGAGGGCGCGTTGCCAAAGGCCGACATCGTGCCATCGGCCGAGCTTCCACCCGACCTGCGCGTAGGTGCCGCAGTGGCCGAAGCCGAGCTTCTCGTGAAGCGCGACGCTCGCCCGGTTGGGAAGGGTGATCGCGCCGATCGCCTGGGCGAAGCCTTGGGCGGAAAGGACTGCGAGCAGCGCCTCGTAAAGGCGGGTTCCCACACCGCGTCCCTGCGCCTCCACGCTGGCGTAGACCGTCGTCTCGACCGCGAACCGGTAGGCGGCACGGGCGCGGAAGGCGCCGGCATAGGCATAGCCGAGGACCGCCCCTTCCGCTTCGGCGACGAGCCAGGGATATGAATCGCCGCCGCTCTCGAACCGCCGGCGCATCTCCGCAGCGTCGGGCGGCTCGATCTCGAACGAGATGGCGCTTTCGCGGACATAGGGCGCGTAGATGTCGGACAGCGAGGCGGCGTCTCCGGGCGTCTCGGCCCGAAGGATCATCCCAGCAGGCTCGTCAGCCAGGCGGCGATGCCGCTTTTGGCCGGCGCGGGCACAGGCCCGCCGACGGTCTCGCATTCGAGGCAGCGGGCCTGGATCGCAGCGCCCGACAGGAGCCTGTCGGCTTCCGCGACCGCGCTCATCAGCAGGAGGCGCGGCTTGCCGCCGATCCGGGTGAAGCTGTCCCCGGCGCGAACCGCTGCGTCGTCATCGTCGTCGCCGCCGTCCGCGAACGCCATGAGCAGCCGGTCGGCGAAGCTCGGCGCCTTTTCCAGCCACACCGCCTGGGCCTTGCCCGGGTCGAGATGCGCCCGGCGGGCGGCTTCCGCGATCGCGTCGTCGAGCCCGCCGAACGCGTCGACGAGGCCGAGTTGCCGGGCGGTTCCGCCGTCCCACACCCGGCCCTGGGCGATCTGGTCGACGCGCTGGACGGGAATCTTGCGCGAGTCGGAGACGAGCGCGAGGAAGCGGCGGTAGATGCTCTCGACTCCGAGCTGGAGGAGCTGGCCGGCCTGGGGCGAGGGGCCGCGCAGGACGTCGGGCTCGCCCGAGAGCGGAGTGGTCTTCACCCCGTCGGCGCCTACGCCGAGCTTGGCGAGCGTGCCCTGGAAGCTCGGGACGATCCCGAAAACGCCGATCGACCCGGTGATCGTCGACGGCTCGGCGAAGATCCTGTCGCCCGCGGTGGAGACCCAATAACCGCCGGACGCGGCGACGCTCCCCATCGACACGACGACCGGGAGCCCCCGCGCCTTGACGGCGAGAACCGCCTTGCGGATCCGCTCCGAGGCGAGGGCCGAGCCGCCCGGAGAATCGACCCGGAGGACCAGCGCCTTGAGGTCGCGCTCGCGGACGCCGCGTTCCAGCGCCCTCACGATTGTCTCCGCGCCCGCCGTTCCGGGCCCGGCCTCGCCGTCGACGATGTCGCCCGCCACCGTCACGATGCCGATCTGGCCGTCGTCGTCGCCGGCGGGATTGTCGGCGATCCAGCCCTTGTAATCGATCGACCGGAAGCTTCCGGGGACGTTGGCGTACCGGGCCCCGGTGATCTGCGCGATCCGCCGGCCGAACGCCTCGCGGTCGCCGATATGGTCGACCAGGCCTGCGGCCAGAGCGGCCTTGGCCATGTCGCCTCCGGCCGCGGTGAGCCGGCCCGGCGTGTCGGCGGCATAGGCCGCGACCTGCGCTTTGGGCCGGGCGCGCGTGACCTGCTGCTGCCAGTCCTCCCACAGCGAGCCGGCAAGCGCCTGGGCCGCCTGCCGCGCCTCCGGCGACATGCCGCTTCGGATCAGCGGCTCGACCGCCGCCTTGTAGGTTCCGACCCGGTAGACGTTGGCGGTCACCCCGAGCTTGTCGAGCAGGCCTTTGAAATAGAGGTTGTTGCCGCCCGGCCCGGCGATCATCACGCCGCCCAAGGGGCTCATCCAGATTTCGCTGGCATGGGCGGCGAGCTGGTAGGAATCGTCGTCATAGGCGGTGGCGTAGGCGATGACCGGCTTTCCGGCCTTCTTCACCTGGTCGAGCGCCGCTCCGACGTCGGCGAGCGTGGTCTGGCCGCCGCCCGAAAAGATGTCGAGATCGAGAGCGACCGTCTGAACCCGCGAGTCCGTCGCGGCGGCGCGAAGGCCGGCGACGATGTCGCGAAGCCGGTACTCCGTGACGTGGGACCGTGCTCCGAGCGCTTCCGAGGCGGACGCCTCCCTGGCCTGCTCGACGATCGGCCCCTTGATGTCGAGGAGCAGCGCGCCCTTCGCTCCGGCACCGACCGTCGGGCGGGACGACATGGCCGCATAAAGAAAGACGAAGAAGAGCAGCATGAATAGGAGGACGAGGCCGTCCTTGATCCCCACGAGCAGCTTCCACACCTTGCCGACGAACCGCATGACCGAGTCCCCGCTCTCTTCGCGCACCGCGAGGGGGCTAACCCACGCCCCAAGCCAAGTAAATGGAACGTCGGGAGAGGTGAAAATTTGGCGTCCGGCCTTGACCGCCGATGAACAGCGCCTAGATGAGCCCTGCTGGCACTCACGTGGGGTGAGTGCTAACAAGTTTCAAAACCGCGGCCGGCGCACCTTCGTTGGGAACGCTGCCGCATGATGCACGAAGAGGTGACCCGCATGAATTTTCGACCGCTTCACGACCGGGTGCTCGTCCGCCGCATCGAGGCCGAGGAAAAGACGGCCGGCGGAATCATCATCCCGGACACCGCCAAGGAAAAGCCGCAGGAGGGCGAAGTCATCGCCGCCGGAACCGGCGCGCGCAATGAGTCGGGCGAAGTCCACCCGCTCGAGGTCAAGGCCGGCGACCGCATCCTGTTCGGCAAGTGGTCGGGCACCGAGGTCCGGGTCAACGGCGAGGACCTGCTGATCATGAAGGAAAGCGACATCCTCGGCATCGTTGGGTGATTTTACGTCGTCCCAGCGCAGGCTGGGACCCCAGGGGGTGAAGAGCTCCGCGCCCTTCACCCGCCGAGACCCCAGCCTTCGCTGGGGTGACGACAGAAATTCCAGATAAGGAGCAGATAAAATGGCAGCGAAAGACGTACGCTTTTCGCGTGACGCCCGGGAGCGGATCCTCCGCGGCGTCGACATTCTCGCCGATGCGGTGAAGGTCACCCTCGGTCCCAAGGGCCGCAACGTCGTGCTCGACAAGAGCTTCGGCGCGCCCCGCATCACCAAGGACGGCGTCACCGTCGCCAAGGAGATCGAGCTCAAGGACAAGTTCGAGAACATGGGCGCGCAGATGCTGCGCGAGGTGGCGTCGAAGACCAACGACCTCGCCGGCGACGGCACCACCACCGCCACCGTCCTCGCCCAGTCGATCGTCCGCGAGGGCATGAAGTCGGTCGCGGCCGGAATGAACCCGATGGACCTGAAGCGCGGCATCGACCTCGCCGTCACCAAGGTCGTCGAGGACCTCAAGGCCCGTTCCAAGCCGGTCGCCGGCTCCAACGAGATCGCCCAGGTCGGAATCATCTCCGCCAACGGCGACACCGTCGTCGGCGAGAAGATCGCCGAGGCGATGGAGAAGGTCGGCAAGGAAGGCGTGATCACCGTCGAGGAGGCCAAGGGCCTCGAGTTCGAGCTCGACGTCGTCGAAGGCATGCAGTTCGACCGCGGCTACCTCTCGCCCTACTTCATCACCAACCCGGAGAAGATGCAGGTCGAGCTTAGCGACCCCTACATCCTCATCCACGAGAAGAAGCTCTCCAACCTCCAGGCGATGCTTCCCATACTCGAGGCGGTCGTCCAGTCGGGCCGTCCGCTGCTCATCATCGCCGAGGACATCGAGGGCGAGGCTCTCGCCACCCTCGTCGTCAACAAGCTGCGCGGCGGCCTCAAGGTCGCGGCGGTCAAGGCGCCGGGCTTCGGCGATCGCCGCAAGGCGATGCTCGAGGACATCGCCATCCTGACCAACGGCGAGATGATCAGCGAGGATCTCGGCATCAAGCTCGAGAGCGTCACGGTCGGAATGCTCGGCCAGGCCAAGCGCGTCACCATCGACAAGGACAACACCACCATCGTCGACGGCGCCGGCGAGGGCGATCGCATCAAGGGCCGGGTCGAGGCGATCCGTGCGCAGATCGAGAACACCACGTCCGACTACGACCGCGAGAAGCTGCAGGAGCGGCTTGCCAAGCTCGCCGGCGGAGTCGCGGTGATCAAGGTCGGCGGCTCGTCCGAGATCGAGGTCAAGGAGCGCAAGGACCGCGTCGACGACGCGCTCCACGCGACCCGTGCGGCGGTCGAAGAGGGCATCGTCCCCGGCGGCGGAACCGCTCTCCTCTACGCCACCAAGGCGCTCGAGGGCATGAAGGGCGTCAACGACGACCAGACCCGCGGTATCGACATCGTCCGCCGGGCGCTTCAGTCGCCGATCCGCCAGATCGCCGAGAATGCCGGAAGCGACGGCGCGGTCGTCGTCGGCAAGCTGCTCGACGGCAACGACCAGACGATGGGCTTCAACGCTCAGACCGACGTGTACGAGAACCTGGTCTCGGCCGGCGTCATCGACCCGACCAAGGTCGTGCGCACGGCGCTTCAGGATGCGGCTTCGGTTGCCGGTCTCCTCATCACCACCGAAGCGGCGGTGAGCGAGTCTCCGGACGACAAGCCCGCCGGCGGCGGCGGGATGCCGGGCGGCGGAATGGGCGGCATGGGCGGCATGGACTTCTAAGTCCGCGCTCCACTGTCCGAGTGAAAAGATGGGCCGGGGAAGTGATTCCCCGGCCCTTTTTCATCGACTCGCGAAAATATTTCAAAACCTGCGACATGATCCGCCGCAGTCGCGGACTACGGTCTCGGGTGGCGGCAGTTCCCCCACGAGCTTGGCCGTCCCCCACCTGGGGAGGGCCCGTCGCCACCGGTCGCGGCGGGCCCTTTCGTGGGGGAAGAGCGCTACGAGGGAACGAGCCCCTTCTCCTGGCCGAAAACCCCGTTCGTCCCGAGCCCTTCGACGCCGCCTGCGGCGGCGCTCTGGGTAAAATCCGTCGACGGACCCCTTCGAGCGAAGCCGAGAGCCTTCAGCGGCACGAGCCTCGGCTTCGCTCGGCAGGGTGTCTCGACGTCGCTCGACACGAATTGTTGAACTTTAGAAGGGCTATCGCGAGCCGGCCCCGACCTACTATCTGGCACCCGGTGACCCCCACCGCGCTCGCCCTCTGCCTCGGCCTTTTCTCGGCGGTGACCCTCGCCGCGGCGAACATGTCGGTGAAGATGGGCAGCGACATCCTGGTCGGCCGGGCGGTGCTCTCCGGCAGCGCCGCGCTGATCGTCGCTCCGGCCGTGCTGCTCGTGCCGCTCCCGGACTGGCGAACCTGGATGAGCCTGCTCCTCGCCTTGCCCGCCCACTATGCCTACCAGCTCTGCCTGATCCGGGCGATGCAGCGCGGCGAGCTTTCGCTGGTCTTTCCGGTGATGCGCGGGTCCGCGCCCCTGCTCACCGCGGCCACCGCCTTCCTGTTCCTCCACGAAGGACTGGCGCCGGCCGCGCTCGCCGGACTTATCCTGGCGACGGCCGCCGTGTTCGCCTTCGCCGCCCCGCCTCGCGGCGTGCTGCTTCGCGACCATCCGCACCGCGCGGTCCTCGGCTGGGCGCTCGCCACGGCCGTCGGGATCGCGCTCTACAACGTCGCGGATGCCCGCGGAGTCCGCGGGTCGCCGGAGCCGTTCACCTACATCGTCTGGATCTTCCTTCTCGACTGCATCGGAATCACCTTGACGGCGGTCGCCCTGCGCAGGCGCGCCCTCGTCCGGCTCGTCGCCGGAAAATGGCGGTACGGCGTGGCCGCGGGCCTGCTCTCGATCGCGTCCTACGGAAGCGCCGTCTACGCGTTCAGCCTGATGGAAACCGCCAAGGTCTCGGCGCTGCGCGAAACCTCCGTCGTCTTCGCCGCCTTGTTCGGGATGCTGTTCCTGGGCGAAGGCTTTGGCGGCCGCCGCCTCGCCGCCGCCGCCGCGCTCGCCGCCGGCCTCGTCCTGATGCAGTTCGGCGGCTAGGCGCCGGTGGCCATGAGCGGCCCGAGAGGCTAAGCAGCCCTTATGTCCATCCACTCGCTCGACACCTCGACCAGCCGCGCCAACCCCGTGCCGGCCCCGATGAAGCGGCTGACGGTTCCCAAGCTCAAAGGCATGAAGGGCGGCGATCCGATCGTCATGCTCACCGCGTACACGGCCCGGATGGCGCAGCTGCTCGATCCGCATTGCGACATCCTTCTGGTCGGCGACAGCCTCGGTCAGGTGATCTACGGCCTTCCCTCCACGGTTCCGGTGACGCTCGAGATGATGTGCGCGCACGGCGCCGCGGTCGTCCGCGGCTCCTACCATTCGGTGGTTGCGGTCGACATGCCGTTCGGCTCCTACGAAGCCTCGCCCGAGCAGGCCTTCGAAAGCGCCTCCCGGATCCTCAAGGAGACCGGAGCGGCGGCGGTGAAGCTGGAGGGCGGCGAGGCGATGGCGGGGACCGTCGCCTTCCTGTCGGCGCGCGGAATTCCGGTGATCGGCCATGTCGGGCTTACGCCGCAGGCGGTGAATTCGCTCGGCGGCTACGGCGCCCGCGGCAAGAGCGAGGCGGAGGCGAAGAAGATCCTCGCCGATGCGCGTGCGGTCGACGAGGCAGGCTGCTTCCTTCTCGTCCTCGAGGGCGTGATGGAGGAGATCGCAGTCGAGGCGACGCGGGCGGTGTCCTGCCCGACCATCGGCATCGGCGCCTCGGCGCGTTGCGACGGGCAGGTGCTGGTCACCGAGGATATGCTCGGCCTGTTCGAGCGCGCTCCGCGCTTCGTCAAACGCTATGACGACCTCGCCGGACGGATCGGCGAGGCGGTCGCCGCTTATGCCGGCGAGGTGCGAAGCCGCGCCTTTCCCGGAGAAGAGCAGGTCTACCGCTCGAAAAAGTGAGCTTCCGTTGCGCCGCCGCCCCCGGTAGAGGTGCCGCGGGGCACGTGCCTTCGTTCATGCTGCGTATGGGTTCGCCCGGCAAAGGTCCCGGTGGCCGCCGGCGCGGGGATCATCGGATTCGGAGAGATTAGTTGGCGCTTAGGCCTATCGACAACGAGACCTTCTACCGCGAGGTGGACGAGGAGCTTCGGCGCGACCAGCTGAAGACCTATTGGGAACGGTTCGGCAAGCTGGCCATCGCGGCCGTGGTGCTTCTGATCGCGGCGATCGGCGCGGTCATCTGGTGGCAGAACCATAGGCAGGTGGTCGCGGGCGAGCGGGGCGCCCAGCTCGTCTCCGCCTTCGACGACATCGCCGGCGGGAAGAAGGACGCCGCCATTCCCAAGCTCGACTCGCTCGCCAAGTCGGGATCCGACGGCTATCGCGCGGCGGCGCTCCTGACCAGGGCGGATCTCGCCGTCGAGGCGGGCCAGATCGATTCGGCCGCCGCCCAGATGAACGCCATCGCCGGGGATTCCGGCCTTCCGCAGCAATTCCGGGACCTCGCCACGGTTCGCGCCACCGCTCTCCAGTTCGACCGCCTGAAGCCGCAGGCCGTCGTCGACCGGCTGAAGCCGCTCGCCGTCGCCGGCAATGCGTGGTTCGGAAGCGCCGGCGAGCTGGTCGCCATGGCGTATCTCAAGCTCAATCGGCCGCAGGACGCGGCGAGGCTCTTTTCGGCCATGGCAAAGGACGAGAAGGTGCCGGAGTCGATCCGCTCACGCTCCGTGCAGATGGCCAGCTCGCTCGGCGTGGACGCGATCCAGCCGGCGCCCGGCCAAGGACAGGAAGGCAAATGATGAAGCGAGTGTTCCTCGCGCTGGCGGCGATCAGCCTGCTCGGCGGCTGCAGCGTGTTCAACAAGAAGAAGCCCGTCACTCCCACCATCGGCCAGCGGATCGCGGTGCTCAACACCGAGAGCGAGGTCGAGACGGATCCGGCGCTCGCCTCGATCCCCGTCAGTCTTCCGGTCGCGCAGGCCAATGCCGAATGGTCGCAGCCCGGCGGCAACGCCGCCAAGGCGATGGGCAACCTCGCCCTCGGCGCCTCGCCGGGCCAGGCCTGGCGGGTGAGCATCGGCCAGGGCAGCACGAAGAAGGGCCAGCTCGCCTCGGCCCCGATCGTCGCCGAAGGCAAGATCTTCACCATGGACACCCAGGCGGTGATCCGCGCGATCAGCCCGCAGAACGGCGCGACCTTGTGGCAGACGCAGTTGCGCGGAAAGGGCGACGGCAACCAGATCCTGTTCGGCGGCGGAGTAAGCTATTCGAACGGTCGGCTCTATGCGACCAACGGCGCCGGCTATGCCGCCGCGCTCGACGCCAAAAGCGGCGGCATCGTCTGGACGGTTCGGCCGGGCGGCCCGCTGCGCGGATCGCCGACGGTCGCCAACGACAATGTCTACGTGATCACCCAGGACAACCAGCTCTTCGCCCTCAATCCGGCCGACGGTGCGACCCGGTGGAGCGGCTCGGGCGCGGTCGAGATCGCCGGAGTCCTCGGCGCCGCCGCACCGGCGGCCGCCCAGGGTACGGTCGTCGCCGGCTATTCCTCGGGCGAGCTTACCGCCTATCGCTACGAGAACGGCCAGGTGCTGTGGCAGGACGCCCTGGCACGGACAAGCGTCTCGACCACGGTCACGTCGCTGTCCGACATCGACGCCGATCCGGTGATCGATTCCGGCCGGGTCTACGCCGTCGGCCAGGGCGGCCGGATGGTCGCGATCGAGCTGATCACCGGCCAGCGCATCTGGGAGATCAACGTCGCGGGAATCTCCACGCCTTGGGTGGCCGGCGACTGGATCTTCGTCGTCACCGACGATGCCAAGCTGCTCTGCATCCAGCGCACCAGCGGCCACATACGCTGGATCAGCCAGCTGCCGCGCTGGCGCAACGCCAAGGCCAAGAAGGACGAGATTTCCTATGTCGGCCCGGTCCTCGCCGGCGACCGGCTGGTCGTCGCCAATTCGGAAGGGCAGCTGCTCTACGTGACTCCGGCCACGGGCGCCGTCCAGGCGACCCTGGAGACCAAGATGCCGGTCTCCCTCTCTCCGGTCGTCGCCGGCAACACGCTCTACATCCTCCACGACGACGGCTACCTGACCGCCTGGCGGTAAGTTCGCGGGGACACTCCTATACGAGTGTCCCCGGCCCCGCCTCGCACGTGCATTGACCCTGCCCCGCGCAGCGGGCAGGGCAGCCGGCCATGGCGAAGCTCCCCACCGTCGCGATCGTCGGCCGTCCCAACGTCGGCAAATCGACCCTGTTCAACCGGCTTGTCGGCCGCAAGCTGGCGCTCGTCGACGACCGCCCCGGAGTGACTCGCGACCGGCGCGAAGGGGAGGCGAGCCTGCTCGGCCTCGACTTCAAGATCATCGACACCGCCGGCTACGAGGACGAGGATCCGCAGACTCTCCCCGGCCGGATGCGCGCGCAGACGACCGCCGCGGTCGGCGAAGCGGACGTCGCCTTGTTCCTGGTCGACGCCCGGGCGGGCCTCACTCCGCTCGACGAGGAGATAGCCCGCTGGCTTAGAAGCGAGACGACCCCGGTGATCCTCGCCGCCAACAAGGCCGAAGGGCGAGCCGGCGAGAGCGGCATCATGGAGGCCTGGTCGCTGGGCTTCGGAGAGCCGATCGCGCTTAGCGCGGAGCATGGCGAGGGCGTGGTCGACCTGTTCGAGCATCTCCGGCCGTTCATCGAGCGGGGCGAGGACGAAGCCGAAGACGAGGAAGCGGCGGACCCGACGCTGAAGCTCGCCATCGTCGGGCGCCCGAACGCCGGCAAGTCGACGCTTATCAACCGGATCCTGCGCCAGGAGCGGCTGATCACCGGCCCGGAGGCGGGGATCACCCGCGATTCCATCGCGATCGACTGGGAATGGGAGGCGCCGGACGGGCAGAGGCGGCCGGTTCGGCTGATCGACACCGCCGGAATGCGCAAGAAGGCCAAGGTCGACGACAAGCTCGAGAAGCTGTCCGTCGCCGACGCCCGCCGCGCCGTCGATTTCGCCGAGGTGGTGGTGCTTCTCCTCGACGGGACGCGCGGCCTCGAGGCCCAGGACCTGCGCATCGCCGACAACGTCCTGAAGGAAGGCCGGGCCCTGGTCATCGCGATCAGCAAGTGGGACGTGGCCGAAGGCGGAAGCGGGCTGTTCAACGGCATCAAGGCCGCACTCGACGAAGGCCTTAGCCAGGCAAGGGGCGTGCCCCTGCTCACCGTATCGGGAGTGACGGGGAAGGGTATCGACCAGCTCCTCGCCGCCGCCTTCGAGATCCGCGAAATCTGGTCCCAGCGCGTCTCGACCGGCAAGCTCAACCGCTGGTTCGAGGACGCGATCGAGAAGAACCCGCCGCCGGCGCCGGGTGGGAAGCGGATCAAGCTTCGCTACATCACCCAGGTCAACACCCGCCCGCCGGCCTTCGTCCTGTTCGGCACCCGGGTCGACCAGCTGCCCGACACCTACCTGCGCTACCTGATCAACGGACTTCGCAAGGAGCTCGGCTTCGGAGCGGTTCCGGTGCGGCTGACCGCCCGGCCCTCCAGAAATCCGTTCGACAAGGATAAAAACGACTAAGCCGGCGACTCATCAACGGGTCATTTACCCGCGAGGGCTAGCCTTTGGCCGTGGACGAGGCGGAACTGATCGACTGGAATGTCTTCTGCCGGGCGCGAAGCGAGCTCGGCGCCGGCTTCGCGCGCATCCTCGGCTATTTCCAGGAAGACGGGGAAAAGGCGGTCGCCCGGATCGAGGAGGCGATGCACCGCCGCGACGCCGCCGGGCTCGTCCTTCCGGCCCACACGATGAAGTCCGAAGCACGCCAGTTCGGCGCCGATCCGCTGGGCGAGCTGGCCGAGGAGATCGAGTTCGCCGCTCGGCGGTTCGTGGAGATGCGGACCTCCCCGGAAGAGCTGGTGCCGCACGTCGCCCGGCTTCGGCCGCTCTACCTGCGAACCATCGAGCTGCTCGAGGCCGAGGCGAACCCGCTCTGCAAGCGCACCCGAACGGCGGGCTGACCGGCACGCATTACCGCCGCATCGGCTGGAGCGCGCCGCGGGCGAGCGAGCGCCAAAGCCACTCGAACGGACCGTAGAGGAAATGGTCGAGCCACGGCTTCGACCAGAGCAGCATCGCCGCCCAGGCGGGAATCACGACCAGCCAGAGCTGCGCCCGGCTCAATTGCCCGAACAGGCCGAAGCCGTAGCCGTAGAAGAGCGTGGTCATCACCAGGCTGGTGCCGAGATAATTGGTGAAGGCCGCGCGCCCCGCCGCGGCGATCCGCGCGACGAGCGGGCCTCCGCGGCCGGTGAGGAGGATGATCAGCGCCGCGAGGGCGACGATCATCGGCGGGCGCACCAGCACGGAGGCGGCGAACTCGAGGGCGAACAGGGTCGGAACCCGAAAGCCGTCGCGCACGATCGCCCAGGCGAAAAGTGCGTAGGCCGGCGCCGAGACGGCGTAGCCGAGCAGCGCCGCGCGCAGGTAGCGCGCCCGCGGCCAGGCTCCGGTCAGGAAGCCGCTCTTCAGACCCGCCATCCCGAGCAGCATGTAGCCGAGCGTCTCCCAGCCGAAGAAGACGAGGTTGACGAGCGGGTCGAGCAAGTCCTCGCCGAGCCGCTGCTGCACGATCCCCGCATAGCCGCCGCGATAAAGGGCCAGGGCCTTGTCCAAGGCGGCCGGGGGGACGACGAAGTCGCTCTTCATCGCCGTCCATCTGGAAAGCGCCTCCGCGCTCGCGCCGGGCGCCGCCGCCGCCGCGCTGGCCGAGTAGAAGACGCCGGCTAGGTAGCCGAACACCAGGAACTGGGCCAGGATCAGGACCAGTGCGGAGCGCATCAGGGCCTTGGGGCTCCGGTCGATGAAGAGAACCGCGATCATCCCGGCCGGAGCGTAGAGCGAGAGGATGTCGCCCGACCAGACGAGGTAGAAATGAGCGAGGCCGAACGCGAGCAGCCACGCCATCCGCCGGAAGTGGATCCGCGCCGCGGGCTCGCCCTTCGACTCCGCCCTTTGGATGACGAGCAGCAGGCTCGCTCCGAACAGGAAGGAGAAGAGGCCGCGCATCTTGCCGTCGACGAAGACGAAGCTGAACGCCCATGACGCGATGTCGGCGGGGCCGCTCACGCCCGCCGCCATCGGGTCGACATAGGCCTGCTCGGGCAAAGCGAAGCCTACGACGTTCATCGCCAATATGCCCATGACGGCGATTCCCCGGACGATGTCGAGGGTCGCGATCCGTGCCGGCGGCTCCGCTCCGGCGGAAATGGAAGCGGTCACGCCCGGGCGGGAGAGCGCAGATGCCGGGCGGCGACGAGGGCGATCGGAAGGCCGACGAGCAGGCAGTGGGAGAAGAGCGCATTGCCGATCCCCCAGGCGCCGTGAGGAAGCGGCGCCTCCGGCCAGCGCAGCGGCTTCACCGCCCAATACATGACCAGCCAAAGCAGGATGCCGTAGCCGAGCCCGGCCGGAACCGGGTGGCGGACCAGCGCCGGTACCCGTGAGGCGATCATGAAATAGGCCGCAGCCATGCAGGTCATGATCGCGAAATGCACCGCAAGCCCGGCGGCCGCCCAGCCCAGGCCTCCGCCGCGCACGCCGTCGCCGAACGGCCCGCTGGCGACGTAGGTGAGGACTCCGGACGGGCCTATTCCGCTCATCCCCGCGAAGACGAAGGCGGAGAGGATGTCCAGAGTTCCCGCGATTAGCGCGGCGATGACGATCGGTCTAAGCATCGGTCGGCCCTCCCCGCCGCACAGGTGGGGCCGCGCCGCTCGATTAGTCAAGCGACCGCCGGCTCGCCCCCCATCAGCGCGGGGAAGAAGCCTTCATGAGCCTTGCGCAGCTCGGTCAGCGGAACGGCGTGGTCGCCGTTCGGAAGCTCGAAGATCAGCCGCGTGCCGCAGGTTCGGCCGATCGCGTCCACCTCCACTCCGGCGGCATGGGCGCGGGCGAGGAAGGTGAGGAGGCAATTGTCGCAGATGGTGGCGACGTAGAGGCCCTGGTCCTCGGCGAAGAGGGACGCGTTGCTCGGCGGGGCGAGCTTGTTGATCAAGGCCCCGACATTGCCCGCCAGCGCCATTTCGGCGAGCGCGACGGCGATGCCTCCATCCGCGACATCGTGACAGGCCGTGATCGCTCCGCCGGCAATGGCGGCGCGGACGAAATCGCCGGCGGAACGCTCGGCGGCCAGGTCGACCGGCGGCGGCGGTCCGTCCTCGCGGCCGTGAAGCTCGCGAAGCCAGAGCGACTGGCCGAGATGGCCGCGGCGGGCGCCGATCGTGACGATGACGTCGCCGGAATCCTTGAAGGCGATGCCGACCGACTTCCGCCAATCCTCGAGCAGCCCGACTCCGCCGATCGCCGGGGTCGGCAGGATCGCGCTTCCGGCACCGCCCTCGCCCTTCGTCTCGTTGTAGAGGGAGACGTTCCCGGACACGATCGGGAAGTCGAGCGCCCGGCAGGCCTCGGCCATGCCCTCGATGCAGCCGACGAGCTGGCCCATGATCTCGGGCCGCTGCGGGTTGCCGAAATTGAGGCAGTCTGTGGCGGCGAGCGGCCTGGCACCGACCGCGCAGAGGTTTCGCCAAGCCTCGGCGATCGCCTGCTTGCCGCCTTCGACCGGATCGGCGCGGCAGTAGCGAGGGGTGACGTCGGTCGTCATCGCCAGCGCCTTGTCGGTGCCGTGGACCCTCACCACCGCCGAATCGCCGCCCGGATGCTGGACGGTGTCGCCGCCCACGCCGCGATCATATTGCTCCCACACCCAGCGCCGGCTGGCGATGTCCGGCGAGGCCATCAGCTTGAGGAGATCGGCGGCAATGTCGGCGCTCTCGGGAATGTCCGTGAGCGGCGGCGGCGGCGGCGTCGGAGTCCACGGGCGGTCGTAGCAGGGCGCGTCCTCGGCGAGCGGGGCGAGGGGGATGTCGGCCGCCGTCCCGCCCTTCCACTTCAGCACCAGCCGGCCGGTGTCGGTGACCCGCCCGATGACGGCGAAGTCGAGTTCCCACTTGCGGAAGATGGCTTCCGCCTCGGCCTCGCGGCCGGGCTTCAGGACCATCAGCATCCGCTCCTGGCTTTCCGAAAGCATCATCTCGTAGGGGGTCATCCCCTCCTCGCGGCAGGGGACGGAGTCCATGTCGAGCTCGAGCCCGACTCCGCCTTTCGACGCCATCTCGACCGACGAGGAGGTGAGGCCGGCGGCGCCCATGTCCTGGATGGCGACGATCGCGTCCGACGCCATCAGCTCGAGGCACGCCTCGATGAGCAGCTTCTCGGTGAACGGGTCGCCGACCTGGACCGTCGGGCGCTTCTCCTCGCTGTCCTCGGCGAAGTCGGCCGAGGCCATGGTCGCGCCATGGATTCCGTCGCGGCCGGTCTTGGAGCCGACGTAGACGACCGGATTGCCGACTCCGGCGGCGGCCGAATAGAAGATCTTGTCCTGGTCCGCGATCCCGACGGTCATCGCGTTGACCAGGATGTTGCCGTCATAGGCCGGATGGAAGTTCACCTCCCCGCCCACGGTCGGAACCCCGACGCAATTGCCGTAGCCGCCGATCCCGGCGACGACCCCGGCGATCAGGTGCCGCATCCGGGGATGGTCGGGCCGGCCGAAGCGGAGCGCGTTCAGGTTCGCGACCGGCCGGGCACCCATCGTGAAGACGTCGCGCAAGATGCCTCCGACCCCGGTCGCCGCGCCCTGGTAAGGCTCTATGTAGGAAGGGTGGTTGTGGCTCTCCATCTTGAAGATCGCCGCCTGATTGTCTCCGATGTCGATGACGCCGGCATTCTCGCCCGGGCCGCAGATCACCCAGGGCGCCGAGGTCGGCAGCTTCTTCAAGTGGATCCGCGACGATTTGTAGGAGCAATGCTCCGACCACATGACCGAGAAGATGCCGAGCTCGGTGACGTTCGGCTCGCGCCCCAGCGCCTGGAGGACCCGGTCATATTCCTGCGGAGAAAGGCCGTGCTCGGCGACGGCTTCCGGCGTGATCTGGCTCGTCATGGCCGCCCTCTAGGTGATCCTTGGGACTTTGTCGAAGGGGCGAAAGCTGCTACGCATGATCCCTATTTGTTCCAAGATCAGGAGAGCAGCCATGAGCGTCAGGCCGATACCCGAAGGCTATCAGGGCGTTACGCCCTATCTCGCGGTCGACGACGCCGCCGCCGCGATTCGCTTCTACGTCGCGGCCTTCGGCGCGACCGAGACGATGCGGCTGGAGATGGGTGGGAAGATCGGCCACGCCGAGGTCCGGATCGGCCACGGCGCCCTCATGCTTTCCGACGAATGGCCGGATTGGAACATGCTGGGGCCGAACAGTCGCGGCGGGCCGACCTGCAACCTGCACCTCTACGTCGAGGACGTCGACGCGGCCTTCGCTCGTGCGGTGGAGGCGGGCGCGACGGTCGAACGGCCGGTAGCCGACCAGTTTTACGGCGACCGTTCCGGAACGCTCCGCGACCCGTTCGGGCACCGCTGGAACATCGCCACGCATATCGAGGACTTGAGCGAGGACGAGATACGGCGCCGGATGGAAGCGCAGACTTAGCCTGCCTCCCCAAGCGAAGCTTGGGGAGGGGGGTGTAGGCCGGCCGGCATGCCGGGGGCATGCCGGGAGCCGGAACCGCGGCGCAGCAGCCGTCGGCGAAGGTGGTGGAGGGGTAGCTGGCCCGGCAGGCGTAATCGGACAGAGAACCACCGCGTCGGCGGCTCCTACCCCTCCACCACCCTTCGGGCGGTCCCCCTCCCCATCGGGCGATGGGGAGGCAAAATTACTTGGTGTCGCAGCTCTGCGAGCCCTTGCCGGGCGCGGAATAGGTGACGGCGGTGCCGTTGCCGCTCAGCGAATAACCCTCAGCGGTGTAGGGCGCCTTGCCGTCCGGCGAGGTGAGGGTGGTCGGGGCACCGTCCTTCTTGGAGCGGACCGCGGCCGTGTTGTTGGTATAGAAGTCCGCATAGACCAGGCTGTTGTCCTTGCACCGGTAGGTGCGGCTGGCCTGGATCATCGGCGGCGGCGCGACCGGCGGGGCGTTCTTGAGCTGATCGGCCTGGGGATCGTTGGTGTCCCCGGCGACGATCGTCGTCGGCTTGTTGTTGCAGCCGGACAAAGCGAGGAGGGCTGCGAGGGAAAGGGCGGCGAGGGCGGGGGCTTTGCTGTTCATGGGGCTGACTTCGCGAGCCCCAAGCCGCCCGTCAAGCCGTTTTCCACGAACGCCGCGCCCCCCGTGAAGCTACGGGGTTCGACAAGCCATATCGCTTCGGTTAGCCTGCCGCTCCGTGACGACCTCGGGGGGTGGGAGAGCCTAAGCGCGTGCAACGTGTCCGCATCGGACTGACCGGTCTGGCGTTCGTGTTCATCCTCGTCCTGCTCGGCGCGATCTTCGCCAGCCCGACGAGCGAGGATTCGGCCGCCAACGTCGTCATCCGGCAGCTCACGCCGGGACAGGCGCCGCCGGCGACGGCCGCCAATGATGCCCTGCCCAAGGAGCCCCTTGCCGAGCTTGGCGTCGCCCCCGGCAATGCCGACGAGAATAGCGCCGCGCAGGCTCCCGCCAAGCAGTAGGACCGACCGTCGTCCCAGCGAAGGCTGGGATCCCAAGGGGTGAAAGGCTCGGCGGAAGGTCGGCCCCGGCGTGCACCGCAATCCGCGCTCTTCACCCCCTGGGGCCCCAGCCTTCGCTGGGGCGACGGATCCCTCATGTCGCTTGCCGGGGCTTGGGCGGAGCGGCTAACCACAAACTTATCCACAGGCTTGCCCACGCGGCAAATCCGGTCCGTTAGGCATGAACAAACCGTGAAATGACCCTTTATTCCCTCTCAAGGGCATGAAATCCCCAAAAAAGGCATCAAATCCCCTTCCCTCCCCGGGGCGGTGATGTTATCCACTGGCCTCTAGAGTTTCGGGGCACTTCTCCAGCTGACCAGTGAGTCACGCGGCCGCTGCAACGCGCGTCCGCGAAGGGGGGAGGTCCGTGTTTGGAGTAGGTACAGGGGCGTGGAGATCGACGACTTCTTTCAGGGAAGCGCGCTCAACGCGGTGGACGCCAAAGGGCGTCTCTCCGTTCCCGCCTTTGTCCGTGCCGTAATCGAGCGCCGCTCCGAAGCCCGCGCGATCGTCGTCGGCGCCCACGAAGTGTCTCCCTGCCTCACCGCCTACGGCCGGGGATATGCCCGAAAGCTCTATGAGGACATGGAGCGCCGTCGCCTCGCCGACGAGGACAAGGGCGGCGGGCTCGAGGATCATTACGCCCGGGCCCGGCGGATGTTCGGAATGACCGAGGACGTCCCCTACGACACGAGCGGCCGGATCATCCTTCCGCCGATGATGCGCCGGAAAGGCCAGATCGAGGACCTCGCTTTGTTCGTCGGCGTGGGCGGCGTGGTCGAGATCTGGAACCCGCGCCTCGCCCTCGAACAGGGCGACCGCGACCTGAAGGACATCGCCGCCTACCGGCTCGAGGAAAAGGGGATCTCGCTGTGAGCGCCGCCCCCCATGTGCCCGTCCTGCTGGCCGAAGTCGTCTCCGCGCTCGCCCCGGCGGCGGGCGAAATCCATGTCGACGGCACGTTCGGGGCCGGCGGCTACAGCCGTGCCATTCTCGAAAAAGGGGCCGCCCACGTCTACGCCTTCGATCGCGACCCCGATGCGATACTGGAAGGCGAGACGCTGGCGGCTTCGAGCGGGGGGCGCCTGACGCTTGTTCCGGAGCGTTTCTCCCGGATGCGTCAGGCGCTTGCCGACCGCGGAGTCGACGCGGTCGACGGCGTGACCCTGGACATCGGCGTCTCCTCGATGCAGCTCGACCGCGCCGAGCGCGGCTTCTCGTTCCAGTCCGACGGGCCGCTCGACATGCGCATGGGGCAGGAAGGCGAAAGCGCCGCCGACTTCCTCAACCACGCCCCGGAAGAGGCGATCGCCGACGTCATCTACCGCTATGGCGACGAGCCCAAGTCGCGGCGGATCGCGCGGGCGATCGTCGCCGCCCGGCCGATCGAGCGGACCGGCGCGCTCGCCGAGATCGTCCGAAAGGCGCTGGGCTGGCATTCGGGCATGAAGAAGGACCCCGCCACTCGCACTTTCCAGGCGATCCGGATCCACCTCAACGAGGAGCTTCAGGAGCTCGAGGGCGGCCTCGAAGCGGCCGAGCAGGTGCTTGCGCCCGGCGGCCGGCTCGCCGTCGTCACCTTCCACAGCCTCGAGGACCGGCTGGTCAAGCGCTTCCTCAAGCAGCGCAGCGGCGACGTCCCATCCGGCTCCCGGCATCTTCCCGAGCAGGCCCGCTCCGCCCCCGAGGCGAGCTTCGAGGCCGTCGCCAAGCCCGTCAAGGCCGGAGCGGAGGAGGTGCGGGCCAATCCCCGTGCCCGCTCCGCCACGTTGCGCGTCGCACGGCGCACCCAATCCCCCGCGTGGAAATCATCAGAAGGAGCCCCGGCATGATCGCGAGGGGATTCAAGTCCGTCATCTGGGTCGCCACCGTCGGCGGCGCCGCCTTGTGCTGCTACATGGTCTCGCTTCGGGTCGCCACCGAACGGGCCGATCTCGCCAAGGTCGAGGTCCAGATCGTCACCGCCAAGCGCGACATCCGTTCGCTCCAGACCGAGCTCGGCACCCGTGGCCGGCTGACCCAGCTCGAACAGTGGAATTCCGACGTCCTCGCGCTGTCGGCGCCGACCTCGGCCCAGTTCGTCAACGACCGGGTGACCCTTGCCCGGCTCGAGCGGCACGATCCGACCGTCGAGCAGCAGAGCGCGAACATCCGGATGGCCTCGGCCGAAGTCCCAGCGCCGGAATCCGCCGCCGCGCCCGCCGCTCCCAAGGCCGATTCGGCGCCGAAGCTCCTTCCCGCCATCGCTCCGGCGCCGGCCGCCCCGCCGATGGTCCGCCGCGCCAGCTACACGCCGCCGCCGGCACCCGCTGCGTCGGACTCGAAGGCCAAGCCTGCAGCCGTGGCTCCGACCGCCGCCAAGCCGCCGGTCAAGGCTGTGATCGCCGCCGCTCCCAAGAAGACGGCACCCGCGAGCGCCAGGATCGTGGCTTCGGCCAAGCCGTCGGCGCCGCTCGCCGCCTCGAAGCCTGCTTCCGGCACCAAGCCGGCCGCTACTCCCGCCAAGGCCGCGGCCAAGCCCGTCGCCGTAGCCGTCGCCGCGAAGCCCGCCGCGAAGAAGACCCAGACCGCTTCCGCGGCGCCGGCCCCCGGCAAGGCTGCCAAGCCTGCCGCGGCCGCCCCCGCGCGTGCCTCGAAGCCCACCGGCGGCGAGGGTCATCGGTGACCGCTCTCGCGATCAACCCGCCGCGCATCGGAAGCGCCGGAACCAAGCCCGAAGGCCTGTCGCTGGTCTACCAGCGGCTGATGATGATCATGCTGGTCTTCGCCGGCGTGACGACTCTGGTGGTCGGCCGGCTGGTCTTCCTCCAGCTCTTCACCGACCGCGGCGGTGACGCTTCGATCGGCAATCCGCTGATCCCGCCGCGCGCCGACATCGTCGACCGCAACGGCGTGGCGCTTGCGCGGACGATCGACGCCTGGTCGATCGCCATCCACCCCAACCGGCTGCTCGGCAATCCGGACGAGCTGGCGGAAAAGCTCGCCGCGCTGATGCCGGAGCGCAGCGCGGACCAATATCGCGCCATCCTCAAATCCGGGAAGAGCTTCGCCTTCCTTAGCCGCCGGGCGGTCCCCGAGCTGGTCGCCGCCGTCAACGCGCTCGGCGAGCCCGCCGTCGAGTTCAGCCGCGAGCCCAAGCGCCTCTATCCGCAGACCGGCCTCGCCGCCCACGTGCTCGGCTGGACGAGCATGGAAGGCCATGGCGTCGCCGGAATGGAAAAGGTGCTCGAGTCCCGGCTCAGCGACCCCTCGCTTCGCGGAACTCCGGTCGCCCTGTCGATCGACGCCCGGGTCCAGGCTTCGCTCGAGACCGAGCTTGCCGCCGCCATGGCCAAGTTCAGCGCGATCGGCGCGGCCGGCGTGGTGATGGACATCCAGAGCGGAGAAGTGCTCGCGCTTACCTCGCTTCCCCAGCTCAATCCCAACGCGCCTGGACAGGCCATGGCCGAAGCCGGGTTCAACCGGGCGACCCTGGGAGTCTACGAGCTCGGCTCGACCTTCAAGCCGTTCACGGTGGCGATGGCGATGGATTCGGGGATCATCAAGAGCTTCGGCCAGATGTACAATTGTCCGCGCGCGCTTCCCGTCGGCGGCGGCAAGTTCACGATCACCGACACCCATCCCTTCGGCCGCGCCTGCTCGGTGGCGGAGATCATGAAGGAAAGCTCGAACATCGGAACGGCGCAGATCGCCGCCCAGGTGGGTTCGCAGCGCCAGCAGGCGTTCCTTCGCGCCATGGGCTTCATGGAGCCGGTGTCGATCGAGCTTCCCGAGCGCGGCCGGACCCTCACTCCGGGCGCCAATTGGGGCGACATCGCGACGATGACGGTGGGCTTCGGCCACGGCATCGCGGTGACTCCGCTCCACCTCGCCACCGGCTATGCGACGTTGTTCAACGGCGGCATCTGGCGGCCTGCAACCCTGATGAAGATGGGCCCGGGCCATCCCATACCCGCCGGCCACCGCGTCTTCACCGAGGAAACCTCGCGCCGGATGCGCGGCCTCCTCCGCCTGGTCGTGACCGACGGCACCGGCCGCAAGGCGGATGCTCCGGGCTACCGCATCGGCGGCAAGACCGGCACTGCGGAAAAGATCGTCGGCGGCCATTATACCAGCGCCGCCGTGGTCACGACCTTCGCCGGCGTGTTCCCGATGGACGCGCCGCGCTACGTGATCATCGCGATGCTCGACGATCCCAAGGCGACCCCGGATACCTACGGCTTCCACACCGCCGGCTGGAACGTCGCTCCGGTCGTCTCGAAGGTGGTGGCCCGCGTCGGCTCGCTGCTCGGGATCGCGCCCGATCCGAGCCGCGAGGCGGACATGTCCGAGGTGCTCCCTTACGTCCACCGCGAAGCCGAGCACTGATCCGATGCGCCTTCGCGAGCTCGCCGGGATCGACAGCGATACTCGGGTGACGGGCTTCGCCATCGATCACCGCAAGGTGGCGCCCGGAACCGTCTTCGGGGCGTTTCGCGGCACGATGCTCAACGGAGAGGATTTCATCGCGGACGCCGTGTCGGCGGGCGCGGTGGCGGTGGTGACCCGGCCCGAGGTCGAGGTCTCGGGCGCTCCGCGGATCGCCGCCGAGGAGCCCCGGCGCGAGTTCGCCCGGCTTGCCGCGAAGTTCTTCGGCCCCTTTCCCGGCACCGTCGTCGCCGTCACCGGCACCAACGGCAAGACGTCCAACGTCGAGCTGACCCGGCAGCTGTGGCGGATGGCCGGATTTCACGCCGCGTCGATCGGCACCCTGGGGGTCACCACCGCCGACGACAGCACCACGACCGGCCTTACCACGCCTGACATCGTCACCTTCCTGTCCAACATGGCCGGCCTCGCCCGCGAGGGCGTCACCCATGCCGCCTTCGAGGCGTCGAGCCACGGCCTTTCGCAATATCGCACCGAGGGCCTTCCGGTCCGGGCGGCGGCCTTCACCAATTTCAGCCGCGACCATCTCGACTATCACGGCACGATGGAGGCCTATTTCGAGGCCAAGATGCGGCTCTTCACCGAGGTTGTCGAAGCGGACGGAACCGCGGTCCTGTGGATGGACGACCCCAAATCCGACGAAGTTCTTGCGCGGGTCGAGGCGCGGGGGCTTCGCCGGCTCACCGTCGGCCGGAAAGGCGAGTTCCTCAAGCTCGTCGAGCGTGTCCCGACCCAGCTCGGCCAGCGCCTGACGATCGAGGCGGACGGGCAGCGGCGGGACATCGACCTGCCGCTGATCGGCGCCTACCAGGCGGCGAACGTGCTGACCGCCGCCGGACTCGCCATCGCCACCGGCGGCGAGGTCGCCGGAACGCTCGCCAACCTCTCCCGGCTGCAGCCGGTGCGGGGACGGCTGGAACGGGCGGTGATCACCCGCGCCGGGGCGCCGGTCTATGTCGACTATGCCCATACGCCCGACGCGATCCAAGCGGCGGTCGAGGCGCTCCGGCCCCATGCGAAAGGACGGCTGATCATCGTCTTCGGCGCCGGCGGCGACCGCGACGTCGGCAAGCGCTCCGAGATGGGCAAGGCGGCGAGCCGGCTCGCCGACCTGGTCATCGTCACCGACGACAATCCCAGGAGCGAGGCGCCGGCCGCCATCCGCCGCGACATCCTCTCCGGCGCTTCCGGCGCGCGGGAGGTGCCGGGGCGGCGGGAGGCGATCGCCGCCGCCGTCGCCGAAGCGGGCGCCGAGGACATCATCCTCCTCGCCGGCAAGGGGCATGAGCAGGGCCAGATCGTCGGCGACCAGGTGCTCCCGTTCGACGACGTCGCGGTCGCCCGGGAGTGCGCGGCATGATCAAGGGGAACGAGCCGGTATCCGTTCGTCCCGAGCGAAGTCGAGGGGCGCTGGCACAGAGTCATCACGAGCGCCCCTCGACTACGCTCGGGACGAACGAGGTAGGAAGCACGGCATGAAGGGGCACCTCTGGACTTCGGCCGAGATCGCCGCCGCCGCCGGCGGGACGGAACACGGCCCATTCGAAGCCTCCTCCGTCACCTTCGACTCGCGCGAGGTGGAGGCGGGCAGCCTGTTCGTCGCCTTGAAGGGCGAGGCGACCGACGGCCACCTCTTCCTCGACAAGGCCTTTGCGGCCGGAGCGGCGGGGGCACTGGTCAGCGAGGCGATCGATCGGCCGCACGTCCGCGTCGCCGACACGTTCGACGCACTCAACGCCCTTGCCCGCGCTTCCCGGTCCCGCACCGCCGCGAAGATCTGTGGAGTGACCGGCTCGGTCGGCAAGACGGGGACCAAGGAGGCGCTCTACGCCGCTTTGGACCGTGCCGACCCGGGCCGGGCCCATCGCTCGGTCAAGAGCTACAACAACCATACCGGCGTTCCGCTCTCGCTGGCCCGGATGCCGCAGGGCACCCGCTTCGGGGTCTTCGAGATGGGAATGAACCATGCCGGCGAGCTCGCCCAGCTGACCCGGCTGGTCCGCCCGGACGTCGCCATCGTCACCGCCATCGCCTCGGCCCACCGCGAGTTCTTCGACAGCGAGGAAGCGATCGCCGACGCCAAGGGCGAGATATTCCAGGGGCTCGAGCAGGGCGGAACGGCGATCGTGCCGTTCGACAGCCCCCATCGCGACCGCCTGATCGCCGCCGCCAAGCCCCATGCCGCCCGGATCGTCACCTTCGGCCTCGGATCCGGGGCGGACGTCAGGGCCCGCGACGTGGTCACGGCGGCGAGCGGGGGCTCGCTCGTCACCGCCGTCCTTCCGCAGGCGGAGCTCACCTTCACCATCTCGCAGCCGGGCGATCATTGGGTGTCGAACGCTCTCGCCGTCCTCGCCGCGGTCGAGGCGATGGGCGGGGACCTCGCCGCCGCCGGACTGGCGCTGGCCGACCTGCCGGGCCTGAAGGGCCGCGGCGAACGCCACCGTGTCGCGGTTTCGGGGGGCGGGGAGGCGCTGCTCGTCGACGAGAGCTACAACGCCAACCCCACTTCGATGGCGGCCACGTTGAAGACCTTCGGGGCGATGAAGGTGGCGGGGCGGCGGATCGTCGTCCTGGGCGCGATGCGCGAGCTGGGGGCGGAGTCGGACTCCTTCCACGCGGCGTTGGAGGAACCGATCCTCGCCGCCCGCGCCGACCAGGTCATCCTCGTCGGCGAGGAGATGGCGCCGCTGGCAAAAGCGCTTGGCGCAAAGGTTAAAATGGCGCATGTCCCGAGCACGGCGGCGGCCGTCGATCTCGTCCGGGGCGAGATCGGGGCGGGCGACGCGATACTCGTCAAGGGATCCAACTCGATCGGACTGGCCGCGCTGGTGGAGGCGCTGGCCGGCGGCCCCTCCGCAGGGCGCGATACAGGTACAAGCTGATGTTTTTGTGGATTGCCGAGCAGCTGGGATTTCCGGGGGTCCTGAACCTCTTCCGCTACATCACGTTCCGCGCCGGAGCCGCCACCGCGACCGCCTTGTTCCTCGGGCTTCTGATCGGCCCCAAGTTCATCGGCTGGCTCCGGGTGCGCCAGGGCCACGGGCAGCCGATCCGGGCCGACGGTCCGCAGACCCACCTCGCCAAGCGCGGGACTCCGACGATGGGCGGGCTGATGATCCTCACCTCGCTCAGCGTCTCGATGCTTTTGTGGATGGACTTCTCCAACCGCTATCTGTGGGCGTGCATGCTGATCACCGTCGGCTTCGGGCTGATCGGCTTCCTCGACGATTACGACAAGGTGACGAAGCGCAGCCACAAGGGCGTCTCGGCCCGGGTCCGGCTGCTCGCCGAGTTCGTCGTCGCGGGCGTCGGCTGCGCGATCATCACCTGGGGCGCGGGAAGCGAGCTCTACATCCCCTTCTACAAGGGGCCTGTGATCGACCTGGGCATCTTCTATCCGTTCTTCGGCGCCTTCGTCGTCGTCGCGTTCGGAAACGCGGTGAACCTCACCGACGGGCTGGACGGGCTCGCCTCGATGCCGGTGATCATCGCCAGCCTCGCCTTCCTCCTCATCTCCTACCTGGTCGGCAACGTGAAGTTCGCCACCTATCTCGGGATCCCCCATGTGCTGGGGGCCGGCGACCTCACCGTGCTCTGCTCGGCGATCGTCGGCGCGGGGCTCGCCTTCCTTTGGTTCAACGCGCCTCCGGCCGCCGTCTTCATGGGCGACACCGGAAGCCTCGCTCTCGGCGGTGCGCTGGGCGCGATCGCGGTGGCGACGCAGCACGAGATCGTCCTGGGGATCATCGGCGGCCTGTTCGTGGTCGAGGCGATGAGCGTCATCATCCAGGTCTTCTTCTACAAAAGGACGGGCAAGCGAGTCTTCAAGATGGCTCCGATCCATCACCATTTCGAGCAGATGGGCTGGTCCGAGCCGACCGTCGTCATCCGCTTCTGGATCATCGCCTTCGTCCTGGCGCTGGCCGGCCTCTCGACGCTGAAGCTGCGGTGATGAAATCCTTCCGCCGTCATCCCGGCGCAGGCCGGGACCCAGGAACGCCCAGGTTCGTGTGCTTGGGCCCCGGCCTTCGCCGGGGTAACGGCCTGTGATCGTCTCCAGCGCCTTTTGCGGCAAGAGCTACGCGGTCTACGGGCTGGCGCGCTCCGGGCTCGCCACGGTGGAGGCGCTGCTGGCGAGCGGCGCCAGCGTCATGGCGTGGGACGAGAGAGAGGAAGCTCGCGAGAGCCTCCGTTCGTCCCGAGCGAAGTCGAGGGGTGCCGGCACCGAGTCCGAGCAGCGCCCCTCGACTTCGCTCGGGACGAACGAGGTGGGCGAACTGCGGTTATGCGACCCGCTCTCCAATTCCCTCTACGGCTATTCCGGCGTCGTCGTTTCCCCGGGCGTTCCGATCAACCGGCACCCGATCGCCCGGCGGGCGCGGGAGGCGAAGGTGCCGCTGATCGGCGACATCGAACTGTTCGCTCAGGCGCGCGCGTCGCTTCCGCCGCACAAGGTGGTCGGGATCACCGGCACCAACGGCAAGTCGACGACCACGGCCCTGGTCCACCACATCCTCAAGACGGCCGCAATCCCGACGGCGATGGGCGGCAATATCGGGCTTCCGATCCTCGCCCAGGAGCCGCTGCCGGAGGGCGGGGTCTATGTCCTCGAACTTTCCTCCTTCCAGATCGACCTGACCCAGAGCCTCGACTGCGAGGTTGCGGCTTTGCTCAACGTCACGCCCGACCATCTCGACCGCTACGAGGACATGGACGATTACGCCGCGTCTAAGACCCGGCTGTTCACGATGCAGTCGCCGGACCATGCGGCGGTGATCGCGGCCGACGACGATTATACCCGCGCCATCTCCCTGTCGGACCTGGTCGTCGCCCGCCGGGTCGGGGTGAATTCCGGCCTCATGGAGGACAGATCGGCATGGCCGACGCTCCAGGGGCCGCACAACGCGCAGAATGCCGCCGTCGCCATCGCCATCTGCCTCGAGCTCGGCGTCGCGGAGGACGCTATCTCGAAAGGCCTCGCCACCTATTCCGGGCTTCCGCACCGGATGGAGCGGGTGGCGGAGAGGGACGGAGTCCTGTTCGTCAACGACAGCAAGGCCACAAATCCGACCGCGACCGCTCCGGCGTTGGGCGCCTATCCGGCGGTCCACTGGATCCTCGGCGGCCTTCCCAAAGGCGACGACCTCGCGCCGTGCGAGCCCTATCTCGGCCACGTCCGGGCCGCCTACACGATCGGCGAGGCCGGGCCGATGTTCGCCCGGCTGCTTGCGCCGAAGGTAGCGGTGACCGAGTGCGAGGTGCTGGAGCGCGCGGTGGGCGCGGCGGCGCGGGCGGCGAAGGCGGGGGAGGTGGTGCTTCTGTCGCCGGCCTGCGCCTCGTTCGACCAGTTCAGGGACTATGAGGCGCGGGGCCAGGCGTTCCGGGCGGCAGTGGAGGCGTTGTGATGGGGGTGATGGGGCAGATCAGGACGAAGAGCGCCAACCGGCTCGGGCGCTCCGACCGAAGCGCCGCGGGACGCTGGTTCTGGGAGATCGACCGGGTTCTCCTGCTGTTCGTCGCGGTATTGATCGCGATCGGCCTCGTCGCCGTCGCGGCGGCGTCGCCGGCGGCCGGCCAGCGTTATTCGGGCGGCAACGTCACCTTCGCGCCGCTTCATTATTTCTACCGGCAGCTGATCTGGATCATGGTCGCTTTGCCGGTGATGATCGGCGTGTCGATGCTTCCGCGCCAGAAGGCCAAGCGGCTCTGCCTCATCGGAACGGTCGCCCTCATCGGCCTGCTCTTCCTCGTCCCGATCGTCGGGAGCGAGGTGAACGGGGCGCGGCGCTGGCTCGGGGTCGGGTTCGCCCAGTTCCAGCCGTCCGAGTTCCTGAAGCCGATGTTCATCGTCTCGATCGCCTGGCTCCTCTCCCTCAAAGCCCAGGACGAGAGCCTTCCGGTCGTTCCGCTGTCGGGGATCGTCACCGGCCTCATCGCCCTCCTCCTCATGAAGCAGCCGAATTTCGGCGAGACGGTGATCTTCGCCTCGGTCTGGGTGCTCCTACTGACCCTGTCCGGCGCGCCGCTCCGCTTCCTCGCAATCCTCGGGGCCGGAGCGGTGGGGGTCGTCGTCCTCGCTTATTTCTTCTATCCCGTCGCCCACATCCGCATCGACGGCTTCCTGTTCGATCATGGCGACACCTACCAGACCGACTCGGCGCTGAGCACGCTGACCGCCGGCGGACTGTTCGGCGCCGGCCCGGGCGCCGGAACCCACAAGTTCCTGCTCCCCGAGCCGCATACCGACTACATCTTCTCGGTGATCGGCGAGGAATTCGGGATCATCGCCTGCCTCGCCATCGCCATCCTCTACATGGCGATCGTCGCACGGGTGCTGATCCGCCTGCTCCACGAGGAGGACCGCTTCGTCGTCCTCGCCGCGGCCGGCCTGGTCTGCCAGTTCGGGATGCAGGCGCTGATCAACATGGCCGTCAACGTACAGATCGCGCCGTCCAAGGGCATGACGCTTCCGTTCATCTCCTACGGCGGATCGTCGATGGTGGCGCTATCGATCGGGATGGGCCTGCTTCTCGCCTTCACCCGCCGAAACCCTTATCTGCACCGGTCGCCTTATGTGGTGAAATGGAGCGGACGATGATCACCTACCCCGTCATCCCGGCGAAGGCCGGGACCCAGGAACTCCAGGGTCCGTGTGCTTGGGCCCCGGCCTCCGCCGGGGTGACGGGATCATGCTGAGCCGCCACTACGTCCTCGCCGCGGGCGGGACCGGGGGGCACATGATCCCGGCGCACGCGCTCGCCGAGGAGCTGATGAGGCGCGGCCACCGCGTGGCGCTGGTCAGCGACGACCGGGGGGCGCGCATTCCGGGGCTGTTCGAGGGCGTGCAGGTGCACGTCCTTCCCGCCGGCCGGCTCGGCGGCGGTCCCGGCGGGTGGTTCAAGGCGGTGCGCAACATCTTCACCGGACGGGCGATGGCGTCTCGCCTCTACGAGACCTTCCGGCCGAGCGCGGTGATCGGCTTCGGCGGCTATCCGGCGCTCCCGGCGCTGCTCGCCGCGAACCGCGACCGCATTCCCACTCTGGTGCACGAGCAGAATGCGGTGCTCGGCCGGGTCAACCGGCTGATGGCGGGCAAGGTCGACGCGATCGCCACCGCCTACAACTCGGTCGACCGGCTTTCGAAGAGCCACCTAGCCAAGGTTCATCTCGTCGGCAATCCGGTGCGGGACGAGGTGCTCGAGCTTCGCGACCAGCCTTATCCGGCGCTCAGCGGGGAGGGCATCTTCCGGGTGCTGGTAACCGGTGGAAGCCAGGGTGCGTCGATCCTTTCGCAGGTGGTTCCGGACGGCCTCGGCCTCCTTCCCGAGCATTTCCGCCGCCGGCTCCAGGTCACCCAGCAATGTCGCGCGGAGGACATCGAGCGGGTTCGCTCCAAATATGCCGCGCTCGCCATTCCGGCCGATCTCGCCACCTACATGGAGGACATGCCGGAGCGGCTCGCCTGGTCGCACCTCGTCATCGCTCGCGCCGGCGCCTCGACGATCGCCGAGCTGACTGCGGCCGGCCGCCCCGCAATCCTCATCCCGCTCCCCTCTGCGACCGACGACCACCAGACCGCCAATGCGCGCGAGATGGCGAAGGCGGGAGGCGCGCGGATGATCCCGCAGAGCCGCTTCACCCCGATCGAGCTCGCCAAGCAGATGCAGAAATTGGGGCTCGACCCCGAGGCGCTCGGCAACGCCGCGGCCCGCGCACGGGCGGTCGGGAGGCCCAATGCCGCCTCCGACCTCGCCGACCTGGTCGAGCGCACCGGCCGCGATTTCGGGGCCGATCCCCAGCCGGTCGAGGAGGTCCTGCTTCGGCCGATCCCCAACGGCGCCCTGGCTTGACGGGCCGAAGGGAATGAGGGGCGTCGGAACCGACATCGGGACCATCCACTTCATCGGGATCGGCGGCATCGGCATGTCCGGCATAGCCGAGGTGATGCATATACTAGGCTACCAGGTGCAGGGCTCCGACGTCGCCGAGGGCTATGTCGTCGAGGGGCTCCGAAGCGCCGGGATCGCGGTGAAGATCGGCCACCATGCCGACAATCTCGGCGACGCCGCCGTGGTCGTCGTCTCCTCGGCGATCCGCAAGGACAATCCCGAGCTCGTCTGCGCCTATGAGCGGCGCATACCGGTGGTGAAGCGGGCCGAGATGCTGGCCGAGCTGATGCGGCTCAAGTCGACCGTCGCGGTGGCGGGGACCCACGGCAAGACGACCACGACCTCGATGATCGCCGCCCTGCTCGACGCGGGCGGGATCGATCCCACGGTGATCAACGGCGGGATCATCAACGCCTACGGCTCGAACGCCCGGCTCGGAACGTCGGACTGGATGGTGGTCGAGGCGGACGAGAGCGACGGAAGCTTCCTTCGCCTCGACGGCCAGATCGCGGTGGTGACCAACATCGATCCCGAACATCTCGAACATTATGGCAGCTTCGAGCGGGTGAAGGACGCCTATGTCGAGTTCGTCGAGAACGTGCCCTTCTACGGCGCCGCCTTGCTCTGCGTCGACCATCCCGAGGTGCAGACGATCATCCCGCGGCTCCGCGACCGGCGGGTGGTGACCTACGGCTTCGCCGCCCAGGCCGACGTTCGCGGCGGCAACGTCAGGCCGGGCGCCGGGGGCAATCTGTTCGACGTCAGCCTTCGCCACCGAAGCGGCGAGGTGACGACGATCGCCGACGTCGCCTTGCCGATGCCGGGGCGGCACAACGTCCAGAACGCGCTGGCCGCGATCGGCGTGGCGGTTGAGCTCGGCATCCCCGAGGACGCCATCGCCCGCGGCTTCGAGAAATTCGGCGGCGTCAAAAGGCGCTTCACCAAGGTCGGCGAGCTCGACGGGGCGGCGATCATCGACGATTACGGCCACCATCCGACCGAGATCAGGGCGGTCCTCTCCGCCGCGCGGGAAGGCGCGGAGGGGCGGGTGATCGCCGTCGTTCAGCCGCACCGGTTCACCCGGCTGCGCGACCTGATGGAGGAGTTCCAGGGCGCCTTCAACGACGCCGACATCGTTTACGTGACTCCGGTCTATCCCGCCGGCGAGGAGCCGATCGAGGGCGTCGACGCTGAGGCCCTGGTCGAGGGGCTGAAGGAGCGCGGGCACCGCGCGGTCAAGGCCGTCGCCGACCTCGACGACCTCTGCCGCAATCTTCGCGACCTCGCGGCGCGTGGCGACATCGTGATCTGCCTCGGCGCCGGGGACATCACCAAGTGGGCGGCGGGGCTTGCCGACGGCCTCTGCAAGGCGAGGGCGGCGAAGTGAGGAACGCTACCACCTCGTTCGTCCCGAGCGAAGTCGAGTGGCGCTCGTGACGAGTCCGTGCAGCGCCCCTCGACTTCGCTCGGGACGAACGGAGATACCGAGGATTGCAGGGGAGTCCGTTCAGGACGGCTCCCTCGCCGATTTCATCTGGTTCCGCACCGGCGGGGCGGCCGAATGGCTGATTCGACCGAACGATGCGCAAGACCTCGCCGCCTTCCTCGCCGCGCTCGACCCGGACGTCCCCGTGCTCCCCGTCGGAGTCGGCTCCAACCTCATCGTGCGCGACGGAGGGGTGCCCGGCGTCGTCGTGCGGCTCCCCAAGAGCATGTCGCAGGTCGGTGTCGAACCCGGCAACCGCGTGCGTGCCGGCGGCGGGGCGATGGGGATCACCGTCGCTTCGAAGGCCCGCGATGCCGGGATCGCCGGGCTCGAATTCCTGCGCGGCATACCCGGCACCGCCGGCGGCGCGGTTCGGATGAACGCCGGCGCCTACGGCCGCGAGGTCGCCGACGTGCTGGTCGAGGCGACCCTGGTGCTTCGCGGCGGCGCGATCGAAACCTGGCCGGCCGAGCGGCTCGGCTATACCTACCGGCACAGCGCAGTCCCGGCCGGCGCGGTGGTGGTCGAGGCCTTGTTCGAGGGCGTGCCGGGCGACAAGGCGGCGATCGCGGCGGAGATGGACCGGATCGCGGCCGAGCGCGAGGCGAGCCAGCCGCTGCGCAGCCGAACCGGCGGTTCGACCTTCAAGAATCCGGACGGAGACAAGGCCTGGCGGCTGATCGATTCCGCCGGCTGCCGGGGGCTTCGCATCGGCGATGCCCAAGTCTCTGAAAAGCATTGCAACTTCCTGCTCAATCTCGGCAATGCTAGCGCGGCCGAGATCGAGGCGCTCGGCGAGGAGGTCCGCCGGCGGGTGCTGGAGCATAGCGGAGTGACGCTGGAGTGGGAGATTCAGAGGGTGGGGGTGGAGTGAGGGTGTCTTTCAACGTCATGCCAGCGAAGGCTGGCATCCCAGCGGGTGAAGAACGCCTGCGCCTTTCACCCCCTGGGGCCCCAGCCTTCGCTGGGGCGACGCGAGTATGACTAAGTCTCTCCACGTCGCAGTCCTCATGGGCGGCTGGTCCGCCGAGCGGGAGGTGTCGCTTCAGAGCGGCGCCGGGGTTGCCGACGCGCTCGAGAGCCTCGGGCACCGGGTCACGCGGATCGACATGGCCCGCGACGTCGCGCAGCGGCTTGCCGAGGCGAAGCCCGATCTGGTGTTCAACGCCCTCCACGGCACGCCCGGCGAGGACGGCACCGTCCAGGGGCTGATGGACCTGATGGGCCTGAAATATACCCATAGCGGGCTCGAGACGTCGGTGATCGCGATCGACAAGGAGCTGACCAAGATGCTCCTCGTCCCGCACGGCATCCGCATGCCGGAAGGGACGATGGTGGCGAGCGAGAGCCTGTACGAGCGCGATCCGATCGCCCGGCCTTATGTCCTGAAGCCGGTCAACGAGGGTTCGTCGGTGGGAGTCGCCATCGTCGCCGAGGGCGGCAATTACGGCGATCCGATCGGCCGCGACAGCGAGGGGCCGTGGAAGCATTTCGACCGGCTGCTCGCCGAGCCGTTCATCCGCGGCCGCGAGCTGACCGTAGCGGTGCTCGGCGACGAGGCGCTGGCGGTGACTGAGCTTCGGCCCAAGTCCGGCTTCTACGATTACGACGCCAAATATACCGACGGGCTGACCGAGCATGTCTGCCCCGCCGACATCCCGTCAGACGTCGAGAAAGCGGCGATGGCGATGGCGCTCGAGGCGCACCGGCGGCTCGGCTGCCGGGGCTGCTCGCGCTCCGATTTCCGCTGGGACGACGATCGGGGCGAAGCAGGGCTCTATCTGCTCGAGGTCAACACCCAGCCGGGCATGACTCCGCTGAGCCTGGTTCCGGAGCAGGGGCGGTATCGCGGGCTCAGCTATGCGCAGCTCGTGCAGCGGATCGTGGAGGAGGCGTTATGAGCGGGAAGCGGGGAGGCGGGCAGCCTTCCAAGGCCAAGGCCAAGGGGAAGCCGGCGGCCGGCGGGGGCCGTGGCAGCGCCGGACGCGGCGGCGGAACGGTGGCGCTTCCCGAGGCGGTGCGGCGCTTAAGCTCGTGGGCGCTGATGGCGATGCTCGCCCTTCTGGCGGTCGCGGCGATGCTCGTCCTTCGAGTCCCGCAGATGATCGGCGGGACGCTGGGCGAGGCGGCCGGCGAAGGCGGCTTCTCGCTGAAGCGGGTCGAGATCAAGGGCGCGCAGCACATCCCCCAGCTCGAAGTCTACAATATCGCCTTCGACCAGCCCTCTTCCGCCATGCCGCTGATCGACCTCGAGGCGACCCGCCAGCGGCTTCTGCAATTCGGCTGGGTGAAGGACGCGCGCGTGTCCCGGCGGCTTCCGGATACGCTTGTGGTCGACATCGTCGAGCGCAAGCCGGCGGCGATCTGGCAGTATAATTCGAAGCTCTCGCTGATCGACCGCGACGGCGTGGTGCTGGCCCCGGTCCGGCTGGAAGCGATGCCCGACCTGCCGCTGCTGATCGGCGCCGGCGCCAACCACCAGGCCTCGGCCCTCTCGGCGCTGGTCGAAACCGCGCCGCAGCTCAAGCCCGCCATGTCCGGCGCGAGCTGGGTCGGCGGGCGGCGCTGGGACATCAGGTTCCAGTCCGGCGAGGTGCTCGCTCTGCCGGAGGGCGATGCCGAGGCGTCCCGGGCGCTCGCCCGCTTCGTCAAGCTCGACCAGTCGATGCAGCTGCTCGGCCACGGCTTCGTCAGGATCGACATGCGAATCCCCGGCAAGTGCATCCTCCGGGTCTCGAACGAGCCGGGCAGCTCGGTTCCCTCGATCGCTCCCAACGCTCCGCCGGAGGCCGCGGCGCCGGCGCCGGCCCCGTCGGCGCCGCACGCCGCCCCGCCGCATTCCGCCCCGCCCGCCGCCAAGCGCGGCGACGACGACGGCGCGGTCGACGCGACGAAGACGATCTGATGAAGCGTCCCAACGTCCCGCCGCCGCGCAGGCTGGTCACCGCTCTCGACGTCGGCTCGTCCAAGGTATCGGCGCTCATCGCCGAGCCGGGCGAGGACGGCAGCCTCAAGATCCTCGGCACCGGCCAGCGCCAGAGCCAGGGCGTGCGGCGCGGCTTCATCGCCGACATGGAGCGGACCGAGGGCGCGATCCGCGAGGCGGTCGAGCAGGCCGAGCGGATCGCGGCCACCAACATCGAGGACGTCTATGTCGGCTTTTCGGCCGGCGGGCTGGTCAGCTCGCTCGCGAGCGTCGAGGTGCAGATCGGCGGCCGCCGGGTGATCAAGGAGGATGTCGACCAGCTTCTCGGGGTCGGGCGGGAGTCGATCGACGCCGAGGGGCGGATGATCCTCCACGCCATGCCGGCGCTCTACACGCTCGACGGGCTCGAGGGCGTCAAGAAGCCGCTCGGCCTTCATGCCGACCGGCTCGCGGTCGACATCCACGTTATCGCCGCCGAGCCTTCGCCGGTCCGAAATCTCGACCTGTGCGTCCGCTCCGCCCACCTCGGAGTGGAAGCGATCGTCGCCTCCCCGGTCGCGGCCGGCAAGGCCTGCCTTAGCGAGGAGGAGCGGGAGCTCGGCGTGGCTCTGGTGGAGCTCGGCGCCGGCGTCACCAACGTCTCCGTCTTCGCGGGAGGAATGCTGGTCGGCTTGAAGTCCCTCGCCATGGGCGGAACCGACATCACCGACGACATCGCCGCCGCCTTCGGAACCCGCCGGGTCGAGGCGGAGCGGATGAAATGCTTCTACGGCTCGGCGACGACCTCTCCGCGCGACAATCACGACATGATCGAGCTGTCGCCGATCGCCGGCTCGGAGGACGGTACCGAGGCGTCGCGGATCACCCGGGCGCAGCTCATCGCGGTCATCCGCCAGCGGCTCGAGCATCTTAGCGGAGAGATTGCCGGAGCGCTCAAGGACCTGGGCTTCGGAGGACCGTTCGGCCGCCAGGTGGTGCTCACCGGCGGAGGCTCGGAATTGAAGGGCATCGCCGACTACGCCCAGGGCGTGCTCGGACGGGCGGTCCGGATCGGACGGCCGAGCCTTGCCGGGCTTCCCGACGCGCATAGCGGTCCGGCCTTCACCACCCTCGTCGGGCTTGCCCAGTTCGCGGCGTCCAACGAGCTCGATCTTCGCTCGGTCATGTCGCCGCAGCCGGTCGCCCAGCGCTCCGCGGGAAGCGGAAACCTGGTCCAGCGCATGCTTTCGGCCTTCCGAAGCGGCTTTTGAATGGCGCCCGCGTTGCAGTGCGGACTCACTACCGTGACTTTTCGGACTCTGGGGGGCGATTATCCCCGGAAAATTACTGCCTCGTTAACTTTTTCCTCGCGCGCGAGAATCCCATCGTGCAAAAGGGCTTAACGAGTGTCCCACAGGGCCAGCACATAGGGGGAGAGCATCCGATGAGCATCGATTTCATCCGTCCGGAAGTGGATGAACTTCGGCCCAGGATCAGCGTCATCGGAGTGGGCGGAGCGGGCGGAAACGCCGTCGCCAACATGATCGCCAACGACGTCCAGGGGGTCGACTTCATCGTCGCCAATACCGACGCCCAGGCGCTCAACGCCTCGCCCGCGAGCCAGCGCATCCAGCTCGGCCTGCGCATCACCCAGGGCCTCGGCGCCGGCTCCCGCCCGGAGATCGGCAAGGCCGCCGCCGAAGAGGCGATCGCCGAGATCGAGCAGGCGCTGGAAGGCGCCCACATGTGCTTCATCGCCGCTGGAATGGGCGGCGGCACCGGCACCGGCGCGGCGCCGGTCATCGCCAAGGCGGCGCGCGACAAGGGCGTCCTGACCGTCGGAGTCGTCACCAAGCCGTTCAGCTTCGAAGGCAACCGCCGCGGCCGTTCGGCCGAGAGCGGGATCGAGGAGCTCCAGCAGCACGTCGACACCCTGATCGTCATTCCCAACCAGAACCTGTTCCGCATCGCCAACCCGAACACGACCTTCAAGGAAGCGTTCTCGATGGCCGACGAGGTCCTCCAGCAGGGCGTTCGCGGGATTACCGACCTGATGGTCATGCCCGGCCTCATCAACCTCGACTTCGCCGACGTCCGCTCGGTGATGGGCGAGATGGGCAAGGCGATGATGGGCACGGGCGAGGCCTCGGGCGACAATCGCGCCATCGAGGCCGCCGAAAAGGCGATCGCCAACCCGCTTCTCGACGGAGTCTCGATGCGCGGCGCCAAGGGCGTCATCATCTCGATCACCGGCGGCGAGGACATGCGGCTGATGGAGGTCGACGAGGCCGCCAGCCACATCAAGGAACTGGTCGATCCCGACGCCAACATCATCTGGGGCTCGGCCTTCAACAACGACCTCGAGGGCCGCATCCGGGTCTCCGTGGTCGCCACCGGGATCGACGCCGAGGCGGTGACCCAGGCGCCGCCGATGCCCGCCAAGGTGTTCGCCTTCCCGGGCGCGGCGCGCGGCGCCGGCGGCCCCGATGCGCCCAGGACGGCCTCGGCCCAGCCGCAGCCTCCGGTCATGGAGCAGGCGGCCGACGTCGCCATGCCCGCGGCGCCCCCGGAGACCGCGGCGACCGACGAGCTCACCCTCGACACTCCGGCCGGCGAGGCGGGCGACGAGCTTCTCCTCGATACCGGGATGCTCGACGGCGAGGATGGCGGCGAAGGCTTCACCGAGGACGATTTCGCCGGCGGGCCGGAGGCGAGCGCCCCGGGCACGCGAAGCTGGATCGGCGGCGACGAAGCGGCCGATCCCAAGGCTCCGGCGCGCGAGGGCGGAACCCTGTTCGAGCGCATGTCCAACATCGCCCGGGGCGCCGCCAAGGCCCAGGTAGAGGAGGAGCCTACCCCGCAGCGCATCCGCCGCGACCCGCTCGACATCCCCCGCTTCCTGGGCCGCCAGAACAACCAGTAACCCGATTACCGTCGTCCCAGCGCAGGCTGGGACCCCGACGGGTGAAAGGCACCGTGTTCTTCACCCCCTGGGGCCCCAGCCTTCGCTTGGGCGACGCTATGGTTCGCCCCGGCCTTCGCCAGGGCGACGAGCGCGCGCGGCTCCGTCACCCTCCGCCACTCACCGCCCCCCACTCACCGCCCCCCACTCACCGTCCGCGTCCACCGGCTGGGCGCTAAGCCGTTGCCGGCAAAGGCCTCCGCCGCTTTCATCACGCGATGACACATAGGAAGCGGGGCACCCGGCTCGGCATGGCCGTTCTGGGTGCGGGGATGTGGCTGGCCGGGGGGCCTGCTCTTTCACAGCCGCCGGGGACGATGCCGGCGGGAACGACGGGGGCGGAGAGCTCCGTCGACACGCTGTCGCGCAGCCTTCGCACGCTGGCCGCCAATCCCAAGAGCATGCCCGCACTGATGGACGCCGGCCAGGCCGCGCTCCGGCTCGGCGACGGGCAGGCGGCGCTGACCTTCTTCGCCCGGGCGGAGGAGCTGGCGCCGCGCGACGGCCGGATCAAGATGTGGATGGGTTCGGCTCTGGTCCAGCTCGAGCAGGCGCGCGGCGCGCTGAAATTTTTCAAGGACGCGACCGACCTTGGAGTGGCCGATTCCGACGTCGCCCGCGACCGCGGCCTCGCCTACGACATCAGCGGCGATCCGCGGCGGGCGCAGCGCGATTATCGCCTCGCCCTGCAGTCGCGGCCGGATCCGGAAGTGACCCGGCGTCTCGCCTTGTCGCTCGCCATCACCGGCGACCGAGACGCCGCGCTGCGGCTGCTCGAGCCGCAGCTCGCCTCCGGCGACCGGGCGGCGGAGCGGACCCGGGCGCTGGTCCTCGCGCTGGTCGGGGACATGGCCGGCGCCGGACGCGTGGTTCAGGCGAGCATGCCCGGCGGCCAGGGGGCGGCTATGATCCCGTTCCTCGCAAGGCTTCCGAGCCTAAGCTATTCGGACCGTGCGCTGGCGGTGCACCTCGGTCATTTCCCGAGCGACGGCCGAACCGCCTCGCCGTCGGTCTACGCCTCCGGGGGGCCTTCGCGATCGGACCTACCGGAGCGCAGCGCCTCCATGGCGTCGCCCACCGATGCGGGCCGGCCCGACCCCGCCCAGGCGCTCCTCCAGCGGCGTATCGCCGGCGTTCAGCGCTCCTATCCGCCGTCCTCGGCGGCGCCCGCGCCGGCGCCGGCGGCTTCGGCGACGGGCTCGCGCGCTTCGGGCGGTAGGTCGGCTTCGACGCTCCGATCCGAGCGCGGCCTGGCGCCGCCGGTCTCCGCCTGGTCCGGATCTCAAGGCTCCGAGGCGACCCGGCCGCAGGCCGTCCGGACTCCCGCGGGGAGCGCCGCCGCCCAGCTCCAGCCCGTCCGGACTCCGCCGGGGAACGTCGCCGCCCAGCTCCAGCCCAAGCCGGTCCAGACGGCGGCGCAGACGGCGCGGCAGCCGGCGGCCCGCTCCGCGCCCGCTCCGGCCCGTCCGGAGCCGGCTCCGCAAGTCGTCGCTTCGTCCGATCCGGCTCCGGCGGGAGATCCGGTCCCCACGCCGTCCGCCGCGGCCTCGCCGCCCGTGGTGGTCGCTGCTGCCGATCCGACTCCGCTCAAGAGCCTGCATCGCCCCGCGACGAACGCCGTCGCCGAGCCGCACAATTCGAGCCGGATCGCCGATCTCGCCCAGGCGATCGCCGCGATCGGCGAGGCGCCGCCCGCCGCGCCGCCGCCGCGACGGACATCCTCTGCCGCCGCAGGCCCGGCCAGGCGGACGGCTGTGCAGGCTGCCGCCGAGACCAAGCCCACGGGCAGGGCCGCCGCCGGCGCCGCCGGCGCCGCCGGCGCCGCCGGAACGAAGGCCGGGCGCGCCGCCACCGCGGCGGCGGCCAAGCCGTCTCCCGCGAAGAAGCCGGATGCGACGCCGAAGGATCCGAGCCGGATCTGGGTGCAGGTCGCGGGGGGCGCCGACCGAGCCGCCTTTCCGGCCGAATTCGCCCGCCTGAAGGCGAAGGCGCCCAAGCTGCTCGGCGCCCGGGGCGCGTGGGCGGCGAAGCTCAATGCGACCAACCGGCTGCTCGTCGGACCCTTCGCCGACGCCGAGTCGGCTCAGGATTTCGTCAACGCCCTGCGCAAGGCGGACCTCACCGCCTTCGCGTGGACGAGCCAGGCCGGCGAAAAGGTCGAGAAGCTTCCCGCCAAGTGAGCGGCCTCGCGGCCCACGCTTCCGATCCGGCGCGATCGCGCGGCCGGCTCCACGGAGAGACTTCGACCGGCCTGCGCGGGCCCCGCGACGCGTTCCAGCGCGACCGGGACCGGATCATCCATTCGATCCCGTTCCGGCGTCTTCGGCACAAGACCCAGGTCTTCATCGCGCCCGACGGCGACCATTTCCGGGTCCGGCTCACCCACAGCCTCGAAGTGGCCCAGATTGGCCGGACGATCGCCCGGGCGCTGGGCCTCAACGAGGACCTGACCGAGGCTTTGTGCCTCGCCCACGACATCGGCCATCCGCCCTTCGGCCATGCCGGCGAGGACGCGCTCCAGGCGGCGATGGCCGAGGCCGGCGGCTTCGACCACAACGCCCACACGCTTCGGCTCCTCACCCGGCTGGAGACCCCTTATCCGCGCCACGTCGGGCTCAACCTTAGCTGGGAGACCCTGGAGGGGCTTGCCAAGCATAACGGGCCGGTGGCCGACCCGGGCTGGGCGCTGACCCAGACCAACGCCGAATGGGACCTCGACCTCGGCCGCTGGCCGAGCCTGGAGGCGCAGGTCGCGGCGATCGCCGACGACATCGCCTACGACAATCACGACGTCGACGACGGCCTTCGCGCCGGGCTCTTCACCCTCGACGAATTGATGGAGGTGCCGCTCGCCGCCCGCACCTGGAAGGCGGTTCGCGAGCGCTTTCCCGATGTCGCCGACGACCGGCTGGCGCCGGAGCTGGTCCGCGACCAGATCGGCCTGATGGTGAGGGACGTGCTGGACGAGACGCGCCGGCGCCTCGACGAGGCGGGCGTGACGAGCGCGGAGGAAGTGCGGGCCGCCGGTACGGCCCTGGCCGGCTTCTCGAGCGCGATGGCGGCGGAGGAGCGGGCGCTCAAGGCGTTCCTCTACGCCCGGATGTATAACGCCCCTCGCGTCGAGGCGGTGCGGGTCGAGGCCCAGCGGGTCCTCGCCAACCTCGCCGCCGCCTATCGCGCCGATCCCGGCCGGCTGCCGGCCGGCTGGCGCGGCGACGACGCCGGCGAGGTCGAGACCGTCCGGGCGGTCGGCGACTTCATCGCGGGCATGACCGACCGCTACGCCATCGCCCGCCACCGCGAGCTGGTCGGCCCGGTGGAGTTGCCGGAAGCGTTCTAGGCCGCACCGTCCTCCCAGTGGGTGAAGGGCGAAAGCGGTCGTGGAAGGCGCGGTTCCGGCACCGGCGCTTTTCACCCGCCGGGGTCCCAGCCTTCGCTGGGACGACGTGCCAAGGCGGCCGCGTCGACCACCCGTCGCCCCAGCGGAGGGCCCCCCATCAAAGTAGTACTTTGATGGGACCCAAGGCTGGGGCCCTAAGGGGGTGAAGGGCGAAAGCGGTCGTGGAAGGCGCGGTTCCGGCACCGGCGCTTTTCACCCGCCGGGGTCCCAGCCTTCGCTGGGACGACGTGCAAAGGCGGTCGCGTCGACCCAGCGGAGGGCCCCCATCAAAGTAGTACTTTGATGGGACCCAAGGCTGGGGCCCTAAGGGGGTGAAGGGCGAAAGCGGTCGTGGAAGGCGCGGTTCCGGCACCGGCGCTTTTCACCCGCCCGGGTCCCAGCCTTCGCTGGGACGACGCGCAAAAGGCGGTCGCCTCCAGCACCCGTCGCCCCAGCGAAGGCTGGGGCCCCAGGGGGTGAAGGGCGAAAGCGGTCGTGGAAGGCGCGGGCTCTCGCCCTCGCGCTTTTCACCCGCTGGGGTCCCAGCCTGCGCTGGGACGACGTGCCCGGGAACGACACGGAAGCTGCGACGCTTCAATTGAACGCCCTCATCGTCTAAGGCCGCGGCTTTCCCGACCGCATGGACGATACGTGACCCTTTACGCCCGCTTTGCCGCGCATCTCGACGCGATCCTCGACAGCCTCCAGTCCGAAGGGCTGCTGGCCATGAACCTGCCGCGAAAGGCCGTGGCGGTGGAGCCGCCGCGCGATCCGACTCACGGCGATCTCGCCACCAACGCGGCGATGGTGCTTGCCAAGGGCGCGGGGACGAATCCGCGCGCATTGGCGGAGCTGATCGCGCCCCGCCTGGCTTCGCTCGACGAGGTGGAGAGCGCCGATATCGCCGGTCCGGGCTTCATCAACATCCGCCTCGCCCCCTCCGTCTGGCACGAGGAGCTGCGCGCGATCGCCGAGCAGGGCACCGATTACGGGCGCTCGTCGGTGGGGCAGGGAAGGCGGATCAACGTCGAATATGTCTCCGCCAACCCGACCGGGCCGATGCACATGGGCCATTGCCGGGGCGCCGTGGTCGGCGACGCGCTCGCCAGCCTGCTCGAATATGCCGGCCACGCCGTGGTCCGCGAATATTATGTCAACGATGCCGGCGGCCAAGTCGACGTGCTCGCCCGCTCGGTCCATCTTCGCTACCTCGAAGCGCTCGGCCGGCAGATCGGCGAGATACCCGAGGGCCTCTATCCGGGCGACTATCTGAAGCCGGTGGGCGAGGCGCTCGCCGCCGAGCTCGGCGACAGCCAGGCCGACCTGCCCGAGCCGTCTTGGCTTCCCCTGTTCCGCAAGCGCGCCGTCGCCGCGATGCTCGACCTGATCCGCGACGATCTCGCCAAGCTCGGGGTTCATCACGACCTGTTCGCCTCGGAGGCCGAGGTCCAGGCGTCGGGCGCGGTCGACCGGGCGTTCGCTCTGCTCGACGCCAAGGGGCTGGTCTACACCGGCACCCTTCCGCCGCCCAAGGGCAAGGCCGTCGAGGATTGGGAGCCGACCGAATTGCGCCTGTTCCGCTCGACCGCCTTCGGCGACGACCAGGACCGGCCGGTCCGCAAGTCGGACGGGAGCTGGACCTATTTCGCCGCCGACACCGCCTATCACATGCAGAAGCTCGAAAAATCGGACGAGCTGATCAACGTCTGGGGCGCCGACCATACCGGAACGGTGAAGCGCACCCAGGCGGCGGTCGAGGCTCTGGCCGGCCGCCCAGCCCTCGACGTCAAGCTCGTCCAGATGGTCCGGCTGCTTCGCGCCGGCGAACTGGTCAAGATGTCGAAGCGCTCGGGAAGCTTCGTAACGCTTGCCGAAGTGGTCGAGGAAGTCGGCAAGGACGTCGTCCGCTTCACCATGCTGACCCGGAAGAACGACGCCCAGATGGACTTCGACTTCGCCAAGGTGGTCGAAGCCTCCAAGGACAATCCGGTCTTCTACGTCCAATATGCCCATGCCCGGATCCGCTCGCTTCAGCGGCGGGCGGCGGCGGCGGGGCTCGCGCTTTCGGGTCCGGCGGACCTCGGCCGGCTCGACGACGAGGAGCTGGCGCTGGTCGGGCTGTGCGCGCAATTCCCGCGCATCGTCGAGGCGGCGGCGCTCGCCCACGAGCCGCACCGCATCGCCTTCTACCTCGGCGACCTCGCGGCGGCCTTCCACGCGCTCTGGAACCGGGGCAATGACGACCCCTCGCGTCGCTTCCTTCTGGAGGATAATCGGGAATTAACCGGTGCGAGGCTAGAACTGGCTGGCTCTATAGGGCAGATTTTGAGGAACGGGCTGGCGATCATGGGTGTCACGGCCGCCGAGGAGATGCAGTGATGACCGACATTCGCGCCGACGAGGGCAGCCCGCTCGACCGCGAGGAGCGGCTGCCGTGGCTCGAGGCGGTCGAGGAAGAGGATGCCTCCGACGGCCCCTCGACCCTCAAGCTGATCGTCGCCGTCCTGATCGGGCTCGCCGCGATCGGCGGGATCGTCGGCGGCGTCTTCTGGATGCAGAAGCGCGGCGCATCCGACGCCGGGCCCGGGTCCGAAATGATTCAAGCCGAGTCCGGCCCGTATAAGGTGCGGCCGGACAAACCGGGCGGGATGACCGTCGAGGGCGAGGGCGACACCGCTTTCGCGGCGAGCGCGGGCGCCGATCCCAAGGGCCAGATCAACCCGAACGCGGTCCCCGAGGCGCCGGTCACCCGCAATGGCGGCCAGACCCCGGCGGCCCAGCCCCAGGCTCCGGCCGTGGCGGCGCCCGCTCCTGCGCCCGCGGCGAAACCCGCTCCTCAGCCCGCTGAGGTCGCCGCCAAGACGGCGCCGGCGGCGAGCAACGAGCCCGGCGGAACCGTCCAGCTCGGCGCCTTCCCTAACGGCGCGCTCGCCGAATCCGCCTGGAAGGCGATGTCCGGCCGCTTCGGCTACCTCGCTCCGCTCTCGCACAGCGTCGTCGCCGCCCAGGTCAACGGCAAGACCTGGTACCGCCTGCGCGCCAGCGGCGCCGGTGCCGCGGGAATTTGCGGCCGCTTGCGAGTCGCCGGAGAGAATTGCCTGCGGATCGACTGAGGCGAGCCCCCTACCCGGCGGCTCCGCAAGGCCGTAGGGAGGGGCCATGCAAGCCGCGATCTACGGCCTTTCCGGCCTCGCCCTTACCCCCGACGAGCGGGACTTCTTCCGCGATTCCGATCCGGCGGGCTACATCCTCTTCGCGCGCAATTGCGCCGACGGCACGCAGATGAAGGCGCTTACCGACGAACTGCGCGCCCTCCACGGCCGCGACGCGCTTCCGATCCTGATCGACCAGGAGGGCGGCCGGGTCGCACGGATGAAGCCGCCGCAATGGCCCGCCTTCCCGGCGGGGGAAGCCTTCGCCCGGCTCTACGAAAAGGCGCCGATGAGCGCGATCGAGGCGGCGCGGGCGAACGGCGAGGCGCTCGCTTCGATGCTCGGCGAGGTCGGCGTGAACGTCGATTGCCTGCCGGTGCTCGACGTCCGCCAGCCCGGCGCCACCGACATCGTGGGCGACCGGGCGCTCGGTTCCGAGCCGATGCAGGTCGCGGCGCTCGGCCGGGCGCTGCTCGACGGACTCGCCGCCGGCGGCGCGGTCGGCGTGGTGAAGCACATTCCGGGCCATGGCAGGGCCCTGTCCGACAGCCATTTGACGCTTCCGGTGGTGAGCGCGTCGGAGGCGGAACTCGAGGTCGATCTGGAGCCGTTCCGCACGCTTCGGGGCGCGCCGATGGGAATGACCTGCCACTGCGTCTACACCGCCTGGGATCCCGAGCGGCCGGGAAGCCAGTCGCCGGTCGTGATCGGCGAGGTGATCCGCGGGCGGATCGGCTTCGACGGCTTCCTGATGTCCGACGACATCGGCATGAACGCGCTTAGCGGCGGCTATGACTCTCGGACCCGCGGCGTTCTCGAGGCGGGGACGGACGCGGTGCTCCACTGCTCGGGCGCGATGGAGGAAATGGTCGCGGTGGCGAGCGCCGCCGGAGCGCTGTCGAGCGGGGGGCGCGAGCGGCTGGAGCGTGCGATGGCGAGCGCCGCGCGACCTGGTGAGGGCGCGGATTTCGGGACGCTCGTCGAGAAGCGGGACCGGCTGCTGGCCCTCGCTTAGACGAGCGCGCGGGACGAGGGGGGAGAAGAGGATGAGGAGAGCCTGGAAACCCTTGATGCTGGCTGCGCTGGTCGGCGGCTGCGCGATGCCCCAGGCGGGGGCTCGGCCGCAGGCGGGGATGGCCGGCGCCTGCCAGGTCGCCTCCCTCAAGTCGCGCGCGGGGCGGGAATGGGTAGCCCAGAATCGCTGGCGCTTCGCCGACGACGCGGCGGCCGAGGCGGCTTATGCGGCGCTCGCGGCGAGCTCCAGCCCGTCGCCCTGGCCGGACTGGTACAAGGCCTATGAGACCGAGCTTCCGCCGGGGACCCGCTTCCAAATGGCGCTGGCCAAGGGGCAGTCGGCGGACAGCCCCGGCAATTGGGGCACGTTCGACCGCATCTGGAACGTCCGCGACGTCCGCGACTATCTTGCCGTCCGGACCGACTGGAAGCCCGACGTCGACCGGGTCGTCACCTACGAGGTGGCGCGGGCGCTCCCCGTGCGGATCGGGCCCATCGGGCCCCAGGTCGACCCGAAGCTTTGCCGGTATCTCCCGGGCCGCTGGTCCCAGTTCCAGTCGCTTGCGGCGAAGGGGACGTTCCGAACCTATCTGAAGGTGGTCGAGGTTCGGGAGATACGTTGAGCGCGGGTTGCGCCCGCTCTCCCCATCCCGGCGCATCGCGGCTAAGGCCTTGGCCGTGGACGACCCTTTGCTCGCCTCGATGTCGCCGGATGAACTGCGCTCCGCCATGCGGGCGCTCGGCTACAAGACCCAGAACGATCTCGCCAACGCGATCGGGGTGAGCCGGTCGGCGGTGAGCCTGTGGCTGGAGGGGAAGGTGGGGGTGCCGCGACCGGTCGCGATGCTGCTTCGAATGCTGATCGCCGCGCGCCGCCGCGCCTACTGAGCCGCGGCCGCACGGATCGGGGACAATCACCAGTGACCGCTCCCGGATCCGCTCCCGGCTTCTCCACGTGAAATGTTCACCGCCGGCCGGACGCGGGTGGACGACAAGGCGGAGCCCCGCTCATGGATAAGGGGACGGCCGAACCGGCCTCCCTCACACGATTCGGAGCATCACGATGGCGAGCGACGCGGGCAAGATATTGGGGCGCATCAAGGACGAGGAGATCGAGTGGGTCGACCTTCGCTTCACCGATCCCAAGGGCAAGTGGCAGCATCTCTCGATGGCCGCGGGGCTGATCGACGAGGACCAGCTGACCGACGGCTTCATGTTCGACGGCTCGTCCATCGCCGGCTGGAAGGCGATCAACGAGAGCGACATGATCCTCAAGCCCGATTTGGACGCGGTCTATGTCGATCCGTTCTCGGCGACGGCGATGCTGGTGATGTTCTGCGACATCGTCGATCCGGGCACCGGCGAGCTTTACTCGCGCGATCCGCGCTCCACCGCCAAGCGGGCGGAGATGTACCTCAAGGGCACCGGAATCGGCGACACCGTCTATGTCGGGCCGGAGGCGGAATTCTTCATGTTCGACGACGTCCGCTTCGAGGACGGCTACAACACCTCCTATTTCCGGATCGACGACATCGAGCTTCCGACCAATTCGGGTCGCGAATATGAGGGCGGCAACATGGGCCACCGGCCGCGCGCCAAGGGCGGCTATTTCCCGGTCGCACCGGTCGACAGCGCGATGGACATCAGGGCCGAGATGGTCTCGACGATGATCGAGATGGGCCTTCCGATGGACAAGCACCATCACGAGGTCGCCGCCGCCCAGCACGAGCTCGGCCTCACCTACGGGAAGCTGGTCGAGACCGCCGACCGGATGCAGATATACAAGTACGTCGTTCACATGGTCGCCCATGCCTACGGCAAGACGGCGACGTTCATGCCCAAGCCGATCGCGCGCGACAACGGATCGGGGATGCACACCCACATCTCGATCTGGAACGGCGGCAAGCCGCTCTTCGCGGGGAACGGCTATGCGGGCTTGAGCGAGACGGCGCTCTACTTCATCGGCGGGGTGATCAAGCATGCGCGGGCGCTCAACGCCTTCACCAACCCGACGACGAACAGCTACAAAAGGCTGGTCCCGGGCTTCGAGGCGCCGGTTCTGCTCGCTTATTCGAGCCGCAACCGCTCCGCCTCGTGCCGCATTCCCTACGGAACCGGCGAGAAGGCGAAGCGGGTCGAGTTCCGCTTCCCCGACGCCCTCGCCAACCCGTACCTCGCTTATTCGGCGATCCTGATGGCCGGGCTGGACGGGATCCAGAACCGGATCCACCCGGGCGATCCGATGGACAAGAACCTCTACGACCTGCCGCCGCAGGAGCTGGTCAACGTTCCCACCGTGTGCGGATCGCTAAGGGAGGCGCTGATCGCGCTCCAGAACGACCGCGCCTTCCTGACCAAGGGGGACGTGTTCAGCGACGACCAGATCGACGCCTATGTCGAGCTGAAGTGGGAAGAGCAGATGCGCTGGGAGACGACTCCGAGCCCGGTCGAATACGACATGTATTATTCGAGCTAGGGAAATCCCGTCGTCCCAGCGGAGGCTGGGGCGACGGAGGGGGTTCAGCTGCCCAAGGCGGACTGGACGAGGCCGGCTATCTGGCCGCTTGCCAGCGGGGCGATGACGGCGGCGACCAGCTTGACCTGGTCGAAGCCGCTGCTCAGCAGGCCCGACTTGCCGAGCCGCTCGCGCGCCGCGGAAATGCTGTCGGCGTTTCGGCTGTTGGCGGAATAAGCCTGCACCTTGCGCTCCAGGGCGATCAGCGGAAGGGCGCCGGCGGCGAGCAGGGTGAGGGTGAAGACGGCGCCCCAGTAGATGGTCAGCTCGCCGGCATAATCGTCGAGCTTGCCGCGGATCTGGCCAAGCTCGGCGGCCTGCGCGGCGGCGGCCTTGCCGATCCGGGCGGCATGTTCGAGCGCCACGTCGACCTGCGCGTCGGTCATTTCGTCGAGGTTCCAGCTCAAGGCGGGAGGACGGCTCGGGAAGCTGTTTTGCGACAGCTTCGAGGGGAGGTGGAAGAACAAGGACACCGCGACCGTGCTCGCGACCAGGCCGATGGTCAGCAGCTGGAGGGAGCGCTTGAGCCGCGCCTGTATCTCCTGCAGCTTCGTCTCGTAGCGCCGGTCCGGCGCGGGCGGCGGAGTGGGAAGGGCGCGAAGCTCTGCGGCGGAGGCCGCGGACAGGGCGCCGACCCCGATGATTCCGAGCAGCACCGGGATCAGCATCGCCCAGCCCAGCGCGTCCATTCCCAACAGGCGGGGATGGAGAAGCGACTGCTCGGCGCCGGTATCGGCGTAAAGGTTGCGGAAGAAGTCGTAGGTCATCCGGTAGACGGTGAGCGCGTGCTGCCCATCCGGCGCCGTCCAGAACGAGAGGATCACGACGACGGCGCCGACGGCGATCCCGAAGCCGACCCCGAAGGCGAGCATCGACCGGCCATGCTCCAGCCGCTTCAGCATCAGGCAGGCGAGAACGATCCCGCCGGTGCAGATGCAGACATGAACGGTGAGAACGGCGACGAGGCTTAGAACGCCGGCGAGGAAGGCCTCGGGCGTGAGCGCCCCCTTGAGCATGACCAGCTCAAGCCCGGAAAGCGGCCCGCCCAGCGGCCCGAGCAGCTGGAGAATGAAGACTCCGACGACGATCGGGACGAGGTTGACGACCAGCAAGGCGTGCCACCGCACGTCCCACAGCCGCGCCTTGAACCCCCCGTTCATCCAGGCAGCATAGCATCGCCCCGGCGGTGCGCCAAATCAGCGGCGGGTGGCGGCGCGCTTCTTGACCGCGAGCGGCGAGTCTCCGGCAAATTCGGGCGCCCGCTCGGCGACCGGCTTGAGATATTCGGGGACGACCATGGCCGGTGCCCGGACGGGCGGCGTTCCGGCCGGGGCGAGGCGGGCGAGGTTGAACGGCCGGTCGAACCGGAGCCCCAATTGTCCCCTTTGCTCCCAGCGTATCTCCGCGGCCACCGTTCCCGTCTCGTCGAGGTCGAGGCTGACCGCCGTCCCGGGCGCGAGGGCGGAGTCGCAATCGACCATTGCGCCCCCTTCGGAGATGTTGCGAAGGCGCACCGGGACGCAATGGCCGTCCCAGCGCAGCCGGCCGTTGCGGATCAGGCGGTGGCGCGGCGGCCGGCTGAAGCCGATTACCTCGGCCGTGGGGCGGCTGGCGCGGGCAAGCTCGAGCGCTTCCTCGGCCGGCATCGGGCGGCCGAACAGGAAGCCCTGGACCTGGCTGCAGCCCAGGCGGCGGACGAGATCGACCTCGGCCTGCGCCTCGACGCCCTCGGCCGTCGTGTCCATCCCGAGGCTTTCGGCGAGCACCACGATCCCGCGCACGATCGCTCCGTTGCGGCTTCCCGGAGCGGCCGCCCCGCCGACGAAGCTTCGGTCGATCTTGATCTTGTCCAGCGGCGCGGTGCGCAGGTGGGCGAGGCCGACCTGGCCGGTTCCGAAATTGTCGAGTGCCAGCCTGACCCCGATCCGCTTCAAGGCCTGAAGCCGGGAGTCGGTGGCCCCGTCGTCGACGAGGAACACCGCCTCGCAAACTTCGAGTTCGACCCGGTCGGGATCGAGGCGCGACCGCGCAACGGTTGCGGTGACGGTGGCGGGAAGGGCCGGATCGGCGAGCTGGGCGGGGGAAAGGTTCACCGCGACCCGTATATGGTCCGGCCAGGTCGCCGCGTCGGCGCAGGCGGTTCGAAGCACCCAGTCGCCGATCGCGGCCATCAGCCCGTTCTCTTCGGCGAGCGGGATGACCAGGCTGGGCGGGAGGACCCCCCGGCTGGGATGCTGCCAGCGCAGGAGCGCCTCGAAGGCGAGCACTTCCTCGGACACGGAGTCGACGATCGGCTGGTAGAGGAGCCGAAGCTGATCCCTGCCCAGCGCTTCGCGCAGATCGTTGGCGAGCAGCTGCCGGTCCGCCGCCTCGGCGTGCATCTCGGGCGCGAAGAAGCGGAACGTGCCGCGTCCGGCCGCCTTAGCCGCGTAGAGGGCGAGATCGGCGTCTCGGACGAGCCCGTCGGAATAGGCCTTGCCGGGCCTGGCGACGGCGATCCCGACCGACGCTCCGATCTCGATCCGGTGGCCGTCAACCTCGAAGGGGCGGGAGATTTCCGAGATGATCCCGCCGGCGAGCTCGGCGAGCGACCCTTCGGCGTCGAGCCCGGGAAGGACCGCCTCGAACTCGTCGCCGCCGAGGCGGCCGACCTGGCCGCGCGGCCCGATCGCCGCCGTCAGCCGGGCGGCGACCTTCTTGAGCAATTTGTCGCCCACCGGATGGCCGAGCGTGTCGTTGACCTGCTTGAACCGGTCGAGATCGATCAGGAACAGGCCGCAGCCGCGCCGCCTCTCGTCGGCATTGGCGAGCGCCGACTCGAGCGTCCGCCGCATCGTCGCCCGATTGGGAAGGCCGGTGAGGCTGTCGATCGTCGCCAGCCGCCGGGTCTCCGCCTCTCCGCGCTGCTGCTCGGAGACGTTCGCGCCGAGTCCGCGAAAGCCGAGGAAGCGGCCGTAGCGGTCGAAATTCGGGTTTCCGGAGAGCGACCACCAGACCTCGTCGCAATCGCGCGCGCGGACGATCGTCTCGGCGAAGGGGAAGCGGGCGGCGAGGTGGAAGGACAGTGGGTTTTGCGCGTCGCGGGCGAACAGCACGTCCTCGAAGCGCGTGCCGAGCATCGCCGACGGATCGAGGCCGAGCTTTGTCGCCAGCTCCGCCGAGACATAGGTCAGCTGGCCCTCGGCATTGGTTTCCCAGAACCAGCCGCGGCCCGAGGCTTCGAAATCCTGGACGAAGCGCGCCGCCTTGCCGACCTGGGCTTCGAGCAGGATCCGGCGATGGCCGGCGACGACCTGATCGTGGGCGCGGAACAGGCTGAGCCAGACGAGGACCATGACGATCGCCGCTCCGACGACGAGCAGCGGCGGAGCGACTCCGACGGCAAGGGCGGCTGACCAGGCGATTGCGGAGCTCAGCAACGCGAGGGCCGGAACCAGGAAGAAGGCGGGAAGGCTGGATCCGGCACCCGCGATCAGGGCCGCGCGAACGGCGAGCGAGGTGCCTTCGGGAGTCGCTCCTGCGACGAGGGCCGCGGCGATCCACAACCCGCCGGTCGCCGCGCAATGGGCGGCGACCAGCCACACCTGGCGGTCCGAGCGAAGGCGCGGCCGTCGCAGGGCAAGGCCGAGGCCCAGGTCCAGAGCGAGGATCGCCGAGAGGAGAAGGGGCAAAGGCGAAGCGAGGATTTCGGCGCCGTCCGACCACAGACCGTGGACGAGAAGCGCCATCCACAGCAGATGCCAGGCGCCGAGCAAGGGGACGGCGACGGCGAGGCCGCGCGCCCGCTCGGCCGCCACCTCTTCCGCCCAATATTGGTCTGCCGGTGCCAGGTCGAAGCGCAGCAAGGCGGCAAGCGACAGCCGGGCGCCGTCCGCGCCCCCGCCGTTCAGCCCAGAAAACCGCGCCTGCCTCATTGCCGATCCCAATGTTCGAAGCGCCGGCGATTCCAGTCCGGCGCTTCCGCGCTATGGCTGATCCACATTAAGAAAAGACGCGGGCGGACGGTTAACGGCACCGTCGGATCAGCTCCCGCTATCGCCCTTGCGCATCGGCAGCGCGGCCAGGATCTGGCGGCGCAGCTGCTGATCGGCGCCGAGCCGGCCGCCGCCCCGCGCCGCCGCCCGCTCGACGAGCAGGTGGGCGAGGGTGCGCTGCTCGCCCCCGATCGCCCATTCGCATCCGTCGAGGTCGATCGGCTGGAAGAAGCGCGCGCCGAACTCGCCGCCGCGCTGCCATTCGACCTGCGCGTCGACCGGGCCGAGGCCGGGCACGTCCAGGGTGACGGAGCCGCCGCACTGAAGCCGGGCCTCGCAGCCGGCGCGGAAGCCGAGCTCCGACAGGTCGATCATGCGGATTTCGAGACTGCTCCAGCTGTTCGGCCGGAGGCGCGCCGACTGGTCGAGCGCCACCCGCTCCGCGCGGCGCACCTGATCGTCAATCTGGACCGGCTTCGATCCCATGCTCTCCCGGCTCCCTAAAGCCCGGTCGGCGAACCTAATCGGAGCGGGTTAACGAATGACTGACCAAGCGCGATTTTGTCGGACAAAAGAGAGAAGAAGACCGTCATCCCGTCGTCCCAGCGGAGGCTGGGACTCCAGGGGTGAAAAGCGCGGCGGGTGAGGCCCGCGCTTGGCCCGACCGCGGCCGCCCTTCACCCCCTGGGGCCCCAGCCTCCGCTCGGGCGACGGGAGATGTGAATCCGGCGGCCTTCACGTCTCGACGTCACCTCGGATCAAGTCCGGCATGACGGCCCCCCTCTTTGCTCTTAATAATCCTTCGACACGCGCACATTCACGCTGTCGCGGCCGATCGTCGAGATGCTCGACAGCAGCGCCAGCCAGCGGGTGATGCGGTATTCGACCGTGGTCGCCGAATAGCCGCGGGCGTCGGTCACCACTTCGACGTAGACGTGACGGCCGAGATACTTGCCGGCCGCGATGGCGGTGCCCTGGCCGGTGGTGATGTCGGCCGGGACGATGCGGAGGCGGTCGAGGCCGGTGGCGGCGCGCACCGCGTTGATCGGATCGAGCATTCCCCCGCTGCTGTTCAGCGACGCCACCGCCGCGGCGAGCTGAAGCGCCTCGGGCGCCGAGAGGTTGGTGATCGAGGTTCCGAACAGGAGCCGGCTCAAAAGCTCGTCCTGCGGCAGTGCGGGGGTGGAGGTGAAGGCGATTTCCGGCCGCATGCCGCGCCCGGTGACCCGGATCACCGCGTTCAGTCCCTGGACCCCGCCCTCGGCGGTGATGTCGAGCACCGGATTGACCGGCGATTCGCCGAGGAAGCGGATCACGCCCCGCTCGAGGTCGAAGCGGCGTCCGGCGAAGTCGTAGCTTCCGCGGACGAGGTCGGCGCGCCCCTTGATCCTGGGCTCGGTCACCGTTCCGGCGATGTCGAGATTGGCGGACCATTCGGAGTTGATGCCGAGCCCGGTCACCGTCAGCCGGTTCGGCGCGTCGACCTGGAGGTCGAGCTTCCAGGGCGTCAGGACCTTCGGTTCGGGCCGCTCGTCGGGCGGCAGGTTGGTCTCGCGCACGTTGAGGCGCGCGACCTGGGCCGAGGCGGTGACGGCGCCGAGCTTGAAGCTTCCGCTGGCCAGGCGGACCCTTCCGGAGATCGTCCCCGAGCCCCCGCCGGAGCGGATCGCGATCGGCCCGGTGACCTGGGCCTTGATGTCGTCGCGGTCGAGCAGCTGGGCAGCCTGGGCCTCGAGCGCGATGTTCATCCCGAAGCCCCCGGCCGCGCCGAGGTCGAAGCGGCCGGTGCCGGTCACGCTGCCGCCGCGCTTGGTGGTTCCCGCGAAGCTGTCGAGGACGAGCTGGGAGCCTCCGAACCGCCCCGAGGCGCGGACATTTTCGATCACCATTCCGGTGACGGCGCTTTCGATCCGCGCCTTGTCGGTGCGAAGCGAGCCGCGGATCTGGGGGTTGTTGAGCGTTCCCGTCGCGTCGGCACCGATCGCCACCGGCCCGCTGACGTCGAGCAGCTCCACCCCGGTCAGGCGCCATAGGGTGTCGGCGGCGCCGTTGTAGCGGATCTGGGCGAGCATCGGCGCCGCCGCCAGCCGCTCGCCGATATTGCCCGAGCCGCCGATCGGCGCGAGCCGGGCCTGGGCGCGGCCGATCGTCCGTCCCTCGCTTACGGCCACCGCCCTGATCCCCGCCTGGCGGCCGGACAGCCGTGCCGCAACGCCGATGTCGACCGGCCGCGAGGAGAGGACGAGGCCGGAGCGGGTGAGGCCCCGCACGGTGAGATTCATGTCGCCGCTCGGATCCCCGACGGCGCCGAAGCGGTAGTTGAGCGTTCCCGACGCCTTGCCGCCGAGGCCGAGCTCGGGCCAGCCGATGTCGAGCGCCGAGAGCGGCATGGAGTCCATCCGGGCGTTCACCTCGGTCGAGCTTCCGCCGAAAAGGCCCGAGACCCGGGCGCTTCCTCCGGCGAAGCTGAGCGAGGTCGGCGCGAGCCGCCAGCCATCGCCTTCCCGGGTCAGGACCGCGGGCTCCGAAAGCTGGATCGGCCTGCGGTCGACGGTGCCGCGGCCGGTGACCTGGAAGCGTCCCGGGGCGATTTCGGTGACCGTCTCGAAGGCGAAGCTCCGCCCCCGCGTTCCGGCGATCCGGGCGGTGATCCGGCCGGTTCCGCCGCGCAGCTCCCCGGAGGCGGAGACGCTTGCGATCGAGAGCGCGCCGCGGCTTAGGCCCCGCGCGTTGAACGTCCCGCGAAGCGAGGTCCCGGCCGGGTCGAGCAGGGCGACGCCCTGCAGCCGGCCGGTGCGGATGGTGATCGGCGGCGGTCCGGCGAAGCGGGCATTGGCAGCGGTGAGGTCGATCTGGACCCGCTGAACGGTCCCGACCGGATCGAAGGACAATTTGCCGTCTAGGCCTCCGCCGGCGACGGCGAGGACCCCGGTGAAGCCGCCCGGATCGGAACGGAGCGTTCCCGACGCCCGGGTGGCGCCGACGTTTATCGCGGCGATCTGGATCAGCGCCGACTGCCCTTGGGGAAGGAGGATGTTGCCGGCGGAGGTGAAGGCGCCCAGCGTCGATCCGCCGGCGGCGCGATAGGCGAAGCCGGACGGGGTGGGATCGAGGTTGAGCAGGACGTCCTTGAGGCCGAGCGCCTGGTTCGGCCGGGCGAGGCGGAAGACCAGCTTGGGCCGTTCGATCGGGCCGTCGAGCGTCATCGCGAACGGCCCGTAAGTGGCCTGGCTGCCCTTGCCTTCGAAGAAGAAGGTGCCGTCCTTGCGGCGGTATCCGGATCCCGTAATGGCGAGGGAGGGCGCCTTCAGGCGCAGGTTGGCGAAGTGGATGACGAGGTCGTTGCCGCGCACCAGGTCGGTCTCGATCTCGGGAAGCCCGCCGGCGAGCCCGGCCAGGAACTTGTTGTCGAAGCGGCGCACCCAGGCGTGGCCTTTGCCGGTGACGAGGGTTCCGTGGCCGCTCGGATTGGGGACGACGCGAAGCTGGCTGGTGACGTCGACGATGCCGAGGCCGGGGATGAAATAGCGGGTCAGGCCGCCGGTCAGGATGACGTTGTACTTGCCGGTGTGGAGGTCGACGAGGAGGCTTAGCTTGCTCTTGAGCTTGTCGGAGACGAGGTCGAGCCCCTCGCCGCTAAGCTGGTCGGGCGTGACCTTGAGAATGCCCTGGACGCGAAGGTTGGCGAGGATGCCGCCGGCGACGTCGCCCACCCCGGTCACCCGGCGGGCGGTGAAGCGGATCGGGACCGAGACCGGCGCCTTCGACAGCTGGCCCCGGCCGTCGGCGGCGACGTCCTCGAAGCCGGTCTGGTCGAAGGCGATGCGCGGCGAGCTAAGCCGATAGGCAAAGGCGGCCCGGGCGAACGGGCCGTTCAGGAGGGCGGTGAGGCGCACCTTCTGGCCGGTCATGTTGCCGAACAAGGCGGGTGGGCGAAGCAGATCGGCGCCGATCCGGTACGTCCGGAAGGCGCCCTTGGCGAGGTCGATCGTCCCCGCGCTCTCCACCCGCAGGGACGGGGAGCGGAGCGAGAGCCGGGTCTCCATCTGGCGGCCGGAGAGGGTGGCGGACCCGGAAACCAAAACGATGGGCGCGGTCAGGCGCTGCTTCTTTCCGGTCCAGAAGGGCGCCGGGGCGGCCCAGCCCTTGAGGCCGTAGCGGCCGCTGTCGGCGCGAAGCGAAAGCTCGGCAAGGCGGCGGCCGGAAAGCTGGACGCGGCCGGTGCCGCGCCAGGCCTTCCAGCTTCCGTCGCCGTCGATCGCGACCGCGATGGGCCGGGTGGTGCCGAGCATCGCGCCGAGCACGCTTCCCGAGGGCGCGTCGATCCGCGCGTCGAGGTCGAAGCGGTTGCGGTCCGGCTCGGAGTCGAGGTTGAGCGCGATCCGGTCGCCGCCGCCGCGCACCGCCGCCTGCAGCCGGACCAAAGCCCGGCCGGAGCGTATGTCCGCCTCGCCGACCAGCGCCGCGATCCGCGGCCGGCCGGCGATCGCCTTGCCGAGGCGGAGCTGGTCGATGCGCAGATGGCCGACATGGATGTCGAACCCCGGGAGGACAGGGCCGGGCTTGTCGGACGGGATGAGCCTGGGAAGGCGGTGGAGAGTGGCGAGCTCGGCCTCGAAATCGTGGATGACCAGCCGGTTGCTCATCCAGCCGAGCGGCTGCCAATCGACCCTGACGAGCGGGCTTTCGGCGAACAGGCCCTTGGGATCGTAGAAGCGCACGTCGCGAAGCCGGGTGCCGCCCCAGATCGAGCCCTCGATCCGGCCGATGCGGATCCGTAAGCCCGAATGCGGCGCCATGGCGGCGATGCGGTCGGCGATGAAGCGGTGCCCGGCGCCGGTGTCGAGCAAGGCCGCGCCGATGCCGGCGAGGATCGCCAGCGCAAGCGTAAGGCCGACGACGATCTTGGCGAGGCGCGAGAGCAGCCGGGTCGAGCGCCGCCGCCGCCGGACGACGACGGCCGGCGCCTCGGCCTCGGCCTCGTCGGGCGCCTCGGCCTCGTCGGCCATCAGAAGGCCTGGCCCAGCGAGACGTAGACGGCGACCCGGCCGTCGCCCGGACGCGGGTTGAGCGGGGTGCCGACGTCGACGCGGATCGGCCCGAAGCGGGTGTGGTAGCGCACTCCGATGCCGGCGCCGACCTGCAGGTTGTCGAGCCTCGGCAGGGGCGAGGTGGAGATGTTTCCGGCGTCGAGGAAGGGGACGATTCCCCAGTTTCTGAACCGCACCCGCGCCTCGAGGGCGAATTCGGCGAGGCTCCGGCCGCCGATCGGATCGTTGAATACCGGATCGCGCGGGCCGACGCGCTGATAGCCGTAGCCGCGTACCGAGCCTCCGCCGCCGGCGTAGAAGCGGCGCGACGGGGCGATCTGGTCGCGGCTCGCGCCCACGATGGTGCCGAGCCGGGCCCGCCCGGCGACCACCACCTTCGGAGTCACCGGCTGGTAGAAGCTTCCGTCGAGTTGGACTCGCGAATAGCCGAAGGCGCCGCCCTGGAGCGACAGCTCGGGCGAGAAGCGGCCGGAGAGACGGAAGCCGCGGGTCGGGTCGAGCAGGTCGTTCGAGCCGTCGTAGGAGAGGGTGGCGGGAAGCGCGCCGATGAAGAAAGTGCGCCGTCGCGTCGTCCCGCTGGCGAGGTCGACGTCGCGCTCGTCGGTGGCGATCAGCTCGCCGCCGACCGACCAGGTCCAGCGCTTCTGCCAGATGATGTTGGTCTGCCGCTCGATCCCCGCGGCGAGGTTGAAGGTGCGGGCGTCATAGCCGGGGCGGTCCTCGTGGCTGACCACCGCCTGGCCGGTCAGCACCTGGTCGCGGCGGCGGAAATTGGCCATTCGCAGGGTCCCGCCGAGCAGCTGCTCCTGCGTTCCCGCCACGCCTCGGAAGGTGACGGCGCCCTCCGGCTGGACGAGGTTGCGGTGCTGCCAGCTCGCCTCGACGCGGACTCCCTCGCCGGTGCCGTAGCCCGCTTGGCCGGCGATGGTCCGCATCGGCGCCGGCTCGAGCGCGACGGCGATGTCGACGCTCTTTGGGTCCTTGGCCGGGACGGTGCGCACGTTGACCGTCGAGACCAGCCCGGTAGCGATCAGCGCCCTGCGAAGGTCGTCGACCCGCCCGGCCTCGAACCGCTGGCCCGGCTTGAAGCGGGCGACGGTCTGGAGGTGGGCGGCGCTGAACAGCGGCTTGCCCTCCACGATGATCCGGCCGAATTTGCGCTCGCCATTGGGCGTGACGGGGAGGACGAGGGTCGCGGTCCGGGTTTCGTGGTCGACGGCGACATCGATTTCGCCGACGTCCGCGAAGGCGAAGCCGCGGCGGCCGAGCTCGGTCTTGAGCGCGGCCTCGCCGCTTTGCACCTTTTCCGCGTCGACCGGGTCGCCGAGATGGACCGCAAAGGCTTGGCGAAGCGCTTCGGCCTCGGCGCCGGCCGCTTCCACCCCCGGCAGCCGGACGTCGGCGAAGCGGTAGATCGGCCCCGGCTCCGCCTCCAGCGTGACGGTGACCCGTCCGGCCGCCGCGGGCGTCGCCTCGACGCGGGTGAAGACGGTGGCATCGTAATGGCCGTGGCCGCGCAGAAGCTCGGCGAGCAGGTCGGCGTCCTCGCGGGCCCGGCGGTCGATCTGGGCGGCGTTGGCGGGGTCCTTGCGGGTCGCCTGGAGGGTCGAAAGCTGGTCGAACTGGGTGCGGATCTCGGTCTCGGTAAGCGGGTCGAGCCCGGTGATGACGACGCTGTAGGCGCGTTCCGACTGGCTTTCCGCGATGCCTGGATCCGGCGCCGTCGCGATCGCCTCGGGCGCCTCCTGCTGAAGCTCCGGCCAGGCCACGCCGATGTCGGGCATCGGGTCGAGCGGCGCCGCCGGATCGGGAATACCGGGCTCCGCCGGCGCGGGCGGCGCGGGCGCGGGCGGCGCCGTCGGCTGCGCCGGCGCCTGTGAGGACGCGGCGGCCGGCCAGCAGAGAAGGGCGGCGGCAGGAAGAACTGCCGCGATAAGCCGCCCCGCAACGACTTGTAACATATCGCGGAATCTAGCGGCCGCCGCTTCCCCCCGCCAGCGCTAAAGCGGCGGCTGAAAAATGGGGACAGTTTAGATTTTTGAGGCCCGGCGGTTAGCGTCCGGCCGGCCAGAACCGAAAATCTAAACTGTCCCCATTTTCCTAGTGAACCGCCCCCGTCACGGCGTGGTCGCCGAGCAGGGCGATCATCCGGCCGACCTGGCGCCAGCGGCAGAAATGAATGACGTTGCCGAGCTCCCGGCTCGCCCCGGCGCGGCGCGCCGCTTCCGACGAGGCATGCTCGCCGAACTGCTCGATGAGACGGCCCGCGTCGGCCAGTGCTTCCCGGCCGGCGAAATGAACGTCGTGACGCAAGGATTTCCCCCCGATCTTCTTCATGCCCCGTCCGCTCTTCCTAGCAGCCGAGCGTTGGCATTTGCTCAAGGGGCAGGGTTAACGGCCGCCCGCGGCCGACCCGGGAGTTGTAGTGCCCGCCGCCTTCTGCGAAAGCCGCGCCATGGCAGGTCGAGGCAAGTTCACTCAGGCGGGGGGATTCATCCTCGCGGTCAGCATCCTCGCGGGGACGGTCGCAGGGCTGGTCGCCGGCCAGTCGAGCATCGGAATCCTCGCCGGCGCCGCCGCCGGAATCCTGCTCGCCATCCTCGTCTGGGTGCTCGACCGGTAGCCCAACCTTTGCCTCCCCATCTCCGATGGCGAGGCAGGAATCAGCCCAGCCTTCTCCCTACCCAGACGACCCGGCCGATGAGGTCGATCGCCGAGGGGTCGCATTCGGGCCAGCCGGGATAAGCGGGATTGTCGCTGAGCACGGAGATCCGGCCGGTCCGGCCGCGGGCGATCCGCTTCACCACCAGCACGTCGTCGAGGCGCAGGACGTAAAGCCCGTCGCGAAGCCGGGCGCCGGAATCGCCGGAGTCGACCATGATCTCGTCGCCGTCCGACAGCGTCGGAACCATCGAATCGCCCTGGACCCGGATCATCGACAGCCGGGCGTAGTCGGAGACCCCGAGCGCCCTTAGCCAGCCCGGATCGAAGGCGATCCGGCCGATGCTTCGCTCCTGGGGATCGAGGGCGCCGGCGCCGGCCGAGGCGCCGACGTCGAGCCGCGGCACAGGGACGAAGGCCTCGAGCGGCGACTGGGTCGGAGGCCCGCCCAGAACCGATTCCTCCACCGCGAGATAACGGGCGAGCCGCCGCCGGTCGTCCTCGGCCAGGCGCCGCGGAGTGCCGCGCTTGATATATTGTTGGATGTAGGCGGCGTTGCGGCCGAGCAGCCGCGAGAGGCCGACATAATCCTCCCCACGCTCCCGGATGAGCCGATCGAGGGCCGAGCGAGGATCTTCCGCCATTTTATCTCCATATCAGTAGGAATTCGCCTAGACAACTAGGATTGTTCCTATCAAGAAAAGAACATGTGAGGAACATCTATACGGAGATTCGTTCATGCCCTACACCCCGCTGGTCGAGCGGATCGACGCGCATCTGAACCGCACCGGCCTGTCCGCAACCCGCCTGGGGCGCGAGGCGATGGGCGATCCGAGGATCGTGTTCGATCTTCGTGCCGGCCGAAAGCCGCGGGTCGAGACCGAGCGGCGGTTCGTCGCCTGGCTCTCCGCCGGCATGGGGGAAGGGGAGGGATTGTCGTGCCGCCGCCGGTGAACGATGCCGCCACGGCGCTGCTGCGCGCCGTCCGGCGACGCTTCCCGGAGAGCGGGATCGTCTTCGCGCTGGAGGAATTGCGGACTCGCAGCTGGGCGAGCGTGACCTTCACCGGCGCGCGGCACGAGCTTGCCTTTCGGCTCGAGGGCGAAGGCGCGGAGGCGGCGGCGGGCCTTTTCCTGGCCGAGATGGACGCGGCGGAATTCAGCCTGCGCGGCCACCTTCTCGCAGACGTCGTCCTGGTATCGGAGGAACGGCGCGCGGGCCGGGTCAGGATCGCGCTCGAAGCTTTGACCGTCGAGGACGGATGAGCGCCCGCGAGCATGAGGGGCAGCCCGCCTGCCTCCCGCCCCTCGCCCTCCTGGAGGGGGGGCGGATCGGTGGCGGGGTCCTTAGCCGCCCTGGCCGGCGACCTTCTGGAGCTCGGCGATCGCGCTCCTGAGCCTGTGGCCGACCCGGTCGGCGGGTTCCTCGAGGGCCGGCGCGGACTCGACCGCCGGGGCGATCGGAGCGGCCGGCTGCGCCTGGAAGACGGGCCGGACGATCGCCTGCTGCTTGCGCGACAGGCCGCTCTCGAACCGCTCCATCAGGGCGGAGAGCTCGAAGTCCGATTCGGGATGGGTTTCCACCTCGGGTTGCAGCTCGGATTCGGCCTCGCCCTCAGCCTCGACCGGCACCACGGATTGGGGAGCCGCTTCGGCGGGCGGAGCGGGTTCCGGGTCGCGAAGGGCCTCGACGGGCGGGTCGCGCGGCTCGTCCTGCGGAACCAGAAAGGCGGGAAGGAGCGCCGGAGCCGGCTCCGGAGCGGCGGCCGGCTCGGCCGAGTCGGCTTCGAGCAGCAGCTCGTCGTCGTGAGTCTCGAGCGCCTCGACGGGCTCGCCGAGCTCGCGTCCGGCCAGGATCGGCCGGCGCGCCGGAGCGTCGGGGTGGGCGTCGGCCTTGCGGAGGCGGGGCAGTTCCGCCTCCACGGGGGCGGCGCTGGTGTGACCTTCCGGCCGATCGGCTTCAGCATCGGCCTCGGCCGCGGCTGGAGCGCGTTCCAGAGCCCGGAGCAGCGAGAGAACGAAGGCGAAGGCGAACAGCGCCGCCGCCGCCGCGGCGGCGAGCCGGGCGGTTCCGCCCAGCGGCGGCTGGGCCGCCGCCACCAGCTTGGGAAGACCGCTTCGGACGACCAGGGCGGAGAAGAGATCGTCCGGCATCGCCATCAGGAGGAAGCCGGCGGAGGCGCAGGCGAGTGCGGCGACGCCCCAGTCGAGGGTCGCCGACAAACGGCTTTTGCGAAATGTGTGTGCCATCAAGATGCCTTGCCCGTCAGCTTTTGGTAAGCGGGCATGTAACTGGAAATATTTGACGACCAGTTACGATCCCGTTCGACGAAGCGGCGCGCGACGTCGCGCCTCTGCTCCCAGAGCGGCCGGTTGGCGAACAGTCCGGCGAGCGCGTCCGCGAGCGCCGCCGGATCGCCGGCCGGGAACAGGGTGCCGGTCACTCCGTCCTCGATCAGCTCGCGATGGCCGCCGACATTGGAGGCGACGACCAGCTTTCTCTGCGCCATCGCCTCGAGCGGCTTCAAGGGCGTGACCAGCTCGGTGAGCCGCATCGCCTTGCGCGGATAAGCGAGGATGTCGATCAGGCCGTAATAGCGGTCCACCTCGTGGTGCGGGACCCGGCCGATGAAGTGGATGCGGTCGCGCGCCGGCGAAGCCTCGGCCTGGGTTCGAAGCGCCGCCTCGACCGGGCCTCCGCCGACGAGCAGGAGATGCGCGTCGGGCCGCTCGGCGAGGAGAAGGGGAAGCGCGGCGATGAGATCGTCGAGCCCCTCATAATCGTAGAAGGAGCCGATGAAGCCGACGACGTCGGCGCCTTCCAGCCCAAGCTGCTTGGCGAGCCGTTTGTCGGGAGAGAGCGGGCTTCCGAACAGGCTCATGTCGACGCCGTTGGGAGCGACGATGATCTTGTCGGCGGCGATCCCGCGGGCGACGAGGTCGCGCCGCAGCCCTTCGCAGATCACGGCGACGGAGTCCGCGCGACGCGCCGCCCAAGTCTCGATCCGGCGGATCAGGCGGTAGCGCGCCGAGCCCTCGCGCCCGGTTCCGTTGCCGACGGCGGCGTCTTCCCAGAAGGCGCGAATCTCGTAGAGAAGCGGAAGGCCGCGCCGCTTCGCCACTCGGAGCGCGGCGACGGCGTTCAGCACCGGCGAGTGGACGTGGAGCTGGTCCGGACGCCATTCGCCGACGAGGGCGTCGAGCCGCGTCTCCAGCGCCTTCACCTCCTGCCATTCGCGAAGCGGCGAGGCGGCGGCGGGCGGAACCGGCGTGCGGTGGAAGGTGATTCCGTCGATCGTCTCGGGGTCCGGGCCCGCTACGCCCTGGCGGGCGCCGGTCAGGCAGGCCACCTCGAGCCCGCGGGCGAGCTGGGCGGTGACGATGGCCCGGGTACGAAAGGCATAGCCGCTGTGCAGGGGCAGGCCGTGGTCGAGGACGTGGAGGATGCGCATGGCGCGGCTTTACGCGCGGGAGGTTTAACGGCCCGTCAACCGAGGCCATTCCAAGTCAATCCTCCCCTTCGAGGGGAGGTGGCAGCCCGAAGGGCTGACGGAGGGGTGTCAGCCGCCGTGGGTTGTCTTTGAAGCCGACACCTCTCCACCATGCTGCGCATGGTCCCCCCTCCCCTCGAAGGGGAGGATTGAGGAAGGAACGGCTTAACGGGGCGTCAACCGGCATACGATACGCAGCATATCGAAGGAGCGCCGCCGATGATCGACAATTTCGCGCTGGCGCTAAGCCACGGGCTCATGCTTCTCGCGGCCTGGCGCCTCGTCACTCGCAAGGATCTGGACGACGCCTCCGTGCCCGTCCCCGCTCGCGCCCCGGCCAAGGCGCCGAACCGCTTCAAGAGGGTCCGCCCGGGTGCGTGACCTCGCCTTCGTCGGATTCCTCGTCGCGCTGCTCGGCCTCGGTTTCCGGCGGCCGTTCCTGTTCGTGCTCGCCTACGCCTATGTCGACATCGTCGCTCCGCAGCACCTCTCCTATTTCCTCCTGAACTCGATCCAGCTTTCCGCCGTCGTCTTCGCCCTCGCTCTGGGCGGCTGGCTGGTCGCCGACGACAAGAAGGGGCTGCGCTTCACGCCGCGCCAGGGCCTGATGCTCGCGCTTCTGCTCTGGGCGGGCTTCACCACCCTCCACGCCGACCTTCCGCAATTCGCCCCCGACAAGTGGGAGTGGGTGTGGAAGGCGATGGTCTGGGCGATCTTCCTGCCCTTCACCCTTCGCACCCGGCTTCGGGTCGAGGCCTATCTGCTGTTCATGACCCTGTCGGCGGCGGCGATCGTCATCGTCGGCGGGATCAAGACCGCGGCCTCGGGCGGCGGCTACGGCGCGCTGAACCTGATGGTGACCAGCAATTCCGGCCTCTACGAGGGGAGCACCATCTCGACCGTCGCGATCGCCCTCATCCCGGTGATCCTCTGGCTCGTCCGGCACGGGACGATCTTCCCCGTCGACTGGCGGGTGAAGCTGTTCGCCTACAATTTGGTCTTCGCCTGCCTCCTCATCCCGGTCGGGACGGAGGCGCGCACCGGCCTCATCTGCATCGGAGTGCTCGCCGTCCTGATGCTCCGCGACGTAAAGCGGCGCTTCGTCTATGCCGGCCTGATCGCCGCCTCGGTGACGGTGGCGGTGCCCTTCCTCCCCCACAGCTTCTCGAACCGGATGGGGACGATCCAGAACTACCAGTCGGACAGCTCCGCCGCCTCGCGGCTCGCGGTCTGGGCGTGGACCTGGGACTATGCCAAGCACCATCCGCTCGGCGGCGGCTTCGAAGCCTATCGGCAGAACAACCTCCAGGTCCACACCGTCGCCGCTCCGGGCGGCAAGGGGCCGGTCCAGGAGGTCGACTGGCGGGTCCAGGAAGACCGCGCCCGCGCCTATCACAGCTCTTACTTCGAAATGCTCGGCGAGCAGGGCTTTCCCGGCCTCGGCCTGTTCCTTCTGATCCACGCGATCGGCCTGCTGCGAATGGAAGCAGTGCGGCGCCGCTTCCGGCGGAGCGACGAGGCGGAGCAGGCGTGGATCGCGCCGCTCGCCACCGCGCTCCAGGCGACCCAGTTCATCTACCTGGTGGGCTCGCTGTTCGTCGGAATCGCGTTCCAGCCATTCGTCTGGATGCTCGTCGCGGTCCAGATCGGCTTCGACGCCCATGTCGCCCGCAAATATCCGGCCAAGGCTAAGCCTACTCTGCTTCGGCCCAGGACGGAGCCGGTCCCCGCCGCCTGAGGAACCATCGCCCTCGCGCCGCGCTTTACCGGCTCCCATGCTGAAGTACGTCGACGATTCCCTCCCCGGCATAAGCCGCAAGCGCCGCGGCCATTACTGGCAATATTTCCACGCCGACGGCAGCCGGGTCACCGACCGGGACGAGATCGATCGGCTGAACGCGGTGGGAATGCCGCCCGCCTATGAGCGCTGCTGGTTCTGCCCGCGCCCCGACGGGCATATCCAGGCGGTCGGCTTCGATTCCAAAGGCCGCAAGCAATATCGCTATCACCCCGATTTCCGGGCGCAGCGCGAGACCGCCAAATATGAGCGGCTCGCCGCCTTCGGCCGAGCGCTGCCCAAGCTCCGCAAGAAGGTCGAGGAGGATCTGACGGGCAAGCCGACCGCGGTCGACACCGTTCTCGCCGCCGTCGTCCGGCTGATCGACGAGACCCGGATGCGCGTCGGCAACGAGGAATATGCCAAGGAGAATAAGAGCTTCGGCGCCACCACCCTTCGTAACCGCCACGCCAAGGTCGAGCGCGGGCGTCTGAAGATCACCTATACGGGCAAGCACGGGATCCGCCGGACGGTGACCATCTCCGACCGCAACCTGGTGCGGATCGCCAAGCGGACCCAGGATCTGCCCGGGCAGAACCTGTTCGAATATGTCAACGACGACGGGGGCATCTGTCCGGTCACCTCCGGCGACGTCAACGGCTACATCAAGGCGGCGATGGGCGACGATTTCACCGCCAAGGACTTCCGCACCTGGGGGGCGAGCGTGATCGCCTTCGAGGAGATGGAGCGCCGGATGCGCGAGCACGGCACCGTCAAGTTGAAGAGCGTCATGGAGCCGGTCGCCGAGGCGCTCGGCAACACGCCGGCGATCAGCCGCAAATCCTACGTCCACCCCGCGCTCATCGAGGCGGCCAAGGACGCCGGAGCGATCGGCGGGCGCAAGCTTCCAAGGCCCTCCAAATATCTCTCCGCGGGCGAGCGCGGCCTGATCGAGTTCCTCGACGCCCTGCCGCAAGAGGCCCGGAAGCTGGACGAGAAGGCGAAGGCTCGGGCAGAAGCCGGTCGAAAGACCAAGGCCCAGGCGGAGTCGGAGATGGCGGCGGAGGCGGAAAAGCAAGTCGAGGCGGACGCGGCCTGATGCTGTTTGCCCAGGTGAAGGACGCCTACGCGAAGGACGGGCGCGTCAGCGACGCGGCGATGAACGTATCGCAGAAGAGCTACCGGCTCGCCGCCGAGACGACCCAGTGGATTTCGGCGAATGTCGTCGACGTCGCCATCGCCAGTGCGATCGGGATCGCCATCGCCTTTGCTATGCTTGCCGTGCGCTCGCTCGGCTGCCGGCTGATCGGACGGATGCACGGCGAGCCGCACTGGCCGGTGATCTTCGCCCGGGTCCTCGCCAAGACCAAGATCTGGTTCATCATCCTCGCCTCGGCCGAATTGGTCTCCGAGCATGCCCGGACCCCGCCGAGCCTGATGAGCGGGATCCACATCCTGTTCGTCATCGCCTTCGCGCTGCAGGCGGCGATCTGGGGGCGCGAGCTCGTGCTCGGCTATGTCGAGCACAAGGTCGGCGGCGACGAGCAGAATTCGACTCTCGGCTCGGCGGTCGGGATCATCCGGCTGCTGGTGACGGTGGCGCTGTTCGCCATCGCCATCGTCCTCATCCTCGACAATATCGGGGTGAACGTCACCGGGCTGGTCGCCGGCCTTGGCATCGGCGGTATCGCCATCGGCCTCGCCGCGCAGGGCATCTTCTCCGATTTGTTCGCAGCGCTTTCGATCCTGTTCGACAAGCCGTTCCGCCGCGGCGAGAGCATCCGCTTCGGCGAGGTCAGCGGGAGCGTCGAGAATATCGGCCTCAAGACGACCCGGATCCGCTCTTTGACTGGCGAGCAGATCGTCGTCGCCAATGCCAAGCTGCTCGAGCAGCAGATCCACAATTTCGCGCATCTCGAGCATCGCAGGATCGTCCTCCCGCTCGGCCTCGTCTGCCAGACTCCGCCGGAAGTCTGCGCCCGGCTTCCGGACATCCTGAAGGAGATCGTCAAGGCGCAGCCCAAGACCTCGCTGGTGCGCGCGGGGATGACCGGCTTCGGCGCTTCGACCCTCGACTTCGAGCTTCAGTTCGACGTCCACTCGACCGATTACGAGGAGGTCTACCGGACCCGGAGCAACGTCTGCATCGCCATCCTCGACCGGTTCAACCGCGACGGCATCCAGCTCGCCTACCCGACCCAGACCAGCTTCACCGCCGCCCCGGACGGCACCTTGATCATGCCCTACCCGCCGGTGAAGATGGTCGCCGAGGATGACGAGGGGCGGCTTCGCGGCGACCAGGACTGATCCTCTCCTCCTGGGGAGAGGCGGGCGGTATACCGAACCTCAACCCTTCGCAGCTACGGCGGACCGATGGGAGAGGTGCTGGCGATGCGACATGGGACGGGCCCCGGCTTGGGATGGAAGCTGTTCGCCGGATTGATGGTTTTCGGCGAGGCGATCGGCGACGTTCCGAAGCTCTTCCACCCGGCCAGCGCCCTGACTTCGGTTTTGGTGGCGCTCAACCTCGTCGCGGTGAGCGGGGTCGTGGCTTACGCATTCCGGCAAAGGCTCGGGCCTGTCGGCTTCTGGCGTGCCTTCGCGCCGTTTTTCTGTCTGGTCTCGGCGGGAGAGATCGGACGGGTGCTGCCGATCATCGTGCGGCTCATCGCCCTGACTCAAGGGTCGATGGTGATGGTGCTCGGCATGCTCTTCGTGATCGTGCCCGTACTCGCCATGGCCTTCTTCACCTGCCTCGCGCTGCTTCGCCAGGCGGAGCTGCTGGGTCCTTCGCGGCGGCCGCTCGGCCGGAAGCCGGACCAGCTGTCCCTGCCGCTGCCGCTGCCGACGCTTTAAGCCGGCGGAGCGGTCAAGCTGACGGCTGTGCCGCGACGTAATCGTCCAGCCGCTCGATCTGCGCCGCTTTCTCCTCCTCGCCAAGGAACGAGCCGAGGAAGCTGTTGCGCGCCAGCGTCGTGAGCTGTTCGCGCCCAAGGCCCCGCGCCGCGGCGACCGCCCGATAATTGTCGTTCACATAGCCGCCGAAATAAGCGGGATCGTCGGAATTGACGGTCGCCCGGAGGCCGAGCGCAAGCATCCGGTCGAGCGGGTGCTCGGCCATGTCGCTGACGCCGCACAGCTTGAGGTTGGAGAGCGGGCAGACGGTGAGCGTCATCGCTTCGCGCACCAACCGCTCGACCAGCGCCGGATCCTCGAGCGAGCGATTGCCATGGTCCAGCCGGTCGACTTTCAGGATGTCGAGCGCCTCGAGCACATATTCCGGCGGCCCCTCCTCGCCGGCATGGGCGACCCGCTTCAGCCCCCGCTCGGCGGCGGCCGCGAAGACCCGTGCGAACTTGGACGGCGGGTGGCCGACCTCCGAGCTGTCGAGCCCCACCGCCGCGATCCGGTCGAGCCAGGGCTCGGCCTCGCGAAGCGTGGCGAAGGCCGCCTCCTCGTCGAGATGGCGAAGGAAGCACAGGATGAGCTTGGAGGTCAGGCCGTGCCGCTCGCGCGCCTCGTCCATTCCAGCGAGGAGCCCGCGGATCGCGGTGTCGAACGGAACGCCCCGGTCGGTGTGGGTCTGGGGATCGAAGAAGATCTCCGAATGGGTGACCCCGTCCGCCGCGGCGCGGTCGAAATAGGCGGCGGCGAGGTCGCGGAAATCCTCCTCGGTGCGAAGCACGTCGGCGCCCTTATAGTAGATGTCGAGAAAGTCCTGCAGGTTGGAGAAGCTGTAGGCCGCCCGCACCTCCTCGACGCTCCGGAACGGGATTTCGATGCCGTTGCGCCGCGCCAAAGCGAACATCAGCTCGGGCTCGAGGCTGCCTTCGATATGGATGTGGAGCTCTGCCTTGGGCAGGCCGGCGATGAAGGCGTTGAGATCGGTCATGGTCCGACCATTCCCGCTCGCCGCCGCTTCGGCAAGGCTGGAACAACCGCGCGCTGCGGTTATTCTGCGGCGATGGCAAGATTGACCTGGATCGCCGCCGCCGCGCTGGCCGTTTCGACGGGGGCGCAGGCCCAGACTCTGCGCGACTTCTGCCCGGACCGGCCGGGGCTCGGAACCCCGCCCTGCACGATGGACCCCGGCCATGTCGCGGTCGAAATCGGCCTCGCCGACTGGACCTTGGAGCGCTCGGCGGGCCAGCGCACCGACACGCTGGCGCTCGGCGAGACCCTTGTCCGGGTCGGACTGACGGACAACCTCGAAGCTCAGCTCGGCTGGACCGCCTACGGCCATGTCCGCGATCGCGGCCCCGCCGGCCGCTCCAGCGACAGCGGCGTCGGGGACGTGACGGTGGCGCTTCGCCGCAACCTCGCCAATCCCGACGGCTCCGGCTTCTCCGTCGCCCTCATGCCCTATGCCACGCTGCCGACCGGGAACCAGGTGCTCGGCGCCGGCGACTGGAGCGCGGGGCTGCTGGTTCCGGTCAGCTACGACCTGCCGCACGGCCTGCAGCTCGGCTTCACCGGGCAGGTCGAGGCCGCCGCCGACGAGGACCGGCACGGCCGGCATCTCGCCTATGGCGGAATCGCCGGGCTGTCGGCCGATCTTTCCAAGACGGTTTCGGCGACGGCGGAGTTGAGCGCGATCCGCGACGACGACCCGTCCGGCCATTCGACCGAGCTTCTCGCCGGCCTCTCGGCGGGCTGGATGGCGAAGGACGACCTTCAGCTCGACGTCGGCGCCAATATCGGACTCAACGAAGCCGCGCCGGACGTGCAGGTCTACGCCGGCGTGTCGAAGCGGTTCTGAGCGTCACGTCGTCGTCCCAGCGAAGGCTGGGACCCCAGGGGGTGAAAAGCGCCGTGTTCTTCACCCCCTGGGGCCCCAGCCTTCGCTGGGGCGACGCGCCGTGTTCTTCACCCCCTGGGGCCCCAGCCTTCGCTGGGGCGACGCGCCGTGTTCTTCACCCCCTGGGCCCCAGCCTTCGCTGGGGCGACGGTATCAGAGCCCGACATCCTCCAGGCTGAGCAGGGTCGCGTTGCCGCCGGCGCTGGTCGTGTCGGTGCTGGTCACGCGCTCGGCGCAGAAGCGGGGGAGGTAGTGGGGGCCGCCGGCCTTGGGGCCGGTGCCCGACAGGCCTTCGCCGCCGAACGGCTGCGAGCCGACGATGGCGCCGATCATCGAACGGTTGACGTAGAGGTTGCCGACGGTGGCCGATTCCTCGACCGTCTCCGCCGCCCGGGCGATGCGGCTGTGCAGGCCCATGGTCAGGCCGAAGCCGGAGCGGTTGACCCGCTCCACCGTCTCGGCGAGCTGCCCCGCCTTCCAGGTTGCGACATGGAGGAGGGGGCCGAACCACTCCTTCTTCAGGTCCTCGAGCCGGTCGATCCGGATCAAGGTGGGGGGAACGAACAGGCCAGCGTCAGGGCCTTCGTCCCCACGATCTCCGGGGTCTCCTGGAACGGGAAGAGTATGCACCCACTGCCCGCGCGTCTCCTCGCGATGGCTCATCAGACGCTCATAGGCGCCCTGGTCGATCACCGGTCCGACGTCGGTCGCCGGGTCGGCCGGGTCGCCGACCACCAGCGTGTCCATCGCTCCGGTCAGCATCTCTAGCGTCCGCTCGGCGATCTCCTCCTGGAGGAGGAGCAGCCGGAGCGCCGAACAGCGCTGGCCGGCGGAGCGGAAGGCGGAGGTGACGACATCGATCACCACCTGCTCGGGAAGCGCGGTCGAATCGACGATCATCGCGTTGATCCCGCCCGTCTCCGCGATGAAGGGGATGATCGGCCGCTCGTCGTCGGTGAGCAGCTCGCGCGCGATGCGCTTCGCGGTGGCCGTGGAGCCGGTGAACGCGATACCCGCGATCCGGCTGTCCTCGACCAGCGCCGCGCCCATATCGGGCCCGCCCGGAGCGAGGATCAGGACATCCTCGGGGATACCGGCGCCGTGGGCGAGGCCGACGGCATAAGCGGCGATCTCCGGGGTCTGCGGCGCAGGCTTGGCGACGACGCTGTTGCCCGCCACCAGGGCGGCGGTCACCTGGCCGAGGAAGATGGCGAGCGGGAAGTTCCAGGGCGCGATGCAGACCCACACGCCGCGGCCCGCCATTCGAAGCACGTTGCGCTCTCCGGTCGGGCCGGGAAGCTCGACCGGCTGGAGGCCGGAGCGCGCCTGGTTGGCGTAATAGCGGCAGAAGTCGACCGCCTCGCGAACCTCGGCGAGCGCGTCGGGGATCGTCTTCTTCGCCTCCTGCACGCAGATCCGCATCAGCGCGTCGCGCTCCTGCTCGAGCAGGTCGGCGAGCTTATCGAGACAGGCGGCGCGGTGCTCGATCGGCTGGGCGTCCCAAGTCGGAAAGGAGGCGAGGGCTCGGGAGACCATGGACTGGGCCTCGGCCTTGCACTGGTCCGCGTACTCGCCCGTGGAGGTAATCGCAGGCTTCTCCACTCCGTTCGTGTCGAGCGAAGTCGAGACACCCCGTCGAGCGGAGCCGAGACCACTTGCAGCCCTCGGCTTCGCTCGGGAGGGCCCCTCGACTTCGCTCGGGGCGAACGGATCTTGCGCTACTGCCCGACTGACCCGCTCCAGCTCGACCCGGTCCGCAAGGTCGACGCCGTGGCTGTTGCCGCGGGTCGGCTCGAACAGGTCCCTTGGCAGCGGAATGGACGGATGCCTCGTCCCCCCCACCGCCGCGATCCTTGCCACCGGATCGGCGAGCAGGTCGGAATCCGAGAGCGTCTCGTCCGCCAGCTGGTGGACGAAGCTCGAATTGGCGCCGTTCTCGAGAAGCCGGCGGACGAGATAGGCGAGGAGGTCCTGATGGCCGCCGACCGGGGCGTAGATGCGTGTCTTGTAGCCCTGCTCGCGAACGAGCTTCTCGTAGAGGCCCTCGCCCATGCCGTGGAGGCGCTGGAACTCGAAGTCGCGGCTGTCGCCGGCCCATTCGAGCAGGGTCGCGACGGTGAGGGCATTGTGGGTGGCGAAGGCGGGATAGATGTTGCGCGCCGCCAGCATGTCCCGCGCGCAGGCGAGGTAGGAGACGTCGGTCGACGCCTTGCGGGTGAACAGGGGATATTCGGCCAGTCCCTGCTCCTGGGTGCGCTTGATCTCGCTGTCCCAATAGGCGCCCTTGACCAGGCGGACGGCGATCCGGCGGCCGGTGGCGGCGCCGATCGAGTCGGCCCAGGCGATGGTCGGGCGGCAACGCTTGCCATAGGCCTGGACCGCCATTCCGAGCCCGTCCCAGCCCTTGAGCGAGGGGAGGCCGGCGACCGCTTCGATGATGTCGAGGCTCATTTCGAGCCGCTCGCTCTCCTCGGCATCGATGGTGAAGGCGATGTCGGAATTCTTGGCGAGCAGCGCGAGCGCCTCGACCTGCTCGATCAGCGAGGGGACGCAGCGTTCGTACTGCGCCACCTCGTAGCGCGGGTGGAGCGCGGAGAGCTTGACCGAGATGGAATGGCCGCGTTTGGCGACCTTGCCGACGGCGCGGATCGCATTCTCGTAGGAGGCGAAATAGCGCCGCGCATCCGGGAAGGTGCGCGCCGCCTCGCCGAGCATGTCGAAGCTTGCGGTGAAGCCGGCATTCTCGCGCTTCTGCATCCGCTTGATGGCTTCGTCGATGGTCCGGCCCATGACGAAGATCTCGCCCATCAGCCGCATCGCCGCGCCTACCGCCTGGCGCACGAACGGCTCGCCCATGCGCGCGAACAGGCGCTTGAGTGCGCCCGCCTGCTCGGTCTCGCTGACCAGGGCGCGGCCGATCACGAGGCCCCAGGTGGCTGAGTTGACCAGGGTCGAATGAGACTTGCCCTTGTGGGCGCGCCAGTCGGCGTTGCCGAGCTTGTCGGCGATCAGCTGGTCGGCCGTCTCCGGATCGGGGACCCGGAGGAACGCCTCGGCGAGCGAGAGCAGGGCGATCCCCTCCGAGGTGTTGAGGCGGTATTCCTGGAGGAACTGGTTGACCCAGCCGGACGATTGCGCCGCCCGAAGCTCGGCGAGCATCCCCAGCGCTCGGTTCTCGACGGAGCGGCGCGAATCGGGTTCGAGGGCGGCGTCGCGCAGAAGCGGCTTCAGCACGTCCGGTTCGGGCACTCGGTGCAGGCGGCGGATTTCGGCGCGGGCGGATGCCGTAGCGTCCGCGGCGCCCGGCTTCTCAACAGGCTTGAGTCTCATGGCGAGGCCGCTCTAGACGCCGTCCATGCCTACCGCCACCCTCGAAGAAATACGCGCGCGCATCGGCGCCGAGATCGGGACCTCCGACTGGATCCTCATCGACCAGGCGCGGATCGACGCCTTCGCCGGGGTGACCGAGGACCACCAGTTCATCCACGTCGACCCGCAAGCGGCGGCGGCCACCCCGTTCGGCGGCACCGTCGCCCACGGCTTCCTCACCCTCTCGCTGCTCAGCCGCATGGCGGCGGATGTGATGCTTCGGCCCGAGACGGTGAAGATGGGCGTCAATTACGGCTTCGAGCGGGTTCGCTTCATGGCTCCGGTGAGGAGCGGCAAGCGGGTGCGCGGACGCTTCGTCCTTTCCTCTTTCGAAGAGAAGAGGCCGGGCCAATATCAGTTCGTGCATCAAGTGACGGTCGAGATCGAGGGGGAGGAGAAGCCGGCCCTCGTCGCCGACTGGATCGGGATGATGTTTTTGTGAAAGTGATCCTCCCCGTTCCGGGGAGGATCTGGGAAGAAAGGAACCTCCATGTCCACTCGTGAAGCCGTCATCGTCTCCACCGCGCGAACCCCGATCGGCAAGGCCTATCGCGGGGCGTTCAACGCGACTCCGTCGCCGACGCTCGCCAGCTTCGCGATCAAGGCGGCCGTCGAGCGCTCGAAGATCGATCCGGCCGAGGTCGAGGACGTGGTGATGGGTGCGGCCCTCCAGCAGGGCGTCCAGACGACGATCGGCCGGACGGCGGCGCTCCGCTCCGGTCTCCCCGTCACCGTCTCGGGCATGTCGGTCGATCGCCAGTGCGCATCGGGGCTGATGGCGATCGCGACCGCGGCCAAGCAGATCATCGTCGATCGGATGCCGATCTGCGTCGCCGGCGGGGTCGAGAGCATCTCGATGGTGCAGACGCCGGAGATGCGGGTCGGACCGGATCCCGAGCTGCTCTCGATGCACAACGGCGTCTACATGCCGATGATCCAGACCGCCGAGGTGGTCGGAAAGCGCTACACGGTCAGCCGCGACCGCCAGGACGAATATGCGCTCCGCTCGCAGCAGCTCACCGCCAAGGCGCAGGCGGAGGGCCGCTTCGACGACGAGATCGTGCCGGTCACCGCGAAGATGATGGTCAAGGACAAGGAGACGGGCGAGACCTCGATCAAGGAGGTCACCCTCACCAAGGACGAGGGCAACCGGCCTTCGACCACGCTCGAGGACCTGAAGAAGCTTCATCCGGTGATGGGGCCTGAAGGCGCGATCACCGCCGGCAACGCATCGCAGCTCTCCGACGGCGCCTCGGCCTGCGTGCTGATGGAGGCCGGGCTCGCCGCGGAGCGCGGGCTGAAGCCGCTCGGCCGCTACGTCGGAATGGCGGTGGCGGGGACTGAGCCCGACGAGATGGGCATCGGCCCGGTCTTCGCGGTTCCCAAGCTGCTCAAGCGCTTCGGGCTGTCGGTCGACGACATCGGCCTGTGGGAGCTGAACGAGGCCTTCGCCGTGCAGGTGCTCTACTGCGCCGACCAGCTCGGTATCCCCGAGGACCGGCTGAACGTCGACGGCGGCTCGATCTCGATCGGCCATCCCTACGGCATGTCCGGCGCCCGGATGACCGGCCACGCCCTCATCGAAGGCAAGCGCCGCGGAGTCCAGTGGGTCGTGGTGACGATGTGCGTCGGCGGCGGAATGGGCGCTGCGGGGCTGTTCGAGGTGATGTAGCGGCTCGTCGTCCCAGCGATGGCTGGGACCTCGGGGGGTGAAGATCGCAGAGCCTTTCACCCCCTGGGGCCCGGCCTCCCGCCGGGGCGACGATTCTAGCTCGCGTAGAGCGCCGCCTCCGCCGCGCGGCGCTTCGTCAGGCCGGGCAGGACCTTGCCGGCGGCCTTGTTCCACTTGGCGAACTCGGCCGCCGCGCCGGCATAGTCGCCGGCCTTGTGCTTCTTGAGCAGAGTGCTCGACTGGAGGTTGGCGACCCCCAGATTGTAGGCGAAGCTCACCAGCGCGTCGAACTGGTGCTGGGTCGTCTTCGCCCCGCCCAAAGCGGCCGCGACCCGCTCCGCGAACTCGGCGACGTGCTTGGTGAATCGCTCGTCGCACTGCGCCTGGGTCCAGACGACGCCCTTCTTGATGTCGGGGCCGGTGCTTCCCCAGCCGATCGTCCAGGGGTCCCCGCCGCTCGCCGGGTCGGGATAAGCGGCGAAGTGGCCGTCGGGGCCTTTCTTCGCGCAGCCTTCGAACTGCTGGATGAGCTTGTTGCAGCTGTTGCTCGGATTCATGGCGATGTCCCCTCCTTACCGACTAACCCCGAGTCGGCGGCCGGGATGATGCGGCAGTTCGCGCCGCCGCTCAATTCCCGCCGCGTCGCGCTCGGCTGAAACCGGATCGCTCCCGCTTGGTTATCCCTTCGAAACGAAAGGGAGGCGCGTAAATGCCCGTATCGAACACGCCGATCGTGGAGCGGATCGCCCGGGTCATCGCCGGCCGGGTCGCGAGCATCAACGCCGAGGGAGACGATCCCTCGGCCGGAGACCGGGTCGATTCGACCTGGCGGGACTATGCCGAGGACGCGCGCTCGATCCTCCGCACGCTCCGCGAGCCCGATCCCGCCATGGCCGAGGCGGGCGACGTCGAGACGTGGGAGCGTATGGTCCGCGCGGGCCTCGAATCCGAAGGCGCTTCGGCCTGAGCAGAAGCTCTGCCGTCACCCTGAACCTGTTTCAGGGTCCAGTTTTCCGCCCGTCCGACGGCTCGAGACTGGATGCTGAAGCAAGTTCAGCATGACGGGGGGAGTCGCGAGCGCTTTGACGCAGGAAGCCTAAATCGCGTCGCTGCCGCGCTCGCCCGTGCGGATGCGGAGCGCTTCCTCGATCGTCGAGACGAAGATCTTGCCGTCGCCGATCCGGCCGGTCCGGGCGGCGGCGGCGATCGCCTCGACGACCCGTTCCGCCAGCCCGTCGTCGACCACCACCTCGAGCTTCACCTTAGGGAGGAAGTCGACGACATATTCGGCGCCGCGATAAAGCTCGGTATGGCCCTTCTGCCGGCCGAAGCCTTTTGCCTCCGTGACGGTGATCCCGGAAACCCCGACATCGTGAAGCGCCTCCTTCACCTCGTCCAGCTTGAACGGCTTGATGATCGCCTCGATCTTCTTCACCCGCCCACTCCTCGCAGCCTGCTGCGCCGCCGCATAGCGCCGGCCGCCGCGCTTCGCTAGGCTTCAGCGGATGGACGAGCAGGCGATTCTCGAGCGCGCCGAGCGGCTGGCCGCGCATCTGCCGGGCGTGGAGACGGCGCCGCATTATGGGCGGCCGTGGCTCAAGGTCGGCGGCAAGACTCTTGCCGGTCCGTGCCGGGAGCCCGGCGCGCTGGCGGTCCACTGCCCGGTGGAGATGAAGGAGGCGCTGATCGAGGCGCGCCCCGATATCTATTTCGACACCGATCATTTCCGCGGCTGGCCGGCGGTTCTGGTGCGGATGGAGGCGATCGACGATTCGACCTTGAAGGACCGGCTGGAAGCGGCGTGGGAGAGCCGGGCGCCGCGGCGGCTGAAGGGAAAACCGTGATCGCCGCGTTCCTTGCCGTCGCCCTGGCCGCCGCCGCGGACCGACCGCCGGCGGGGATGCCCGACCCCCAAGCGGCGGCCCCGAAGATCGTCGAGGAATGTCCAAGCGCCGCGCCGGGGGACGTCGTCGTCTGCGGCCGCGCCGGCTCACGCTCGCCCTACCGCCTTCCGCCCCAGGCCGACGGCTGGACTCCCGATAGCGCGATGGACAGCGTCTCGCGCGAGCGCCATCGCCTCCTCGACCCGGGCGCTTCGGGAATCGGCTCCTGCTCCACCGCCGGCGCGGGCGGATCGACCGGCTGCGACCTCATCCGCTGGCGTGAGGCCTATGAGCAGCGCGCGGGTGTGAAGGCGGGCGAGAAAGGCGTGTTCCTGAAGGTCGGCCCGCTCAAGCAGCGGGTCGACGGGCGGTAGTGCGATCGTTGCCCCGCGAGCGGAACGCGGCTTAGTCGATTGCGGAGCCGTCGGGTATGCGGTCCATCTTCTCCGCCGGTACCGTCCGCACGGCGCCCCATTTGAACTGGTAGCGGTCCATCACGGCGGGGCTGGCGATCCACCTCTTCATCCCGTCGGCGACGAGAAAGATCCTGCCGTCCGGCGCCATGGCGAGGTGGGCGTCGGCGGGGAGCGCCGCCTCCTGGCGCTGGCCGGCGAGATTGCCGACCGCTCCGATCCCCTTCCAATCGCGGAACAGAGCGTCGTAAGTCGCCGGATTGGGGATGTGGCGGAGCGATCCGTCGAGCATGACGAAGACCTTGCCGGACGCGGGATCGGTGACCCGCCGGCCCTCGGGTATGTACTCGCCGCTGACCGGCGCTCCCTCGGGAAATCCGGCCAGCTCGTCGGCCGGAGGGGAGAGCACGGTGCTCCACGAGAAGCCGTACCGCTCGAAGACGTGCGGTCCGACGATCCAGCGTCGGGTCTTGTCGACCAGCAAATATACCTTGCCGCTCTCCCCGTCCCGGGCGAGCGCGGCGTCGGGGTCGAACGGATCGCCGGTCGGATAGACGTCGGCCCTGGGTATCTCGGTGAAGCCGCCCCACTCGCGGAACAGGCGGTCGTATGTCGGGCGATCCGGAATGTGGCGGAGGCGACCGTCGATCATCAGGTAGACGTCTCCCGCCGGCGTGCGCGCCCGGATTCCCATGGCCAGCGGCGGCGGCGGCTTGGACTTCCCCGCGGCCAGCGCGCGGATCGACGTCCAGGTCTCTTCGGCCGTTTGCTTCAACGCATCGGCGGCGCTTGTGACGTCCCTGACCACGACGAAGGCGACGCCTTCGACGACCTCCGCGCACGCCTTGGCTCCGTCGCTGATCCCGCTGATCACCGTATCGATGGCGATCTCGACTCCGTTTTTGACGTAGATGATGACGTCTTCGACGCCCTCGATCACCGCCCGCGCGGCGTCTTCCAAGGCTTTTGCGATATCGTCGAAAATGCTCATCGGCCCGTCCCCCTCAACGCCAACCACGGCGACCCGGGCGACTATGGCAGGCCGGGGTTAAGCAATCCTCGCGGCCCCGAGCGGCGTCAGTAAGGCGGCTTGTCGCGTCCGGCCGGGCTCTTGGTGAAGATCTCGCAGCCGTCCTCGGTGATCCCGACGGCATGCTCGAATTGGGCGGAGAGCGTGCGGTCGCGGGTGACGGCGGTCCAGCCGTCCTCGAGCACCTTCACGCCCGGCTTGCCGATGTTGATCATCGGCTCGATGGTGAAGAACATGCCCGGCTTGAGCTCGGGGCCGGTGCCGGGGCGGCCGGCGTGGACGACCTCCGGCGCGTCGTGGAACACTCGGCCGAGGCCGTGCCCGCAAAAGTCGCGCACCACGCCGTAGCGGTGCCGCTCGGCATGGGTCTGGATGGCGTGGCCGATGTCTCCCAGCCGGTTGCCGGGCCGAGCCTGCGCGATGCCGAGCATCATGCATTCGTAGGTGACGTCGACCAGCCGGCGCGCCTTGATCGGGACGTCGCCGACCAGGAACATCCGGCTGGTGTCGCCGTGCCAGCCGTCGATGATGATGGTCACGTCGATGTTGACGATGTCGCCGTCCTTCAGCACCCGCTCGCCGGGGATGCCGTGGCAGACGACATGGTTGATCGAGGTGCAGCACGAGCCGGTGAAGCCGCGATAGCCCAGCGTCGCCGGCACTCCGCCGAGCGCGATCATCTCGCGGTAGACGATGTCGTCTATCTCCTGGGTGGTGACACCGGGGAGGACGTGGGGCGCGAGCGAATCGAGCACTTGCGCGGCGGCCCGGCCGGCGCGGCGCATTCCGGCGAAGCCCTCGGGTCCGTGAAGCTTGATGGCGCCCGAGCGGCCGACGGCGGGCTCGGTTCCGGTGACGGCGAGATATTCGGTCATGGCGGCGATATAGCGCCTGAGCCGGACTTTTGCACCCCGCCCTGCGCCTCTTCAGGGAAGAGGAGAAAGGCAGAAACCGGTTCAGCATGAGGGCATCGCGCGCTAAGGCGGGGGCGTGAGCGACGAACGCATCTGGACGGCAGGCCTGCTGGTGATCGGCGACGAGATCCTCTCGGGCCGGACGCAGGACCGGAACGTCGCCCAGATCGGCCGCTGGCTGAACGTCCAGGGGGTAAGGCTCAACGAGGTCCGGGTGGTGCCCGACGTGATCGAGCGGATCGCGGAGGCGGTGAACGCGCTTCGCGCCGCGAACGACTATCTTTTCACCACCGGCGGGATCGGGCCGACCCACGACGACATCACCGTCGACGCGATCGCCCATGCGCTGGGCGTGCCGGTCGAGATCCACCCCAAGGCGAAGGCGGCTCTGGAGGATTATTACGCGACCCGGGGCGGGATCACCGAGACTCGGCTGCGCATGGCACGGGTGCCGAAGGGCGCGGAGCTGATCGACAACCCGATGTCCGGGGCGCCGGGGATCAGGGTCGGCAACATCTTCATCCTCGCCGGAGTGCCGCACATCGCCACGATCATGCTGGAGGCGCTGGCTGGGACGATCGAAGGCGGTCGGCCGCTCCTTTCGGCGACGATCGGCTGCTGGGCGCCCGAAAGCGAGGTTGCCGACATCCTGCGCTCCGTGGAGGCCGATCATCCCGGCTGCCAGATCGGGTCCTATCCTTTCTTCCGCGAGGGCCGGGTCGGCGCCAATTTCGTGGTTCGGGCGACCGACGGGGAGAGGCTTGAAGCGTGCCGCGCCGAGCTGGTGCGCCGGCTCGAGGCGGCGGGACGTGAGGTCGTGGCGGAGGTCGCCTGAGCTCGGCTTCTAGGGCTCGTATCCCATCAGCTCGAACTCGAAGGCGGCATCGTCGCGGATCCGGCGGCGCTGCGCGGGCGTCAAAATCTCCACCGCCGGCCGCTTGTCCTTCCTGAACTGCGATTTCGCCCTCGGAAGTGCGGCGTCCGGGTCGAGGCCGAGCCGCTCCGCCGCCGAGCGGACATGGTCCGACAGCCGCTCGAACGCCCAGATCTCGTCGACCGCGACCCGCCCGCCGATCGTGTAGAGGGGATGATTGAGATAGTCGCGACGCGCGATCTCGGACTCGATTTGCGCGGCGATGTCGTTCGCGCGCCCGACGCCCGATCCGGCCCTGAACCAGGCGAGGGACACGACCTTCTCGTAAGGGTGGCGCTCCACCGTGAACCGGAAGGCGCTTCGCCAAAGCTCGGGGAGCCGCCTTTCGACCTCGCCCGCGGGCATGTGGTTGTAGAACCGCCGTCGGCCGATCCAGTTGCGGTGGTTGCGGGCGCGGCCGCCATGCTCGGCGCGCAGCGGCTCGTCGGCGGGAGAGACGGGCGTGCAGATGTCGCGTCCGGAGCAGGCGGCGCTAAGCACGATTTCGAGGCTCGTTCCGCCCGCCTTCCGCGGCTTGATGAAGATGAAATTGCGTGAGAAGGAGGCGATCATCGCGCCCGCCAGGTCGAAAGGTCGCGGCCGAGTAAAGCCTCCATCTTGAGGATCTGCGGTTCGAACACCCGCTGGAGCTCCGCCCGGAAGGCCGGCCGGAGCGGGCGGCGCGGCCCGTCCGTCATGTCCCATCGCGCGACCAGCGCGGAGGGGTGAAGTCCAAGCGCGGCCGCGGCGGCGCGCAGCGGCGGGAGGAGCGGGCCGAGCTTGCGAAGCGCCGCCCGATACGGCCGTGCGAGCGAGACGGCGCGGCGGTTGCGGTTCTTGTTGACGACCGGGAAGTCGGTCCGATCGTCGTCGGGAAGGCCGAGGAAGGCGAGGACTCGCCGATAGGCGGCCCGGGTATCGACCTTGAATTCTTCGAGCAGGAGGATCAGCCGGCGATCCTCGGGGACGAGCGAGACGAACCGCTCGAGCTGGTCGCCGAGCGCGCAGACCCGCTCATATTGCAGATATTCCGGCTCGACGCATTCGGGCGGGATGCGGCGGCCGTTCAAGCGAAGCGCCTGCATTTTCCACGCCTCCTCGAAGTCGGCCACGTCTTCGTCGAAGGTGCGGATCAGCTGCGAATGCCAAGCCTGCGCCATCGCCACCGGGTTGCGCAGGATCAGGACGAACCGTGCCCGTGGGCTCGCTTCCCGGATCCTCGGGATCGCCACGGCGGAGCGCAGATAATAAGGCGACGCCTCCCCGCGGAGCGCCTCCGGCGCCGCGCCGTCCCACTGCTCCAGATAGGAGCCGAGAGTCGTGCAGGCCTCGCGCTTGGAAATGTCCGGGCTCCAGTAGGAGGGCTCCTTCCGGCGGGACATGGCAATCCCCGGATGCGTCTTGAGATAGGTATATAAGGCGGACGTGCCGCATTTCGGCGCTCCTGCGATGTAGAAGTCCGGAAGCCGGGTCACGGCCGCGCGGCTTCCGAAAGTCCGGTCGGCAGCCCGAAATGCCCGGACAAGGCCGCCAGCTGACGATCATATCCGCCGCCGAGATTTCCGGAATGGAGGGCGCGCCGCTGCGAGCCCGGCCATTCGCGGTAGGGGAAGCGGCCCCCGACCTTGCGGACGAGCGTGCCCTGCCGGCGGGCCATCCAGAAGAACCAGAAATCGTCGCAGGTGGGGCAGAGGCGGACGGCGAGCGCGATATCGGCGACCATCGGGTCGAGGCTTCCGGGCGGATAGAGGACCCCGCCGACTCCCGTGGGGATTATCCCGCCCGAGGCGCGGCGGGCGGCGGCGTCCTGAACGTCGCGCTGCCATTGCGAATAGGGCGCCAGCGCCCCGTCCGGCCGGACTTGCGGCCGATGGGCGCGGTGGCAGACGATCGCCGGTTCCGGCCCGGCGAGAAAACCCCCGACGAGCGTTTCGAGCCAGTCGGGGCGGTAGTGAACGTCGTCGTCCGCGGTCGCGACGAAAGCGTTCGGGAAGGCTTCGACCGACGGGAGGAGCTTCTTGAACGACCCGGTGTCGGCGGTGGTGCGGATCTCGACTCCCGCCTCTGCGAGCCGAAGGACCTTGGCCGGCAGAAGCGGCGAATCCGCCGCTGCGATCCACAGCACGATCCGGTCCGGCCGGACGCTCTGGCGGAGCAGCGCGCGCAGGGTCCTGTGGAGGAAGGGGAAGCGCGGCGGCCACGAGGTTAGGGAGACGACCAGCGGCCCGGGAAGGCGGTGGTGCGTCGGGCGCCGCCCGACCCGAGCGAGCCGGTGGGGCAGGACGGCCGCGAACAGGCTTGCCTCCTCGTAGGCCCGGCGTCCGGCGCTTAACAGACGGCGCAAGGGACCGAGCAGGGGCGCCTCCGATCTCGGCGTGAGGGGCTACGGCGACGGCGGGTCGCCCCGCTCGGCTCCGCCTCGCGTGCGCTCCAAACCCGGACCGTCCCCCGGACGGTCCGGGTTTGGAGCGGGTGAAGGGAATCGAACCCTCGTCGTAAGCTTGGGAAGCTTCTGCTCTGCCATTGAGCTACACCCGCGAGCGCTGCCCATCTCTAGGAAAGCCGGCGGGAATTGTCGAGACGCCAAGGCGGGTTCGAACGGAGCGTCGCCGAACCGCTTCACGCCGGCCGCCACACCGGCGTCGCGGGCGGAAGGCTCGACCGGCGCAGGATCTGGGCCGTCCCCTGCGGCTCGCCCACCGGGCCCTCGCGCTCCCGCTCGACGTAGAGGATGTCCAGGCCGTCTTCCGCGACGGCGAGGACGAGGCCCAAGCCGGCGCAGACGGGACTGTCGACGAGGTCGCCGGGCTGCGGCGGGCGTTCGCCGGCGGGCTTGGCGCCGTTCGACCCGATCCACTTGCGAACCGCCTCCAATTCCGAATCGTCGTCCAGGCCGTCGCGTGCGAAGTCCACGCCCGGCGTCTCGGTAAGCTGCCAGAACAGCGCCTCCGGCTTCTTGAAGTAGCGGGTCTCGCTTTCGCTCAGGCCCCAGAGGGCGGCGAACGCCCGCAAGGCCCTTTCCGGATCCCGATAGGCCGATCCCGCCTGCTGCCCCTCCCTGACGAAGCGGCGGGCGGTGGCGGCCTGGACCCAGACCAGCGCCGGCTTCGAATCCGTTGCGGCGGTTCCCCCCAGGAGACTGGCGGGGTGCCCATCCTTATCGACCGAATCGACCACCCAGACGGTCCGCGCGCCGTCGACGACGACCTCGCCCGCGGCGAATCTGCGTTCGGGGCGATAGGGCACCAGTCCCTCGCCGTGGCGGTCGAAGGCCCTGAGCAGCGCCATGACCCCCTCGCGCGGCTCCGCATCGGCTTCGGCCTCGACCGGATATTCGAAGCGGCCGATGGTGGCGGCAAGGGCTTCGAGCCGCCCGGCGGCGCCGCTTCGCGCATGCGCGGCCAGCGGCGCCGCGATCTCCCGGAAGGCCTGGGCGAGGTCGTCCTGCTGGCGAAGGCGCGCGGCGAGGTCCGAAGCGGCCATGGCTAGAGCTCCACTTTCCAGAGGTTGAGATGATCGCCGGAGTCGAGGCCGCGCCAAAGGGAGCCCACCTTGACCGGCGGAAAATCCCGGGTCGGCAGATATTTCTGGTCCGCGAAGAACTTTCGCTTCCGCCTGAGCACGGGGTTGGCGCGATCGCCGTAATAGGCGGTTTGGGTGGCGAGGTCGGCGGCGTCCATCAGGTAGAAGGTCAGGGTTTCGGACATGTCCTCGTTCGCGTCATGGGTCGCGTAATCCGACACGAAGCCGCCGGGCGCGGCCTTGGCCTGGAGCGCCGCCTGCGCCTTCCAATAAGCGTCCTCGGCCTTGTCGCAGGCGGCCTGCGCCGCCGCCTTGTCCGCGCCGCTGCTCTTCTCGAGCGCCGCCTGCGCGTCGACCAGCCTGTCGACGGCCGCGTCGAAGCCGGGACGTTCGGCCGCGACGGCGGTGGCCTGGAGGCCGAAAGCCCAGCCGAGCTCCGAATTCCCGCTGGCGAGGTTGGGCCGCACGGGATGATTCTGGCCGACCTTCGACAATCCCGACAACCATTGCCCCAGGTCGATCACATCCGATTGAGGCTGAAGCGCGCGGGTGGCGCGGGCGAGCCATCCGGTGAGCTCCCAGCCGGCGATTTCGGAGAACTCGCTGACCACGTCCTGGGGCGCAAGGACGTTCTGGGCGACCGCCCCGACCAGGACGAAGCCATAGGCGATCGCGTCCCTCGCCCATCCGAGCGGCGCCACCCATCCGGGTGCCTGGCGCGACTGCTTGCGCACCGTCGCCATGGCGTGATGCAGGTCCCACAGGCATTTGCGATAGGTCACCGCATGGCCGATCTCGTGGCACACGATCGAGACGAACCGGATATCCTCGGGCGTCACCTCGGGAACGTCCTTCAAGGCGCGCACCAGCCGGTCGCTGATCTGGATCGTGTCGAAGAACAGGGGTGCGTGGGCGCCGGTGAACTTGCCCCCGCGCCAGCTGTCGTCGCGGGTGGTGCGGACGATCGGAATCGGTCCCGCCGCGGTTCGGAATTCTTCCGGCAGGAGCGCGATCAGCTCGTGGAGCAGAACGACGGCGCGGAGGCCCTGGCGATCGCCCGACGCCATCCAGGGTACCTCGTAATCTTCAGGATAGGGGTACCAGCTCTTCGCCATCCCGCCCCACGTGTCGTAAAAACCGATCTCCGCGGTGAGATCCTCGTGCACGGCGGCCCCCTTGGCGGGCTTGATATCGACCGCGCAGGAGACCTTCAGCCTGGCATAAGTCGGAGCATCGCCGGCGCGGATATAGAAGCCGTCCTTGTCCGACTCGGCGCGCGGGCCGGAATATTGCGCCTGGCCGGTAAATCGGGGCAGGGCGACCGGACGGTCGGCCAAATCCTTCACCGTCCAGGCCACGTGAGTGACCGTCGAGCCGTACGGAACGTTGATCATAAGGGCTTCGCTGGCTCCGCTACGCAGCTGGAGCGACACGTTCTTCTTGGATAAGCTCGCCATCCTTCGCCCGCTCCCCCCGAGAAGCGAGCAGGTGTAGCGGATTATGGGTCACGGCCAAGCGGGCATGGAACCCGCCTCGAACCGGCCTTGCCGCGCGCGCCATTCCGGCGCGAAAGCGTCCCGGCTCCGGACCCTTCCTGGAAACCGACTGTCCTCGGGCCGCGATTTTGCTAGGCGGTCGTCAAAAGGACCCGACATGGCTGACGTTGCAATTCTTCACGCGCCCGACAAGGCGGCCGCCGCGGCTCGGCTCGGCGAGGCGATCGGAGCCGCGGGCTACGCCGTCGCGGCCGTCGAGGTCGAGAGGCCGGAGCGGCTTGTCGAGGCGCTCGGCTCGGCCTCGGCCGACGCGAGAATCCTGATCTGGTCGAGGCCGCTGGTCGCTCACGCCCTCCTGACGGGCGAGGTGGCGAAAATCCGCCAGCTTCGCGACGTGATCGAGGTTTCCGCGGACGGGATCGAACCGCCTTCCAGCGGCGGCGAGAGCCGGGTCGTGCTCATCTCGGGCTGGCGAGGCCAGCCTTTCCATCCGGGGTGGCAGCGCATCCAGGTCGACCTCAAGCGCCTGTGCGGAGCGCGCAAGGGTCCGGCCGAAGCGCCGCGCCGCGCCGCGCCGGCTGCTTCGCCCGCCGCCGCCGCCGGGGGCCCGCCGCGGTCGCGCGGTGGACTGATCGCGGGCGGAGCGGCGGCAGCCCTGCTCGTCGCCGCGGCGATCGCCGGAGCAAGCTGGTTCGGAAGGAGCGCCCCCGCCGAGCGCTCCTCCCCGCAGGCTACCGAGACGGCTCAGAACCCGCAGCCCCTTTTCCGGCCCGAGCCGAGCCCGGCGCCGGCGCCGGCGCCCGTGCCCGCGCCTGAAGCGGCGCCGGTCGCCGCGACTCCCGCGCCTCCGTCGCCCCCGGCGGCGCCGGCGACACCGGCGGCCACCGTCGGAACCGGGGTCTCGCCGCCGGCCGCGTCGCCGGCTGCCAAGTCCCGTCCTTCCCGGCCGGCGGTCCGGCTTCCCAAACCCGGCCCGAAAGACTCCGCCAAGAAATATTCGCCGAGGAATTCCAGAGTGATGCGGGAGTTCTGCGCGCGCAGCGGCCGCTCCACCCCGCAGTGCCGGACCTTCCTAAGCGCCGTCCGCGCGTCCGGGGACTGAGCCTGCTTCCCCCGCCCCCCGGGAAGGTCGGCCGATTAGGAAGGCGTCGGCCGGGCGCTTGCGCTACACTCCTTCGCTGGCGAGGCACCAAGGGGATCGAGCATGGCCGCGGGCAGGAAGTCGGACTGGGCTAGCAGGATCACCCCGCTCGCGCTCGTGCTGGCGGTGGGAGGGGTCGCGGCGGCGCTGGTCGGCGCGGTCGGCGCCGGGCGCGGGCTGTGGCATTTCAGGATCGGCTTCGAAGTGCTCCACTACGCCGTCTGGGCTGCAGCCGCGGGCGCGGTGCTGGCGCTCGTCGGGCTCGTCCTGACGCGGGGGCGGGGGAAGCCGATGATCGGAAATCTCGTCGCCCTGCTCGTGGCCGCCGGCTTCCTCCTCTACGTCGGAAGCCTCATTCGGACGGCGAAGTCGGTGCCGTCGATCCACGATGCGACGACGGACCTCGACGACGTGCCGACGTTCCAGCGGCTTGCGGTCCGCGCCGACAATCTCGAGAAGATTCCGGACGAGGATCGGCCGGACTTGAAGGGGCTCGCTCCCGAGGCGCGCTGGAAGGCGGTCCACCGGCTCCATTACGGCGATCTTCACACCCTTCGGCTCGCCGCCGACGTGCCTTCGGCCGTGCGCCGCGCCGCCGCTTTGGCCCGAAGCCGAGGCTGGACCCTGGCCGTTGCCGACACCGAGGCCGGGCGGGTCGAGGCGACGGCGACGAGCCGCTTCTTCCGGTTCAAGGACGACATCGTCATCCGCGTGCGGCCGGCGCCGGGCGGGGGCTCTATGGTCGACATGCGGTCCGTAAGCCGGGTCGGGCAAAGCGATCTCGGAGTGAACGCCGCGCGCGTTCGAGCGTTCATGGCGGACCTCGCCAGCGGAGAATGACCGGCGGACAACGTTGCTGCTTGCAACTGATAAGCGTCCTTATTATATCTCTGCCATGGACACCAACTTCGCCTTTGAAGTCAGCGAGACGGCGCTCGCGCTCCGGCGTGCGTTCGACCGGCGGGCGGCCGAGCAGGGCGTCACCCGGGCGCAATGGCGGGTGCTGTCGTTCCTCAAGCGCGAGGACGGCCTTCGCCAGGTCGCGCTGGCCGACCACCTCGACGTCGAGCCGATCACCTTGTGCCGGATGGTCGACCGACTGGAAGAGGCAGGCCTGGTCGAGCGGCGGGCGGACGAGTCGGACCGGAGGGCGCGCCGCATCTACCTGACCGAAAAGGCGAGGCCGATTATCGAGGAACTTCGCCGCATCGCCGAGGATTTGATCGGCGAAGCGCTGGCCGGCGTCTCGGACGAGGAGCAGGCCGGCGTGCGCGGCGTTCTGGCGCGGGTTCGGGCCAACGTCGCCCCCGCCGCCGCAGCTAAACGGAGAGCATCATGAAGGAAGGCGCCATCACGGCCGCCCAGGACGAAGCGGCGACCGCGGGAGTCGAGGCCGCGCCGCCCAAGAAGAAGCGGCTGCGGCTGATCCTGATGCTTTCGCTGCCGCTGATCGTGCTTGCCGTCGGGGCTTATTTCTACCTGACGTCGGGCCGGTACGTGTCGACCGACAACGCCTATGTGCAGCAGGACAAGGTTTCCGTCTCGGCCCTGGTCACGGGGCCGATCACAGAAGTGCGGGTGAAGGAAAACCAGCCGGTGAAGAAGGGCGACCTGCTCTTCCGGATCGACCCGCGCCCCTACCAGATCGCGCTCGAGCAGGCCCAGGCGCAGATCGCGTCGGCGCAGGTCTCGGTCAGCAAGCTCCAGGCCGAGAATGCCGGGACCGGAGCGGACATTCAGGCGGCGCAGGACAATCTACTGATCGCCCAGCGGGATTTCGGCCGCTACGCCGAGCTCATGCGGCGCGGCTTCACCACTCGCGTCCAGTACGACCAGGCGCTCCACAGCGTCCAGGAGGCCAAGCAGCGTCTCGCCAATGCGCGCAACCAGGCGCAGGTCACCGCCGCTCAGCTTCGTCAGGGGCCGGTCGACGCCCAGCCGGCGATCGCCGCGGCGCTTGCGGCGCGCGACCGGGCGCTGCTCGACCTCAAGCGCACCGAGGTTCGCGCGCCGGTGGACGGCTATGTCAGCCAGACCGACCGGCTCCAGCTCGGCTCGATGGCCGTCCAGGGCCTCGCGATGGTGACGGTGGTGCGCAGCGGCGACACCTGGATCGAGGCCAATTACAAGGAGACCGATCTTCGCAACATGGCCCCGGGCCAGCCGGTGGAGGTGAAGCTCGACGCCTATCCTTCCCACAAGCTGCGCGGCCACGTCGCCTCGATCGGCCGCGGCACCGGCTCCGAATTCTCGGTCCTCCCGGCGCAGAACGCGACCGGCAATTGGGTCAAGGTCACCCAGCGCGTGCCGGTCCGGATCGCCCTCGACGAGAATCCGGGCCGACCGCTCCTCGCCGGCCTTTCGGCGGACGTGAAGGTCGATACCCAGGAGCAGCCGCTTCCGCCGAGGCAAGGCGCCTCCCCGGCCCAGCCGCAGCGGACGGCCGCGCGGTAGAGATGGCGAATCAGATCTTCTCCGTTCGTGTCGAGCGAAGTCGAGACACCCCGCCGAGCGGAGCGGAGGCATCCAAGTCTCGGCTTCGCCCGACAGGGCCCCTCGACGTCGCTCGGGGCGAACGGGGTGGCCAGCTGAGTGGGTCGATGCCGTTTGCCGCAGGATCGGGGGCCGCTGACTGATGGCCAGCGCCGCTCTCAATCCGCACCAGGCGACCCTCAAGCTCGACGGGGTCGAGCACACGATCCTCACCGTCGCGATCATGATGGCGGTGCTTCTGCAGGTGCTCGACACCACCATCGCCAACGTCGCGCTTCCGCACATGATGGCGTCGATGTCGGCGACCCGCGAGACGATCAACTGGGTCCTGACCAGCTACATCGTCGCCTCCGCCATCGCCATTCCGATCACCGGCTGGCTTGCCGACCGGGTCGGGCGCAAGCGATTGTTCGTCTGGTCGGTGATCGCCTTCACCGCCGCCTCGGTGATGTGCGCCTTGGCCCAGAACCTGCCGGAGATGGTCGTCTTTCGCGCCCTTCAGGGCGTTTCGGGCGCCTTCCTGGTGCCGATCGCCCAGGCGGTGATGTTCGACATCAATCCGCCCTCCAAGCACGCCCGCGCGATGGCGATGTTCGGAATGGGCGTGATGATCGGGCCGATCCTCGGGCCGGTGCTCGGCGGCTGGCTGACCGACAATTTCTCCTGGCGCTGGGTGTTCCTGGTCAATCTTCCGGTCGGCGTGGTCTGTACCTTGCTCCTCATCCGCTACATGCCGTCGGGGGCGGTGAAGAAGCGGCCGTTCGACCTGTTCGGCTTCGCCCTCCTCGCGCTCGCGCTCGGCGGGCTCCAGATGATGCTGGACCGCGGCGAACAGCTCGACTGGTTCGACAGCTGGGAGGTTTGGATCGAGGCCGGCCTCGCCATTTCCTGCGCCTGGATGTTCGTCGTCCACCTCGCCACCGGGCGGCAGCCGCTGTTCGACCCCAAGATGTTCGCCGACAGCAATTTCAGCTTCGCGATCCTGTTCATGGCGGTGACCGGCGTGCTTCTGCTGGCCGGCCTGGCGCTCCTGCCGCCGCTTCTCCAGCAGCTCTACGGCTATTCGGTGCTCCAGTCGGGCTTCCTCACCACGCCGAGGGGCGTCGGAACCCTCATCTCGATGATGATCGCCGGCCGCCTGACCGGGAAGCTGGACGCGCGCCTGCTCATCTTCATCGGCATCTCGCTGATGGCGCTTTCGCTGTGGCAGATGTCGGGCTTCACCCTAGTGATGGATTCGCGCCCGATCATCATTTCGGGAATCATCCAGGGGCTGGGGCTCGGCCTCATCTTCGTCCCCCTGCAGGCGCTCGCTTTCGCCTCCCTCGCCCCAAGCTACCGGACCACCGGCGCGAGCCTTCTCAATCTCTCTCGAAACATCGGCGGCTCGGTCGGCATTTCGACGGTGACCTTCCTGCTCGCGCGCAACACCCAGGTCAGCCACGCCGACCTCGCTTCCACCGTCACGGCCGCGAACCTTCCGGCGGCGTCCCCTTCCGTGCTGGGGCAGCTCGGGGCGACCGGCGACAGCGCCATGGCGATGCTGAACGCGGAGATCAGCCGGCAGGCGCTGATGATCTCCTACCTCGACGATTTCCACCTGATGATGCTGCTTAGCCTGGCCGCGCTGCCGCTGGTCTGGCTGCTGCGCAAGGCCAAGCCGGGCGGCGGCGGAGGCCCGCCGGTCGTCGCGGACTAAGCGCTGTGGAAGGGCTTCCCGTCCATGCCAGCCACGTCGCCGCGGCGAAGGCTAGGGTCCCGGCCGGTGAAGGGCGCAAGCGGCTGTGGAAGGCGCGACGCCTGCCTTTCGTGCTTTTCACCTACTGGGGTCCCAGCCTTCGCTGGGACGACGGGCCGGACCTCTAGCCCGCCTTTCCGCCCCACAGCTCCTGGAGCCGGGAATCCCGGCCGCAGCGGCTTCGGTAATAATGATATTTGAGGCTGTGGTTGCGGTAGAAATCCTGGTGATAGGATTCCGCCGGCCAGAACGGACCGGCCGGTAGGATGGCGGTGGCGATCGGCTGGCGCAGGGTGGCCGCCGCGGCGGCCTTCTCGGCCTCCGCCGCTTCGCGCTGCGGGCCGTCGCCGACGAAGATCGCCGTCCGGTAGCTGTCGCCCCGGTCGCAGAACTGTCCGCCCGAATCGGTCGGGTCGACGGTCCGGAAGAAATAATGGGCGAGCTGGCGGTAGCTCACCCGGTTGGGGTCGTAGGTGACCCGGACCGACTCGTAATGGCCGGTCCCGCCCGCCGAGACCTGCCGGTAGGTCGGGTTGCGCAGGCGGCCGCCGCTGAATCCGGAGACTGCGGCGATCACTCCCGGGACCTTTTCGAAATCGCTTTCGGTGCACCAGAAGCAGCCGCCGGCGAAGACCGCGGTCGCCCGTGGCCCCTGGGCTTGCGCATCGCCGGTGCGTCCTCCCGGCAGATCGGGCTGGTAGCTGGGCGAGCAGCCGGCCAGCGCGCCGGCCGCCAGCATGGCAACCCCGCGAAGGCTCATCGTCATTCCTCCGTCCGGGAAGCCGAGTCGAGCCTCGCCAGCTGCTCCCCGCTGAGCTCGAGCGTCATCGCGCCGATCAGCTCCTCCATCTGGTCCGGAGTTCGCGCGCTGGCGATCGGAGCGGCCACCGCAGGCTGAGCGGCAAGCCACGCGAGCGCGACCTGAGACGGAGTGGCTCCGGCTTGGGCCGCTACTTCGTCGAGCGCCTCCAGGACGGCGAAGCCGCGCGCGTTCAGATATTTGGTCATCCGATCGCCGCGAACGCTTTTGTCCTGGTCGGCCGCGGAACGGTATTTGCCGGTAAGGAAGCCGGACGCGAGGCCGTAATAGGGAAGCACGGCGATGCCGCGCTCCACGCACAGCCGCTGGACCGGCCCTTCGAAGGCGGAGCGCGCCATGAGGTTATATTCGTTCTGGAGCACCTCGTAGCGGGGCAGGCCGTCCCGTTCGGAGGCCGCGAGGGACGCTTCCAGCCGCTCGGCCGAGAAGTTGGAGGCGCCGAGGCTGCGCACCTTGCCGTCGCTCACGAGCCGGCCGAACGCGGCGAGGCTCTCCTCGATCGGCGTGTCGGGATCGTCTTGGTGGGCATAATAAAGGTCGATGGCTTCGACCCCGAGGCGCCGGAGCGAGGCCTCCGCCGCCGCGGCGATCCGCGCCGGCTCGAGCTTGGCGCCGCCCTCGCCGGGAAGCATCCCGACCTTGGTCGCGATCAGAATCGCGCCCTTGCCGCCGCCGCGGCGGCGCAGCCATTCGCCGATCAGGGTCTCGGATTCGCCGCCGCCGTGGCCCGGCACCCAGGCCGAATAGACGTCGGCCGTGTCGATCATCGTCCCGCCGGCCTCGGCGAATCGGTCGAGGATCCGGAAGGCTTCGTCTCCGGTGGCGTTCCAGCCGAAGACGTTGCCGCCGAGCACGAGGCGCGGAGTGGCCAGGCCCGTCGTTCCGAGCGTCCTCATTGGGAGAGTCATTCGCTTTCCTCCAGTCGCCCCCGCCGAGCTTCCAACGCTTTCATCGCCTCCTGGACCCGCTGGGTCTCGCCGCGCGGGACGACCAGCACCGCCCGCTCGGTGGCGACGATGACGAGGTCGGACACGCCCAACGCGACCACGACCGGCCCCTCGGAGCGCACCAGGCAATCGCGGCTGCCGGGCGCCACCACGTCGCCCGACAGCATGTTGCCGAAGCCGTCATGCGGCCCGAGCGCGTGGACCGCGTCCCAGCTTCCAATGTCCGACCAGCCCATCTCCACCGGCACCACCGCAACCCGGCGGCTCTTCTCCAGAACCGCGCGGTCGATGGACTCGGCGGGCGATCCGGCGAAGCTGCTGCCGAGGCGGTGGCGAACCGCGCCGTCTTCGCCTGCGCTACCTTCGCCTGCGCCGATCAACGCCAGCCGAACCGCCTCGTGGACGTCCGCGGCGTGCTCGGCGAGCGCCTGGGCCATGGCGCCGGCACGGAACAGGAAGATACCCGTATTCCACAGCCAGCCGCCTTCGGAGAGATAAAGCTCGGCGGTTTCGCGCGGCGGCTTCTCGGCGAAGCGATCGGCCCGGAACGCGCCCGTGCCCAGCGGCGCGCCGACCCGGACATAGCCATAGCCCGTCTCCGGGCGGTCGGGCACGCTCCCGAAGGTGACCAGCCATCCGTCCTCGGCGGCGGCCCGGCCGGCCTCGACCGCGGCGAGGAAAGCGGCGGGGTCGCGCACGTCATGATCGCTTGGAAGGACGAGCAGAAGATCGTCCTCGTCCGCGGCGAGTGCGACGATGGCGACGGCCGGCGCGGTATTGCGCGGCACCGGCTCCAGATAAAGCGACTGGACGGCGATCCCGGCGGCGGCGAGCTGGGCCTCGATGTCGCCGGCATGCTCTTCGCGGGCGACGAGCGTGAGGGGCGCGAAGGAAGCGGGGTCGGCGACGCGGGCCGCGGTCGCCTGAAGCAGGGTGGCGCCGTCGGTCAGCGACAGCAGCTGCTTGGGACGGCCCAGACGCGAGACGGGCCAGAGGCGGGTTCCGGCGCCGCCCGAGAGGATGACAGGGCGGATTCGCGCTTGCGCAGTCATCGCGCGCCTTTAGCAGCTGCCCGAAGCGGCGCCACCCTTAGTCGCTGCGGGCCTGGCCGGCCTTCTCGAGCAAGCCCGTCAGCCGTTCGACCGACGCGGCGAGGGCCGCGAGCTCGCGCTCGCGAAGCTCGTCGACCTTCTGGTGGAGAAGCTCGATCTCCAGTTCCGCCTTGGCGTTGATCCGGTAATCGTCCTCGGCCTTGCTGCGGTCGACGTCCGCCTGGCGGTTCTGGCTCATCATGATGAACGGTGCGGCATAGGCGGCCTGAAACGACAGAGCGAGGTTCAGCAGGATGAACGGATAGGGGTCCCAGTGCCGGACCCAGGCGGTGACGTTCAGGGCTACCCAGGCGGTCAGAAGCGTCGTCTGGATGATGATGAAGCGCCACGAGCCCATCGTCGAGGCGACGGCGTCGGCGATGCGCTGGCCGCGAGTCCCGATCGCATGCGCCACTACCGGCCCGCGCTCGCGCTGCCGCCGCCGCTTCGCCCGCAGGTCGGCGAGCAGCTTCTTCTCGCCTTCCGCGAGCTTCACGTGATGGCGTGCTTCGTCGGTCATGGCGGCCCTCCCCGGGTCCGAGACTGCGCGGCGCCGCGCGTGAAGTCCAGACGGCCCCGTCGTCCCAGCGAAGGCTGGGACCCCAGGGGGTGAAAGGCGCTGCAGTTCGAGCCCGCGCCGGTGACGAACGTTCGCGCTCTTCACCCGCTGGGGCCCCAGCCTTCGCTGGGGCGACGGTGGCAGCGCTCTTTCACCCTTTGTTTGTCAATTTCTGCGACAGCGCTGGAGTGTCGGAAAAGCTTACAGCGCAAGGGGCGGAGCGGCGATGATCCGCCTGTTCAAGCATTATGTCCCCCATACGGTGCTCTTCCTGGGCCTCGTGGACTTCATCCTGCTTCTGCTCGCGGGCGAGGCGGGGTGGACCCTTCGCGCCTGGCAGATCGGGATCGACGGCGATTTCGACCCCGGCCGGCTTCCCCATCTGCTCGTCTTCGCGGCGACCCTTCAGCTCGCCATGGTCGGGGTCGGCGCCTACGGCGTGGACGCGCTGCGCTCCATGCGCATCGCCGCGGCGCGCCTGGTGGTGGCGGTATCGCTGGGCGTGCTTCTGCTCAGCCTGATCTTCTTCCTGATGCCCGCGGTCGGCTTCTGGCGGTCGAACCTGCTCTACGCCATGGCGCTTGCGATCGGAGCGGTGTTCGCGGCTCGGCTGGTGTTCGAGCGGACGCTCGGCGGCGAGGCGTTCCGCCGCCGCGTCCTGGTGCTCGGAGCGGGGCCGCGCGCGGCTCGGCTCCAGGCGCTCGCAAGGAAGGAGGAAGCCGGCTTCGCGATCGCCGGCTTCGTCGCGATGAACGACGGTCCGGTAGCCGTCGCCGGCTCCGTCAACCGCGCCGACATCCCCAATCTGGGCCAGCATGTCGTCCGCCTAGCGGCGAGCGAGGTGGTCCTGGCGCTCGAGGAGCGGCGCAACGCACTGCCGCTTGCGGACCTGCTCCGGATCAAGACCACGGGAGTCCATGTCAACGAGATCTCGTCCTTCCTGGAGCGGGAGACCGGGCGGGTCGATCTCGACAGCTTGAACCCGTCCTGGCTGATCTTCTCCGACGGCTTTTCGTCCGGTCGCCGGATCTCGGCCGCCGGCAAGAGGCTGTTCGACATCCTCGTCTCGGGCACGATCCTGATCCTGTTCGGGCCGGTGATGTTGCTCACCGCCTTGCTTGTGAAGATGGAGAGCAAGGGCCCGGCCTTCTTCCGCCAGAAGCGCGTCGGCCTGTACGGGACTCCGTTCGAGATCCTCAAGATCCGCTCGATGCGCGAGGATGCCGAGGTCGGCGGAAAGGCGGTCTGGGCGCAGAAGGACGATCCGCGGGTGACCCGCGTCGGCTCGATCATCCGAAAGCTCCGGATCGACGAGCTGCCCCAGGCGTGGACGGTCCTGAAAGGCGAGATGAGTCTCGTCGGCCCCCGCCCGGAGCGGCCGCAATTCGTCTCCGACCTGGAGGCGCGCCTGCCTTATTACGGCGAACGGCACGTGGTGAAGCCGGGGATCACCGGCTGGGCGCAGATCAACCTGCCTTACGGCGCGAGCGTCGAGGATGCGCGCGAGAAGCTCGAGTTCGACCTCTATTACGCCAAGAATTACACGCCTTTTCTCGACCTTTTGATCCTTTTGCAGACGGTTCGGGTGGTGCTGTGGCCCGACGGCGCTCGGTGAGCGGGCGATGACCGCGTTGATCCTTTTCTGGAGCCACGCCCTGGCGGCGATCCTCTACGCCGTTCTGGCGCTTTGGCAGCTTCGCCACTGGAAGCAGGATGCGCGCAACCGGCCGCTGGTCGCCGCCTTCGCGGTGACTTCGCTGTGGGGGATGTTCACCGCCCTTGCCGGTCCCGAAAGCATGGCGGCCGGGCTTGCCGAGAGCGGGCGCAATTTCGGCTTCCTCGCCTTCATGTACGGGCTGGCCGGCGCCGCCCATGAGGACGAGCGGCAGCGGGCGCTGAAGCTGGTCTACACGGTGGTCGCGGGGGTGATCGGCCTTCAGCTGACCATCGCCGGAGTCGCTCCCCAATTCTTCGACAAGCCCGTCGTCTACGGCGCGCTTCAGTCGAGCGGGCAGATGATCGGGCTGATCGTCGCGGCCGGCTCCCTCGTCCTGGTCCACAATCTCTATGCGCAGGCGGCGCCCGACAGCCGGTGGGGGATTCGCCTGCCGATGATCGCCCTCGCCGCGATGTGGGCCTACGATCTTCACCTCTACACCGTCGCCTATCTGACCCGCGGCCCCGTCGAGGACCTGACGGCGATGCGCGGCGCCATCCTCTCGGCGCTCGTCCCCCTGTTCGCGCTGGCCAGCCGGCGCAACGCCGAGTGGCGGGTCAGCATCTCGCGCACCGCGACCTTCCAGTCGCTCTCGGTCATGGCGATCCTCGGCTACCTGATCCTGATGATGACCGCGACCCGGGCATTGGAGCTGGTCGGCGGCGAGTGGGTCCGCCTCGGGCAGGTGGCAATTATTTTCGCGATGACCGTCGTCGCCGTCGTCCTTCTGCCCTCGGGGCGGATGCGGGCATGGTGGCGGGTGATCCTCGCCAAGCATTTCTTCCAGCACCGCTACGACTATCGCGAGGAGTGGCTTCGTTTCACCCGGGCGGTCGGAGCGGCCGGAGAGGATGAGGCGGGGCTCGGCGAACGCATCGTCAAGGCGGTCGCCGACGTCGCCGGAAGCCCCGCCGGCCTGCTTCTCGTCCCCGAGGGGCCGGACCGCCTCGGCCTATCCGCGCGGTGGAGGTGGCAGTCCGACCTGCCGCAATTCGGCGACGCCCGCGGGCTGATCGAGTTCATCGAGGCGCACTCCTTCATCCTCGACTTCGAAGCGGCCAGAGGGGGCATGCTCCTCGGCGCCGCGCAAAGCCTGCCGGCGCCGGAGTGGGTCGCCGGACTGGACGAGGCCTGGGCGGGCGTTCCGCTCCTCCACAACGATCGCTTGGCCGGGCTCGTCGTCCTTGCCCACCCGATCGTCCGTCGACCGCTCGACTGGGAGGATTTCGACCTGTTCCGGACCGCGGGGATCCAGGCGGCGAGCTACCTTGCCGAGGCGCGCAGCCAGGAGGCGCTCGCCAACGCCCAGCGGTTCGACGAATTCAACCGCCGCTTCGCCTTCATCATGCACGACATCAAGAATCTGGTCAGCCAGCTAAGCCTCGTCGTCCGCAACGCCGAGCGGCACGCCGAGAAGCCGGAATTCCGGCAGGATATGATCGCCACGCTGGAAAGCTCGGTGCGCAAGATGAACGATCTGCTCGCGCGGCTGAGCCGCGGCAATGCGAACGTCGAGGCCGAGCCGGTGCGCGCTCTTCCGGCGGTGCAGCCCGCGGCGGCCGTTGCCCGGATCAAGCGGCGGGTCCATCCCGTGGACGTCGAGGGCGACGAAGGGCTTGCTGTCCTGGCCGATCCGGCGCGGCTCGAGCAGGCGCTGATGCACCTCGTCCAGAACGCCATCGACGCCAGCCCGCCGGGCGCGCCGGTTCGGATCGTCCTCGCCCGTCGGGGCGCCGATGCGGCGATCGAGGTCGTCGACCGCGGCTCCGGCATGTCCGCCGACTTCGTCCGCACCCGCCTGTTTCAACCCTTCGCCTCCACCAAGGACATGGGCTTCGGGGTCGGCGCCTTCGAAGCCAAGACCCTCGTCGAAGCGATGGGCGGCCGGATCGAGGTCGAGAGCCGCGAAGGCCTTGGGACCCGCTTCACCCTGCTCATGCCGCTCGCCGAAGCGGTTCTTCGAGACGAACGGATGTGCGCATGAACGCGATGACGAAGCCCAGGCTGCTGGTCGTCGAGGACGACGAAGGGCTGCAGCGCCAGCTTCGCTGGGCCTATGACGATTACGAGGTGATCGTCGCCTCCGACCGCGATTCCGCGATCAACCTGCTAAGGGCGCAGGAGCCGCCCGTCGTCACGCTGGACCTCGGCCTACCGCCCGATCCCAACGGAGTCAGCGAGGGCTTCGCGACGTTGGAGACGATCCTGTCGCTCAAGCCCGAGACCAAGGTCATCGTCGCCTCCGGCCACGGCGCCCGCGAGAGCGCGCTCCGCGCAATCGCTTCGGGCGCCTACGATTTCTACCAGAAGCCGGTCGACATCGACCAGCTCGGACTGATCGTCCGTCGCGCCTTCCAGCTCCACGGAATCGAAACCGAGAACCGCCGCCTCGAGGAGAAAGCGGGCGACGACAAGACCGTGCTCGGCACGATGATCACCGCCTCGCCGGAGATGCTCAAGGTCGCCCGGACGATCGAGCGGGTGGCGAATACCGGGGTTTCGGTGATGCTTCTGGGCGCCAGCGGGACCGGCAAGGAGCTGCTCGCCCGCGGCCTCCACCAGGCGAGCAACCGGTCGGCCGGCGCGTTCGTCGCGATCAACTGCGCGGCGATTCCGGAGAACCTGCTCGAGGCCGAGCTGTTCGGCTACGAGAAAGGCGCGTTCACCGGCGCGATCAAGACGACCGAAGGCAAGATCGAGCTCGCCCACCGCGGCACGCTGTTCCTCGACGAGGTCGGCGACATCCCGCTGCCGCTCCAGGTCAAGCTCCTGCGCTTCCTCCAGGAGCGGGTGATCGAACGGATCGGCGGGCGCAAGGCGATCCCGGTCGACACGCGGATCGTCTGCGCGACCCACCAGGACCTGCCGGCGATGATCCAGTCGGGCGGCTTTCGCGAGGACCTCTATTACCGGCTGGCCGAGATCGTCGTCCGGATCCCGAGCCTCGCCGAGCGGCCCGGCGACGCGGCGCTGCTCGCCCGCCACTTCCTCCACATCTTCGCCCGGCAGATGAACTCGCAGGTGAAGGGGCTCTCGGTCTCGGCGCTCGCGGCAATCGACGCCTGGCCCTGGGCCGGCAATGTCCGCGAGCTGGAGAACCGGATCAAGCGCGCCGTCATCATGGCCGACGGCAAGCTCGTCACCGCCGAGGACCTGGACCTCGCCGGAGCGGAGGAGGAAAGGCTTCCGGTCAATTTGAAGGCGGTCCGCGAGGAGGCCGACCGGCGCGCCATCCGTCAGGCGCTCGCCCGAGCCGACAACAATATCTCGAGCGCCGCAAAGCTGCTCGGGATCAGCCGGCCGACCCTGTACGACCTCCTCAAGCAATATGAGCTGCAGCCGTGAGGTCGGCAGAGGCCGCCGCCGCCGGGGCTCTTCTCCTCGCGCTCGCCGGCTGCGCCAACGCGCCCGCACGGTCGGCCGAGGGCGATTACCGCCAGGGAATGGCGGCGCTCCAGGCCGGCGAGCTGCGCACCGCGCGGATCGATTTCCTGAACGCGGTCAAGGCCGCGCCGGGCAGCCCCACCGTCCATCTCGCGCTCGCCCGCACCTGCCTTCGGCTCGGCGACGGCGCCGCCGCCGGGGCGGAGATCGAGCGCGCCCGCCAGCTCGGTGCTCCGATCGCGGACACCCGCCACCTCATGGCCCACGCGCTTTTCCTGCAGGGCGATTATGACCGCGCCGTCGAGGAGGCCCGCCAGGCGCCTGCCCGCTTCGCCGCCTACGGCGCCCGGATCCGCGGCCTCGCGCTCGACGCCTCGGGCGACGAGGCCGGCGCCGAAGCGGCGTTTGCCGCCGCGCTCGCCGCCGATCCTCGCGACAGCCTGGCCTGGACCGACGTCGCCCGCTTCCGCCGCGGCGGCGGAGACCTCGCCGGCGCGATCGCCGCCGCCGATCGCGCGGTGGCGCTGGACTCCGCCAATGCCGAGGCGGTCGGCCTAAGGGGCGAGCTTACCCGAAGCCAATACGGCCTTGCCGCGGCAATGCCCTGGTTCGACCGGGCGCTCGACGTCGAGCCGGACAATGTCGTCGTCCGCCTTGAACGCGCGGCGACCCTGCTCGAGCTGGGCCGGACCCGCGACATGCTTGCCGACACGCGCCAGGTGCTTTCCGCCGAGCCCGCCAATCCGCGCGCCTGGTTCCTCTACGCCCTGCTCGCCGCGCGCGCCGGGAAGTTCGACCTCGCCCGCGACCTGTACCGCCGCACCGGCGGCGCCTTCGACGACAGTCCGGCCGGAATGCTGCTGGCCGGAGCGGTGGAGCTTGAGACGGGGCATGCCGACCTCGCCGCCGACCGCCTCACCCGGCTGGTTTCGCTTCAGCCTGACAATGTCAAAGCGCGGCGCCTTCTGGCGGCGGCGCAGTGGCGGCGGGGCGATGCCCGCGCCGTCATCGACGCGCTCCGACCGCTCGTCGACCGTCCCGACGCCGACGCTTATTCGCTGCGGCTGATGGCCGACGCCTGCGCCAAGGTGGGGGATCCGCGCGCGGCCGCGGCCTATCGGGCTCGCGCCGCCCTCCCGCAACGTCGCAACGAAGCCGGCCTGCTCGCGACTCGTGTCGACGACGATACGCTGGCGGTGCTTCGCCGAGAGGCGGAGTCGCGGCCGGACGCGCCGGCCCAGATCGCGCTGATCCGGGCCCTGCTCGGCCGCGGGGTGACGGCTGAAGCGGTGGAGCGCGCGCGGCACCTGGAGCAGGCCAATCCCGGCGCCCCCGAAGCCCATATTCTCGCTGGCGATGCGCTCGGCCTTGCCGGCGATTTGCGCGGGGCGGCGGAAGCCTATCGGCGGGCGGCGAACATCGCCTTCAGCGAGCCCGTGGCGCTTCGGCTTGTGGAGGCGCTCCGCCGCGGCGGCGACGCCGCCGGGGCGGGGCAGGTGCTTGCGCTGTTCCTCGCCCAGAACCCGCAAAGCGTCCCCGGCCAGCTGCTCGCCGCCGACTCGCTGCTTCAGGCGCGCCAGTGGGACGATGCGATCGCGCTTTTGGAGCGGCTTCGATCGCGCCTGGGCGATCGCGATTCCACTTTGCTCAACAACCTCGCCTGGGCTTATGCAGCGCAAGGCGATTACGCCCGGGCGCTGCCGTTGGCCGGCAAGGCCTGGACGCTCGACCCCCGCAATCCAGCGACCGCCGACACTTACGGGTGGCTTCTCTTCAAGAGTGGGCGGGACCGGGTCCGGGGGCTCGCGCTTCTGCAGGCCAGTGCCTCCCCATCGTAAGAGGGGGAGGCACGAGGCTCAAACCAGCAGAAAGAAGCCGTTGAGGGTCAGCAATGCCCCAAGCGCGCCGGTAACCGCGGAGCCGATCAGGACCCACCGGCTCGTCGCGAGGATGGCGACGGAGCCGAGCACGAGCGCGAGCTGGAGGAAGACCTCGGCCAGGTCGAAATTATTGTCCCGCTGCGAGGCCTGGTCGAAGCCGGCCTCATAGGCCTGGGCGCGCGCCTTGATCTGCTTCTTGCCGTCGCCCTTCAGCGGATCGCCCGGCGCCTTGGGGTCGGGCTCGCTGTCGTAGCGGGTGACCGTGTCCCTGTACTTCGCCAGCCGCTGCTCGGCGGCGGCCTTTCCCGCCGGGGTCAGGGCGCCGGTGGCGAGCTGCTGCTCGAGGTCGTCGACGGCGATCTCGTACATGGTCTGGCGGACGTTCTTCGCCTGGTAGAAGGCCCAGCTGTCGGAGGCCTTGATGTTGTTTCCGACCATGTCGTCGGTGGCGTTGCCCCCGCCCAGGCCGCCGACGGCGAGCACCGCGGCGAGAAAGGCGATCAGGAGGGCGGCGCGGTTGCGGAAGCGGTCGTCCGCCTCATTCTCCTTCCGCTCCTCGTGGATTTCGGCGATCAGGTCGGCGGCGTCGGTCGAATCCATGCGTGCTCGTTCCCCTCGGTTGACGCTGCTTGGCTCGCAAAGAATTTCGGCGCTGTCGAGAGGGTCCACGGCTTGCCCCCAGCCGAGTCTGCTGTAGATCAGGGCGCCGTTCCAAAGGGGGACCGTCCACAATGAAATTGCGCCGCTTTGCCGCCCTTCTCGTCCTTTCCGCCCTCGCCGCAGCGCCCGCCGCCGCGCAGCCGGCGAAGAAGCCCAAGCTGGTCGTGGTCATCTCGGTCGATCAGTTTTCCGCGGACCTGTTCAATCAGTACCGGCAGCATTTCGACGCGGGGCTTCAGCGGCTTTCGGAAGGGGTGGTATTCCCGATGGGCTATCAGTCGCACAACGCGACCGAGACCTGCCCCGGCCACTCGACCATCCTCACCGGATCGCACCCGGGGCGCACCGGGATCATCGCCAACAACTGGTTCAACATGAACGCGCCGCGCGCGGACAAGAACGTCTATTGCTCCGAGGACGAGCGGATAGCGGGCACCACCCACGACAAATATACCGTCTCGACCTGGCACCTGAAGGTGCCGGCGCTCGGCGACTATATGAAGCGGGCGGATCCGCGCAGCCGGGTCGCGGTCGCGTCGGGCAAGGACCGGGCGGCGATCATGATGGGCGGCTTCGGGCCGGACCAGCGCTGGTACTGGAACGGCAAGGAATATACCGGCACCGGCGCAACCACGCCGGCGGCGGTGACCGCCGTGAATCGCGACGTCGCCGACGCGCTTACCCGCCCGCGCGAGCCGCGCGCCCTTCCCGGCGTCTGCGAGGCGCGCAGCCGCGCGGTGCCGGTGGTGGGAACCGCCCGCACCGTCGGCGACGGCCGCTTCGCCCGGGAAGCGGGGGACCGCACCGGCTTCCGCGCCTCGCCCGACTTCGACCGGGCGACGCTGGCGCTCGGCGAGGGGCTGCGCCGCGAGATGAAGCTGGGCGAAGGCGATTCGACCGACCTCCTCATCCTGGGCATGTCGGCGACCGATTATGTCGGCCACACCTACGGCACCCAGGGCAGCGAGATGTGCATCCAGCTGATGGCGCTCGACAAGGCGCTCGGCGAGTTCTTCCGCGGGCTGGACTCGACGGGCATCGACTATGTCGTGATGCTGACCGCCGACCATGGCGGAAGCGACATTCCCGAGCGCCACCGCCAGCACGGCCTGCCCGAGGCGGCGCGGGTCGATCCGGCGCTCAACGCGGACAATATGGGCAAGACGCTCGCCCAGAAGCTGAAGCTGACCGGCCCCGTCCTGTTCGGCGACGGCGCGTTCGGCGACATGTATATCGACTCGGCGCTCAAGCCTGCCCAGCGCAAGCGCGCCGCCGCCGCGGCGGTCGCCGCTTATCGCGCCCACCCGCAGGTCGCCGCCGTCTTCACCCATGCCGAGCTCCTTGCCGCTGCTCCGCCGAAGGGGAGCCCCGACACGTGGACTCTCCTCGATCGGGCCAAGGCGAGCTTCGACCCGGAGCGCTCCGGCGATTTCGTCGTCCTCCTGAAGCCGCGGATCACGCCGATCTTCGACACCAACCGCGGCTATGTCGCGACCCACGGGAGCCCGTGGGACTATGATCGGCGGGTGCCGATCCTGTTCTGGCGCAAGGGCATGACTCCCTACGAGCAGCCGCTTGCCGTCGAGACGACGGACATCCTGCCGACTCTCGCCGCGCTCATCGGAGTGCCGCTCGACCTGACGAAGATAGACGGCCGCTGCCTGGATTTGGACGAGGGGCCGGGCACCACCTGTCCGGCGGGATGGGAGCGGATGCGCTAGTTCGATCCTCCCCGGAACGGGGAGGTGATCAGCCTGCCAGCGCCTCGACCTTCTCGGCCAGCTCCAGCCAGCGCTCCTCAGCGGAGTCGCGTTCGGCGCGGGCCTTGTCGATCTGCGCCATGAGCGCCGCGAAGCGCTTCGGGTCGCGCGTGTACAGGTCCGGGTCGGACAGCGCCGCCTCGTCGCTCGCGATCTGAGCCTCGATCTCCTCGATCCGCTTGGGGAGCAGGTCGAAGTCGCGCTGGTCCTTGTAGGTGAGCTTGCGAGGCTTCCGTTCGTCCCGAGCGAGGTCGAGGGGCGAAGGCACGGCTCCCGCGGACGCGCCCCTCGACGACGCTCGGGACGAACGAGCCTGGGCGTCCTGCACCCGCCTTCGCTCCCAATCCTCGTAGCCGCCCGCGACGATGTCGACCTTGCCGGAGCCGTCGAGGCCGAGCGTGATCGTCACCGTGCGGTCGAGGAAGTCGCGGTCGTGGCTGACGATGAGGACGGTGCCGTCATAGTCGGCGATCACCTCCTGCAGGAGGTCGAGGGTTTCGAGGTCGAGGTCGTTGGTCGGCTCGTCGAGGACGAGGAGGTTCGAGCGCCGGGCGAATTCGCGGGCGAGCAGAAGCCGAGAGCGCTCGCCGCCGGAGAGGGTGCCGACCTTGGCGTCGACCAAGCCGGGCTCGAACAGGAATTCCTTCAGATAGCCCTGGATGTGCTTCTTGTGGCCGAGCACCTCGATCCAGTCGCCGCCATCGGCGAGCACGTCGCGGATCCTTTTGTCGGGATCGAGCAGCCGGCGCTGCTGGTCGATCATGATCCCTTCGAGGGTCTTGGCGCGGCGGATCCGCCCCTCGTCCGGCTCGAGCTCGCCGGTGAGGAGCTTCAAGAGCGTCGTCTTGCCGGCGCCGTTGGCTCCGACGACGCCGATCCGGTCGCCGCGCTGCACGCGCAGGGTGAAGTCGCGGATGATGGTGCGCTCGCCAAAGCGCTTCGTCACCTTCTCGGCGTCGATGACCATCTTGGTCTTCACGTCGTCATTCTCGAGGCCGAGCTTGGCGGCGCCCGCCGGGCCGATCATCGCGGCGCGGGCGGCGCGCATCTCGCCCAATTTGGCGAGCCGGCCCTGGTTGCGCTTGCGCCGGGCGGTCACCCCGCGCTGGAGCCAGTGAAGCTCTAGCTTCAGCCGGGCGTCGAGCTTCTCCGCCGCCCGCGCCTCCTCGGCATAGACCGCCTCGGTCCAGGCGTCGAAGCCGCCGAAGCCGATCTCGGCTCGCCGCAGCGCGCCCCGCTCCAGCCACAGCGAGGAGCGGGTCAGGCGCTTCAGGAAGGTGCGGTCGTGGCTGATGACGATGAAGGCGCCGGTGTAGCGGCCGAGCCAGTCCTCCAGCCACTCGATCGCGGCGAGGTCGAGATGGTTGGTCGGCTCGTCGAGCAGGAGCACGTCGGGGTCCTGGGCCAGGGCCCGGGCAATGGCGGCGCGGCGCCGCTCTCCGCCGGACGCCGTGGACGCCGGCCGGTCGAGGTCGATCCCGAGCTGGTCGGCGATCGAGTCCACCTCGTGCGGGGCGGGCGCCTCGGGACCGTGGAGCGCGAAGTCGCGGAGTGTCGCGAACGCGTCCACCTTCGGATCCTGCTCGAGCAGGACGACCCGGGTCCCGGGCTGGATCGTCCGCCGGCCTTCGTCCGTGTCGATGGTTCCGGCGAGGCACTTGAGCAAGGTGGTCTTGCCGGCGCCGTTGCGGCCGATCAGCGCAAGCCGGTCGCGCGCGCCGACGAACAGGTCGATGCCCCGGAACAGCCAGCCATTGCCCTGGACAAGGCCGAGATTTTCGAAAGCGAGGACGGGAGCGGCCATATCGGGGGCGAGATAGGGGGTGGAGGGCGCTTCGTCACCCCGGCTATTTTCGTCTTAGAACAAGGCTCGCGACCCCCACTCCGTTCGTCCCGAGCGAAGTCGAGGGACCCCTTCGAGCGAAGCCGAGAACCTTCTAGCCTCGGCCTCGGCTTCGCTCGGCAGGGTGTCTCGACTTCGCTCGACACGAACGGGCTTCTGACTCGGAGCAGAGTTTTCCTGGGTCTGGCGCAGTCACGTTCGCCCCGCTAGACCGCGCCCATGCCCAACCTCCTCTATGTCCTGATCGGCGGCGCGGCCGGAGCGGGGCTGCGGTACGAGGCCGGGCGGGCGGCGCTGCGCGTGGCGGGACCCGGATTTCCTTGGGGCACGCTGTTCGTGAACCTCGCCGGAGGGCTGTTGATGGGCCTCCTCGCCGGCGCGATGGCGGGCGAAGGGATGACCAGCCGCCCGCTTTGGCTCCTGCTCGGCGTCGGGGTGCTCGGCGGCTTCACGACCTTCTCGGCCTTCAGCCTCGATTTGTTCGCGATGCTGGAGCGCGGCCAGGCGGGCTCCGCCGCCCTTTACGCCTTGGCCTCGGTGCTCGGAGCGCTGGGCCTGCTCTTCCTCGGATGGTGGGCGGCGAGGGCGGTGGCATGAGCGAGGTCCGCCAGTTCACCGTCGCGCCCGACGACGACGGAATCCGTCTCGACCGCTGGTTCAAGCGTCATCTGCCGGATGCGAATTTCAACATGGTCTCGCGCTGGTCGCGCACCGGACAGCTGCGGGTGGACGGCAAGCGCGCCACGCCGGGCGATCGGATCGAGGCCGGGCAGATCATCCGGGTCCCGCCGGCGGAGCCGCCCGCGGCGCCGAAGCCTAAAGTCCAGCGCGTGGTGCTGAGCGAGGACGAGGTCGCCTTCGTCAACGAGATCGTCATCCACCGCGACGCCCAGGCGATCGTCGTCAACAAGCCGCCGGGCCTCGCCACCCAGGGCGGGACGAAGACTCGCACCCATCTCGACGGCCTCCTGGACGGACTCGCCGACGAGGCGGGACAGAGGCCCAAGCTGGTCCACCGCCTCGACAAGGACACGTCCGGAGTCCTCCTCCTCGCCCGCACCGCCCGGGCGGCCGCCTTCTTCTCCAAATCCTTTTCGGGGCGGACGGCGCGCAAGGTCTATTGGGCGCTGGTCGTCGGAGTGCCGGAGGTGCGCGACGGCTATATCGACCTGCCGCTCGCCAAGCAGCCTGGGACGGGCGGCGAGAAGATGCACGTCGAGGAAGGCGAGGAGGGGCTTCCCGCCCGAACCCGCTACCGGGTGATCGACCGGGCCGGGTCCCGCGCCGCCTGGGTCGAGCTCCAGCCGCTGACCGGGCGAACCCACCAGCTTAGGGTCCACATGGCGGCGATCGGCCACCCCATTGTCGGCGACGGCAAATATGGCGGCCAGGATGCGTTCCTGACCGGGACGATCAGCCGCAAGCTCCACCTCCACGCCCGGCGCCTCCGGATCGATCATCCGGACGAGGGGCGGATCGACGTCACGGCGGAGCTTCCCGAGCATTTCGCCGAGTCCATGGCCAATCTCGGTTTCGACCCGGCGGCGGGGGACCTTCCGCTGGACGAGGTGAAGTTCTCCGAGACTCCGGAAGGGAGGAAGCGCGCGACGGCGGCGGCGGCCAAGTCGCGGCGCAAGGAGCGCAAGGGCGAGCGGCGAAGCCGGAGCCGCGGCTGATGCATCCGAACCGCAAGTTCCACCTGGCCGACCCGGTGGCGATGGCGGAGCTGGTGAGGGAGATCGGCTTCGGCCTGGTCGTCGTCCAGGCGGCCGAGGGGCTCCGGGCGGTGCATGTGCCGCTGCTGGTCGACGAGGGCCGGCTTCGATTCCACGTCTCGCGCGGCAACGCCGTTCACGCGTCCCTCGCCGGCGGCTGCGACGCGCTGATCGTCGTCGACGGCCCGCACGCTTATGTCAGCCCCGACTGGTACGGACTGGAGGACCGGGTGCCGACCTGGAACTATGTCGCGATCGAGGCCGAGGGTCCGGTCCGGCCGCTCGACCCGCAAGGCGTCGTCCGGCTTCTCGACGACCTCTCCCAGGAGCATGAGCGCCGCCTTTCGCCCAAGCCCGTTTGGACCCGCGACAAGATGAGCCCGGGCCGGTTCGACGGCCTGGTCAAGGCGATCGGCGGCTTCGAGATGGCGGTTGCGGCGTGGCGCGGAACCGCGAAGGTCGACCAGGACAAGCCGCCCGAGGTGCGCGAGCGGATCGCCTCTGCGCTTGAAGCGCGGGGCGACGCCGGGATGGCCGAGTGGGTTCGTGAATTCCCTCTCCCCGGCGGGGAGAGGGCAGGGTGAGGGGGTTCGGCGTCGGGGGCTTCCCTCGGATTCAGAACCCCCTCACCCCGACCCTCTCCCCCCTGGGGAGAGGGAGGAGAAGGCCACGTTGACGGGTCTCGAGCGGATTGAGTCCGCTGTCGCCGGGGCCACGTGCCGGGCCGGGGACGTGATCGAGACGCTCGCCAATCGTCTTCGCGGTCGCGCCGGCGCCAGTCTCTCCGCTTTGCTGTTCGTCTTGTCGATGGCGGTACGGGCGGCGGCCGGGATCCTGGTTGGAACTCCGGTCGGCCTCATCCGCATCCTCGCCGCTCTGCCGCGCCTCGACGGTCGACTCGCCCGGCGCGGGCTCGGCGACATCGCCGCCTCCTGGGCAGGCGGCGCCTTGGCGGTCGCCGGAAGCGTCGTCGGATCGATCCAGACCGCTTTATTCCTGCAGCCGGTCGACCGTCCGCTGGACGAGCGGGAGCGCGAGGTGCTCCGCCGCGTCTACGGGAAATCCGTCCGGCTCGGCAACGTGAGGATCGTCGCCGGGCGGGCCGGCCTGTTCAGCGCCACTCCGCGCCCCTTCACGCTCGGCAACCGGCTCTACATGCAGGCGGTCGACACGGTTCGGGAGGTGGACGTGCTCGTCCACGAATGCGGCCATATCTGGCAGCACCAGCATCTCGGGCCCCGCTACATGGCCGACGCTCTGTGGGCGCAGTGGAGCTACCAGCTCAAAGGCGAAAACGCCTATGACTGGCGGGCGGAGAGCCGATCGAAGGCGCAGTGGCGGGATTTCAATTTCGAGGCGCAGGCGGAATTCCTCAGCGCCGTTTTCCGCGGCGGAAGGGGCGGCGGCCGGCAGGGCGATGGCGCGTTCTTCGAGGATCCGGCGGCGGGCGACGCGTCGTTCCGCCTGCGCGGCCCCGACGAGGATCTGACCGACGTGGCGCGAGAGGCGATCGAGCATGTGCGCGGGGCCGGATATCGTCGTCCCAGCGAAGGCTGGGACCCCGGCGGGTGAAAAGCGTCTCGGCAGGAGTCCGCGCGGCTCACATCCTCTCGAGCCCTTCACCCCCTGGGGCCCCAGCCTTCGCCGGGGCGACGGGGAGGGAGAGGAACTTCTCGGCGGAGGCGCGTATTGGAAAGTTGCCGATCGGCGGCGACAAGCGGAAGGCGGGGTGAAGGTTCGGATGACTCCCAACGACAATGACGATCTCTGGCGCAACCGCTTCATCGCGGTGAACCTCGTTCGGATCGGGGGCACGATCGTGGTCCTGATCGGCCTCGCCATCTGGCAGACGAATATGTTTCGGCCGGGCGGGATCCCGGCGCTCGGACTCCCGCTGGCGCTCATCGGCCTCGTCGCCAGCTTCTGGGGGCCGATCGCTCTTTCCCGCCACTGGAAGCGGCGCGACGGACGGTGAAGCGCTTCTACAAGGAGGCCTCCGTCGTTCCGGAGGAGGACGGATTCGCCGTCCGGCTCGACGGGCGGCCGGTGATGACCCCGCTTCGCCGTCCGCTGCGAGTCCCGGCCCAGGCTCTTGCGGACGCGATCGCGGACGAATGGAACGCGCAGGGCGAGAAGATCGAGCCGCGCTCGATGCCGCTCACCGGCCTTGCCAATGCGGCGATCGACCGGGTCGCGGCCGACCCCGCCGCCTTCGCTGCCAACCTGTCGCGCTACGCCGAGAGCGACCTTCTATGCTACCGCGCCGAAGGTCCGCGCCCTCTGGTCGAGCGGCAGGAGCGATTGTGGGATCCGCTGCTCGACTGGGCGCGCCGGAGGTTCGGGGCCGAGTTCGAGGTCGCTTGCGGGGTGATGCACCGCCCCCAGCCGGAATCGGGAGTAGCGCGGGTTGCCGAGGCGGTGGCGGCGCGCGATCCGTTCCGGCTCGCCGCTTTGTCGCCGCTGGTCACGGTCTCGGGATCGGTGCTCGTCGCGCTCGCTTTGGCGGAGGGCGAGATCGGGCTCGAGGACGCCTGGTCCGCGGCGACCCTGGACGAGGCCTGGCAGGCGGAGCAATGGGGTCACGATCCGCTCGCCGCGGCGGCCCACGACGCCCGCCGCCGCGACTTCGATTCCGCCTACCGCTTCCTTACGCTTCTGTAGGGCCGGGCTCCGACGGACGAGGCTCATCGGCTGAGGCGCCGACGGTGGCATGGCGGGGGAGGTGGTTCGGAAGGAACCAGCGGGCGATGACCAGCCCGGCCGCGACCAGCGCCGCCGTCTCCGCGATGAAGCTGTAGACCCAATAGCCCCAGCCGTAATGGTTGAAGATGGGCATGGCGAGGATCGTCCAGACCGTCACTCCCACCGAGAAGAGCACCACCAGCCGTCCGACGTCGGCGAAGCTTCGGCCGCCGCCCACCGCGGAGAGCCCGAACGCCATCAGCAGGCCCGACACCAGCGCGAAGATGAAGCCCGGAAGGAGCATGCTCATATCGTCGGGCGAATAGCCGCTGGTGTTGAAGTGGACCGTCGCGATCGGCCCCTTGGCATAGAGCACCGCGCCTTCGGCCTGGGTGTAAGCGGGCACGACGTAGGTGCCGGTGCCGGACGGGGTGAGGGTCTGGGCGAGCGAGGTCTGGAGCGCGGCGTTCTGCGCCTGATCCGCGCTCGAATAGGCGATCTGCGATAATGGCGTGGCCCAAAAGATGAAGCCGATTACGAACAGGATGATCCCGCCGACGAGACCGCCGATGAATGTCCGTGCCATAACCGTGCTCCCCCTTTGAAGGGAGGAGCTTACGCGAAAGGAGAGGGGGTGAATAGCGGGAGCGTCATATCCGTCGCCCCAGCGAAGGCTGGGGCCCCAGCGGGTGAAGGGTGCGGCGGCCGTGAAGGGCTCGGGACGTACGTCCGCGCTTTTCACTCGCTGGGGTCCCAGCCTTCGGGTTCCCATCAAAGTAGTACTTTGATGGGCGCCCTTCGCTGGGACGACGAGTTTTCCTCAAGCTCCTTTTCCGCACCGGAAAGGGGATCAGCCGATCAGGCTGCGGACGAAATCGTGGAGGAAGACGCGGCGCGAGGCCTTCAGGCGTTCCGCCTTCAAGATGGTGTGGACGAGCTTCAGGCAATGCTGGGCGTCGTCGTTGATGAGGACATAGTCATATTCGGCCCAGTGGCTGATCTCCACCGTCGAGCGGGCCATGCGCCGGTCGATCACCTCGTCGCTGTCGGTCTTGCGCGAGCGCAGCCGCCGCTCAAGCTCCTCGAGCGAGGGCGGGAGGATGAAGACCCGGACGATGTCCGGGTCGACCTGCTTCAGTTGCTGCGTCCCCTGCCAGTCGATGTCGAGCAGGACGTCGCGTCCGCCTTCGATCTGCTTCACCACCTCCTGCTTGAGGGTTCCGTAGCGGTGGCCGAAGACGTGCGCCCATTCGAGGAACTCGCCGGCCTCGACCCGCCGCTGGAACTCGTCGTCGGAGACGAAATGATAGTCCTTCCCGTCCACTTCCCCGGGCCGGATCGGCCGCGTCGTCGCGGAGACGGAGAGGCCGATCCCGTCGTCCCGCTCCAGCAGCATGTGCGAGATGGTCGTCTTTCCCGCTCCGCTGGGGCTCGAGAGGACGAACAGGAGGCCGCGGCGCAGGAGGGGATTGTGGGTCGCCATGCGCGCTACTGCCTTGCCACTCGCCGCTCCGTCAAGCAGGTTGGGGCATGGCGAAGCTCCTTGCCCTGCTGCGCGCGGTCAATGTCGGCGGACGCAAGGTGCCGATGGCGGAGCTTCGGGCGCTGTGCGAAGCGCTCGGCTGGACCGAGGTCGAAACCTACATTCAGAGCGGCAACGTCGTCTTCGCCGCCGGCGGGAAAGCGCCGGAGCTGGAGGCGGCGCTGGAAGCCGCGCTGCGAAAGGCTTTCGGCTTCGAGGTTCCGGCGATCGTTCGTACGGCCGACCAATGGTCGCGGCTCGCCGCCGCCAATCCGATGCGGGAGGCGGCGGAGCGGGAGCCGAATCGCGTCCAGCTGCTCGTTTCGAAGAAGCCGCTCGCCGAGGGGGCCGCCGAACGGCTGATCGAACGCGCGCGCAACGGCGAGGCGGTAGCGGAGGCCGGAGGAGCGCTGTGGTTCCACTTCCCCGCGGGCGTGGCGGGATCGAAGCTGACGCCGGCGCTGATCGACAAGGCCTCGGGCTCGCCGGCGACGGGGCGCAACTGGCGGACGGTGCTGAAGCTTCAGGAGATGATGGAGGGATGAAGATGCAGGAACCCGTCGCCCCAGCGAAGGCTGGGGCCCCAGGGAGTGAAGAACACCGGCGCCTTTCACCCGCTGGGGCCCCAGCCTGCGCTGGGGCGACGATTTGATGACCGCCGCCCCGCTCATCCCGCGCCGCTACTGGTTCATTGCCTTGGCGCTCGTCGCCACGGCGGCGGCGATCCTGCTGTGGATGGGGCGGCCGCCGATCTGTACCTGTGGAACGGTCAAGCTGTGGGTTGGCACGGTGAACGGCCCCGACAACAGCCAGCATATCGCCGACTGGTACACGACCAGCCATATCGTTCACGGCTTCCTCTTCTATGGCCTGGGCTGGCTGTGCCTGCGGCGCAATCCGCCGGGCGACCGCCTGATCGGCGCGGTTCTGATCGAGGCGGGGTGGGAGCTGCTCGAGAACAGCCCTTTGATCATCGACCGCTACCGCCAGGCGACGATGGCGCTCGGCTATAGCGGCGACAGCGTCATCAACTCCGTCTCCGACATCTGCTGGATGATGCTCGGATTCGCCATCGCCCGGCGGCTGCCGGTGTGGGCGACGGTGGCGCTCGGGATCGGGCTGGAGCTTCTCGCTCTCGCCATGATCCGCGACAACCTGACCCTCAATATCCTCATGCTGGTCCACCCCAGCGAGGCCATCCGAGCCTGGCAGGCCGCAGCCTAGGCCTTTCTCCTCCCCCGGCTTTCCGGGGAGGGACCGCGTGAAACGCGGTGGAGGGCTTATTCGAAAAAAGCCTCCCGCTCAGCCGCCGGCGAGCTGGCGGACCCGGTCGAGATGCTGCTGGACGATGGGCACGGCGGCGTTGGCGACCGCGCGGAGCGCCGGCGCGTCTCCGTTGCGCGCGTAGTTGGAGTGCAAGGCGAGCGCCATTTCGTGCGCCTGGACCTGCTGCGAGATGTAGACCCGGTCGAAGTCGGCGCCCGAGGCGGACTGGAGATCGCCCATCATCCGGCTCTGCATGGGAAGAAAGGCCGGCATCGGCGGAGTGACCCCCGCGGCGCGCGCTGCGGCGGTGAGCTGGGCGGTCGTCTGGGTGTGGTTGTCGATCATCATCTGGGCGAAATCCTTGACCGCCGGGCTCTGGCCGCGGCTGCGGGCAAGTTGCGAGGACTGGATCTCGAACATGTCGCTTGCGGCGGCCATTCCGACATAGGCGTCGCGCGCCGTCGGGGTCATCTCGCCCGAGGCGGCGGACTGCATCGCGGCTTCGTTGGCGGCGCAGCCGGCCAAAGCGAGGGAAAAGGCGGCGGCGGCGAGCAGCAGGGGACGGTTCATGGCGGTGCTCCTTCACGGGCGGATGTCGTGCTTGAAAGCCGCTCCTGCCCCCGCCGGTTCCCCCCCCCCCGACCGCCGACACTGATCTCAATCAGTGAGATTTTTCTAGGACTTAGCCGCCGGCGAGGCCCTCGATCACCTTGCCGGTGCCGTCGCAGACGGGGCAGGGAACGCCGTCATGCTCGCCGCTGCCGCCGCAATGGGGGCAGATATTCTCGCCGGTGCCCGGCGTTCCCGGCGGCGCTTGGTCGCCGGGCGCGGAAGGAGTGTTGCTCATGGCGGCATGAACCGGAATAAGGCTCCGCGAGTTCCGCCACACTCATCCACCGCAAGAGGATAAGCGACATGAAGGCTTGGAGCCTCCTCCCCCGGGCCGCTTCCTTGGCGGCGCTTTGCGCGGGCTCGCCCGCTTTGGCGCAGGAGGTGGTCGGCGGCCTCTACGCGCATGATGTGAAGACGCCGCTCGACCTTCGCGGGATCGAGGGAGGGGTCGATCTTCAGCTCGGCTATCGGGGCGAGCGGATCGCCGGGCTGGGCGCGATCGGCTCGCCTTCGCCCTACGCCTTCGTCGCGGCGAACAGCTCCGACGACGTCCATTATGCGGCGGCGGGGCTTAGCTGGAAGATCGGCGGCGACGTCTTCCTTCGCCCGGGGATCGGCTTGGCCGTCCATACCGGCTCGCTTCGCATCGATCCGGCCGAGCCGCGCCGGAGCCTGGGCTCGCGGATCCTGTTCGAGCCGGAGCTCGGTCTCGGCTTCCGCGTGAGCGAGCGGATGACCGTGGAGGCGAGCTGGGTCCACATGAGCAACGCCACGATCCTCTCCCACCAGAATCCCGGGATCGACAATCTCGGCGTTCGGCTAAGCTACAAGCTTCGCTAAGGCGATGAGCGTGCTTCGCCTCGCCGCCGCCGGTGCCGCCGCGGCGCTCTGCCTCTTTGCCGCCGCGGTCTCCGCCAAGCCCCGCGCCGCGCGCTGCGTCCTCTCCGGCGGTGCCGAGACCCCCTATTCCGGGCCCTGCCTGTTCGCCGCCGAGAAAGGGGGCTCCTTCACGGTCACTCCCGCCGGCCGCCGAACCTTCATGGGCGACGTCGCCGGCGTCAGTGTCTACGTCGCAGGCGACGGCTCGGCGGAAATCCGCGGACTGACCCGCGACGGCGTCAATTCGCGCTGGGGCGAGGCGCGCCGTTCCCGCCGCGACCGCGCCTGCTGGCAAGGCAGCGACTTCAAGGTCTGCGTCTACTAGGCGCCTGCCCGGCGCCGATCAGGCCCGGTCGGCGAGCCGGACCCGCGCCCGGCCGGCGAGGGTGGTCGCGATCAGCTCGTCCAGCTGGGAGAGGGTGAACGGCTTCTCGAGCACCGAAGCGTCCTCGCCGGCGGAATCGCGAAGCGCCCGAAGCGCCCCGTGGCCGGTGGAGAAGACGACCGGCAGATCGGGCTCGGACGCGGCGATCCGGCGGGCGACCTCGGCACCGTCCAGGTCCGGCATCACATAGTCGAGAATGACGAGCTCGGGCCGCTCCTCCTCGATGAGGCGAAGCGCCTCCTCGCCGCCGCCGGCTTCGCGGACCCGGTAACCCAGCTCCACGATCGCCCGGACGATCATCGCCCGGACCGCCGGTTCGTCGTCGACAACGAGAATCATGGCAAACCCGCCTTGCTGAACCTGCCGCTCATTCCGCTGCTTCCGGTAACTGCCCGCCGGAGGGAGAGCCTTCCAGCAAAAGATCGAACGCGTCCGGGAAGTTCCGATATTCGGCGACCGGCCGGCGCGAAGACCCGGTGGCCACCGGCGGAAGCCTTCCCGGAGTTGCCGCGGGCGGGATCCGCCGCGGGCGGGCGTCGCTACGCGCAACGACCATCTGGTGAAACCATTCGCCCACGTAGGAGCCGTCGAAACGGTGCACCCTGGACCCGGCAAGCCGGCCGAGCGGCGTCCCGTCCAGATGGTAGATCGTCGTCTCGAACAGGAAGCCCCGCGGCTCGCCCGCGGTGCCGTACACATACATTGCCATGAAATCGCCCCATCCCGGATAGTTCGGCCAATCTTGCCGTTCCGCCTGTCTCGCCGATGAACGGCTAGCAGAGTATCGCGGCCGCCGCCGCTCGCGAAAGGTGGAGCGTTGCCCCCGCCGGACGAACCGACCGGACCTAGCGCCCCAGCATCCTCTCGGGCCTGACCACCCGATCGAACGTCGCCTCGTCGACCAGGCCGAGCTCGAGGCCGGCTTCCTTGAGGGTCTGGCCGTTCTTGTGGGCGTGCTTGGCGATGGCGGCCGCATTGTCGTAGCCGATCTCCGGCGCGAGCGCCGTCACCAGCATGAGCGAGCGGTTCATCAGCTCGGCGATGCGCCGCTCGTCCGGCTCGAGCCCGTCCAGCGCCCGCTCGAGGAAGCTCTCGACCCCGGTCGAGAGGAGATCGATCGAGCGAAGCACGTTGGCGGCGATCAGCGGCTTGAAGACGTTGAGCTCGAGGTGGCCCTGGAGCCCGCCGACGGTGACGGCGACGTGGTTGCCCATCACCTGGGCCGCGACCATGGTGAGCATCTCGGCCTGGGTCGGATTGACCTTTCCCGGCATGATCGAGCTTCCCGGCTCGTTCTCGGGCAGCTTGAGCTCGCCCAGGCCGCAGCGCGGTCCCGATCCGAGCAGGCGGATATCGTTGGCGATCTTGGTGAGGGATACGGCGGCGACGTTGAGGACCCCCGAAAGCTCGACCAGCGTGTCGTGGCTCGCCAGGCTCTCGAACTTGTTGGGCGCCGTTCGAAACGCGATCCGGGTCAGCCGGGCAACTTCCTCGGCGAAGGCCTCGGCGAAGCCGGCCGGGGCGTTGAGACCGGTGCCGACGGCGGTGCCGCCCTGGGCGAGGAGCCGGACCCGGGGAAGCACGGCTTCGACCCGCTCGATGGCGAGCTCGATCTGAGCCGCATAGCCGGAAAATTCCTGGCCGAGCGAAAGCGGCGTAGCATCCTGAAGGTGGGTTCGGCCGATCTTGACGATGCCGTCCCAGGCCGCGGCCTGCGCGGCGAGCCGGCGATGCAGGGCCTGCAGGGCGGGAAGCAGCCTGGATTCCACCGCTCGCGCCGCCGCGATATGCATTGCGGTCGGAAAGCTGTCGTTCGACGACTGGCCTTTGTTGACATGGTCGTTGGGATGGACCGGGCTTTTGCCGCCGCGGGTTCCGGTGAGGATCTCGTTGGCGCGGCCGGCGATCACCTCGTTGGCGTTCATGTTCGACTGGGTGCCCGAGCCGGTCTGCCAGATGACCAGCGGGAACTGGTCGTCGTGGATGCCGCCCGCGACCTCGCCGGCGGCCTGCTGCACGGCCTCGGCGATCTCCGGATCGAGGCCGCCGATCTTGGCGTTCACCCGCGCCGCCGCCTGCTTCACGAAGCCCAGGGCATGGACGATCTCGACCGGCATGATCTCGCGCGGGCCGAACGGGAAGTTCTGGATCGAGCGCTGGGTCTGGGCGCCCCAATAGGAGTCGCCGGGAACTTCGAGGGGGCCGAAGCTGTCGGTTTCGGTGCGGGTGGTGGTGAGGGAGGTCATGGGCGGAGCCTGTAGCGCGGCGATTCCGCCTCGTCACCCCTACCGTCGCCCCAGCGCAGGCTGGGGCCCCGGGGGGTGAAGACCCCGGTGGTGCGGGGAGGGCGCGGATCCGGCGGCGGTGCTTTTCACCCCCCGGGCTCCCAGCCTTCGCTGGGACGACGTGCCTATTTCTTCCGGCTGAAATCCACCGAGACGACGTTGGAGCCGTCTTCCAGCGGCTCGGCGAGCGGGTGGTCGTTCTCCGCTTCTTCGTGCGACTGCGGTCCCGACTCGTCCACCTGCGCCTGGAACTGGAGGGCGAAGTTCACGGCGGGATCGACGAAACCGGTGATCGCCGAGAAGGGGATGACCAGCCGCGCGGGCGCCTGATTGAAGCTCAACCCGACCTCGAACCCTTCCTCGCCCACCTTCAAATCCCAGAAGCGGTTTTGGATGACGATCGTCATCTCGTCCGGAAAGCGTTCGGTGAGGTGCCGCGGGATGTCGACTCCCGCCGCCTGGGTCTTGAAGGTGATGTAGAAGTGATGTTCGCCGGGCAGGTGTCCGGTCGTCTCGATCTCGCCCAGAACCCGCCCGACGACGGCGCGCAGCGCCTCCTGGACGATCTCGTCGTAGGGAATCAGGCTGTCGGGAGTCTCGGGCTGCATCGTTTACTGTGGTAGCGCGGGCTCGGCCCGGGTCAACCCGCTTGCGCCGCACCCTATCCCATGTTGAGGAGTTCTCGACGGAGGTGACCATGCCGATCGACGCCACGCGCCCTTATGACGAGACGAACATCTTCGCCCGCATCCTGCGCGGGGAAATTCCCGCCCGGAAGGTCTATGAGGACGAGCATGCGCTCGCCTTTCACGACGTCAATCCCCAGGCGAGCGTCCATATCCTGGTGATCCCCAAGGGCGCCTACGTCTCCTGGGACGATTTTTCGGAGCGCGGATCGGCGGAGGAGATTGCCGGCTTCGTCCGCGCCGTGGGCCATGTGGCGCGGGAGCAGGGGCTCGTCGCCCCGGGCTATCGCCTCCTCGCCAACGTCGGGGGGCATGGCGGGCAGGAAGTCCCGCACCTCCACGTCCACCTGTTCGGCGGCGCACCGCTCGGGCCGATGCTAAGCCGTTGAAGGCGAAAGCGGCTTGCGCGCCCTCCAAGGCGCGCTACGCTGCCGTTCCAGAGGCGGCCGTTCGACCTCGTGGAGAGCTTTGGCATGATCTTCGGGCGCGTTAAGCCCCTCGACGCGATCCTCGCGACGGCGGAAAGGAAGTCGCTCCATCGCTCGCTCGGTGCGCTTCAGCTGACCCTGTTCGGAGTCGGCTGCGTCATCGGCACCGGAATCTTCGTCCTGACCGCCGCCGGCGCCCAGAAGGCCGGGCCGGGCCTCATCATTTCCTTCGTGATCGCCGGCGCGGTCTGCGCCCTCGCCGCGCTCTGCTATGCCGAGATCGCCTCGATGATCCCGGTGTCGGGCTCCGCCTACACCTACACCTATGCGGTGATGGGCGAGATTCTCGCCTGGACCGTCGGCTGGGCGCTGATCGTCGAATATTCGATCGGGGCCAGCGCGGTCTCGGTCGGCTGGTCGGGCTACTTCACCGGCACCATCCTCGACAAGACGCTCGGGATCCATCTTCCGGCGGCGCTTCGGACCGGGCCGGAGTGGCTGGGGGGCGAGCCCGGCGGAGCGGTCAACCTGCCCGCGGCGGCGATCGCCCTCCTGGTCACCGCGCTGCTCGTCGTCGGAACCCGTGAGAGCGCGCGCTTCAACGCGGCCCTGGTCGCGGTCAAGGTGACGGCGCTCACCGTCTTCGTGGCGCTCACCCTTCCCCATGCCGACAAGGCGAATTTCGACCCGTTCATGCCCGCCGGCTTCCTCGGCTCCGGAGGCGTTGGGGTGGGCGGCGCGGCGGCGACCATCTTCTTCGCCTATCTCGGCTTCGATGCGGTCTCGACCGCCGCCGAGGAAACCCGCAACCCGCAGCGCAACGTGCCCATCGGCCTTCTGGGCTCCCTCCTCATCTGCACCATCTTCTACATGCTGGTGGCGGGCGGGGCGATCGGGACTATGGGCGGACAGCCGATCATGGACGCCTCCGGCGTGCCGCTCGCCACCGGCTCCCCCGAGCTCGCCCACCAGTGCGCCCTTCCGCAATATAAGGAGGCCCTGGTCTGCTCGAACGAGGCGCTTGCGCACGTTCTTCGCACGATCGGCTATTCGAGGCTCGGCAACTGGATGGGCTATGCCGCCTTCATCGCCCTGCCGTCGGTCATCCTCATCATGCTGTTCGGCCAGACCCGGATCTTCTTCGTCATGTCGCGCGACGGCCTGCTGCCGCAAGCGCTGTCGAAGGTTCACCCGAAATGGCGCACGCCCTATTTCGTGACCCTGATGACGGGAGGCGCCGTGGCGGTGGCGGCCGCCCTGCTTCCGGTCGGCAAGCTCGCCGACGTCGCCAATGCCGGCACCCTCTACGCCTTTTTCATGGTCGCCCTGGCGGTGCTCCTGCTCCGCCTGCGCGACCCCGGGCGAAAGCGCGCGTTCCGAACCCCGGCGATCTGGGTCGTCGCGCCCCTGACCATGGCCGGGACCCTGGCCCTCTACCTCAAGCTGCCGCTCATGGCGATCCTCGTGCTCCCGGCCTGGGCGCTGGTCGGGCTGCTCCTCTATTTCGCCTACGGGCGTCGCAACAGCCATTTGGGGCGCGGCATCGTCGAGGTTCACGAGGGCGAGGTGCACGATATCGAGCCTGGAATTCCGGGCGTCGACGAGGAGCCGGCTGGCATCCGCTAAGAATCCGCCGTAACGAGTAGCCTAGAGAGCGGCTAAGCGCCGCCGGTACAAGGGGAAGCACATGATATTCGGGCGCGTTAAGCCTCTCGACGCCATCCTGGCGACGGCCGAGAAGAAAAGCCTCAAGCGATCGCTTGGCGCCTTCCAGCTGACGATGCTGGGAATCGGCGCGGTAATCGGCACCGGCATCTTCGTCCTCACCGCCACGGCGGCGCAGAAGGCCGGGCCGGGAATGATGATCTCGTTCATCATCGCCGGCACGGTCTGCGCCCTCGCGGCGCTCTGCTATTCCGAGCTGGCCTCGATGGTCCCGGTGGCGGGCTCCGCCTACACCTACAGCTACGCGGTGATGGGCGAGCTTCTCGCCTGGATGGTCGGCTGGGCGCTGATCCTCGAATATGCGCTCGGCGCGAGCGCGGTGGCGGTCGGCTGGTCGGGCCATATCGTCGGCTTCCTCGACTCGGTGGGCGTTCACCTGCCGCACGCGCTTACCGTCGGTCCCAAGATCGAATGGGGCATATTGAAGGGCGGCGAGGCCGGCGGCGTGGTCAACCTGCCGGCGGTCGTCATTACCGCTTTGGTCACCTGGCTGCTCGTCGTCGGAACCAAGGAGAGCGCGACCGTCAACGCCGTGCTCGTCGCGATCAAGGTCGCCGCTTTGACCCTGTTCGTCGTCCTCACCGTTCCGATGATCGCCGGCCATGCGCCGAACTTCCAGCCGTTCGTGCCGCGCGGCTGGGGCAACCCGCTTTCGTCGGAAGGCGTCGGAGTCCTCGGCGCCGCCGCCTCGATCTTCTTCGCCTATGTCGGCTTCGACGCGGTCTCGACCGCGGCCGAGGAAACCAAGAACCCGCAGCGCAACGTGCCCATCGGCCTCATCGCCTCGCTGCTCATCTGCACCGTCTTCTACCTGCTGGTGGCCAGCGGCGTCATCGGTTCGTTCGGCGCTCAGCCGCTGCTCGATCCCGCGACCGGCAAGTATTTCGTCGAAGGCTCGCCGGAGCTTTACGGCAGCGCCGCCTGCCAGGCGGCGCACGCGCCGTTGGTCTGCTCGAAGGAAGCGCTGGCCTACGTGCTTCGCGAGGTCTCGTCGCCCTGGGCCGGCTGGCTCGTCGGCCTCGCCGCGACCATCGCCTTGCCGTCGGTCGTGCTGCTGATGATGTACGGCCAGACCCGCATCTTCTTCGTCATGGCCCGCGACGGCCTGCTCCCGCAGAACCTCGCATCGGTCCACCCGAAGTACCGGACCCCCTGGGTGGTGACGATCGTCACCGGAATCGCGGTGGCGATCTGCGCCGCCTTCCTTCCGGTCGGGACGCTGGCGGATTATTCCAACTCGGGAACCCTGTTCGCCTTTGCGGCGGTGTCGCTCGGCGTTCTGATCCTTCGGGTGAAGGATCCGAACCGGACCCGACCGTTCAGGACCCCGGCGATCTGGGTGATCGCGCCGCTGTCGATCGTCGGCTGCGTCGTTCTCTTCGCGAGTCTCAATATCGCCTCCAAGATGGTCTTCCTGGTCTGGGCGGTCCTCGGTCTCTTCTTCTACTTCCTCTACGGTTACCGGAAGAGTCACGTCGGCCGCGGGATAGTCGAGTCCTCGGAGCACGAGGCCTATGAGGAGACCGACCCCCCGGTTCCCGGGACCCGCTAGAGCGGACCGGAAGAACCCTCTCCCCGGCGGGGAGAGGGCAGGGTGAGGGGGTTCTGCCTCTTCGGAAACTCCCGGAGGCAGAACCCCCTCACCCCGGCCCTCTCCCCCCCAGCGGAGAGGGGGCTTTAGCTTAGCCCAGCGCCTTGGCGACCAGCGCCTTCAGGTCCGCCTCGGGACGGGCGCCGTAATGGGAGATGACCTCGGCTGCGGCGATCGCCCCCATGCGCAGCGCCTCGGCGTTGGAGCGGCCCTGGGCATGGCCGGTGAGGAAACCGGCGGCGAAGAGATCGCCGGCGCCGGTGGTGTCGACGATCTGGTCGACCGGCTCGGCCGGCACCTGGGCGCGTTCGCCGCCCTCGACGGCCACGGCGCCCTGCTCGCCGCGGGTGACGACCAGGATCGGCACCCGCTTCGCCGCGCTCGCCACGGCGGAGTCGAAGTCCGCTTCGCCGGTCAGCGACACGATCTCGGCCTCGTTGGCGAACAGGATGTCGAGCCGGCCGCTGTCGATCAGGGCGTTGAAGCCGTCGCGGTGACGGCCGACGCAGAAGCTGTCGGAAAGAGTGAAGGCGACCTTCCGGCCCGCCTCGCGGGCGATGTCGATGGCAAGCTCCATCGCCGCGCGCGGAGTTTCCGGATCCCAGAGATAGCCTTCGAGGTAGAGGATCGCCGAGTCCCTGACCTGCGCGGCGTCGATCGCCTCCGGAGTGAGAAGCTGGGCGGCGCCGAGAAAGGTGTTCATCGTCCGCTGAGCGTCGGGGGTCACAAGCACCAGCGAGCGGGCGGTCGGAACGTCGCCGTCCGAGGCGGGGGTGGTGAACTCGATCCCGATCGAGGCGATGTCGTGGCGGTAGACCTCGCCAAGCTGGTCCTTCGCCACCTGGCCGACGAAGCCGGCGCGGCCGCCGAGAGTCGCCACGCCGGCGGCGGTGTTTCCGGCCGAGCCGCCGCTGATCTCGCGTCCGGGCCCCATCTTGCCGTAGAGCCGCGTCGCCTCGTCGGCGTCGATCAGCCGCATCGCCCCTTTGTCTAGCCCTTCGGCGGCGAGGAAGCCGTCGTCGGTGGCGGCGATGACGTCGACGATTGCGTTGCCGATGCAGAGCACGTCGAGGCGGGTGTCGGTCACTGGGCGGGTCTTTCGAAGCTGGGGGAAGGCGGGCCCCTAGCCGCCGCCGCCGCAACAGGTCAATGCGTGCGGCAGGGCGAGAGCGGAGCGCGCCGTGCGGCCGCGAGCGGCTGGCGGGCCGGGCCGGCCTTTGGCACTGTGCCGGCGGAAGGGGGAGAGTGGCGATGGCGAAAGGACGGCTTGCGGCGCTCGCGCTGGTGACGCTCGCGACGGGCTGCGCCTCCTCGCAAGCGGCCGACCCGGTCAACCGGCGGGTCGCCGCCGCTCTCCCACCCGCGCCGCGCTACAATCCGGTCGGCCTGGAAGGCGTGATCGGCCGAACCGCCGGGTTCCTGGCAAGCGGCTTCGGCCGCCCCGCCCTCGACGTCCGCGAGGGCCCGGGACGAAAGCTGCAATTTTCCGGTGCCGCCTGCGTGCTCGACCTCTATCTCTACCCGCCCAAAGGCGGCGGCGAGCCGATCGTCACCTATGTCGACGCCCGCCGCCCCGACGGCACCGACTTCGACCGAGCCAGCTGCGTCGCAGCGCTGCAACGGGGGCGGTGAGGCAGACCGTCGTCCCAGCGAAGGCTGGGACCCAGCGGGTGAAATGCGCCGTCGGGCCGACCCGCGCCTCACACAGGCGCCGAGCCCTTCACCCCCTGAGGCCCCAGCCTTCGCTGGGGCGACGGTTTAGCTTCACCCCCCTTCCGGCGCCTACCGCCGCGCTCCCATCCGTTTCCCCATCCTGATCGCCTGCTGCTTGCCGTAGCGGGTCTTGCGGGTGCCGGGCTTGCCTTCGGTGGAGTTGCCGAGGAGGGGGGCCTTCTTCTCGTGGTCGGGGATTCCGAGCTCGTCGGCCTCGAGCCGGCGGATCTCGTCGCGAAGGCGGCCGGCTTCCTCGAACTCGAGGTCGGACGCCGCCTTGCGCATGCGCTGTTCCAGGTCGGCGATATAGGCCTTGAGGTTGTGGCCGACGAGGTGGGGGCGGTCCTCGTCGCCGGTGTCGACGACGACCCCGTCGCGCTGCGAGACGTCGGAGAGGATGTCGGCGATGTTGCGCTTGATCGTCGTCGGGGTGATCCCGTGCTCTTCGTTATAGGCGACCTGCTTCTCGCGGCGGCGGCCGGTTTCGTTGAGCGCGCGCTCCATCGAGCCGGTGATCCGGTCGGCATAGAGGATGACCCGGCCTTCGACGTTGCGGGCCGCCCGGCCGATCGTCTGGATCAGCGAGGTCTCGGAGCGGAGGAAGCCTTCCTTGTCGGCGTCGAGGATGGCGACGAGGCCGCATTCCGGAATGTCGAGCCCCTCGCGGAGCAGGTTGATCCCGACGAGGACGTCGTAGACCCCGAGCCGCAGGTCGCGGATCAGCTCGATCCGCTCCAGCGTCTCGACGTCGGAGTGCATGTAGCGGACCCGGAGCCCCGCCTCGTGCATGAACTCGGTCAGATCCTCGGCCATCCGCTTGGTGAGCGTGGTGACGAGGGTGCGGTAGCCCTTCCTGGCGGTGATCCGGGCTTCGTTGATCAGGTCGTCGACCTGATCCTCGACCGGCTTGATCTCGACCGGCGGGTCGATCAGCCCGGTCGGGCGGATGACCTGCTCGGCGAAGACTCCGCCGGTCTGCTCCATCTCCCAGCCCCCCGGAGTGGCGGAGACGGCGACGGTCTGCGGGCGCATCGCGTCCCATTCGTTGAAGCGAAGCGGCCGGTTGTCGATGCAGGAGGGCAGCCGGAAGCCATATTCGGCGAGGGTGATCTTGCGGCGGTGATCGCCGCGCGCCATCGCGCCGATCTGCGGCACCGTCTGGTGGCTCTCGTCGACGAAGAGGAGAGCGTTTTCGGGAAGATATTCGAACAGGGTGGGCGGCGGCTCGCCGGGCAGGCGCCCGGTGAGGAAGCGCGAGTAATTCTCGATTCCCGCGCACGATCCGGTGGCGGCGATCATCTCGAGGTCGAAATTGGTGCGCTGCTCGAGCCGCTGGGCCTCGAGCAGCTTGCCCTCGATGTGAAGCTCCTTGAGGCGCTCGGTCAGCTCGTGGCGGATCGCCTCCATCGCCTGCTTAAGGGTCGGCCCGGGCGTGACATAGTGCGAATTGGCGTAGACCTTGACGCTGTCGAGGCTCGCCACCTTCTTGCCGGTCAGCGGATCGAACTCGACGATCTCCTCTATTTCGTCGCCGAAGAAGTTCACCCGCCAGGCGGTGTCCTCGTAGTGCGAGGGAAAGATCTCGAGATTGTCGCCGCGCACCCGGAAATTGCCTCGCGCAAAGGCCTGGTCGTTGCGCTTGTACTGGAGGGCGACGAGCTTCCTGATGATCTCGCGCTGATCGACGGTGTCGCCCTTCTTCAGGCTGAAGACCATCGCCGAATAGGTCTCGACCGAGCCGATGCCGTAGAGGCAGGAGACGGAGGCGACGATGATGACGTCGTCGCGCTCGAGCAGCGAGCGGGTCGCCGAGTGGCGCATCCGGTCGATCGCCTCGTTCACCGAGCTTTCCTTCTCGATGTAGGTGTCGGAGCGGGGAACGTAGGCCTCCGGCTGGTAGTAATCGTAATAGGAGACGAAATACTCCACCGCATTGTCGGGGAAGAAGCTCTTGAACTCGCCGTAGAGCTGGGCGGCGAGGATCTTGTTGGGGGCGAGGACGAGGGCGGGGCGCTGAAGCTCCTCGATCATCTTGGCCATGGTGAAGGTCTTGCCGGAGCCGGTGACCCCGAGCAGCACCTGGGTCTGCTCCCCCTCGCGGGCGGAGCCGACCAGCTCGCGAATCGCTCCGGGCTGGTCGCCGGCCGGCGAATAGTCGGAGACGATCCGGAAGGCCTTGCCGCCTTCGGACTTTGCGGGGCGCTGGGGGCGGTGGGGGACGAAATCCCGTCCGGTCTCCGGCTCTTCGAGTCCGGTCCTGATCGCTATCGGCATGGCTTCTATATGGTCATTGCCCCGCCCCCGCGCTAGCGTGCCGGCGCAACAAGATGGGGGATGGACATGCGCGCTTCGATGATCGTGCCTTTGTGCCTGGCGGTGGCGGCCTGCTCGGGCGACGAAGGCGAAAACAAGCAGGCTTCGGCGGAGGCGCCGCAGACCCTTCCCGCCGGCACCTGGCAGACCAAGTTCGAGGTCAAGAGCTTCACCTCGATCGACAAGACCACGCCCGGCCTCAAGGCCAAGGTGGGCGACAAGGAAGAAGCCAGCGCCTGCGTGACCGAGGCCGATCGCGCCAAGCCGGCGCCGGAGCTGTTCGCCGGAAGCGGCTATCAGTGCACCTACGCCAACAGCTACATTCGCGGCGGAATGATCAACGCCTCGCTCACCTGCACCCGCCCCGAGCTTAAGGGACAGGTCAACATGACCGTTTCGGGAAGCTACGACGCCGACAGTTTCGAAGCGCAGGTCGACGGGACGAGCTACCTGCCGGGGCCGGGCGATTTCCGGATGAGCCGCAAGGTGGAAGGCAAGCTCACGCCGGGCGCGTGCCAGCCCGCTGCCGCTCCGGGCGCGGCGGGCAAGGGCGGAAAGGCCAAAGCGGGCGCCTGATGGCGATCCTGCCCTGCCAGCGTCCCCTCTTCGATATCCCCGAGGAGGTGGCCTATTTCGACTGCGCGAAGATGTCGCCGCTGCTCAAGGCGGCGGGGGAGGCGGGGCGCGCCGGGCTGATGCGCAAGTCCCATCCCTGGGAGCTTCGCGCCGAACATTGGTTCGACGAATCGGAACGGGTGAGGGCGCTTGCGGCGCGGCTGCTCGGCGCCTCGGCCGGCGACGTCGCGATCGTCCCCTCGGTCAGCTACGGGATGGCGACGGCGATGCGCAACGTCCGGGTGGCGGCCGGGCAGACAGTGGTCACGCTCGCCGAGGATTTCCCCTCGACCGTTTACGCCTGCCGGGCGCTCGTCGCGCGCGAGGAGGCGCGGCTGCTGACGGTGGAGCGGCCGCAGGAGGGCGGCGACTGGACCGCCGCCCTGCTCGAGGCGATCGACGGCGGAACCGCGCTCGTCTGCGCCCCCAACGTCCACTGGGCGTGCGGGACGGCGATCGACCTAGAGGCGGTGGCGCGGCGCTGCCGCTCGGTCGGGGCGACCCTGGTCGTCGATCTCACCCAGTCGATCGCCGCCCTTCCGCTCGACCTCGCCGCGGTCGATCCCGATTATCTCGTCGCCGCTTCCTACAAATGGATGATGGGGCCCTATTCGCTGGGCTTCCTCTACGTCGCTCCGCGCCACCAGCAGGGGCGGCCGCTCGAGGAGGGCTGGGTAACCCGCAAAGGCGCCGAGGATTTCCGCACCCTCGCCGCCTACGAGGAGGCGCTGGAGCCGAACGCCCGCCGCTTCGACATGGGCGAAAGGTCCAATTTTGCGCTTCTCCCGGTGGCCGGGGCGGCGATCGAGCAGTTGCTCGACTGGGAAGTGGCGAGCATCGCCGAGACCCTGGGCGCGATGAACGCCCGGATCGAGGCGCGGCTGGCGGAGCGCGACATCCTCGCCGCGCCGGGGCGGGCGCCGCATTTCCTGGCGGTCCGCTTTCCGGACGGGGTTCCGGAGGGAATCGAGGCCCGGCTCGCGGCGGCGAACGTCCATGTCAGCCTGCGCGGGGAGCGAATGCGGATCACCGCCCATCTCTACAATGACGAGGCCGACGTGGACCGCCTCATCCGCCACCTCGCCTAATCCGGTGTGCCGGGTTAGAACGGGGGCGTAACAGGGAGGTAGAGGATGCGCAGGATCTTTTTTGCGGCGGTTGCGGGGTCGCTCGCTCTGGCGGGCTGCGGCGAGGGAGACAAGAATGAAGGGAACGCCGCCGCCGGTTCGGACCAGGGCAAGCCGTCCGCGCAGGCGCGGGCCGACGCCGGGCCCGGTGCGGTAAAGCTCGATCCCGGCGAGTGGGAGGTGACTTCCGAGATGACGAAGGTGAGCGGGACCGGGCTTCCGCCCGCCGCGATCGCGGCGATGCAGGGCCAGAAGCAGACCACCCGCCAGTGCATCACGCCCGAGCAGGCCAGCCACCCGCTCGACATGCCGGGCGATGCCAAGAAGAATTGCGACTATTCCAAGTTCGCAATGGGCAATGGCCGGATGGACGGAACGATCACCTGCAAGGGCGACAAGGACGGCGGTACCACCGTGTCGATGACGATGAACGGCCAATTCAGCGCGCGCAGCTACCAGGCGGCGATGAGCATGACCACCGGCAACAAGGAAGGCACGATGACCATGGAGATGCGGGCAAGCGCCCACCGGGTCGGGGAGTGCAAGGGCGGCGCGGACGAGTGAGGTGGAACCGGCGGGGTCTCCCCTGCGTCCCCCTGCCATGAGCTCCACACCGCCGCGCAAGATCAGGGTCGTCATCAACCGGGGGGGCGGCTCCTTCGGCGACGACAAGGCGTCGCAGCTCGAGGGATTGTTCGAGGCTCGCGGGATCGACGCCGAGATCATGGCGGTCGAGCCGGGCGAGTTGGACCGGCATTGCGGCGAGGCGGCGAAGGCCCACGGGGTCGACGCCCTGGTCGCGGCCGGCGGCGACGGGACGATCGGAACGGCGGCGGCGGCGGTCGCGGGGACGGAGATGCCGCTCGGCATCCTGCCGCTCGGCACGCTCAACCATTTCGCCCGCGACGCAGGGATCCCGCTCGATCTCGAGGAAGCGGTGGCGGCGATTGCGGGCGGCAAGACGCGCCCGGTCGACGTCGCCGAGGTCAACGGCCGGTTGTTCATCAACAACAGCGCCGTCGGCCTCTACCCCCGGCTCGTGCGCGACCGCGAGGCGCAGCAGCGCCATCTCGGCCGGCCGAAGAAAAGGGCGATGGCGGTCGCGGCGCTACGCACCTTGTGGCGCTTCTCCCACCACCGGCTGACGATCCGGGTCGAAGGCCGCGAGGCCGCGATCGAGACTCCTTTGCTGTTCATCGGCAACAACCGCTACGAGATGGGTCTTATGAGCCTCGGCAAGCGCGAGGCGATCGATGGGGGCGAGCTTTGCCTCTACGCCCCGCTCGCCCGGACGGCGGCGCGCTTCGTCTGGATCTCGATGCGCGCGGTGTTCGGCCGCGAGGACGAGGTGGACGATTTCGTGATGCTCGACGGCTTCCAGGCGGTGGAGATACGCTCGAAATATGCGCGGCTGATGGTGGCGACCGACGGCGAGGCGCAATCGATAGAGACCCCGCTCAAGTACAAGCTCCGGGCGGGGGCGCTGAAGCTTTTCGTTCCCTCCCCGTCGCCAGACGGGGAGGGGGACCACGCGTAGCGTGGTGGAGGCGTAACTGGAGCCGGTCTGTTCCAGTCACCCCTCCACCACCTCCGGTGGTTCCCCTCCCCATCCGCAGGATGGGGAGGAACTAGGGGACTTCGAAGCCCTTTCCCACCTCCGTCGCGACGAAGCGGTTCGCCGGAATGCCCGACCTGGCGAGGGCGGCCCGAAGGCGCCTCGGCGGGTCGCCGATGCTTTCGAAGGTGAGCTGGAAGGTGCCCCAGTGCACGCCGAGCGCGCTTCGGGCGCCGAGGCGGCGGAAAACTTCGACCGCTTCGTCGGGATCCATGTGGTTGCCGCTCATCACGTCGCGGGGCGAATAGGCGCCGATCGGCAGGATGGCGAGGCGGTAGGGCCCGTCCTTCGCCGCCTCGCTCGCCCAGGCGCCGCCGCCGAAGCCGGTATCGCCCGCGAAGAAGAAATTGCCGCCCGGAAGGCGGACGGTGAAGCCGGACCACAAGGCCCGGTTGCGGTCCGTTCCCCAGCGCGATCCCCAATGATGGACTCGCTCGACGGTGACGGCGATTCCCGGCCCGAGCGGACGGGTCGCGCCCCAGTCCAGCGCCGCGGCGGGAATGCCGCCGCCGCGAAGCACCGTGTCGTTGCCCAGGCTGGTGACGACGAGCGGCCGGTCGCGCTCCCAAAGGCGCTTCAGGGTCGCAAGGTCCATATGGTCGTAATGATTGTGGCTGACGAGGACGAGGTCGATCTTCGGCAGGTCCTCGAAGCGAACTCCCGGAGCGCGCACCCGCTTGGGGCCGACGAAGGAGAAAGGCGAGGCGCGATCCGACCAGATCGGGTCGGTGAGGATGTTGAGCCCCTGCGACTGGACCAGCACCGTCGAGTGGCCGATCCAGGTGACCCGCATCGCCTGACCCGCGACCCGGGCGGGCGGAACGGTCGGCCGGACCGCGACATGGTCGGGCCATTTCGCCCGGCCCTCGCCCGTCGCCCAGCGGTTGAAGAAGCGGCCGGGGGTGACGGGGCGCGGCGGACTGGCCCGGTCTTCGGGATTGAAGAAGTGCTTGCCGTCGAAATGATCGCTCGCCGGGCCGCGATAATAGATCCGGTCGAGGAAGGGCGGGACGAGCGCCGGTGCGAAGCACAGGGCGACGGCAAGGAAGAGAAGCCCGGTGCCGAAGCGCCGCAAGAAAGTGCGCATGGGCCCCGACCGCCTCAGCGCGGCGCCACCGAGAAGCCCGGCGGCGGGCGGGTCTCGGCATGTTCTTCGAAATACATGTCCATCATCAGGTCGACCTTGCCAGGCGCGGCGGCGCCGCAGTCGAGCGGGAACGCTTCTACCAGGCTCCCGAACGCGCCGATCCCGCCGGGCCGCTTCGGTGCGCGCGCCGGCACCTTGCCGTCGGAGCAGCGGAGCCGGGCGAGATAGGCCTGCTCGCCTTCCGGCCCTCCGACCCGCACCGGGTTCTGGAGACTCCCCAGCGGAAAGGCGGCGGCGGCGGCGAAGGCGGCTTCGAGGGCCGCGTCGGACGTCCCCTCGCCGATTCCGGAGAAGAGCGTTTCGGGAGGCGCGGTCCGCTTGCCGAGGTCGTCAGGCGCGGCCGCGGGCCCCGCGATCGGGGCGAGTGCCATGAAAAGGAACGATAAAATACGCATGACCGGCTCCGCCCGCGGGAGCGGCAGATATGGGAGCGCCGGGCCGCCAAGTACAGGGGGGTTTCAAAAGCATTTCGCCTGAGGAACAACCTCCCCGGTTCGGGCGTATTTCGTCCGACCGCCGCGCGAGCGAGGCTCTGGCGGCGTCCCAACAGGAGGAAAAACATGGGTATCATCATCTGGCTCATCGTAGGCGGCGTCGTCGGCTGGCTGGCGAGCATCATCATGCGGCGCGACGCGCAGCAGGGCATCATCCTCAACGTCGTCGTCGGAATCGTCGGCGCCGCGATCGCCGGCTTCATCTTCGGCCGCGGCAACATCAACACCGACATCAGCATCACCTCGTTCCTGGTGTCGCTGGTCGGCGCGGTGATCCTGCTTGCGATCGTCAACCTCTTCACCCGCCGCAGCGTTCGGTAAGCGGCCGAGAAAACGGGACGGTCACCGACCGTCCCCGTATTTGAAAGGGGACAGTCGCAGCGACTGTCCCCTTTTTTATTCCAGTTCGTAACTGACGTTGAGGGTCACCGTTAAGGTCTGCTCGCCGGGCTCGACCGAGGTCGCGGCGGAATCGCGCGCCATCGCCTGCACGGCGACCTTGCCGTAGGGCGCGAAGGTCGGCCCCGCCTCGCTGATGGCGAGCACCCGTCCGACCCGCTTGCCCAGCGCTCGCGCGTAGAGGTCGGCGCGGGCTCGGGCGACGTTCAGAGCCCGGGTACGCGCCTCGTCGAGGCCCGCCTCCGGCTTGTCGATCGAGAGACTGGGGCCGTTGATCTGGTTGGCGCCCTGCGCGACCAGGGTATCGAGGATCTTGCCGGTGCTGGCGATGTCGCGGAAGCGGACGGTCACCTCGTTCGAGGCGCGATAGCCGATCAGCTGCGGATTGTTGCCCTGCGGGTCCTGGCGATAATCGGGATAGAGGTTGATCGAGCTGGTCTGGATGTCGCGGTCGGCGATCCCGGCGCGCTTGAGAGCGGCGCGCACGGTCGCCATCCGGGCGGCGTTCTGCTCGAGCGCGGCGGAGGCGGTGGGCGCGCTGGTGACCACTCCGGCGGTGATCCGGGCGATGTCCGGGACCCGATTGACCTCGCCGGTCGCGACGACGTCCAGGCGAGTGCCGCGAAGCGCCGGCTCCGGCGGCTGGGCGAGAGCGGGCGCCAGCGGTGCGGCGGCGAGCAGCGCCAGGAGGAAGAGCTTGCGCATGGGTTAGGGCTCCGAAAAAGGAATTGGACCAGAGCCGTTTCGGCCCCGGTCCTTCCAACCCAAAAGCGGCTGCACCTTTGCTGAACGGCTATCGAGCCGCCAGCGCCTTGGCCGAGGCGACGGTGCCGTAATCGTAGGCGGTCGGGTGGAGCTTCTCGAACGGACCCGCCGACGGGTTGGAGAGAGTCCCGCCGAGCGAGACGGCGACTCCGGCTGCGGCGTTGACACCGGTCTGGAGCGCGTTCTCGACCCAGCCGCCGAGATAGCCGATGCTGTCGCCGGCCAGATAGACGAGCGCGTCGGGAGGCACGTCTCCCGTGCCCACTCCGGCGGCCTTCTGGAAATCGTAGAAGAGCGCCTGAACGTAGGGGTCCTGGCCCGGCAGGTTGAGCTTGAAGGCGCCGTAATAATAAGGCTCGAGCTGCCAGTCGATGATCGCCTCGCTCCCCGGCGCGATCGAGTTCCCAACCGTCTCGGCGAGGTCCGGATCGATCGTGGCGAGGTCCCGCAACAGCAGGTCGAGCCGCGCCTTGGGCTCTCGATAGGCCTGCTGCTTCACGCTGTCCTCGGCCCAGGTGTAGCTGAACAGCAAGGCGCCCGTGCTCTGCGGCGCGGCGGGATAGGTGAGGGCGTAGAGGTTCCTAAGGATGGTGTCGCCGACGACGTTGCGCGGCCATTCGTAATTGCTGCCCGGCCGCATCTCCTCCCAGAAGGCGGAGCTTTCGGCGAACACCTTTGAGGAATTCTCGAGATGGAGCCGGCGGATGGCGTCGGCGACCGTCTCCGACAAAGGGGCGCCGGAGCTGCTGTAGCCGAGGCCCATGGTCAGCTCCATGGAGCGGTGCGAGGTGGCGACGACGACCCGGTCGAACGTCTCGCCGCCGCCGTCGGCGAAGGCGACCTGCACCTGGTCGCCCGCTACGGTGAGCGCCGAGACCGGAGTCGATCTCCGCACGCGAGAGGCGAGGGTATCGGTTCCGCCGCCGAAGGGGACCGGCTGGTTGAGGAAGCCCTGAACGATCGACTCGACGCCGGTCAGGAGCTCGTGCTGGTCGGAATCGACGGCGTTGACGACGAAGCGGATGATGTCGAGGAAGCCGATCGGGAAAAGCGGTCCGAAGCCGCCGAAGCCGGTCCCCAGCGCGCCGAAGAATTCGAAATCTATGGGGTCCCAGACCGCGCCGCCCGGCGCGTTGGGATCGGTGAAGATCCGGACCATCGCGTCGTAGAGGCTCGAATGGCCGAAGGCGTCGATATAGGCCTGCCACGCCTCGCGGATCGGCGGCGCGCAGTCGATCTTGCGGGCGAGGATCTTGGTGAGCTCGTCGGTGGGGAGCAGGTCGATCGTTCCGTCGGCGCTCTTGAAGCCTTTTCCGGTGAACGCCTTCCAGCCGTTCTGGACCTTGTCGTAGCTCGGCGGGAAGCCGGTGCTGCTGGCGCCGGGGATGTAATGGTAGGTCTGGCCCTGGAAGGCGATGTAGGTGATGTCCTGATCGCCGGGATCGGGGAAGGGGAGGCTCGAGAACTCGATCTTGGACGCTCCGGACTCGTTGAACTGGGTGCAGTAATGGTGGAGCACGCGCTCCGACGGCGTGAAGCGCATCGCCCCCATTTCGAAGAGGTTGCCGTCGCCGCTGCCGGCGGGGCGGGTGTAGAGGCGGCCGCCGATCCGGTCGGTCGCCTCGAAGATCGTGACGTCGATGCCGCAACGCAGAAGCTCGAGCGCCGCCGAGAGGCCGCCGCCGCCGGAACCGATCACCGCCACCCTATATTGGCCGGCATTCGGGATGGAGGCGATCGCCGCGCCCTCGGCGCCGAGCCAGTCGACATAGTTCATGTCGGGTGTGTCGACATAGGTGAAGGGGACGGGCGGCGCCTCCTCCTGGAGCGGATTGGGCTCGCTGCTGCGCAGGTTCGGCATGACGGGCATCGGGGCA